>Ga0208315_1000013_pt1 | contig 535364 bp, 476 predicted proteins | sample MalvireepMed_215_FD_184239 | JGI IMG/M metagenome (GOLD analysis project Ga0208315, IMG submission 184239) | Marine viral communities from the Global Malaspina Expedition - Malaspina viral metaG DeepMed_215 (SPAdes) (version 2) | ecosystem: Environmental > Aquatic > Marine > Oceanic | place...
ATTGAACGAGTAGAACAGGCGCTGCTGTCCTCCCGGTAACTGTCCCATCATGCTGTTCGCCCCCACACTCGCTGACAAAGCAATTTTGCCAAGGGCATGGGGAGGCCGCTACTTTTTCAACAGAATCCCCCATTTGGTAGCTCTAGCGTGACCGAGCCAGCTGCGTCCGTTTCCAGCCGGTCACCGGCGAAAACAACCTCGCCTTCGAAAACCTGTCGGCGAACGCCTTCTGCTGATACGGCGAATACCTGACCCGACAGGCTCTTAATAACAGCGTAGGCGTTGCTCATGACCGTTGCTCCGGAAGTGGGTGAGGCCATATCTGGGCGCTAATAGCAATTTCCAGACTAGCCGAGTCCATTCGACAAAAAAATGACGACGCGTAAACGCCGATAAACGGTAGGTCAAAGTCTTGACCCCCATAGTGTGATGTTAAACAATGCGCACAGTGATGTCACTGTGCTAGCACGGTAATTATTGACATCCATCTGCCGCTGTGACGTGAAGGGGTGTAACGGCTCGCCAAGGCCGCTGATGTCCGTTCCGCCTGGCCCTCCGTCAGCTGTTATTTCTTCGAAGGATCTCTCCATGAAACGCGCGCTCTTCATGCTCCCCCTGGCTGTTGCCCTGCCGTTCGCCACCCAGGCGCAGACTCTGCAAGAGGCGATGCGCAGCGCCTTGGAAGTACATCCTGAAATTCGCGCCGGTGTGAGCGCTCGGCTGGCCGCCGAAGAGGAGTTGCGCGCTGCCAAAGGTGGCTATATGCCCCGAGTCGATCTCGTCGGCGGTTATGGTAGGGAAGGAACCGACAATCCGAGTGGCCGCGCTGACGGTGGCCATGATTACGAGACGCTGACCCGCAGCGAGGCGCGGCTGAACGTCGAGCAGATGTTGTTCGACGGTTTCGCTACGTCCAGTGAGGTCAAGCGTAATCGTGCTGTAGTCAACTCGCGGGCGCTTGAGTTGCTGGGGAACTCCGAGCGCACCGCGCTCGAGGTAGCTCAAGTCTATCTGGACGTCTTGCGCCGTCAGGCGCTTGTTCGGTTGGCGGAGGATAATCTGCGCAGCCACGAGCGAATCTTTGACCAGATCAATCTGCGCAGTCAGCGCGGTGTAGGCCGCATGGCCGATCTGGACCAGGCTGAAGCGCGCCTGGCCCAGGCGAAGAACAACCTGCTGACTGAGCAGGCTAATCTGGCGGATGCGCGCGTCAACTTCATCAGCGTGGTGGGACAGGCCCCGGAGCAGCTGGATGCACCGGCGCCGATCGTTCCTGAGCTCCCGGATTCGTTCGAATTGGCCCGCGATAAAATGCTGGCGGACAACCCTCAACTTCGCTCTGCCGAGGCCGATATAAATGCCGCTGAGGCGCAGATGGCTGCCGCGAAGTCCGCGTTCTATCCGCGGTTTGCGCTCGAGTTGAGCACCGGTGCCAACGAAAACATCGATGGTGTACCTGGGCACGAGAACGAATGGCAAGCAATGGTGCGTATGCGCTACAACCTGTTCGCAGGTGGCAGTAACAAAGCTGAGTTACGCGCCCGCTCACATCAGGCCAACCAGGCGTTGGACATCCGCAACAACGCGCTGCGCCTGCTGACCGAAGAACTTGGTCTGGCTTGGAACGCCCTTTCCAATGCTCGCCAGCAGTTACCGATCGCACAGGACTACGTCGACCGCAGCGGCCGGGTGCGCGACTCCTATCAGCAGCAGTTCACGTTGGGCGACCGCACGTTGCTCGATCTGCTGGATAGTGAGAACGAGCTGTTCACTGCAGCACGTCGCCTTGAGGACGTCCGTTTCACCGAGGCGCTGACCCAGTACCGCATCAAGGCAGTGACCGGCTCACTTTTGCAAAGCCAGGGCGTCGTCGCGCCTATGGCTGCCGTGCCGATGGACCAGGTCCAGGCGCGGGTTCAATTGCCTGCAATGAACTAATGGGTGCCCCGGGGGGCCGGCTATGAGTCAGTTACATCAGTCGGCCGAAACGGGCCCTGAAATCACGCGTCATGATCCACGTGAGCGTTACGACGATCCGCTGCTCGACAGCCTGCTGTCGCTGTGTGCCTGCCATCAGAAACCTGCCAGCCGGGCGATTCTCTCGGCAGGCTTGCCACTTGCCAACCAACGCCTGACGGCCGAATTGCTGCCACGTGCTGCTGCTCGTGCGGGCTTGCGCGGCCGCTGGCTGCGCCGTGACCTTGGCCAGATTCCAGCGCTGGTCCTACCGGCTCTGCTACTGCTGCGCGACGGTCGTAGTGCGCTGCTGCTCGGGTGGGCAGGCGAGAGTCAGGCTCGGCTGATGCCGAGCGAGACCGAGGGCGGCGAGATCCTCGTAGACCGCGAATTGCTCGAGGAGGATTACTCCGGCCAGGCCTTCTTTGCGCAGCCACAACATAAGTTCGACCTTGACCAGGGCGAGCTCGTGCCGCGGGCGCGTCACTGGTTCCGTGACACGCTGAAGCGCTCACGCTGGCTCTATGCTGACGCGATTGCTGCGAGCTTCATGATCAGCCTGATAGGCCTGGTCACGCCTCTGTTCGTCATGAACGTCTACGACCGCGTCGTGCCAAACCAGGCCGAGGCAACCCTCTGGGTGTTAGCGATCGGCGTCGGCGGTGCGTTCGTCTTCGATCTGATCCTCAAGACACTACGAGGTTTCTGCCTGGATCTGGCCGGCAAAAAGACGGACTTGATAATTTCGGCAACGCTTTTCGAGCGCATCACTGGCATGCGCATGACTCACCGCCCGGCACGCGTCGGCACCTTTGCTCAGCACATTCATGAGTTTCAATCACTGCGTGAGTTTCTTGCCTCACTGACGCTGGCCAGCCTCATCGATTTGCCTTTCACGCTGCTGATCGTCGCCGTTATCGCTGTGATTGGTGGGCATCTGGCTTGGATTCCACTGATGGCGTTCCCGCTGGCGGCTGGCATCAGCCTGGCATTGCAACGGCCCCTCGCCGATACGCTCGAGCGCAGCATGGCGCTGTCGGCCGAGCGCCAATCAGGTCTGATCGAGACGCTCGGCGGGCTCGATGCAGTAAAGGTCAACAACGCAGAAAGTGAGCGGCAATACCTCTGGGAGCAGACCATCGGCACGCTCGGGCGTCTTGAGCTGCGTGCTCGGATGCTGTCCAGTCTGGCATTGAATTCGACCATGGCGCTCCAGCAACTAGCCGGCGTGGTAATAATCGTGCTTGGGGTGTACCAGATTATCGCTGGCCAGCTGAGCATGGGCGGACTGATCGCTTGCTACATGCTCAGCGGGCGGGCCCTGGGGCCGATGGGGCAGGTTGCCGGATTGTTGACCCGCTATCAGCAGGCCAAGGTCACCGTGCGTTCTGTCAACGAGATGATGGATTTGCCGCAGGAGCGTCAGGCGGGTGAGCGGCCGCTCAAGCGTGAAGCGCTACAGGGTGCAATCGAGTTTCGCCAGGTCAATTTCAACTACCCGGACCAACAGCAATCGGCGCTGACCCAGGTGAGTCTTTCGATCCGCCCGGGTGAGAAGGTCGGCATCATCGGTCGTAGCGGATCCGGCAAGAGTTCACTGGCCAAACTGATTGTTGGCCTGAACCAGCCAAGCGAGGGGAGCCTGCTGATCGACGGCGTCGATATGCGTCAGCTGGACGTCAGCGACCTTCGACATAACATCGGCTATGTGCCTCAGGACGTACAGCTGTTTGCCGGCACGCTGCGCGACAACCTCGTGATGGGCGCTCGCTACGTTGAAGACGAGCGGGTGCTGCAAGCTGCTGAGCGCGCAGGCGTACATGAATTTGCCCGGCTGCACCCCAAGGGTTACGAGTTGCAAGTCGGCGAACGCGGGCAGCAGCTCTCCGGGGGGCAGCGCCAGGCTGTTGTACTGGCGCGCGCATTGCTGCTCGACCCTCCGATCCTGTTGCTTGATGAGCCGACCAGTTCGCTCGACAACACCAGTGAGGACCGTCTCAAGCAGCAGATCGCGAGCGTAACAGCCAACAAGACTTTACTGCTGGTGACTCACCGCACCTCGATGCTGACGCTGGTGGATCGGCTGATCATCGTCGACCGTGGCCAGATCGTGGCAGACGGGCCTAAGCCGGTCATTCTCGAGGCTTTGAAGAAGGGGCAGATCCGTGTCAGCTAAGCGTCTGCCTGAGGTGCCGACCCTCGCCCGTGCTGGTTTTGGCGGTCTGTTCGGTGCGTCCGCTGAGCCCTTGCCCGAGGTCCGCAAGGCCCTGATCGAGGACGCGCCACGTATCGTGCGTTTGACGATTTGGGGGCTACTGGCGTTTCTGTTGTTTCTGCTGGTCTGGGCGCATTTCGCGATCGTCGACGAAGTGACTCGGGGCGAAGGCAAGGCCATCCCGTCCTCGCGGTTGCAGAAAATCCAGAACCTGGAAGGCGGCATCGTTGCAGAGCTTTATGCTCGCGAAGGACAGATCGTTGGTGTGGGTGACCCATTGCTGCGCCTGGATGACACCCGCTTCGCCTCGAACGTGGGCGAAACGGCTGCTGACAGCAATGCGTTGGCGTTGCGTGTCGAGCGGCTTACGGCCGAAGTCGAGGGTCGTGTGCCTTCGTTCCCCGAAGACATTGCGGCCCGGGCTCCGACCCAGGCGGCCAACGAATTGGCGCTGTTCAACAGCCGGCAGCAACAGCTGCGTGACGAGATCGGCGGGCTAGAAGAACAGCTCGTACAACGCCGCCAGGAGCTACGCGAGATGGCCTCCAAGCAGAGTCAGTTCCGCAATAGTCTGGCGCTGCTGCGCAAGGAAATTGAGATGTCCGAGCCGCTGGTGGGTTCCGGTGCGATCTCGCCGGTAGAGGTGTTACGCCTCAAGCGTGCCGAGGTGGAAAGCCTCGGTCAGTTAGATGCGACCACGCTCGCTATGCCGCGCGCTCAGGCCGCGATCAAGGAAATCGATAGCAAGATCGGTGAAGCACGCGGTCGTTATCGCAGTGAAGCGCTGACGCAGTTGAACGAGGCGCGCACCGACCTGACCAAACTGCAATCCACTGGTAAGGCGCTGGAGGATCGTGTGCGACGCACCTTGGTGACCTCACCCGTGCGTGGCGTGGTCAAGCAGCTACTTGTCAATACAGTTGGCGGCGTGATCCAGCCCGGTAGCGACATCATGGAAATCGTGCCGTTGGACGACACCCTGCTGATCGAGGCAAAGATTCGACCGCAAGACATCGCCTTTCTGCACCCCGGACAGGAAGCAGTGGTCAAGTTCACTGCTTATGACTACACCGTATACGGCGGCATGAAGGCACGCCTCGAGTACATCGGCGCTGACAGCGTCACGGACGATGAAGGTAACAGCTTCTTTCTTATCCATCTGCGCACGGACAAAAGCCACCTGGGCAGCGCCGAAAAGCCGCTACTGATCATTCCTGGGATGGTTGCCTCGGTGGACATAATTACCGGCAAGAAGAGCATTCTCAGCTATCTGCTCAAGCCGATTATCCGAGCACGTGCCGAGGCGCTACGCGAGCGCTAATCGTTCGGGCGCTGCTGGTCGTGGAAAAATCTGCTAACAATGGCTTGAGTTGCGCTGTCATCACTGTGCGCATAATGCGTTGACGATTTTTCCGGGAGTTTCCATGAGCAGCACTGCGCCCGCCAGCGAAGGCGAAAAGATCCTGATTGTTGACGACGATGCCCGTCTGCGGCGTCTGCTCGAGCGGTTTCTTGATGAGCAAGGCTATCGCGTGCGAACCGTGGAAAGCGCTGAGCAGATGGATCGGCTGCTCAGTCGCGAGCTGTTCCATCTGGTCGTACTGGACCTGATGATGCCGGGCGAAGACGGCCTGTCTGCGTGCAACCGGCTGCGTACCGGCGGCAACCAGATCCCGATCATCATGCTGACGGCCAAGGGTGACGAGGCCAGTCGCATTCAGGGGTTGGAGCAGGGCGCGGACGATTATCTGGCCAAGCCGTTCAATCCCCGTGAGCTGTTGGCGCGGATCCGCGCGGTGCTCCGCCGCCAGGCACCGCAGGTGCCAGGTGCGCCGGGCAGCGAAGATGAAACGGTGACCTTCGGTGATTACGAGCTGTTCCTCGGCACCCGTGAGCTGAAGAAAGGCGATCAGGTGCACATGCTCACCACCGGTGAATTCGCCGTGCTCAAGGCCTTGGTGCAACATGCGCGTGAGCCGCTGACCCGCGACAAGTTGATGAACCTGGCCCGTGGCCGTGAGTGGGATGCGCTGGAGCGCTCCATCGATGTGCAGATTTCCCGCTTGCGCCGGCTCATCGAGCCGGATCCGTCCAAGCCGCGCTATATCCAGACCGTCTGGGGCGTCGGCTACGTGTTCGTCCCTGATGGCAACAAATAGGAGCCGGTTCATGCTCCCTGCGAACCCGATAGGGATGCAATGCTTTTCTCAGGCTGCATCATTGGATGGCTTACGGATTACGAAGTGAGCCATCAGCCTCGTAGGGTGGGCTTTAGCCCACCACCCTTGTTCGACTCGGTTGGCTAAAGCGGAGCAGCTTCCGACCCAGTCTTCACTGTGAAATCCCACATCGCTGGCCTCTTGGTTCAGCCTCCCGCGGTCAAAATCGGCTTGTTTATGAAAACCCCGCTCTGGTTCCCGCAAAGCTTCTTCGCTCGCACCCTGTGGATGGTGCTGATCGTGGTCCTGTTCTCCAAGGTATTGATGCTCGTGTACCTGATGATGAACGAGGACGTCATGGTCGATCGCCAATACAGCCATGGTGCGGCGTTAACCTTGCGTGCCTACTGGGCAGCTGACGAGGAAAACCGCGAACGCATCGCAGAGGCGGCCGGCTTGCAGCGGGTTACGATGGACGATGTACCGCCCAGTGAATATCACTGGCCTTACACGGAAATCTTCCAGCGGCAGATGCAGGCCGAACTCGGTGTTGAAACCGATGTGCGGGTGCGTATTCAGCCTGACACAGCCATCTGGGTCCGCGCGCCTAGCCTAGGGCCGGACTGGTTGCGGGTGCCGTTGTACGCATACCCGTTGCGCGGTCAGCGGATCTGGAGCGTGCTCGGCTGGTTTCTCGGCATTGGGCTGCTGTCCACGGCCGCCGCGTGGATCTTTGTCAGCCAGCTCAACCTGCCGCTCAAACGCTTGGTCTATGCGGCCCGGCAGATCGGCAAGGGGCGTAGCGTGCGGTTGCCCATCAGCGACACGCCGAGTGAGATGACCGAGGTTTATCGCGCGTTCAACCAGATGGCAGAGGACGTCGAACAGGCTGGCCGCGAGCGGGAGCTGATGCTCGCTGGCGTATCGCACGACTTGCGCACGCCGCTGACGCGCTTGCGGTTGTCCCTCGAACTGATGTCCAGCGACGCCGAGCTGACCGAGGACATGGTTCGCGATATCGAGGACATGAACGCGATTCTCGACCAGTTCCTCGCCTTCGTTCGCGATGGCAGCGACGAGCCGGTGGAAAGCGTCGACCTGGGCGAGCTGGTGCGTGAAGTCGTGGCGCCCTACAACCAGTACGGAGAAACCGTTCGCCTCTGTGTCGAGCCGATGCCGCAATTGGCGTTACGACGAGTTTCGATCAAACGACTGCTGGTGAACCTGATTGAAAATGCGCTGCGTTATGGCGGCCATGGTGTCGAAGTGGCCGCCCATGTTTCGGGCGACAGCAATGCACCCTATGTCGTCCTCAGCGTGCTTGACCGGGGCACGGGCATCGATCCCCGGGAGCTCGGCGAAATATTCAACCCGTTCATCCGCGGCGACAAGGCACGTGGCGGGCAGGGCGCCGGGCTGGGGCTGGCGATCGTCAAGCGGATCGCTTCGCAACATGGTGGTGTGATCGAGTTACGCAACCGCGAAGGCGGCGGGCTCGAGGCGCGGGTGAGCCTGCCGTTGGGGTTGTTGCTGCCGAGGGATGCGGTGAAGCAGTAGGGTGGCCGTAGGCTTCGGTTCCCTACTGTCGAGCCGGTACTTGCAGGCCGCGTAAGTCTCTCGATTAGCGAATCCGGCAGCTGCGATTCCCGGTCTCCAGCGTTCGCTTAGCCCTTTCCCTTCGTCCTCGTCAGATGCGGGCCAGCGTTCTTTTCCAGGTATTGGATGATCAGCCCGGCGACGTCCTTGCCAGTGGTTTCCTCGATCCCGGCCAGACCTGGAGATGAGTTCACCTCCATCACCAGCGGGCCATGGTTGGAGCGCAGGATATCGACGCCCGCCACGCTCAAGCCCATCACCTTGGCCGCGCGGATCGCGGTCATGCGCTCTTCCGGCGTGATCTTGATCAGGCTGGCGGTGCCGCCGCGGTGCAGATTGGAGCGGAATTCGCCAGGCTTGGCCTGACGCTTCATCGCGGCGATGACCTTGTCGCCAACCACGAAGCAGCGAATGTCCGCGCCGCCGGCCTCCTTGATGTATTCCTGCACCATGATGTCCTGCTTGAGGCCCATGAAGGCCTCGATCACGGACTCGGCGGCGGTGGCGGTTTCGCACATGACCACGCCGATACCCTGGGTGCCTTCGAGCACCTTGATCACCAGTGGCGCGCCGTTGACCATCTGAATAAGGTCGGCGATATCGTCTGGCGAGTGGGCAAAGCCGGTCACTGGCAGGCCGATACCCCGGCGCGACAGCAACTGCAGCGAGCGCAGCTTGTCCCTCGAGCGGGCAATGGCTACCGATTCATTCAGCGGAAACACGCCCTGCATTTCGAACTGGCGCAGCACCGCGCAGCCATAAAAGGTAACCGAGGCGCCGATCCGCGGGATCACCGCATCGAAGCCTTCCAGTGGGCGGCCGCGATAATGAATCTGTGGTTTGTGGCTGGCGATGTTCATGTACGCGCGCAGGGTGTCGATGACGACCACCTCATGGCCACGTTGCTGGCCGGCCTCAACCAGACGGCGGGTCGAATACAGGCGTGGGTTGCGCGACAGCACGGCGATTTTCATGGGGCACCGGAAAGAGTGAGAGTCTGGGGTTTTTCCTGCACGTAGGTGCGGGCAGGGTCGACCAGCCATTTGCCGTCCATCAGGGCTTTTGACCCCAGCAGTAAGCGATAGCGCATGGTCTTGCGACAGGTAAGGGTGAATTCGACGGGCCACAGGTGGTCGCCCAGCGCCAATAGCGTACGCACCACGTAGCGGGTCTGTACGTGTCCGTTGGAGCTTTTGATGATCTTGCGCGCCACCAGCGGCGCTTCGCAGCGGTGGCGACTCTGCACCAGCGTCCCCAGGTGCGCCGTAAAACGGACCCAGCGTTCACCATTGCGCTTGAATTCGCTGATGTCGGTCGCATGTAAGGCGGAGGTGCTAGCGCCGGTATCGATCTTCGCGCGCAGGCCGACCACACCGAGCTCAGGCAAGGCGATCCATTCGCGCAAACCGATGATTGTTTGGAGGTCGGGACTGTTCAAAAGCGTATCCGGTAAATTTCCGCGCATTCTAGACAGGCTGCATGACAACCGCATCTCCCTGTTCCAACCTATGACAACGAGACGCTAGGCAGAGTTGAACGATGAGTGAGAAAGACGACGGCAAAGTCCGTCTGGACAAATGGCTGTGGGCGGCGCGTTTCTTCAAGACGCGCGCCTTGGCCAAAGCGGCCATCGAAGGCGGCAAGGTGCACTGCAAGGGCGAGCGTTGCAAGCCGAGCAAGGAACCCAAACTCGGCGAGGAGCTGGTGATTCGTGCCGGCTATGATGAGCGCACCGTGGTGATCAGGGCGTTGTCGGCCGTGCGCAAGGGCGCACCGGAGGCTCAGCTACTGTATGAGGAGACCGCCGAAAGCCTGGTTCGCCGGGAGAACGCTGCGGCCATGCGCAAGGCCGGCAGCCTGGGTGTGGAAACCGATGGCAAGCCAAGCAAAAAACAGCGTCGCGCGTTGCAGCGGTTTCATTCGGACGCGGGTTGAGTGCCGCTGGTTGGATGGTCGCCACTTTCGACCTAGAATGCGGTCCCTTCTTCTAGGTGCCGCACCATCGCCGAGACGTGCCACGTCCCGCCATTTATGACGGCCCCGAACGCCCACCTGCTCTGGTCATGCCCATGCTCGATTCCGATTACACCCAACGCTTTCTTTTCGATGACACCGACGTACGCGGCGAATGGGTCGGGCTCGAGCGCAGCTATGCGGAGGTCCTGGCCAAGCATGCATATCCTGAACAGGTTGCGCAGTTGCTCGGCGAACTGCTCGCGGCGGCGGCGCTGTTGGTCGGCACGCTGAAATTCGATGGGTTGATGGTGTTGCAGGCACGCTCGTCTGGTGCGGTGCCGTTGTTGATGGTCGAGTGCTCCAGCGATCGAGAGGTGCGCGGCATTGCTCGCTATGACGAGGCGCTGCTGGCCCCCGGCGCGACCCTGTCGGAACTGATGCCCGATGGCGTTATGGCGATGACCATCGACCCTGCCAACGGGCAGCGCTATCAGGGCATTGTTGCGCTGGACGGCGTGACCTTGGCGGACAGCCTGTCGAGCTATTTCGCCTCCTCCGAGCAACTGCCGACGCGCTTCTGGCTAGCCGCTGATGGCCGCCGTGCTTGCGGGATGTTGTTGCAGCAGCTGCCAGCTGATCGCATCCGTGACGGCGAAGAGCGCGAAGCCAGCTGGCAGCACCTGCGCACCCTGGCCGATACCCTGTCGACCGAAGAGTTGCTGGGGCTCGATACCCAGACCATCCTGCATCGTCTTTATCATGAAGAGCAGGTTCGGCTGTTCGACCCGCGGCCGATCGTGTTCCGCTGCAGCTGCTCGCGTGAACGCTCGGCCAATGCAGTCGTCAGTCTCGGCCAGCACGACGCCGAACTGCTGCTGACGGAGCAGGGCGGGGCCATCACCATCGATTGCCAGTTTTGCAATCATAGCTACCGCTTCGACGCGGCCGACATCGCCCAGCTTTTTGCCGGTGCGGGAACGGAAGGTCCATCCGGCACGCGGCATTAAAGGGTTTCCGGGCCTAGGAACCTTTTCGCCATCACGCCCTCATACCCAGCGCAGCGTCATTTCTGTCATAATCGCGCGCACTTTTTTTCGGTGTAGTCCACTACTCTGTGGGCTACAAAGCATGGAGGAATCGGCCCAGGGCCGACGGGAAACTCATGACGCAAGCCACTAACGCCGTATACATCGACATCAGCACCGCTCAACTGGTCGAAGAAGCCATCAAGCGCGGTGAAGGTGAATTGGCCGCCACTGGCGCGCTCGTCGTGAAAACCGGCCACCGGACCGGTCGTTCGCCAGCTGACCGCTATATAGTCGAGGAGCCCAGCACCCGGGCCTCCATTGCCTGGGGGCCGATCAACCGTCCGTTCCCGGCCGACAAGTTCGACGCGCTGTGGGATCGCGTCGAGGCGTTCAACCGCGACCAGGACTTCTTCGTTTCTCACGTGCATGTTGGCTCCGCCGAGGATCACTACCTGCCGGTCAAGATGACCACCGCCACCGCTTGGCAGAACCTGTTCGGTCGCCAACTGTTCATCAACCCGGAAACCTACAACCCGGCCGGCAAGGAGGAGTGGAAGGTACTCAACGTGGCGAACTTCGAGTGCGTGCCCGAACGTGACGGCACCAATTCCGATGGCTGCGTAATCATCAACTTCGCTGCCAAGAAAGTGCTGATCGCCGGTATGCGCTACGCCGGTGAGATGAAGAAGGCCATGTTCTCGGTGCAGAACTTCCTGCTGCCGGAAAAAGACGTACTGCCGATGCACTGCGCCGCCAACATTGGCGACGATGGCGACGTGACGCTGTTCTTCGGTCTCTCCGGCACTGGCAAGACCACTTTGTCGGCAGACGAATCGCGTCATCTGATCGGCGATGACGAGCACGGCTGGGGCACCGGCGTGGTGTTCAACATCGAAGGCGGCTGCTACGCCAAATGCATCGACCTCTCCGAGAAGAACGAGCCGGTGATCTGGAAAGCCATCCAGTTCGGCACCGTGCTGGAAAACGTTGTACTGAACGGCGAGCGCGCCGCCGACTACACCGATGACAGCCTGACCCAGAACAGCCGCGCCGCCTACCCGCTGGAATACGTCGAGAAGCGTTCCGAGAAGAACCTGGGCGGCGAGCCGAACGCAGTAATCTTCCTGACTTGCGACCTGACCGGTGTTCTGCCTCCGGTTTCGATCCTCAATGAAGAGCAGGCGGCTTACCACTTCCTGTCCGGCTACACCGCCCTGGTGGGCTCCACCGAAATGGGTTCGGGCAGCGGCATCAAGTCGACCTTCTCCACCTGCTTCGGCGCGCCGTTCTTCCCACGGCCGGCCGGTGTCTATGCCGAGCTGCTGATCAAGCGCATCCAGGCGTTCGGCTCCAAGGTCTATCTGGTCAACACCGGCTGGACTGGTGGTGGCTACGGCGTCGGCAAGCGTTTCAACATTCCGACCACTCGTGCCGTGATCGCTGCGATCCAGAGCGGTGCGTTGGTCGGTGCCGAAACCGAGCATCTGCCGATCATCAACCTCGACGTGCCGAAGGCCGTCGCTGGTGTCGACACCCAGCTGCTTAACCCACGCAACACTTGGTCCGATGCCAATGCCTACGACGAGGCCGCGAAGGAGCTGGCGAACAAGTTCGTCGAGAACTTCAAGAAGTTCGACGTCTCTGACGCCATCAAGGCCGCTGGCCCGCAGCTCTAAGCTGTAGCGCCGAGCCATGGAAAAAGCCGCCTTAGGGCGGCTTTTTCGTGGGCGTCTTTCTGCCAGTTCGGTATGGCCGATGGCTTCAGTCGGCCTCGGCGGGGTTGGCTGCGAACGCTGCGGCCCCTAACTGCGAGGCATTACCCGAACCCTTCATCGGTTCGGTTGATAACTTCCATCAACCAACATGGATGGATTCGATGCATGTTGGCGCATAGCATAACGGCCACGTTTAAACCCGATTGGAGCCACACCATGCAGATCGAAGAAGCCATCCAGACCCGCCGCGCCGTCAAGGCCTACGACGCCAGCTTTGAGCTCAGCCGCGAAGAGAAGGACGACTTGTTGCAGCTGGCACTGCTCGCGCCGTCAGCTTTCAACCTGCAGCACGTGCGCTTCGTTGAGGTGAGTGATCCGCAACTGCGCGCGCAGATTCGCGAGGTGGGCTGGAACCAGGCGCAGATGACCGATGCCTCGATGTTGGTGGTGGTCTGCGCTCAGGTCGATAGTTGGGAAAAGAATGTCCGCCGCGTCTGGGACGGTGCTCCGGCCGAAGTGCAGGACTACATGGCAGGCGCCATCGACAACTACTACCGCGACAAGCCCCAAGTACAGCGTGACGAAGCCATGCGCAGCTGCGGCCTGATGGCCCAAACGCTGATGCTTGCTGCACGTGGAAAGGGCCTGGATTCCTGCCCGATGGATGGCTTCGACTTCGACGCCGTGGCTAAGCTGATCAACCTGCCGGACAACCATGTGATCGCGATGATGGTCGCGGTGGGCAAGCGGGCTGCCGATCCTAAGCCACGTATTGGCAAGCTGCCGCTTGAGGAAGTGGTCATCCGCAATCGTTTCTGATCGTCTCGGACAAGCTTACGTCTGATGCGAAGCGCGCCGATCGGCCTGAAGGCGGATCGGCGTCTGCCAGTTCGGAACTGTAGCTGGTCAGTTCTGGTTCTTGCAGCTGTCGGCAAGCGTTCGGTAGGCGAGCCTACGGACTTCTCCGGCAAAATCCCGATAAGTCATGACGGCATCTGTCACCTCGCAATAGGGTGTCGGCTCGATCTTGATGGAAAGCACCGAGGCAATATCGAGTCGGGAGCCGTAGGTGTAAGGTTCGGGATCGGCGCTGTCGGCATGGGCAAGCGAGGCGGCCGAGAGGAGTACGGCAGCAGTAGCAAGGGTAACGCGCATGGCAGGAAATCCTGTATCTGGTTCGTAGGTCCGTTCCTGTTCGCGGGCGGGATCACCGGATCCAGCGGCGCTTATGCTTGTTTTTCAGGAGCCCGGCCATCTTAAATTTGCTAGCGTGCTAACGATAATTGCCGATTCCAATCCAGCCGATTGACCGAATAACCTGGCCGTTTCGCTTGTTGTCTGTTCTGCCCTGCTCGTAGGGCCGGCTCGATGCGCTTTCCAGACGGCTGACCGTTACCCTCCCGCCGCTTTGCAGTACCGTCTCCCTCCTTTTGCTACCCTCCGGCCTCCAGTCAAAGGAGTGACTCAGCATGATCGAACAGACGCTTAAACAGACATTCGGCTATGACGGCTTCCGTCCCGGCCAGGAGCAGGCCATCCGCGCCGTGGTGGCCGGGCGCTCGGCCGCCGCTATCTTTCCCACCGGGTCGGGCAAGTCCTTGTGTTATCAGCTGCCGGCGCTGCTGTTGCCGCATCTCACTTTGGTCGTCTCGCCGCTGCTGGCGTTGATGCAGGACCAGCTGGCGTTCCTGCACAGGCACGGCATCGCCGCAGCCAGCATCGACTCGGCGCAGAGCCGCGAGCAGGCGAGCGAAACTATGGCCCGCGCCAAGTCCGGTGAACTGAAGATCCTGATGATTTCGGTGGAGCGGCTGAAGAACGAGCGTTTCCGTAACTTCATCAGCCAGGTGCCGATCTCGCTGCTGGTCGTCGATGAAGCGCACTGCATTTCCGAGTGGGGGCACAACTTCCGTCCGGATTACCTCAAGCTTCCCGACTATCAGCGCCAGTTCAGTATTCCCCAGGTCCTGCTGCTGACCGCGACGGCGACGCCACCGGTGATCGCCGACATGCAGGCCAAATTCTCGATTGCCGCGGACGACGTGGTGACGACCGGTTTTTACCGGCCCAATCTCAATCTGTTGGTCGAACCGGTCAGCGGCTTCAACAAGCAGCGCCGGCTGGTGGAATGGCTAGAGGACAAGGCTGGGCAGCCCACCATCGTCTACGTCACCCAGCAGAAGACCGCCGAGCAGGTCGCCGAGCATCTGGCGCAGCGCGGCTTTCCGGCCAGCGCTTATCACGCCGGCATGGCGCATGAGGCGCGTGAGTCGATCCAGCGGCGCTTCATGGCTGGCGAATTGAATTACATCGTCGCCACCATTGCCTTCGGCATGGGTATCGACAAGGCGGACATCCGCAACGTGGTGCACTACGACTTGCCCAAGTCGGTGGAGAATTACAGCCAGGAGATCGGCCGGGCTGGACGTGACGGACAGCCCTCCGACTGCCTGGTGCTGGCCAATCGCGACAGCCTCAGCGTGCTTCAGAACTTCGTCTATGGCGACACGCCGGAGCGCGAGGGCATCCGCTGCGTGCTCGACGAGCTGTTGCAATCCGGCGCGGGCGGGCAGTGGGAGCTGATGCTCAACCAGCTGTCGGACCAGAGCAACATCCGCCAGTTGCCGCTGAAGACCTTGCTGGTACAGCTGGAGCTGCGCGGCATCATCGCGCCACGTTTCGCTTATTTCGCCGAGTACCGCTTCAAGTACCTGCTCGAACCTGAGGTGCTGGTGGCGAAATTCGAAGGCGAGCGGCGCCAGTTCGTCGAGGCCATCGTGCACACCTCGGCGCGGGCAAGGACCTGGTGCACGCTGGATTTCGATGCGCTCTATCAGCAGCACGGCGCCGACCGCGCGCGGGTGGTCAAGGCGCTGGAGTACTTCCAGGAAAAGGGCTGGATCGAGCTGGAGAGCAAGCAGATGACCGACGTCTATGCGCTGCTCGATCCAGACTTCGACGCAGAGAGCTTGAGCATCGAACTGCATGAATACTTCAAGCAGCACGAAGCGAGCGAGATCACCCGCATCGACAACATGCTGGCGCTGTTCGAATCCAGCGAATGCCTGAGTCAGCGGTTGGCGGCCTATTTCGGCGATCAGCAGGCGCCGCAAAAGTGTGGCCATTGCTCGGTCTGTCGCGGGCAGGTTGCGCAACTGCCGGAACCGCCGACAATGGCGCCGCTGGAACAGGTTGACCTGGCCGCCCGTTGCGCCGAATTCAGTCAGCGCTTCGCGCAGCTGAAGGGCGGTACGCCCAGCGCCGAGTGCCTGACGCGCTTTCTCTGCGGCATCAGCGTGCCGGTGTTCACCAAGCTCAAGGCGCGCCAGATCTCCGGTTTCGCCTCGCTGGAGGCTTATCCCTACGCCGAGGTTCGCGCGCGCTTGACGCGTTAGGGTCTGTTGACGTTTCGTTCGCGGCCGTGCAGGCCCGAAGGGTTGCGCGTCAAATGGCGCCATGCGGCGTTGCGGGACTTGGCAAGGGAACAACCATTACCTGCGTCCCGCGCCTTGCGGAGCGCCGCCCGGCCTGGCGCCATTTGACGCAGCAACGCGGCTCGCGACAAAACGTCAACAGACCCTGGCCATCGGCGAACAGCCTCAGCGCGCGGTCAGGCCAATCAGCCGGTCGGCGACACCCTTGGTCTGGCGTGAGGTGCCGGCGGTGAGGTTGCTCGAATTTTCCAGCGCATCGAGCAGCCCGGTCAGCGAGCCGACACCGGCCGACTGGGTCTCGATATGCTGCGCCACTGCGCGAATCTCGCTGGCCAGGCGGTCGATGTCGGTGCCGATTTCCTCGGCGTTCTTGCCGGTGATCTCGGCCAGCTTGCGCACCTCGTCAGCGACCACCGCGAACCCGCGGCCTTGCTCGCCGGCGCGCGCTGCCTCGATCGCCGCGTTGAGCGCCAGCAGGTTGGTCTGCCCGGCGATTTGCTGAATGGTCTGCACCACGGATTGGATGCGCTGGCTCGACTGCGCCAGATCGCGGGCGCTGCTGACCACCTCGTCGGCCTGGTGAACCATCTGCTTGACCGAGCTGCCAGCCTGTTCGATGACCGTGCCCTGCTGGTTGATGTTCAGCGTCAGGTCGTCCATCGACCCGTGCAGCTCGTTGGCGCACTGGCTCAGCTGCTCGGACATGGACTGCCGCTCATGGTCGGCCTGGGACAGCACCTGGCCAAGGTCGGCCAGGCCGCGGAACACCGGGCGGATGTGCTCGTCGAGGCCGTTAATGTCCACCGCGCTGCTGTAGTCCTGGCGCTTGAACTGTTCGATCTGCTTGACCACCACCTGGCTCAGGCCGGTCAGCTTCTTGATCTGCCGGCGCAGGAAGAACGCCTTGAACTCGCCGTGGTAGGCAATGAAGTTGTCGGTGTACTCGTCGTGGAACTCTTCCTTGCCGTTGGTGCGGAAGAAGAATACCGCGGTTAGGGTCTGGTTGAGGTTGAGGCCAAGGATCTCGCCGAAGGTCGAGTAACCCGCCACGGGAACGTCATCGAATACTGGGTCCATGCCGCCCAGTGCCTGCTCGTTGTTCAGCCGGCGCAGGATGCAGTCATTGAGGATGCCCACCAATGGCTTTCCTGGCTTGTTCTGCATGAACTTCTGGTAGTCGCGGCGGGTGGTTTCGGCCAGCGGCGTGCGCTTGACCATGATCAGCTCCTCACCGGGCGCGACGTCGCAGAACAGGTGCACGCGCTCGTTGGCGAAGTCGATCTGCGAGATCGAGCGGACGAACACTTCCTCGCCGACGCGGATGGCGAAGGAGTAGTCCGAGAGCCGCTGCTCCAGCTCCTGCGGCGCGCATTTGAGCGCCTCGCACAGGGCCTGGACCATGGTGCGGATGTTGCCGCGTGAGTCGACCACCTGGCTGATGTAGCGGTCCTCCAGGGAGGCGCTGAGTACGCTCAGGCTGAGTGGCGTCGGCTCGAAATTCTGGCTCTTGAACACGCCGAAGCGCACGTCCGGCGCGCATTTGAGGAAGACGATCAGCGCATGGTTCTGGTAGCTGCGCTTGCCGTCGTGCAGCTGGGTCTTCTGGAAATCCAGCTTGCCACCGGCCGAGCCGCCGACGAACAGGCAGGGAAAGCGCCCGGACTCGTACAGCGCTTCCATGAAGAAGGATTCAGACGCGGAGAGACCATCGAAGAAAATGTTTGCCAAGGTGTCGCGGTAATCGATCTTCATCGACACCTGCACACGCTTGATCGACGCCGTAAGGCGCGCGATGCGTTCGCCCATCGACAGCCGCTGACCCCCGCCGCGGATGTCCTCGCACTCCAGCGGCACACGGACGATCTCGGCAGCGGCGATGACGCTGGCGTCGAACAGCTGCAACACCACCCGATCCCATTGCGCGCCGGTCGCACAATAAAGCCGCTGGCCTTCGCTGGACAGCTCGCCCGCCGTGGTACACAGGCTGATCGTTGCGTTCGGAAAGCGCTGCGATACCTGCCGAGCCACCTCATCAAGATTTACATGCGGCGAGACGAAGCCGGCAATGTAGGTCGGGTTGAAGCGCAGGGCGGCGAGCTGCTGTGAGAGCTGCTGAGCCGAGCAGAGCAAGCTTGCCGTTCCGTTGGTTTGCGTGTGGCCTGGCTTGAATCGGGAGAGCGTAAACATGGGCATTACTCGCGCTTGGTAGGACGAAGCGGAACATCGGCCCGCTCCCGCACCGGTCGAAACGCTGATCGGCTGTCTTGGTTATCGGCTTCGGCAGGGTCGCCTGCAGACGGCTAGGCGGTGTCACCGTCCGACACGTTATCGGTCGCCGGCGGAAAGATCGCCATGCAACCTTGGCATTCATCCGAAAGTACCGGTGGGTGCCGGTGGCACGCCTCCGGCAATGCCGGGCCGTCTGTCTCGCGGGTTGACCTGGCTCAACGGAACGTTGCGGTTGCTGTGCAATGGTCGACGGGTGACCTGTTGCCGCACCCATTGCGGCCGATAGCCATGGATAAGCCTGCCAAGGAGCACTGTAATGCCCCGCCTTTTCGTCGATCTCGGATTCCGCTGGAAAATCACCCTGCCCATCGCGGCGCTCGCCATCCTGCTGGTGCTGATGGGAGTCTTTGGCATACGCGGCATCGAGCGCGTCGCCGGTTCCAGCGAGCAGCTCGCGTCGCGGCATCTGCCTGCCATCAGCCTGCTGCTCAATGCCGACCGCGACCTCTACCAAGCCTTCGTCGCCGAGCGCAGCCTGCTCGACAGCGATGCGGGGGATCACCTCGATGCACTTAAGGCCAGCCACGCGGAAAATCTTCAACAGGCCTACGACCGGGTGCAGAAATATGCAGCGATGCAGCCGGGGCCTGAGGCCATGGCGCTGGTCGAGCAATTCAACCGCGGGTTCGCCCAATGGTCGGCGGTGTCGCAGCGGGTCATCGAGCAGATCGATCTCGACCCGCAGGCGGCCAGCACGTTGAGCTTCGGCGACAGCGAGGCACGCTTCGACAGCATGCGTGACGCCATCGACCAGCTCGGCAACCTGGAGGATGAAGCTGCCTACGCGATCGGCGCGGCGGCGATCGCCGAGGGCGCGAGCACCGAGACGCAACAGGGCACGCTGCTGGTGATCGGCTTGCTGGGCTGCGTGCTGCTGGTGCTCGGCCTGCCGCTGGTGGTGCTCAAGCCGCTGCGTCGGCTGCTCGATCGTGTGCAGCAGATCGCCGAAGGCGACGGCGATCTGCGCGCTCGCCTGGACGTTCGCTCGGCTGACGAGCTGGGCCAGCTCGGTAATGCGTTCAATCGCTTTCTCGACAAGCTGCAACCATTGATCGCCGAAGTCGGTCGGGTGACGGCGGAAGTCGATACGGCTGCACGTGACATGGCCCGGATGGCAGCGACCAATGATCAATTGATCAACAGCGAGCACGCCGCAGTGGACCAGGTCAGCACGGCGGCCACGGAAATGAGCGCTGCGGTACACGAGGTCGCGCTGAATGCACAGAACGCCTCGGATGCGGCACGCGATGCGCAACAACAATCAAGCCAGGGCGCTGCCGTGGTCAGCAGTACCGTCCAGTCGATCCGTCAGCTGGCTCAGGAAGTGGAAAGCACCTCGAAAACTATTGAGGCACTGGCTGAGGAGACCGCCAGCATCGGTGCGGTGCTTGAAGTGATTCGCGGTATTGCCGAGCAGACCAACCTGCTGGCGCTGAATGCCGCCATCGAGGCCGCCCGTGCCGGCGAGCAGGGTCGTGGTTTCGCCGTGGTGGCGGACGAGGTGCGAGCGTTGGCGGGCCGTACTCAGGATTCGACTAAGGACATTCAGCTACGCATCGAGCGGTTGCAGGGGGGCGTCGCCAAGGCCGTGCAGGCGATGCATGCCGGCAGTAGCAAGGCGCGCGACAGCGTAGAACGGGCTGCTGGGGTCGATCAGGTGCTGGCGGATACGACGCAGTCGGTTCAGCGCATCAATGACATGGCGGCGCAGATTGCCACGGCCTGTGAGGAGCAGAGCAGCGTCACCGAGGAGATTGCCCGCAACATCAGCGATATCCGAGATCTATCTGATGATGCGGCCGCCAATTCATCGAAAAGCATGCAGGCCAGTCAGCAATTGTCGGGGCTGTCGCAGAGTCTGGCTGCCCTGGTGGGACGTTTCCAGGTCTGACCGCTCCCGTGGTTCGTGGCGATCGGCTAGCCGGGGCCGCGTGCGCCCCAGAGTAGCTTGCCCAGCCCGGCGTCGTCCGGTAACAGCAACAGACTGAGCAGAAACACCAGCAGCAGCCCCAGGGCATAGGCCAGGCTGATCAGGCGCTGTCTCCTGCGGCGCTGTTTCAGTGGCGCTGCGTTGGTCGGTTGCCCGCTGGGGCGTGAAGGGGTTGGGTGCATCGTTCTCTCGATAGGAAGCAAGCCGCAGCTATGGGTCGAGCTGAGCCGGTGCTTGCCAGTTTGGCGCGGCGAAGTAGAACTTAAATGAAAGCATAATGCCACTACTGCGCGGCCGAGCCGATGGGCTGCCTGTTCGTGCAAGCTGCGCATCTTCGGCGGTCTGCTCTCACTTCGCTGTCACATACAGAAAAGCTCTGGTCATCGGATCTACCGGTGCGTCGTGCGGCGTCGACCATACTCAACGTCGCCGCCACCGCCCGACCCGGAGACCCGCTCATGCAGACTCGCCGCCAGCTGCTCCATCGTTCCGCCCTGTTAGCCACTGTTGCCACCCTCGGGCCGCTGTTGCCATTGCTGGGAAGAGCCGCCGAAGCGTTGCGAGTGCGGCCAATCCCTGCCTCCGGCGAATTGCTTCCGGTGATCGGGCTGGGCACCTCGCGTACGCATGACATCCGTGTCGACGACCCTGACATGCAGGCCTTGCTGGATGTGCTGCGAGTCTTCGTCGAAGGCGGCGCAAAGGTGATCGATACCGCGCCGAGCTACGGCAATGCCGATCGCGTGGTGGGCGAGCTGATCCAGCGTCGTGACGTGCGTGATCAGGTTTTCCTCGCGACCAAGGTCTCCGCCACTGGCCGTGAGCGTGGTCTGGCACAGATCGAGAAGAGTTTCGAGACGCTGCAGACCGACATGATCGACCTGATTCAAGTGCACAACCTGCAGGACACGCGTACCCAACTGGGCTTGTTGCGCGAGCTCAAGGAACAGGGGCGCATCCGTTATATCGGCGTGACGCACTATGTCGAATCCGCCCATGATCGGTTGCTCGAGGTGCTCAAGCAGGAGCCGGTCGACTTCGTTCAGTTCAACTATTCGGTCAGCGAGCGCAACGCTGAAAAGCGATTGCTGCCGTATTGCGCTGATAACGGCATTGCCACGCTAATCAACCGGCCTTTTACCCGCGGCAACCTGCTCTCGCGGGTCAAGCGCAAGCCACTGCCGACCTGGGCGTCGGATGTCGATGCCAGTTCCTGGGCACAGCTGTTGCTCAAGTTCATTCTCGCTGAGCCGGCGGTGACCACCGTGATTCCCGCCACCTCCAATCCGCGTTACATGGCCGACAACATCATGGCCGGGCAGGGTCGGTTACCGGACGCGCGCCAGCGAGAAATGATTGTCGAAGCCTTTCAATGAAGACGGTTGGAGAGGCTTCAGCGGAGGCTTATTAATGAAGCCGCTCGCTGCGCGCGCAGCAGTTACGATCAATGCCCGTCCCGGTGAGCTGAGTGCGGCACTGGCTGGGTTCGGCCTTTTCTTCTGCCTGTTCTCCGGCTACTTCATGCTGCGACCGATTCGTGAGTCCATGGGGATTCAGGGGGGCGTCGACAACCTGCAATGGCTGTTCACCGCGACTTTTTTTTCCATGCTGTTCGCCGTGCCGCTGTTCGCCTGGCTCAACTCGCGGGTGGCGCGCATCCATTACATCGACTGGGTGTACGGCTTCTTCTGCAGCAACCTGTTGCTGTTCGCCACGCTGTTCTTCCTGCTCGACGACAGCGTCTGGCTGGCACGGGTGTTTTATGTGTGGATCTCGGTCTACAACCTGTTCGTGGTGTCGGTGGCGTGGAGTCTGATGGCCGATGTGTTCGACGCGCCTCAGGCACGGCGCCTGTTTGCCTTCATCGCCGCTGGTGCCAGTGTCGGCGGGCTGGTCGGGCCAGCCATGAGCGCCTTGCTGGTGGGCGTGCTTGGCCAGTTTGGGCTGATGTTGTTGGCAGCGCTGCTGCTGGCGGCTGCGGTGGTGATCAAGCATTACCTGATGGATTGGCGCGAGGTGTTGGGCGCGGGTAGGCCCGGCGCGGAACACGCCGAAAGTCCAAAACGGCCGGTGGCGGGCAATCCGTTCAGTGGCCTGACAAGGGTGCTCGGTTCGGGCTACCTGCTGGGGATTGCAGCTTTTGTGCTACTGCTGACCACCGCCAGTACCTTCCTCTATTTCGAGCAGGCGCGGTTGGTAGCCGAGCTGTTTCCCGACCGCGCCGAGCAGGTGCGAGTCTTCGGTGCAATCGACTTCGTGGTGCAGGCTGGCGCGTTGCTGTCGCAGCTGTTCATTACCGGGCGCATCGCCCAGCGTCTAGGGGTCAGAGTGCTGCTCACGGCGGTACCGGCGCTGGTCTGCCTGGGTTTCATCGGACTGGCGCTGGCGCCGAGCTTTGCTGTGCTGGCGACGGTGATGATCGTGCGCCGCGTCGGCGAATATGCCTTTGTCCGCCCGGGTCGGGAGATGCTTTTCGCACCGCTGGATGCCGAGAGCAAATACAAGGCGAAGAATTTCATCGATACGGTGGTTTATCGCGGTGGTGATGCTCTGAGCGGCTGGGCCAAAGCCCTGCTCGACAGCTTCGGCCACGGTGTCTGGCTGGTTGCCCTGGTCGGCGCGGTGAGTGCGGCGGTATGGGGTGCGGTGGGATGGCGGCTCGGTGCGCAGGCCGATCAGGCGAACCGGGGGCGAATAACATCAGTTACAGAGGCGTAGCGGCTGATGATCAGGAGCGCGAGACGCCGCATGTGCCCGGCGCGCCGCTTCACTGACCTGCGTCAGGCGAGGCCAACCAACGTCTGGCGACAATTCATACAGACGAAGCCGCTGAACCTCGGCGGTACAGACGCCTCGAACCCTAGTAGGTACGTCATCAATCAGGAGTAGTCGTATGCATGTCCAAGTCAACAGCCACCACATCCCCGGCAGCGTCGAGCTGCATGAATGGGTCGGTTCGACCGTAGAGGAGCGGCTGGAGCGCTTCGACGATTTCCTCACTCGCATCGAAGTGCACGTCAGCGACGAGAATGCACAAAAGGCTGGCGCTGATGACAAGCGCTGCCAGATAGAAGCGCGCCCTAAGGGGCATCAAGCCGTGTCGGTCACCCACAAAGCCGAGTCGTTGCAGCTTGCGGTCGATGGGGCTGTCGAGAAGATGCGTCATGCGCTTGAACACCTGATGGGCAAGCTGGATACCAAGGTGCTCTCAGGGGGTGAGATCAATGATCCGCTGCTTGATGAACAACCGCAGGCAGTCAAGGATGCGATGCTCGAAGAAGATTTCCTGGAAAAACAGGAAGCCCTCGATAAGTAAGGCGTCCGGCCCTGGTCTTCTGCCAGGGCCTTCCCACCCGTATCCGCATCGGCCCCGTTATCTTTTGTACAGCCCGGAACCGGCTTTGCCGTTACGTTTCGAATAAGTATCGTCCCGTCTGGTAGCCCCGTCATGCAGATCATCCTGGTGCGTCATGGGCGGCCTGACCACAGTGCCGACCCGTGGAGCACGCCGGCCGGCATGAAGGATTGGGTCGAGCGTTACAACGCCGCCAGTGTCGTCGCTGGTGAGCGGCCCGAATCCCTGCTGCGACTCGCCGATGCGGCCGGTACCGTGGTTTGCAGCTCGCTGATGCGCTGCGTGGAGTCGCGCGAGCACCTGAACTGCCGATGCCTGCACCAGCCCGACCCGTTGTTCGCCGAGGCCCACCTGCCTTATCCCAACTGGGCATATCCGTTGATGCCTTCGCGTGTCTGGCGCATCACTTTTCGGACAGCCTGGTTTCTCGGTTTCGCGCGTCACACCGAACCGGTCAGCGAATCAAAGCGACGGGCCAGTGCGGCTGCAGACAAGCTCATCGAACTGGCAGAAACCCATGGCAGCGTGTTGTTGATGGGGCACAAGATCATGAATGCGCTAATCGCCACGCAGCTGCGACGCCGCGGTTGGCACGGACCGCCGCTACCACTGCTGTCGGGTTACTGGCATCCGAGTCGATACCGCAAGTCGGCCTCGAGTTGCGAAACCGAAAGCCGATAGGAGTAATGCTGGCAAAACGTAGGCTATAGGGCGGTTCTCGAAGCGACCCATTGCTTACAGGCAGACCACAGCTAAATCAGCGTGTTGATCGATGCGTTAAGCTGAGAGATAGCTGCTATTCAGCGCTTTTTTGCAGTATTAACCGCGACAATTAGTGCAGTTGTCGGATCTGGCCGGGCTGCTCCGCAATGGCTTCGGTGTCCGATCGTTTACGCAGCAATAGCGAAAGGCTTACAACAACCTGCGCAGATCGCCGCTTCAGCTTCGGGGCTGAAGTAATTAATCTATGCCCACTCTGAAGCGCAGGATGCGCTCAGGATCAGGACGATCGACCATGGCCAGGAAGGCGCTCGAACGGATTCGGAAAGGTCAGAAAAAACCCGCTTCGGCGGGTTTTTGCTTTTCTGCACCCCGCCCAGGGGGCGCCGGCTGGCTTGATCAGGAGGCGGTTTCGATGGAGGAAGGGGCAAGCCCTATCGCGTAGCCCGTATCCGAAAGATACGCCGCATGCAGCGAGGCCACGCTAGCTGGTTAAAGCTACGACCAATAGGCTGTGCCGAGGCATGCATTCGAGGCAGGCCTATCGGTCCGGCGCTCGATATGAGCGAGCACTGATGCCATGCACAGGCTCCGGCGCGACAATTCTTAGGCTGACCTGCGCGCCGTTCGGGCTAAACGACTCGCTTGGCGCGCGATCCGCCCGGTCGTCGAACGCGCCTACAGCGCAACGGTAGGGGTGGCGTGGGTTTCGACGAATCTGAAGGCCCTTTTTAGCGTGCGGCTCTGGTCATGTCTCAAGCTGATCCAGGGTCCTGGCTTACATCCGGCGCAGGGGTATCGCTATTCAGGGACTGCTTCGTCCCCGGTTATTCTGGCCTCACTCTGAAGCGCAGGACGCGCTCAGGATTAGGATGATCGGCCCCCGCCCCGGATGGCGCTCGCAAGGACTCGGACAGGCCAGAAAAAACCCGCTTCGGCGGGTTTTTGATTTTTCAGCGCGGAGCTTTCGCCGTCCCGTCCCGTCCCGATGACCGATGACCGATTGCCTCATGGTTTGTCTGCCAGGAGATGCCAATGCGTGATCGAACGAATATCTGGTCGACTAACTTCTATGCGTGAATTAAATAATTCGGACGAAAAAAAGCCCCGCCGAAGCGGGGCTTTTTTTTAATCAGGCGTCTTAGGAGACTTGAACCTGATCAGCCTGCATTCCTTTCTGGCCTTTAGTAGCCATGAAAGAAACAGCTTGGCCTTCGCTCAGGCTTTTGAAACCTGCGCTTTCGATCGAACGATAATGAACGAACAGGTCTTCGCTGCCGTCGGTCGGCGTAATGAAGCCGAAACCTTTTTCATCGTTGAACCATTTAACTGTGCCATTTTGACGAGTAGACATGAGTATCTCCCAGGTGTTTTAAGGCTGCAGCGCTGAACCGTTCGGCGCCGAGACTGAGAAGCGAGAAGCAAAACGAACCGAGGAGATGAAACAGAGAAACATCATGCCGGGTGTCGAAGTGTTAATTGCGAAGCAGTGGTCACGAATATACGCAGATAAAAATATAAGTACAGCTTTTGTTTATTTAGATTGATATTCAGCTGATTAACTGAAGTGAATAGTCGGTGCAATTCACTCATTTCCAACTAAATTATTTGACCTGGCTGCTTGATAAATAAGCCTGACATTAATCACTCGATCTTTAGGTTTTTCGGTGCACATATATTCACCGGGCTCCGTCTGGTTTTCGCATTATCGAGTGATCTACCAAGACCGCATCATGAGCAGCGATCAGTCCTGCCCCGAGCGTTCTGCCTGTGTTGTTAAGGAGGCTATAGAGAGGTCGCACCGTAGCGTGATCGTCCCCTTGCCCACCTAGCAGGCCTCTGCAAGCGTCCCCTGCGGTCTTCACAGACTCTATCTCTCGTATTAGACGATCTGCATCATTTCCGAGACCTTTTGAACCCTTTCGGTTCCAGCAGATGGGCACCATAGCTTCATCGGCCGGCACACACCGCCGGACGGGCAAGCCTTTACCTATCGAGGAAATGATCATGAGCACACTGAACCGCGCACTGACTCTCGCCGCCCTTACGCTGGCCACCGCTGTCACAGCACAAGCTGCTCAAGCTGGCGATACCCGCTCAGCTGCAACGCTGGGCAGCGAACGCTCCGAAAGCTATGTCACCACGAAAGACGGTGTAAGCCTCTACTACAAGGACTGGGGCCCGCGTGACGGGCAGGTCGTCACCTTCAGCCACGGCTGGCCGCTGAACTCGGACAGCTGGGAGTCGCAGATGATGTTCCTGGCGTCGAAGGGCTATCGCGTCGTCGCTCATGACCGCCGCGGACACGGCCGCTCCAGCCAGCCCTGGGACGGCAACGACATGGACCATTACGCGGATGATCTCGCGGCAGTCCTCGAAGCGCTGGATCTGAAGGGCGCGACGCTGATCGGCTTTTCAACAGGAGGCGGTGAAGTGGCCCGCTATATTGGTCGCCACGGCACGGCTCGGGTACAGAAAGCGGTGCTGGTCGCTTCGGTGCCGCCGTTGATGCTCAAGACCGAGAGCAACCCCGATGGCGTGCCGCTGGAGGTGTTCGACGGGCTTCGCCAGGCTTCGTTGGACAACCGCTCCCAGCTTTATCTGGATATCGCCTCCGGCCCCTTCTTTGGCTACAACCGGCCCGGTGCGACGCCTTCTCAAGGTCTGATCCAGTCGTTCTGGGTGCAGGGCATGCAGGCCGGGCACAAGAACACCTACGACTCCATCGCAGCCTTCTCGGCCACCGATTTCCGAGAAGACTTGCGTAAATTTGACGTCCCTACGCTGGTGATTCACGGCGACGATGATCAGATCGTGCCGATCGATACCTCTGCCCGCGCCTCGGCGAGCATCGTCAAGGATGCCGAGCTGATCATCTACCCAGGCGCACCGCATGGCCTGACCGACACGCACAAGGAGCGACTGAATCAGGATCTGCTGGCCTTCCTTCGGAAGTAATCGGCCCGCCGAGCACCCATGACACGGGGCCGCCCGGCGTCCCGGTCCGACAAAAGCCATTTTGTGTATTTGCGTCTGCATCCGCCAATGCGGCAGTCGTGGGAAAGGCGACAAACTCAGAAACAGGCGATACCTCGAAACGATGCGTTTGTTCCCGAATGGCGAAATGCTTACAAGGATCCCAGCCTTTGGCTCTTTAGCTGATTCAGTCGAATGACTAATCTATGCCCAGCTCTGAAGCGCAGGACGCGCTCAGGATCAAGGAAGATCGACCATCGCCAGGACGGCAACCGGAAGGATTCGGATGGTCAGGAAAAACCCGCTTCGGCGGGTTTTTTGTTGCCTATGAAAACTGGCGGGCATTTCTACGGATACCCGCCGACGCCGTCAGTGGCCCCGGTTAAAATCAGCGCTGACCTGCCTTAGCGCTGCAGGCTGTGATTTTCACCCACCGCTACGATCTGCTCGATCAGCCATTGCAAAGCTGCATCCCGTTCACGCTGGGCGACGCTGACGATATCCAACCGAAAGCTGCCGAGATCGAAGGGAAGGTCGAGTAGCTGTAGCGGGAGCAGCTCCGCGAAATAGCGAGCCAGCTGTGTTGGCAGTACGGCGGCCAGATCGCTGCTGGCGACGATATGCGCCGCTTGAAGGTAGTTCGGGGTGGTATACACGACGTCCCGGCTCAACCCTTGTTCCTCCAGCCATTGATCGACCATTCCGCGCGTTTGCCCGCCGTGCACCCAGAGGTGGCGAAGGCGCAAAAAACCATCGAGGTTGAACGTTTCGCCAACCAGCGGATGGCTCTTGCGTATGGCGACCTGCAGGGTCTCGCTGGCCCAACGACGCGTGCGAAAGCGCGTCGGCACCTCAACGAATCGGCCCAGTACCAAGTCCAGTTCGCCATTATCCAACGCTTCGGCAGGCAGGCTCGGGGTCAGGTGTCGGATTGCGAGCTGCACGCCCGGTGCGACCCGGGTCAGGTGCGCCATCAGCGCTGGCATGCAGATCAGCTCAACGTAGTCGGTCACGGCGATGACGAAACGCTGGCGGCTGGTGGCGGGGTCGAAGAAGTCCCCGGCATTGAGCGTGTGCTCGATCTGCTGCAGCGCATCGCGAATCGGCGCTTCCAGGCTCAGTGCTCGCGGGGTGGGCTGCATGGCCCGGCCCACGCGAACCAGCAGCGGATCATCGAGCAATTCACGCAAGCGATTGAGCGCGTTACTGACCGCCGGTTGGCTGAGTGACAGCCGCTCGGCGGCACGGGAAACGTTGCGCTCACGCAGCAGGGCGTCTAGCACGCGGAGGAGATTGAGATCGAAGTTGTAGATATTCATCTGATGAATCTGAAACATCACAAGACTAAATTTCAAAAATAGTAGCGTCTTCGTCTATGGTTGGTCTCCAGTTTTTTCCGCCCTGCGACGAGGACAGCTGCAATGAGCCAAACCCGCTTCGATATCCAGACCGCCGCCGTGATCGGCGCGGGCACCATGGGCCGCGGTATCGTCATGAGCCTGGCCGACGCCGGCGTGCAGGTGCTGTGGTTGGACAACAATCCCGAAATGCTCGATCAGGCACTGGGCGTGGTGGCTGATACCTATGCGCACAACGTGCGCCAGGGTCGCATCGACGAAGTTCAAGCGGCCGCACGACGCGCCTGCATCAGCAAAGCAGCCGATTATCAGGCGCTGGCTGATGTGGATCTGGTGATCGAGGCGGTCTACGAAAACCTCGAGCTGAAGCAGAAGATCTTCCGCGAGCTGGACGGCATCGTGAAGCCGGCCGGCATCCTGGCCAGCAACACCTCGGCGCTGGACATTGACGCCATCGCCGCCGTCACCGGGCGTCCGGAGCAGGTCGTGGGCCTGCACTTCTTCAGTCCGGCGCACATCATGAAGCTGCTGGAAATCGTCCGCGGCGCGAAGACCTCCAAAGCGGTGCTCGACGCCTCCACCGCGCTTGGCAAGCGTATGGGCAAGGTCAGCGTGATTGCCGGCAACTGCCCGGGCTTCATCGGCAACCGCATGCTCGCCACCTACGTGCGTGAGGCGCGGATGATGCTGCTCGAAGGTGCCTATCCGCATCAGGTGGACGCCGCGCTGCAAGGCTTCGGTTTCGCCATGGGGCCGTTTCGCATGTACGACGTGGTCGGCATCGACCTGGAATGGCGCGCCCGTGAACTGGCCGGCAAAGGGCAGGACGAGGCGGAGGTACAGGTCGATAATCGCCTCTGCGAACTCGGACGCTTTGGCCAGAAATCACGCATGGGCTACTACCGCTACGCCGAAGGCAGCCGCCAGGCCGAGCACGACCCAGAAGTGGATGCACTGGTGCAGCGCGAGTCCGAGCGGCTTGGCTATCAGCGCCGCGAGATCGGCAGCGAAGAAATCCTCGAGCGCTGCCTGCTGGCACTGGTCAACGAGGGCGCGAAGATTCTCGAGGAAGGCATGGCCGAATCCAGCGCCGACATCGACACCGTTTACCTCTACGGCTATGGCTTTCCGGCCGAAGTCGGCGGGCCGATGACCTGGGCCGATCGCCAGGGCCTGCCCGCCATCCGTGATCGCCTGAACGCGCTGGCCGATCGCCACGGGCCGCACTGGCAGCCGGCCGAACTGATCGACAGCCTGGCCACCCTTGGCGGTCGCTTCGTTGATTACAAAAAGGAGGCTTGAGCATGGAATACAAGGCCCCCCTGCGCGACATGCGTTTCGTGTTGCACGAGCTGTTCGACGCCTCCGCTCATTGCGAGCTGCTGGGCAACGGCCTGGACCGCGAGCTGATCGACGGCGTGCTGGAAGAAGCGGCACGCTACACCGGCGGCGAGATCGCGCCGCTCAATCGCAACAGCGATGAAGAAGGCGTGACCCTGGAAAACGGCGAGGTGCGCACGCCGCAGGGTTTCGTCGAGGCCTACAAACAGTACGTCGACAACGGCTGGGCGAGCATGACCGGGCCGACCGAGTACGGTGGTCAGGGCTTTCCGCAATTGGTGGCCTGCAATTTCCACGAGATGCTGATGGGCGCGTCGCTGTCCTTCCGCATCTACTCCGGCCTCACCGAGGGCGCGGTGCTGGCGCTGTACAAGCACGGCAGCGACGAGCTGAAAAATGCCTATCTGGAGAAGCTGGTCAGCGGCAGTTGGAGCGGCACCATGTGCCTCACCGAGCCGCAGGCGGGCACCGATCTCGCGCTGCTGCGCACCAAGGCCGAATCCCAGGCGGACGGCAGCTACAAGGTCAGCGGCAGCAAGATCTTCATCTCCGGCGGCGAGCACGACATGAGCGAGAACATCGTGCATCTGGTGCTGGCGCGCCTGCCGGATGCGCCGGCCGGTGTGAAAGGCATCAGCCTGCTGCTGGTCCCCAAGTTCATCGCCAATGCCGATGGCACGCCGGGCGAGCGCAACGCGCTGAGTTGCGGTGCCGTCGAGCACAAGATGGGTATCAAGGGCGCGGCCACCTGCGTGATGAACTTCGATGGCGCCACCGGCTGGGTCGTCGGTGAGCCCAACCAGGGCCTGGCGTGCATGTTCACCATGATGAACGACGCGCGTTTCCAGGTCGGCCTGCAAGGCCTAGGCATCGCCGAGCAGGCGTACCAGGGATCGCTGGCCTATGCCCGCGAACGCCTGCAATCGCGCGGACTGGCTGGCGCGCAGCACCCGGACAAGGTCGCTGACCCGATCATCGTGCACCCGGACGTGCGGCGCATGCTGCTCACCCAGAAGACACTGGTCGAGGGCAGCCGCATGCTGGCGGCCTATTGCGCCCGGCAGCTGGATCTCGAACACGGCCATCCCGAGCCGAGTTACCGCAAGGCGGCGAGCAAGCGCGCGGCGTTGCTGATTCCGATCGTCAAGGCGTTCTTCACCGATATGGGCCAAGAAGTCGCGAGCCTGGGCGTGCAGGTCTACGGCGGCCACGGTTATATCCGCGAATGGGGCATGGAGCAGCTGATGCGCGACAGCCGCATCACTCAGCTCTACGAGGGCACTAACGGCATCCAGGCGCTGGACTATATCCGGCGCAAGCTGCTCGGTGATGGTGGTGCGGAGCTTTCGGCGCTGCAGGCGGAATTCAGCGAGGTGTGTGATCGGCAGATCGACCGCCCGGCACTGCACGACATGGCCAGCAAGGTGCAGGCACGTATCGGCGAATGGCGCGAGCTGAGTGCCGAGATTATTGCGGCGACCGGGCGCGATCCGCAGGAGATCGGCGCGGTTTCGGTGGATTTTCTCCAGTACTCCGCCTATGTCTTGTTGGCCGGGCTTTGGCTGCAGGCCGCCGCGCGCGCGCAGGATGCGTTGGAGCAGGGCACTGGTGAAGAATCGTTCTATCAGGCCAAGCTGGCCAGTGCTGACTTCTATCTGCGTCGTGTACTGCCGCGGGCCAGTGCGCATCGTGAAGCTATTCAGGGTGGTGCCGGGTGTTTGATGGCGTTACCGGAAAGCGATTTCGCGTTTTGAGCTAATCGATCACAGGAGGCACCGATGCATCCGTTCAGCTTTGCCACAACCGCTCAATTGATCTGCGAGCCTGGCTCGTCGCGCCGGCTGGCCAGCCTCTGCAAGGAGCGCGGGGCGCGCTCGGTGCTGGTGGTGACCGACCCCGGCATCACTCGCTTCGGTCTGCTCAACGACGTGCTGCCGGGCTTCGAGACCGAAGGGCTGCAAGTCGCCGTCTACGATCAAGTGGTCGCCGATCCGCCGGAAAATATTGTGATGGCTGCGGTGGACCAGGCCAAGGCAACCCAGGCGGATCTCGTCATCGGCTTCGGCGGCGGCAGCTCCATGGACGTTGCCAAGCTGGTGGCGTTGCTGGCGCATCCGGCCTGTGCGCAATCACTGCAGGACATCTACGGCGTCGGCAATGCCAAGGGCCAGCGCCTGCCGCTTATTCAGGTGCCGACCACCGCCGGCACCGGCTCGGAAGTCACGCAGATCGCCATCATCACCACCGGCGAGACGACCAAGATGGGTGTGGTCTCCACGCTGTTGCTGCCGGATCTGGCATTGCTCGACGCCGATCTCACCCTTGGCCTGCCGCCTGCAGTCACCGCGGCCACCGGTATCGACGCCATGGTGCACGCCATCGAGGCCTATACCAGCGCGCTGAAGAAAAACCCCATGTCCGACCTGTTGGCCCGCGAGGCGCTGCGCCTGCTGGCGGCGAACCTCGACGAGGCGGTGCACAACGGCAGCAACCGCGAGGCGCGCCAGGCCATGCTGCTCGGTGCGTGCCTGGCCGGGCAGGCGTTCGCCAATGCGCCGGTGGCGGCGGTGCATGCCTTGGCCTATCCGCTGGGTGGCAATTTCCATATCCCGCACGGGCTGTCGAACGCGCTGGTGTTGCCGCAGGTGCTGCGCTTCAACGTCAGCGCCGCCACCACACACTACGGCGAGCTGGCGCCGATCATCCTTGGGGATCGTTTGCGCAAAGATGATCCCTCTACCTACGCCGAGCAGCTGATTGAAGAGTTCGAGCAGATGAGCGCCCGCGTCGGTCTGCCAACCCGCCTGCGCGACGCCGGTGTGCCGGAAGACATGCTGCCGCAACTGGCCAAGGAGGCGATGCTCCAGCAGCGCCTGTTGGTCAACAACCCGCGCGAAGTGACCGAGGCTGACGCGCTGGCGATCTACCGGGCTGCATATTGACCCCTGCGCTGCGTCGCGTTTGCGTGGCGCAGCGCTCTGCCAAACCAAGGATTTTCCAATGGCTGAACAACCGCAGCACCTGCGCGCCGACTACCGCCACTTCCAGCCCATCACCACGCGCTGGCATGACAACGATATTTACGGCCACGTGAACAATGTCGTCTATTACAGCTATTTCGATAGCGCGGTGAACGCCTACCTGATCGAACGTGGTGGCTTGGATATTCATGAAGGCGAGGTGGTGGGCTTTGTGGTCAGTTCGTCCTGCGACTACTTCGCCTCGATCGCCTTTCCGGATTTGCTGGAAGTAGGGTTGCGTGTCGGCAAGCTCGGCAACAGTTCGGTGCAGTACGAGCTGGCGATCTTCAAGGCAGGCGAGGCGCAGGCCTGTGCGGCGGGGCGCTTCGTGCACGTGTTCGTGGACCGCGCCAGCAACCGACCGACCCCGATTCCGAGTGGTTTGCGTCAGGCACTGGAAGCGCTGGTGGTCGTGGCTGAATGACTCCGCTTCTACAGGTATTCCGGATGTTTCCGTAGGGCCGAGCTGTGGCGGTCAGGAGATCTGACCCGCTCGGCGATACGGAGCGGCTGCTTAGTCGTGATGTTTGTGTTTGTGTTTGTGTTTCCAGTGACCCTTGGCCTTGCCAGGGTGGCCGTAATAACGGCGGTCGTCCCGGTAGCGGCGGTCGTCTCGATAGTCGTCATCGCCGTAGGCATTGCCGATAGCTCCACCTGCGCCACCACCCACGGCTGCGCCAATCAGGCCACCGGTACTGCCGCCGACACGCTGACCGATGACGTTGCCGCCCGCTGCGCCCAGGCCACCGCCGATGGCCGCTTCGGTACGGCTGCGCTTGTCGGCGCCGACCATGCCGCCCGCGGCACCACCGACACCCGCACCGATCGTGGCGCCCGTCGAACCGCCGATGTGCTCACCGACGACCGAGCCGAGCGCACCACCCAGTGCACCGCCGACAGCGGCTTCGGTATTGCTCGCCATGGCAGAACCGCCGCTGGCCAGGCCGAGGGAGAGGAGGAGCAACTGCAGAGACTTCATAGACACCTCGAGGACAGAGCCGCCTAGCGGCGAGATTTGCGCCATAGACTGAAGGAGCCGCGGGAGGTTCCCGCTTCGCTTGTTCCGCTCGCCAGAATTGGGAGGCGGCTCACGATTTCCCCACCACTTTTGAGCGACTCAGAGCAGGCTTTCGCGACTCCATTGCTCCACTGCCTGGGTAAAAGGCAGCACCTCGCCGGGACGGCTCAGGGCATAGCCTGGCAGACGGCTGATGCGTTCCTGGAACTCCGGGTCCTGTAGTACGCGCAGCAGCGCGGCCATTGCCGGAAGCTCAAGGCTGTCCTCGCGGCACAGGAGACAGTAGTGTTCGCGGGCCATGGGAATGAACGTAAGGCCGAACTGGCGCGCCGCCGCCTCGACGCCAAAGCCGACATCAGCCATGCCGCTGGCGACGTAGGCGGCGACTGCCGCGTGGGTAAACTCCTCGCTGTGAAAGCCTTTGATCGCTGTGCTATCCAGACCATCGCGGCGCAGCAGGTCTTCGAGCAGCAGGCGTGTACCGGAGCCCGGCTCGCGGTTGACGAAGCGCAGCTCGGCGCGCGCCAGGTCTGCCAGCGCCTTGATGCCGAGTGGGTTGCCGGGGGCGAGCATCAGACCTTGGGTACGCACGACAAAGGTGATCACCCGCTGGTCGGGGCGCAGCCAGGGCTGGATGCGGTTGATGCTCAATGCGCCGAGCGGCCCGGCCGGTACGTGCAGGCCGGCCACCTCGCAGTCGTGGCGCTGCAAGGCGATCATCGCCTCGCTGCCACTGCGAAACTGCACCTCCCACTGCCAGCTGGGGTCGCGTTCCAGCCACTCGCGCAGCGCCGCCACGGCGAAACCGTGACTGGCGTGGATGCGCAGGCCGGGTTTGCTGGCCTGCAAAACCCGGTTCAGTTCCAGTTCCAGCTCACCGGCCAGGTTGTCCAGCTGCGGCGACAGTCGCGCGCGGATGCGCTGGTCGGCCCACAGCAATTTCTCTCCCAGCGGCGCCAGGCGTGCGCCCTTGCCGCGTTTCAGATCGATCAGGGGGCTACCGAAGAACGCCTCCCACTTGCCCAGCAAATTCCACGCATGGCGGTAGGAATAGCCGACGCGGGCAGCGGCTTCGGTCAGCTTGCCGGTGTCGTGCACGGCCTGCAGCAGCGCCAGGCCCTGTGGGTCCAGGCTGCTGCCATCGTGCTGATGGAAGCGCCAGCGCGGCTGAATCTCGATTCTAATCATATGATATTGGCTTCATATTTGTTCAAGGTATGGCCCGTGCTAATTTGCGTCAACTGGCGCTCTGGTGCCTAAGTATAAGAACTTCAATTCATATTTGGCGAGCCTGCTGGGTTACGCCAGAGACAAGTGGCCCATCAGCCGTGATGTGTGGCGCTTGCCTCCGACAGTACCGGTTATAGCCGCCGGCTGGAGCTACGAACATGGCCATTCTTCCCCAGCGCTTCGCCCCCGAGCAGTGTCTGGCTGTCGCCCGCGAGGTGTTGGCTGCCCACCGCGACCAACCCGGTGCACTGCTACCCATCCTCCACGACATTCAGGATCGCCTTGGTGCGGTTCCGCCGGACCTGTTGCCGATGATCGCCGAGGAGCTTTGCCTGTCGCGCGCCGAGGTGCATGGGGTGGTCAGTTTCTATCACGATTTTCGCGCCAGCCCACCGGGTCGGCATGTGCTCAAGCTGTGCCAGGCAGAGGCGTGCCAGTCGATGGGCGTGAAAGCACTCACCGCCGAGCTGGAACAAAGGCTGGGCTTGCCGCTTGGCGAGACCCTCGAGGATGGCAGCCTGAGCTTCGAAGCGGTGTATTGCTTGGGTAACTGCGCCTGCGCGCCCAGCGCCATGCTCAATGGCGAGCTGCACGGTCGGGTCGATGCCGAAGAGCTGATGGCACTGCTGGCCGAACAGGAGACCCTCGCATGAATCCGTCCATTACTGTCTATGTGCCGCGCGACGTTACTGCCCTGAGCCTTGGTGCCGATAAGGTGGCCAAGGCGCTCGTGACCGAGGCTGCTGCACGCGGAATCGAACTGAATCTGGTGCGCAACGGATCTCGCGGGCTGTTCTGGCTCGAGCCTTTGGTCGAGGTGGCGACCAGCGCAGGGCGAGTCGCCTACGGCCCGGTCAAGGCCAAGGACGTTGCCGGTTTGTTCGAGGCCGGTTTTCTCGAAGGCGGGGCACATCCGCTGGGCCATGGCCTGACCGAGGAGATCGAGTACCTCAAGCGCCAGGAGCGCCTGACCTTCGCCCGTGTCGGCATCACCGACCCGCTGTCGCTGGATGATTACATCGCTCACGACGGTTATCGCGGCCTCAGGCGCGCCCTGGGCATGACGCCCGAGGCAATCGTCGCCGAGGTCACCGAGTCCGGCTTGCGCGGGCGCGGCGGTGCAGCGTTCCCGACGGGCATCAAATGGCGCACCGTGCTCGGCTGCGAGTCCGCGCAGAAGTACATCGTCTGCAACGCTGACGAAGGCGACTCAGGCACTTTCTCCGACCGCATGGTGATGGAAGACGACCCCTTCGTGCTGATCGAGGGTATGACCATCGCCGGCCTGGCCGTCGGCGCGACCATGGGCTACATCTACCTCCGCTCTGAATACCCGCATGCCGAGGCCGTTCTCAACGCCGCCATCGTCAGCGCCAACGCCGCCGGCTACCTGGGTGACGACCTGCTCGGCAGCGGCCACGCATTCCAGCTGGAGCTGCGCCGCGGCGCGGGCGCCTATATCTGTGGCGAGGAAACCGCCTTGCTCGAGAGCATCGAGGGCAGGCGTGGCACCGTGCGGCCGAAGCCCCCGCTGCCGGCCATCGAGGGGCTGTTCGGCAAACCGACGGTTATCAACAACGTCATCTCGCTGGCCTCGGTGCCCATCATCCTCGATAAGGGCGGCGCCTATTACAAAGATTACGGCATGGGTCGTTCGCTCGGCACCTTGCCCATTCAGCTGACCGGCAACATTGCCCGTGGCGGTCTGGTCGAGAAGGCTTTCGGTATCACGCTGCGCGAACTGCTCTATGAATACGGCGGCGGTTCGGCCAGTGGCCGTCCGATCCGTGCAGTGCAGGTCGGCGGCCCCCTCGGCGCCTATCTGCCGGAGTCGCAGTTCGACACCCCGCTGGATTACGAGGCCTTCGCCGCGCTCGGCGCGGTGCTTGGTCACGGTGGCATCGTGGTCTTCGACGACACCGTGGACATGGCCGATATGGCGCGCTACGCCATGGAGTTCTGCGCGGTCGAGTCCTGCGGCAAATGCACACCCTGCCGGATCGGCTCGACCCGTGGCGAGGAGCTGCTCGACCAGATCATCGTCGCCCGCTCCGAAGGGCCGCAGCCGGGCCAGATCGAACTGCTCAAGAGCCTATGCGACACCATGCTCGGTGCCTCGCTGTGCGCCCTCGGCGGCATGACACCCTACCCGGTGTTGAGCGCACTCAATCATTTCCCTGAGGATTTCGGCGACACCGCCGAAGTCCGCTGATCCGGAGGCATAAACATGGCCCTGTATCGTGAGCTCGACTATGGCACCCCTGCCCGCACCGGCGCCCCGGTAACCGTGGAAATCGACGGCAACGCCATCACCGTGCCGGCTGGCACCTCGGTGATGCGCGCCGCGCAAGAAGCGGGCATCTCGGTGCCGAAATTGTGCGCCAGCGACAGCCTCGAGCCGTTCGGCTCGTGCCGCCTGTGTACCGTGGAAATCGAAGGCCGCCGTGGCTACCCGGCGTCCTGCACCACCCCGGTGGAGCCGGGCATGAAGGTGCGCACCCAGAGCCCCAAACTCGCCGAACTGCGCCGGGGCACGATGGAGCTGTACATTTCCGACCACCCGTTGGACTGTCTGACCTGCTCGGCGAACGGCAACTGCGAACTTCAGGACATGGCTGGAGTGGTCGGCCTGCGCGAGGTGCGCTACGACCCGGTGAAGACCCACCTGGCCGAGGCCAAGGACGAGTCCAACCCCTATTTCACCTACGACCCGGCCAAGTGCATCGTCTGCAACCGCTGTGTGCGTGCCTGCGAAGAGGTGCAAGGCACCTTCGCCCTGACTATCGATGGCCGTGGCTTCGACTCGCGGGTCGCAGCCAGCCAGGCCGAGGACTTCCTCGACTCCGAGTGCGTGTCCTGCGGCGCCTGCGTGAACGCCTGCCCGACCGCCACCCTGACCGAAAAGTCGCTGATTGAGATGGGCCAGGCCGAACGCAGCGTCACCACCACCTGCGCCTACTGCGGCGTCGGCTGCTCGTTCAAGGCCGAGGTCAAAGGTAACGAAGTGGTGCGCATGGTGCCGAACAAAAACGGTCATGCTAACCACGGCCATGCATGCGTAAAGGGCCGCTTCGCCTGGGGTTACGCCACTCACCCGGACCGCATCAAGACCCCGATGATCCGCGACAGTATCAGCGACCCCTGGCGGCCGGTGAGCTGGGACGAGGCGATTGGCTATGCCGCCCGGCGCTTCAAGGAGATCCAGGCGCAGTACGGCCAGAATTCGGTTGGCGGGCTGACGTCCTCGCGTTGCACCAACGAAGAAACCTACCTGGTGCAGAAGCTGGTGCGTGCTGCGTTCGGCAACAACAACGTCGATACCTGCGCGCGGGTCTGCCATTCGCCGACCGGTTACGGGCTCAAGGTCACACTCGGTGAATCCGCCGGCACCCAGGACTTCGATTCGGTGCTGTCCGCCGACGTGGTGCTGGTAATCGGCGCCAATCCCACCGACGGGCACCCGGTATTCGGCTCGCAGCTCAAGCGCCGCCTACGCGAGGGCGCCCGGCTGATCGTCGCCGACCCGCGTGGCATCGATCTGGTGCGCAGCCCGCACATCAAAGCCGAGCACCATTTGCAGCTGCGTCCGGGTAGCAACGTTGCGCTGCTCAACAGCTTGGCGCACGTGATCGTCACTGAGAATCTGGTCAGCGAGGCCTTCGTCGCCGAGCGCTGCGAGGCCGAGCCGTTCGAGCAATGGCGCGCCTTCGTCAGCGAGCAGCGCAACAGCCCCGAAGCCATGCAGGAGCTGACCGGCGTACCGGCGGCCGAGGTGCGCGCTGCGGCGCGGCTGTATGCCACTGGCGGCAACGCGGCGATCTACTACGGCCTCGGTGTCACCGAGCACAGCCAGGGTTCGTCCACGGTAATGGCAATCGCCAACCTGGCCATGGCCACCGGCAACATTGGTCGCCCGGGCGTCGGCGTGAACCCGTTGCGCGGACAGAACAACGTGCAGGGCTCCTGCGACATGGGCTCCTTCCCGCATGAGCTGCCGGGCTACCGTCACGTTTCCGATCCGGTCGCGCGCCCGCAGTTCGAGCAAGCCTGGGGCGTCACCTTGCTCGATGAGCCAGGTCTGCGCATTCCGAACATGCTGGCGGCGGCGCATGCCGGTACCTTCAAAGGCCTGTACATCCAGGGCGAGGACCCGGCGCAGTCGGACCCCGATACCCAACACGTCACCGGTGCCCTCATGGCCATGGAGTGCGTGGTGGTGCAGGACCTGTTCCTCAACGAAACCGCCAAGTTCGCTCACGTGTTCCTGCCCGGTGCTTCCTTCCTGGAGAAGAACGGCACCTTCACCAATGCCGAGCGGCGCATTTCGCCGGTGCGCAAGGTGATGCCGGCGCTGGCTGGCAAGGAAGACTGGGAAGTGACGGTGGCGCTGTCCAACGCCCTCGGCTATCCGATGAACTACACGCATCCATCGCAGATCATGGACGAGATCGCCCGCCTGACGCCGACCTTCACCGGAGTCAGCTACGCCAAGCTCGATCGCATGGGCAGCATTCAATGGCCATGCAACGACGAGGCGCCGGAAGGCACGCCGATCATGCATGAGGAAGCGTTCGTGCGTGGCAAGGGCCGCTTCATGATCACCGAGTTCATCGCCACCGACGAGCGCACCTCGCGCAAGCGTCCGCTGGTGCTGACTACTGGCCGGATCCTTTCGCAGTACAACGTGGGCGCACAGACCCGACGTACCGCCAACAAGGCCTGGCACGCCGAGGATATTCTCGAGCTGCACCCAGTGGACGCCGAGGACCGTGGCATTGAGGATGGAGACTGGGTCGGCATCAACAGCCGTGCGGGTGAGACGGTGATGCGCGCCAAGGTCACCCAGCGGATGCAGCCCGGTGTGGTGTACACCACCTTCCACCACCCGGAATCCGGTGCCAACGTGATCACGACCGACAACTCGGACTGGGCGACCAATTGCCCCGAGTACAAGGTCACCGCCGTGCAGGTGCGTAAGGTCGAGGTGCCCTCGAAGTGGCAGCAGGAGTTCGACGCCTTCACCCGCGAGCAGGTGAACCTGCTGCCCGTGGTGCAGTTGTGAGCCACTTCGAAGCGACAGCCGTCGGCGGGGTGCGCCATGCGCCCCCGTGCCGCGCCTGGCAGCCAGCCGGTGCGGTTTCCTGGTCGAACAGCGGAGTACGTCCATGGGCATGAATGCCACGCAACTGATCAAGATGGCCAACCAGATTGGCGCCTTTTTCGCATCCCAGCCCGACGCCGAGCAGGCGCGCATGGACTTTGCTTTGCATCTCAAGCGCCAGTGGGACCCGCAGATGCGTACGGCGCTTTTTGCGCACCTGGATGCCACGGCCGGCGAAGGGTTGAATCCGTTCGTCCTGAGTGCTCTGAGCGGGCTGCGTGACCAGATCGAACCGCAGGTACACGCCTGAGTCGAATATCCTTACAGCTCGACTGCAAGGAATACCCTCATGCCGCGTCCTGCGCCCCTTAGTACCACCATGCCCGTCATTAGCTCCGCGCCGGACGCTTATACCTATGTCGAGCTGGATGACGCGGCAGGTTCGGGCCGCGCGGTATTGGCGGAAGAGTGCGCGCTGGCCATCGCTTATAACGGCATCAGCCATGCGGTGATGATGGTCTCGCCCAGTGCGCTGGAAGACTTCGTGGTTGGCTTCAGTCTGAGCGGTGAAGTGGTTGGCGGTATCGAAGACATACATGACATCCAGCTCAATCGTCGCGGTGACGCATTCAGCGCCGAGGTGCAGATCGGCAATAGGGCGTTCTGGGCGCTCAAGGAGCAGCGGCGCAATCTGGCCGGGACCAGCGGCTGCGGGCTCTGCGGTGTGGAGGCCATCGAACAGGCGCTGCCGAAACTGACCACGCTGGCGCCCAGCCCGCTGCCTCCGGCCGCGCATCTGCACGAGCTGCGCGATCGCATCAACGACGCGCAGCGCCTGGCGCGCCAGAGCGGTGCACTGCATGCCGCGCTGTTTGTCGACGAGCAGGGCGAGATCGTGCTGTGCCGAGAGGACATCGGTCGCCACAACGCATTGGACAAGCTGATCGGTGCGCTGCGGCGGGAGGGCCGTGACGGCCGTCTGGGCTTCGCGGTAGTTACCAGCCGTTGCAGTCTCGAGTTGATTCACAAGGCCGTGCGTGCGGGTCTGTCGACCCTGGTCAGCCTCTCGGCACCGACCGACCTTTGCGTGCGCTGGGCGCGTCAGCACCACCTCAATCTGATCCACCTGCCGCACCACAACGCACCGCGGGTCTACAGCCCTCTGTAACAGAACCTGGCCGGGCACTGCTTGCAAGTAGCTGCGGCAAATCCCGCAGCTTGGCCGGCGCAGATCAGGGTAGCTTCAGCGACCGTCTATGTTCAGGTCATTGCTCTGTAAAATCGCCGGGCGCCTCCCGTTAATGTTGCGCATATGGATCTGACCGCACGCGCCCGCTAGGGCATGTCTACGAGCATCTTGCGTACCCGTGCCGCCAATTGATCGATGGTGAATGGTTTGCTGATCAGGTCCATGCCGGCATCGAGAAAGCCGCTGCTGATCGCCTGCTCCGCGTAGCCGGTCATGAACAGCACACGCAGCCCAGGGCGGTGCTCGCGGGCGACATCCGCCAGCTGTCGGCCGTTCATTCCCGGCAGCCCGACATCGGATACCAGCAAGTCGATACGCTCGTCGCTCTGCAGCAACTTGACCGCCGCGTTGGCCTCGGCCGCCTCCAGTGCGCAGTAGCCGAGCATGCCCAGCACGTCGAGCACCAGCAGGCGTACGGCAGGATCATCCTCGACCACCAGCACGGCCTCGCCCCGCGCCGCATGTGTGGTCTGTGCAAGCGGCGGGACCGCTACCTCGGTCGCCAGCAATGAATGGTGTGCCGGTAGATAAAAGATAACTTCGGTACCGTTGCCCGGTTCGCTGCGCAGCTGGACGTGGCCACCGGCCTGCCGCGCGAAGCCATAGATCATCGACAATCCGAGCCCGGTGCCCTGGCCGATGGGTTTGGTGGTGAAAAAGGGCTCGAAGGCCGCCGCCAGTACCTTGGGTGTCATGCCGCAGCCGCTGTCGATGACGCTGAGACTGACATAACGTCCGGCTGGCAGCTCGCCCACCTCGCCCTGCTGCAGGGTCACATTGGCCGTCGCGATATAGAGGCTGCCGCCGTCGGGCATGGCGTCGCGTGCATTGATCACCAGATTGAGCAGGGCACTTTCCAGCTGGTTCTCATCGCTGTTGGCCGGCCACAGGTCCGGCTGCAACAGCGCATCGACCAGAATATGGCTGCCCAGCGTCCGTACGATCAGATCGCGCATCGAATCGACCAGCTCGTTGAGGTCGACTCGCTTGAGATTCAGCGGCTGTCGCCGCGCGAAGGCCAGCAAGCGATGGGTCAGCGCCGCGGCACGGTTGGCTGAGGTGACGGCGGCATCGATGAAGCGCTGGGTCTCGCCATGACGGCCTGACTGGTTGTAACGCTGGATGAGGTCCAGCCCACCTATGATGCCGGTAAGCATGTTGTTGAAATCGTGCGCGATGCCACCGGTGAGCTGGCCGACAGTTTCCATCTTCTGTGCCTGACGCAACGCCTCCTGGGCCTGTTCCCGGCTGGCCATTTCGGTCAGCAGACGTTCGTAGACTTCGGCTAGCGCAGTGGTGCGCTCCTGAATGCGGCTTTCAAGGGTATCGTTGAGCTCGCGCAGCGCCTGCTCAGCCTCCCAGCGTTCGCTGACGTCTTGAGCCAGCACCACGAAACCCAGCACGTCACCGCTGTCGTCGCGACGCGGCAAGTAATGTATGAGTGATTGCCGCTGACTGCCATCCTGGTGCGGCATGAAGGCCTCGAAGATCACGTCTTCGCCCGCGAGAGCCTTGGCGATCTCACATGAGCGCGCGTTGAAGGCGCGCTCGCCAACAACATCCACCAGATGTTTGCCATACAGCCAGGCGGGGGAATGGCCGAACCACTCTTCGTAATGGCGATTGTTGTAGCGGTAACGCAGGTCTTTATCGACGAAGCCGATAAGCACCGGCAGCGCGTCGGTGATCATGTTCATTTCGACTTCGCGGCGTCGAAGTGCTTCGTCTTCGCTGGGCCGCAAACACAACAGCTGGCCAGCGACGCCACTGCCGTTGCGGATGGGGCTGATCGACAGGTCGAACCACTGACCTGTCCCGTGCTGGCCAGGTCCCGGAAGATACTGATGGCGAAGCAGGCAGGCTTCGTCGCGAACGAGTTTCTGGTAGGCCTCCAGCATTGCCGGCCACGCCTCGCGCGCGGTGTGCTGTAGCGGCATGCCTAACGCGCCCGGATGATGATTTCCGATGGCAGCGGCATGGGCATCGTTGTACAGCTGCAGGCCGGCTTCGCCCCACAGGATGCACATCGGCAGTGGCGCGTCGAGCACGGTGTCGAGCAACACACTCAGGGTCGTCGGCCAGTGCTCGATCGCGCCCAGCACCGTTGCGCTCCAATCGCGCCGGCGGATCTGCCGGCCCATTTCGCTGCGTTCGGAAGGCCAGGATCCTGCGTCTAAAGCCATAGTTCATCCATTTGAGCGAGCCGGGTGGGCCACAGTTTTGCACTTAATGTAGCGTTCGTTTGCAAGGTGCACATCGGTCACCCGGATAGCCCTTTTTACCATCCGCTCACCATCTCTCTAAGGCGGAAACACATGGGCCTGAGTTAAGCACGCCAGCCACTTTCGGTCAGGACGAGAAACCCTGCAGGCTGCGAATCAGCTCGAGGTAATCGTCGACAGCTGTGAATTCTTCGGTTTGCTTCTTGCCGCGGCGGCTGTCCGGTTCGCTGATAGCCAGCAGGTGGGCGACGCCGTAAGCCCGCGCGCTGCGCAGGACGGGCAGGCTGTCGTCGATGAACAGGGCGGTTGCCGGATCGAAATCGAGGTCCGTCTTCAGTGCGTGCCAGAACTGGGCCTGCTCTTTGGGAAAGCCATAGTCATGAGAACTGATCAGGCGATCGAACCAGGGGGCCAGCTCGATGCGTTCGAGCTTCAGCGATAGCGAATCGCGATGGGCATTGGTGATCAACACCACGCGCTTGCCGGCGTCGCGCAGGGCTGCGAGAAACTCGTCTGCAGCGGGCCGCAGCGCGATCAAATGAGCAATTTCGCGCTTCATTTCGCGGATCGGCAGGTTCAGCTCGCGGGTCCAGAAATCCAGGCAGTACCAGGTGAGCTTGCCCTCGTGTTCGTTGAACAGTGGGGCCAGCTCCAGCTCGGCCATGGCGCGGCTGATGCCGTGCAGCTCGGCGTAGCGCTGCGGCAGGAAGTCGAGCCAGAAATGGTTGTCGAAATGCAAATCCAGCAAGGTGCCGTCCATGTCCAGCAGGACGGTGTCGATATCGGACCAGGGCAGTGAAGCGATCATGGCAGACTCTTGTTCGGCGGTTGGCACAATGGTGCGACAGCGGTCGGCTCGATGCAAAGCGTTCGCAGCGATCACAAAAAGCCGGGTTATGATTGGCCTTCGCGTTTCAAGGATATCCCCATGCGCCAGAAACCTACCGTACTTGCCCGTGAGATCGTCGCCAGCAGCCGCCTGTTCCGTGTTGAGGAACTGCAGCTGCGGTTTTCCAATGGCGTGGAGCGTACCTATGAACGGCTGGTGGGCAAGGGGACCGGTTATGGCGCGGTGATGATCGTCGCGCTGGAAGCCGACGGCCGGGCGTTATTAGTCGAGGAATACTGTGGCGGTACCGATACCTACGAACTGTCGCTGCCCAAGGGGTTGATCGAGCCGGGCGAAGACGTGCTCGACGCGGCCAACCGGGAATTGAAGGAGGAGGCCGGTTTCGGCGCGCGCAGTCTGGAGCTGCTCACCGAGCTTTCGCTGTCGCCGGGCTACATGAGCCAGAAGATTCAGGTGGTGTTGGCGCGCGATCTCTATCCCGAGCAGCTGCCGGGGGACGAGCCGGAGCCGATGCGCGTCGATCGGGTGGATTTGCGCGAACTATCCAGCCTGATCCAGAACCCGCAGTTCAGCGAAGGACGCGCCCTCGCAGCGCTGTACCTGGTGCGTGACCTGCTCAGCCAACGGGGCGAATTCGATCAATGAGCCATCCCTATCTGGCACCCGTCATCGATCTGGTCCGCGCCGCGGGCGAGGCGATCCTTCCGCACTGGCGCAACGATGTGCAGGTGCATGAGAAGGCCGATGCCTCGCCCGTTACCGCCGCTGACATGGCGGCCCATCACCTATTGGCCGATGGTCTCCGCGCGCTGGATGCGGCCATCCCGGTTTTGTCCGAGGAGGACTGCGCGCTGGGCCTCGCCGAGCGTGCCGATTGGACGCGCTGGTGGTTGGTCGATCCGCTGGACGGCACCAAGGAGTTCATCGCCGGAAGCGAAGAATTCACCGTCAATGTCGCGTTGATCGAGCAGGGGCAGGTGCTGTTCGGTGTGGTCGGGGTTCCGGCCAACGGCCGCTGCTATTACGGAGGGGCCGGGTTCGGTGCCTGGCGTGCCGAAGCCGATGCTGCGGCGCAGCCGCTGCGGGTGCGGCATCAGGCAGCGGGCGGCTTTACCGTCGTTGCGAGCCGTCGCCACTCGAGCCCGGCGCAGGAACGCTTGCTCGATGGCTTGCGGCACCGTTTTGGCGAGCTCGCGTTGGCCAGTGTCGGCAGCTCCCTGAAGTTCTGCCTGTTGGCCGAGGGGGCCGCCGACTGTTACCCGCGGTTGGCGCCGACTTCTCAATGGGACACGGCGGCTGCCCAGGGGGTACTGGAAGGCGCTGGTGGTGAGGTGCTGGATATCGCCGGTGCAGCGCTGACCTACGAAGCACGGGAGAACTTCCTCAACCCCTCGTTCCTGGCGTTACCTCGTGACGCGGAATGGCGGGCCGACCTGATGGAACTGGCGAGGCGTTGAGAAAAGGGCGCTCCGAAGGCTGGTTATTCGCGCGGACCTCCGGGTAAATCGGCCGCGCTCACGGCCATGCTAGGATTCGGGGCGTGAGCAAGCCAAGCGCTTGAATCGGAACGCTGGAGCCGCGCTGTGTCGAGAAACCCAACTGGGATACGCCGATGGATCTGGCGTGCCTTCGTTCAGACAACGCTGATCCCACTGGTACTGGTCGAGGTCGTGCTGATCGCGGCCTACCTGCTGACCAACAGTGCCATCCGCGATGCGCAAATCGAGCACCTGCGCGAAACGGCGCTGTCCGAAGTGCAGACAGCGGTCGCTCGTGAATCTCGGGTGATCAGCCAGCAGCTGCAGGAAGTGGCGAACGCGGCCACCCTGTTTCGTAACCTCACCGTTCGTGCGCTGGAAGACGACAGCCCGATAGCGCCGGTGCCGCTTGAACTCAACGCCGATGGGGTTCGCTATAGCCCCCGCGACTCGGGCGGCGCCGCCAGCTTCTACTCGGGGCTGACACCACCGGAGCGCCACGATCTGCAAAAGGTTGCCAAGCTTCATCGGCTCGACCCGCTGATGAAGGAACTGCACGCCAGCAACCCGCTGGTCGCCAGCCTCTATTTCAACAGTTGGGACAGCTACAACCATATCTATCCCTGGTTCGACACGGCCCGGCAGTACGCGCCGGATGTGAACATTCCCAGCTACAACTTCTATTACCTGGCAAATGCCTGGCACAACCCGGCGCGCAGGGTGGTATGGACCGACGTCTACCTCGATCCGGCCGGGCAGGGCTGGATGATGTCGGCCGTGGCGCCGGTTTACCGGGGTGACATGCTGGAAGGTGTCAACGGTATCGATATCACTGTTAGCGGCATCCTCAATCAGATCAGCGGTCTGCGTGTGCCCTGGGATGGCTATGCAATGCTGGTCAGCCGCGACCTGAGCATCATGGCGCTGCCGGAGTCGGGTGAACGGGAATTCGGGCTCAACGAGCTGACCGAGCACTACTACGACGACGCCGTGCGCCAGGAAACCCTCAAGCCTGAAGATTTCCGGCTCGATCGTCGCGGTCAGACACGCGAACTGGCAAAGGCGCTCGCTACCCAAGGTGAAGGGGTCATGAGCCTGGAGCTCAAAGGCAAACAGCGGCTGGTGGCCTGGACAACGGTGCCGCAAACCGGCTGGCACCTGCTGGCGGTGGTCGACGAAAATGCCGTTTTCAGCCAGACCAACGCTTTGGCCAGTCGCTTTCAACAGATCGGTTATCTGCTGATTGCCGGGCTGGTGTTGTTCTATCTGCTGTTCTTCGCGTACATGTGGCTGCGCGCGCGCCAGCTCAGCCAGGCACTGCTGAAGCCAATCGCGGGGATTTCTCAGATGATGGGCCAGATCGGTCTCGGTCGGTGGCGGCCAGATCCCGTCTCGTCAGAAATCCGCGAGCTTGACGATCTGGCACAGCACACCCAGGCCATCGGCGCCCAGCTGGAAGACAGCGAGGCCCAGCGTGCGGAGGCTCAGGAGCATCTCGAGCTGGTACTCGAAAGCGCGACTGAGAGCCTCTGGGAAAACGACATGCGCCGCGGCGTGATGCAGCTTCGTGGACGCCTGCCTGCGCGCTTCGGGTTGTCTTCGGCGCAGCTGAGCGAGGCTCAGTTTCTGCAGCGCATCCATCCGCTCGATGTTGCTCAGGTGCGGGCCGAACTGGACCGGATGCATGAAGGGCAGGCGTTGCATTATGAAAGCGAGTTCCGTTTCGCGGATGCACTGGGCGAGTATCACTGGCTGCTCAGTCGCGGCCGCGTGCTCGAGCGGGATCCTCGAACAGGCGAAGCGACGCTGGTGGCCGGTACTCATGTGGATATCGATGCGATCAAGCGGGTCGAGGACGATCTGCGCCAGGCCATCCAGCAGGCGCACGCGGCCAACGAGGCCAAGACTCATCTGATATCCAGCATCAGCCATGAGCTGCGTACGCCGCTGAATGCGATCCTCGGGTTTGCCCAGCTGATGCGTATGGACTGCTCACCGGATGCGCAGCCGGAAGCCGCTGATTACCTCGATGAGATCCTGCTGGCCAGCCGGCACCTGAACCAGCTGCTCGGCGACATTCTCGACTGGTCGAGCCTACAGGCCGAACGGCCCCGGCTGACGCTCAAGTCTGTCGAAGTCACCGCCTTGATGCGTGAGTGCGCCGAGCTGGTGGCGCTTGATGTTCAGCGCCACGGGCTGCGGTTGGATTTCGATCTGCCGCCAGGGCCCGTCGAGGTGCAGGCCGAGTCACGCCGGTTACGTCAGGTGCTGCTCAATCTGCTTTCCAACGCCATCAAATACAACAAGCCAGGCGGGCAGATTGTGCTGCGGATCGAGACGGTTGCCGGCCAGGTGAGGCTGGTGGTCGAAGATACCGGTCTCGGAATCGACGAAGGCCTGCAGGCGCAGCTGTTCGAGCCGTTTCGCCGGCTTGGCCGTGAGAGTTCGAATATTCAGGGCGCGGGAATCGGCCTATCGCTATGTCTGGAGTACGCCAAACTGATGGGCGGCAGTATCGGTGTGAAGAGCGCGCCTGGGATCGGCAGCCGTTTCTGGATAGCCCTGCCTCTGCTTGCCACGCACAGCCAACGGCCGCTTCGCCATCGGCCTCGGATTGTTTATGTCGAAGACGATCCGGCCAGCCAGCTGCTGGTGCGCAAGGCGCTGGCCGATCTGGCTGAGGTCAGCGTAATCGGCAATGGGCGGGTGGCGTTGGAGCACCTGCTGGCCGATCCGCCGGATTTGCTGTTACTGGACCTCAATCTGCCGGAGCTTGACGGGGAGCAGCTGCTGCGTTTGCTGCGTCAGGCCCCAGCTACCCGGTACCTGCCGGTGATCGTGCTGAGTGCGGTGAGTGAGTTGAAAGCCAAGCTCGAATGCCAGGGGTGGCTGAGCAAGCCACTGGACCTCGACGAGCTGCGCCGGCGGGTCCAGGACTGTCTCCAGGAACTCGATCTCAACCCGAGTTGAGCCACCGATCAGTCGACGCGTTCGCCGCAGAGGTCGAGTGCGAACCAATGCTCGACCTCGGTCTGCGACAGCCCGGCACCGAGCAAGGCGAACAACTTGCCCAGCGCGGCCTCCCGGGTCATGCCGCCGCCTGACATCAGTCCGCTGGCTTCCAGCTTGCTGCCGGCGGCGTAGATGCCGAACTCGACGTGGCCCTGCGGGCATTGGCTGATGGCGGCCAGGACGATGCCGCGCTGATGGGCGTCCTGTAACGCCTGCAGCAGCTCGGTGTCATCGGCGGGACCGGTGCCGCTGCCATAGCACTCGATCAGCACCCCCTGCACGCCACTGGACAGCAGTGCTTGCAGCTGCGCCGCCTGGATGCCTGGATAGAGCGGAAGCACCGCCAGGTTCACCTGCTGACGGGGGTGGCGATAGTCGAGCGCTGCGGGAATGCTGGGTGCGCGTTGGCCCTGACGCAGCCGCGGCAGCACGCCGAACGCATCGAGGCTGGCGGTACCCAGTTTGCTGACCCGGGCGCCGTGCATGAGTTTGCCGGCGAAGTAAAGGTGCACACCAGGCTCGACGCCAGCGTGCAATGCCTGCATCGCACCGAACAGGTTGTCCCAGGCGTCGCTATCGGGCGCACCGGCGGGCAGCATCGCCCCGGTCAGCACTACCGGCACCTCGAAGCCCAACAGCAGGAAGCTCAAGGCAGCAGCGCTGTAGGCGAGGGTGTCGGTGCCATGCAGGACCAGGACGGCGTCACAGCCATCTTGCTCGACGCCGGCCCGAATGGCCTCAACCATTGCCAGCCAGTGGGTCTGGTTCATGTTGGCGCTGTCGATGGGCGGTAGCAGTTCGCGGAACTGCCATTCCGGCACGGCCAGTTCGGGGTGCTTGTCCTGCTGGTCGCGCAATCTGCTGGCGAAGCCAGAAGCGGGCATCAGCCCTTCGGCGCTCTGTTGCATGCCGATGGTGCCGCCGGTGTACAGCACCAGGGTGTTTCTGGAAGCCGACATAGGGGTCTCCTATATGAAAACAGGGGCCAGCGGCCCCTGTTCAAGCGACGCGGACCAACTTAACGCTGAGGTGCCTGACTGGCAGCGGTGGCGTTCATGACCGGAGACTGGTCGCCCACTCTGGCTGGCCAGACGCTCGGGTCCAGATCCAGGTCGGCAAAGTTCTTCGGATCGAACACCGGTGACTCCACACCGGCCTTACGCTGGCTATCGTAATCGCGCATCAGGCGCAGGCCTACCTTGAACAGCAGCGCCAGGGCGATCAGGTTGCAGATCGCCAGCAGACCCATGGTGACGTCGGCAAAACCGAATACCGTGCCCAGGTCCTGGATCGAGCCCCACATCACCAGAGCAATGACCATGACCCGGTAGACCAGAACCGGCCAGCGCTTGCCGGTAAAGAAGCCCAGTGCGTTCTCGCCGAGGTAGTAGTTGTAGATCAGGGTGGTGAACACGAACAGCAGCAGTGCCACGCTGATGAAAACCCGGCCCCACTCGCCGACGACGGCGGCGACGGCGGTTTGCGTCAGTACAACGCCGGCCATCTCGCTGCCCGGCTCGAACACGCCGGAGAGGATGATGATCAGCGCGGTGCAGCTGCACAGCACGATGGTGTCGATGAACACGCTCAGCGACTGCACGATGCCCTGCGCCACCGGATGCTTGACCTCGGCGACTGCCGCGACGTTCGGCGCGCTGCCCAGGCCGGCCTCGTTAGAGAACAGGCCGCGCTTGACCCCCATGATGATCGCCGCACCGATGCCGCCGGCGAAGGCGGGCTCAAGACCAAAGGCGCTGCGGAAAATGGTGCCGAAGGCTTCAGGAATGGCGCTGGCGTTGCTGCCGATGACGAAGACGGCCATGGCGATGTAGGAAAACGCCATGATCGGCACGAGTACGTCGGCGAACTTGGCGATGCGCTTGATGCCACCAAAGATGATCAGGCCGATCACCACCATCAGCACGATGCCGCTGATGTAGGTCGGCACGCCAAAGGTGTCGTTCATCGAGCTGGCGACGGTGTAGGACTGCACGGCATTGAAGCCGAAGCCGAAGGTCACCAGCAGCAGCAGCGATACCACGATGCCCAGCCAGCGCTGGCCGAGGCCGTGTTGGATGTAGAACGCTGGGCCGCCGCGATAGCCACCGTCGCTCTCGCGGCGCTTGTACAGCTGGGCCAGGGAACATTCGAAATAGCTGGTGGCCATGCCGACCAGCGCGACGATCCACATCCAGAAAATCGCACCGGGTCCGCCAAGCATGATGGCGACCGAGACACCGGCGATGTTGCCGGCGCCGACGCGACCGGCGACGCTGAGCATCAGCGCCTGGAATGAACTGAGTTGGCCCGGCTGCCGTTTGAAGGCCTCGCCGAAGATCTGAAACATGCTGCCGAAGTAGCGGAACTGGACGAAGCGCGAGGCGATGGTGAAGTACAGGCCTAGGCCAATCAGCATCACGATGAGCAGCTTGCTCCAGATGAGATCATTGAGAAGATCGAGCATGACGGAAGGGTCTCTCTTGTTGTTTTGACAAATGTTGAAACACAGGGCCGGAATGGTTGGCCAGACTCGATGGTCATGCAATTGCGCGGGTCGCGGCGATCTGGCGCGAGTTGATGCTAGAATCGCGCCGCTCGCATCACAGGGATCGATCATGCAAGACCACCTCGGCGCCAATCTCAAGCTGCTCTGCAGCCATTACCGCTCGATCGCCGAGGTCTGTCGCAAGCTGACGATCAACCGCGCTCAGTTCAACAAATACCTGAATGGCCAGAGCCGCCCAACCGCTCACAACCTCAAGCGCATCTGTGATTTCTTCGGGGTCGAAGGCTACGAGCTGAGCCTGCCCAGCGACCAGTTCACCCAGCTGATCGGCATGCGCAGCCATGACCAGGAACGCATCGCCGCCAGCGACCCGCTGCTCGAGCTGTTCCAGCCGATGCGCGACAACGCCAACAGCCTGTCGCGTTACTGCGGCTACTACTTTGAATACGCCAACTGCATGTCCGTGCCAGGGCAGATCCTGCTGTCGCTGGTGCATTTGCGCGAGGACCGTGGCAGCTACGTGTTCGAGCGACAGGAACGTCAGGAGCAGTCGCGCCCCGACAATCCCAAGCAGGAGGACTGGGTCGTGCGCTGCCGCTACCTGGGTGCGGCGTTCTATCTTCAGGACCGTTTGTTTCTCATCGACTACGAGTCGCTGACGGGAAATGAAATGAGCCAGACCATCCTCATTCCCAGCTTCAAAAGTCGCATCAGTCGTCTTAACGGATTGAAGACTGGTGTTTCCAGCGGTGACCGCCGCACCCCGGCCTGCACCCGGGTGGTCTGGGAATACCTGGGCCGTGAGATTAACCGGGTCAATGCCTATCGGCAGGTGATGCTCTATGGCCTGGATGATCCGCGCATCGACCCTGAAATCCGCGAGCGACTGGCGGCGGTATCGTTGCGCGACGGGTTGTTCGAGATCGAGTGAGGGTGGGGTGCGCTGGCGGGCGATCGATCAGGGTTGATCCAAGGCCGGCTGAAATCTGGAGCGAAGAGCGGCTTGGTGGGGTGTTGCACGTTGCGATGGCGCGCCTCGCGCCATCGACCCGGTGCTGGGTTCAGCAGAGTTCAGGATGCTTGACGCAGGTGCCGTAGCCTTCGGTCTTCATCTCGTCCAGGGCGTTCTGCAGGCGGGTAACCACTTCATCCGGCGTCTCCTTGTTCAGCGCCAGGTACAGCGGTGCGGAGTTGAACACCAGCACGGTATTCAGCCCGCCCACCCCTTCCTGCTTGGCGTAGTAGCGCCAGACCGGGTCGGAGGTGGCCCAGAGGTCGATTTTGCCGCTGAGTAGCTTCTGCAGATTTTCCTGGTCACGCAGCGAGTTCACCGGCGTCAGGCCCTGCGCTTCGACGCGTTGGCTCACCGCGCTGCTCTTGTAGGCACCGATGGTGTAGTCCTTCGCTTGTTCGAGGCTGGTCAGCTTGAGGGTCGAGCCGGGTGCCGAAAGCAGGACGCTTTCGTACTGGGCGATAGGACCAACCCATTTGAACAGTGGGCGCCGGGCATCGGTCATCGACGTCGAAAACAGGCCGTGATTCGGCGAGTCCAGGGTCGCCTGGTAGATGCGATCCCACGGAAAGCGCAGCGTCATCGAGTAGGCGATGCCGGCGCGCTTGAACATTTCCTGAACGGTTACGGCGCTGATGCCCTGGATGTGCTCTTCCTTGGCGAAGTTCTTGCCACCGTCAGCCATGTTGAAAGGCGGGAAGTTCTCGGTCTGCAGTACCACTTCGTAGCCTTGCGGGAGCTCCGCATGAGCGAGCGGCGCGCCGATGATCGAGCTGAACAGCAGGGTGATGGCGAGTAGTCTGCGCATGGGGCCTCCGGGAAATCGGCGGAGTCTACGCAAGGGCGGAAAACGGTGGCTTGTGCCGCATCACGCTTTGGCGGGTACGCCTGCGCCGCCTCGTCCGAAGGCGGCGCAGGCAGTGCTGGCGGCGTTACGCCTTCAGCGGCACCAGCCGTGGCGCAATCATGTTTTCCGGACGCAGGATGTCGTCGAGGGTGGCGTCGTCGAGCAGTTGCTCCTCGCGCACCAGTTCCAACACGCCGCGGCCGCTGAGCAGTGCCTGGCCGGCGATGCGGGTGGCGTTCTCGTAGCCGATGTAGGGGTTCAGCGCGGTGATCAGTCCGATGGAGCTTTCCATCAGCTGACGGCAGCGATCCTCGTTGGCTGTGATGCCAATGATGCAATGCTCGCGCAGCATGTCCATGGCGCGCTGCAGCAGGCGGATCGAGTCGAACAGTTTGAAGGCAATCAGCGGCTCCATGACGTTGAGCTGCAGCTGCCCGGCCTCGGCGGCCATGGTCAGCGCCAGGTCGTTGCCGATCACCTCGAACGCCACCTGGTTGACCGCCTCGGGGATCACCGGATTGACCTTGCCCGGCATGATCGAGCTGCCTGGCTGACGCGCAGGCAGGTTGATCTCGTTGATGCCAGTGCGTGGGCCGCTGGACAGCAGGCGCAGGTCATTGCAGATCTTCGACAGCTTCACCGCCAGGCGCTTGAGCATGCTGGAGAAGGTGACGAAGGCACCCATGTCAGAGGTGGCTTCGATCAGGTCGGCGGCGGGTTTCAGTGGGTGGCCACTGATTGTCGCCAGGCGTTGCACCGCCAGGTTCTGGTAGTTCGGATCGGCATTGATGCCGGTGCCGATGGCGGTGCCACCTAGGTTGACCTCGACCAGCAACTGCGGGGCGATCAGGCGCAGGTGCTCGAGGTCTTCGCCGAGGGTGGTGGCGAAGGCGCGAAATTCCTGGCCAAGGGTCATGGGCACCGCGTCCTGCAGCTGGGTGCGGCCCATCTTGAGGATATGCGCGAATTCGGCGGATTTACCGGCGAACGCCTGCACCAGGCTATCCAGGCTGGCCAGCAGCGTGTCATGCCCCAGTAGCAGGCCGAGGCGGATGGCGGTGGGGTAGGCGTCGTTGGTCGACTGCGCCATGTTCACGTCGTTGTTCGGGTGCAGGTGGCGATACTCGCCTTTGGGGTGACCCATGTATTCGAGCGCCAGGTTGGCGATCACCTCGTTGGCATTCATGTTGGTCGAGGTGCCGGCACCGCCCTGAATCATGTCGACGACGAACTGGTCATGATGCTCGCCGCGGATAAGGTGCGCGCAGGCCTGGCTGATCGCGGTGTGCTTGGCATCGCTGAGATGGCCTAGCTCGCGGTTGGCGTCCGCCGCCGCCTGCTTGACCATGGCCAGTGCCACCACCAGTTTCGGAAAGTGCGAAAGCGGCACGCCGGAGAGGTGAAAGTTGCGCACGGCGCGCAGGGTCTGAATGCCGTAATAGGCGTCAGCGGGTACTTCAAGGGGGCCAAGCAGATCTTTTTCGAGGCGGAACGATGCAGCGGAGGACATGAGGGTTCTCATCCGAGAGAAAAGCGGCGATTGCCGCGAAGGCCGCTACCATAGGGGTTGAGCGGCTTTATCGGCCAATGCCGTTAAACACTGGGTCATGCCAAATCGGCATAGGCGTGGTGTGACGCGGTTGCGTTGCCGAGCGTTATTTCGCTGTGTGAGGGACCATCCCCAGGCCCGTCAGGAGTCGGCATGAACATCGAAACCAAGTGGCTGGAAGATCTGGTCGCCCTGGCGGCGACGCGCAGTTTTTCTCAAGCGGCAGAGCGGCGCTTCGTCACCCAGCCCGCGTTCAGTCGACGTATCCGTAGCCTAGAGAACTGCCTCGGCCTGACCTTGGTGAACCGCGCCAAGACGCCGATTGAGTTGACCGAGGCGGGGCAGCTGTTTCTCGTCACCGCACGCAACATGATCGATCAGATGGGCGAGGTCGTTCAGTACCTGCACAACCTTGAAGGTCAGCGCGGCGAGGTGCTGCAGATCGCCGCCGCGCATTCGCTGGCGCTAGGCTTCTTTCCACAATGGCTGGCGCGCCTGCGTCAGGATGGGGTGCCGGTGAACAGCCGTCTGGTCGCAACCAATGTCGGCGAGGCGGTGCATTCGCTACGCGAGGGCACCTGCGATCTGATCCTCGCCTACTACGATCCGGATGCCGCGTTGCAGATGGATCCCGAGCTATTCCCCTCCCTGTCGCTCGGGCGTACCGAGATCGTGCCTGTCTGTGGAGTCGATGCGGCGGGCGAACCGCTGTTCGATCCGGACAGCGGCCAATCCGTCCCGCTGCTGGCCTACAGCGCCGGTGCCTCGCTGGGACGTTCGGTTAACCTACTGCTACGCCAGCGCGGTCTGCGATCCTCGACGGTGTACGAAACCGCCATGGCCGATAGCCTGAAAAGCATGGCGATGCAGCGGCTCGGCCTGGCCTGGGTGCCCCGGTTGAGCGTGACGGCCGAGCTGGAACGCGGGGAGCTGGTGGTCTGCGGCGGCGAGCACTGGCGCGTGCCGTTGGAAATTCGCCTGTACCGCTGCGCACTGGTGCGCAAGGCGCCGGTCCGCCTGCTTTGGCGCAAGCTGGAAGCGGGTGCGGGGCAGGGCGTGGAGGGGTTGCTTGTGGAGTGAGCCGCCGTCCGCTGGCAGCGTTATGTTTACGGCGGCGATTGCCCAATCGTAGGTCGCTCAGTTGCGTTTATCGCCAGCAAGCTGGGCTCCTACAGGCTGGCGCTAGGGCCGTGCGGGCCTAGCGCGTTGCTACATGCTCATCACGATCCGGCCTTCGATGGTGCCGGCGCGCATCTGGTCGAAGATCTGGTTGATGTCGTCCAGCTTGCCGCTGTGGATGGTCGCCTTGACCAGGCCTTCGGCGGCGAAATCCAGTGCTTCCTGCAGATCCGCGCGGGTGCCGACGATGGAGCCGGTGATACTGATCGCCTTGAGCACCACGTCGAAAATCGGCGTTGGGAAGTCGCCCGGCGGCAGCCCGACCAACGCGACGGTGCCATGCCGCCGCGCCATGCCGATGGCCTGGCCAAACGCGCTGTTGGACACCGCCGTGACCAGTACGCCATGGGCACCGCCAATATCGCGCTGGATGACTTCAACCGGATCTTCCGTATGGGCGTTGATGGTCAGGCTGGCGCCGAGTTTTTTAGCCAGTTCGAGCTTGGCGTCGTCGACATCGACCGCCGCCACGTGCAAGCCCATCGCCTTGGCGTACTGCACCGCAACATGCCCCAGCCCGCCTACACCGGAAATCACCACCCACTGTCCCGGTCGTGCGTTAGTCACTTTCAGCCCTTTGTAAACCGTCACGCCCGCGCAGAGGATGGGTGCGATTTCGTCGAAGGCCACCTCTTTGGGCAGAAGGCCCACATAGTTGGGGTCGGCCAGGACGTACTCGGCATAACCGCCGTTGACCGAATAGCCGGTGTTCTGCTGCTCGGCGCAGAGGGTTTCCCAGCCCGTGAGGCAGTGTTCGCAGCAGCCGCAGGCGCTATACAGCCAGGGCACGCCAACGCGGTCGCCTTCCTTGACGCGGCTGACCCCACTGCCGACTGCTGCGACATAGCCGACGCCTTCGTGACCTGGAATGAACGGCAGGGGCGGGCGTACAGGCCAGTCGCCCTCGACCGCGTGCAGGTCGGTGTGGCAGACGCCGCACGCCTCAATCTTCACCAAAATCTGTCCTGGGCCGGGTAGGGGCACCTTTACTTCTTCGATGCGCAGCGGTTCACCGTAGGCATGGGCCACGGCGGCTTTCATGGTCTGGGTCATGGCTGTCTCCTTGCGATCGGAAGGCCGAGTCTGCACCCGGTCAGACGTCGTGGCCATTGACCTCGGGCAATCCGGGAACATTTGCCAGCCGTTTCAGATGACCGGTCGCAGGTGCTGGGGGCGGGGGCCTGCGTTATACTGCGCGGCCTTTGGTCGGACCGGTTCCGACCCTGTTCCTGCACGGCCGCGCTGTTTTCAGCGCGGCCGTTGTTCCTGATGCGCCTAGGCGCCGAAGAGAGGCACGACGATGACCGCACTGGTAGGCGTGATCATGGGCTCCAAGTCCGATTGGTCCACCTTGAGCCACACCGCAGACATGCTGGAGAAGCTCGGCATTCCGCACGAAGTCACCGTGGTGTCCGCACACCGCACGCCCGATCTGCTGTTCCAGTACGCCGAACAGGCCGAAGCTCGGGGTTTGCGGGTAATCATCGCTGGCGCCGGCGGTGCTGCCCATCTGCCGGGCATGTGCGCGGCCAAGACGCATCTTCCGGTGCTCGGCGTACCGGTGCAGTCCTCGATGCTTTCCGGTGTCGATTCGCTGCTGTCGATCGTGCAGATGCCGGCCGGCGTACCGGTGGCCACCCTGGCTATTGGCAAGGCAGGCGCGATCAATGCCGCGCTGTTGTCGGCCAGCATTCTCGGCCACGAATTCCCTGAATATCATGCCGCGCTGAAGAAATTCCGCGACGAGCAGACCCAGACCGTGCTCGATAACCCGGACCCGAGGGACGCGTAAATGAAGATTGGCGTGATCGGTGGCGGCCAGCTGGGCCGCATGCTCGCCCTGGCGGGAACCCCGCTGGGCATGAACTTCGCGTTTCTCGACCCGGCCCCGGACGCCTGTGCGGCGGCACTCGGCGAGCATCTGCGTGCGGATTACAGCGATCAGGATCACCTGCGTCAGCTGGCCGATGAGGTCGACCTGGTGACCTTCGAGTTCGAGAGCGTGCCGGCTGAAACCGTCGCCTTCCTGTCGCAGTTCGTGCCGGTTTATCCAAGCGCCGAGGCGTTGCGTATCGCCCGTGATCGCTGGTTCGAGAAGTCGATGTTCAAGGCGCTGGCAATCCCGACGCCCGAATTTGCCGACATCCAGTCCCAGGCCGATCTAGATGCAGCGGCCGCCAGCATTGGCCTGCCGGCCGTACTCAAGACCCGCACCCTGGGGTATGACGGTAAGGGCCAGAAGGTCCTTCGCAAGCCATCCGACGTCATCGCCGCCTTCGCCGAGTTGGGCAGCGTGCCCTGCATCCTCGAAGGCTTCGTGCCTTTCACCGGAGAAGTGTCGCTAATCGCGGTACGCGGGCGTGACGGCGAGACCTGCTTTTATCCGCTGGTCCACAACACCCATGAAAACGGCATCCTGCGGTTGTCAGTGGCGAGCAGCAACCATCCGCTGCAAGCGCTGGCCGAGGATTACGCGGGGCGCGTGTTGGCAGAGCTGGAGTACGTCGGCGTGCTGGCCTTCGAGTTCTTCGAAGTCGACGGCGGGCTCAAGGCCAATGAGATTGCGCCGCGCGTGCACAACTCCGGTCACTGGACCATCGAAGGCGCCGAGTGCAGCCAGTTTGAAAATCATCTGCGAGCGGTAAGCGGTTTGCCGCTCGGCTCGACAGCCAAGGTTGGCGAGAGCGCCATGCTCAACTTCATCGGTGAAGTGCCCGCCGTGGCCAAGGTGATCGCCGTCGAGGACTGCCATCTGCATCATTACGGCAAGGCGTTCAAGGTCGGACGCAAGGTCGGCCATGCCACGCTGCGCTGCCCGGACCGCTCCACGCTGGATCGGCAGATCACAGCCGTTGAGTCGCTGATTGCCCGCGATTGACCGTCCGGCCGTCTGGCTTGCTGCTTTTGGCGGCGAACTGGCTGGATCGCCTCAGGTCCGAGAATACGCAACGCTTATTTTCGGACTTGAGGAGATTGCCCATGGGCATCATCGGAACCATTATCATCGGGCTGATCGTAGGCCTCATCGCTCGCTTCCTGAAGCCCGGCAACGACAGCATGGGTTGGATCATGACCATCCTGCTGGGTATCGGCGGTTCGCTGCTGGCCACTTACGGCGGACAAGCGCTCGGTCTGTATAAAGCCGGAGAAGGTGCAGGCTTTATCGGTGCGGTCGTCGGTGCGATCATCCTGCTGGTCATCTACGGCATGGTCACCAGCCGTAAACACTGATTCGCCCCGGGGCCGTGCCCTGCGGCCCCGTTCTCTCATCTCTCGGTTGTCATGCGCGCCTTAATTCTGTCCCTCCTGCTTTGCTGTGTATCCATTGCCCATGCCGCCCCGGCGGAGCTCGACTGGCTTGAGCTGATGCCTGCTGAGGATCGTCAGGCGCTGGAAGAGATGCCGGAAATCGAGCATGACTCGCCGGAAAACGACGGTTTCAGCGATCAGGGTGGTCTCAAACAAGGGGCTGGTCTGCCCGCGGTGATGTATTCGGCCAAAACCGTGCCGTCACTCAACGGCAAGCAGGTCCGTCTGGGTGGCTACCCGGTCCCGCTGGAAACCGACAGCCAGGGCCGCAGCACTGAGTTCTTTCTGGTGCCTTATCCGGGCGCCTGTATTCATGTCCCACCGCCACCTCCCAATCAGATCGTGATGGTCCGCTACCCGGCCGGGATCATGCTGGACGATATCTACGCGCCGCTCTGGGTCGACGGCGTGCTGCAGATCGAGCCCGTGAGCAATGATCTGGCCGATGCGGCCTACACGATCTCGGCAGCCGAGGTGAAGCTGGTGGACGAAAGCGACCTCTAGCCGATGTCCAAGCCGCTGCCCGTTAAACCGTCACTGCGCCAGGCCTTCCGCGAACTGGCAGTTGAAACCGAGGGTATCGACGAGGCGGTCTACGAGGCGTTCGATAAAGACCCACTGGAGCCGATCATCGGCCTCGGACCGGCGGACGCGCCCCTTGCGTTCTTTGGCCGCGATCCAGGGCGCGAAGAAGTGCGCCACGGTGAACCCTTCATTGGCGGCGGTGGCCAGCTGGTCCGCCGTGCTCTCTATCGGCATGTGCATGGCGACGAAATGCCGGATTTCGAGGCCAGCCGCGCCATCGGTGACGGGTTATTCTGGATCAACACCGTGCCTTACAAGCCGCTCGGTAATCGCGCATGGTCGATGGCGGTCAAGCGTCGCTTTCATCCACTGATGCGCCAGTTGTTGCTCGACCACTGGCAGGGTCGCGACATCATCACGCTAGGCCGTGAGGCGTTTCTCTGGTTTGGCCTGGAGCAGCCCCGCGACGTGCGCCAGCAACTCGAGGCGTTCTGGCGGCGAGACGATCGTTTCACAGCGCATTTCGATCTTGGGCTGGCGGCGGAAGAGGGCGGTCAGAGAACGTTTCACCTGCATCCACTGCCGCATCCCTCGCCACGCAACCTGACCTGGTTCAAGCGTTTTCCAGAGTTGCTGGAGGCGCGTCTGCAGCAGTTACTCGGCTGACCCCTTAGCTCTCGGCGCTGTGACGGCGCACGAAGCGGCGATCGAGATGATCCTTCAGGTCACCGAGCATTCGCCCTTCGACCGCCACCCCGCCCCAGCTCAGCAGCGCGCCATGTTGGCCATCGGCCAGCAATGCGAGGCTGTGCGCCTGCGGATGATAGTGGCGCAGCGGTTGGCCGATCGATACACGAGCGAGGTTGGTGGCGAGCACGCGCCCCTGGCGCACCGCATGTACGCCGTTATGAACGGCGCCGGGTAGGCTGGCGCAATCGCCGCTGGCGAACACATGGGGGTGTGAGCGACTCTGCAGGGATGGGCAGATCTCGATGAAGCCACGTCCGTCCACGCGCAGGCCCGACTCGCGCAGCCAACCCAGCGGGCTGGGACCTGTGGCGACGATCAGGCGTCGCCCGCGCCAACGCACCTGGCCGTCGCCGATCAGGGTACTGCCATGCACGGTCTGGATCGGGGTGTGCTCATGAACGTGCACCTTGGCATCTTGCAGGTGCCGCAGTGCCAGCCGTCTGAGGCGAGGCGGATGACCGGCAAGCAGCTCGTCTGAGCAGAACAGATCAGTCGCTGGAACACGCCCGGCCACGGCCAAAGCCAATTCGATGCCCGCCGCACCGCCGCCAACTATACCCACCGCTTCGGGAATTTCCTGCCACTGTTGCCAGCGGCGGATGAAGTCGGCGAATGGCTTGACCGAGAGCAACTCCATGCCGTCATCGGTCTGTTCCGGCAGCCAGGGCAGGGAGCCCAGGTTCAACGACAGCCAGGTGCTGCGCAGCGTCTCGCCGGTCGCCAGAAGCAATTCAGGCGTTTCGGGAAGCAGTGCGACCAAGGTGCCCTGGATGAATTCCACTTCGGCTGCGGCACACAGCTTGGGCAGCCCAACGCGGCAGTCTCGCGTCTGGTAATGCTCGGCAACCAGCCCGGGCATCATGCCTGAATACCAGGCGTGGGGTTCGGCCGAGACCAGTCCGATCCGGCCCGCTGGCCGGTCGCGACTGGCCCACTGGCGCAGCACCCCGAGATGGCTGTGTCCGCCGCCGGCCAGTAGGAAATCGAAGTCGGCGTTCATAGCGCATCAGAGCTGGGATGATGCAGACGCGGCGAGGGCTGGCGGGGGACCGTCTTTAGCGGCGTGGCTTCCATGGCAGAAGTCCTCCAGAGCATTGCAACTGGCCGGCAGGCTTGCATCAGCGCCCCCGGCCGTCGACCGGGTGGGGATGGTGCTCGCTTGCAGTATAGATTCAATACGTCTCGTTGCCCGGATCCTTGGCCAGCCGTTCGCTGCCGGTCGGGTCAGATGCTTTCGGCGCTGATCGAGACGCTCAGCGTGTGGCTGGCGCTGGGCTCGAGCTGGATCACATCATCCATTACGTTGGCCGTCTCGATGCACAGCATGCGTTGCCAGGCATCGTCGGCAAACTGCGACAACCGCTGTGCCTTGGCGATCCAGGGGTTCCACAGGATCGCCGAGCGTGAACCTCGCGTCTCGAGAAGGATTTGTCGCTTGAGGCCCGGGTCGCGTAGGCTCAGCCTGGAAGGCAGATCCCAATAGATACGATCGGTCTCGCCGCCGAATACCAGGTCGCCCTGTTGCTGTAGCTGCTGCCAGTCGTCCAGGGTTTCGATATAGGGACGCCCATCCAGTCCCTCGACCGTCACCTGATGGATGTCGCTGATGGCGAAGTAGCTGTGTAAGGCCTGAGACAACGCGATTGTCGTGTCGCCGCGGTTGTGGCTGGTCAGCGACAGGTGCAGGCCCTTGCTGTCCAGGCAGATCTTCAGGCTCAGCTCGACGGCATGCGGCCAGCCGGGCAGCTCGCGGTTGCAGGCAAACGCCAGGGTGACACTCTCGTCATTGCTGTCGCTGCGTGCCATCACCCAGTCGATGTTGCGCACCAGCCCGTGGGCCGGCGCGGGCTGGCTGCCCTGGTAGGTGTCTTGAACCGGCTGCGGGTTGCGCGCCAGATCGCCAAACCAGGGCCAGCAAACCGGCACGCCGCCCCGCACCGCCTGTCCAGCTTCAAACGCGGCTTCTTCGCTGAGCCAGATGATCGGTGCCGCCTCGCCCTGTCGATAGCTAAGTACCTGGGCGCCTTGCTCGGCGACGATCACTTCGGCGTCTCCGTGACGAAGGCGCCAGCAGCTGAGTTGGTCCTTTTCGATGCGCTGAATGTCGACGGGCATGGGCTGTCTCGTTGGCTATGGGATGGTGTGTTGAGACCCTGCCGTGGCTCAGGGATTCCGCGAACGGCCGTGCGTGGCGAGCGAGGGGGCCGGGCCTGTGCCGAACGGCCCGCGGCGCACGGCCGCGGGCTCAGGCGAGTAGGGCTGAGGGTTCAGCGCCCTTGGCAGGCGTCGACACGCAGCCAGCGCTCCAGCAGCTTGAAGCCCTGCATCAGCACGAAAGCAATGATGAGGTAGATCAGGCCGGCGGTGAGGAACATCTCTTCGTGCATGTAGGTGCGCGCAGCGATTTTGCGCGCCATGCCGGTCAGCTCTAGCAGGGTAATGGTGCTCGCTAGGGCGCTGGCCTTGAGCATCAAAATCACTTCGTTGCTATACGCAGGCAAGCCGATGCGGGTTGCCCGCGGCAAGATGATATGGCGCAGAGCCTGATAGCGTGACATGCCTAGCGCGCGGGCCGCCTCGACTTCCCCGGCCGGTACGTTCTGGATCGCCCCACGCAGGATCTCCGCAATGTAGGCGGCGGTGTGCAAGGTCATGGTGATGATCGCGCACCAGTAAGGATCGCGTAGGAACGGCCACATCCAGCTTTCGCGGACGGCCTCGAATTGGGCCATGCCGTAGTAGACGAGGAACAGCTGGACCAGCAGCGGCGTGCCACGGAAGAAGAAGATGTAGCCATAGGGCAACGCGCGCACCGCCAGCAGGCGCGACGACCGTGCGATGCCCAGCGGCAGTGCGAGAAACAGGCCTGCTACCACCGAGACACCAACCAATTGCAATGTCAGCCAGGCACCTTCGATAAAGTCGGGCAGCCACTTGATGAACAATTCCCAGCTCATGCGGCACTCCTGATAAAGCCACGACCTGCGCGTTTTTCAAGGAAATACATGCCAGCCATGGCAATGACCGTCAGCCCCAGGTAGATGCAGGCAGCCACCACGAAAAAGACGAAGGGTTCTTTACTAGCCGTCACGGCGATTTGTGAGGTCCGCATGATCTCTTCCAGGCCGATGACTGAGACCAGCGCGGTGTCTTTCATCAGGATCATGAACAGGTTGCCCAGGCCGGGCAGGGCCAGGCGCCACATTTGTGGAAGGATCAGTCGCAGGAAAACCCGCCGTTTGCCCAGGCCCAGTGCGAGACCGGCTTCGCGATGGCCTTTGGGAATAGCCAGCAAGGCGCCACGGAACACCTCGGTGGCATAAGCGCCGAAGCACAGGCCGAGGGCGATAGTACCGGCAGCGAATGGGCTGAGCGCCAGATTCTCGATGCCGAAGAGCTCGCCGATGCCGCGTACCAAGCCGATGGTGCCGAAATAGATCAGCAGTACCCAGAGCAGTTCGGGAACGCCGCGAACGATGGTCGAATAAGTGCCGCCCACCCAGCGCAGGGTGGCGTATGGCGATGTCTTGGCAAGTGCGCCGAGCAAGCCGAGCACCAGGCCCAAGGCCAGGGATGCTACGGCCAGCTGAATGGTCATCCAGGTACCGGCGATCAGCGCCGGACCGAATCCGTGAAGGTCGGGAATCATATAGGCTCAAACACCAAAGCCCGGCCTACCATTATTGGTGGCCGGGCTTTGATTCAGACGGATCAGTAGATGTTGAAAGGGAAGTACTTAGCGTTGATCTTCTCGTAGGTGCCATCGGCCCGGATTTCAGCCAGCGCCTTGTTCAGCTTTTGGCGCAGCTCATCGTTGCCCTTGCGCACGGCGATAGCGATCTTGTCGTTGTCGAACACCGGCTCACCCTTGAACTCGAAATCCTTGCCGGCATCGCTCTTGAGCCATTCCCACTGCACGAAAGAGTCGGCGAGGATGCCGTCGACGCGGCCCGAGGCCAGGTCGAGGTAGGCATTTTCCTGGGTGTCGTAGAGCTTGATGTCGACTACGTCGTCCATGTTGTCTTCGAGCCAGGTACCGGCGATGGTGGCCCGCTGAGCGCCGATGGTCTTGCCTTCCAGGTAGCTTTCGTCAGTCTTGAAATCGACCGACTTCGGCGCCACGAACTGCAGCTTGTTGGTGTAGTAGTGATCGGTGAAGTCGACGGCGTTCTTGCGTTCCTCGGTGACGGACATCGAAGCCGCGAGGAAATCGAACTTGCCGGCGTTCAGGGCGGGGATGATGCCGTCCCAATCGGAGGTCACCACTTCGCATTCCACTTCCATCTTGGCGCACAGGGCGTGAGCGATGTCGAGGTCGAAGCCGACCACCTGGCCGCTGGAGTCGATCAGGTTGAAGGGTGGGTAGGCACCCTCGGTACCGATGCGCAGCTTGTCGGCGGCGAAGGCGTTGGCGCCGAGCATCAGGGTGGCGGCGGCAGTCAGCAGAATCTTCTTATAGCTTTTCATGCGGTGTGTTGCTCCATTAGCGATGGCTGGACATGAACTGTTTACAGCGTGCCGATTGGGGGTTGTCGAACACCTGCTCCGGCGTTCCTTGCTCTTCGACCAGGCCCTGGTGGAGGAAGACCACCTCACTGGAGACCTGCTTGGCGAAGTTCATTTCATGAGTGACCAGCAGCATAGTTCGGCCCTCATCGGCCAGCGACCGGATCACTGCAAGCACTTCTTGTACCATTTCCGGATCGAGCGCCGAGGTGGGTTCGTCGAACAGGATTACCTGGGGCTGCATCGCCAGGGTGCGCGCAATCGCAGCGCGCTGCTGCTGGCCACCGGACAGCTGGTTCGGGTAAACGTGGCGCTTGTCGGCTATTCCCACCTTGGCCAGCAACGCCTCGGCCGTTTCGGTGGCTTCGGCCTTGCTCTGGCCCAGGACGCGACGCGGCGCCTCGATGATGTTGTCGAGCACGCTCATGTGCGGCCAGAGATTGAAATTCTGGAACACGAAGCCCAGCTTGCTGCGCATCTGGTTGATCTGCTTGGCGTCTGCAGCGACCAGATCACCGTCTTTGGCGCGCTTGAGGCGCAGCTGCTCGCCCGCGACGATGATCTCGCCCTCGTTGGGGTTTTCCAGCAGGTTGATGCAGCGCAGGAAGGTGGATTTCCCAGAGCCGGACGAGCCGAGGATCGAGATGACGTCGCCATCGCGGGCGGTCAGCGAGATCCCTTTGAGAACTTCCAGATCGCCGTAGCGCTTGTGCAGATTACGAATTTCCAGTGCAGGTATGGCCTCGGCCATAGAGCTTCCTCTTCTCGAACCCGGTCATTGCCTGGCTCGTTTCTATGTAAATTGCGCTCCGGCCAACTGCTCGCCGTCCTGGCGAGGCGCAAACCTAGCATGCGAGGGGGCATGCGCCAAGCGCGGCGCGGCCCCGAGCGCAGTGACCGGTCGGTCACGGTATCTGCCAAGGCCAATGTGCCCTTACCTATATAGATGAAATTGACGTCACCCGCCTGATACGGCGGCAGGTTCGGGTGACAAACGGCTGGCCGGCCCCTGCTTGGTGGGCCGGCGACTAGCTGTTCGAACCCTTTAGGTCGGGTCGCTCTTCGGCAGATCGGGATCGCCGGTGAGCATCTCGTCGTGCTCGCCCATTTTCCAAGGCAGGCTGCCGGGTGAGATATGCAGGAAGTGCAGGTACTTCTCGAACTGATCGAGGATGTCGCTGATGATGTCAGCCTGGTCGTACCCGTAGATGTCGTAGTGCTGACCCCCGCGGCGCAGGAACACCTCGGCGCGGTAGTACTGCTCGTCCGTGTCTGGTCCCTCGGACAGGGCGAACGCCGGCATGGCGTAACCGACCGCGCGGATCTCATAGACGAAGTCCACCTGGTCCTCCTTGATTACTTCCAGATACACCCGCGAGTTGGCTTCGTCGGTATGCACCTCGGCGTTCCACTCCTGGCCGCCAAGCTCACGCTGCACACGGCGCATGGCCTTGAGGACGGTACTGCTCATGAACGCGTCGACGTGCCCGCGATCGGGAAAGCTGACCATGCCGGCCAGACGCTTTTTCCACAAGCCAGGGCCGGCATTGCTGGCCAGTCGGCTGCTCTGCATATGGTTCTGCAGGCTGGTCTCATGGTGCCCTTCGATCACCAGCGCACGCCACATGCCCAGCGCCGCAATCATCATGATGATGGCAAAGGGTAGGGCACTGGCGATGGTCATGGTCTGCAGGGCGCTGAGCCCGCCCGCCAGGAGCAGCGCAGCGGCGACCACGCCTTCGATACTGGCCCAGAACACCCGCTGCCAGACCGGTGTGTGACTGGCGCCGCCTGCCGCCAGGGAGTCGATAACCAGTGAGCCGGAGTCGGACGAGGTGACGAAGAAGGTAATGATCAGCACCACCGCCAGGAACGAGGCGATCGACGTCATTGGCAGCAGCTCGAACAGCTTGAATAGCGCGATGGCGTTATCGGCCTGCACGTCAGTGATCAGTGAGGTATAGCCTTCGACCATGATCAGATGCAGCGCGGTATCGCCGAATACCGAGAACCAGAGAAAGGTGAAGATGGTCGGCACGAACATCACGCCGAAGACGAACTGGCGGATGGTCCGGCCGCGGCTGATCTTGGCGATGAACAGACCAACGAAGGGCGACCAGGCGATGGTCCAGCCAAAGATGAACAAGGTCCAGTTGCCGATCCAGTCACTTCGCGAATAGGCCTGGAGGTTGAAGGTGCGTTCGATGATGTTGTTCAGGTAACTGCCGGTGTTCTGCAGAAATGTCTCAAGGATGAAGATGCTCGGACCGACCAGAAAGACGAACAGCATCAGGCCTATCGCCAGGATCATGTTCAGCAGCGACAGGTTCTTCACGCCCTTGTCGAGACCGGCGACCACCGAGCAGATCGCCAGACCGGTGATGATCGCGATGGCGATGATCTGCACGTTGATGCTGATCGGAATCGAGGGCCAGAGGTAATTGATACCTGCGTTGATCTGAGTGACCGACAAGCCGAGCGTCGTGGCAATGCCGAACAAGGTGCCGAGAATGGCGAACACGTCCACCACGTGACCGATCGGGCCGTAAATTCGCTCGCCAATGATCGGGTACAGCGCCGAGCGCATGGACAGCGGCAAGCCGTGGCGGAACGAGAAATAAGCCAGCACCAGCCCCGTCAGCCCGTAGATGGCCCAGATGTGGAAGCCCCAGTGGAAAAACGCGATCTGCATCGCCTGCTTGGCGGAGTCGACAGTCTCCGCCGCGCCAGCCGGAGGCGAGGCGTAGTGCAGCACCGGTTCCGCGACGCCGAAGAACAGCAGCGCGATGCCGTAGCCTGCGGAGAACAGCATGGCGAACCACGCCGGGAAGCTGTATTGCGGCTCTGCGTGATCCGGTCCTAGCTTGATGTTGCCCCAGGGCGTCATCGCGATGCCGACGATGAACACCAGGAAGAACGCCACCGAGAGCATGTAGAACCAGCCGAAGTTGGTGGTGATGAAGGCCAGCGTCGAGCTGAACACCTCGCCGGCCAGGTCCGGGTTGCTGATCGTGCCGACCACCAGCAGCAGGGTGACGACCACCGCTGGAATGAACACGGGAAAGAGAATGATGGACCTGGGTAGCTTTTTGTCTGCTTCCATGAGGATGCTGGCCTCCGGTTGGCGGGTGGGATGGAAAACGCGCTATGGCTCCCAAAGCGAAACTGCTATCTGAAAGGGTAGACGGCGATTTGGCGGCGAATACTCACCAGATCATGTTCATGCGGAGGAATTGTCTTGCAGAGTGCAGCACTGACGACGTAGTAGGCCGGCTCGCCTGCGACGTCACGCTGTTGCATCGGCTGAGTTGCTAGGGTTTGGCTCAGTAGGCGGGTTCGAGCTGGTGACGGCGCAAGATCGCGGGCACCGTACCGTCGGCAATCGCCTCATCCAGTGCTTGCTCGAACGCCTTGAACTGCGCCTCGCTTATGGTGCTGCGTGACAACCCGATGCCATAGGTGATCGGGCCCATCTCGCCAGCCTCACGCACGCCTGTAAGCTGCTCATCATCGATCAGGTGCCAGGCAACATCCTGATTGAGCACCGCCAGACCCTCCTTGCCGAAACGTCCGGACTGCAACATGCGCAGCAGGCGGCGGTTATCGGCAGTGAGGTGCAGGCGTACGTCAGGCACCGACTTGAGGCGCTCGGATAGCACATAGGACGTCCCGGAAGGCCCGTAGACCCCGACCAGCCGGCCAGCTAAGTCGCTCGGTTGATTGAAGACAAAGCTGCTGTCGGTGCGGGCGAAGACGCTGTAGCGTGACGTGACCAGCATCCGACTGATGTGGAAAATTTGCTCACGTTGCGGTGACCGTACCAGCGTGAAAATGCCATCCGCCTGTCCCTGCTCGGCCAGCCGCAGTGCACGCCGCCAGGGGTATAGAGCGATCGAGCAGTCCTGCTGCAAACGGGCGCAGACTGTTTGTACCACCTCCACCAGCGGGCCGCCGGCATTGGCTCCTGCAGCGGAGCTGACCGAGCCTTGCGCAGGGTAGGTGAAGGGCGGGAAGTCCTCGGTCACGAAGCGCCACTGCGCCGCACCGGTTTGAGTGGCGATCGACAGCAACCCGATCAGCAGAATCGAGAGAACCCTTTGCATGGCTTGCTCCTTGCGAGGTGTCCGGCCTTTCCTTGGCGGCTGCATGGCAGCCGGGGCAGGTTTGCGACCTGCGCTGTCGTCGCTGTTAGCCTAGCCGAGATTAAGTCGGCGCATCTATGTTTGGTTCGATACCTGCCCTCCAAGCAGGCAGCAGGCCTGAAGCAATGGGCGCAACCAAGCGGGCTTCCAGGCAAGGGTCAGCGCGAGGCTAAAGGCTGCCGCGCTAGCCAGCAGTACCCACAGGACTGTACCGAAGCCCCCGCCCTGTCCGGCTAGCAGCAGCGCCAATGCCGTGAACAAGCACAGGGTCGCGCAAAGCGCTCGCATTCGTTGGCCGCCCGCAGTCGGGATGCAAGCGCTGGGGTCGACTCCCTTGCGATGCGCCTGCTGACAGAGCGCTAGTAGTGCGAAAGCGAGATAACACAGAAAGAACGCCAGCACCGAGCCGAGCCAGTCAGGCATGCCGGTGCGCCTCAGGTTCAGGAGGATTATTCGACTGGCGTGCCTGACTGGTCAGGCGAATTCGTCGTGCCGCTAGCAGGCAGGAGCCAGCGAGTGCCAGCAGCATCAGGTCCATGCCAGCGATGGCAGCCTTGCCGTGCCACAGGCTATGGAGCAAATGATCGCCGGTTGTGAACCCGTTCAGCAGTACGCAGGCGATGGCCAATCCGCCGACGGCCTGCAACTGACGGCACCATGCCTGGGCCGGGTACCACGCGGCGTGGGCCATGGTAGTGAGCCAGCTCAAGAAGAACACCCAACCCTCCAGCACTGCGCGCTGATTGCCGGTTACCGGCCCGTCCAGTGGCAGCAGGCGATTGGCAACAAAAAAGGTCAGGGTGGCAATGATTAGCCCGGGGCCCGCCGTCACACTCAGCGCTTCGACCAGGCGCGCCCCGATCCGTCCTTGACGCTCGTGCCTGGCCCGCCGCGAGCCGGTCCAGAACAACAGGCCGCTACCGATCAGCACACAGCCGGCCAGACCGCCGGCGAAGTACAGCCAACGCAGCGTCCAGTGATCGAACTGGATGAAATGCAGGCCCGTCAGGAAGCGTTGAACCCCGGCGATGGGAGCCGCCGAGTGCTGGTAAAGCAGCGCGCCGGTGGTCACATCGAAGGTCAGCCGGTCGGCATTCATCGTTACAGCCCGGGTATGAGCACGGCGGATCTCGACATGTCCGTTGCGATCAAAGGGATTCCGGACGCGGACCAGATAGGCCTCGCCAGGCTTGCCTTGGCTCGTCCAGATCGCCTGTGCACTGTCCAGCATGGTGTCTAGCGATGCGATGTCAGTGGACGGGCCCGACGGCGGGCGGAAATAGGTGCCCAATCCCTCAAGCTTCAGCTGCGCCTGGTCGCTCGGGTAGAGCGCCTGAGCGACGCTGGGAAAGTAGATCAGGCAGCAAATGACCAGTCCGGACAGGCTGATCATGAAATGAAAAGGTAGTACCACCACGCCGGTGAGGTTGTGCAGATCGAGCAGGCTGCGCTGCAGTCGCTTGCGGGGGCGAAAGGTGAAGAACTCGGCAATCAGCTTTCGGTGCGCTACGACGCCCGACACCAGCAGCACCAGCATGCCCATGGCAGCGGCACCGACCAGCCAGTAGCCGACGCTGCGCCAGTTCAGATGCAGGCTGAAATGGAACGGGAAGATGAAGCGGGTACCGCCCCAGCTGCCTTGGTCGACAATCAACTCGCCGGTGTGCGGGTTGATGTAACGGCGCACCCGCCCATGCTGCGGGTCCTCATAATCGAGTTGCAGCACCGGTACGCGTGGGGTCGGCAGGTTAATCGTCCAGACTGGCGCGTCAGGGGCCAAGTTTTTTGCATGTGGCAGAACCAGCCGATCGAGCGACAACTGCGGTGGCGGCTCCGCCAGGCGAGTACCGGGTTGCATCCAGCGGTCGATTTCCCGATCGAACACTGACAGCGAACCGGTCCAGAAGATTGCTAGCAGCAGGCTACCGAGCAGTACGCCCGCCCAGGTATGCAGCCAGCTCATTGATTGGCGAAAGCCTTTGCCTGGCGCCATCATCAGTACTCGACCAGCGATGGAGCCAGCCCGTAAGACAGCCCCACGCCTATCACGATGCCTACCGACAGCCAGGCCCAGACCCGCCAGACGCTAGCCTCCGTAAAGCTCCACAGCAGCAATGCGAGGTACAGGACAAACCCCAGCATGGCGACCAGGAACACCGCTTCGCTGCGCGCCATACCTCCGGCCAGCACCAGCAGTTGAGCGCCAGCGGAGGCCAGCGATGCCGTGCAGGCATAGCCGCCACCAATCGCTGCGACGACACGTAGCATCAGGGTGCCGCGTCCGGTCCGGCGGACCGCGGCGGTCTTCACGTTTTGCTTCTGCGTCGCCGCGCCCATCGCTTAGAAACTGACTTGGTATCCGAGCGTGAGGGTGCGCCCGCGGCCGTTGAATACGCGACCGTCACGGGTGACTTTCGAGCCGGTATTGGCGGCCTGCGAGTAGTACGTCAGATAGTCACGGTTAAGCAGGTTCTCAACCCCTAAGCTGACTTCGCCGAGCGGCAAACGATAGCCCACGTAGGCATCAACCAGCGTGTAGCCCTCGAACTCCAGGCCGGGCGTGTCGAAATCACGGCTGGCGTAGTGGTTGGCCTGCAGCAGGCTATGCAGCTCGTCGGTCCAGTTAGCCTGCCAGCTGGCGCCGTAACGGTTCGGTGAGATGTTGGCGCCGTTGAGGTCGGTATCGACCTTGCCGTCGCCATCGGTATCGGACCGGCCATCGACCTGGGCGTACATCAGCTTCAGGCGATGCGCGTCGTTGACCTGCCAGCCGCCGGTGAATTCGACGCCGTCGATTTCGGTGCGCTCGCGCCGAATCTGGTAAACCCCGCCCACGCTGTCCAGGCGCGATCCGAGCTCGGCGTCGGACTCGTAGTAGCTGATCTCGGCATCGAACGGACCATGGTTCAGGCGAAAGCCGATCTCGCGGTTCTCAGTGACCACTGGTTGCAGGTCGAGAAAGTTGTCGACGCTCGTGCCAGGCGTGCCGATGCCGCGCAACACGCGGCCCACATCCGGCATGCCGAACCCTTCGGAGTAGTTGCCGAACAGCTGGACCCAGTCGGTTATCTGCCAGACCAAACCCGCGTTGTAGAGGGTTTCTTCGAAGGTCGGATTGCCGCCTTCAACGTCCACACCTCCGAGGCCCGGGTTGGTTGAGGCGATGGTGCTAAAGCTGTCCACATCCAGATCGGCGAACTCGTGGCGAACCCCGGCGAAAAGGGTAAGGTCTTCCAGCGCTCTGATTTCCGCCTGAAGGAAGGGGGCATAGTTGCGGAAAACGGTTTCCGGCACCCACTCGCGATCGGTCAGGATCAGTTGCTGGCTGGTGGTGTCTTGCAGCACATCGAGACCGCCGGTGAGCATCAGGTGGTTGTCGAGCAGGCCGTCACGGCTGAGCGTCAGCTTGCCGCCGATCTTGTCCGACTCGTTCTGTGATTGGTCGAACAGCGTGCCGACCGGTGCGATGCCGGCGTCCTGAAAGGTGCCGTTGGTGCCACCGCCGAAACGTGCGCGGAAGCGCTGGGTATATAACTGCAGGCCCAGCTCGTTGCCGTACAGATCGGCATGTTTGTAGGAGAGGCTGGTGGCCAGCACTTCGTTCTGTGGCGCCTCGCCCTGAGGGTCACCCTTGCGCGAGGTCGCGGGAATATCGGCGTCGGCATCGCCGGGCACGTTGACGTATTCGTGCTCGCCTTCGACCTCGTAGCGATTGACCATCAGGCCGATGTTCTGGTTGTCGTCGAGCCAGTAGCCGAGCTTGACCAACAGGTCGGTGCTGGTCGAATCCATCACATCGCCCTGGGTATCGTCGACGCCGATCAGGTCGCCATTCGCGTCGTAGAACATCCCCTGGGTCTGCCAGCTGGTGCCGACCAGATAGTCAAAGTTGCCCTGTGTGCCCTCGACCCGATAGTCCAGCTTGTAGCCAAGCCCTTCTGACTCGTAATCGGTAGGCGCGGTGAAGCTGATCCCGGCGTGCTGGCGCAACGTTCCGCTTTCGGGGCGACGGGTAACGTAGTTGATGATGCCGCCGGTGCCGCCGAGACCATGCTCGGCACTGGCGCCGTGAATCACCTCGATGCGTTCTACCATCGAAAGATCAATGGTGTAGCCGTCACGCTGACTGTCACGCAGAGGGGTCGATTGCGGTACGCCATCGATTAGGATCAGCGCCGAGCGGCCACGAAAGGTTTCGCCCGCGCTGCTCATCTTCTGACGGCTCGGCGAGTAGGAGGGAATCAGGTTGCTCAGTACTGCGCCGTGGTCCGAGGTGATCGCCAGCTGCTGTTCGATCTGCTCGCGATTGATCACTGTGATCTTTTGCGGCGTCTTTCCAGCTTCGCTTCTGGCACGTGTCGCACTGATGGTGACAGCTTCCAGCTCGGTGGCGTCATCGGCCAGCGCAGGCATCGACGAGAGTGAAAGGGTCGCTAGGGATACGGACAGACACAGACAGGTTTTGCGAAACACGTGAAGGCTCCCGATGTTGGTGTTTTTCGTGGGGAGCGAGAAGTTAAACTAAATGCAAATGACTTGCATTAAGATTGTGTTGCTAGTTGTTTGCGTTGTGCGTTAGCTGTTACGCCGGTCAGTTATGAGCGATTTGTATCAACGGCTGCTGCGTTGCTGCTCGCGCCATTCCCACGGAGGCAGCTGATCCGCTTTGGGTAACGACCACAGGCCCCGCCCAAGCTCGCGCGCGACTGCCTCCAGATTGAGAAGCGCCCGGTCATCGAGGTGGCCGCGGTTGGCCCATGCATTCCCAGTCCTGACCAATTCAGAATTGATCTCACTGTCACCGGCCCTAACCCGCGCCAAAGTCCGTTCCGCATCGTCGCGACCCTTAGCTGTCAGCGTCACGGTTTTGCCGAAGATATAACTGGCAAGTGCTTGGCGCGCCTGGCTCCCATAAGGTTGTCGGAGCTCCGGGGTATCGATCTCGGCTAACTTCACCCTGACATGCTCACCTGAAGCATCAAGGCAGCTGAAGGTGTCGCCGTTGGCAATACCTGTCACCCGGCAATCGAACGACGCCGCAAATGCAGGCAGGGCTGAAAAGAGCAAAGAGGTTACTAAAGCGCGCAGCATGACGGCATCCGTAGGGATCGGGCGGGCGCGGGAGCGTATCAGCCGGATTGGTTGCCGAACCGGAGCCATGTCTCATGAGCAAGCCGGAGTCACGTTCGCAAATGACGAACCGTGAACTGAATCAGGCCAAGTGCCGCTGGGATTGAAGGCTGATGGATGGGCATGTTTTCTGGGCAACAAAAAACCCGCACTAGGCGGGCTTCTTGTGGGCTTTCGGGTGGTTTTGGCACCACCTGAAATTAATAGATGGTGCCAGGGACGGAACCGAACTGTGCGCTGAAACCTGCGTGCCGTAAGGGTTTCGCTTGTGTGCGGTAAATAATCTACGCACAAATCTACCCGCTTTTTCTTTTGCTGCCCCTGTTTTGGGGTTGCTGGTCGCTGTTGTGCCTTGGTGTTTTCTTAGCGTCCTCCGGCCTGCTGTCAGCGTCGGAATCTAAACCCTATCTACTTTGGAAGAGGTGCCGGGGCGCTTGATAGCCATTGATTGTTTTTTAGCCTCCCCCCTTGGGGCAAACTTGGGGTTCCTACCCGTAATCGCCCCGTCACCCTTGCTAGAACCTTGCTGTGTCGCCTTGCGCTAATCGTCCGGCTACGCCATTGGCTCACCGTGTCCTTACCGTTTCGTCTTGCGGTGATCTTGGGGTTACCTCGCCCTAATCTCGCCCTCGTCTTACCGCTCCGACTCGTCACCGGGGCTGGTCACCCTTGCCCTAACCTTGCCGTCCGCCTCACCCTGATATCACCCTCGTGGCCTCGCGTGCGTGCGCGTACTGGTCACCAAACCGGCTTTCATGGGGTTGATTCCACGAAACGGGGTAGTGCGTGGAAAGTGCGCGTGAAAAATGCGTGCCTTCCGTGCGTACCAGCTTGCGCGCCAGGACTGCGAACCAATAGCGCGAACATTGCGAACCGCTGTCGTGATCGGCTTATCGGGTCATGCGGGGAATGCGGATTTTGGGGAAACAAGAATGTAGCTCCCCCTATCGTTCGGGAAAGCGAAGCGATGAACTTTCAACCCACCCCCTCCCCGCAACGGGTCCTTCCGGTAGGGCGGCAGGGGTGCGGGTGATTCGTGCCGTGACCTTTCGCTATGTACGGAGCTGGCTGGCGGGTTGGTTGTTGTTTCGTTGGCTGGCTCCAGGCTTCGCAGCTCGGGCGCTGTTGCTGGGTAATAGGCCAACTTGCGCCGGTCGTTTCCGCGTGGCTGGTAACCGTTGCGGGCTTGCTGGCGGGGCTTCCAGCTGAAAGCGGAACCGGAAGCGGTGGAAGCCCCAAAAAATCCGTATGAAGCGAAAGGGCGGGGCACGAATCACCCCCATAGGCCCACCCCGTCAGGAGGACCCAAGGCCACCCCTCTAGCTATCGGCAAAAGGCGTCGCGTTGTAGATGGCGCGAAGTTCGGTGCCGGTCTGGCAGTAGCGGTTTGTCGGCGCATAGCAGGCCCGGCAGGACATAAGGTGGCTCATGTATTGGTCACGACGCTGACGCCATTCAGGTGCTGCCGTGGCGGCTGTAACAATGTATCGAGTCGGGTAGGTGGGCTGCGCGGTTGCGGCAGCGATGCCGTCCGCATGGGCTGGTGCTTCCAGTGCGGCGGGTAGGGCTTGGGCGCTGGTTTGTTGCTGCGGATCGTTGGCGGCAGGATGGACGGGCGCCGTGTCTGGTAATGGCTGCTGGTCGCTCGATAATCCCAAGTTCTCGGCAAGCTGGCGAAGTGCGCTCATTTCACTTTCCTTTCGTGTTTTGCCGTGGGGACAGAGGGGACAAAGGGGGCAGCCAGTAACGGCGCGGGCTGTAGCTGTCCCCTATACCTTTCGTTGGGTGGGGACAGTGGGGGCAAACTGCCCGGCCTGTCCCCACTGTCCCCTTGCCTTTGCAGCGGGTGGGGACAGTCCCAGCCCTTGCGGCACTAGGGCGCCCCCACTGTCCCCGGTGTCCCCAGCGGGATATGCAAGGTTCGTTTACTGTTCTGGCTCTAGCCTGGCGGCGTCGATCCAGTACAGTTTTTCCTTGCGCCCGCTGGGTAGCCGCTTGGTAGCTTGTGCGCGGCCCGGTTCACGTTTGGCAATCGCCCCGACCGATTCCAGCGCCAGCACTGCGCGCCCCAGGTCGTAACCCTTCGCGGCTTCCTCCAGGCCGGGGCGGTTGAACAGGTACAGGCGTCCGCTTGGGCTGTCTTCCCAATATCCGGCGCGGTCCCTGGCTTCGCCTTGTGGATCGTCGGCGGATGAAAACCGGGTGTCGCCGTGGCGGGCTAGGAAATCAGCGACGGCGCGCAATATCTGCCGATCCTCGCTTGGGCCTTGCCCCCGGCCTGCTCGCCATACTTCAAACAGCCCCAACATGGCATCTCGGGCGGTTCCGACCGGAAGGGGCAGCACGCCAAAGCTGATAGCCAGTTCGCCAGCCATTGCCACCAGGGCGAAGCGTTCAGCGGCTCGGCTTTCTTGGCCGCTGGTGCTGGGGTACTGCGCGCAGAATTGCGCCAGCAGCGCGGGTAAGTCGTCCTGCTCGCCAAGCTCCAGCAGCTTGCGGATGAACTGCGGCCCGGCGTGCCCGTAGTGGGTCACGCTGGCGCGTTGGATAGCGTCGGAAAACTCCCGGCCCCCGGTCATGCCGTGCAATTGATCCCAGGCACCGAAAGCGCGGCGGGCGGGTATATCCAGCAGGCGGATCTCCTGCCCCGCCCGGCTGCGCTTGCCGCCTTCGGCCATCAGCGCCGATAGCCCTAGCTCACCAGACGAAAACAGCATGACGCGCCAGCGCTTCGCAGCCCTTGCCGAACCGTTGCGGCTGGCTCTGGCCTTGCCGGTGCCGTTCGCCATCGCGTAGACCACAGCGCCGATTTCTCGTGGGTCGGCTTCGCCTATCTCATCCAGCGCCAGCAGCGTGTCATTGCGTTGGCTGGCGATACCTTCCAGGCCGTTGCCGGTAGCCCGCCAAGTGCGTTTGAAGTCCTCGCCGTGCCCCCATACCGAAGCCCCGGCCAGAATGGCGGAACTCTTGCCGGTGCTGGAATCGCCGACGATGTGAAAGCCCCCGCCTTGCCGTTGGACGTGGTACAGCAGCGGCCCCGCCAATGAAGCGCACACGCTCAGCACCAGCAGCGGGTTGCCTTCGCACTTGGTCCCGATGTTGTCTTGCCAGCCTTCCAGTGTCCCGCCTTGGCGGTAGTCGTCACCGTTTGCGGCTTCGCTCTGGAATATCGCTTTGCCCTTGCCGATGTTCTGGCGCGGCATGATGAATAGCTCTCGCGTATGCCATCCGGTAGACGTGGCCGCTATCACGCGATCTTTCGGGTATTGAGCGGCGATGTACTGGCAGACCTTGGCGCGGCGCTGGTAATCAACGTCCAGGCCCATGCCCAGCAGAACGGACAGGATCGAATCGGGCTTGCCCGCCAACAGCTCGTTGGGCATTGCCCAGGTCAGTTCGCGGCGGTCGGCATTGCGGAATCGCAACAGGCGTCCGTAGTCGCCGTCCTGGCCTTCGTTTCTGGTGACGGCTTCGACATGCAACGGCCCGCACAGCCACTCATCGAATGGCAGGAACTCCCCGCCTTGCTTGTCTTGCCGGTGGCCGTGATGCCAGACCCCGGGGCGCAGCTTCACGCCGTCCAGGGTGATGGTGTGGTCATAGACGCGATAACAGGGGCGCTCTATAGCTGGCGCGGCGGCTTCCGGCACAATCGGGGTAACGGTGGCTGCGCTCATGGTGCGGCCCTCCAGTTGGCTAGATCGTTGAAGTCCGAAAGCTCCAGCGGGGCATCGGCGGGGAAGGGGGGCAGCACCAGACCACAGCCCAGCACGGCAGCGGCTTGAGTGGCTGCGGTGCGTCCGGGGTTGCCTTTGCCGTCAGCCTCGGTCTGGCGGTCGTCATCCCCAGCGATAATCAATGGGCTGTCCGGGTGGTGCCGTTGAAGCTGGCGCCCGACTTCCAACAGGTTGCCCGCGTTCATCGCGCAGGCCACGGCAGTGCCGGTTTCGGCATGGATGGTTGCCCCGGTTGCCCAGCCTTCGCAGACGTACAGCGGCTGGCCTGCCTCCAATACGCCGATGGGCGAATAACAGCCTTTCACCCGGCCACCAGATAGGAAACGTTTACCGCCGTCCGCAGCGATGCGTTGCAGGTTGCATAGGTAGCCATCGGCATACAGCGGCACCAGCAGAACGTCACCACGTTGGCGCAGGCGATGCGCGACGGTTCCTTTACGGGTCAGATAGGGGTGATCCGTCGCAGCCGGTTGGGCCTCGCTCCAAAGCGTGCCCGCATAGCTGGCTGTCGCAATCTGGCGCCGGGTCTGGTCCGCTTCGCGTTGCTCCCGTGCCTGCTCAACCCGCTGGCGGATCAATTCGGCCTCCATTGGATCGGCGGGCTTGCGGCTGGTCCAGGTGCTCGAGCCTCCCGCTTTCCAGCTTCCGAACGCACCCGACGCGATGCCGTCCAAGTGCAAGACATACCAGCCATTTAGCGTGCCGGGCTTGTCGTCTGGCACGCGGAAACGGTGAATGGTGCCGTCTGCTACAGGCAGCCAATCCAGCGGCCCGAACGTCGCTTGCAGGGCGTCGCGAAAGGCCAGTTCGGCTTTCTCCAAGCAAGCCGATCCCCTCGGCGAATGGACGCCGTTTTGAATGGTCATGGTTTAGCCCTCTGCGGTCGGGGTCGGTGCGGTGGACTTGCGGCGCTCTAGTTCGTACTCGGCGCCGTTGGCTACGTCCACAAGCCTGCCGGACAACATGCCCAGCGACTTGATAAGCCAGCCGATATCGCGGGCGGTATCGTCCATTAGCTCGCCAGCGTCAGCCGTGAAGGCCAGCAGCTCGCCAATGGCGGCGATGCCGTGCGTTACCGTCATGGCCTCACATTCAGCGGTGCGCTCGATGGCTTCCAGCTCGTCGGCGGCCAAGGGGGTGAGGCGCGAAGGGTCGGGCAGTAGGTGATTCCAGCAGGCGGCCTTCATTTCAGCCCCTCCGCACGCTTGATGCGCTCGGCTTCGCAATCCATGTAGTTGCTTAGGTCATCGGCCAAGTACTGTCCCAAGCCAGCGAGTGCGGCAACGTTGTGCCCTTTGTTGTGTCTTGCATCGAGTGTGATTGAGCGCATAAGGGCGGCAAGCCAGGTGCCGTGTTCGCGCGAATAGGTCGCCAGGTCGTAGGCGTCGATTGCGTCCACTTTCTCGACCGTGCTCATCGCGCACCCCCTACGGTTTCCAGGGTACGGGCGCGGGCCATCGCTTCGTTGTAGCGGCGCAGGCGGACGGACAGGGACGAATCTGCGCGCAATGCGGCAAGGGCGCGGGCCTTCCAAGCGGCGGCATGGGTGGACGGGGTGCGGGTGGTTTGCATGGGTGGTGCTCCTTTTGCTGGGGAGCTGTCACCGTTCGCGGCCAAGCGAATTAGGGTGGCAGCTGTACGCGGGTTGGCCGACCGGGGCAAAAGGAACCCGGCATACCCGAAGGTATCCCACGCACAGCCGCCATAACTCGATACGGCAGGCACAAAAAAAGCGCCTGCTATCGGGTCGGGGCGCTTGAGCGCCTTTTGCTTGTTCGACCGGCCAAGGTCGGCCACGGGATTGACCGTGACGGACGAACCATAGCGCCGCTGGCGCTGGCTGACAAGGCAGAGATGGGGCGTTGAGGCGGTCATGCGGCAGCGCTCCCTGCTTCAGATGTGGTCCGCAGGTAATAAAGCGCGATACCGCTGTGATTGCGCCCGTGGTCGTCAATCAAGGTGATGCGCTGGGTTTCGATAGGGAAGCCCGCTTCGCGTAGCTCCTTGATGCGTGCGGCTGGCATCAGAATATTTAGCTCTCGACGCGCCGTGATCGTGTCGATGGGGCCAGCCTTCAGCCTGGCGAGCAAGCGGGCGCGTTGCGCTTCGGAGCTGGTATTATGGTGCGCTGTATTCTTGGGGCTGGCCTGTTGGTCGGCCTTTTTTTTGTCGGTCATTTATGCAGCCTCCCCGCGTTGGGCGGCCATCTCATCGCACCAAGCCAGGATTTCCGACTCGTCCCAGGCTACGGATTTCGGGCCGAGCCGGATTTGCTTCGGGAAGGTTCCGGCAGCGATGCGCCGGTAAAGTTCGGATGTGGAAAAGCTGGTGTAGTACTTCACCTTAGGCAGCTTGATAAAGCGGCGGGGAAGTTGGGCGGGGTTGGTATGTGCGGCCATATCGTGTGCCTCTCGGGCTTTGTTGAACACGATTGGCATTGAATACAACAACCAGAGCGGTTTCGATCCGAGTTTCAGTGAGCGAAAGTTTCCGGAAAGTTTCAGAGACCGGAAGTTTCCGTTTCGGCTGGCTTTTTGGAGAAAGCTACAGCCCTAAGCCCTGACAGATCGCGCATTAAATCCGCTGCTAACGGGGCGATGGTCTTGCGTAGGTTTGCCTCGCCTGCGTCATAGTGGCTTATGGCTGCGCTCATGACACGATCAGGTATGTGGGTGTGGGTCTCCATTCCCCAGATCATTAGGTCAAGGTAAGGCAGCAGCCCATAACGCGCCCAGCGGCCATAGAGTGGCTTTTGGCGCTTTCCGGAATCACTCTGGCGGAATGACCTAGCCTCTTTTAGCCAAGCGGTAAAGGCGTCTCTTAGCAGTGAGTCGGGCGAATTTAGATCGACCTGAATGACCGCAGCAGGCAAGGCATAAGGGCTGTAGAAGTCGATTTCGACGGGCAGCCCTGCAACGCTCATCGCAGAGTTTAAAGGATATTGCGAGTCCCCTATGGCAGCCCAACGGCTTGCCATCTCGTCGGACCCACGCCCATCCTTGTTTGCTATTTCGTCTCTAATTCTTTGCATCAGCAGATCTGCCACATTCACGTTTCGAACTGGCTGAATGTGTAAGTCTGCGTATTCATTCCGTGACGGGTCGATAGGCATTTCCCTAATCGAATCGGCAACCCCCGAGTGAACCGCAACCACAAGGTCGCTCTCCCACATCGGCATTGCTCCGAGGGATTGGTAAGCCCGAAACAATGTCCGCCGCATTTCTAGCTCCGCAAGCCAGTCGGTCGCACTAAGGTTTTCGCACTCGCGGTATCTATCTAAATTGAACCATTCTGGTAGGTCTTCTACTCGGTCAATCTTGGCCACCGCTCGCCCTCCCAGGCGCCCACTTCCTGAATAATCGGCTGGTCAGGCGGGTGGGAAGTCCGCTTTTCGCTCCGTCGAGCTAGGCCAGCCAAAAACCGTTAAGCCTTGCGCTTGATGCTCACCACGTTGGTGCCGCCACATTGCGCGTCTATCGAATCAGCCCAGGCTTGCATCATTTCCCGGCGCTGCTCCAGGTAGGTGGCGTGGTTGTAGGTGTCGCGGATTTCGTCGTTGTCGCCGTGCGCTAGCTGGCGTTCGACCCAGTCGCGGTTATAGCCGCGCCCGTTGAGTTCGGTGCTCAGCAAATGGCGGAAGCCGTGGCCGGTCTGGCGCCCTTCGTAGCCCATCAGGCGCAGCGCCTTGTTAATCGTGTTCTCGCTCATTGGCCGGTCGGGGTTTTGCTGGCCTGCAAACACTAGCGGGTAATCGCCTGTGATTTCCTTGAGCTGGCGCAGGATGGCAACGGCTTGGCGGGGCAGGGGCACCACATGCGGGCGGCGGGCTTTCATGCGCGCTTTCGGAATGGTCCAGGTGGCGCCGTCCAGATCGAACTCCGACCACGGCGCTTGGCGCAGCTCACCAGGGCGAACGGCAGTCAGCACCAACAAACGGATGGCGCAGCGGGTCAGGGTGTTGAGCGTGGTCGATTCGATCTTGCCCAGCAGCTCGGGCAATTCGGCAAAGGCAACGTGCGGATGATGGCGGGTCGCTTTTGGCGGTGCGGCTACCACGTCCAAATCGGTGGCGGGGTTGGCTTCGACTACGCCACTCGCCAGACCGAAGCGGAATATCTGGTGTAGCCACTGGCGAATCTTGCCAGCGGCATTCAGGGTGCCCCGCGCTTCGACCTTGCGCACGAGTTCGACCAGTTCCGGGCGGGTGACGGCTTTGACCGGGCGGGCACCGATGCCGGGTATCAGATCGTTTTCCAAGTACAGCTTGGCTTTGTAGGCCGTGCTTTCGGCCCAGCGTGGCGCGTTGTAGGCGTACCACTCCCGCGCAAGCGTCTCGAATGTCACGCCATCGGCCCGTTGCGCCTGTCTGGCGGCTTTTCTCTGCTCGCCGGGGTCGGTGCCCTCGGTTAGCAGCTGGCGTGCCTCGTCGCGCCTCTGGCGGGCTTTCTGGAGCGTGACGGCAGGATAGGTGCCAAGCGCCAGCATCTTTGCCTTGCCGTCGAAGCGGTAGCGATAGCGCCACAGCTTGGAGCCGGTCGGCGCCACTTCCAGGCATAACCCGTTGGCGTCCGTGAGCCGGTATAGCTTTTCCTTCGGCTTGGCGGTGCGGATGGTGGTATCGGATAAGGCCATTGCAATTCCCTCGCAAGCCGCGCCAGTCGGGCGCCCCATTGTGCCGCTGTGAGTAGATTTTTAGACCGAACCGGCTCTACTCACGAATCTACGCACTATTGTTTGGGCTTACAAGGGAAGGGTAGGGAAGTGCAGACAACAAAAAACCCGCACTAGGCGGGCTTTTTGTGGGCTTTCGGGTGGTTTTGACACCACCTGAAAACGAAAGGTGGTGCCCAGGGACGGAATCGAACCGCCGACACGGGGATTTTCAATCCCCTGCTCTACCGACTGAGCTACCTGGGCAACGGGGCGCTATTAGACGGATTTGGCTTTTGTCTGTCAAGCACGGCTTTGGAAATATTTAGCAAGAACGGGCATTTAGCGATGCATGCCAGCGTTTGTGGTTAAAACGGTTGGCCTGGGTTGGGTAGGACGTCGCTGAGCATGTCACCCCAACCCCGCGCCTCATTCACTTGGTGGTACGTAGCCTTCGGCCTGTGCGTACTCTTCGCCCGAAAGGAATTTGTCCATCTCGGTTTGCAAGAACTTGCGGTCTTCGGCGTTCATCATGTTCAGCCGGCGTTCGTTGATCAGCATGGTTTGATGCTTCTGCCAATCGTCCCAGGCCTTTTTCGATACGTTGTTATAGATGTCTTCGCCCTTGGTGCCGGGGTAGGGAGGGCGCTCTAGGCCGGGGAGTTCTTCTTTGTACTTGCGGCAGTTCACGGTGCGGGTCATGACATCTCTCCTGCGTTCAATTCGGCAGCGGCGCGCTTGAGCAGCGTCTTTACCGGGGCGGCAAGCCCCAGTCGCGGCGGGGTGGCGAGGTTATACCAGAGCCAGTCTGGCTCGGCCACGGCGTGGGCCTCGGACTTGACCCTGATCAGCCAAGGCTCAATGGCTAGTTGGAAGTGGCTGAAGGTGTGGGTCAGGCCCGGCAGCTCGCGACGTTCTTGAAGTTGTAGGGCGTGGCGTTGGGCGAGCGGGTCGAGCGCTGCTAGGTCGTCCAGCTCCGGCAGGCTCCAGAGCCCGCCCCAGAGACCCGTCGATGGGCGACGGTAAAGGAGGATGGCGCCATCGGGATTGGCCAACAAGGGCATCAGGGTGCGCTTCTGTGGCAAAGCTTTGCGAGGTTTAGGCACCGGGAATTCGGTTTCCCGGCCCAGCAGATGAGCGCGGCAGCCTGCCTTCAGCGGGCAGAGCAGGCAGCTGGGTTTGCTGCGCGTGCAGAGTGTGGCGCCCAGATCCATCATCGCCTGTGTGTAGTGATTGACCCGGTTCTGCGGGGTCAGCCGTTCGGCCACTTCCCAGAGTTGCTTGGCGACTTTCGGTTCGCCGGGGTAGCCCTGCTGAGCGACATAACGTGCCAGGACGCGCTTGACGTTGCCGTCTAGGATCGGTGCCCGCAGGCCCATGCTCAGGCTGGCAATGGCTCCGGCAGTGGAGCGTCCAATGCCCGGCAGTTCGGACAGCTGTTCCACGTCTCGAGGAAATTCACCGCCGTGCTTGCCGACGATCAGCTTGGCAGTCTTGTGCAGATTGCGCGCGCGGCTGTAGTAACCGAGCCCGGTCCACAGGTGTAATACTTCATCTTCGTCGGCATTAGCCAGTGCCTCCACCGTCGGCAGCGCATCCATGAAGCGATCGAAGTAGCCAAGCACGGTGCTGACCTGCGTCTGCTGCAGCATGATCTCCGATACCCACACACGGTAGGGCGTGATGCCTTGCTGCCAGGGCAGATCCTTGCGCCCGTGGCGGTCGTACCAGTCGAGAACGGCAGCGCCGAACTGCTCGTCGCCCAGTGCTTGTGATGTCATCGATTGAACAGGCCTTTCAGTGCGTCCTTCAGCTCAGGACTGACTTTGTCGCCCAGCTTCTCTTCGATGGTCTGATTGAGCTTGTCACCCGCGAGCCGGGCGGCGATTTTGCCGAGGCGGTCATTGTCGAAGCGACAGGCCTTGGCGCCCAGTTCCAAAGGCCCGCGGCAGCGCAGCGGCCATTCGATGCCGACGTAGCGCTCGTTGACCGCACAGGCCGGGTCTGGCATCTCGCCCTTGTCGCCCTCGATGACGATGCCGACGCGGTAGTCCATGCCAAGTACCCGCAGGTCCACATCGCCGTTGCCGTTTACCGTGAGGCCGGGAATGCTGACTTTCAGGTCCGGGTTGCTGGCGACGCCATTGCGTAGGGTGAGGTTGCCTTTCAATTCGCGGAACGGCGTGTCCTTGCCGCGCGGCTCGCTGCCAAGCGGCTTGCGATTGAGGGTGGCGATGGCGCGGCAGAGCTGCTGCTCGAGGTTGGCGTCGACGAGGACACCGTTGTCGATGAGGAAGCCGATCTTGCCGTTGAGGTTGTCGATCCAGGCTTGCTGGCTGTTGCCCTGAGTGCGTAGATCGCTGTCCAGGTTAAGCAAGCCCTTGATCACTACCTGTTCGCCCTGGCTTTGCAGCAGACCTTCGATCGGGACGTGTGCCATGCGGGTCTGGGCAGTGAGCAACGGTACCTGTGGTCGAACGTCGAGGCTTGCCGAGGCTTCCAGTCGGCCGTTGTAGAGCCCTCCGCGCAACTGCTCTAGGGTTAGCAGACCGCCCGCAGTGCGTGCCTTGAGGGCAAAGTTATCGAGCGGCAGCTTCATTGCAGTGAGGTTGTCGATGTTCAAATTGACGCGCGTATCCAGGCTGCGCAGTGAGCCGACCGGCAGGACGGTTGCACTGCTCCAGGCTTGCTGGGTTGGTTTGTCAGGCAGCGGAGTAGTGCCGCTGCCTATCACAGCCGCTTCGGTGGCCTTGACCTCGCTCTGGCGCGCGGCGGCAGCCGCATCATCCTTTCCTGGTGGGGGGAGGTAGCGATCGAGATTGAACTGGTCGCCACTGAGGTCGACTCGCAACGATTGCTTGGCGAAATCGCTGACTGCGATCTGGCCGGTGAAGGTGCTGCCGTCCAGCTTCAGATTGAGCTCTTCGAAGGTCAGGCTAGTCGGGGTGCCGGCAAGACGGGTGACCAACTCGGCCTTGCCCAGCGCGGTGTTGTCGGCCATGGCCGGGAGCTGTTGGCCGATACTCTCGAGGAATTCGCGCAGGTTGAATTCCGCAATTGACAGTGCCCCGCTGATCTTCGGTTGGTTCTGCAGGTCGCGGGCTTTCAGCTCGCCAAGACCGCGTAACTGGTTGGCGGTGAACTTAAGGCTGGTCCACTCGGCGATGTCGGCCGCCAGGTCGGCCAGCAGCTGGCCTTGTGCGCTAAAGGAGAGAGTCTTGCCCTGTAATGGCTCGCCGGAGGCCTCACCGCTCAAGCGCAGGTCCTCCAACTGATAGCGCTGCAATTTGGTATCGAAGCGCAACGCGCCCTGCAATTCGGTGCGGGCGCGCATCACCGGCTTGTTGCTGCCGAAAAAGGCGTTGAGCTTGATTGGAATCGAAGTGCCTTCGCGAATGGCCCCCGTGGTTAGCTCGATGCCTTCGGCGCTGAACTGCTGCCCGCTTTGTGCATCATGGTAGGTCACCCTTGCATCGCTGATGGTCAGGCTGTCGATGTCCAATTGCAGTGGACGCCTGGTGTTGTCGGACGGCTGTTCGTCGGTGGAGGGCTCGGCCGGTTGCGCTGCTGCATTGTCGGGTGGCGGTTCGCTAGTGGTCGGACGGCCAACACCTTCCCAGTTGCCGCGGCCCTTCTCGTCGCGGTTGAGCGTCAGATTGAGTCCGTTGAGCGTGATGTCGCTCATCTGCACTTCGCGGCTCAGCAATGGCAGCACCCGGACCGAAAGACCCAGCATGCGCAGGTCGGCAAAGGGTTGTTCGGGTGTTTGCACGCTGGCCAGGGTGGTGTCGTGCAATTCCAGGCCGAGCCAGGGGAACAGGCTCCAGCCGATGTCGCCGGAGATGTCCAGTTCGAGCCCGGCCTTTTCGCGAGCAAGTGCACGGATCTCATCTTTATAGTCGTTGGGGTCGAACAAATGCGTGAGGGCAAAGCCCAGTGCGACGATAAGGAGCAGCAACCCGAGGATTACCAGGCCCAGGATCTTGCCGAGCGATTTCATGGACAGGTCCTTTGTGTTTGGTATTTCAAAAGCAGCGAGTATAACGCCGGGCGCCATGGCTGTTTGCCGTGGCTGGCGTTGGAGTGGCTAGCGGCGCCTGGGTTCCTATGCGCGCCGGTGGCACTGGCACGCACCGTGTCGGTTGCGGCTTCGCGACGAAACGCTGATCGATCACTAGATGGAGTCCAGCGGCAAATGTGCCCGTGCGGCCAATGCTTGAGCTTCTAGGTGATCTGCCGGTGCCGCCAGATGCAACTCCTTTCCGGCTTCCCGAGCTAGGCGCTGGCTCTCTTCGAGGATCCGCCTGCCCACGCCGCGACGGCGCGTGATCTCGCGCACGCACAGATGCGAGAGGCACCAGTGGTGCCCGTCGCGCTGCAGCAGGGCGGCGCCGAGCAGGCGGTCGTTAAAGCGACCGGCGATAAGGCTGCGATCGGCCAGTCCCGCCTCGATCAATGCTGCGGCGTCTGGGTGGGGCGCCAGTAGCCAGCTCGGTGCATCGGCAAAAATTTTCACCAGATCGGTGCGGTCTTGCTGGCTGGGCTCGGTTACGGCTTCAACTGATACGGGCATGGTGACCTGCGGTGCTGATTTGGATGTCCGCAGCATAACCGTGCCGGCTTACCGGCGCACGACAGCTGCCGGCGACTGGCTGTAGCAGCCGAGCCACTGGGCGCGTATCGACGAGGGTGGGTTTGGGCCTATAATGCGGCTCATTTTTCGCCCCACGATCAGCGGAGCTGTTGATGTCCGAACGTACGGCTTGCGTAGAGCGCAACACCCTGGAAACCCAGGTAAAGGCCACCATCAACCTGGACGGAACCGGCAAAAGCCGCTTCGCCATCGGCGTGCCTTTTCTCGAGCACATGCTCGACCAGATCGCCCGTCATGGGCTGATCGATCTCGACATCGAATGCCAGGGCGATCTGCATATCGACGATCACCACACTGTGGAAGACGTCGGCATCACCCTCGGACAGGCCTTTGCCAAGGCCGTCGGCGACAAGAAAGGCATGACCCGCTACGGGCATTCCTACGTGCCGTTGGACGAAGCCTTGTCGCGTGTCGTCATTGATTTTTCCGGGCGTCCGGGCTTGCAGATGCATGTCCCTTACACGCGCGCCACGGTTGGCGGCTTTGATGTCGATCTGTTCCAGGAATTCTTCCAGGGCTTCGTCAATCACGCCCTGGTCACCCTGCACATCGACAACCTGCGCGGGCACAACACCCACCATCAGATCGAAACCGTGTTCAAGGCCTTCGGCCGCGCGCTGCGCATGGCAGTGACGCTGGACGAGCGCATGGCTGGGCAGATGCCGTCGACCAAGGGTTGCCTGTAATGCAGACCGTTGCAGTCATCGATTACGGCATGGGCAACCTGCATTCGGTCGCCAAGGCGCTCGAGCATGTCGGTGCCGGGCGGGTACTGATTACCAGCGATGCGCAGGTGATCCGAGAGGCTGATCGTGTGGTCTTTCCGGGTGTGGGTGCAATTCGCGATTGCATGGCAGAGATCCGCCGCCTGGGCTTCGACGAGCTGGTTCGGGAAGTCAGTGTCGATCGGCCGTTCCTCGGTATCTGCGTGGGTATGCAGGCACTGATGGAGCGCAGCGAGGAAAACGGCGGCGTCGACTGCATCGGCCTTTTCCCCGGCCAGGTTCGCTTCTTCGGTAAGGATCTTGAGGAAGACGGCGAGCGCCTCAAGGTGCCGCACATGGGCTGGAACGAAATGGAACAGGCGATTGCCCATCCACTCTGGCACAACATTCCTGCCGATGGCCGCTTCTATTTCGTTCACAGCTATTACATCGAGGCTGGCAACCCACGGCAGGTAGTGGGTCGTGGCCACTACGGCAAGGACTTCGCTGCGGCGCTGGCCGATGGTTCGCGCTTCGCTGTGCAGTTCCATCCCGAAAAGAGTCACACCCATGGCCTGCAGTTGCTGCAGAATTTTGCCGCCTGGGATGGCCGCTGGTAATGAGCCGGGCGAAGCTCAAGGCACCGGTCCTTACGCTGGATACCGCTCAGGAGCAGGCTGCACAGCAGATCATCAAGCGCTTTCTGGAAGATCGCTTCGAGCTGGAGCTCGGCTCGTTCGAAGCTCAGGAAGTGCTCGATCTCTTCGCCCGTGACATTGCTCCGCTGTATTACAACAAGGCGATTTTCGACGTGCAGACGCACCTGAAAGAAAGGTTCGAGAGCATCGAAAGCGACTTGTGGGCGCTCGAGAAGAGCTGACCTTAACCGACACCCGATTTGAACAGGTTCAAGCCATGCTGATTATTCCCGCGATCGATCTTAAAGACGGCGCCTGCGTGCGTCTGCGTCAAGGGCTGATGGACGACGCCACGGTGTTCTCAGATGACCCAGTGGCCATGGCCGCCAAGTGGGTCGAGGCCGGTTGCCGCCGTCTGCACCTGGTCGACCTCAACGGCGCCTTCGAAGGCCAGCCGGTCAATGGCGAGGTGGTCACGGCCATCGCCAAGCGCTACCCGAACCTGCCGATCCAAATCGGCGGTGGCATCCGCTCGCTGGAAACCATCGAGCATTACGTTCGCGCTGGCGTCAGCTACGTGATCATCGGTACCAAGGCGGTCAAGCAGCCAGAGTTCGTCGGTGAAGCCTGCCGCGCCTTTCCGGGCAAGGTGATTGTCGGCCTGGATGCGAAGGATGGGTTCGTCGCCACCGATGGCTGGGCAGAAGTTTCCAGCGTGCAGGCGGTCGATCTGGCGCGCCGCTTCGAGGCCGATGGCGTCTCGGCGATCGTCTACACCGACATCGCCAAGGACGGCATGATGCAGGGTTGCAACGTTGAGGCGACCGTGGCCCTGGCCAACGCTAGCCGCATCCCCGTAATCGCCTCCGGTGGCATCCATAACATCGGCGATATCCAGAAGCTGCTCGACACCAACACCCGCGGGATCGTCGGCGCCATCACCGGTCGGGCGATCTACGAAGGCACGCTCGATGTTGCCGAGGCCCAGGCGCTCTGCGACCTGAAATACAAGGACGAGTGAATCGCTGATCAGTGGTGGATCGGTGAAACGTGATCCACCCTACCGCTACTTGCAGCTTGAAGCCTGCGGCTTGAAGAAGCTGCTTCCGGAGATAGCCCCATGGCATTGGCCAAACGCATCATTCCCTGCCTCGACGTGGACAATGGCCGCGTGGTCAAGGGCGTCCAGTTCGAGAACATCCGTGACGCCGGTGATCCGGTGGAAATCGCCCGCCGCTACGACGAGCAGGGCGCCGACGAGATCACCTTTCTCGACATCACGGCCAGCGTCGACAACCGCGACACCACACTGCACACCGTGGAGCGGATGGCCAGCCAGGTGTTCATTCCGCTGACCGTGGGCGGCGGCGTGCGCAGCGTGCAGGACATCCGTAACTTGCTCAATGCTGGCGCCGACAAGGTGTCGATCAACACCGCTGCGGTCTTCACCCCGGAGTTCGTCGGCGAGGCGGCCGATCGCTTCGGTTCGCAGTGCATCGTCGTTGCCATCGACGCCAAGCGGGTTTCTAAACCGGGCGAAACGCCACGTTGGGAAATCTTCACCCATGGCGGACGCAAGCCTACCGGGTTGGACGCGGTGCTCTGGGCGCAGAAGATGGAAGCGCTGGGCGCCGGTGAAATCCTCCTTACCAGCATGGATCAGGACGGCGTCAAGAGCGGCTATGACCTGGGCGTCACCCGTGCCATCAGCGAAGCGGTGCATATTCCGGTGATCGCCTCCGGTGGGGTCGGCAATCTGCAGCATCTGGCGGATGGGGTTCTGCAAGGCAAGGCCGATGCGGTGCTAGCCGCAAGCATCTTCCATTTCGGCGAGTACACCGTGCCGGAAGCCAAGGCGTACATGGCCAGCTGCGGCATCGTAATGCGCTGAACCGGCGCGTCGCGGAATGCTCAGAGCTGCACTTAAAATCATACAAGGACACAGCCGCCACATACCGCGGCTGCCGCATCAAGGAACTACGCCATGTTCAAGAACACGCTGTTGACGCTGGCCGTCAGCTTGTCGCTGATTACTTCTGCCGCACAGTCCGCGCCGGAACCGATCAACCTGCTCACCGAGAACTTTCCGCCCTATAACATGGCGGTAGACGGCAAGAACTTCGCGCGTGACGAAAATATCACCGGTATCGCCGCCGATATCGTTCGTGAAATGTTCAAGCGCGCCGGCGTCGATTACACGCTGACACTGCGTTTCCCCTGGGAGCGCATCTATAAGATGGCCCTGGACATGCCGGGCTATGGTGTATTCGTCACTGCTCGGTTGCCGGAGCGTGAGGACCTGTTCAAATGGGTGGGGCCAATCGGCCCGGACGATTGGGTGCTGCTTGCACGAGCCGACAGCACCATCAAGGTAGACGACCTGCAACAGGCCAGTCAGTACCGCATCGGCGCATACAAAGGCGATGCGATTGCCGAGCACCTCGCGGCGCAGGGGCTGGAGCCGTCGCTGGTTCTGCGCGATCAAACCAACGTGGATAAGCTGCAGAGCGGCGCGATTGATCTCTGGGCAACGGGCGATCCGGCTGGACGCTATTTGGCCAAGCAGCAAGGCGTGACCGGCCTTAAGCGGGTGCTCAAATTCGACAGCGCAGAGCTTTACTTGGCGCTTAACCTTGGTATTCCCGATGCAACTGTAGCCAAGCTGCAGGCTGCGCTGGAGCAGATGCGCGCTGACGGCACGTTAGACACCATCAGCAGCCGCTATTTATAGATAGTTTGCACGCCGACGTCCCCGCTCGCAGCGTAGTGGCGCTGCGATGCCCTGTATCGGAGCGCTTTCCTGAATCTCCTCAGCTTGCGCGCAGGGCTGTCCTTCCCCTGAGCCCTTCGTTTAGCGGCGTAGTTGTCGCTGATAGCAAATTGGCTCGATCGTTTGTGCGGCTCGTCACATTGCTGGGATAGCTACAGGGCGCCTGGTTCACAAGTTGCTAAACATCATAAAGGTGCGACACGCGCGTGGACGCTGCTTGGCAGTTGTCAGCGCTATGTCGCCTGGGATGTTTGCATACGGGGAGGGAGCGATGAGACGAATTCTAGTGGCCGGGCTGTTGCTGTTGATGGCTGCATCGGCCAGGGCAGAACTGCCCGATGACTACAAAATGGTGCTGCTGACCGAAAATTTTCCGCCTTTCAACATGGCGGCTGACGGTAAGAACTACGCGGCAGACCGCAACATTAGTGGGATTAACGCCGAGATCGTGCGCGAGATGTTCAAGCGTGCCGGGATCGCCTACAGCCTGACGCTGCGTTTCCCCTGGGAGCGCATCTACAACCAGGCGCTGGAACACCCGGACCAGGGGCTGTTCTCCACCACCTACACACCCGAGCGTGAACCACTATTCAAATGGGTCGGCCCGCTGGCCAGTACCGGCTGGGTACTGCTGGCCCCGGCCGGTAGCCCGATGCGGCTGAGCTCGCTCGACCAGGCGCAGCAGTACCGAATCGGTGCCTACAAGAACGACGCGGTTAGCCAGCATCTGGAAAGCAAGGGTTTCGAGCCGATCAATTCGCTTCGCGACCAGGAAAACATCAGCAAGCTGCTCAAGGGGCAGATAGACCTATGGGCGACAACCGACCCAGTCGGGCCGTATCTGGCCAAACAGGAAGGCGTAAGCGGACTGACCACGGTTTTGCGCTTTAACGACGCGCAGCTGTTCCTTGCGCTGAACAAGCAGACGCCGGATGAAGTCGTTACGCGGTTGCAGAAAGCGCTGAACGAGATGAAGAGCGACGGCGCTATCGACGCGATCATGCGCCGTTATCTCTGATGACTTATCGATACAGGCCGTTCGCGCCATGGGCGACCATGGCGCGGTTGCCCCGGGTGGCGATCATCTGACCGATGTCCACCCAATCGATACCCTGCGCTGCCAGCTTCGGCAGCTCGCGCTCCAACAGGGCAAGTGTGGCCGGGTGTGGATGACCGATCACCACAACTGAACCTTGCTTGCGGGCCAGCTGTACGGCCGCCCGAAACTGCATGGCAACGGCCTCGGGGCTGGGGTCGTCATCGAGAAAGATGTCACGCGACAGGCTCGCCAAGCCGATGCGTTGCGCGGTCGCGGCTGCAACGGTTGCCGCATTGGTACGGCTGTCGAGAAAGAACAGGTGGCGCTGTTGCAGCTGCCGCATGAGTGACGCCATGGGCTGCTGCCGGTCGGTCATCTGGCTGCCCATGTGATTGTTCACGCCGCTGGCATGGGGCACTTTTGCCAGGGCGCTGGTCAGTCGACGGTCAAGCTCGGCTGAAGGCAGCTGCGGTTGCCAGGCGTAAGGCCCGCCAGCGGGGGCCATGGGCAGATGCAACATGACGGTCTTGCCTGCCGCTTTGGCCCGCTCGGCCAAGTCCGTGGCGTTCCGGGTATCCGGCAGAATCGCCATGGCCACTGGGCCGGGCAGGGCCAGAACGCGTGCATCCCGTGCTGCGTTCTGCCCAAGGTCATCGATTACCAGCACCAGCTTCGGCATTCGCGAGACGGTTGCCAGGTGATCTGCTGCGGCTGTTTTACTGTCGCCAATCGTAGCCCCGCCGATTGCCGACAGCGGGACCAAAACCCCTACTAACAGAGCTAGAGCCCAAGGCATCCGCTACTGGCCGCGGGTGAGGTTCAACCCCTTGAGCAGATTCAGTGCCTGACCGAGTTGGTAGTCTTCGTCCTGAGGGCGCGGAGAGTCGCTGATGACCGGTGCCGTAGTAGGACGTTCCGCGCCGCCGTTGCCATTGCCGAGGTGCCCGGCCAGGTCGGCCTCGCGGATGCCTTCCGCAGCTTGTTCTCGCGTCAGTTTGGCGCGGGTGACCCGGATATCCGGCTCGATTCCCTGTGCCTGAATTGAGCGTCCGTTGGGTGTGTAATAGAGCGCGGTGGTGAGCTTCAGTGCACGGTCGTTGTTCAGTGGAAGTACCGTCTGAACCGAGCCTTTTCCGAAGCTGTCGGTCCCCATGACTACACCACGCTTCTGATCCTGCAAGGCCCCGGCCACGATTTCCGACGCCGAGGCGCTACCACCATTGATCAGCACGACCAGCGAAACGCCTTCGCTGGCATCGGCCGCGTCTGCGTTGAAGCGCAGCTCGGAGTTGGCGATGCGGCCTTTGGTGTAAACGATCAAGCCATCAGTCAGGAAATGGTCGGACACTTCCACCGCAGCCTGGAGCACCCCGCCGGGGTTGTTGCGCAGGTCGAGCACCAGCCCGTTGAGCTTCTTGCCATTTTCCTTGCGCAAGCTCGCCAAGGCCTTACCGACTTCCTCGCCGGTATTGATCTGAAACTGCGTTACGCGCAGGTAGCCATAGCCGGGCTCAAGCAGCTGACTCTTGACGCTGTTGACCTTGATCACCGCGCGGTTGAGCTTGACGGTGAACGGCTTGCCGCCCTCACGCACCAGTGACAGCGATATATCGCTGCCTGGTTTGCCGCGCATCATGCCAACCGCATCCATCATGGACATGCCCTTTGTCGGCTTGCCGTCGATCTTGACGATCAGATCGCCAGCCTCAATGCCGGCCTTGGACGCTGGGGTGTCGTCGATTGGCGATACCACCTTGATGAATCCGTCTTCGATCCCGACTTCGATCCCCAGGCCGCCGAACTCACCGCTGGTGCTCTCCTGCAGTTCGGCAAAGGCATCGGGTTCGAGGTAGGCGGAATGGGGGTCGAGGTTGCTGAGCATGCCCTTGATGGCATTTTCCAGAAGTGTCTTGTCGTCGACCGGCTCCACGTATGCGGCCTTGATCCGGTCCAGCACTTCGGCAAAGGTCCTCAGCTCCTCCAGCGGCAACGGCGCTTTTTGGGTCGCGGCGTTCAGCTGCAGCGGTTCTGGCGCGATCTCTGCGGGCAATTGCTGCGCCCAGGCGCTACCGTACATCCCTAGCATGACGGTCAGGGCTAGGGTGGAGGGTTGGGCGAAACGGCACAGGTGCAGCATGTTTGACTCCAGTTGTGAGGGGCGCGCTAACAGCCGGCTCGGCTTATCCCTGCGCACGACACCATTGTGCCGGATCGCTCGGGCGACCCTGTTGGCGAATGGCGAAATACAGTGCGGCAGCTTCTTGCCCGCCACTGGTTCCTACGGTGGCGATCGGATCGCCCGCCTTGACGATGTCTCCTGCATCACGCAGCAGGCTCTGGTTGTGCCCATAAAGGCTCAGGTAGCCGTTGCCGTGATCGAGGATCACCAACAGGCCGGCGCCACGCAACCAATCAGCGAATACCACCCGGCCCCCGTGCACGGCTCGGACCTGGGTACCAACGTCGGCGCCGATCAGCACGCCGTCCCACTTGGTTCGAGCGTCGCCACCGCGGGGAGTGCCATAGCGTGCCACCAATCTTCCGTCTACCGGCCAGGGCAACTTGCCCTTGGCCTTGGCGAAAGGACCGCCAAAATTCCCGCCAGCGCTTGAGACTATTGGGCCGGCCGGTGCTGATGGAGTGCGGCCGGCCTGTTGCTGGCGTGCCTGCTCTTCGCGGGCCTCGGCCAACGCGCGTTGACGCGCCTGCTCGGCTTCACGCGCCTGGCGAGCAAGGGTTTCTTCGATGGTCTTGAGCACCCGCTCCAGCTGCGCCTGCTCCTGCTTGCGTGCTTTGAGCTTCTGGTCGCGGCTGGACAAGTCTTTATCAAGTTTGGCCAGCGTTACCTGACGCTCCTTGCGGACTTCGGCCAGTTGCTCGCGGCGTTGTTTGAGGCCGTCCTGCTGTTCGGCTAGTGTTGCCTGCTGCTTCTGAATGCCGGCTTCTACGCCGGCCAGTTGGCGTAGCGTCTCGTTAAAGCTTTCGAGCTGCTCGAAGCGGGCTTTGCTGAGATAGTCATAGTAGGTCAGCGTGCGGCTGAATTTTTCTGGATTCTGTTGGTTGAGCAGCAGCTTCAGGTATTCCTGGCGGCCGCTCTGATAAGCCGCGCGCGCCTGAATGCCAATCAGGCGCTGTTGTTCGAGGCGCGCACCTTCAAGCGTGGCTTTCTCGTCGTTGAGGCGTTCCAGCTCGGCTTCGCTGCGATCGATTTCCTGCTGCAAAGAGTCGACCTGTTTCTCCAGCTGACCCATCTCGCTTTCGGTAGTCTGCAGTTGCTTCTGGACCGTGGATTTCTCCTGTTCGATCTGCTTGAGCAGCTTCTGCAATTCCGCGACGTCCTGGCGCGCCGCTTCGATCTGCTTGCGCGCATCGGCGCGCTCGTCGGCCATGGCTGGGCCAAGCAGGCAAAAAAGCGCTAATACAAGAAGAATACGGGGCATGAGAGGGCGTAACCGTGAGTTCAACGACTGCCGTAGTATGCCTAAAAACCAAGCTGGAAGCTTGAACCCCAGAGCTGGAGGTAACAGCCTGGCTTCCAGCTTCCAGCTTCCAGCTTCCAGCTTCCAGCTTCCAGCTTCCAGCTATCAGCTCAGCTCGACAATTGAGCGGCCGGTCATTTCTGCCGGTACCGGCATGCCGAGCAGCGTCAGCATGGTCGGTGCGACATCGGCGAGCACGCCGCCTTCTCGGATGGTCAGGTTACGCTTGCCAACATAGATGAAGGGAACCGGCTCGCAAGTATGGGCGGTGTGCGCCTGGCCGGTCATGACGTCCTCCATCTGCTCGACGTTGCCGTGATCGGCGGTGATCAACGCTTCGCCTCCGACCTTTTCCAACGCTTCAACGATCCGTCCGACACACTTGTCCAGGCATTCCACCGCCTTGACCGCGGCCTCGAACACGCCGGTGTGGCCAACCATGTCGCCGTTGGCGTAGTTGACGATGATCACGTCGTAACGCTGGTTCTCGATGGCCTCGACGATGCGATCGGTCACTTCGGGCGCGCTCATCTCAGGCTGCATGTCGTAAGTGGCGACTTGCGGAGACGGAATCAAAATGCGCTCTTCGCCCGCAAAGGGGTCCTCGCGGCCGCCGGAGAAGAAGAAGGTGACGTGGGCGTATTTCTCGGTCTCAGCAATGCGCAGTTGGGTCTTGCCGTTGTTGGCGAGATATTCGCCGAGCACGTTGGTCAGGCCTTCCGGGGCAAACGCGCTGGGCGCCGGGATGCTTGCTGCATATTGCGTCAGCATGACGAAGCCAGCCAGTTGCGGTACCCGGGCGCGCTGGAACTCGCTGAAGCCAGGCTCGACGAAGCAGCGCGTCAGTTCACGTGCACGGTCGGCGCGGAAGTTCATGAACACCACGGCATCGCCATCCTCGACACGGACCGGCTCGCCAATGGTGGTGGCCTTGACGAACTCGTCGCTCTCGCCGCGCTCATAGGCGGCTATCAAACCGTCAACAGCATAATCGGAGTGGTAGTCGGCTTTGCCGTCAACGATCAGGCTGTACGCCTGCTCGACCCGGTCCCAGCGGTTGTCACGGTCCATGGCGAAGTAGCGCCCGATCAGGCTTGCAACCCGCCCTTTGCCCAGACGGGTGAAGGTCGCTTGCATAAGTTCGATGGAGTGCTGGGCGCTCTTGGGCGGCGTGTCGCGGCCATCAAGGAAGGCATGCAGGTAGATTTTTTCGGCGCCGCGCTTTGCGGCCAGCTCAGCCATGGCAACCAGATGATCCTGGTGGCTGTGAACGCCTCCGTCGGAAAGCAGGCCGAGGATATGCACGGCCTTGCCTGCACCCACTGCCTTATCGACGGCGGTGCAGATGGTGGGGTTTTCGAAGAACTCGCCGTCGCGGATGGATTTGGTGACCTTCGTGAAGTCCTGGTACACAACGCGGCCCGCGCCCAGGTTCATGTGGCCCACTTCGGAATTGCCCATCTGCCCGTCCGGCAGACCCACATCCATGCCGCTGCCAGAGATCAGTCCGTGCGGTTGGCTGGCGAGCAGGCGGTCATAGACGGGCTTGTTGGCGGCGTGGATGGCATTGAATTCAGGATTGTCGCTGTGTCCGAAGCCGTCGAGAATGATCAATACCAGGGGTTTGGGCGCGGCGGGCATGTGTCTGGCTCCTTGCACGGGGTCGCGAAAAAAGGCGGCCAGTCTAATAGTTGGCCGGTTGGGCGTCACGATTCGCAGGGTTCAGCCTGGTGGGGGGGCTGTGTATACTGGCCCGCATTTTATCCCCCGGGTACCCTTTAGATGGTCGCTAACCTGATTGAATTTGTCTCTAACCACTATGTTCTTGTCAGCATCTTCTTGGTGTTGCTTGTGCTTCTCGCCATCACCGAGGCACGCAAGGGCGGCAAGAGCCTGAGCAACCGCGAGCTGACCGGTCTGGTCAACCGCGACGAAGGCGTGGTGTTGGACGTGCGCGCGAAGAAGGAGTTCGACGCGGGCCATATTGTCGACTCATTGAACATTCCCCACGAGAAGCTGGTCAGCCGACTGGGCGAGCTGGAAAAGCACAAGGGCAAGACCATCGTGGTCGTTGATGCCATGGGCCAGCACGCCGGAACGGCCTGCCGTGAACTGCAGAAGGCGGGCTTCACTGCCGCGAAGCTGTCCGGAGGGATTTCCAGCTGGCGCGGCGAAAATCTGCCAGTGGTTAAATAATTATGTCCAAAGTCGTCATGTACACCACCGCCTGGTGCCCGTTTTGCATCAGGGCTAAGAGCCTGCTTGATCGCAAGGGCGTCAGCTACGAGGAAATCCCCGTCGACGGTAAGCCTGCGTTGCGCTCGGAGATGGCGGCAAAGGCTGGGAGAACATCTGTCCCGCAAATTTGGATTGGTGACGAACACGTTGGTGGCTGCGATGAGCTGCACGCGTTGGAGCGAGCTGGCCGCCTGGACGCGATGCTTCAGGCGTGACTCGAATAAAACGGCCTGTCGGTAGCGGGTGAAACCTTGCTACGGGCGGCGCGACTCAAACTCGACATGCACAACAAGAAGGCTTCACATGACTGAACAAGCAAACAACGGTGCCGCCGCAGGTCAGGAAGAGCAGGGCGCGCAGTTTTCCCTGCAGCGGATCTATGTCCGTGACCTCTCTTTCGAAGCCCCGAAAAGTCCGGAAATCTTCCGCCAAGAATGGAATCCGAGCGTTGCGCTGGATCTGAACACTAAGCAGAAGTCGCTGGAAGGTGATTTCCATGAGGTGGTGCTGACGCTTTCCGTAACCGTCAAGACCGGTGAGGAAGTGGCGTTCATTGCTGAAGTTCAGCAGGCCGGTATCTTCTTGATCAAGGGCCTCGAAGCGCAGGCCATGAGCCATACGCTTGGTGCGTTTTGCCCAAATATCCTGTTCCCCTATGCGCGGGAAACACTCGACAGCCTGGTCACGCGCGGCTCCTTCCCTGCTTTGATGCTGGCGCCGGTGAACTTCGACGCGCTCTACGCCCAGGAAATGGCGCGCATGCAGCAGGGCGGCGAGAGTCCAGCTACCGCCCATTGATTCGGCGGCCGCTCGTTGCACACAGCTGTGGGCAACGAGCGGATCCTCTTTAGCGGACCTTCACGACCAGCTTGCCCACCGCCTTGCGCTGCCCCAGCGTATTGATTGCATCGGCTACCTGCTCCAGGGCAAATGTCTGTGACACCAGTGGCTTCAGCTTGCCCTCGGCGTGCCATGCGAAAAGCTGCTTGAAGTTGGCCGCGTTGTCGTGTGGCTGCCGTTGGGCAAAGGACCCCCAGAACACACCCACAAGCGAGGCGCCTTTCAGAAGTGGCAGGTTGGCGGGAAGCGATGGGATATCTCCTGCTGCGAAACCGACCACCAGCATGCGACCATTCCAGGCGATGCTACGAAACGCTTCTTCGAACAGTGCGCCGCCAACCGGGTCGTAGATGACGTCGACGCCCTGGCCAGCAGTAAGCTCTTTCAGCTTTTCCTTGAGGCTGGTTTCGCTGTAGTTGATGAGTTCGTCAGCTCCTGCTTTTTTTGCCACTTCCAGCTTCTCGGCAGTCGAGGCGGCGGCAATGACTTTTGCCCCCATTGCCTTGCCGATCTCTACGGCAGCCAGGCCGACCCCGCCGGACGCGCCGAGAACCAGCAAGGTTTCGCCCGGCTGCAGGTTGGCGCGCTGCTTCAGTGCATGCATCGAGGTGCCGTAGGTCATGCTAAAAGCCGCGGCGGTCTCAAAATCCATCTCCTGAGGGATCGGCAATACGTTGTGCCCAGGTACCGCGACCTGTTCAGCGAAACTGCCCCAGCCGGTTAGACCCATGACGCGGTCACCGACCTTCAGGTGAGTAATCTTTTCGCCTACGGCCGCGACCACCCCAGCCGCCTCGCCACCTGGGGAAAACGGAAACGGTGGCTTGAACTGATACTTGCCCTCGATGATCAGTGTGTCTGGGAAGTTGACGCCCGCTGCGTGCACATCGAGCAGCACGTCGCCCTTCTTGATCTGAGGGCTGTCGCACTCTTCTACGACGAGATTTTCGGCCGGGCCGAATGCTTTGCACAGGACAGCTTTCATCGAGTTTCCTTTTATTGTCGTATCTGGACTGATGGCACTCATGGCCTGGGTTGTGTCCGGTCAGTCTAGAAGGCTGCTCGGGCGACGCAACGAGCATGCTCGGCTCTGATGGCAATTCATAAGGCTGGGCTTGGGTCCGTGCGTATCACTGGGTATGCTGGTGCCAATAGCCTTAGGAGCAGCTCTGTGAAACGCATCATTCTTCTCTGTCTGGCCCTGGGCCTCGCGCTGCCCGTATTCGCCAACTCCCCCGAGCCCGAAGAGGGCGCAGCTGCAAAGACTATCTACTACGGGTTGGTACCCGCATTGGTCGGCAACTATGGCTCCGACGGTAAGCTCAAGTACTACAAGGCAGATATCGCGCTGCGAGTAACCGGCAGCGAAGCCGAGGCCAAGGTCAAGCACCATGAGCCGCTCATTCGGAATCAGCTGGTCATACTGTTTTCCCAGCAAACGGACGCCAGTCTCGGCTCGGTCGAAGCCAAGGAAGCGTTACGTCAGGAAGCGCTCAAACAGGTACAGGCGGTGTTGACTCAAGAAGAAGGCAAGCCCTTGGTCGACGACCTTCTGTTCAACAATCTGATCATTCAGTAACCGTGGTTCCAGCGGGCGGCTTGCTGAGTCAACGGAGTGAAAGCACGGCCTGCCATTCCGTCTCGGTAACAGGCATGACCGAGAGCCGGCTACCTTTCTTGACGAGCGGCATCTGCGAAAGCGCCGGCTGCGCTTTCAGTTGGGGCAGGGTCAATGTCACCGGAAAACGCTCGACGAAGCCTACGTCCACAGCATCCCAGGGATTTTTGGGCGTAGTTGCCTTCGCATCGTAATACGGGCTAGCAGAATCCAGTGCAGTTGGGTCCTGATAAGCGCTGCGGGTGATTTTTCCGATACCGGCGATACCCGGTACTGCGCAGCTGGAGTGATAGAAGAAGAATAGGTCCCCCTCGGTCATGTTTCGTAGAAAGTTGCGCGCTTGATAATTGCGCACACCGTCCCAGCGACCAGTTCCTAGTTGCTGTAGGTTTGCGATTGAAAACTCGTCGGGTTCGGACTTCATGAGCCAGTACGGCATGGTCTTTGCTCGCTGCTATCTGCATCTTGGGTCCTCAAGCGAAACTCCCCGACAACCGGTCGCAACGCCTGTTTGCGTGGCATCGGTGCATAGCGGAGAATGCCGCGCTTGAGGTTGGCATTGTCGAGTCTGAAAAACTAAAACGATACTGACTCGAATGAAACTATTCGCCTGGCAGGGGGAGGCGAAAACTATGAAACGCAAGCCAGATATTCTTTGGATATTGGTGCTGATCTTCGGCCTCGGTGTCGTCACTACCGGCTATACGCAGGGCCTTTGGGAGCAATCAGGAGATTCGTCTTCGATGGTTCCGATCAGTCACTCTCAGCAGCTTCAACGCTGATCGAGTCTGCCGCATGGATGCGGCTAGCGACACTCTCCGCATCACCCGCCTCATCCCCCGTACCAACTCTGGTCCGTCACGGTAGCCTGCAGACTCACATCCCAGGGTTCTAGCGGTAGTCTGTCCACCTTCTGGCACTCATGCGCGAGCCCAAGAAGTGTCGGTTTGTGACCATTTTTGCGCCTGCCGCGATATGCCAGGCTTCGGTCGTAAAAGCCGCCGCCCATGCCCAGGCGCCCACCGTCCTCGTCAAACCCCACCAAAGGCATCAGTACCAGATCGAGTGTCCAGATGCGCCTTTGCCGGTTCGGGCGAAGCGCGGGTTCTGCAATGCCAAAGCGATTCGGCGCCAGGCGCTCGTTCGGCATGAGCCGTTGAAACACCATGCGTGTCCGCGGCCAGGCGTTGAGCACTGGCAGATAGGTCGCCTTGCCGCGACGCTGCGCTTCAAGCATTAACGGGCGGGGGTCGATCTCGCCGTCGTTGGGCAGATAAAAGGCGATGTGGCGAGCCCGGCGAAAAATCGGGTGCTGGGCCAGTTGTCGGTAGAGATTTCGTGCTGCCCGACGTTGCTGAGTCGGAGAAAGCTGGCGGCGCGCTTGGCGCAACTGACGTCGCAGCGCCGGGCGAGAAAGGCCTTCGGCTACGATCATGAAATGAGGCTCCCCAGCATGCCGCTGCCCGCGTAGGCCCTTGAACCCGAGAGTTCAAGGTGGCGACTACAGAGTACCTTAAGGCTTTCCGTCAGGCGGACATGCACACCGGCACTACGTGTAGCCTCCATTGTGTTGCTTATCGGGAGAGGGTCATCGCCGACTGGCGAACATGCCAGGGAGTGAGCGGGATTATAACGCAATCTGGCTACCGTTCATCAGTTGCCGGTTGGGTTTGGATCGGCGGCCAGTGCGCTGTCGACTCGTTCTAGCAGGGAACGTACATGCTCCCGTGCGCTGTTGGCTTCGGCATCCAGTCGGTCGTGCTTATGTAGCAGCTCGTGAGTGATGTTCAGCGCGGCCATGACTGCAACGCGATCAGCGCCGATGACTTTGCCGCTGCTGCGGATCTCACGCATTTTGCGGTCCAGGTAATGGGCGGCGCCTTCCAGATTGCTGCGTTCTTCGGGTGGGCAGGAGATGCAATATTCCTTGTCCATGATGTGCACGGTAACGGTGTTCGGCTGGGTCATGAGTCCTGCTCCAGAGCTTTCAGGCGCGAAATCATTGATTCGACCTTCACGCGGGCCATTTCGTTCTTTTCGATCAGATGAGCGCGCTCCTCGCGCCACGCCTGCTCACTCTGTCGCAGGAGTCGATTCTGCGCCTTGAGTTGTTCGGTACGCTGAATCAGCTGCTCCAGCTTGGCAGTCAGCAATTGCAGGTCGGCGTCTTCCATGGGATTCCCGGGTCAGTGGCGCGAGCGCTGGGTGGGCCGGCTTCGATGGTCTTGGCTCGTATGCCGATGCTAGGATACAAGGCCTTCATTCTAGACATTAGCGCCTCTGCGCGCCTAGCTGCCAATGCCCATTCAGAACTCGCCTTACGCTGCTTTCGCTACATTGTTGGCCAGCAGTGCCCAACCCGTCACACCCGCCGAGCTACATGGACTGTTGCTCGGGCGCAGCTGCGCCGGCGCTGGTTTCGATGCCGAAACCTGGCTGAGCGATGCTGTCGAGCTGCTTGGTGCTGAACCTGACGAGCCGGTGCGCCAAGCACTTATCGGACTGCAAGAAATGGTCAAAGGCGAACTCGCCGGTGATGACATCACCATCGTCCTGCTGCTGCCGAGCGATGAAGCATCGCTGACCGAGCGTGCGCTGGCTCTGGGTCAGTGGTGCCAGAGTTTCCTGACAGGATTTGGCCTGGTCGCCGGCGATCGTGCGCTGAGCGGCGAAGCGATGGAAGTGCTTCAGGATCTGGCGGCCATCGCGCAGATCCAGGACTCGCTGGATGAGTCCGAAGATGGCGAGAATGACTACATGGAGGTCACGGAATACCTGCGCGTAGCGCCCCTGCTGCTATTCACTGAGTGCGCTAAGCCGGTACCGCCGACGCCCAAGCCTTCCCTGCATTGAGGACCGCTCGTCCATGACCCGTATCCCCAAGTCGGAATATGTCCGCCGGCGCAAGGCGCTGATGGCTGAGATGGAACCTAACAGCATCGCCATCCTGCCGGCCGCGCCGATGTACATTCGCAACCGCGACGTCGAGCACATCTACCGTCAGGACAGTGATTTTCAATATCTCTCCGGATTTCCCGAGCCAGAGGCAGTGATTGCGCTGATCCCAGGTCGAGAGCACGGCGAGTATGTGCTGTTCTGTCGCGAACGCGATCCGGCTCGCGAGTTATGGGATGGTCTGCGCGCGGGTCAGGATGGCGCGATTTCGGACTACGGCGCTGATGATGCCTTCCCCATCGGCGATATAGACGACATCCTTCCCGGTCTGATCGAAGGACGTTCACGCGTCTATTACGCGATCGGCAGCAACCAAGAATTCGATCATCGCTTGATGGAATGGATCAACACGATCCGCTCCAAGGCCCGTCAGGGGGCGCAGCCGCCGAACGAATTCGTCGCCCTCGACCATCTGCTGCACGACCTGCGCCTGTACAAGTCGGCGAACGAAATAAAGGTGATGAAGCACGCAGCGGAGATCTCAGCGCGCGCCCATATCCGTGCCATGCAGGCCAGCCGTGCTGGACTCTACGAATACCATCTCGAAGCCGAGCTGGATTACGAGTTCCGCAAAGGCGGAGCGAAGATGCCGGCCTACGGTTCCATCGTCGCGGCCGGAAAGAACGCTTGCATCCTGCACTACCGTGAGAACGACGCGCTGCTCAAGGATGGCGACCTGGTGCTGATAGACGCCGGCTGTGAAATTGATTGCTACGCCAGCGACATTACCCGCACCTTTCCGGTCAGCGGCCGCTTTTCGCCCGAGCAGAAAGCTATTTATGAGCTGGTCCTGGCTGCCAACGAAGAAGCCTTCAAGCATATCGCGCCCGGCAGGCATTGGAACGAGGCCCACGAGGCGACCGTTCGGGTAATCACAGCCGGATTGGTCGAGCTGGGATTGCTCCAGGGTGACGTCGATGAGCTGATTGCCGCCGAAGCCTACAAACCCTTCTACATGCACCGCGCCGGCCACTGGTTGGGCATGGACGTGCATGATGTCGGCGATTACAAGGTCGGCGGCGAATGGCGCGTGCTGGAGCCCGGCATGGCGATGACCGTCGAGCCGGGCATCTATGTTGCGGCTGACAATCAGGACGTGGCAAAGAAGTGGCGCGGCATCGGCGTACGCATCGAAGATGATGTGGTGGTCACCCGCAACGGTTGCGAAATTCTTACTGGCGGTGTGCCTAAGTCCGTTGACGAGATCGAGGCACTGATGGCGGTTTCCGCCGAGGTCGCGTAGATGGCAACGTTGGCGATCATCGGAGGTGGGCTGGTCGGCGCGAGTTTGGCGTTGGCACTGCAAAGTGGAGCGAAACAGCGTGGCTGGACGATCGAGCTGATCGAGCCGTTCGAGCCGGGCAACCACTACCAGCCCAGCTATGACGCGCGTTCTACCGCGTTGTCCTACGGGACCCGGCTTATTTACCAGCGCCTGGGTATATGGGATCAGATCGCCGAACGTGCAGAGCCAATCACCGATATCCATATATCGGACCGCGGTCGTGCAGGTGTCACCAGGCTTGACGCTAGTAGTCAGCGTGTCCCGGCGCTGGGTTATGTCGTGGAAAACGCCTGGATCGGCCATTGTCTCTGGCAAGCACTCGATGACGACGTAGTGGTTCGCCATTGCCCTGCTGAAGTCGAGCAGATGCGAGCCGTGCCGGGCGGCTATCAGCTGACATTGACCGACAGTCAGACGCTCGACTGTGATCTCGCGGTTCTGGCCGATGGTGGTCGCTCAGGGTTGCGTGAGCAGCTCGGCATCAAAATCAAGCAATCGCCCTATTGGCAAACGGCGCTGATCGCCAATGTTACGCCCGGTATGCCGCACGGGGGGCGCGCGTTCGAGCGCTTCACCGATGAGGGGCCGATGGCGTTGCTGCCGCTGCCGGATAACCGCTGCGCTCTGGTCTGGACTCGGCCGGAACGGGATGCAGCGCGTCTTGCCGCGCTCCCTGAAGCGGAGTTCCTCGAAGAGCTCCAGCAGGCGTTCGGCTATCGGCTTGGCGGTTTTCAGCAGGTTGGCGCGCGGCACCTCTATCCGCTTGTGCTGATCGAGGCTGAAGAGCAGGTTCGCTCTGGCCTGGTCGTACTGGGTAATGCTGCGCACAGCTTGCACCCTATCGCCGGGCAGGGTTACAACCTTTCCCTCCGTGACACCGAGGCCCTTGCGGTCGCGCTCTTGGGCAGTTCGGCGCCTCCGGGCGACCTGGGCGTATTGCAGGCTTACCATCAAAAGCAGCGCTCGGACCAGCGCGTCACGGTGGGTTTTTCCGATCAACTGACCCAGCTGTTCGGTGATTCGGGGCGCCTTTTCATTGCCGGGCGGAATCTTGGATTGCTGGGGCTGGATCTGCTGCCGCCCGCCAAGGCCTGGTTCGCGAGACAGGCAATGGGAATGGGCGTACGCGAGCGTTAGGGCCGCGTTAAATGCTCCGTCGATGCGCGACCAGTAGCTGCCACGCTGAGCCGTAAGGCACGATGCTCGAGCGAGCGTTAGCGCAGTCGAGCGGACCTACCAAATTTGCAGGCTAGGCGAACAGGAGAGAGCAGTAATGCAAGCGGACCTCATCATCGTTGGCGCTGGGATGGTTGGCAGTACCTTGGCCCTGGCCCTGCAGGATTCCGGCCTCACCATCAAACTGGTCGACGGCGGACCGCTGGAAGTGCAGCCGTTCAAACCCTCGGACTCCTTCGAGCCTCGCGTCAGTGCCCTGTCGGCTGCCAGTCAGCGGATTCTCCAGCGTGTGGGCGCCTGGCAGGGGATTGTTGATCGACGCGCTAGTCCCTATCTGGACATGCACGTGTGGGATGGCTCCGGCACTGGCCATATTGATTTCTCCGCGGCCGCGGTGCATGCCGATGTATTGGGTCACATCGTCGAGAATCGTGTCGTGCAGGATGCTCTGCTGGAGGCGCTGAAGAGCCGTGGTTCGGTGGAGCTCAAGGGCAACGCCCGTCTTGAGCAGCTGCAGCAGAACGATAACGGTTGGACGCTGACGATGGATGACGGTCAGCAGCTGAGCGCCGGACTTATAGTCGCTGCCGACGGCGCCAACTCTACGGTCCGCCAACTGGCCGGCTGCGAAACCCGCGAATGGGATTATCTGCATCACGCCATAGTCACCAGCGTGCGCTGTGTTGAGCCGAACCAGCAGGCTGCGTGGCAGCGCTTCACCGACGAAGGACCGCTGGCATTCCTGCCCTTACAGCGGGAGGGCGACGCCCATTGGTGCTCCATCGTCTGGTCTGTCACGGAGGCCGAGGCGCAGCGGTTGATGGCGCTGGACGATGATGCGTTTTGTCAGGCGCTTGGTCGCGCCTTCGAATATCGCTTGGGTGAAATAGTCGAGGCCGATCCGCGCTTATGCATCCCGCTGCGCCAACGCCATGCAAAACGTTACGTACAGCCCGGGTTGGCATTGATTGGCGACGCTGCTCACACCATTCATCCGTTGGCCGGGCAGGGCGTCAACCTTGGGTTGCTCGACGCAGCGGTGCTTGCAGAAGTGATCCAGGGCGCGGTATCGCGTGGTGTTCGGCTGGGTGACCCGCGGGTGTTGGGGCGTTTCGAGCGGCGTCGGATGCCCCATAACTTGGCCATGATGGCGGCAATGGAGGGGTTCGAGCGCTTGTTCCAAGCCGACCCACTGCCGCTGCGTTGGTTGCGTAATGCCGGGTTGAAAGGTGTTCAGGCTCTGCCCGCAGCCAAAGCGCTGTTCGTTCGCCAAGCGCTGGGCTTGAGCGGCGATATGCCGGAGCTGGCTAGGCTCTGATCGACTAGGGGTCTGCCGCTGGATGCGCGAATTGTCGCGTTGAGAAAGTAAATGACATTCACTACTATTCAGCCTCTTGAACAAATCTAAGAGGCTGATCCATGCAGGCAAGCAAAGGTTTACTCGCCGTTCTCGCGCTCACCGCGCTGTCGAGTGCTGTACAGGCTGCCGAAGAAGTAGTGGTCTACTCTTCGCGGATCGATGAGCTGATCAAGCCGGTTTTCGATGCCTACACGGCCAAGACCGGCGTCAACGTCAAGTTCATCACGGACAAAGAAGCGCCGCTGATGGCCCGCATCAAGGCCGAAGGCGAAAACACGCCGGCGGATCTGCTCCTGACGGTAGATGGTGGCAACCTCTGGCAGGCCGAGCAGATGGGCATCCTGCAGCCGATGAACTCGGCGGTAGTTAACGACAACATCCCTTCGCAGTACCGCTCCTCTACTGATGGCTGGACGGGTTTGTCGCTGCGGGCGCGGACCATCGTTTATTCACCCGAGCGTGTGGAAGAGGGTGAGCTGACGACCTACGAAGCCCTCGCCGACAAGAACTGGGAAGGCCGTCTGTGCCTGCGGACCAGCAAAAAAGTTTACAACCAGTCCCTGACCGCTACCCTGATCGAAACCCATGGCGCCGAGAAGACCGAAGAAATCATCAAGGGTTGGGTCAATAATCTTGCTACAGACGTGTTTGCCGACGACACCGCGTTGGTTCAGGCAATCGATGCCGGTCAGTGTGATGTAGGTATCGTCAACACTTACTACTACGGCCGCCTGCACGCGCAAAACCCGGATCTGAAAGCCAAGCTTTTCTGGCCGAATCAGGATGGTCGCGGTGTACACGTCAACCTGTCGGGCATCGGCCTGACCAAGCATGCGCCGCACCCCGAGGCTGCACGCAAGCTGGTCGAGTGGATGACCACCCCCGAAGCGCAAAGCATCTTTGCCGATATCAACATGGAGTTTCCGGCGAACCCCGAGGTAAAGTCTTCGGCTGAGGTCTCTGCTTGGGGTGATTTCAAGGCGGACACTATCCCGGTCGAAGTTGCCGGCAAGCGCCAGGCTGAAGCGATCATGCTGATGGACCGCGCTGGTTGGCGATAAGCAGCTTTTGGCTGGCCGCCTAGGCGGCCAGCCAGGCTCCGTTCATATCTGAATGCCTGGTTTTGCAGTTTGCAGCTACGGCTATAATCGACGCCCCCGCATGCCGGGGGCGTCGTCTTTTCTGCTTTTGAGGCTTGCGTGTCCCACCCCGTCGAGCGCCGCTGGTATCCCATCACTTTCGCAGTTGCCGCGCTGGTATTGCTGCCGCTGAGCGTCCTGCTGTTCAGTTGGAGCGATATCGACACCAGCATCTGGTCACATCTCTGGCAGACCCAGCTGCCGCGTTTGCTGGGCAATACGTTAACGCTGGTTCTAGGTGTTTCGGTGGGTGTGACCGTGCTTGGGGTCAGCCTGGCCTGGTTGACTTCGTTGTGTGAGTTCCCGGGGCGGCGCTGGCTGGATTGGGCGCTGATGCTGCCTTTTGCCATTCCCGCCTATGTGCTGGCGTTCGTGTTCATCGGGCTACTCGATTTTGCCGGGCCGGTGCAAACACTGGCTCGGGAGTGGTTCGGCAGTGGGGTGCGCTTTCCTCGGGTCCGGTCCACCGGCGGCGTCATCACCGTACTGGTGCTGGTTTTCTATCCTTATGTCTATCTGCTTGCTCGCTCAGCTTTCATTGCTCAAGGCAAAGGGCTGATGGAGGCCGCGCGGGTTCTGGGCAAGTCGCCCTGGAAAGCGTTCTGGACCGTCGCGTTACCGATGGCGCGACCGGCAATCGGTGCCGGGTTGGCTTTGGCATTGATGGAAACACTTGCCGATTTCGGCGCCGTGGCGGTTTTCAATTTCGACACCTTTACCACCGCGATATACAAGACTTGGTATGGGTTCTTCAGTCTCACCAGCGCCACTCAGCTGGCCAGCTTGTTGTTGTTGGCGGTGATGCTGGTGCTCTATGGCGAGCGCCGTGCGCGAGGGGCAGCCCGGCCCGCGAACGATCGGGCGCGCTCGGCGGTGCTTTATCGGCTTCGTGGCGTCAAGGCCCTGGCCGCCAGTAGTTGGTGTGGCCTGGTGTTTCTTTGTGCCTTCGTCATACCCGTACTGCAGTTGCTGGTCTGGCTCTGGCAGCGTGGGCGCTTCGATCTCGATGAGCGCTACACTGGCTTGATCCTGCATACCCTTTATTTGGGCGGCATGGCGGCGCTGATTACAGTGACTGTGGCGCTGTTGCTGGCTTTCGCCCGACGCCAGGCACCGCTGCGTCCGATAAAGATGGCAGTTGGGTTGGCGAATCTCGGTTACGCGCTGCCGGGGTCGGTGCTGGCCGTGTCGATCATGCTTGCGTTCAGCTACCTCGACCGCGAATTGGTTGTGCCGCTGTCCGGCTGGCTCGGCGGCGCAGGCAAACCGATCCTGTTGGGAAGCCTCGGCGCTTTGCTCCTGGCTTACCTGATTCGGTTCATGGCGGTGGCGTTCGGGCCGCTGGAAAGCGCGCTGGCGCGGATTCGGCCTTCTCTGCCGCAGGCCTCGCGCAGCCTTGGCGTGGGCGGGCCGGCACTGTTCTTCAGGGTCTACCTGCCGTTGCTATTGCCCGGAACACTGAGTGCCGCGCTGTTGGTGTTCGTCGATGTACTGAAAGAAATGCCTGCCACGCTCCTTATGAGACCGTTCGGTTGGGACACCCTGTCGGTGAGGATCTTCGAGATGACCAGCGAAGGCGAGTGGGCGCGTGCCGCGCTGCCTGCGCTGACGTTGGTGCTGGTCGGGCTGTTGCCGGTCATCTTGCTGATCCGTCGCTCAGCCCGGCGAGTCGGCTAAGCGCTCCATCGCCTCGCAGTGACCTGTCACGACCTTGAGGCTACAATGCGCGCCATCCAAAAATCGTCGGGCCTACTGCCCGGCTCTAATAAGCTCTACCCACGCCGCTTCGGCGACCTGCCCGGAAGGAGAAACCCATGGGTCAGCGTACTCCCCTCTACGATCAGCACCTCGCACTCGGCGCCAAGATGGTCGATTTCGGCGGCTGGGACATGCCGCTGCATTACGGCTCCCAGGTAGAAGAACATCATCAGGTGCGCCGCGATTGCGGGGTGTTCGACGTCTCCCACATGACGGTGGTGGACGTCCGGGGGGCAGATGCAAAGGCCTATCTCCAGCGCCTGCTGGCCAACGACGTAGATCGTCTCGGGCAGGTCGGCAAAGCACTCTATACGGCCATGCTCAACGAGCGTGGCGGCGTGGTGGACGACCTCATCGTTTATCTCGCTGAAGAGGGTTATCGGCTTGTGGTCAACGCCAGCACCCGCGACAAGGATCTGGCGTGGATGCAGGCGCAGGCTGAGGGGTTTACGGTTGAAGTGACCGAGCGGCCCGAGCTGGCGATGCTGGCCGTCCAGGGCCCACATGCGCGGGCGCGCACCGCTGAATTGGTCAGTCAGGCTCGAGCGGCATTGATCCACGAACTCAAGCCGTTCAACGGCCGTGCCGCAGGGGATTGGTTCATTGGTCGCACCGGCTATACCGGTGAGGACGGCCTGGAAATCATCCTGCCGGCCGAGCAGGCTCCCGATTTCCTCAGCGAGCTGGTCGGCGCCGGCATCCCGCCGATCGGGCTGGGTGCGCGTGACACCTTGCGCCTCGAGGCGGGCCTGAATCTCTATGGCCAGGACATGACCGAGGATGTCTCGCCGCTGCAGGCCAATATGGGCTGGACCGTGGCGTGGCAGCCGGTCGAGCGTGACTTCATCGGCCGCAGCGCGCTCGAGGCCCAGAAGGCACAAAGTGATCTGCCGAAACTGGTAGGGCTGGTGCTCGAGGAGCGTGGCGTGCTGCGAGCCCATCAGATCGTGCGCGTCAACGGCGTGGGCGAAGGAGAGATCACCAGCGGTAGTTTTTCGCCTACGCTTGGCAAAGCCATTGCGCTCGCGCGTGTTCCGGCCGGGACGGCTGATCGTGCCGAAGTAGAAATCCGTGGTAAGTGGTATCCCGTGCGCGTGGTGCAGCCGACTTTCGTGCGTCACGGCAAAGTACTGGTGTAAATTCGGCCAACTGCAATTTTGCAACGGGCCGCAGAGCCTGCTTCGTGCCCGCAACCGACAGCTTTTTTGAGGACCTACGAATGAGCGACATCCCCAGCGATCTGCGTTACGCCGCCAGCCACGAGTGGGCCCGTCTCGAAGCCGACGGTAGTGTTAGCGTCGGTATCTCCGACCATGCCCAGGAAGCGCTGGGCGATGTGGTGTATGTGGAGCTGCCGGAGATCGGCCAGCAGCTGACTGCAGGGCAACAAGCGGGTGTGGTGGAGTCGGTAAAGGCCGCTTCGGACATTTACGCGCCAATTTCCGGGGAGGTGGTCTCGATCAACGAGCAACTCACCGATTCGCCGGAAAACGTCAACAGCGAGCCCTATGGCAGCTGGTTCTTCCGGATTCAGCCGAGCGATGCCTCGCAACTGGAGAAGCTGCTCGATGCAGAGGGTTACAAGGCCTCCTGCGACGCCGAAGCCTAAGCGATCAAATCCAAAAGCCCCGCAGTGCAGGCGTGTGAAAACCGAGCGAAGTCGATTTTCATAGCAGTCCGCGTATCGGGGCTTTCCTTTTTCGAGAGAAGCAGTGATGTCTCAAGTGCCGCGCCTTTCCCAGCTCCAGCAACCTGACGCCTTTTTGCGTCGCCATCTTGGCCCTGATGCGGGTGAACAACAGGCCATGCTCGATGCGCTCGGCTTGTCCAGCCGTGAGGAGCTGGTCAAGCAGACCGTGCCGCCGGCGATTCGCCTGCAAGGTGACCTGGCGCTGCCGGCCGCGCTGGATGAACAGGAAGCACTGGCGCGCTTGCGAGGCTACGCGGAACAGAACCAGCTCTGGACCAGCCTGATCGGTATGGGCTACCACGGCACCATCACGCCGCCCGTAATTTTGCGCAATGTCTTGGAAAACCCGGGCTGGTATACCGCTTACACGCCTTATCAACCTGAGATCGCCCAGGGTCGTCTGGAGGCGCTGCTGAATTTCCAGCAACTGACCATCGACCTCACCGGGCTCGATCTGGCCAACGCATCGCTACTCGACGAAGCCACAGCCGCAGCGGAAGCCATGACCCTGGCGCGGCGGATGGCCAAGAGCAAGAGCAACTGCTTCTTCGTTGATGAAAACTGCCACCCGCAAACGCTCTCGGTGGTGCAGACGCGTGCCGACGCCTTTGGTTTCGATCTGGTAGTCGGTGCGCTTGAGGATATCGCTGGGCAGGAAGTCTTCGGTGCGCTGCTTCAATACCCCGACACTCATGGCGAGATTCGCGATCTGCGACCGGCGATCGAGGCGCTCCACGCCAAGCAAGCCCTGGCCTGCGTCGCGGCGGACCTGCTCAGCCTGCTGCTGCTGACGCCGCCTGGCGAACTCGGTGCGGATGTGGTGCTCGGTTCAACCCAGCGATTTGGCGTACCGATGGGCTACGGTGGTCCCCACGCCGCCTATTTCGCTACCCGCGACGCCTTCAAGCGCGCCATGCCCGGCCGTATTATCGGCGTGTCCAAGGATGCGCGCGGTAACACGGCGCTGCGCATGGCGCTGCAAACGCGCGAACAGCATATCCGTCGCGAGAAGGCCAATTCCAACATCTGTACCGCGCAGGTGCTTCTAGCCAACATCGCCAGCTGCTATGCCGTCTACCACGGTCCAGAAGGGCTCAAGCGCATCGCTCAGCGCACCCATCGGCTGACCTCGATCTTGGCCAGTGCGCTGGAAATGAAGGGCATCAAGCGCACCAACCAGCATTTCTTCGACACGCTGACGCTCGAGGTGGGCGGCGCACAGACGGCGATCCTCGAAAGTGCCCGGGCGGCGCGGATCAATCTGCGTATCCTCGGTCGCGGCAAGCTAGGTGTCAGCCTCGACGAGACCTGTAACGAGCAGACCGTGGAACAGCTTCTGGCGGTGTTCCTCGGTGCCGATCACGGACTGAACATCGCGACGCTGGACGCGGGTGAAATCCTCAGCGGCATCCCGAACGAACTGCAGCGCAGCAGCGCTTATATGACTCACCCGGTGTTCAACACCCACCACAGCGAAACCGAGATGCTGCGTTACCTTAAGCAGCTGGAGAACAAGGACCTGGCGTTGAACCAGGCGATGATCCCGCTCGGTTCCTGCACCATGAAGCTGAACGCCACCAGCGAGATGATCCCGATTACATGGCCGGAGTTCGCCAACCTGCATCCGTTCGCACCGCAGGAGCAGGCTCAGGGCTACAAGCTCATGATCGATGAACTGGAAGCTTGGCTTTGTGCGATCACTGGCTTCGACGCGATCTCGATGCAGCCCAACTCAGGCGCCCAGGGCGAATACGCCGGCCTGGTCGCGATCCGCAAGTATCACGAGAGCCGCGGCGAGGGCCAGCGTGACATCTGCCTGATTCCATCTTCGGCCCACGGCACCAACCCTGCGTCGGCCCAGATGGTCAGCATGCGAGTAGTAATCGTCGACTGCGACAAGGCGGGGAACGTCGATCTCGAGGACCTCAAACGCAAGGCGGCCGAGGCGGGGGATAAGCTGTCCTGCCTGATGATCACCTATCCGTCGACCCATGGTGTCTACGAAGAAGGCGTTCGGGAGATCTGCGAAGCGATTCATGCGCAGGGCGGCCAGGTGTACATGGACGGCGCCAACCTCAACGCCCAGGTCGGTCTGGCGCGTCCAGCCGATATCGGCGCAGACGTTTCGCACATGAACTTGCATAAAACGTTCTGCATCCCGCATGGCGGTGGCGGCCCAGGCATGGGGCCGATCGGTATCAAGGCGCACCTGCAGCCCTTCGTTGCCAACCATCCGGTGATCGAGTTGCAAGGCCCGAATCCGGAAAATGGCGCGGTCAGCGCCGCTCCTTGGGGAAGCGCCAGCATTCTACCAATCAGCTGGATGTACATCGCCATGATGGGGCCGCAGCTGCGCGACGCCACCGAGGTTGCGATTCTCAGTGCTAACTACTTGGCGATGCGTCTCGGCGAGGCCTTCCCGGTCCTCTACAGCGGCCGCAACGGCCGTGTAGCACACGAATGCATCATCGATCTGCGCCCGCTCAAGGCGCAGACCGGCATCACCGAGGAGGACGTCGCCAAGCGGCTGATCGATTATGGCTTCCATGCGCCGACCATGTCTTTCCCGGTGCCCGGCACGTTGATGATCGAGCCTACCGAGAGCGAGTCTAAAGCCGAGCTGGATCGTTTCGTCGAAGCGATGCTGAGCATTCGTGCTGAGATCGACAAGGTGGAAAGCGGTGGGTGGCCTGCCGAGGACAACCCGCTGGTACGCGCTCCGCATACGCTGGCCGACGTTACCAACCTGTGGGATCGTCCATACAGCATCGCCGAAGGCGTGACGCCGAGCGCCCACACTCAGGCGCACAAGTACTGGCCCGCAGTGAATAGGGTCGACAATGTTTTTGGGGACCGAAACCTGTTCTGTGCCTGCGTGCCGGTCGAGGATTACCGCGAGTAGTGCAGCTCCGCCCGTTCTGACCCTTGGGTGAGAGCGGGCGAAGTCTCTACCGAAAATTCAGCCTTCTTGCGAAGGCTCGTCGAGAGCCTCATCGCTATCTTCGCCGATCATCCCCAGCAGTTGCGCCAGCACCAGCTGGGCTTCTTCCACGCCCTGCCGCTTCGGCGCTGAGAACAGCTGTACGCTGACACCATCTCCCCACCCCTTGCGGATATCGCGCTGTATCGCCAGCAGCGCGTTTTTGGCTGCGCCGAAGGCAAGCTTGTCTGACTTGGTCAGCAAGATGTGTAGCGGCATCTCGCTGGCGTTGGACCAATCGAGCATCATACGGTCGAACTCGGTCAGCGGATGTCGGATATCCATCATCAAGAACACCCCAGCGAGACTCTCGCGGCTGCTCAGGTAGGCTTCCAAATGACGCTGCCAATGCTGCTTCAGGGGAATCGGCACTTTTGCATAGCCGTAGCCGGGAAGATCGACCAGGCGATGGTGTTCATCGAGACTGAAGAAGTTCAACAGTTGGGTGCGCCCGGGTGTCTTCGACGTGCGGGCGAGACTGGCATGGGTGAGCGTGTTCAGCGCACTGGACTTGCCCGCGTTCGAGCGACCGGCGAAAGCGACTTCCAGGCCCTCGTCAGCCGGGCATTGATCGACCTTGGCGGCGCTGGTCATGAACGTGGCTTGCTGGCAGAGGCCTAGAATCGGGTTTTTTGGGAGCATGGGCTTTCCGGTGAGTGCGCGGGGTGCGGCAATGGTTCATTTCCGTTTCAGGAGCGCCAGTATATAATGCCGCAGATTTTGTGTGCGCTTTGGTCTAAAAACGAGCCCGAGTAGCCGCTCTGCTAGCCGCTTTCGGCGACCGACCGGAAGCGAGCAAGGCGTTGCTCAAGCGCCAAGTCAGAGGTCACCCTGTTTATAACGAGCGTCGCCATGGCCCTAAGCGGTCGGACTGCCAAATAAGATTTCTTTAAACCCTTAGCCGTAGTTGGATGAGCTGATGAACAAAGTACTCGTGAGTCTGCTGTTGACCCTTGGCATCACCGGTATCGCCCACGCGGCTGGAAATGCAGAAGCAGGAAAAGAAAAGGTCGCCGTCTGTGGTGCTTGCCACGGTGCCGACGGAAACAGTGCCGCACCGAACTTCCCGAAACTCGCAGGCCAGGGCCCGAACTATCTGTTCAAGCAGCTGCAGGATATCAAGGCGGGCAGCAGCCCCACAGCCGAGCCGGGCGTCGGTCGCAAAGTGCTGGAAATGACCGGTATTCTCGATCCCTACAGCGATCAGGACCTCCAGGACATGGCCGCCTATTTCGCCAGCCAGAAGATGACGATCGGCACGGCCGACCCGGCTCTGGTCGCTCAGGGTGAGCAGCTTTTCCGCGGCGGCAAGCTGGAGCAGGGCATGCCGGCTTGCTCCGGTTGCCACGCGCCGGACGGCGTAGGCAACAACCTGGCGCGTTTCCCACGTTTGGGCGGTCAGCACGCGGCCTATACGGCCAAGCAGCTCACCGATTTCCGCGAAGGCGATCGCACCAACGATGGCGACGCGGCCATCATGCGCACCATTGCTTCGAAGCTGAGCAACAAAGACATCCAGGCACTGTCGAGCTACATCCAAGGCCTGCACTGATCGTTTTCCGATCAGCCTAAAAAGGGCGTTCAGGGCATGAGCCTGAACGCCTTTTTTTGTTTTCGGCCTCGCTATAATGATTGTCAAGATATTGAAAAGCGGCGGAAAGCGCTGGCGAGCAAGCATGAATTGCTGCAGCCTGTGGCGCTATCGGTTAGCCGTTCATTACAAGGGAGTCATCATGCGTAAACTCGTCGTCAGTGCCCTTCTCGTTACCGCCAGTCTGTTCGGCTTTTCAGCCAGTGCGGCAGATTTCCAAGCTGGAAAGGAATACGTCGAGCTGAAGAATCCGGTACCGGTTGCCGAGCCGGACAAGATCGAAGTGGTCGAGCTGTTCTGGTATGGCTGCCCGCATTGCTACCAGTTCGAGCCGGTGATCAATCCATGGATCAAGCAACTGCCTGACGATGTTGATTTCAAGCGCATCCCGGCGATGTTTGGTGGCGTCTGGAACACGCACGGGCAGATGTTCCTCGCGCTGGAGTCCATGGGCGTCGAGCAGAAAGTCCATGACGCGGTGTTCAACGCTTATCACCGAGACGGTAACAAGCTCGACACGCCGGAAAAGATGGCGGAGCTCCTCGAGGGGCAGGGTGTCGACAAGCAAGCTTTCCTGAAGGCTTATAACTCCTTTGGCGTGAAGAGCCGTGCCGAGCAGGCAAAGAAGCTGGCGATGGCTTACCAGATCACTGGTGTTCCGGTGATGATCGTCAACGGTAAGTACCGTTTCGATATCGGATCTGCGGGTGGCCCGGAGCGGGCACTGGATGTTGCTGACTTCCTCATCGAAAAAGAACGCGCGGCCCGGTAAGCCCGCGTGCTTCGTCGCTGGAGCTCACCACGCCTGGCCGGCCCCGGACAGGCGCAGGTCAATCCGCTTTGCCTGGATTCCAGCGGCCTGCCCTGTAATGGCCGCTTACGTCTGCTGAGTTTCAACATTCAGGTCGGGATCAGCACCGAGCGCTATCACCATTACCTCACCCGTAGCTGGCAGCACTTGTTGCCACACACCGGGCGCGCGCGGAACTTACAGCGAATCGGCGACTTGCTCGCCAACTACGATCTCGTGGCGCTGCAAGAAGCGGACGGCGGCAGTATGCGATCGGGCTATGTCAATCAAGTCGAGCATCTTGCGCAGCTCGGGGCTTTTCCGTACTGGTACCAGCAGCTCAACCGCAACCTGGGACGCTTCGCTCAGCACAGCAACGGCGTGCTGAGTCGACTGGAACCGCAGGGGCTGGAAGACCATCCGTTGCCAGGACCATCCGGCCGCGGCGCGATTCTGCTCCGCTTTGGCCAGGGTGAGAACGCCCTTGTCGTGGTGGTGATGCATCTGGCTCTAGGCGGTGGCGCACGCACCCGTCAACTGGCGTATATCCGTGACCTGATTGGTGGCTACCGCCATCAGATTCTGATGGGCGACATGAACACCCATGCCAGCGATCTGCTGGAGCACTCACCCCTGCGTGATCTTGGCCTGCAAGCACCACAAATCGAGGCGACGTTTCCCAGCTGGCGTCCGCAACGCTGCCTGGACCACATTCTGCTGAGCCCCAGCCTGACGCTCGAGCGTGTCGATGTGCTGGCCCAGGCAACTTCGGACCACCTACCGGTCGCGGTGGAGATCCGCCTGCCTGACGCGCTGCACAATGCTGACGCACTGCCTGTACCTACGGATAGGACCTGATGAGCGACGACGCGCAACGCTGGAAAGACAAATATCTGCACCAGTTGGAACAGCAGGAGCAGCTCGAAGGGCGCTGGAACACGCGGCTGGATCTGCTGCGGCGCAGTCTGGTGCGCAGCAGTTTTGCGGTGGACGGCGCCGATCCGGCGGTTGAGCGCTGCATGCGTGAGCTACGTGATGTGCTGCGCGACGATGTGCAGGATGACCGTCTGGGTGCGCTGGTCCCACGGCTCGAGCGCGCGGTCCTCGACACTGAGCGCACTAAACAGGAGCGCCTCGAGCGATTGACCGAGGCGCTCGACCGACTGGCCTCGCAATTACTCGAGCTGCGGCTGCCCAACGAAATCCGCAAGCCGTTGAAGCAGTTTTCACGGCAGCTTGCTAATCGAGCAGCCCAATCGCGTGAGCTGCCCACGCTATTGAGCGAGCTGGGTGAGTTACAGAGCCAGGCGCTGGCGGCTCAGCGACCATCCGGCACCTCCAACTCGGTAGGATTGCTTGGCCGTTTGTTCGGTCAGCGCGACCGCAATATTGAGGGCTTGGAAAAGCCCGACAACGATTCGCCATTGATTACGGCTGACCCGGTGCAATCGCTGCCAGGCCAGCCGCTATTTGATCAGGCCGAAACGCCTGAACCATTGCAAGGGTCGTCCGCTCCGGATTCTGGCCCTCAGGCGGCGGACGCACCGCAGGCTGTGATCGACATCGCGACGCCGCATAGCGATGCGATAGCCAACGCGACGCCACCAGAATCGACGCCGGAGAGCCAGTCGGCCGATCCGTATCAGTTACCGCCTTCGCCGGAGCAGGCCTACAGTGCCATTGCCGAGCGTGTCGAGTCGACACTGCTCGGTCTTCTCGAGAATCTGCGTCTGCCAGAGCACCAGCAGGAGCAGGTGCAGGCTATGCGCGAGCGGATTCAGCAAGGGCTGAATTGGTATGAGCTCGTACCGGTGCTTGATGACCTGGCTCAGTTGATGCTGGCCGTGGCTGATCAAGGGCAGCGAGAATTCGAACTCTACCTGAGTCTGCTCAACGAGCGTCTGGCCACCATGCAGGACAGCCTTGGCGCGGCCCGCGAAGGGCACGTGCAGAGCAAGGAAACCGCCCAGGCGCTTGACGAAGAGCTGCGCCAGCAAGTCGGTGGTCTGCAAGACAGCATGCTCGGCGCCAAGGACCTGCCGAGCCTGAAGCAGACTGTTCAGGCTCGGTTGGATGGGTTACTCGAAACCGTCGACGCGTATCAGCGTCAGCGTAGCGACCATGAACAGGCCTTGAGCGATCGCCTAAGCACTCTGGTCGAGCGGGTGGCAAGCCTTGAGCAGGCCGCAACGGGGATGCGCGAGCACCTCGAAGAGCAGCGGCAGAAGGCCCTGCAGGATCCGCTTACCAGCTTGCCTAACCGAGCCGCCTGGGATGAGCGCCTGGAGCTCGAGGTCGCACGTCAGCAACGCTACGGTGGTCAGCTGCTGCTCGCGGTTCTGGATGTCGATCATTTCAAGCGTATCAACGACAGTTTCGGCCATCTGGCTGGTGATCGAGTGCTGAAGATCATTGCCAACGAGCTGCGTAAGCGGCTGCGCAAGACCGATTTTATAGCCCGTTTCGGTGGCGAAGAGTTCGCGCTGTTGCTGCCCGAGACGCCCGCTGCGGCGGGGCTTAAGCTGCTCGATAACCTGCGTACAGGTATCGAAAGCTGTCCATTCCACTTCAAAGGCGCTCGTATCCAGGTCACCCTGTCTGGGGGGCTTGCAAGCTTCGCTGCATCTGATCGAGCCGAGCAGGTGTTCGAGCGCGCCGACCGAGCCCTATACCGGGCGAAGGATTCCGGTCGCAACCGTATCGAAGCGGACTGACCGACCGCGCTGGGAGCCCAAGGGTCACCCCGGTACAATTACCTTCTATGCTCTGGCGCCGACCCTCTCGGCGTTTCTCTGCGGGCCGCTGCTAGGTCCGATCGAATGTCCCAAGTCTGCGTCATCACGCTGTCGACCAGAGGCCCCGCATGAAAAGTTTGATCCTCGCCTTGTTTGGCCTGTTGCTCGCCGGCTGCGCCAGCGGTCCGCGTATCGATACCCGTCATACATCGCTGGGGCAGGACAGCCGAGCGCAGTTTATCGTTCTGCATTACACCTCGAGTGACTTGCAGCGTTCGCTCGACATTCTCAAGGGCGACGGCGTCAGCAGCCACTACCTAATCGGAGAAGCGCCCGCGACCATCTACCGTCTGGTCGATGAAGATCGTCGTGCCTGGCACGCTGGCGAAAGCCAATGGAACGGACGTACCTGGCTTAACTCCAGCTCCATTGGTATCGAGCTGGTTAACCGCGGTTATATCGAAAGCGCCGAGGGGCGTCTCTGGTATCCCTACTCCGATGAGCAGATTGACGCTCTGATCGTGCTGCTCAAGGACATCATGCAGCGCCGCGGTCTGAAGCCTGGCGCGATCATCGGGCACAGTGACATTGCCCCGCAGCGCAAGGTCGACCCGGGCCCGCTGTTTCCCTGGAAGCGGCTGGCGGACGCCGGTCTGGTGCCCTGGCCTGACGCCCAAGCTGTAGCGCGCCAGCGCAGCCTGTTTGCGACGGCAATACCGGATGTGGCCTGGTTCCAAGCGCAGTTGGCGGAGCAGGGATACAAGGTGCCCGAGCACGGCTATCTCGATCTGGAAACCCGAAACGTCATTGCGGCGTTCCAGATGAAATATCGCCCGGCACGCTACGATGGCGAACCGGACGCTGAAACCGCAGCGCTGCTCGCGGTGCTGAACGCAGCAGGCTGAGGCTTCGGCTCAGCTGCGAGGGTTACAGCCGATCAGCCGCGAGTCGGCGAGTGCTGCGGTACGGTGGATCGTGGCGGCGCGGTATTCCGGGTCCGCCAGCATTGCCAGAAAGGCTTCAGGCGAGGGATAGCGCACCAGCAGCACCTCGTCCCAATGCTCCTGCTCCGGCGCAATCAGCGCGACACGGGCGTTGGCCATGATCTCCACGTCGCCACCGGCTGAGCGCACCTTCTTGATGGCGGTGCGGCTGTAGACTGCATAGGCTTCTCTGCCGGAACAAGGCGGGTGACCGCTTTCGGCAGGGTAGGCGGCTTGATCGTTAAAGCGCAGCAAGTTGAGCATGAGGATCGGCTCGTTGGCCGGCATATGCTCGGCGAAGCGCTTCAGCTGCTCTTGGCTGGGGTTGAGGCTGGGCATGGTGGCTCCTTTTTATTCTTCCCGCCGTGCCAGGCTCAGATGGGCAGGGCGATATAGAAGATGGTGCCGTGGCCGATGCGCGAATGCACGCCGATACGACCACCATGCAGCTGAGCGATCTCTTTGCATAAGGCAAGGCCCAGTCCGGCGCCGCCGCGGCGTCGACCGATCTGCACGAACGGCTCGAAGATGCGCGCCTGCTGGCTATAGGGGATGCCTTCGCCATTGTCTTCGACACTGAGAATGACCCGTTCGCCGTGATGCCGCGCCAGTAGGCGGATCTCACCGCCGTCAGGTGTGTGCCGCAGTGCATTGCTGAGCAGGTTGTCGAGCGTCCGGTCCATCTGCTGCTGGTCCAGCAACAGGCTTGGCAGCGGCGTCTGTAGTTCAAGCTTGATTTCGATATGGTTCTGCGCAGCACTCGCCTGGAAACGCTGCCGTGCTTGCTCGAGGAGCACGGCCGGGTCGCACGGCACGCGTTCGAGTTTTTGCTGACCGCTCTGGTAGCGCGAGAAGTTCAGTAGATCGTTGATCAGCGTGACCAAGCGTTGCATCTCTTCATGCACGGTGGTGAACAGGTCGGCTTCGCGGCTATTGTCCGGATAGTGCGTTCGTTCGCGCAGCAGACTGAAGGCCATTTGCATGCCTGTCACGGGGGTGCGCAGCTCATGCGAGGCACGCAACACGAACTCGTTGCGCACCCGTTCGAAGGTTCGTTGGTCGGTTACGTCGTGAAGCACCATCACCGCGCCGCTGATGCGGCCGTCGTGATGGTTCACTGGGCTCATGCGCCATGACAACAGGCGGCGCTCGCCGTCGGCCTCGATCACCAGATCTTCCGGCGGCCCGGATAGGGGCGTATCGGCCAGCACTTGCTGAGCGGCCTCGTCCAGCTCCGGATAGCCGAGGGCCTGGCCAAGCGTCGACCCCAGATGCTCTGTCTCCCAGGCCAGTTGGCGCTGCGCAACCGGGTTGGCATGTTCCAGACGGCCCTGGCGGTCGATGATCAAAAGGCCGTCATCGATGCTGTCGAGCAATGCCTGCAGCCTTTGCTGGCCATCGACCAGCGCTTCGACATTGGTTTGCTTGAACTGGTGCAGGGCCTGCGCCATCAGACCGAAGCGACGAATCAGCGACGATAGCTCAGCGATGGGCGAGGTGGGCAAATTGATATTGAAGTCGCCGCGGCCGATCTGGTCAGCCACGCTGGACAGTTGCTCGATGGGGTCACCGAAGCGCCGGGCGAAACTGTGCGCGGTGACGAAGCCGATCAGCAGCACCGCAATACCGGTCAACCCGAGCAGCCCGGCGAGCAATTGTGCCCGTTCGCGGCTGCGAATCTCGGTGTCACGAATCTGGTTGTAGGCGGACTGTTGCATGTCCACCATTAACTCGCGAACGCGGTTGAAGGATTGGCTAAGGGGATTATCCTCGAGCAGTGTCACGTTCAGGTTGGAGGGTGTTTCCAGCTGCACGGCAAAGCGCGTATAGGCGTCGCCGATGGCTTCATAAGCTTTGCGGTCCTGCTCGTCGTTGGCGTTCGCCATACCGCGCGCCAGAGCGCCCAGAAAGATTTCGCGGTATTCGTTCAGGGCTTCAGCGTCGCGCTGTTCACGGACCAGCAGCAGTAGCTGGTTTCCCAGGGCCTGGCGCAGCTGCTGGTTGGCCTCGATGACACCGAAGTTATCGCGAATGAGATTTTCCTGGCTCTTTGCCATTTGCACGACGCTAACCAGCGCCAGCAGTAGCCCAAGCAAGGCCACCGTCATCAATGCCGAGAAACCCAGGAACAGCCGGGTTCTCAGCTTCATCTGGATTTTCATAGGCCGTATTGCTTACGTTTTCGATAAAGCGTCGATGCGTCGATGCCTAGAATTCGGGCGGCTTGCTCAAGCGTGTCGCTGGTGCTCAATACGCCCGAGATATGGGCTTTTTCCAGCGCTTCCAAACTGAGCGGCTCACCGATGCGTGGGGCGTTGCTGACGGCCTGATCGGCCAGGCCAAGATGGCTGACTTCGATCATGTCTTGCGGGCAGATGATGCTGGCGCGCTCGACCACGTTGCGCAACTCACGGACGTTGCCTGGCCAGCGATAGGCCTTCAGTGCGGCAACCGCGTTGTCGCTGAAGCCGCGCGCTGGTCGGCCATAGCTTTTTACGAAGAACGCCAGGAAGCGCTCGGCGAGGGTCAGCACGTCTTCCGGGCGCTCGCGCATGGGTGGAAGGTTTAGGGTGATGACATTCAGACGGTAGAGCAGGTCTTCACGGAAACGCCCTTCGCGCACCATTTCCTCGAGATTTAAATTGGTGGCGGCGAGAATGCGCACGTCGGCCCGCCGGGTGACCGGGTCACCGACGCGCTCGTATTCCTTGTCCTGGATGAAACGCAGCAGTTTCGGCTGCAAAGCGAGGGGGAAGTCGCCGATTTCGTCGAGAAACAGCGTGCCGCCGTCGGCTTGGTTGACGCGTCCCAGGGTGCTTTCGGTAGCCCCGGTGAAAGCGCCACGATTGTGTCCGAATAGCTCGCTTTCCATCAGATCAGCCGACAGAGACGGACAGTTGATGGTGATGAAGGCTTTTTTAGAGCGCCGGCTCCAGTTGTGAATCGCACGCGCCAGCTCGCCTTTGCCCGTGCCTGACTCACCGAGGATGAGAATGTTCGCGTCGGTATCGGCCACTTGGCGGGCGGTCTCCAGCACGCTCATCATCGCCGGGCTGTACGAGCCCAGCGCATCGCTGCGTTTTTGCACCTCGCCTTCCAGGGCCTCCAGGCGCGCTGCCATCTGACGGACCTCCAGCTGCTTGGCGGCCGACAGGCGCAGCTGCTCGGGGCTGCATGGCTTGACCAAGTAATCCGCAGCGCCCGCTTGCATCGCGTCCACCGCGGTGTCCACGGCCGAATGGGCGGTGACGATTACTACACGCATCCACGGCGCAAGTACGCGCATCTGCTGCAGAACATCGAGACCGTTGTCTTCACCGAGGCGCAGGTCCAGAAAGCACAGGTCGAACACCTGCCGCTGCAGGATCGCCTCGGCCTGTGAAGCGCTGGCCGCCGTGACCACCGTATAACCGCGGTCCTCGAGGCAGTAGCGGAACGTGCGCAGGATCGCTGCCTCGTCGTCTACCAGTAGGATGCGGCCGCCGGTGTCGGTCGTTTGGTCCATGAATGCTCCAGTCAGGCAAAAGCGGTGAATGTTTGGCGAGTCGTTGGGGTGGAACCTGTGTGCTGCTTTGGCACGCGGTAGTTCAGCGCCTGCTTTAGTCTACGCAAAGCCTTGCAAGTTGCACGGTATACACGGGTCTTTCCTGCAGTCTGCAATCGCACATCAAGCGCAACGGCGATGCAAGCTGTTGATTATAAAGGTGTAGGGAGGTTTTTGGCGCTGGCATGGGGCTTGCGGTGGTTACTGGCAACGCGCGTGGTCGACAGCAGTCGAGGCGCATCGCAATCTGCATTTGGAGGCCCCATGAACCAGAACATGACCCAACTCAACGAGCTCATCGAGATCACCCGCGACGGTCAGCATTTCTATCAGCATGCGATTGACGAGGTGAAAGAGGTCGAATTGCAGCATCTGTTCCGCGATATGGCTCAAGCCAAGACGCACATCATCCAAGCGCTGTCGGTAAAGGTTGCGGCCAATCAGCAGCAACCCGCACAAGGCGGCACTACTGCAGGTAAGCTGCGCGAGATGTACGCCGACACCAAGGCGAAGCTCGGCGACAGCGACGCGGTTTACATCGACCAGCTTGACCAGACTGAAGAGCGCATCCTGGCGGCCTTCGAGGATGCACTGAAAACAGCTGACCCTGATGTGAAGGCATTGCTAGCCATTGAGCTGCCGAAAATCCGGGCCTGTCATGAGCGCATTCATACCCTCAATCACAGCGACAGGAACCGCAGGGATTAGTCCGTCGTGCAAATCGCCCGGCGCTGTGCATAGGCATCGTGCAATATAAATTGGCGCAGCGATGTTTGGTGTATCTAAGTTATTGAAATTAAAGGATTAATAGGAAAGCTAACGGATGGCACGAGCCCTGCAACATAACCGCTAAGACAGACATGCCCCGCATGCTTAGAAGGAGTTGAGGATGAATCGTCAAGCACGTTTCCTACTGGTTGGAAAAGGTTTTCTTACCGCCGCAGTGGTCACGTTGATCATCGGAGCCGAACAGCCAATGTCGGAACCGCTCAGCCGGACACAGCATGAGTCAGCGGAACGAATCCGCATGTACGACGCTCAACCAGTAGGGATTGTGCAAACCGGACCTGCCCAGCAGACGATTGATTATTTGCAGGAGCGGTCGGAACAACGTTGGGTTTTCTAGTTGGAGATAGGCGACCCGATCCTTGCTGATCGGTCCGCTGAAGATGTCCTGAACCGAAGAGGAGTTACACCATGCTGAGTTGGGCTATTACGTTTCTGATCATTGCCATCATCGCCGCAGTACTGGGCTTCGGTGGTATCGCGGGCACTGCAACAGGTATCGCCAAGATCCTGTTCGTAGTATTCCTGGTGTTGTTTGTTGCTTCGCTGATTTTCGGACGAGGCCGCGGCCCACGAGCCTGATGCGGAACGCCGCTCGTCAGGGCGGCTGCAATATTAGGGAAGTAACAGCGGCTGGATGCCTTTTTTCAAAGCCTTCGCAAAAAGCGAAGTGCTGGTACTGAGGTCAATCATCCTCCTCGTGATTTACCCATCAGCCCCTACAGCGGGGGAGCCAAGGGGTCGGGACGCTCTTAATGGAGCGACCTAGGGGTACAGGGAGTACCTCCGTCATGGACCGGGCTCAGCGAAAGGCGACCGAAGGTGGAATGCCACCTTCGGCTTGCGATTTCTCCACAGCAGAGCACCCCTTGCGGGAATCTCGCTCTTTCATTGGCGTACCGGCCGCTGGCAATAGCGGTTAATGCACGATCTAGTGCAGCGCCTCAGCATATTCGCTGCACCTTCCATAGCTTCGCTCTGTTTGGTTCATGGCCGTTCTCCAGCCGCACCGCTATCATCGCCCGCAGTCATTCGTTGGAGAACCCCATGCTCAACGGCCTCTGGCTGGGCTTTTTTCTGATCGCTGCAGTTGCGGCGCTGGCGCGCTGGCTGCTGGGTGGCGATCCTGGTGTGTTTGCCGCTCTGGTCGAAAGCCTTTTTGCCATGGCCAAGTTGGCCGTGGAAATCATGATCGTGCTGTTCGGCACGCTTACCCTGTGGCTCGGCTTCCTTCGCATCGCGGAAAAGGCCGGCATGATCGAAAAGCTAGCGCGCCTGCTGGGTCCGCTGTTCAGTCGGTTGATGCCTGAAGTGCCCGCCGGGCATCCGGCGCTGGGGCTGATCACGCTCAACTTTGCTGCCAATGGGCTGGGCCTCGACAATGCTGCTACGCCGATCGGCTTGAAGGCGATGCGGGCATTGCAGGAGCTCAACCCTACGCCTCACATCGCCAGTAACGCTCAAATCCTTTTCCTGGTGCTCAACACATCAGGCCTGACTCTGCTGCCGGTGACCATTTTCATGTATCGCGTGCAGCAAGGCGCAGAGGACCCCACGCTGGTCTTTTTGCCGATATTGCTGGCGACCAGCGCTTCGTCGCTGGCGGGACTGCTCGCCGTGGCGCTGGTGCAGCGTCTGCGCCTGTGGGACCCGGTGGTCCTTGCCTACCTGATACCCGGTGCGCTGTTGCTGGGTGGTTTCATGGCGTTGCTTGCAGGGCTATCGGCCACTGCACTTTCTTCTCTTTCGTCGTTGCTCGGCAATCTCACGCTGTTCGGCCTGATCATTGCCTTTCTGGTCATTGGGGCGTTGCGCAAGGTGCCGGTCTACGAAAGCTTTGTCGAAGGGGCCCAGGAGGGCTTCGACGTAGCCAAGAGTCTGCTGCCTTATCTGATCGCCATGCTGTGTGCCATTGGCGTATTCCGCGCCTCCGGTGCGCTGGATTTCGGGCTGGATGGCATCCGCTGGGTGGTCGATGCACTGGGGTGGGACAACCGTTTCGTCGATGCGCTGCCGACCGCGCTGGTCAAACCCTTCTCGGGCAGTGCAGCACGCGCGATGCTGATCGAGACGATGCAGAGCCAGGGTGTCGACAGCTTTCCAGCATTGGTTGCGGCGACAGTGCAGGGCAGCACCGAGACGACCTTCTATGTATTGGCCGTTTACTTTGGTGCGGTGGGCATCCAGCGGGCGCGGCATGCGGTGGGCTGCGCTCTGGCGGCGGACTTCGCCGGCATTGTCGCGGCGATTCTGGTCTGCTATTGGTTCTTTGGCTGAACCCGGCAATTCGCAAGGTCTCGCCCAGACCGCCAGCAAGACGCAGGCGCTAAAAAAGAACCCGCCAATGGGCGGGTTAAAGCGTGGCTCGTTGCCAAAACCGGAATAGCGGTTCGGCGAGGAACATGACGAGGAACAATCGCAGCACCTGCAGTGCAGTGACCAAGGCGACCGACAGCTGCAGTGCCTCGGCCGTCAGGCACAGCTCGGTGATGCCGCCGGGCATCATCCCCAGCATCAGCGACGTCTGGTTCAGCGTGGCCGCCCAACCCAGCACTTCGGCGAGGCCCGCCGCAGCGAGCATGGCCAGCACCGTGAACAGCAGGATGCGCAGCATGAATCGCGGCGCGCTGCGAAAGAACGGTCGATCGAAGTGACAGCCCAGCGAGCAGCCGATCAGCCATTGGCCGAACTGACCAACGCCCTCAGGCATACCCAGATGCAGATCGAAAGCGGCGCTGGCAACGGCACAGACCGTGAGCGGGCCCAGCATCCAGGGGTTGGGTTGGCCGAGCCGCTTCCACAGCAACGCCAGCAGCCCGCCCGCCGGCAACAACACCGCCAACCAAGGCCAGCTCACCGGCGCCGGTGGCGGGGCATCCACTGGCGGCAGACTCCAGGTAAACAGGGCGGGGATGATCAGCACCACCAGCAGCAGTCGCATGCTATGAGCAGCAGCGACCATCGCCGGCTGGGCGGCGTGGCGACCGGCCAGGTTGACCATCTCGCTGGCGCCGCCCGGCATGCTGGAAAAGAACGCCGTGGCGCGGTCTGTGCCGCTGCGCAGGAGAATGTAGATGCCGATCAGGCTCAGCAGCAGCGTGCATAGCGCACCGGCGAGAATCACGGCGAAATGATCAACGACCTGCTGCATGACCTCGCTGGTGAAATGCAGGCCGATGGCGCTGGCGATCAACCATTGCCCGACCTGCCGACCCTGCGGGACTTCCCTTACCAGCCAGCCACTGCAGCGCACCGCAATGACCGCCAGCAGCGAACCGACCATCCACGGCAGCGGCCAGTTCGCCAGGCTTGCCAGCCAGCCGCCGAGGGCGCCGACCAGAGGCGTCGCCCACCATCCCGGCAGCTGGCGCGGCATCTCAGGCACTCGCCTCGTTCAGCTTGCCGCGACGGCGCTGGCGCCACCAGCGCAGCCCTGGCATGGCCAGCATCAGCGCAGCCATCGCCCAGAGCACCAGCGTGATCGGGCTGCCCCAGAGAATGCCCAGGTCGCCTGCGGAGATCGACAGCGCGCGGCGCAGGTTGTCTTCCATCATCTCGCCAAGCACGAAGCCGAGGATCAGTGACGACAGCGGGAATTCCAGCTTGCGCAGCAGGTATCCAAACACGCCAAGGCCCACCATCAGCACTAGGTCAAACGTCGTGCTGTGTACCGAGTAGACACCGACCACGCTGATTGCGGTGATGGCCGGGACCAATACCCAGTTGGGCACGCTGAGCATCTTCGAGAACAGGCCGACCAGCGGGATGTTCATCACCAGCAGGATGACGTTACCGATGAACAGCGAGGCGATCAGGCCCCAGACCACATCGGGCTGCTGTTCGAACAACAGTGGGCCGGGGGTGATGTTGTACAGCGTCAGTGCGCCGATCATCACCGCGGTAGTGCCCGAGCCCGGCACACCCAAGGTCAGCATCGGGATCAGCGAGCCACAGGCGGAGGCGTTGTTGGCCGCTTCCGGTGCGGCCAGACCACGCAGGTCGCCTTCGCCGAACTTGCCGCTGTCGCCGGCCATGCGCTTTTCGCTCATGTAGGTCATGGCGCTGGCGATGGTCGCGCCGGCACCAGGCAGGGTACCAATGACAAAGCCGGCCAGGGCACTGCGCACCATGGTCCAGAAGGTGAAGCAGAACTCCTTGAAGTTGAACAGCAGGCGTCCGCTGGCCTTGACCGCTTTCTGGCCGCTGTGGGTCTTTTCCAGCATCAGCAAGACTTCGCTGACGCTGAAGAAACCGATCACCACGATCACGAACTGAATGCCGTCGGACAGGCTCACGCTGCCAAAGGTGAAACGGTAGACGCCGGTCGTGGAGTCCACGCCAACGGTTGCCAGACCCAGGCCGATCAATGCGGCCATCAGGGTTTTGACCGGCTTGTCGCCAACCATGCCGCCCAGACAGGCGATGGCAAAGATCATCAGTACGAAGTATTCCGCCGGGCCGAAGGCCACCGCCCATTTCGCCAGCAGAGGGGCGAACAGCACTACACCGCAGGTGGCGATGATGCTGCCGATGAACGAGCTGACCGCCGACAACGACAAGGCGATACCCGCCTTGCCCTGGCGTGCCAGGGGATAGCCGTCGAGGGTGGTCATCACAGCTGCAGCGTCGCCGGGTACGTTGAGCAGAATCGCCGAGATCCGACCACCGTACTCGCAGCCCAGGTACACAGCGGCCAGCAGGATCAGCGCAGTCTCCGGCGGCAGGCCTAGCGCAAAGGCGAGAGGCAGCAGCAGGGCGACGCCATTGATCGGGCCGAGCCCAGGCAGCAGCCCAACAACGGTGCCGACAAAAGCGCCAAACAGTGCCACCAGCAGGTTCATCGGCCGCGTGGCGACGTCAAAGCCCTGCCACAAGAAATTCAAGGTTTCCATTTTCAGCTCTCCAGCAAGCGCAGCACGCCAAGCGGCAGCGGCACATCAAGCAACAGGTCGAACAGGCCAAAGAGCAGCACGCCCATCAGCACGCCGCTGATCAGGCTTGGCAACAAGCGCCCGTTGAACAGCAGGCCAAGGGCGAAGGTGGCCAGCGCGGTGGTGATGACGAAGCCAAGCTGCTCGAACAGCAATGCGTACGCCAGCAGGACCAGGACGCAGTACAGGGCGCGCCGGGCCATGGTCCAATCGAACGGCGGCGTCGGGTCGCCGTGTGGTTTGCAGAGCAGCCAGAGCGCGCCGCAAGCCATCAGGAACAGCAGCAGTAGCGGGTAGGCGCGCGGGCCGACCGGGTCGTAGGCGAAGGGCGCCTCGAAACCCCAGGCGAGCAGCGCCAGTCCGGCGCAGGCGAGCAGCCAGGCCGCGGCAAAGACACGAACGTACATGGTGGTTACCTCGGGAGGAGCGGGTAGCGGCTGCCCTCGGGAAGCCGCTACCGGCAGGGTGTTACTTGACCAGGCCGAATTCGCCGGCGAGTTCCTTGTAGTCGGCGACCTGCTTGTTGACGAACTCGGTGAGCTCATCGCCTGTCATCGACAGCGGGAACAGATCGCGTTGCTCGCGCAGCTTGGCGAAGTCCTCGTCGGCCAGCAGCGTGTCGAACTGGGTCTTCCACCAGTTGAAGTCTTCATCGCTGACTTCCGGGCCCATGTAGAAGCCGCGGATCACCGGCCAGCTGATGTCGTAACCCTGTTCCTTGGCGGTCGGGATCTCGGACATCTTGCCCGGCAGTCGATCATCGGACAGCACCGCGAGGATGCGGATCTTGCCGGCTTCGAGCTGCGGGGCGACCTCGCCCAGGCCGCTGCTGGTGACCTGCACGTGACCGCCGAGCATGGCCGTGAGGGTTTCACCGCCGCCTTCGAACGCGACGTAGCGCAGTTTCTTCGGATCCACACCCGCGGCGCGGGCGATCAACGCGGTCTGCATCCAGTCCTGCCCGCCAATGGTGGCGCCAGCGCCGAACACCACGCTGCTGGGGTCTTTCTTCACCGCCGCGATCAGGTCATCAAGGTCCTGGTAGGGCGCATCAGCGCGTACCGAGATGGCGCCGTAGTCGGTGCCGATGCCGGCGAGCCAGCGCACGTCGGTCTCGTCATAGCGGCCGAACTTGCCCTGCGCCAAGTTCAGCAGCGAGCCGCTGGAGAACGCTGTAATGGTCGCCGGGTCGTCCGCTCGCTGGGCGATCACTGCGTTGTAAGCCACTGCGCCGACTCCGCCAGGCATGTAGGTGACGCGCATGGGCGATTCGAGCAGGCCCTCGTCTTTCAGGCCGCTCTGGGCCAGCTTGCAGGTCAGGTCGAAGCCGCCGCCGGGCTTGGCCGGGGCGATGCACTCGGGACGCTTGGGTTCGGCGAACAGCTGGCTAGACAGGACCAGGCAGGACGAGAGCAGGGCGATACGACGGATTGCTGTCTTCATGGGTGTCTCCTCTGATTCTTATTGTGGACGGCTTTACCAGATGGGCAGGCTGTAGCTGACGATCAGGCGGTTTTCGTCAGCGTCACGGGCGAAATCGGAACGGAACATGGCGTTGCGCATGCGTACGGCCACGTTTTTCAGCGGACCGGTTTGTACGACGTACTTGAGTTCGATGTCGCGCTCCCACTCGCTGCCATTGCTGCCGCCGCTGTACTCGGCGTTGTCACCGGAGATATAGCGCGTCAGGAAGGTCAAGCCGGGGACGCCGATCGAGGCGAAGTTGTAGTCGTAACGCGCTTGCCAGGAACGCTCGTCGGCATTGGCGAAATCGTTGATCTGCACGAAGTTGACCAGGTAAGGGTTGCTGCCGTCGACGTAGGCGTAGCCGGTGTCACCGTTCATTTGCTGATAGGCGAGGCTGACCTTGTTGCCGCCCAGGCTGTAGCCCACCATGCCGTTCCAGGCCTGGTTGTCGATCTTGCCGGCATTGGCTGCGCCGGTGTCATCACTGATCATCAAACGCAGGTCGGCGGTCAGCGACGAATTCTCGCTCAGCGGCTGCACAGCCTGCAGGTTGAAGAAGTGTTGACGATAGATGTCGTCCAGCTCGGCGGCGTAGTAGGTGCCGATGAGCTTTTCGTTGAAGTCATAGCGCGCGCCGGCAAAGGTCAGATGATCGGCCTCGGCAGCGCTGTCGAAACGACCGTTCTTGTTGTTGACCTGCAGCTCCTGAGAGTTGGTCGAAGCACGGTCGATGACCTTGTCCAGACGCCCGCCGGTCAGGGTAAGACCGGTCACGTCCTGAGACACCAACAGGGTGCCTTCGAATACCTGGGGGAGGGTTCGGCTGTCGCTGGCGGTAACCACTGGCGTTTCCGGGATGTGGCTGCCGTAACGCAGTTCGGTTTCCGAGAACTTCGCCTTGGCCGTCAGACCGAGGCGGCTGAACTCGTCCGGCGTGCTGCCATCGTCGCGCACTGGCAGCAGATCGGTGTTGGTGCGGCCACCGCCGGAATCCAGTTTGACGCCGAGCATGCCCATGGCATCTAGGCCGAAGCCCACAGTGCCTTCGGTAAAGCCTGATTCGATGTTGAGCAGGAAACCCTGCGCCCATTCTTCACGCTTGGACTGGCCGGTGCCTTCGCGAAAATCACGATTGAGATAGATGTTCTGGGTTTGCAGGGTCGCGCTGCTGTCTTCGATGAAATCGGCCTGGGCCATGGGCGCCAGAGAGGCAGCCGCGACGGCGAGGGCAAGGCGAGCACGTACGGGGTTTATTCTGACGGCAGTCAGCATCCTTCAATCTCCACTATTGTTTTTGTTGTGGCGGCGTGAGCCGCGCCAGGTGGGTCGAGCCACCTGAGCCCGATCCTAGGCGGCGAAGCTTTCGCCAGGCTTTCAAGGGCGAAAGCAGCGGGCGGCGTGCCTTGTCGCTACACTGGCGGCCCGTTCCGTGTGTGGCAGAGGACAGGCAAATGCGGATTCTCTTGGTCGAGGACCATCCCCAGCTGGCTGAAAGCGTGGCGCAGGCGTTGCGCGCTGCGGGATGGACGGTTGACCTGCTCAACGATGGCGTCGCCGCTGATCTGGCGTTGTCGACCGAGGATTACGCGCTGGCGATCCTCGATGTAGGCCTGCCCAGGCTTGACGGCTTTCAGGTGCTGTCGCGCCTGCGTGAGCGTGGCAAGACCCTGCCGGTGTTGATGCTGACTGCCCGTGGGGAGGTCACCGATCGGGTCCATGGGCTCAATCTCGGCGCTGACGATTACCTGGCCAAGCCCTTTGAACTCTCCGAACTGGAGGCGCGGGTCAAGGCGTTGTTGCGGCGCAGCGTGGCTGCTGGCGAGCGCCAGCAGCGCTGCGGTTCGCTGGTGTATGACCTGGATGCGCGGCGCTTCAGCCTCCAGGGGCAGCCGCTCAGCCTGACGTCTCGGGAGCAGGCGGTCCTCGAGGCGCTGATCACACGGCCTGGGCGGGTCATGAGCAAGGATCAGTTGGCGGCGCAGGTGTTCGGCCTCGATGAGGACGCCAGTGCCGACGCCATCGAAATCTACATCCACCGGCTGCGCAAGAAACTCGAAGGCAGCGCGGTGCGCATCGTGACGTTCAGAGGCTTGGGCTATCTGCTGGAGGCAGCGGATGCCTGAAGCGATACAGCCGCGCGCTGGCAGTTTGCGCGGTGGGTTGCTGCGCAGGCTGGCGATGCTGTTGACCCTGCTAATGCTGTTCAGTGGTTGGAGCGCCTACTGGAACGGGCGCGCCGCCGCCGACACTGCCTACGACCGGACCTTGCTGGCTTCGGCCCGCGCCATCGCCGATGGCCTGGTTGCCAATGATGGGCAGCTCCGCGCCAATGTGCCCTACGTGGCGCTGGACACCTTTGCCTACGACAGCGCCGGGCGCATCTACTATCAGGTGCTGGATACCGAAGGCCGGTTGGTCAGCGGCTACGAGCATCTGCCTGCGCCGGGTGCCGAGATCCGTCGCACTGACGACTATCCCGCGCTGGCGCGCTTCTACGACGGAGAATTCCGGGGCGAAGGTGTGCGGCTGGTGAGCCTTCTGCAACCTGTGAGCGAGCCGGAGCTCAACGGCATTGCTGAAATCCGCGTCGCCGAAACGCTGGGCGCTCGTGAGCGCATGGCCCGCAGCCTGCTGGTGGATACGCTGTGGCGTGTTGGGTCACTGGCCATTGCTGCGCTGGTGCTGGTGTGGCTGGCGGTCAGCGCGGCGTTGCGTCCCCTGGGCAAACTCAGCGAGGCGGTCGAACAGCGCCAGCCTGACGATCTGCGGCCGCTACCGCTGGTGGCCGTGCAACGCGAGCTGAAACCTCTGGTGGCAGCGCTCAATCACTTCACCGAGCGGCTACGCGGGCAATTCGAGCGGCAGGCGCAGTTCATTGCCGACGCTGCCCATGAGCTGCGCACGCCATTGGCGGCGCTCAAGGCGCGGATCGAACTCGGCCAGCGTGAACAACAGCCGCAGCGTTGGCAGGAGACGCTTGAAGAAGCCCGAGCCCATACCGACCGGGTGATTCATCTGGCCAACCAGTTGTTGTCGCTGGCGCGTATCGAAACCGGCGCGCAGTCGATTGCTGAAGGCGGTGCCCAGTGCTTGGACCTCAGCCAGTTGGCGCGGGAACTGGGCCTGGCCATGGCTGCGCTGGCCCACAAACGGGGCGTCGCGCTGGCGCTGGAAGCCGATCAGCCGATATGGATCGACGGCGAGCCGACGTTGTTGACGGAGCTGCTCAGCAATCTGCTGGATAACGCCCTGGCGCACACGGCGAATGGCGGAAATGTGGTGCTGAGAGTGAAGGAAGAGGGCGTGCTGGAGGTCGAGGATGACGGTCCGGGGATTCCCGAGGCGGAGCGCGCCAAGGTCTTCGCCCGTTTCTATCGTGTGCACCAGCAAGGGCGGGGCGCCGGGCTTGGTCTTGCCATCGTTGGCGAAATTGTTCGTGCCCACCGGGCGACTATCGAACTGGATCAGGGCGCCTTGGGCGGGCTGCTGGTAAAGGTGCGCTTCCCGCCACCGGTTCCCGATTCAGTTGACTGACGGCTCGAGAGCCTCGTCGGCTTCGGCAATTGCCACCTGATTGCGACCGTTGTGTTTGGCCCGATAAAGCGCCGCATCGGCACACGCCAGCAATTGTGAAGGGGAGCAGTTCGCAGGCGGCTGCAGGGTCGCCACGCCGATGCTGATGGTCAGTTCCAGCCGCTGCTCGCCATGAGCGGGCCGTAGCGCTGCCACGGCTGCGCGGACTCGTTCGGCCTGTTCGCCGGCTTCGCGGCTGTTCATGCCTGGCAGCGCGATGACGAACTCTTCGCCGCCATAGCGCGCAACCACGTCGCCGGCCCGTTGGCCGTGTTGCTTGAGCGTATCGGCTACCAGCCGCAGGCAGTCGTCACCAAACGCATGCCCGTAGGTGTCGTTGACCCGCTTGAAATGATCGATGTCCAGCAGCAGCACCGACAATGGCGTCTCCGTGCGTTGGGCGCGGCGGATCTCTTCGTCGATCATCAGGTCGAAATGCCCCCGGTTCGACAGCTGGGTCAGCGCATCGGTAACACTCATGCGGGTCAGTTGCTCGTTGACCCTCTCCAGGCCGCGCTTGGCCTCTTCCAGCGCCCGAGTTCGTTCGTACACACGCGCCTCAAGCGCCTCGTTGTTGCGGATCTGCATCTCTAGCGCCTGCTGTTGCGCCTGGAGGCGTGACTCACGCTCCTGCGCCAATGCATCGGAGGCTTGCAAGGCACTCTGCTGCGCCAGGATCCGGCGGTCACGCTCGTGATTAATGCGCTCGGCCAATGCCATCGACAGCAGCACGAACTCAGCGAACATACCGATCAGCTGGCCATGCAGGGTCAGTGCATTCAGCGGCAGCAGTCCCTCCAGCGCCAGCAGGTGGGCGATGGTGGCGACCAACAATGTCGACCAGGCGATGGTGAACAGGCGTGCTGAACGGTTGCCTCGAATCCACAGGTTGATGACGGCGGCCATCGTCAGGATGCAGTGAACCAAGGCGACCGGTTCGGCCATCAGATAACGAGCCAGCGAGGGTGCGAACAAGGTGACCAGAATCACCACGCCCCAGTAGCCCATCAGCACCCAGGTGACCAGCCAGGGCCAGCCGCCATAACTTCGGACCTTGAGAAAGCGACTGGCGAACAACAACGGGGTGAAAAAACACAAGGCTGCCGACAGCGCATAGAAGCGGCGGGCGAAAACAGGCGTGTCGGGCCACAGGAATAGCTGGCCGAAGCCGGTTATCGTGAGTACGTAAAAAAGCGCGCTGAGAAGATAGGCAACATAGAGCAGATAGGCCACGTCCCGGGTGAACACGAACAGGCTGCTGTTGTAGAGAAGAATCACCAGCATGCCGCCGAAGAACAGGCTGATCATCGCGACGTCGGTAATTTTTTCCGCTGCGAACGCCGTTTCATCGTAAATGCTCAACGGCAACGCCATGAGTTCATGGGCTTGTACCTGCATGTACACCACGGCGTGATCATTGCCACGCAACTCCAGCGGGAAGACCAGGTTGTGGTCTGCTAGCGGTTGATCACGCTTGGGAATGTGATCGCCAGCCTGCATCAAGGGACCCCACTCGCCTTCGGCTGGGTAGAACAGACGTACACGCACCTTGTCCAGGACAGGCCATTTCAGGCTCAGGTACCAGCGCTCGGCGCTTGTGGCATTGCTATCAACTTCGAAGCGCACCCATGCGCCGTCCCGCTGTTTCTTGAGATTGGGCTTGGCTAACGGCTGCCACTGCCAAGGGGCAGTGTGAGCGGTTGCGAAATCGGCATCGGGATGCCCGGGTAGCCATTCCACCTCGCCCATGTGGAGTTCCGCACCGCTTTTGCTGACGACGCCTGGAACAAAAGCTGCGATGGCCTGGCCCGACATGAGGCCGGCAAAGGCGGTTAACAGGCAGCAGAGCAAGAGCCGGCGGAATCGCATCAGGTGAGAGGTCTCGTCTAACGACCCATCGCGACGCATAGGCAGCCGTGAGGGTCAGGCAGTGGTTTGGCCATCGAAACGATACGGCTAATGTCGTTTTGATACCACTGCTAGGCTACTAACGGCTCTCCCACCCATCGGAACGTCAACTGGAGCCTTCTTGACCGGCTAACCGCGTCGCCGTGTCCAGAATTGCTGCACCAGCATTTCCATGCTGTCAGCCAATTGAGCGACACCCGAAGCGGTCTCCCGACTGCGCAGGCCACTTTCTACATGCTGATCGGAGCCGCTACGAATGCTCACGATGTTCTGATTGATGTTCTCGCTGACGGCACTCTGCTGCTCGACGGCCGAGGCAATCTGCATGCTCATGTCGCTGATCTCGTTCACTCGATTGTTGATGTCCTGGAGCGAGCGTGCCGCTTGCTCAGCCTGCTCGACACTTTCCATGGCCTGATCTCGGCTACGTTGCATCACTTCCACCGCTTGACGTGCACCGCCCTGCAAAGCCGCGATCATCGAGTTGATTTCCTGGGTGGACTGCTGGGTTCGAGACGCCAGGCTACGAACCTCGTCAGCAACTACAGCGAAGCCACGGCCCTGTTCGCCGGCGCGGGCGGCTTCAATGGCAGCATTAAGGGCGAGCAGGTTGGTCTGCTCGGCGATGCCGCGGATGACATCCAACACCTTGGTTATGTCGTTGCTGTGTGCTTCCAGTTCGAGAATGACATCACCGGCGTGCTGAATATCCTGAGCTAGCCGGCCGATAGCCGCCCCCGTCTTATTGACGACATCCGTACCGGTTGCAGCTTCGCTGTTGGCTCGGCTGGCTGCCTCGGCGGTGCGCTGGGCGTTGTTGGCGACTTCCTGCACGCTCATCGCCATCTGATTGATTGCGGTGGCAACCTGATCGGTTTCGCTCTGCTGACGCGATGCGCTCTGTGCGCTGCTGTCCATGGCTCCCACCAGCTCCCGTGCATGCATGCTCAGCTGGCGTGAAGCATCACCGATTCGGCCAACCATGGCGCCGGCTTCGGTTTCGAGCAGTTTCATGGCATAGCTAATCTGACCGAACTCGTCGCGGCGGCCCGTGTAGACCAGCTGACCGACGGCATCATCCCCCACCTGCCGAGCCTGTGCAGCAAGACGCTGCAGAGGCGCAAGCGCCATGTATGCAAAGACGCTCGCGCTCAAGGTAGCCGCAGCTGCAGCCGCTACCGCCGCTATGAGGCTTGCTCCACCTAACAGTGCCCCCCCGATAGCGCAGGGAGCAGCACCCAGGGCGACGAGCAGGGCGACGCGGCTACGCACGCCCAAGGGGGAGCGGCGCAGAGCGGCGGGTGGCCGCTTTTCGCGCAGTTGCGCATATAACGTTTCGGCTGCCGCTACCTGTGCGGCCTGCGGCTTGGTCCGCACCGATTGGTACTCGACCACTTTCCCGTTGCGGCTGATGGGGGTGACAAAGGCGCTGACCCAGTAGTGATCGCCGTTCTTGCAGCGGTTCTTCACCATTCCCATCCATGACCTGCCAGCACGAACGCTGGACCAGAGGTCACCGAATGCTTCGGGGGGCATGTCGGGATGGCGGACTATGTTGTGATGCTGACCGAGCAACTCACGCTCTTCGAAACCGCTGATCTTAATGAAGTCGGGGTTTACATAGGTGATATCGCCGTTGAGGTCGGTGGTGGACAGTATGTTGGCTGTCTCACTGAAGGACACGTCGCGTCCGGTGACCGGTACGTTCAAGCGCATGGTGGAATTCTCTGAAACTAGATTATTTTTCCGCCACGGACGTCTTGACCGATGCCCAGACTGGACATCGCGCAACCCTGCTATTCACCTTGCGGTGAAATCCTCGGACTTCCAAACGGATCCTATTCGGTCTTGCTAAACCGAGCCTTCAAACGGCCTTGTTGGTGCTTCGGCCAGCACATTGCTCTGCTTGTAGTGCGCACTCGCATTACATCGAGTGATGGCATTGTGATATCGGCTGCTTTGGTCAGCCATCCGCCCGAAAGACCGACCGCTTTAGTCGGATAGTGGCTCTGTGCTATGAGGCGATCTTATACATATAAATATTTATGTACAGATATTTGTATAGGTATTTCAGGTTTATTCCGCTGATGAGCAACCCCCCATCCCCAAATGGGTCATAGCCATAGTCACAGGGCGCCCATTAGCCGTGAGGTTGAGGTCCGAGCTGTTACCGAGGCAGCGGCCTGCTAGACTCCAAACTTCCCGCGTGGCTCACGAGGCCTGCAGGACAATTCCAAAACAACCAATAAGGAGTGGATCCATGAAAGGCAAATCCTTGGCATGGATATTTTCCGCCGCATTGGCGGGGACTGGTCTGAGCGGTATGGCTCAGGCGCAAGAGCAATTCGTCACTATCGGTACCGGCGGCCAGACGGGCGTCTACTACGTTGCCGGTCAGTCAATCTGCCGCTTCGTCAACCGTAACGCCGAGGACCTGAAGTGCAACGCGCCAGCCAGTGGCGGCGGCGTGGCGAACGTCAACGGCCTGCGCAGCGGCGAATTCAATTTCGGCATCATGCAGTCGGACCACCAGTACAAGGCGATGAAGGGCCTGGAGCCGTTCAAGAGCGAAGGCGCCATGGAAGACATCCGTGCCGTGTTCTCGCTGCAGAGCGAGGTTTTCACCGTCCTGGCGCGCCGTGATGCCAACATCAAGAGCCTGGATGATCTGAAAGGCAAGCGCGTCAACATCGGCAACCCCGGTTCCGGTCAGCGTGACACCCTCGAAGAGATCATGAACGAGAAGGGCTGGGACAAGTCGGCCTTCGCGCTCGCCGCCGAACTCAAGCCGGCCGAGCAGGCCAGCGCTCTGGGCGACAACAACATCGATGCCATGACCTACTTCGTCGGTCACCCCAATGGCGCGATTCAGGAAGCCACCACTACTGTCGACGCTGTTCTGGTACCGATCACCGGTCCTGAGATCGACAAGCTGCTGTCCGAGAAGAGCTACTACACCAAGGCTGAAATCCCAGGTGGCATGTACAAGGGCAACGACAGCGCCACTCAGTCGATTGGCGGCAAGGCCGTGCTTTCCACTACGTCCAAGGTCGATGACGAAGTGGTCTACAAGCTGGTCAAGTCGGTGTTCGAGAACATCGAGCGCTTCCAGCGCCTACATCCTGCATTCAAGGATCTGAAGCCGGAAGACATGATCAAAGTCGGTCTGTCTGCGCCGCTGCATGACGGTGCCGTGCGTTACTACAAGGAACGGGGCTGGATGTAACGGCCTTTACGGCTCGCTGCATCGCTGTGGACGGTTATCCGTCCACAGCATTTGCCTGAAAACCCGTGTGCTTCGTGCCGCGGGTTTTCGCGGTTTCCGTTCCCTGAAAAAACAGGCCAGATTTCATGCAAGACAACCATCCTTCTACTGAAGATCTGATTGCCAAGGACGTCGGTGCTCGGCTGCCCAGCGGCGCAATGGCCAAGCTGATCGCCAGCCTTGCGCTGCTCTGGTCGCTGTTCCAGCTGTGGATCGCCTCGCCGTTGCCCTTCATGCTGCGCATCGGCGTGTTCAATAACACCGAGGCGCGTTCGATTCACCTGGCGTTCGCCCTGCTGTTGGCATTCCTCGTTTATCCCGCATTCAAGCGCTCGCCGCGCGACCGGGTGCCACTGATCGACATCGCGCTCGGATTGATTGCCGCCGCGAGCGCAGGCTACCTGTTCATCGTTTATGAGCAGCTGGCCCAGCGTCCCGGCAACCTCACCACCATGGACCTGATCACGGCGTGCATCGGTATTCCGCTGTTGCTGGAAGCGACCCGCCGCGCACTCGGCCCTGCCTTGGCGGTGATTGCCCTGATCTTCCTCGGCTACAGCCTGGCTGGCCCATACATGCCAGGCCTGCTGGCGCATCGTGGCGTCAGCTTCACAGCGCTCGCCAACCACCAGTGGATCACCACCGAGGGTGTGTTCGGCATCGCCCTGGGTGTCTCCACCAGCTTCGTGTTTCTCTTCGTCCTCTTTGGCGCGCTGCTTGAGCGTGCGGGCGCCGGGCATTACTTCATCCAGCTGGCGTTCAGCATGCTTGGCCATTTCCGCGGTGGCCCGGCCAAGGCGGCGGTGGTTGCGTCCGGCATGACCGGCCTGATTTCGGGCTCGTCCATTGCCAACGTGGTGACCACCGGGACCTTTACCATCCCGATGATGAAGCGCACCGGGTTTTCGGCCGAGAAGGCCGGCGCGGTGGAAGTGGCCTCATCTGTCAACGGGCAGATCATGCCTCCGGTGATGGGCGCGGCGGCGTTTCTGATGGTTGAGTACGTAGGCATCCCCTACGTCGAAGTGATCAAGCACGCCTTTCTGCCGGCATTGATCTCCTATATCGCACTGGTCTACATCGTTCATCTGGAGTCGCTCAAGCTCGGTCTCACCGCGCTGCCACGGGCCAACGTGGCCAAGCCCTGGATGCAGCGGCTGATCGGCTTCGCCTTTGGCGTTGCGCTGATCTCCGGCGTTTCGCTCACGGTCTACTACGGCCTCGGGTGGCTCAAACCTGCCCTGGGCGACGCAGCGATCTGGGTGGTCGGGGCACTGCTGGTGGCGGTCTATCTGGGTCTGCTTAAAATCGCCGCGAGCAATCCGCCGCTGCCGGCCGAAGACCCCGACGCGCCGCTGGAAAAACTGCCGCAGACCCGACCGGTGCTGCTGTCCGGCCTGCACTTCCTGTTGCCGGTGGTGGTGCTGGTCTGGTGCCTGATGATCGAGCGCCTGTCGCCTGGCCTGTCCGCATTCTGGGGGTCGGTCATTCTGGTCATCATCCTGCTGACCCAGCGACCGCTTCTGACCTGGATGCGCCGCGACGGTACTCATGCGCACGGCAACTTCATGGACGGCGTGATCGACCTGCGCGAAGGGCTGATCGCCGGTGCACGCAACATGATCGGGATCGGCATCGCCACCGCGGCGGCCGGGATCATCGTCGGTGCCGTCTCGCAGACCGGCGTGGGCCTGGTGCTGGCCGATCTGGTCGAACTGCTGTCCATGGGCAACCTGATGCTGATGCTGCTGCTCACGGCATTCCTCAGCCTGATCCTTGGCATGGGCCTGCCAACCACTGCCAACTACATCGTGGTGTCCAGCCTGCTGGCACCGGTGATCGTGGCACTGGGGGCACAGAGCGGATTGATCGTGCCGCTGATCGCGGTGCATCTGTTCGTCTTCTACTTCGGCATCATGGCTGACGTGACGCCGCCGGTGGGGTTGGCCTCGTTCGCCGCGGCTGCCGTGTCCAAGGGTGACCCGATCAAGACGGGTGTGGTGGCCTTCTACTACAGCCTGCGTACTGCCGCGCTGCCATTCCTGTTCATCTTCAACACCGACTTGTTGCTGATCGATGTGTCGTTCTGGCACGGAATGGTGATCTTCGTCATCGCGACACTGGCCATGCTGATCTTTGCAGCCGGTACCCAGGGCTACTTCCTGGTGCGCAGCCGCTGGTACGAAAACGTGCTGCTGCTGTTGATCGCCTTCACGCTGTTCCGTCCGGGCTTCTGGATGGACATCGTGCATGACCCCTACCGAGACATACCGCCTACGCAGTTGGTCCAGGCGCTGGAAGCAGTCGAGGAAGACAGCCAGCTGCGCCTGCGCATTCGGGGTGAAGACGCCGTGGGTGACATGCGTGAGTTCAGCCTGCTGATCGCCATCCCGAACGGCGAGACCGGCGCGGAAAAGCTGGAGAAGCTGGGCGTGATGACCTATGAGGAAGACGGCAAGGTGCTGATCGACAGCGTGACCTTCGGCAGCCCTGCCGCCGAGCTCGGATTGCAGTTCGATCAGGAAATTCTGGCCGTGCGCGCGCCTACCGACCGCTGGGCCAAGGAGTGGATGTGGCTACCCGCTCTGTTGCTGTTCGGACTGGTGGTGTGGATGCAGAGGCGTCGGCAGCGGGACTGACCCGTTTGCTAAGCTGACTTCAACCCCGGCCGTGCACTGCATCGCCGGGGTTTTTCTTGCCCGCACCGACCATCGGACCGGTCGGGATCAGGCCGGCTTGCCCGGCGGCAGCTGCTGCTTGATCCGCGTTTCTCGCACTGCCTGGCTTTCGCCCGAGACGCGCGGCTTTCCACTGCCGGAGCCCTCCAATGCCGGGTACGCCGCGCTGCAGAACAACGAGTTCAGCCGCTTCATGTCGGCAATCAGCTCCAGATGGGCGGCGCTGGTCTCGATGCTTTCCACCACCTGCTGGTGCAGCCGATGGACATGGGCGTGGGCCAGTTCGCGCTCACGCTTGCGGAACTGACGCTTCTGCTGCAGCAACTGGCGCGCACTGTGGGAATCACCGGAGAGAAACACTGACAGACCCAGGCTCAGATTGGCGCTGAGCAGGCTGTGCAGCTGACCGAGCTCGTCCAGCCCGCTGTCGGAAAACGAGCGCCGCTTGGAAATCTTGAGGTTCTGCACCTTGCCCAGCATGTGCTCGATGATATCGCCGGCTTGCTCCAGGTTGATTGCCAACTCGATGATTTCGGCCCAGCGCCGGCTTTCCTGTTCGGCCAGGTCCTCGCGTGGCATTCGCGCCAGGTAGAGCTTGACGCCGCTGTAGAGCGCGTCGACATCGTCGTCCAGGCGGCGGATGTCCTCGCCCGGCTCCGGACGGTCTTCACGCAGGGCTTCGAGCAGGCGTGCCAGCATGGTTTCCACCAGATCGCCGATGCGCAGTGTCTCGCGTGTGGCATTGGCCAGGGCCAGCGAGGGGGTGTCCAGCGCAGTGGGGTCGAGATGGCGCGGCTGCGCAATGCCGTTATCCAGAGGCCGCTCCGTCAGTACCCGCTCGCAGAGCCTGGCCATCAGGCCGACCGTTGGCAATAGCACCAGGCAACGTAGCGAGTTGTAAGCCAGGTGGAAGGCGATGACCTGGGTTTGCGCACTGAAGCCGAGCGTTGCCATCCATTCCACCGTCATCGGCAAGAACGGCAGCACCACAAGGCCGGCGAGCTTGTACAGCAGATTGCCCAGCGCTACCCGACGGGCCGGCACCGGTTGCGGCGTCGCATTGAGCCAGGCCAACACACCGCTGCCAACGTTCGCACCTATGACCACACCCAGCGCCACCGGCAGGCTGATCAGCCCGGCACTGGCCAGCGTTGCGGTGAGCAGAACGGCGGCGAGGCTGGAATACGACAGCACCGCGAATAACGCGCCGACCACCACGGCCAGCAGGGTGTCGCCGGCCAGAGAGGAGAACAGCACACGCATGCCGCGCGCTTCGGTGATGGGTTCGGCGGCGCCAACGATCAGCTGCAGCGCCAGAATGATCAGGCCAAGGCCGATCAGCACGCGACCGAGCTGGCCTGCACGGGTCTGTTTGCGTGAAAGGAACAGGCTGACCCCGACCAGAGTGAACAGCGGGGACAGCCACGACAGGTCCAGGGTCAGCACGCGGGCCATCAATGCAGTGCCGACGTCCGCGCCAAGCATGATCGCCAAGGCGGTCGGCAGCGCCATCAAACCCTGCGCCACGAACGAGATGGCCAGTAGGGCCGTGGCGTTGCTGCTCTGCACCAGCGCGGTGACGCCGATTCCCGCCGTGAAGGCCATGGGCGCGTTGGCCATGCTGTGGCCGAGCAACCTGCGCAGGTGCGAGCCATACACTCGCATGATTCCGGTGCGCACGATGTGCGTGCCCCAGACCAGCAGCGCGATGGAGGACAGCAGATGCAACAGCGTCAACATCGGGCAGGGTCTCCGGCGACAGGATGATCAACAGGCACAGCCAGTCTCGCCAAAGGCGGGAGGTCAGCTGTGGGTTATATCCGGTTGACCATGGTCGGCAGCCGCCCGTTCACGAAATCGTCATGAACCGCTGCGCTTGCATCAGTTGGGCGAGTAGTAGCCCACGCCTAGCAGCACGTCGTCGACCCGACGGATCAGCGAGTGCTTTTTCTCCACCGCATTGGTAGCCGGATTGCGCCAGACATAGTCGACGGTTCCGCTGCCCTTGTTCTTGGCCAGTTCGATCATCTGCTTGAACAGCGGCGTACCGGCGGCATCGGTGACTTCGCGAACATCGACACCCACCAGGTTTGGAGAAGCGCCACTGGCGCGGTACTGGCCGTCCTCCAGGCCGATAACGAACACATACTCGTCATTCATCACGAAGCCGCCCTGGGGGTCGTTGAAGGCCTTGAACGCAGCCTCGCCACCCGAACGTTTCATCAGTGCTACGGCTTCATCCAGCATTTTCTGCGCGTGCTCGGCGGAAGAGCGCGGGATGTAATACCCCACCGCGAGGATCTGATCGCCCACCTTGCGGTACAGGCTGGTCTTGTTCTCGACCTTATTGTCGGCCGGGTTCAGCCAGTGGTAGTCCACCTGGCCGCTGTCAGCGGTGCGGGCACCGTCGACGATCTGGCGGATGAAGGGTTTACCGGCGGCGTCCTTGAGGTCCATCACGTTGAGCCCAACCAGCGCGCGCGACGCACCGTTACTGGCCAGCATGGTGCCGTTCGGGTCCAGGACAAACACATAGTGCTGGCCATCGACGAAGCTCCCCTGGCGGTCATTGAACGCGGCCAGCGCCTGCTCGGGTCCGTTCGCCTTCAGGTGAGCGGTGGCGCGCTCAAGCAGCGCGCTGGCCTGGCGCGCATGGCTGCGCTCCACTGAGCCTTTGGCTGGCGCGTTGTCGGTCACGGCGTAGACCAGCGGGCTCGCGCTGATGGCCGCGCCCAACATGAGAGTCAGCAGGTTCCGGTTGTTCAATTTCATCGATTGCTCCTAGCCTGAGGCAGGCGACAGGTTGCTGGGGGCATTGGGACTGCCTGTCATGGAATATCCTATGGCGGGTAGGGGATTGATATTGAACACAAGAACCGTTGAGTTCCTGCGAAAGGAGTAGGAAGGAACGCCGCACCGGCTATCTACGCATGCCTTTGCAGCACCGCTGCGCAACCGGAACTTGTTACCCTTGGCCGCTGATCCAGTCGAAGCCGCCGCCATGCTCAGCCTCTACCACGCCCCTGACCTCGAAACCCTCGGCGAACTGGCCACGCGCCTGCTTGCACAGCCGCTCAGTGACCCCTTCGCCCCGGCACTGGTGATGGTGCCGAGCCAGGGCATGGGCCGCTGGCTGACCCTGGAGCTGGCGCGCAAGCAGGGCATCGCCATGCAGCTGGAGATGCAGTTGCCGGCCAAATTCGTCTGGGACCTGAGCCGCACCGTGCTCGGCAGCCTGCCGGAGCAATCGGCGTTCTCCCCGACCACCCTGACTTGGCGCTTGTACGGCTGGCTCTGCGATCCGGGCAACCTCGAACTCGCACCGCGTCTGGCGCAGTATCTGGACGGCGGTGACGAGCGCCGGAGGCTAAGTCTGGCGGCCAAGATTGCCGATGTCTTCGACCAGTACCTGCTTTATCGCGACGACTGGCTGGCCGCCTGGGAGCGTGGCGAAACGCTGGACCTCGGCCCGGACGAGGCCTGGCAGGCTTTGCTTTGGCGCGAGTTGACCAAGGACGGCCACCCCCACCGCGCGCGCCTACTCGGCGATCTGCTGCAACGGCTCTACAGCGACGAACCCTTGCCCGGCCTGCCCGAGCGCCTGCTGGTGTTTGGCATCAGCAGCCTGCCACCGCATCACTTGCGTGTGCTCGACGGGCTGGCGCGGCATATCGACGTGGTCGTCTGCGCACTCAACCCGAGCCGTGAGGCCTGGGGCGAGATCCGTGATATCCGCGAGTTGGCACGCCAGCCCGAGAGCGGAGCAGACGACTGGTATCTCGACGTTGGCCATCCGTTGTTAGCGAGCTTGGGCAAGCAGGGCCGGGACTTCTTCGATTCCTTGTTCAGCCTGACCGCCAGCGAAGGCAGTCAGGAGTTCGGCCTGTATTCCGAAGACGACGACCTGCACGACGACAGCCTGCTGCACGCCTTGCAGAACGACATCCTACGCCTGCGCACCCGCCAGCCCGATGAGCGCATCACCCTGGCCGAGGACGACCGCTCGCTGGAAGTGCACATCGCTCATTCGCCGCTGCGCGAGGTGGAGATCCTGCATGACCAGCTGCTGGCGCGTTTCGCTGCCCATCCGGGCCTGACGCCTGATCAAGTGGTGGTGCTGACCCCGGACATCGAGCGCTACGCACCCTTTATCGAAGCGGTGTTCGCCCCGCGCGAGGGCAGCCCGCGGATTCCCTACAGCCTCGCTGACCGCAGCCTGCGCGCCGAGATGCCGCTGATCGAGGCGTTCCTTGAATTGCTGATGCTGGCGCAGAGTCGTTTTGCCGCCGAGGAAATCCTCGCCTGGCTGGAGCAGCCTGCCGTTGCCCGGCGCGCCGGGATCGAAAGCGAAGACCTACCGCTGCTTCGCGACTGGTTGCGTGAAGCCGGTGTGCGCTGGGGGCGTGACGGCAGCCAGCGTGTTCGCCTGGGCTTGCCCGACGAATCAGCCTTTACCTGGCGCCAGGGGCTGGATCGTCTGCTGCTGGGCTTTGCCGCACCGCCGCAACTGGCCGGTGACAACGCGCCGCTGCTGGGCGTGCATTGGCCGCTGGATGCCCTGGAAGGGGCCCGAGGGCAGTTGCTGGGGAGGCTGGTGGAGTTCGTCGAGCGGCTCGGCACCCTGGCCGATCAGCTGGCCCGGCCGCGTCCGCTGGCCGAATGGGCCGATGACCTGCAGGTGCTGATCGACACCCTGTTCGACGAGCGTGAAGCCGGCGACACGCTGCTCTTGTTGTCCCAAGCCTGCGCGGCATTGCGCGATCAGGCCCAGGCCGCGGACCTCACGCGACCCATCGAACTGGAACTGGTGCACCAGCAGCTCAGCGCCGCCTTGCAGCAGGGTGGTGGCGCCTCGGGCTTTCTTACCGGCGCGGTGACCTTCTGCACCATGGTGCCGATGCGCAGCCTGCCGTTCCGCGTGGTCTGCCTGCTCGGCCTGGACGACGGTGCCTTTCCCCGGCGTACGCCGCCGTCGGGCTTCGATTTGATCGGCCGGCATCCGCGCCGCGGCGACCGTGCGCGACGCCTCGATGATCGCTACCTGCTGCTGGAAACCCTGCTGTCGGCACGCGAGGCGCTGTACCTGTCCTATGTCGGCCGCGACCCGCGCGACAACGCCGTGCTGCCGCCCTCGGTACTGCTCAGCGAAGTGCTCGAAGCGGTGGACATGACCGCTGTCTGTAGGAGCGAGCTTGCTCGCGATCCTGCCAGCCCCGATACCTCGCAGCCGAAAGCGCCCAAAGCCAGCGAAAAGATCCTTATCGCGCATCCGCTGCAGCCGTTCTCACCACGCAACTTCGGCGCTGCCGCCTGCGCCGGTTTCTCGCTGCCGTGGTTCCGCGCCGCCCAGCGCCTGGCCGAGCCGCCGCAAACCCAGCCGCAGCCATTCGCCAGCCTGCTCGCCGAGCCCGACGAAGCCTGGCTGACAATCGAGCCGTCGCAGCTGCTGCAATGCTTCCGCCACCCGGCGCGCTTCCTGCTCGAACAACGCCTCGGTTTGCGCCTGGCTGACGATCAGGAGTCGCTCGCCAGTGATGAGCCGTTCGATCTGGAGATGCCGGCCTGGAACGGCCTGCGGCGCCTGTCGCTGCAGGCGATGGAACACGGCTGGAGTGACGAAGATGAGCGGCGCATGGCTTGTGCGGCCGGTTGGCTGCCGACGGGCGAGCTGGGCCAGGCGCTGTGGGGCAAGATGCGCGGGCCGGTGCGTGCCTTCGCGCCGCGGCTGTTCGAACTGCGCCCGGACGCCGTGCCCGAGCCGCTGCCGGTGGACATCACCCTCGCCGGCGTGCGCGTGCATGGCTGGCTCGACGGCGTAACCCCGGCCGGGCTGTTTGGCTGGAAGCTCGGCCGCCTCGGCGAATGGGACCTGCCACCATTCTGGCTGCGCCATCTGCTGCTCAACCTGTCCGCCACGCCCGGTATCGAGCGCCACAGCCTGATGCTGTCGCCCGCTGGTGACTGGCAACTTGGGCCGCTGGCCAATGCCGCGCAGCTCCTCGAACCCTGGCTGGCGGCCTATCGCTGCGCCATCCGCGAACCGCTGCCGTTGCTGCCGCGTAGCAGCCATGCCTTCGCCAAGGGCTATCGCAAGCCGGCCCGCGGCAGTGAACCGCTCGACTGCGCCCGCAAGCGCGCCCGTGAAGCCTGGCTGGGTGCCGAGTTCAGCCCCATTGCCCCCGAGGCCGAAGACGCCTGGAATTCACTGGCCTTCCGCGACCGCGATCCGCTGGACCAGCGTTTCGAAAGCCTGGCGCAGGAGCTGATCGGCCCTGCGCTCGATGCCCTGGCTGAAGACGAGGAGGAAGCATGAAACTCGACCTGCTCGATTCGCTCTTCGATGGCCGCTCGCTGATCGAAGCCAGTGCCGGCACCGGCAAGACCTGGACGCTGACCGCGCTGTATGCCCGTCTGCTGCTGGAGCGGCAGCTGTCGGTGGGGCAGATTCTGGTGGTCACCTACACGACCGCGGCCACCGCCGAGCTGCGCGAGCGCATCCGTGCGCGGCTGGCCGATCTACTCGCCGTATATGAAGGCACGCCGAGCAGTGACGACTTCCTCAACCGCCTGCATGCGCGCTACCCGGACGAAGCCTCGCGCCGTCGCCTGCTGTTGGCTGTGCACGGCTTCGACGAAGCGGCGATTTTCACCATTCACGGATTTTGTCAGCGGGCCCTGCAGGATGCCGCGTTCGAAGCCGGCGGCGATTTCGACAGCGAGCTGACCGCCGATGACCGCGAGATCATCGACGCGCTGCTCGCCGACGCCTGGCGTAGCGAGCTGGCCGATGCCGATCCGGCCTGGGCGCGCTTCCTGGCCAAGAGCCGCATCACCCCGGTTTGGTTGCGCCAGCGGCTGCGCAGTCATCTGGGCAAGCCCTATCTGCGGGTCGAACCGCAGGGTGCGCCGGTCGCCACCGACCTGCGTCCGGTCGAGGCCGCTTGGCAACGCGCCGCCGATTTGTGGAGAGAAGCGGGTACCGCCTGGATCGCCGAGCTTCGGGCGCACGGTGGGCTCAGCCAGAGTACTCACAAAGGCATCAAGTTCGAGCACTGGCGGAGCGAGCTCGACGCCTATTTTGCCGACCCGGCCGTGATGTTCGATCTACCCGAGGGCGCGGCCAAGTTCGGTGTCAGAGCGTTGAGCAAAGCCTGCAAGAAGGGCCATGACGCGCCCGTCTGCGAACTGGCCCATGCGCTAGACGAACTCGCCGATCAGGTCGCCGTGGCGCTGCCCGCCGGCAAGCAGCGGCTGATCGCCTTGCAAGTCGCGCTGCTGGAACGGCTCAACCGCGAGTTGCCGGAACGCAAAGCGGCGCAGCGCCTGCTAGCCTTTGACGACCTACTGAATCGTTTGGATGAGGCTCTGCAGGGACCGGTCGGCGAAGACCTGGCCGCCTCGCTTCGCGCCACCTATCCGCTGGCGCTGATCGACGAATTTCAGGACACCGACCCGATCCAGTACGCCATATTCAACCGCATCTATGCCAAGGCCAGCGAGGCCTCGTTGTGTTTCGTCGGCGATCCCAAGCAGGCCATCTATGCGTTCCGCGGCGCGGACCTGGCAACTTACATGACGGCCAAGCAGCAGGCCGATCGCGAGCCTTTCAACCTGCCCACCAACTACCGCTCGACGCCGGCGCTGATCGCCGCGCTGAACCGGCTGTTCGATCATCCGCAGCCGTTCGCCCAACCTGATCTGCGCTATCCAGCAGTCGGCGCGGCCGACAAGCCACGTGCGAGCTTGCGGCTGGTGGAGGAGGGCGAGGCTGCGTCGCTGTCACTGGTCTGGCTCGGTGACGATCCGCTGGGTAAGGGCGAGGCTGCGCAGCTGGCGGCAAGCGACACCGCCCGGCGCATCGCCCTACAGTTGGCCGGTGCCGCCGAGGGCCGCGCCGGCTTCGACAAGGACGGCGAGTTCACACCGCTCAAGGGGGGTGACATCGCCGTGCTGGTGGCCAATCACCGTCAAGCCGGGATGATTGCCGACGAACTGGCTGCGCGCGGTGTGCCCAGCGTCCGCCGCGGGCGTGACAGCGTCTGGCGCAGTGAGGAGGCGGCTGAGCTGGCCGCAGTACTGGCCGCTTACGCCGAGCCCGGTCGTGAAGGCTTGCTGCGCTATGCGTTGGCCACGCGCCTACTGGGCCGCAGCGCTGCCGATCTCGCCCGCTGCCAGGACGATCAGCAGCAGTGGGACGCCGAGCGCGAAGCCGCCGAGCGCTATCACCAGCTCTGGCAGCAGCAGGGGTTCATGCGCGTATTCCGTGCCTGGCTCGACGAGCAGGCGGTGGCCGAACGGCTGCTGGCGCGGGTCGATGGCGAACGTCGGCTGACCAACCTCCTGCACCTGGGTGAACTGTTGCAAGCCGAAAGCCTGCTGCGCCCGGGTCTTGAGCCGCTGCTCGCCTGGTTCAACATGCAACGCGGTAGCGAAGGCGCCGGTGAGGAAGCCCTGCTGCGCCTGGAAAGCGATGCCGAGCGGGTGCAGATTGTCACCATCCACACCAGCAAGGGGCTGGAATACCCGCTGGTATTCTGCCCCTTCCTCTGGGATGGCAAACTGCTCGGCAAGAACCGCGACAGCGCCCGTTGCCACGATGCCAGCGGCCAGCCGCTGCTGGACCTCGGCAGCGACGCGCTGGAAGACAACCTCGAACGCGCCCGCCGGGAGGTGTTTGCCGAACAGCTGCGCCTGGCCTATGTCGCCCTGACTCGCGCGCGCGACCGGCTCTGGTTGCACTGGGGGCCTGTGAATCTCTGCAAACCAAAAAAGGATGGCAGCCTAGCGGACGAAGGTCTGCACAGCAGCGCCCTGGCCTGGCTGCTACACGGCCGCGAACTGCCTGGCGAGCAACCGTTGAGTGAACTGGGCAATCATCTAGCCGACCTCAACGGCGGCAGCCTGCGCCAGGCCATCGAGCGACTGGTGCAGGGAAGCGAAGGCCATATGGCCTGCCTGCCGCTGGAGTCGCGCGAAGCCAATGCACAGGGCCCCGGCCGCGCCGCGCCGCCTCAGCAGCTGTCGCAGCTCAATCGCAGCCTCCACAGTGCCTGGCGGATCGGCAGCTTTTCCGGTCTTGCAGCCGGCATGCATATGGAAGCGCCCGACCGCGACGCCCTGGCCATCCCTGATGCCGGCGAGCCGGGCAGTGGATTCTTCGCCTTCCCCCGTGGCGCTCGGGCCGGTACCTGCCTGCACGCCATCCTCGAAGACTGGGCGCGTGGAAAAGGCGATCTGGAGGCGCTGGTCGAACCCGCTTTGCAGGCCTACGGACTGCCGCTGGAGTGGAAGGAAATCGCCATCAGCCATCTGCAAAAGGTGCTCGACACCGATATGGATGGCGCCGGCCTGACCCTCGCCGCGCTGCAATCGGCCAGACGCCTGCCGGAACTGGGCTTCACCTTCCCGGTACGGGACCTGGACGTGGCGCGGCTGCGCACGTTGCTGGTCGATCCGGCCAACGGCCTCGCCGAACCCTTGCGCGAGGCGGCGGCGCGGCTGGAATTCGACAGCCTCAAGGGCTTTCTTAAGGGCTTCATCGACCTGACCTTCGAGCACGACGGCCGCTGGTACATCGCTGACTACAAATCCAACTGGCTCGGCCCGGATGCCAGCTACTACGGTGGTGAGCGGCTGCTACAGGCCCTGGCCGGCGAGCATTACTACCTGCAATACCTGATCTATCTGGTGGCGCTGCGCCGCTTCCTGCGCCAGCGGCTGGCGGATTTCCGCGACGAGCAGCTCGGCGGCGCCTACTACCTCTTCCTGCGGGGCATGCCTGAAGCCGGCGTGTATTTCGCGCGGCCGGACGATGCGCTGCTCGATGCGCTGGATCGATTGTTCGAGGAGGGGCGGTGATGCATGTGGGGCTTGTAGAAATCGTCGGATTGCAATTTGCGTCAGTTCAGCGCGCTTATCCAACTGAGCATATCGGTGGGCTGAAGCCCACCCTACAGGCTAGTCCTGCGGGGGATGTCCGAGGCGGGCATGTGTACTTCGCGAGGCCGGACGATGCCGTGCTCGATGCATTGGACCATCTGTTCGAGGAGGGGAGATGATGCGCCTTAGATTCGCAGTAGCCCTCTCTCGCTATGGGAAATCGCCCGCTTTTGTAGGAGCCAGCTTGCTGGCGATCCGGGGGAATGGACAAAGCATCGCCAGTAAGCTGGCTCCTACGGTCAATATCAGCGCTGTAGGGTGGGCTTCAGCCCACCACTTTAACGATGGCCTTCATTGGCTAAGGCGGGCCGCTGTCTGCTCCATGCTGAAGTGCTGCCTGACCCCGCCCGCGTGGAGGGATGTGTGATGGCATTGCTTTCAGACCTGCCGTTCGGCCCACTGGAGCGCGCTTTCGTCGCCAGCTTGCAGCGCCTCGAGCCGGACACGCCTGACATGGTCCTGCTCGCCGCCGCGCTTTGCTGCGAGGCCCTGGCCTCCGGCGACGTCTGTCTGCCGCTCGAACGCCTGGCGGGCAAGCGCCCCTGGCCCGAAGTCGACCTAAGCCTGCCGCCGCTCGCAACTTGGCGCGAACAGCTGGAAGCCTCTCCCCTGGTCGGCGCGCCAGGCGATTACGCGCCCTTGATCCTCATGGGGAATCGGCTCTATCTGGCCCGTTATCAAGCATACGAACAGCAGCTGGCCGAACAACTGCTGGCCCGCGCGGCGGATGCGCCAGCAGTGGATGAAAAACAACTGAGCGACAGCCTGGCGCGCCTGTTCGCTTTCAACCAGCAAAGCCCCGATTGGCAGCGCCTCGCCGCGGCCCAGGCAGTACGGCGGCGCCTGGCGGTAATCTCCGGCGGCCCCGGCACCGGCAAGACCACCACGGTGGTGCGCCTGCTGGCGGCACTGCTGGAACAGCCCGGCGGCGGGCGCCTGGCCATCGGCCTTGCGGCCCCCACCGGCAAGGCGGCGGCGCGCATGGCCGAAGCGATCCGCAACGCCAAGGCTGATCTGCCGGTCAGTGATGCCGTCAAGGACGCCCTGCCGGACGAGGCGCGCACACTGCACCGCCTACTCGGCAGCCGCGGCGACAGCCCGAAAGTACGGCATGACGCGGCTAACCCGTTGGCGCTGGACGTCCTGGTGGTGGACGAGGCATCTATGGTCGACCTGGCGCTGATGGCCAAGTTGGTCGCTGCGCTGCCGCCCAAAGCGCGGCTGATTCTGCTCGGCGACAAAGACCAGCTGGCCGCCGTGGAAGCCGGCGCGGTGTTCGCCGAACTCTGTGAAGGCCGAGGGTTCGATAGCCAGGCCGCGGCCGATCTGCAACGCATTACCGGGCAGCATGTTCCCATCGAGACGCCGCGCTCGCGCCTGGGCGATGCGGTGGTCCTGCTCACCCACAGCCACCGCTTCGCAGGTGACAGCGGCATCGGTGAGCTGGCGCGGCGAATCAACGCGGGCGATGCGAAAGGCACCGTCGCGCTGCTGCAGGAAGGCCGTGCGGATCTCGCCTGGAACGCGACGCCCAGCCCGACCGCCTTGATCGAGCGGCTCGAGCAGGGCTACGCGCCCTATCTGCAGGCCGCGCGCCAGGCCGAGCCGTCCGCCGCATTCGAGGCCTTCAACGGTTTCCGCGCGCTGACTGCCCAGCGCGAGGGCGCCTTTGGCGTCACCGGCATCAACGAGGCGCTGGAGGCGCGCTTCAAGCGTCGCCTCGGCGTGCCGGCGCGCGAACGCTGGTACCCCGGCCGCGCGGTGATGGTCCGGCAGAACGACTACGCTCTGGGCCTGTTCAACGGCGATATTGGCCTGTGCCTTAAAACCGAGCAGGGCCTGCGGGTGTTCTTCGAAGGGGACGAGGGCTATCGCGGCTTCGCCCCGGCACGGTTGCCGAGCCACGACAGCGCCTTCGCCATGACCGTGCACAAGAGCCAGGGCTCGGAATTCGCCGAGGTGCTGCTGGCGTTGCCGGAACAGCCTAGCCCGCTGCTGACGCGCTCGTTGTTCTACACCGGCATCACCCGTGCCAAGCGCAAGGTGGAGCTTTGGGCGCTGCCGGTGCGTCTGGGCGAGGCCGTAAGCACCCGCGCCGAGCGCGCGGCCGGACTAGCTGAAAGGCTGAGCCTAGGCGACACGAAGCGCACAGGCGAGGGGGATGGCCTGCCGAAGCCGGCCAGCGAGCCGGCGGGCGATCAGCTCAGCCTGTTCTGATGCGTGCGCCGCCGCTCGTAGTGAGCATGATCGCTGCGCATCGCGGCCAGTTTCGTGAAACGGTTGCGCGTATCCACGTTCGGTTTCTGTTTCGATGTGGATTCGCCGTCAACCGATAACCGACAACCGGGACATGCGATGAAAACCTTCTTTCTTCTGGTCTGTGGCCTGCTCAGCTTGTCGTTCACTGGAGTCGTGGTGCGTGAACTCTGGATTGCCCCATCCTGGAGTGGCGCGTTCGTCTTGTTGCTAATCGCTTACTACAGCCTCTGTTTCTTCCAGCTGATCCGCGCGGCCTACCGGCCCTGGGGGCTGCTGGGGCCAAGGCGGCGCAGCGGCTACTGGGTGTGCCTGGTGTTGCTGCCACTGACGCTGCTGCCGCTGAGGTCCGCCTATGACATTTGGCTGGCGGGCGCCTATCGGCTTGATGCGGACGCAGCGGGGCCAAACCTGAACCTGCTCATCGTTCGCCACCTGCTCGCCTGGCTGCAGGAGCTGGTCGGCTATCTGGGCCCGACACTGGTGCTGATCGCCGCTGGAGTGGGCATGGCATTGCTGCTGTTGCGATTGTCGCGCGGCCAGGTCGTCCGCTAGCGGCACCCGATGCGCTGATAGTTGGTGGCTTTGATATTCGCTAGGTTGCGCTTCATTCGTTTTCGCAAGGATGGCAAAGGTGGTGATGAAAGGATTTTGTAGCCGAGGCGCTCTGCTGAGCCTGGCGGTCAGTCTGGGGGCACATGCCGCGGATGTGCGCCTGGTGACGGGCGATGACTACGCCCCGCTCACTGATCGCGCACTGCCTCGGGGCGGCATGCTCTCGGCGGTCGCACAGGCTGCGCTCGAGCGCAGCGGATTGGCCTCGTCGCTTGCCTGGCAGCCCTGGAATCGGGGCTATCTGATGACCCTTCGCGGCGAATACGACGCGACTTTTCCCTATATCCGTGCGGAGCAGCGCGAGCATGATTTCCTCTACTCGGCGCCGCTCTACGTTTCCGAGCAACATCTGTTCAGTCGCGCCACGGATTCAGTCGAAGTCAATGACCTTGCCGGCATCAGCGGCCGGCGGCTGTGCCACCCGCTGGGCTGGCAGCTGCCTGCCGGAGTCCAGGCACTGGTTGATCGGGGTGTACTGGTCCGACATTCGCCGCCGAGCCTGAGCGAGTGTGCGTTGTTGCTACTGCTTGGCCGAGATGATGTGTTTTTGGCTGATCGTCTGCTGGGCGTCCACGCCGTGCAATCAACCGAAGTGGATCGGCGGCGTTTTCATGTTTCCGATTCGGTGTTGAGCCGTCAGACGATTCACCTCATCGTCCCCCGCAGCCGACCGGACGCCGGACAGCTGATCGAGCGGTTCGACCAAGGACTTAGAGCCCTTCAGGACAGTGGCGATTATCAGCGCTTGATCGAGTCGTTCGCTGCCGACAGCGTTCCAGTGGAACGCCGCACCACGACAGCGCGATAACGGCCGCGATGGCTGGCGCTCGGTCACGGTTTTCAGCGTTCGAGCAGTGTCAGCACCAGCGGCAGGCTGGCCGCAGCGAGCAGTGTTTGCAGGGTGATGATGCCGGCCATCAGGTGGCTGTCACCACCGAGCTGCCGGGTTAGCACGTAGGCGGTAGGCGCTGTGGGCAGGGCAAAGAACAGGACGATGATGGTGGTTTCCATGACAGGCAATTGGAGCAAGCGAGCGACGGCGTAGGCCAGTAGCGGCACTGCCAGAAGGCGCACAGCACTGTTCCAGCCCAGCGCAGGAATTTCGCCTCCGAGTTCCTTCGGCTTCAAGGCGGCGCCGACACAGAGCAAACCCAAGGGCAAACTGGCCGCTGCCAGCAGACCCAGCAGCCGGTCAGTGCCGCCAGGCAGGCCGAACCCGGACAGGTTGACCAGGGCGCCCGTGACGCAGGCGACGATCAAGGGGTTTTTCGCGATCGGCAGCAGCAGGCCGCGCGCGCTGACGCCGCGTTCAGCGGTCAGCGCCCAGACCGACATCACGTTAACGGTTGGCACCATCAACGCCAGCATCAGCGCGGCCATGGCCAGGCCCTCCTGGCCGAACAGACTGCCGACAGCCGCAAGGCCCAGATAGGTGTTGAAACGCAGGGCACCCTGGGCAAAGGCGCCGAAGCGCGCCGCCGACCAGCCGCGCAGGCGCTTCATGATCAGCAGTACGACCCACGCCAATCCCAGAGCCAGCAACACGGCCGCAGCCAAGCGGGGCAGCGCCGGGTTGTCCAAAGGTGCGGTGGCCAGACTGCTGAACAGCAGCGCCGGGAACAGCACGAAGTAGTTGATCCGCTCGGCGCCAGGCCAGAAGGCTTCGTTGGGAAAGTCGCGCAGGCGCAGAAAGTAGCCGGCAATGATCAGGGCAAACAGAGGCCATAGGGCGAGCAGAAGGCTGGTCACGCGATACATCCAACAGTGCAGGTGACTCGATAGTGGAGTCTCGTGAAGGCGTCGGCAAGAGACGAGCGATGCGGATTTATCTGCCCCGGAGCGGTTGCTGGCACGTTCATCGGGAAAGCCGTCGAGGTAATGTCTAAGTGATATCATTGCCCGCGCCATCACCTGAGCAACGTCGATGCAGCCCCTAGAACAGCAGTCTGCCGAAGATTTCCGCGATACCCCGCATGGCAGGCAGCTGCTGGCAGGCTTTCGTGGCCTGCTGTTTGCACCTGACCTGGAAAGCGAATTTCGCCGTTATTTGGGGCGTCAGGCGCGCTTTGCGCAAGTGCTGGGTGCCTGCCTTTTGCTGTTGGTGGTGGCCGGTTATCACTATGCCGAACGGCAGCTATATGCCGGGTCTGACCCGAGGTGGCTGCGCGAGTTGACCCTGCTGCGTTTGGTGGAAATGGCGCCGGGTGTAGCGATCCTGCTCATGTCGGTCTTTCACCGGCGGGTCCGGCTGGTTGCCAACCGACTGTTTCCGTTGCTGCTGGTGCTGGTTGGGATCGTTGCGGCGCGCATCGATATCCATTACGAAGTCTCCCAGACGGAACTGGCGTTCCGCTACGGTGCTGGGCTGTTGATCGTCTGTTCGTTCTTCTTTCTCGGCATCACCTTCTGGCGAGCGCTGATTAGTGCGGCGTCGATCATCCTGATCGATATCTTGATGGCCGCGCTCATCCTCTCTTCCAGCGAAATGCAGGTGCATTGGATCTCGGTCAGCTATTACGTGTTGCTGTTGACGATCGGAGCAATCAGTCGCTACATCCATGAATACTCGCAGCGTGAGCAATTCCTGGTACGCCAGCTGCTCGGCTGGGTCGCGCAGCACGACTCGCTGACTGGTCTGGCGAACCGCCGTAGCTTTGATGCAGCTCTGCGGCAGACGCTCTTGCAAGCCCGTCGGGACCGCCAGCCGCTCGCGCTGCTACTCCTGGATCTGGATAACTTCAAAGCCTACAACGACAGTCTGGGACACCCGGCCGGCGATGCGCTGATCCGCGATTTCGGCGACTTACTGGGCCGTTTCTCCCGGCGGCCGATGGATCTGGCAGCCCGGGTCGGGGGGGAAGAGTTCGCGTTGTTGCTGCTCAATTGCGATGAGAGCTCGGCGCAGGCCATCGCGGCGCAGCTTCTGTCTGAACTCGCTGAACGTGCCATCCCTCATCCGGCATCAGCTCAGAGCGCATGCGCCACAACGAGCATTGGCATTGCGATGTGGCAGCCAGGGCAGACCGCCGAACAACTCTATCAGGCCGCCGATTCGGCGTTGTACCAAGCCAAGCAGGCCGGAAAAAACCGCTACGTGGTGCGCTGATCGGCTTTCAGCGGCGTGGCGTGACCGGGCGGGTGCGGCCGCTGCCATCAATGGCGACAAAGACGAATACCGCCTCGGTGACCTTGCGCCACTCGCTGGACAGCGGGTCATCACTCCACACTTCCACCAGCATGCGGATCGAGCTGCGGCCGACATCCAGCGTCTGGGTGTAGAACGAAAGCTGCGCGCCGACTGCCACCGGCACCATGAAGGCCATGCGGTCGATGGACACCGTTGCCACACGACCGGCGGCGACGCGGCTGGCCATGGCGGTGCCGGCCAGATCCATCTGTGATACCAGCCAGCCCCCGAAAATATCGCCGAAACCGTTGGTCTCACGCGGCAGGGCGGTCAGCTGCAAGGCCAGGTCGCCCTGCGGGATTGGATCTTCCTGTTCGTATTCGTTCATCGGTCGGACTCGCGGCGCGTTTGTTTTTCTTGCGCGAAAAGCCCGCAGCAGTGCGGGCGGGGGCGAGTATAGCGGCTGTAGATAGTCACAGCGACCGGGCAGGCCTAAAGTTCAGTATCGTCACCAGATTGTCATATTCAGTTCATAGAGTGTTCACACGGCCTGCAGACAATGGCCCCCGTTCCAAACACTGACACACCCCTGCTAGGAGCATGGAATGAAACTGAATCGTTTGATGGCGGCCCTGACCTTTGTTGCCGCTGGTGTAGGCGCTGCCAACGCAGTGGCCGCGGTTGATCCAGCACTGCCGACCTATGAGAAGACCTCCGGCGTATCCGGCAACCTGTCCAGCGTCGGTTCCGACTCCCTGGCCAACCTGATGACTCTGTGGGCTGAAGACTTCAAGCGCAGCTACCCGAACGTCAACATCCAGATTCAGGCCGCCGGCTCCTCCACCGCACCGCCCGCGCTGACCGAAGGCACGGCCAACCTCGGCCCGATGAGCCGTCCGATGAAGGACAACGAAATCCAGGCCTTCGAAGAGAAGTACGGCTACAAGCCGACTGCTGTGCCGGTCGCTATCGACGCCTTGGCCGTGTTCGTCCACAAGGACAACCCGATCAAGAGCCTGGATATCGAGCAGGTCGACGCGATCTTCTCCAGCACCCGCCTGTGCGGTGGCGAAAAGGACATCACCACCTGGGGTGACGTCGGCCTGACCGGCGAGTGGGCGAGCAAGCCGATCCAGCTGTTCGGTCGTAACTCGGTTTCCGGTACCTATGGCTACTTCAAGGAAGAAGCGCTGTGCAAGGGTGACTTCAAGCCTAACGTCAACGAGCAGCCGGGCTCCGCTTCGGTGGTGCAGTCGATCTCCAGCACCCTGAACGCCATCGGTTACTCAGGCATCGGCTACAAGACTTCCAGCGTCCGCGCTGTGCCCCTGTCCAAGGGTGGCGAAGCCTTTGAAGCCAACGAAGAGAACGCTCTGGCTGGCAAGTTCCCGCTGGCACGCTTCTTCTACGTCTACGTCAACAAGGCGCCGAACAAGCCGCTGAGCCCGATCGACGCCGAGTTCCTCAAGCTTGTGCTGTCGAAGCAGGGCCAGGAAGTCGTGGTCAAGGACGGCTACATCCCGCTGCCGAAGAAAGTGGTCGACAAGACCCTTAGCGACCTGGGTCTGCAGAACGACTAAACCCAGCAGCGTTCAGGCCTGCAGCGACCGCTGCAAGGCTTGAGTTCGACGCCCACCACGCTTCTTGCGCCGGTGGGCGTTGTCACGTCACCTCGCTGTAATTTTTCTGTCACACGGCTGCATTAAATTAGGCGCCCGACCGGCCATCAAGCCAGGAAACGACTCGCGCCAACGGCGCAGCAGTTTAAGCGGCCTGAGTGGCCAGGAACCTTCGCATGAACGATATCGAGACCATGAGCGCGAATTCCGATGTGCAGCGGCTGGATTTCAACACCCCGGCCCTGCAGCGCAAGCGCCGTATCCGCGCATTAAAAGACAAGCTGGCGCGCTGGTATGTCTCCATTGGCGGCCTCGCCGTGCTTGGCGCCATCACCCTGATTTTCTTCTATCTCGCGCAGGTCGTAGCGCCCATGTTTCAGGGCGCCGAACTGGAGGCGCGTGAAGTGCAGCAGCCGGCCTGGCTGGCCGATGCCGGCGAGCCGCTGTTGCTGGCCGTGGAAGAGCAGAACAAGGTGGCGATGCGTCTGGGTAGCGACGGAGCCGTTCGTTTCTTCAGCGTACCCACTGGCGACCTGCTGCGTACCGTAGAGTTGCCGCTGCCGGCTGGCAGCCAGATCGTCTCGGTCGGCCAGGACACGCCGGGCAATCGCCGCATGGTGCTGGGGCTGAGCAACGGCCAAGTGCTGGTTGCAGAGCACAATTACAAAGTCAGCTACCCGGAAGGCAAGAAGACCATCACGCCGCAGCTGGACTACCCCTTCGGTGAACAACCGCTGAACCTTGATCCGCAAGGGCGGCCCATCGAGCATGCAGGCATCAGTCTCAACGGCTCGACCCTGATGGTCGCAGGCGCTACGAATGGCGCGTTGCATGCCTTGAAAATCGTCTCCACTGAAAATTTGATGACCGGTGAAAAAAGCCTTGAAGAGGAGCGGATGGATCTGCCGCAACTCTCCGAGCCAATCAAGGCGCTGCGCATCGACCCGCGGCACATGTGGTTGTTCGCCGTGAGCGGTCGCGCCAGCGTTGATGTCTTCGATCTGCGCCGCAAGCAACTCAACGGTCGCTACAAGCTACTTGGCGGCAAAGGCGAGATCACCACGGTAGCCTCGCTGCTGGGCGGCATCTCGCTGATGGTCGGCGACTCGAATGGCAGCATCGGTCAGTGGTTCATGGTGCGCAGCAACGACGGTCAGCCTGAACTGAAGAACGTGCGCAACTTTCAGCTGGCCGATCAACCGATCACACAAATTCTTCCCGAAGAGCGCCGCAAGGGCTTCCTTGCCCTCGACAGCGCCGGCACTCTGGGCATCTTCCACAGCACGGCTCATCGCGAGCTGCTGACCGAGCAGGTCGCAGAGGGCGCTGCCGTCGCCGCCATGTCGCCTCGGGCCACGCGCCTGTTGGTCGAATCAGGTGACCAGCTGCAGCGTTTCGTGATCGACAATCCGCACCCGGAGATTTCCTGGAGCGCGCTCTGGGGCAAGGTCTGGTACGAAAGTTACCCGGAGCCGGACTACGTTTGGCAGTCCACGTCGGCTACCGGTGACTTCGAGCCCAAGCTGAGCCTCTCGCCACTGGCGTTCGGTACGCTCAAGGCGGCGTTCTACGCGATGCTGCTGGCCGCTCCGCTGGCGATCTGCGCCGCGCTGTATACCGCGTATTTCATGGCGCCGACGCTACGCCGCAAGGTCAAGCCGGTGATCGAACTGATGGAGGCGCTGCCAACGGTCATCCTCGGCTTCTTTGCCGGCTTGTTCCTCGCGCCCTATTTGGAAAACCACCTGCCCGGCATTTTCAGCCTGCTGCTGCTGATGCCAGTGGCGATTCTCTTCGCCGGTTGGTTCTGGAGCCGGCTGCCGGAAAACATTCGCCTGAGCGTGCCGGATGGTTGGGAAGCGCTGTTGCTGATACCGGTGATCCTTGTGGTGGGTTGGGGCTCCCTGGCCATCAGCGGATACCTGGAAAACTGGTTCTTCGGTGGTGACATGCGCCTGTGGCTGTCCAACGACATGGGCATCCCCTTCGACCAGCGCAACGCTCTGGTGATTGGCATCGCAATGGGCTTCGCGGTGATCCCGACGATCTACTCGATTGCCGAAGACGCCGTGTTCAGTGTGCCGCGCAGCCTCACGCTAGGTTCCCTGGCACTCGGCGCCACGCCCTGGCAGACGCTGACCCGCGTGGTGCTGTTGACCGCCAGTCCCGGCATCTTCTCCGCATTGATGATCGGCATGGGCCGCGCCGTGGGCGAAACCATGATCGTGCTGATGGCCACCGGCAACACGCCGATCATGGAAGCCAACATCTTCGAAGGCATGCGCACCCTGGCGGCCAACGTCGCAGTGGAAATGCCCGAATCGGAAGTGGGCAGCACTCACTATCGCGTGCTGTTTCTCGCCGCGATGGTGCTGCTGATGTTCACCTTCGTGATGAACACCCTGGCCGAGCTGATCCGCCAGCGCCTGCGCCTCAAGTACGCCAGCCTGTAATAAAGAACGCAGCCGGTGACGGCTGCGACAAGTTTTCGACAAAGGTATCGATCCGTGAAAAAGGATTCGCTGAAAACCTGGATCAAGAGCGGCAGCCCCTGGGTCTGGATGAACGCGGGCGCCGTGGCGATCGCCGTGATCATGACCCTCGGCCTGCTGGCGGTAATCGCCGTGCGCGGCCTCGAGCATTTCTGGCCGGACGATGTGATCGTCGCCGACTACCAAGTGCCGGGATCGCAGCCGCGGGTGATGGCTGGCGAAGTGGTGCAGGCTGAAGAAGTGCCGCGTGCACGTCTGGCGGCCAGTGGGCTGCCGGTGGACGTCGAAGGCGGCGAGTTCATGACCCGTGAGCTGCTCAAGGTCGGTAACCGCGAGGTCTACGGTGCGGACTTCTCCTGGGTCGTCGGCGAGTGGCTGAGCAATCAGCGCAAGCCGGCCGATCTGGTGGCGCTGGAGCGCCGCGAGTGGGGCAACTTCTATGGCGAGCTGTTGAACGTCAAAGAAGGCGGTCAACTGGTGGCCGAGGGCGATGCCGCATGGCCAGAGCTGCAAAAGCGCATTGACCGCATCGACAGCCTGCATGCCGGGATCGCCAAGCTGGAAAAGGTCGACATCGGTCGCATCAACCATGGCCTGGAACGCCTGCGTCTGAAGACCCGCAAGCTGGAGCTGGACGATAAGCTCGATGCGGCCGCACAGGCCGAACTCGATGCCGAGCGGGCGCAGTGGGACGCCGAATACAAGGCGCTCGAGAGCGAGCTGGTCGCGCTCTACACAGGCTTCAATCGCGACAGCATCACCATGCGCACCATGGACGGTCAGGAAAAGGAGATCAGCCTCGGCAAGATCGTCCGTGCCTACCGCCCGAACGCCATGTCGACGCTCGACAAGCTAGGCTTCTACTTTGCCAAGGTGTGGGAGTTCGTCAGTGACGAACCACGTGAGGCGAACACCGAAGGCGGCATCTTTCCGGCAATTTTCGGCACCGTGCTGATGACCATCATCATGGCGGTGATCGTCACCCCGTTCGGCGTGATTGCGGCGGTCTACCTGCGTGAATATGCCAAGCAAGGCCTGCTGACCCGCATCATCCGCATCGCGGTCAACAACCTCGCCGGGGTTCCCTCGATCGTCTACGGCGTGTTCGGCCTGGGCTTCTTCGTCTACGTCCTGGGTGGTTCGCTTGATCAGATCTTCTACCCCGAAGCAGCTCCGGCGCCGGTGTTCGGCACTCCAGGCCTGGTGTGGGCATCGTTGACCCTGGCGATCCTGACGCTGCCGGTGGTCATCGTGGCCACCGAGGAAGGCCTGGCCCGTATTCCGCGTATTCTCCGCGAAGGCTCGCTGGCGCTGGGTGCGACCAAGTCCGAGACGCTGTGGAAAGTGGTCCTGCCGATGGCCAGCCCGGCGATGATGACCGGCCTGATTCTCGCCGTGGCCCGTGCCGCCGGCGAGGTCGCACCCTTGATGCTGGTGGGTGTGGTCAAGCTGGCGCCGAGCCTGCCGCTCAACGGTAACTACCCCTACCTGCACCTGGATCAGAAGATCATGCACCTGGGCTTTCATATCTATGATGTCGGCTTCCAGAGCCCCAACGTCGAGGCGGCGCGGCCGCTGGTCTATGCAACGGCGCTGCTGCTGGTGCTGGTGATCGCGACGCTGAACCTCTCGGCCGTCGTGATCCGTAACCATCTGCGCGAAAAATACAAAGCGCTCGACCACTAATAGCCGACAGACCCGCTGGTGGCCCGGCGCTGCAACGATCGCAGCCCGAGCTTCTAGCCTCCAGCGATACGGAGACATCCATGTCACAAGCAAAGACGCATTCCATCGACATTTCGGCGCTGGGTCGCGACAAGCGGGCGCTGAGCCTGGCCAACGAAGCCGTGGCCATCGAAGTGCCTGACCTGAGCCTCTACTACGGCGAAAAGCAGGCGCTGTACAACGTCAGCATGAACATCCCGCGCCAACGTGTGACGGCCTTTATCGGCCCGTCCGGTTGCGGCAAGTCGACTCTGCTGCGCTGCTTCAACCGCATGAATGATCTGGTCGACGGCTGCCGTATCGAAGGCGCCATCAACCTCGATGGCCACAACATCTACCGCAAGGGTGAGGACGTCGCCGACCTGCGTCGTCGCGTCGGCATGGTGTTCCAGAAGCCGAACCCGTTCCCCAAGAGCATCTACGAGAACGTCGTCTACGGCCTGCGCATCCAGGGCATCAAGCAGAAGCGCGTGCTGGACGAGACCGTCGAATGGGCGCTCAAGGGCGCCGCGCTGTGGGAAGAAGTGAAGGACCGCCTGCACGAATCGGCCCTCGGCCTTTCCGGTGGTCAGCAGCAGCGTCTGGTTATCGCCCGTACCATCGCCGTGCAACCCGAAGTGCTGCTGCTGGACGAGCCGAGTTCGGCGCTCGACCCGATTTCCTCGTTGAAAGTCGAAGAGCTGATTTACGAGCTCAAGGCCAAGTACACCATCGTCATCGTCACCCACAACATGCAGCAGGCCGCGCGGGTGTCCGACTACACCGCGTTCATGTACATGGGCAAGCTGATCGAGTACGGCGACACCGACACGCTGTTCACCAATCCCGAAAAGAAGCAGACCGAAGACTACATCACCGGCCGCTACGGTTGATGCCATGGGAAATCTCCTCTGGCTTTGTCGGGCGCGCTTGCCGTACTACTCGTACTGTCAGCGCGCGCCCTCCGCACCAGTGAAGATTTCCCAAGGGCCTCAACGTTAACTCGACAATTTTTCAGGTGCGCTGCGCACCAGAGCCGCCTAGCGGCAGCCTCCTCGGAGCGAAACAGATGATCAGCAAAGACAGCCACACCCAACACATCTCCCAGCAGTTCAACGCCGAGCTGGAAGAGGTGCGCAGCCATCTCCTGGCCATGGGTGGCCTGGTGGAAAAGCAGGTCAACGATGCGGTTACTGCGCTGATCGATGCCGATTCCGGGCTCGCGCAGCAGGTGCGCGACGTGGATGATCAGATCAACCATATGGAGCGCGACATCGACGAAGAGTGCATTCGTATTCTCGCGCGCCGCCAGCCAGCGGCCTCCGATCTGCGCCTGATCATTAGCATCTCCAAGTCGGTCATCGATCTGGAGCGCATCGGTGACGAAGCGACCAAGATCGCCCGTCGTGCCATCGAACTGTGCGAAGACGGCGAGTCGCCACGCGGCTATGTCGAGGTCCGCCATATCGGTGATCAGGTACGTCGGATGGTGCAGGAGTCACTGGATGCCTTCGCCCGCTTCGACGCCGAGCTGGCGCTGTCGGTGGCGCAGTACGACAAGACGGTCGACCGCGAATACAAGACTGCGCTGCGCGAACTGGTCACCTACATGATGGAAGACCCTCGCTCGATTTCTCGCGTACTCAGCGTGATCTGGGTGCTGCGCTCGCTGGAACGTATCGGCGACCACGCGCGCAACATTGCTGAAATGGTGATCTATCTGGTGCGCGGCACCGACGTGCGTCACCTGGGCCTTACGCGCATGGCCGAGGAAGTCGCCAAGCGCGACTGATCCTTTTTGGGGAAACGCCGGGCGCTGTGACTGCCCTGGCGGGCTGAAGCCCACCCTACGGGAGCTCGTTTTCCAGATTGTAGGGTGGGCTTCAGCCCACCAAGAGCCAAAGGCCGCTCGGTGCTCTGGCTACCTTTGCGCTAGAGGCGGCACGCCGCAGTAGCCGTCACATATCGGTATGGTGCTTAGCTCGTGGTCAGCGCCTCGCTTAGGTAGTCAATTAGCACCCGCTGCTTCGGCGGCAGGTGCAGGTTCTGTCGCCACAGGAGCCAGGCCGCGCCCTGATACGAGCCGGTGTAGCGCCACTGCGGCAGCACTTCGCGCAAGCGCCCCTCCGCCAGCGCTTGCGCCGCCGTGAATTGCGGCAGCACCGTGATACCGATATCCCCTACCGCTGCATCCAGCCGCGCTTCGCTGTGATTGCTGATATAGCGGCCACGCACCGTCACTACTTCCTGCTGATCGCCGTTGCTGAAATGCCAACGGTTGTCGCCAGCGTTTTCACCCAGAAACATGCAGCTGTGTCTGAGCAATTCCTGCGGATGCTGCGGCGTGCCTTGCTGTTGCAGGTAGTGCGGGCTCGCGCAGAGCAGCTGGCGTACCGGCCCAAGCGGTTTGCCGGCGAGGCCTTCTGGTGGTTGGTCGGTGACTTTCACCAGCAGGTCGAAGCCATCCTCGATCAGGTCGGGGCTCTGGTCGCTGATGTGCAGTTGCACGTCGACATCGGCGTAACGGTGCAGGAAATTCGGCATCAGCGGACTGATGACAAACTTTCCGTAGGCTTTTGGCACGCTCAGGCGCACAAGCCCGCGGGGGCGGCTCATCAGGCGTTCGCCGATGGCCAGCGCCTGCTCGGCAGCGTCGAGCATTGCCCTGCAATGGGCGTAGAACTCACTGCCGGCTTCGTTCAATCGCAGCTGCCGTGTTGTGCGCTCCAGCAACCGCAACGACAACTCCTGCTCCAGCCGCGCGACCTGGCGGCTCACTGCCGAAGCGGTGGTGCCAAGCTGCCGGGCGGCGGCGGAGAAGCTGCCGGCTTCCACCACGCGCACGAACACTGCCATTCCCGGTAACAGCGTTGTCCTGTAATTCGTTCTCATGGCGAACAAGTCCTTTGCTGAATCACTGGATTATCGACCTCAGCGTATCAATGGACAATCGCCTCGATCTGAAGAGGGGTGATGGGCATGCACGACTGGCGCGGTGTCACACAACGCAATCTCTGGCTGGCCGATGCCATGCTACTGATGGTGGCGATCATCTGGGGCAGCAGCTACGCGGTGGCCAAGCAGGCCCTGTGGTTCTATCCGGTGCTGGGATTTCTGGCGATCCGCTTCGGGCTGACCTTTGTTCTGCTGTTGCCGCAGCTGCGCGGGGATGGGTTGCGCGCGATTCGGCCGGGCTTACCGCTGGGCCTGGTGATGCTGGGGATCTTTCTCTGCGAAACCTGGGGGGTGATGCTCACCACCGCCAGCAACGCGGCCTTTCTCATCAGCCTGTGCGTGGTGTTCACGCCCTTCGTGGAATGGGCGATGGTGCGTCAGCGCCCGAGCAACCTGTTGTTTGTGGCTTGTGCCCTGTCGTTGGTCGGCGTCTGGCTGCTGACCGGAGGCATGGCAATCTCGCTCAACCCGGGGGATGGGCTGATGTTAGCAGCCGCAGTATTGCGCGCCGTGCTGGTGTGCCTGACGCGACGGCTGACAGCTGATCAGCAGGTGCCGCCGCTCGCACTGACGGCGGTGCAAAGCGGGGTTGTGATGTTGGGTTGTCTGCTACTGGGCCTATCACTGCCGGGTGGCTTGCTGACGTTGCCGCAGAGTCCGGCATTCTGGGCCGCGACCCTGTACCTGGTGGCCTTCGCCACGTTGTTTGCTCTCTATGTACAGAACCTGGCGCTTGGCCGCACCAGCGCTACACGTGTTTCTTTGTTGATGGGGTCCGAGCCGCTGTTCGGCGCGATTATCGCCGGGCTCTGGCTGGGGGAGCGATTGACGCTGACGGAATGGTCCGGCGGGCTGCTGATCATGCTGGCGACGCTGGGCGCGTTGCGTTTCGGTAGCGTGGCGGCGCCAGTCGTGGGTGAGGGCAGGGAGCCGGCTGCCTGCCCGGCAACGTCCAGGCATTAGGGGAAGTGAAACACTTATGCGGTAGCGCTACGGTGGGCTGAAGCCCACCCTACGGCCGAGCGTGGTGTCTTCATGTAGGGTGGGCTTCAGCCCACCAGAATCCCCATGGCTCTCCGCACATCAGGGACTGCCGCAACGGCTTAGCTGCGCTGCAGAGTCCGCACCAGTTCCATCAGTTGCTGCTGTCGCTCGGATTGCTCCAGGCGTGAGCCGGGGTTCAGAGAAGACCATTGCGGATGTGCGCGGCAACGATGCAAGGCCTCAGGCAGCTTACCCTCGCGCCAGGCCTTGTCGTCCGGTGCGTCGAGACGGATCGCCTCCATTGCGGCGTGCCCACGGGCGGCGAGGGCGACGAGCAGCTGGCGTTGCCGTACAGCGAGCAGGCGCAGCACGCCATCATCGACGGTCAATTCGCGCTGGCCCTTGAGTTTGCCCAACAGGCGGTTGCCATAGTGCCTGGCGGTCTGCGCTCCGCCGCCGGCAAGTGCTCCCAGCAGTGCGGCCGCGCCCATGGTGATACCGCCAACCATGAGGTCGACCCCAGCACCGGCGGCCGCGCCGGCCGCCATCCCGCCGCCGATCTTGACGCCCAGCTCCTTGAGCGTTTCGGGATTGAACAGGTCATTACCCCAGCGACCGTCGAGCAGAGGCAAATCGGCGGCCGCCGCATCCTGTGGACGGAACCCGTATAGCCGCAGTAATGCTTCGACGCAGCGTTGCTCGCGGGAACGCACGGCGTCGTGCAATTCACGGATGGCGCCGCGCTCCAGGTCTGGCTGCGCCGCAACGCTGCGGCGACAAGCGGCCACATCGACCAGCAGTTCGGCGATCAACCGGTTGCCTTCGCTCAGCCGCGCGGCTGCCTGGGCCTCGTGGTCGTCGATCAGCCGCTGCAGTTTGGGCCGCGACTGTTCCAGTAGCAGCGCCAGGCTTTCATAGAGTCGGCGCTCGCCATCAATCGGTGGTGCCACGCTGTCGAAGCGCACCAGCGCGTGCAGGCCCAGGCGCGCCAGCGCTTCGCGCCATTGCTCTTCGCGGTGTCCGGTTTGCGCGACGAAGTTGAGCACCGGCAACAGCGGCTTGCCACAGCCGGCCAGCACCGCCAGCTCATCCTTGTATTTCGCGAGCACCGGTTCGCGGGCATCGATCACATAGAGCCCGGCATCGCTGGCCAGCAGCTGGCGCAAGACCTTGGCCTCCTGTTCAAAGCGCTGGCGCGCCTCGCTGCCATCGAGAAAACGGGCGGTGCGGGCCGGCCCGTCGAGGCGCTCGCCAGGGCGTTCGATGCGCTCGAGATGATCGAGCAGAGCGATGGCGTCCTCCAGGCCGGGCGTGTCGTAGAGCTCCAGTAGCGGTTCGCCGTCGACGGACAGTCGTGCACCTTCGACGTGGCGGGTGGTGCTCGGCCGATGCGAGACCTCGCCAAAGCTGACGTCGCGGGTCAGGGTGCGCAGCAGCGAGGTCTTGCCGACATTGGTGTGTCCGACCAGCGCGAGTTTTAGAGGTGCGCTCATGGCCTCGACTCCAGGTTGGCGTTTACGAGCCACGCGGCATATTGCGTGGCTGCCGCGTGCATCCGCTGCTTGTGTAGGAGCCAGCTTGCTGGCGATCCCTGCCGTGCGGCCGATTTGATAGCCAGCAAGCGGGCTTCTAGCGGAACCGAGCCGAGCTTAATCATGGCCAGTCTCCAACCAAGTCATGGGTGCGCTGCCCGAATGAGGTAGACCGAGGCTATCGAGCGCCTGATGCCAATCATGCAACCGATGGCTATCCAGCGCTTCGCCAGCGGGCGGTTGCAGCAACCAGACACGGCTCTGGGCCGCGCAACGGCTCAGCTCACCGATCAACGCCAGGGTGCCGCGATCCGGCGAACGACGCGGATCGCAGGCGATGGCCAGGCGTTGCGGTGGGAAGCGGGTCAGCTGCTCGAGCAGTCGCCGACGTTGCTCGCGGTCATCCAGCACGCCCGCATCAGCAACGGTTTTTGGCAGCTTTGGCGGCCACGGTTGGCTCTGGTCCAGCTCGATGCCGACCAGCACCGCGCCCTCGCTGCCGTCCAGTTGCGCACCGGCATTCGGTGCATGCAACTCTGCCGGCGCCGCGTCAGTGATGCCAAGGTGTTCGCTGGGCGGCTGAAGGCGCTCACGCAGCAGCCGGTAGGCCGGTAGTTGCAGGTCGAGCCGCAGCTGTGCCCGCCCACGTCGCCAACGCCACAGGCAGAGCAATGCCAGCAGCAGGCGCGGCAGCAGGCCGTAGATCAGCACCACGCCAACCAGCCAGCCCGCCCAGCTTTGACGCGCGCTTTCTACTCCGTCGGCCAGATCACCGCTGGCGCGGATCTGCGCCATGTCCGGCACGCTGAAACCCAGCAGCGATGGCAGCACGCCGAGCGCCTGCGTCAGACCGACGAATGCGTCTTCGCCAAGGATGGTGGTTTCCCAGACAAAGCCGTAACGCCGCGTGGCGAGCAGCGCGAGCAGCGTCACCAGGGCGCTGCTCATGGCAACCAGCCATAAGCCGTGCACGCCCAGCCCCAGCAGCCAACGCCCGAGCCGTCGCTGTTCCAGCACCGTCAACAGGGCTGGCGCCAACTGCAACGCGCGGGCGTCGCGGGCTAGCTTTTCGCTGAGCCAGAGCCACAACCGACCCAATGCACCGCTAGCGTCGCCCGCGAAGACAAAGCCCAGCAACCAGCCCAGCAGCGTCAGCAGATTCAGCCCGAGCAGGCTGCCCAGTGCCCAGAACACATTGACCGGCCGTATTCCGTCACCCAGCGCCGCAAGCGCCAACCCGGCCCCGGTAACCAGCGCCAGTAGCATCAGCGCATACCCGGCCAGCTTCGCGCCCTGCCGCCAATGACGCAGCGCGTCGAACAGCCCGTCGCGGCGCGCCAGCCACAGCGCCCGATGCTCGATCAGGTCTGGCAGTGCCCCACCTTGCGCACGGGCTTGCCGGTTGGCCTCGGCGTCATCGAGCGGGCCGGCATGTTCTTCCCGCAGGCGCACGGCTTCGGTCAGCCAGAGACGGTCGAGGGGATTCGGTGAGGCTGGGAGAGGTGCAGGCACACGGTTTCTCGTAGAAGGGCTCGGCCCTGAGGATAACCGCTGCCGGTCACAAGGGTGAAATGGTCAACGAGCCCGGATTCGCTCCTGCCAATAACGCCGAACGGCGAAGAAAAGCGACAAGCCGGTGAGCACGATGAAGATCCAGGTAATCGGCCCGCGGAAGAAGATCATCGGGTCGCCGCGGCCGATCAGCAGCGTGCGCCTGAGGTTGTCCTCGAACATTGGCCCGAGAATGAAGCCGAGGAGGAAGGGCGCTGTCGCGAACCCGGTACGGTTGAACAGATAGCCAATCACGCCGAAGAGCAGCATCAGGCCGATGTCGAACAGGCTGTTGTTCACTGCAAAGGCACCGTAGACGCAGAACATCAGCACGATGGGCAGCAGGATGGCCTTGGGGATCTCGGCGATCAGTGAGAAATACTTGATCACGCCGTGACCGACGAACAGCAGCACCGCCGAGCTCAGCATGATCCCGCAGAACAGTGCGTAGACCAACGTCAGGTTTTCCTGGAACAGCACCGGACCGGGCGTCAGCCCATGGATCATGAAAGCACCGAGGATGATCGCTGTGATCACATCGCCCGGGATACCCAGCGACAGCAGCGGTATGAGGGTTGCGCCGGCCACGCCGTTGTTGCCTGACTCGGCCGCGGCGACGCCTTCGAGTTCGCCTTTGCCGAAGTTCGCCCGGTTGGCCGAGCGCCGTTTGGCTTCGCTATAGGAGATGAATGATGCCGCGGTGGCGCCGGCGCCTGGAATGGCGCCGATTATCACGCCGATAAAGGAGCCGCGCACGATGGTGACGAGGCTGGATTTGAGTTCGCCAAGCGTCAGGCCAGCCCCGCTGGAGGCGGCGCGGATATGCGGGCCGGCCTTCTTCAGGTAGAAATCGATCACCTCGGGGATAGCGAACAGGCCGATCAGCAACGGCACGAAGGAGACCCGGTCCATCAGGTTGTAGTTATCGAAGGTCAGGCGTTGGCTGCCGTACACCGCATCCATGCCAATCATGGACACGATGACGCCGAAGCTGGCAGCGATCAGACCCTTGATCGGCGAGTCGCCTGCGATGGAGACGATGATGGTCAGCGAAAAGCAGATCAGCCAAAAGAACTCTGGCGGCCCGAAATTGAGCGCGACCTTGGCCAGGTAGGAGGCGAAAAGGATCAGCGCCAGGTTCGATAACACATCGGCGATGCATGATGAGTAGAGCGCCATCTGCAGCGCCTTCTTCGCCTTGCCCTGCTGCGTCAACGGATAGCCGTCGAGCAACGTGCAGGCGGCGGCCGGCGAACCGGGCGTGTGGATCAGAATGGCGGTGATCGAACCGCCGTACATGCCGCCCTTGTAGATGCCCACTAGCAGCAGGATCGCCGTCACCGGCTCCAGCGAAAAGGTGAAAGGCAGGGCTAGCGCAACGGCCATGGTCGCGGTAAGGCCAGGAATCGCGCCGATGACCACCCCAATCAACACGCCGATGAAGATGGCGATGAAATTGTCGACGCTGAGAAACAAGTCCAGGACTTCGGAAAAACCTTCCATTCGGTTACTCGCGTAAGGGCGCCGTCAGTTCCATAGCGTGCCGGAAGGCAGCGGGACATTCAGTACGTGGATGAACAGCAGGCTTACCAGCCACGGCAATGCGATCGCCAGCAGATAGAGCCAGGGCTTGCGCACCGGATGAGCGGCAAACAGCAGCAGCGTGCCGAGAATACCGGCGACGATGGCGCCGAGCAGATCGAACAGCAGCCAATAGGCGCCCAGCCCGGCCAACATCAGCAGCCAGCGCCGGGTTGGTGCACGTTCGGATTCGACGGCGGCGGTCCGTGCCGGCGGCCGCAAGCAGCCTTCAACCATCAACGCCAGCGACAACGCCGCGATCAGCCAGCCCGCCACACTGGGCAGCCAGCGTGGCGACTGCATGGGATTGTCGACCATGGGGGCTTCGTCGATATGGTTCGGCACCAGGTAGAACAGAAACACCAGCGCCGCGATCAACCAGAACACGCCCAGCCATGTGTTGAGATTGGCCCAGCGCGGGCGGCTCACCGCAGCATCGGTGGTCATCACCGGCCTCCGATCAGTTCAGCTCGGCCTGACCAGCTACACGCTGCCAGCGCTGAACGTCCTCGGCGACATAGTCACGGAAAGCATCGCCTTCCTCGGTCGCCGGCTCGCCACCGATCTGTGCGGCGAAATCCTTGAAGCCCTGATCGTCCATGACCTTGTCCAGTGCGGTCTGCAGCGTCTGGACGGCATGGTCGGACATTTGGTCATCGGCGATCAGCCCGAACCAGGCGGTCGTGACGAATTCGCCCAGGCCCAGGTCCGCGCCGATTTTGGACAGCGGCTCGACATCCGGCAGGTAGGGCGAGGTCTCTTTCGAGGTCACAGCCAGCGCCTTGAGCTTGCCGGACTGAATGTGCGAGAGCACGGTCGGCATGTTTTCGAAGGAGACGTCGACGTCGCCGCTGAGCAACGCAGGCAGTGCCTCACCGCTGCCACGGAAGGGCACGTGGGTCATCTGGGTGCCGGTCATGGTCTTGAACAACTCGCCGGACATATGGATCGAGCTGCCGATGCCGGCGGAGCTGAAGGTCATCTCCTTGGTCTTGGCCGCCTCGATGAATTCTTCTACCGAGTTGTACGGGCTGTCGGCCGGAACCACCATCACGTTGGGGATTTCGATGATGTTACGGATGAATTTGAAGTCTTTCACCGGCTCGTAGGGCAACTTCTTGTAGATCACCGGGCCGATGGTATGCCCCGGAGACGCCATCAGAATGGTGTGATCCGCGCCACGCCCGCCGCGGGCCAGTTGTCCGGTGGCCATGGTCGAGCCGGCGCCCGGCCGATTCTCGACGACCACCGTGCCGATCTGTTGCTGCAGCAGGTCGGCAACCTTGCGCGACAGGACGTCCGTGGTCCCGCCCGGTGCATAGGGCACCACCAGGCGGACGGTGTCGGTCGGCCATTCGGCGGCCTGGGCCAGCGAGGCGAGGGGGAGCGTGGCGGCCAGGAGAAACAGACTCAGGGTGCGCTTCATAGTCAGGGGCATGGTGGTGTTCTCTTCTTGTAGTTGTTGTAAGGCTGCGCGGATGGCGATCAGGCGACGCTGTCACCTTAAAAGGATCGAACCCTGACGGGAGTCCGATGAACGAAAAACGGTTCGGTAATCGCACAGATGTTTGCAGGCCATCTGTTGTGGTTTCGACCCGCTTGCGCCAGTTTCGACTCCATTGCCCGTACAGATTAGAAGGAGAGTCGATGAGCGTTCTGCAAGGCATCAAGGTACTGGATCTGACACGCATCCTCGCCGGGCCCTGGTCGACCATGGCCCTGGCGGACCTCGGCGCCGAGGTGTGGAAGATCGAAAGCCTGGAGGGTGACGACACTCGCAGCTGGATGCCGCCGGCTAAGGCCGCCATCTCCACCTACTACCTCAGCGCCAATCGCAACAAGCAGAGCCTGGCGGTGGACTTGCGTAAACCCGAGGGGCGTCAGCTGATCCTTGATCTGGCCGCGCAGGCCGACGTGGTGGTCGAAAATTTTCTGCCGGCGAGCCTCAAGCGCCTTGGGCTGGATTACGAGACGCTGGCAGCGGTCAATCCTCGGCTCATCCATTGCTCGATTACCGGATACGGGCGCGGCAACCCGATGGAAAACCGGCCTGGCTACGACTTCATCATCCAGGCCGAGAGCGGCTTCATGTCGATCACGGGCGACAAGGAGGGCGAGCCCATGCGCCTGGGCGTGGCTTTCATCGATCTGGTCACCGGCATGAATGCGGTTCAGGGCATTCTGGCGGCGCTGTTCGAGCGCGAGAAGTCCGGGCTCGGTCAGTCGGTGGATATCGCGCTGTCCGACAGTGCGCTGCACTTCCTGGCCAATGTCGCGTCCGGCTACCTCAACACGGGTAAGGTGCCGCAACGCTACGGCAATGCGCACGCCAGCATCGTGCCCTACCAGCTGTTCAACACCGCCGATGGCAGCATCGCCTTGGCCGTGGGCAACGACGAGCAGTATCGCCGCCTGTGTCTGGACGTGCTCAAGCGTCCAGATCTCCACAGCGACCCACGCTTTACCCAGAACAAGAGCCGCACCGAGAACCGTGAAGTGTTGCTCCCGATACTGCAGGATGCCTTTGCGAGCTGGAACAACGAGGCGTTGATCGGCGCATTGCGCGCGCAGGCGATTCCGGTCGGTGAAGTGAAGGATGTCGCTCAGGCGCTGGAGTCGGAAACGGCAAGCTACCGCGACCTCGTCATCAGCGCCGAGCATCCGGTCGCCGGGGAGGTGCGCATGGTGCGCAGCCCGCTGCGCTTCTCGCGTACGCCAACGGTTGTCGCCAAGGCGCCGCCGCTGCACGGTCAGCACACCGACAGCGTGCTCGCCCGTGTGCTCGGCAAAAGCGAAGCGGAATTGGCCGAGCTGCATCAAGCGGGCGTGATCGGCTGACTCGCTCGCTCAGCGCCGATCACTTGGCATAACAATCCGGACGTAGGAGTGCCCGGCCCTCCTGGCCGGGCGGGGTAGCGCTGGGTATTACTGCCCGCGCACTTTTACCGCGATATCCGGCTGATCGATGAACAGCCCGTCGATGCCAGCGTCGAGGAAGGCCTGTATGTCAGCTTCGATATTGCCGCGCTCGGTTGGGGAGTCGCCGTTGCGCAGATTGGCCGGAAGGAACACGTTCTCGGCGCGGAAGGTGTACGGGTGCACCTTCAGGCCAGCGGCGTGGGCGTTCGGCACGAAGTCGGTGGGCTGGCCGAGATTGCCGTTGGCGTCACGCGGAATGATGTAGCTCTTTTCGGGGCCGACGCCGGCGGCGTAGCGCGAGATGGCCTTCAGTCCTTCTGCGGTTGCCATCTGCGCATAGGTCAGTTTGCTGCCACGTACTTTCTGATCGTAGGGCTGCCCACCGCCAAACAGCTGGACCAGGCGCAGCTGCGTCAAGCCGCTGAGGGTCTTGAGGTTTTCCACTTCAAAGGACTGGATGTAGACCGGCGCACTGCGGCCTGCATAGCCGTTGCGGTGGAGGACGCGCACCAGTGGTTTTTCCATAGCCAGGCCAAGCTTCTGGAAGTGCGTCGGGTGCTTGGTTTCCGGGTACAGACCGATGCGGCGGCGCTCGCTCAGCTGCATGGTTTTCACCAGATCGATGATCTCCTGCAGCGTCGGGATTTCCAGGCTGCCGTCGAGCCGCGCGTTACCGGGGCGGATCGTTGGGATGCGCTCGATGGCGCGCAGGGTTTTCAGCTCGGCTAGGGTGAAGTCTTCGCTGAACCAGCCGGTGAGCTTCACGCCGTCGACCATTTGCGTGCGCTTGCGGTCGGCGAATTCGGGGTGCTGTGACACATCGGTGGTCAACCCCAGCTCGTTGTCGTGACGGGCGACCAGCTCGCCGTCGCGGGTCATGACGAGGTCCGGCTCGACATAGTCGGCGCCCTGCAGAATGGCCAGCGCGTAAGAGGCAAGGGTGTGCTCGGGCACGTAGCCACTGGCGCCGCGGTGGGCAATGACCAGCGGATGGGGCTCGTCGCGGCCGTTCTTGGCAGCGACCGAGGCGTCGGGCGTGGCGGCAAACGCGGCGATCGGCAGCAGCAGGCTGCAGGCGGCAAACAGGTGGCGCAAGGTAGGGCGGCTGTGGCGGGCCATTGTGGGCGTCTCCGTGGAAGGGGAGCGGTAAGCCTGAGGCGTCACAATGACGATAGCTTGACGCTTTGGTAAAGCGAAGATGACCGTTCGATGTTGTTGACGTGTATCTGGCGGCGCTGACTGCTCCGCCGGCGCTCTGTTATTCTCGCCGCCATGAATCAGACCTCACTTCCCCTCGCTATGATCGCGGCCATGGCGGACAACCGCGTCATCGGCCTCGATAACACGATGCCCTGGCACCTGCCGGCCGACCTCAAACACTTCAAGGCGATGACTCTTGGCAAGCCGATCATCATGGGGCGCAAGACCTGGGATTCCCTCGGCCGCCCATTGCCGGGTCGGCTGAATCTGGTGGTCAGCCGCCAGCAGGACCTGCAGCTCGACGGTGCCGAAACCTTTACTACGCTCGACGCTGCGCTGGTTCGCGCGGAGCAGTGGGCGCGCGAGCAGGGTGTCGAGGAGCTGATGCTGATTGGCGGCGCGCAACTCTACGCCCAGGCATCGGGGCAGGCTCAGCGCCTCTACCTCACCCGAATCGATGCGGCCCCTGAAGGCGACGCCTTTTTCCCCGCCTTCGAAGAAGCCGAATGGCAGTGTACCGAGAGCCAGTCACATCCTGCCGAGGGCGAGGCGCCCGGCTATCGCTTCGAGACCTGGCAGCGTCGCTGACCCGAGGCATCCCCAGGCTTCCTTGACCGACGCCAAGTCCTCGCCTGGCGTCAGCTTCTATGCTTTCCCTCCGCTTCTCACGAGACACCTTTCATGCAGAACGACAAACAGGGCGCAGTGCAACGTGGCGTAGTGCAACGTGGCGCAGCGGACGCGGACGTCAACCAGCGTGACGCTGAACGCGAGGACGCGGAGCAGGCGGAAACCATCGCCGCGATCTTCGTCCGCCATCCGCTCTGGGAGGATGCGCTGGCGCTACTGCTGGGCACCGCGATGGTGGCGTTGGGCATTGCCTTCTACAGCCATGCCGGGCTATTGACTGGCGGCACGGTCGGTCTGGCGTTTCTGCTCAAGTATTTCGCTGGCTGGCCCTTCGGTCTGGTGTTCTTCACGCTCAATATCCCGTTCTACCTACTGGCGATCTGGCGCATGGGCTGGAGCTTTACGCTGCGCACCATCATTGCGGTGGGTCTGGTGTCGCTGCTGGCCGAACTGACACCGAACTGGATTCGCTTTGCCGAGCTGAACATCTATTACGCCGCGCTGTTCGGCGGCTTCGCCATGGGCGTCGGGCTGTTGATGCTGTTCCGTCACCGCGCCAGCCTCGGTGGCGTCAACATCCTCGCGCTGTTCCTGCAGGAGCGCTTCGGCCTGCGCGCCGGGACCTTCCAGATGGGCATCGATGCGCTGATCGTGCTGGCGGCGGTGTTCATCGTGCCGCTGGATAAGGTTGCGCTCTCGGTGCTGGGCGCGGTGGCACTGAATCTGGTGCTGGCAGTCAATCACCGCAGCGATCGCTATATGGGCGTCAGCTGAGCGATTAACCCAGCGTCACTAGCTGCGCACGCGGCTGGCCGTCCTCGATGTCCAGCAGGGCCAGGCTGATAGGCAGTGTGAAGCGGCGACGCCCGGCGCTCCCCGGGTTGAGGTAGAGCACGCCGTTGACCTGCTCGATCTTGGGCTGGTGCGAGTGCCCGGCGATGACCACGTCGACCCGCTCGGCGACCGGGTCGATCCCCATCGTCTTGACGTCATGGGTGACGTGGATGCGCAGCCCGCCGATTTCCAAATCCAGGTGCTCCGGAACCGCTGTGGCCCAATCACCGCTGTCGACATTGCCACGAATGACGTCCAGTGGCGCCAGCTCGCGCAACCTGTCCAGGACCTCGGGTTTGCCGATGTCACCGGCATGGATGATGCGCTCGCAACCCTGCAGCGCAGCGATGGCTTCAGGGCGCAGCAGGCCGTGGGTGTCGGAGATGACGCCTATGCGCATGGTGGCTCCCTTTTTCATGAGTGTATGGATGTTGGGCAAGCGAGGCTTGGCCGCGGTTCGATCTTGCGGCAGTCTGGCGCTCGCCTAATTGCAGGGGAGCGGGAATGGAGCAGGTCGATTGTGTGGTCATCGGTGCTGGCGTGGTGGGGCTGGCGGTATCGCGTGCACTGGCCCAGGCCGGACGCGAGGTCCTGATACTGGAAGCTGAGTCAGCTATCGGTACGGGCACCAGTTCGCGCAACAGCGAGGTCATTCACGTCGGCATTTACTATCCACAGGGTTCGCTGAAGGCGCGGCTGTGCGTGGCCGGGCGCGATGCACTCTATGCGTTCTGCGACAGTCACGGCGTGCCTTATCGGCGTTGCGGCAAGTTGATCGTCGCCACCGATGAGTCCCAATTGGCGGGGCTCGATGCGCTACAGGCTCATGCCCTGGCCAACGGCGTCGACGATTTGCGCAGACTCCATGCGGACGAGGTGAAGACGCTGGAGCCGCAGCTCAATGCCGTGGCTGGATTGCTCTCGCCGAGCACTGGAATCGTCGACAGTCACGCCTTGATGCTGGCGCTGCAAGGCGATGCCGAAGCCGCGGGCGCGCTGTTGGCGCTGCATGCACCGGTCACGGCAATGGCGGTGATGGACGCGGGGTTGCGCGTCGAAGTCGGCGGCGACGCGCCCATGACGCTGCTTGCCGCCAGCGTCATCAACTGCGCCGGTCATGCCGCGCCTGAGATCGCTGCGCGCACGGCGGGGCTTGCCGCCGAATCGGTGCCGGCGCGCTACTTCGCCAAGGGCAGCTATTTCAGCCTGTCGACTGCAACTCCTTTCCACCATCTGGTCTATCCGTTGCCCGAGCCTGGCGGGCTGGGCGTGCACCTGACACTGGACCTCGGCGGTCAGGCGCGTTTCGGCCCGGACGTGGAGTGGGTCGACGGCCTGGATTACACGATGGATGAAAGTCGCGCTGACGGTTTTTATGCCGCCATCCGCCGTTACTGGCCGGGATTGCCCGATGGTGCGTTGCAACCGGCGTACACCGGCATTCGCCCGAAGATCAGTGGACCCGGCGTACCGGCTGCGGATTTCCGTATCGACGGGCCGGCCGAGCATGGCGTTGCGGGGCTGGTGAATCTGTTCGGCATCGAATCGCCAGGACTGACCGCTGCCCTGGCGATCGCCGACGAGGTCTGCCAGCGCCTCGCTCAGGAGGCGCGTACCAGTTGATCAGACCGGGTCTTGCTCTGTGCTTGCCGGCGACTCGGGCAGGAACCAGTTCATCACCAGGGCGCAGATGCCGCCGGTTGCGACGCCGGATTCAAGCACGTTGCGCAGCTCGCCCGGCAGGTTTGCCAGGAACTCTGGTACCTGGGAGAAACCCAGGCCCAGTGCCAGCGAGACCGAAATGATCAACAGCGCGCGCCGGTCCAGCCTGATGCCCGCGAGGATGTTGATGCCCGCGGCCGCTACCGCACCGAACATCACAATAGCGGCGCCACCCAGTACGGGCTCGGGCACGGCCTGCAGCACGCCTGCGACGGCTGGGAACAGCCCGAGTATCACCAGCATGACTGCGATCCACATGCCGACGTAGCGGCTGGCGATCCCGGTGAGCTGAATGATGCCGTTGTTTTGGGCGAACACCGAGCTGGGAAAGGTATTGAAGAAGCCCGCCAGCAGCGAGTTGGCACCGTTGACCAAGACACCGCCCTTGATGCGCTGCATCCACAGCGGGCCCTCCACCGGTTGGCGTGAGAGTTTGCTGGTGGCGGTGATGTCGCCGATGGCTTCGAGCGAGGTGACCAGGTAGATCACCACCATGGGGATGAACAGACTCCAGGAAAAGCCGAGGCCAAAATGCAGCGGCATCGGCACTTCGAACAGTTCGGCTTCGTGCATGCCGGTGAAATCCAGTCGGCCCAGATAGGCGGACAACGCATAACCGATGGCCAGCGCGATGATGATGGCGCAGCTGCGCATCCACTGCACCGGCAGGCGGTTGAGCACGACGATGGCGCTCAGCACTACGCCGGAGAGCAGCAGATTCTCGCGGCTGGCGAAGCTCCCGTCACCCATGGCGGCGTAGCCACCGCCCATGCTGATCAGCCCGACTTTGATCAGCGTCAGGCCGATCATCAGCACCACGATGCCGGTTACCAGCGGTGTGATCAGCCGCTTGATGAACGGCAGCACGCGCGAGACGCCCATCTCGATAAAAGAGCCGGCAATCACCACACCGAAAATCGCCGACATCACCGCTTCGACCGGCGTGCCCTGCTTGACCATCAGCACGCCGCCAGCGATCAGCGGGCCAACGAAGTTGAAGCTGGTGCCTTGCACGATCAACAGTCCCGCACCGAGCGGGCCAAAGCGTTTGCACTGGACGAAGGTGGCGATGCCGGAAATCACCAGCGACATGGACACGATGATATTGGTGTCGCGTGGAGATACGCCGATGGCTTGGCAGATCAGCAACCCGGGCGTGACGATCGGCACGATGATCGCCAGCAGATGCTGCAAGGCGGCGAGAAAGGCGATCCAGGGACGGGGGCGGTCGTCGAGGCCGTAGACCAGGTCGTTACGAAGCTCGTCGGGGGAGGACTTCAGCGCGCTCATGGCATGCTCCAGCAAAAAAGAGCGCGATTCTACGTGGCAGCATCGATGGGGCACAGCTGAACCTGTCGGCTGATGACGCGGGTCTGATCGCGAGCGAGCTCGCTCCTACGAAAAGCGGGACGGCCAGTGGCTGACGGCTGTACTCAGATAGCCAGCCCCCTGTAGGAGCCAGCTTGCTGGCGATCCGGGCTCTCCCGCAGCATGAGTCTCAGCGCTTGATCGCGAGCGAGCTCGCTCCTACGAAAAGCGGGGCGGCTGGTCGCTGACGGCTGTGCTCAGATCGCCAGCCTCTGTAGGAGCCAGCTTGCTGGCGATCCGGGCTCTCCCGCAGCATGAGTCTAGCGCTTGATCGCGAGCGAGCTCGCTCCTACAAAAACCGGGATGGCCGGTCACGGAAGGCTGTACTCAGATAGCCAGCCCCCTGTAGGAGCCAGCTTGCTGGCGATCCGGGCTCTAGCGCAGCATGAATCTCAGAGCTTGATCGCGAGTTTGCATGCTCTTACGAAAAGCGGGACGGCCAGTGGCTGACGGCTGAATTACCTGCCAGCCTCACGGGCGCAGCGCGGCATGTTGAGACTCAGACGTTGCAACCGCATCATCTGCGCCTGACCGCGCTGCCACGACTTCCTGAAGGAAAAATCATGCAACCAGTAATTGAGCAGCGACCCCTGATGGTTTATCTGGCGGTGGGTCTGTTGCAGGGCCTGACGCTATGGATGGCCGGCGAAAGCTGGCCGCACGGGTCTGTCTGGCGGTCCCTCTGTTCCGCCCTGATTGTGTTGGTCGTGGTGGGGGGCTGGCAGCTGCAGATGCTCTGGGGGCAATTGCGCGAGGCGGATCGCTGGAAACTGCTGCTCCCTGCGATTCTTTTGCCCGCAGCGTTGGCAGCCTGGCTTGGGGTTCAGTTCGATCAGCCGCGCTGGTATTACTTCGATGAAACGACCGGCACGCTGCTGCTGTGGAGTCATCTGGCATTGGCCTACATCCTCACACCCTTCATCCAGGCTCGTGACCCTGCGCATCGCTGGCGCTTCGACTACAGCGCGCTCTACCGTCACGCCTGGAACAACGGTTTGCTGCTGTTCATGGCGCTCGTGATGCTTGGGGTGTTCTGGCTGTTGATCTGGCTCTGGGCGGGCCTGTTCAGCATGCTTGGGGTCGATCAGTTCAAGCGGCTCTTCAATTCGTCCGGCTTCGTCTGGGTCGCCAGCGCGACCGTTGTCGCCGCCGGGCTGCGCATCGGGCTGGAACGTGGCCAGGTCATCGATGCGTTGCGCAACGTGCTGCAGGCCATGTGTCGTTTTCTGCTGCCGTTGACGGTGGTGATCCTGCTGCTGTTCGTGGTCTTCCTGCCTTTCACCGGCCTTGCTCCGCTCTGGGCGACACGCCACGCGACGCCGATCTTGCTGGCGCTGGTGTTCGCGCATATCGCACTGCTCAACGGGGTGGTGCAGGACGGGCTGCAGAGGTCCCACTACCCGCGACCCTTACGGTTGCTGGCGGATGCCAGTTCGCTGTGCCTGCCGTTACTGGCTGGCCTCGCGATGCATGCGTTGTGGCTGCGGATCGACCAGTACGGGCTGACGCCGGATCGCGTGTTGGCTGCGCTCCTGGCGCTCGTAGCGATGGTGCATGGCCTGGCACTGGTGAGAGCAGTGATCCGACGTGATGCCGCGTGGCTGAGCGGGCTCCGACAGAGCAACCCGCCTCTGGCACTGTTCGCCGCCTGCCTGTTGGTGCTGATGCATGTGCCTGCGCTGAGCCCCCTGCAGCTGAGCGCGGCCAGTCAGTATCAGCGTCTGCTGAGTGACGAGGTGCCAGTCGAGCGAACCGACATGGGCGCGCTTCGCTTTCAGCTGGGTGAGCCGGGACGGCGATACCTGCAAGCGCTGCGTCAGCAACTAGGCGAGCGTTGGGAAGACGAGGCTCGGCGCACGGGCCTGCAAGCCGATCTGCAACGGCTTGATAAGGCGGACCACTATTGGGCGTGGAAACGCGAGCAGGAGGTCGCAGCCGCGCCGCCAGTGCCCTGGATTGGCGAACCTGTAACGGATGAAGATGGCTCGTTGGCACGTGCCGTCAGCAATCAGGGATGCTTAGCAGAGTGTCGGTTGTTTGCAGTGGATCTGGATCGGGACGGCCAATTCGAAGTGCTGCTGCTCCGCGGCGAGCCTCGTGTGGTGCCAGTGCTGGGACGGATTGCTGCGGGAGGCTGGCGTTGGCTTGGCCAGCTGCGCGTCACCGCAGGCGCGCTGCCGGAAGGCGAGGCGCTAGGCGAGCTTCTTGATAGGGGTGAGTTCGAACTGGTCGCGCCCCGCTTCAGCGCGATCGAAATTGACGGAGTTCGGCTGGAACCGGCCATCGGCGAACCATGAAAAAGCCCGGCGCGAAGGCCGGGCTTGTTTTACAGCGATGGATCAGCCGTCCAGCATTGCCTTGTTGCGCACCGCGCCCTTGTCGGCGCTGGTGGCGAGCAGGGCGTAGGCCTTGAGCGCTGTTGTCACCTTGCGCGGGCGCGGGGCGGCAGGCTTCCAGCCTTTCTTGTCCTGCTCGATGCGGCGGTGGGACAGCTCTTCATCACTGACCTGCAGCTGAATGCTGCGGTTGGGGATGTCGATCAGCACCTTGTCACCGTCACGTACCAGGCCGATGGCGCCGCCCGCAGCGGCTTCAGGCGAAGCGTGGCCGATGGACAGGCCCGAGGTGCCGCCGGAGAAGCGGCCGTCGGTGAGCAGGGCGCAGTCCTTGCCCAGTCCCTTGGACTTCAGATACGAGGTCGGGTAGAGCATTTCCTGCATGCCCGGGCCGCCTTTCGGGCCTTCGTAGCGGATGATGACGATGTCACCGGCCTTCACTTCGTCATTGAGGATGCCCTTCACGGCGCTGTCCTGGCTTTCGAAGATCTTGGCGGTGCCTTCGAAGACATGGATGGATTCATCCACACCCGCGGTCTTCACTACGCAGCCATCCAGGGCGATGTTGCCGTAGAGCACGGCGAGGCCACCTTCCTGCGAATAGGCGTGCTCGACGCTGCGGATGCAGCCTTCGGCGCGGTCCAGGTCCAGGGTGTCCCAGCGGGTCGACTGGCTGAACGCCGTCTGCGTTGGGATGCCGCCCGGGCCTGCCTTGAAGAAGGTGTGTACCGCTTCATCCTGGGTCTGGGTGATGTCCCATTGGGCGATGCCTTCAGCAAGCGTCCGGCTGTGCACGGTGGGCACGTCGGTGTGCAGCAGGCCGCCACGGGCCAGTTCGCCGAGAATGGAGAAAATGCCGCCAGCGCGGTGCACGTCTTCCATGTGGTACTTCTGGATGTTCGGCGCGACTTTGCACAGCTGCGGCACCTTGCGTGACAGGGCGTCGATGGCGCGCAGGTCGAAGTCGACCTCGGCTTCCTGAGCCGCAGCCAGCAGGTGCAGGATGGTGTTGGTGGAACCACCCATGGCGATGTCCAGGGTCATGGCGTTCTCGAACGCCTTGCGACTGGCGATATTGCGCGGCAGCACCGATTCGTCGCCTTCACCGTAATAACGCTGGCACAGCTCGACCACGGTACGGCCGGCGCGCAGGAACAGCTGCTCGCGGTCGCTGTGGGTCGCCAGGGTCGAACCGTTGCCAGGCAGGGCTAGCCCTAAGGCTTCGGCCAGGCAGTTCATCGAGTTGGCGGTAAACATGCCGGAGCAGCTGCCGCAGGTCGGGCAGGCGCTGCGCTCGTATTCGGCGACCTTCTCGTCGGAGGCGCTTTCATCGGCAGCGATGACCATGGCGTCGACCAGGTCCAGGCCGTGGCTGGCGAGCTTGGTCTTGCCGGCTTCCATCGGGCCGCCGGAGACGAACACCACCGGGATGTTCAGGCGCAGCGCAGCCATCAGCATGCCAGGGGTGATCTTGTCGCAGTTGGAGATGCAGACGATGGCGTCGGCGCAATGCGCGTTGACCATGTACTCCACCGAGTCGGCAATGATTTCGCGCGAGGGCAGCGAATAGAGCATGCCGTCGTGGCCCATGGCGATGCCGTCGTCGACCGCGATGGTGTTGAATTCCTTGGCTACGCCGCCGTGCTTTTCAATCTCACGGGCGACCAGCTGGCCCAGGTCCTTCAGGTGCACGTGACCGGGCACGAACTGGGTGAAGGAGTTGGAGATGGCGATGATCGGCTTCTTGAAGTCTTCGTCCTTCATGCCGGTGGCACGCCAGAGCGCGCGGGCACCGGCCATGTTGCGGCCGTGCGTGGAAGTTTTCGAGCGGTAATCGGGCATGACGGTTCCTGCGGCTAATCAGCGGTTCGAATAGTGCTTATGGTGAGCGTCACCTGTGCCGCGTGCAACGGCAGGTGACCGTGCGTGCGGAGGGGCCGATCGAGGCGGGGTATCGCTCGGGCGGCCTGGGCTCATGGCCCGCCTGGGGATGATGGCGAGGAATAGCCCGATTCTACGCGCGTTCCTGTCGGCGAGCCAAACGGCGCGATTACCGAGGCTCATGCTGCGTTGAGTCAAGCGCATCAACACTGAAGCTAATGATGAATTATTCAGCCGGGGCGAAGCGCAGCCGTTCGTCCGCTGCACGGGCGCATCAGGTGGCGCGGTGGTTTTCGCTGGCTAGGGTTGATTCGGGCCGACTGGCCACCCGCTCTGCCGATGGTTACGCGGGAAACATAGGAGGTGCAGTGCGTTCGACTCACATCGCGAGCTGGTGCGAACGTCCATACACATGATCAGAACAACAAGAGGAAACACACATGCTGGACATCAAACTTAGCGGCATTGCCGCTGCACTGGGCCTGGCGATCTGCGGGTCTGCCTTGGCTGCGCCGCTGCCGGATACGCCCGGCGCGCCCTTTCCTGCGGTATCGAACTTCGAGCGCTCCGGTCCCTATGCCACAACCAGTCGCAGCGAAGGCCCGAACTGCCGCGTCTACCGTCCCAGTAGCTTGGGGCAGAACGGCGTCCGGCATCCGGTAATTCTTTGGGGTAACGGTACCGGGACCGGGCCGACTGCGTATTCGGGCCTCTTATCGCACTGGGCCAGCCATGGATTCGTTGTCGCAGCGGCGGAGACGTCCAACGCCGGGACTGGACGGGACATGCTGGCCTGCCTCGACTACCTGGTACAAGAGAGCAATCGCACCTATGGCACTTACGTTGGCGTGCTTAACACCGGTCGGGTCGGCACGTCAGGTCATTCCCAGGGCGGCGGCGGATCGATCATGGCTGGGCAGGATGATCGGGTGAGCGTGACCGCGCCAATCCAGCCCTACACCATCGGGCTGGGGCATGACCCGTCGTCGCAGCGAAATCAGAAGGGGCCGATGTTTTTGATGTCAGGCGGGGGCGACACCATCGCGTTTCCGTACCTCAACGCGCAGCCGGTCTACACACGGGCCAATGTGCCGGTGTTCTGGGGTGAGCGGCGATATGTCAGTCACTTCGAGCCGGTCGGCGACGGTGGAGCCTACCGCGGACCCTCAACGGCGTGGTTCCGCTATCACCTGATGGAGGATGAAACGGCGCGCAGCACCTTCTATGGTCGCTTCTGCGGGTTGTGCACCAGCTATCTTTGGACCGAGCAGCGCAAGGGAATCGAGTAAGGCGGTTAACGAAGCCCCGCACGCGTCTTGGTGTGGGGCTTCGTTCATCTGGCGACAGCTATCAGCTGTTAGGGAGGATGCGACAGGTGATGCTTTTGATATAGCGGGTCTCGGGGATCGCTGGATGCACCGGGTGATCCGGGCCCTGCGATCCCCGCTCGAGCAGCTGGATGTTGCGATCCAGATGGCGGGCGCTGCCGAGCAGGATGTTCTGCAGGTTGTCTTCCTCAAGGTGCATCGAGCAGCTGGCGCTGACCAGGATGCCGTCCTTGTTCAGTAGACGCATCGCGGTTTCGTTGAGGCGACGGTAGGCGGCTTCACCGTTCTTGATGTCTTTTTTGCGCTTGATGAAAGCGGGCGGGTCGGTGATGACCACGTCGAAGCGTTCTTCGGCGTTCTTCAGCTCCCTCATCGCTTCGAAGGCATCGCCTTCCACGCAGGTCATCTTCTCTGCAACGCCATTGAGCGCGGCGTTGCGCTCGACGCCATCCAGCGCGAACGCCGAGGCATCGACGCAGAACACTTCACTGGCGCCGAAGGCGGCGGCCTGTACGCCCCAGCCGCCGATGTAGCTGAACAGGTCGAGCACGCGCTTGCCTTTCACGTAGGGCGCCAGGCGTGCGCGGTTCATGCGGTGGTCGTAGAACCAGCCGGTCTTCTGGCCCTGCAACACGGGTGCTTCGAACTTGACGCCGTTCTCTTCCAGCGCAACCCATTCCGGCACTACTCCGAACGCGGTATCGACGTAGCGCTCCAGCCCTTCGGCATCGCGAGCGCTGGAGTCGTTCTTCCACAGCACACCGCGCGGCTCGAGCACCTGGACCAGGGCTTCGAGCACGGCATCCTTGTTGCGCTCCATGGTGGCGGAGGCCAGCTGAACCACCAGATGGTCATGGAAACGATCCACCACCAGGCCCGGCAGCAGATCCGAGTCACCGTAGATCAGGCGGTAGCAAGGTTGATCGAACAGGCGATCGCGCAGCGACAGTGCGACCTGAATGCGATGGACCAGCAGCGACTTGTCCAGGCTGTGCTTGAGGTCACGTGACAGCAGGCGCGCGCAGATCAGGTTGTTCGGCGAGACGCCGACGATGCCCAGCGGCTTGCCTCCCGCTGCTTCGAGGATGGCCTGATCACCAGCGGCAAAACCGCTCAGCGGCGTGGCTGCGGTGTCCACCTCATTGCTATAGACCCACAGATGGCCGGCGCGCAGGCGGCGGTCGGCGTTGGCTTTGAGGCGCAGGCTGGGCAGGCTCATCGGGAGGCTCCGGGAAAAGGGCGCGATTATAGGCCAGAGGGCTGACAAAAGCGCTGGCTGGATGGAGGAGGGCGTTGGGGTTAGCCGTCGCTGCTGGGAGCAGTTGCCCCAGCAGGCGGCTCAGAAGAGGCATCGGCCTGTCGCGGTCGACCGGTATTCGCGATGCCTCGGCGTTACCTAGGTGGCGTCAGGCCGCGAGGGCTTTGATCAGCGCTTCGTTGAACGCCGGGATGTCGTCCGGCTTGCGGCTGCTGATCAGATGGCCGTCGACCACGACCTGCTCGTTGACCCACTGCGCGCCAGCATTCTTCAAGTCATCGGTCAGCGACGGCCAGCTGGTCATCTTCTTGCCTTTGACCAAGTCAGCGGAGGCCAGCAACCAGGCGCCATGACAGATCACAGCTATGGTCTTGTTGGCGCGTGCCGCATCGCGAACCAGCTCCTGGGCCATCTCGTCGGTGCGGATGGTGTCGGAATTCACCACGCCGCCCGGAAGCAGAACGGCGTCGTAGTCTTCCATGTGAATGGTGTCGAACGTCTTATCGACGTGAAACTTAGTGGCGGGCGTGGTGTGGTTCCAGCCGGTCACTTCGCCGTTCGATGACGAAATGATCTCGGCGGTCGCGCCGGCTTTTTCCAGCGCCTCCTTTGGCCCAGTCAGCTCGACCTGCTCGAAACCGTCTGTCACCAGGATCGCGATGCGTTTGCCTTTCAGGGAATCGGCCATTTCGTTTTCCTCCTCGTCGGATTTCAAATTGATCTACTTGAAATCCGACCGCCATCTCGGCCAAAGTTCGCACTCTTTTCTTGGTGGCCTTGTGCTATCGACAAGGCTGAGCCGCTTTCTATGTCCATTGAACTCACCGACGAGCAGATCCGCAGCGTGCTGCAGGGGATCAGCGTGCCGCCGCAGCCGCAGATCATGGTCGACCTGCAGATGGAGCAGGTCATGCCTGATCCCGACTTGCGCGCCATTGCCCGCCTGATCAGCCAGGATCCAGGGTTGTCCGGCGCCTTGCTGAAAACGGTTAACTCACCGTTCTTCGGCCTCGCCAACCGCATCGCCTCGATCCAGCAGGCCGTCAACCTGCTGGGTTGCCGTTCAGTCATCAACCTGATCAATGCGCAATCGATCCGCGGCGAGCTGACCGATGCGGCGATCGTCACGCTCAACCGTTTCTGGGATTCGGCGCAGGATGTGGCCAGCACCTGTCTGGCGTTGGCCAAGCGCATCGGTCATCCGGCGCCTGACGAGGCCTACACGCTCGGTCTGTTTCACAACTGTGGCATCCCGCTGATGCTGACCCGCTTTCCTGGCTATATGAGGGTGCTGGAGGAGGCCTACGCCAGTGTCGGTGCCGAAACGCGCATCACAGATGTCGAAAACCGGGCGCTGAATACCAATCATGCGGTGGTCGGGTATTTCGTGGCGCGCTCGTGGAAGCTGCCGCAACACTTGTGCGAGGCCATCGCCAATCACCATAACGCGCTAGCGCTGTTCAACGATGAATGGAGCGACCCTCAAGTCAAAACGTTGCTGGCGATCCTGAAGATGGCTGAGCACATCTGCGCCTGCCATCGTGTACTGGGCGATCAGCCGGAGGACCATGAGTGGGATGCCGTGGCGCAGCTGGTGCTCGAATACGTTGGCCTCTCCGAATACGATTTCGAATGCCAGCGCGACATCATTAGGGAGCTGGGTGTCGGCTGACCGGGCCGTGCGTTAGCTGCTAAGGTCGCCTGCCGTTCCCTTCTCGATTTGCCTGTATGCCCGAACTCCCAGAAGTCGAAACCACCCGCCGCGGCATCGCTCCGCATCTTGTCGGCCAACGTGTCAGTCGGGTCATCGTGCGCGAGCGACGGTTGCGCTGGCCGATCCCGGAGGATCTGGACGTACGGCTGTCCGGCCAGCGTATCGAGTCGGTTGAGCGGCGCGCCAAGTACCTGCTGATCAAGGCTGAAGTGGGCACGCTCATCGCGCACCTAGGCATGTCCGGCAGCCTGCGGCTGGTACCGGCTGATCTTCCAGTGGGCAAGCACGAGCATGTCGACATCGTGCTGGAGTCCGGAATGGCGCTGCGCTACACCGACCCCCGCCGCTTCGGCGCCCTGCTGTGGAGCGATGATCCGCTGAGCCACGTGCTGCTCGCCAGCCTGGGCCCGGAGCCGCTCAGCGACGCGTTCGACGGAGAGCGTCTGTATCAGATGTCACGTGGACGCAGCATGGCGATCAAGCCGTTCATCATGGATAACGCGGTGGTGGTCGGCGTCGGTAATATTTATGCGAGCGAGGCGCTGTTTGCTGCCGGAATCGATCCGCGGCGAGCGGCCGGTGCGGTGTCGCGGGTGCGCTACCTGAAGCTGGCTGTCGAGATCAAACGGATCCTGGCCTATGCCATCGAGCGCGGCGGCACCACGCTGCGCGACTTCGTGGGGGGCGATGGCAAGCCGGGTTACTTCCAGCAAGAGCTGTTCGTCTACGGTCGGGGCGGGGATTTTTGCAAAACCTGTGGCTCGACCCTGCGCGAAATCCGCCTCGGCCAGCGTGCCAGTGTCTATTGCGGACGCTGCCAGCGATGAAAAACCGATCAGCCATGCACTGCGCAGGCATTGACGGTGTTCACGATCAACAACCGGCGGCCACTGCTATAGTGACGCTCACTACAATCATCTGCCTCGTTTCGCCCAGCTGAAGGACCACACCATGAATCTGTTTCGCTCCACTGCTGTTGTCTTGGCCCTGACTACAGGTCTGCTGACGATGCCTGTGCAGGCGCAATCGGTACAGCAGAACGCCAGCGGCGATCCGATGTACACCGTCGAAGCCCCGAAAGCCTTTTCCATCGTTGGCGATCTGCTGATCGCCCGTCCGCTGCTGATCGCGGCCACTGTCGTCGGAGCCGGCCTGTTCGTCGTGAGCCTGCCGTTCAGCGCCATGGGCGGTGGCATCAAGGAGACGGGGCATGCGCTGGTTGTTGAGCCAGGTGCCGCGGCCTTTGCTCGCTGCCTGGGTTGCACCCGCGTCGGTTATAACCGCCAGGATTGATCCCGCAGTTCAGCTTTACCGGGTCGGCGGTTTATCCGATTCGCTCTACGGCCTCGCCGCTTCATCGCGTGCGGGGTCGTGTCGTTTTCGGCTGTTGTGTTTCTAACGTGCTGCGCAGCCAGCAGCTACCTTGTGGCATCAACAGCTCAGCAGCCGTGGTCGACTTGAAGCCTCACCCACGGTGGTTAGGCAGCTCTTGCAGCGGTATGGAATGACGGGCGTCCTCACCTTCAAGGCGAGGTCGGAAGGTCGATCAGGCTTTGCCAGTGATGATCATGTACTTCTGCATCAGCTCATCCTTGCTCTCGACATTGCTTTCATCGAGCGGGATGCAATCCACCGGGCAGACTTGTTGGCACTGCGGTTCGTCGTAATGGCCGACGCACTCGGTGCAAAGATTCGGATCGATGACGTAGATTTCCTCACCCTGGGAAATCGCGCTGTTCGGGCACTCGGGCTCGCACACGTCGCAGTTGATGCAGTCATCGGTGATTATCAGGGACATCCAGCTAACTCCAGCTGCAGCATCGACCGCAGCATAGGTAAAAACGATGCGCCAATTTTGCCGCATCGACTCGCCCGGTGCACGCGGCAGTGCTCACCCTTCTGTCGGCAATCATCCGCCGCGCGAAGGCTGGCTGCTTCAGCGCGAGGCGTAGCGCTCGGTCAGCGCCTTCATCACCGAGGGGTGGACGAATTTGCTGACATCGCCACCGAGTCGGGCAATCTCGCGGACCAGAGTCGAGGAAATATAAGAGAACTTTTCAGACGGGGTCAGAAACAGGCTTTCCACGTCCGGGACGAGCTGGCGGTTCATGTTGGCCAGCTGGAATTCATATTCGAAGTCCGAAACTGCCCGCAGGCCGCGCAGCAGCACGTTGGCCTTCTGCTCGGTGACGAAGTGCGCCAGCAGCGTGGAGAAGCCCATGACCTTGACGTTCGGCAGATGCGAGGTCACCTCCTTGGCCAATGCGACGCGCTGCTCGAGCGGGAACAATGGATTCTTGTTGGGGCTGGCAGCGACGGCAATGATGACTTCGTCGAACAGGCGCGAGGCGCGCTCGACCAGGTCGGTGTGGCCCATGGTGATCGGGTCGAAGGTTCCCGGATACAGCACTCGATTCATCGCGGCGTCCTGACGCATGCGTGGGGGGTGGATGGTAGCGGCTCGGCGTCGGCAGCGTAAAGCATCAAAGCGGATGGCTGCGGAATGTCAGCACAACGAAGCCGTTCACGCATTTTTCAATCGTTCGGCCAATTGACTCGAGAGTTTCGCGGCGAGGCCGTAGATGGATAACTGCGGATTGGCCCCGATGCTGGTGGGAAACAGCGAGCCGTCGTGGATCGACAGGTTTTCCAACTGATGGTGCCGGCCAAGGCTGTCGGTGACCGCCTGGCGCGGGTCTTCGCCCATGGCGCAACCGCCCATCACGTGAGCACTGCCGAGCCGGGTGCGATATAGCTCGAGATTCAGCCCGTCGATCATCTGGCGCGCTTGTCCGAGGTTGGTCGCATGGCTGGCGTCGTTGTGCAGTGGCAGGACCGTTCTGGCGCCGGCGGCAAACTGGATTTCCGCCATGCTGTGGTAGGCACGGCGAATGCCATCCCAGGTGTAGGGAGTCATCCGGTAGTCGAGTGTGGGCGTGCCGTCGCTGCGCAGCTGGACCTGCCCTTCGGCGCTCTCCGGGTGAAAACCGTCGCGCATCAGCGCAATCATCGCGTTGGTATGTGGCAGCTGCTCCATGCGCCTGGCGTTGTCGATACCGGCGCGGCCAAGCAGCGTCGCGGCCAGGGCCGGATGGATGGGCGGTACTTCAAGCTTGTAGGACATACGCCCGCGGGTGCCATCGTCCCATTGGAAATGGTCGGAATAGATTGACTGGGGTGCGCCGTAGAACGGGTTGATCACCTTTTCAAACTGTGCGGCGGAAAAATTCACCAGATGAAGAAAAGTGCGTTTTCCGACGCGCTGGTGCGGGTCGGGCGCATCCGAGCGCAGTAGGATGGCGGGCGTGTTGATGCCGCCCCCGGCGAGGATGTAGTGACGTGCACGTACCCTAATCTTGCGACCTGTTGGCGCAACGCTGCGCGCATCCATGGCGAGGCACTCCAGTGCGGTGACGCGGCCCTTGTCCACCATAAGACGGTCGGCGCGGGCGAGGTAGAGCAGCTCGCCGCCAGCATCCAGTGTGGCCGGGATGGCTGTCACCAGCATTGATTGCTTGGCGTTGGTCGGGCAGCCCATGCCGCAATAGCCCAGATTCCAGCAGCCTCGCACGTTGCGCGGGATTACCGCCCAGCTGTAGCCGAGTGCGGCGCAGCCGTCGCGGATCACCTGATTGTTGGCGTTGGGCGGCAGTGGCCATGGCTCGATGCCCAAGCGCTGCTCCATGCGCTCGAACCAGGGCGCCATGCTCTGTTCGGAGAGGTTCTCGACGGCGTGCTCGTGGGCCCAGTGCTCCAGTGTGGCGGCTGGCGTGCGGAAGCTCGATGTCCAATTCACCAGGGTCGAGCCGCCGACAGCGCGGCCTTGCAGAATGGTGATGGCGCCGTCCTTGCTGGTCCGTCCGATTGCCTCCTGGTAGAGCGAGGCGTAGGCGGCGGGTTCCTGCATGTCGAAGTCTTGGCTGCTGCGTAACGGGCCTTCTTCGATCAGCAGCACCTTGTAACCGGCCGCGCTGAGGAACTCGGCGCTGGTGGCACCACCGGCCCCGCTGCCAACGATGGCGATATCGGCGTCGAGCGTGATGTCCTTCTCGAGTCGAGAACCGTCATGGGTTTTCCAGCCGCGGGCGATACCTTCGGCAAAGGGGTCGGTGACAGGCATTTCGGTTCCTCAGGTCGGGCGAGCGGTCTTCGTGTCCATCGCTAGATGACCGGCGGGCCGGGATACCCGCAGTGGCGCCAGGATTCCGGTCGGCCATACCACGCCATCAGAATCATCTGCTGAAGCGAGGCATGACCCTGCCGCAATAATGCAATCGGGCTGTTTTCCCAGCGCTGCAGAAACGCCTGAATCTCGCCGTCCTGCGCCTGCTCCCAGCCGCCCCAGACACCGGTCAGCGGACCGCGGGTGAGCGGCAGACTCAGCAGATCGAACAGCTGCGAAACTTGTTTCGATACGGCGGGTGGCAAGTGGGCGAGCCCCTCGTCAAGGCTCGTCAGGGTGCCCCGCACGGCGTCGGGCATGCTCGATTCCGGGACGGCGCCTTTAAGGATGATTGGCGTCAGGCGACGCAGCACCGGCAGGTCGCTTTCGCGCAACTGTACGAAGCCAGCAGCAGAATGCTCGGCACTGCAACCGGACAAACTGCCGATCAGGCCAGCGCTGGCGAGGGCCGCGCTGCCAAACAGGCCGACCCTGAGAAGGCTGCGGCGGGAAAATGGTCGCTCGGTATTGATCATTGTTGTTGTCACCGGCTGCGTTTCTCAGCGCACGAAGAGCTTGTAGACCAGTTTCTGCAGCGCCTTGCCGTACGGGGGATAAATCATTCGCGCGGCATTGAAACGTTGCTTGATGAAGACGCCTTTGGCCTTGCTGAAGGTGAGGAATCCATCGTGCCCGTGGTAATGGCCCATTCCCGACGGACCAACGCCCCCGAACGGCAGATCATCTTGGGCGACATGCAGCAGCGTGTCGTTGAGGCAGACCCCACCGGAATGGGTGTGACGCAGCACATGGCGTTGCTCGGCTCGGTCATACCCGAAGTAGTACAGCGCCAGCGGTCGGGGCCGTGCATTGACATAGGCGAGGGCCTGACCGATCTCGTCATAAGGCACCACTGGCAGCAGCGGTCCGAAGATCTCGTCCTGCATGACCTGCATCTCATCGGTGACATCGAGCAGGAGGCAGTGCGGCATTCGCCGTTCCTGGCCTTGCTCGAACAGCGGCAGCAGGCGCGCGCCCTTGTCCTGGGCGTCGTCCAGGTAGCCCTGCAGCCGCGCATGCTGGCGCCGGTTGATGATCGAGGTGTAGTCGGGATTGTCTGCCAGCTGTGGGTAAAAGCGCCGAACCACCTTTCGATAGGCCTCGACGAACTCATCGATGCGTGGCCGGGGTACTAGCACGTAATCCGGCGCAACACAGGTCTGCCCGGCATTGAGCGTCTTGCCAAACGCGATCCGCTCGGCCGCATCGGCGAGCGGCACGTCGGCCGAGACGATCGCGGGCGACTTACCGCCCAGTTCGAGCGTCACTGGCGTCAGGTTTTCCGCGGCCGCTCGCATCACGTGCCGGCCAACGCTGGTGCTGCCTGTGAACAACAGGTGATCGAAGGGCAGCTTTGAAAAGGCGATACCCACATCTGCCTCGCCGAGGACAACCGCGACGTGATCGTCAGGAAAGATTTGTGCGAGCAGATCCTTGAGCAGCTGACCGGTGGCCGGCGTGGACTCGCTCATCTTCAGCATCACCCGGTTGCCGGCAGCCAGTGCGCCGATCAGCGGGCCGATGGCCAGATACAACGGGTAATTCCACGGCACGATGATGCCGACCACACCGAGTGGCTGGTAGACGACGCGGGCGCTGGCGGGCTGAAAAGCCATGCCCACACGACGCCTAGAGGGCTTCATCCAGCGCGTCAGGTGGCGTTTGGCGTGTCGAATGCCATCCAGGCTGGGCATGATCTCGGCTAGCCGCGTCTCGTCTGCCGAGCGGTTACCGAAGTCCTCACTGATGCCATCGATCACCGGCTGCTGATGACTGGCGAGCAAATCGTGGAGCGCCTCCAGCCATTGCAGACGATCAGCGGCAGTAGGGCTGGGATAGACCTGAAAAGCGCTGCGCTGACGCTCGAATAACGCCTGCAAATGCTCGGCTTCGAAATGGCTGGGATGCGGATACACGGCGTCGGCAAGCACTAGAGGCGCTCCGGAAAGGCGACAGATCGACGATTTCTAGAGTAAAAACTCTAAAGTGTCAAACCTGTGCGCAGCCCCGATGGCGGGTTACCTTTGCGTTCCGGCTTTAGCACGACGAAAGTAGCTTTCTGCATGTCACCCAAACCGAGCACCCGCGAGCGCATCCTGCAAGCGAGCCTGGAGCTGTTCAATGCTCAAGGCGAGCGCAGCGTGACCACCAACCACATCGCTGCACACCTGGAGATATCGCCGGGCAACCTCTATTACTATTTTCGTAACAAGCAGGCGATCATCGCCGAGCTGTTTGATCGCTATGAGCGAAATGTCGATGGATTTCTACAGCTGCCGGAAGGACGGGCGCTGACCATCGAGGATAAGACCCGCTACCTCGAATCGCTGCTTTCGGCGATGTGGGATTACCGTTTTGTGCACCGTGATCTTGAGCATCTTTTGAGTGGCGACGACCAGCTTGCCGCACGCTATGAGCTGTTTGCCAAGCGCCACTTGCTGAGTGCGCAAACCATCTACCAAGGCTTTGTCGATGCCGGGATCCTCCGGATGACGCCGGCTCAAGTTGAGGCGCTGGCCGTCAACGCATGGATCGTCATGACCTCCTGGGTGCCTTTTCTCTGCACGTTGGGCGGAGGCGAGGACAGGGGCATGGACCGAAACATGCTGCGCCGAGGCATTTTTCAACTGCTGGCGCTCGAGGAGGGCTTTGTGACAGACGAGGCTCGTCCGGCCGTTTCAGGCTTGCTGGCGAAATTACACGCCCCGATCCTGCCGGGATGAGCTGTGGGCAAGCGAAGCCTGGCTGGTCTGCTATGGCTCATTCAGCCACTCCGGTATTCGCCGCTCCAGGTAATAGCGAGGTTTGAGCGGGGAGCCTTCGACGAAGCCGACGTGCCCGCCGCTCCTGTGCAGTTCGAGAATGGTGGTTGCGGATAGCTCATCAGGCTCGGGCACGCTGTGGCGGAAGACGAAGGGGTCGTCTTCGGCCTGGATCAGCAGCGTCGGAATGCGGATGTCGGGCAGGAAGTAGCGGCTTGAGGCGCGGCGGTAGTAATCGGTTGCATCAGCATAGCCATGCAGTGGGGCGGTGAAGCGGCCGTCGAAATCCCAGAAGGTGCGCATGCCTTCCAGCGAGCCCAGACGCTGCAGTGCCGAGAGATGGAGATCATCGCCGTTGCGCGCGAAGAGGCGCTGCTTTTCTTTCACGTAGGCCACCATCTCGCGCATGAAGTGCGCCTGGTACACCCGCGAAAAGCCGAGGCCGATACGGTCGGCGCACTGGTCCAGGCGAAACGGCACGGACACCGCCACGGCTTTTTGCAGCGGTGCTGCCTGGCCGGTTTCGCCGAGGTATTTGAGCAGCACGTTGCCACCGAGCGAGTAGCCCACGGCATACAGCGGGGCCAGTGGCCGCGCGGCTTGTAGATGAGCTATGACTTCGCTCAGATCATCGCTTGCACCGGAGTGATAGGCGCGCGGCAGCAGGTTTGGCTCGCCCGAGCAGCCTCGCCAGTTGATCGCGATGCTTGCCCAGTTCCGGTTCGCCAGCTCCTGTTGCAGGCCGAGCACATAGAGCGAGCTCGATGAGCCGGTCAGGCCATGCAATACCAGCACGAGCGGTGCGTCCGCTTCATGCGGCCCATGCCAATCGAGATCAATGAAATCGCCGTCAGCGAGCCACAGCCGCTCACGGCGGCGTTGCAGGAGAGGCGCGCGACGGCAGAAGGGGTTCCATAGCGTTTGCAGATGGCCGCCGGGCAGCCACCTGGCCGGGGCGAAGGGGCGATCCATTTCGAGTGCGGCGCTGGTATCAGGAATGGTGGTGGGCATGGTCACCCAGGCTCGATTGCAATGCGGGTCCGTAACGCTGGCCGGCTTTGCCCGGCCAGAAGAGCGCTGCTCTGAGGCTTAGTCTGCGCCGCTGCGCTCCCACAACGCATAGTTCACTTTGCCCGCCTGCTTTTCACGGTGCAGGCGCCAGTTGGCAGGTAGGCCAAGACTGGAGGGGGCAGCTTCGCTCTCGGTATAGACCCAGGCATGCTTAGCCAGCCAGCCCCTGTTTTCAAGCAGCTCGCAGGTGGGCTGCAGCAGGTTCTTGTTGAACGGCGGGTCCAGAAACACCAAGTCGAATGGGGTTGGGTTCTGGGTTTCGAGATAGCGCAGGGCGTCGCTTTGCAGCAACTGGCCCTGGCCGCACTTGAGCGTGTCCAGATGCTTGCGCAGGTTGGCAATGGCATTGGCATTCACATCCAGTGCGAGTGCCATGCTGGCGCCGCGCGAGAGGGCTTCAAGGTAGAGCGCACCACTTCCGGTGAAGGGGTCGAGCACTCGCGCGCCTGAGAGGTACGGCGCGAGCCAGTTGAACAGCGTTTCGCGGACGCGATCAGGGGTCGGTCGCAGGCCATCGGCGTCGGGAAAACCGAAGCGTCGGCTGCGCCACTCACCGCCGATGATACGCAGCTGGCCCTGGCCCCCATGGGCGGAGGGACGGACGGGTGGCTTGGCCATCAATGCTCCGGAACGCTGCTGGGTTGTTCGAGGGGCTTCGTGCTGGGCGGTGGCAGCGGCTTCTGCTCAACCTGCGGGCCCGCGGTGACGATCACGAAGTCATCCGGGCTCAGATGCTTGTTCATCGCAGCCTTGACGTCTTCGACCGACAGCGCCTGGACCTGTTGCATGAAGTCTTCAAGGTAGGTCAGTGGCAGGTCATAGAAGCCGATGCTGCCCAGCTGACCGACGATGTCACTGTTGCTGGCCGTGGACAGCGGAAAGCTGCCGGCGACTTCGCGTTTGCTGCGCTCAAGCTCAGCGTTGGTCGGGCCGTTCTGCAGGAAGTCGGCAACCAGTCGTTGAAGCAGCTCCAGCGTACCTTCAGCCAGCTCGGCGCGGGTCTGCAGGTTGATCATGAAGGGACCAGCCACTTGCATCGGGCTGAAGCCTGAATAGACACCGTAGGTCAGGCCGCGCTTTTCGCGGATTTCCTCCATCAGGCGAGTGCCGAAGCCACCGCCGCCGAGGATCTGGTTACCTAGATACAGCGCGGCGTAATCCGGATGGCCACGCGGAATCCCCAGCTGCGCCAGCATCAGATGAGTCTGGTTGGAGGGGAACTCGATGTGCTGGGTGCCGGCGGTTGGCTCGCTTGGCGAGGGTGGAGGCGGCAAGGCTGGGCCCTGAGGCAACGCTGCGGAAACCTGCGCGGCGATGGCTTCGGCCTCCTCGCGGCTGAGGTCGCCAACCAGCGCGATCACTGCGTTACCGGCCGTGTAACCTTTTTGATGAAACGCGCGCAGCTCCGCGACGCTGATGCCTGGGATCGACTCGGGCGTACCTTCGCTGGAGTGGGCATAGGGGTGATCGCCATACAGCTGCTCGAATAGTTCGAGGCTGGCCAGCTTGCCCGGGTTCTGTTTCTGGAATTCGAAGCCGGCCAGGACCTGGTTCTTGATTCGCTGCAACGAGTCTTCGGGAAAGGTCGGTTTGCCCACGACCTGGCTGAACAGCTGTAGCGCTTGCTCGCGCTTGTCAGCCTCGCTGAGGCTGCGCAGGCTGGCGACAGCCATGTCGCGGTAGGAACCGTTGCCAAAATTCGCGCCAAGGCCTTCGAAGCCCTCGGCGATAGCGGTGACGTCCTTGCCCTCGACGCCCTCATTGAGCATGGCATTGGTCAGCATTGCCGTGCCGGGCACCCCATCATCATGGCTGCTGCCGGCGGCAAAGGTCAGGCGCAGGTCGAACATGGGCAGCTGGTGCGCCTCGACGAACAGCACCTTGGCGCCGCCGTCGGTCTGCCAGCTCTGGATGTCCAATTCGCGCCGGGCCAACGGTTTGTCGCCGAGCTCAGTCAAGGACTCGAGCTGAGTGCTGGCTGCTTCAGCTTCTTCAGCCTCTTTGGCGATCGCCTGTCCGGATTCGGACGGTGTGGCGACGGTTTCCTCGGTGGGAACCGGAATCGATGCGGCGGCGTCGCTGGCTTCTTCTGTGCAGGCGGCCAGGCCGAGGCAGGACGCCAACGCCAGGCCGAGCAGGCCGCGACGCAACAGGTGGCGATCACTCATCGCTGGACTCCTCGGGTAGAACATGGGCAACGCTCAGGCGAGAGCGGGTGAAATAGGTACGGGCGGCTTCCTGAATGTCCTCTGGGGTAACGGCTTCCAGAGCGCTGAGCTCCTCGTCCATCAGCCGCCAGGAGAGGCCAACGGTTTCCAATTGGCCGATGGTGGTGGCCTGCTGGGTAATGGAGTCGCGCTCGTAGACCAATCCGGCGATAACCTGCGCGCGGACCCGCTCCAGCTCATCGGTGGACGGCGCGGTTTGCTTGAGCTTTTCCAGCTGCTTCCAGAGCCCCGCCTCGACTTCTTCCAGCGTTCGGCCTTTCTGCATGTTTGGTGCAGCACTCAGAACAAACAGTGTGTCGCCGCGGGCGTAGGCGTTGTACCAAGCTGAGGCGCTGGTCACCAGCTCCTCGCCGCGCTCAAGCTGCTGGGGCAGGCGTGCGCTGTAGCCGCCGTCGAGCAGCGCGCTGATCAGCCGCAGCGCATGGATCTGACTCGGCTCCTCGCTGGTGGCCAGACTCGGTGTGTTGAAGGCCATGATCAGGCTGGGTACCTGAGTCTGCACATGCAGGCGCAGTCGGCGTTCGCCGGGCTCGTCCAGTTCCAGGGGACGCTTGGCGTTCGGCACTTCCTGTTTCTGGATTGGCCCGAAGTAGCGTTCGGCCAAGGTCCGGACTTCGTCCACCGTGACGTCACCGACCACTACCAGGGTCGCATTGTTGGGCGCGTACCAGCGCTCGTACCAAGTGCGCAGATCCTCGATGGTCATCCGCTTGAGGTCGGCCATCCAGCCAATGGTCGGGATGTGATAGCCGCTGGCAGGGTAGGCCATGGCCTCGAAGCGCTCGAAGGCCAGCGCGCTGGGCTTGTCATCGGTGCGCAGCCGGCGCTCTTCCATGATGACTTCGATTTCGCGCTCGAATTCTTCAGGCGGCAACTTGAGGCTTGCCAGGCGATCGGCTTCCAATTCGAACGCCACGGCCAGGCGATCGCGCGCCAGGACCTGGTAATAAGCGGTGTAATCGTCGCTGGTGAATGCATTTTCCTCAGCGCCCAGTTCACGGAGGATGCGAGAGGCCTCGCCCGGGCCAAGCTTGCGGCTACCCTTGAACATCATGTGTTCGAGCGCGTGGGACAGGCCTGTCTGCCCCGGTGACTCATAGCTGGAGCCGACCTTGTACCAGAGCTGGGAGACCACAATCGGCGCCCGGTGGTCCTCGCGTACGATCACCTTAAGGCCGTTATCCAGGAAGAACTCGTGGGTGGGCTGAGCTTCGGCAGCCATCGCCAGCGGAAGGTATAACGTGCCGAGTAGCAGGGCTGCGGCGCGGCGTAGCATCAAAGACATAGGAGAAAGGCTCGTTCAGTGATCGATCCCGCCCGCGACAATGCCGGCTGGTGAGGACACGCGGGCCATGGTACTGGTGCCCTTGTGTCAGGGCAAAGGCATATAAAGCTCGCTTTGCCAATGCAGATGACTGGGCGGATGGCCACGCTTAGCGCAGGCCGATGCGCAGTGCTAGGATAGCGCCCGTCTGGCTGGTGGCATGGCCGCCGGCGTATCGCCCTCTTGAGAAAATCTTCTCCATGTTTGGTTCCAACGACGATAAGAAGGCGCCGGCCGAGGCTGGCGAGAAGAAAGGCTTGTTTGGCTGGTTTCGCAAGAAGCCGCAGACCCCAGCGGCCGAGCCGCCGCCTGCCGAGCCGCTGGAAGACAGCCAGCCGTTCGCCGATGAGCCCGATACGGCCTTGCCCGACGAGGTAGAGACGGCCGAAGAGCCCTTGCGTTCTGAGCCTGAGGCTACCCAAGCGGAGCCCGAGGCTGCGCACGTTAAACCGGACGCTGAATTGCAGATTGAGCCGGAGGCAGAGCCCGAGCCAGCGCCGGAGCTTGTTCATCCTCAGGAAGTGCCCGAGTCGCCAATCCTCGCTGAGATTGCCGTCGAACCTGCACCAGCACCGGCCGTACAAGAAGCGCCCGCCAAATTGGGCTTCTTTGCCCGGCTCAAACAAGGCTTGTCCAAGACCAGCGCCAGCATTGGCGAAGGTATGGCCAGTCTGTTTCTGGGCAAGAAGGCCATCGATGATGACCTGCTCGACGAACTGGAAACCCGTCTGCTGACCGCGGATGTTGGCGTAGAGGCCACCACCGCCATCATGCAGAACCTGGCGCGCCGGGTCTCGCGCAAGGAGCTGGCCGACAGCGGCGCGTTGTACAAGGCTTTGCAAGAAGAACTGGCCAGCTTGCTCAAGCCTGTCGAGCAACCGTTGCTGATCGACAGCAGCAAGCAGCCGTTCGTGATCCTCGTGGTAGGTGTCAACGGCGTTGGCAAGACCACGACCATCGGCAAACTGGCGAAGAAGCTACAGCTCGAAGGCAAGAAGGTCATGCTGGCCGCAGGCGATACGTTCCGTGCGGCTGCAGTCGAGCAGCTGCAGATCTGGGGTGAGCGCAACAACATCGCGGTGATCGCTCAGCACACGGGGGCGGATTCCGCTTCGGTGATCTTCGATGCAGTGCAGGCTGCCAAGGCCCGAGGCATTGACGTGCTCATCGCGGATACCGCCGGGCGCCTGCATACGAAGGACAATTTGATGGAGGAGCTGAAAAAGGTCCGTCGCGTGATGGGCAAGCTCGACGATACGGCGCCGCACGAAGTGCTGCTGGTGCTCGACGCGGGAACCGGTCAGAACGCTATCAACCAGACCAAACAGTTCAATCAGTCGGTCGAGCTGACAGGCCTGGCGCTGACCAAACTCGATGGTACCGCCAAAGGCGGTGTGATCTTTGCGCTGGCCAAGCAGTTCGGCACCCCGATCCGCTATATCGGGGTCGGTGAAGGCATCGATGATCTGCGGACCTTCGAGGCGGATGCCTTCGTCAACGCGCTGTTCGCCGAGAAAGGGACGGGCGGAGCCTCGTCATGATTCGTTTCGAACAGGTGGGCAAGCGCTATCCCAACGGCCACGTCGGATTGCACGAACTTTCCTTTCACGTGAAGCGCGGTGAGTTCCTCTTCGTCACCGGTCACTCCGGAGCGGGCAAGAGCACCTTGTTACGCTTGCTGCTAGCGATGGAAAGACCTAGCAGTGGCAAGCTGCTGTTGGCCGGCCAGGACCTATCGCGAATCAGCAATGCGCAGATTCCCTTTCTCCGCCGGCAGATCGGTGTGGTATTCCAGAACCATCAGCTGCTGTTTGATCGCACCGTGTTCGACAACGCCGCATTGCCCTTGCAAATCCTCGGTTTGAACAAGCGTGAAATCGGCCAGCGCGTGATGACCGCGCTGGAGCGTGTCAGTCTCAAGGACAAAGCACTGCAATACCCTTCCGATCTCTCTACGGGCCAGCAGCAGCGCGTCGGCATCGCCCGCGCCGTGGTGCACCGCCCGGCGTTGCTGCTTGCTGACGAGCCGACCGGTAACCTTGATCCGCGGCTGGCAGCCGAAATCATGGGTGTATTCGAAGATATCAACCGTCTCGGTACCACCGTGCTGATTGCCAGCCACGATCTGGCGCTGATCGCCCGTATGCGTCATCGCATGCTCACACTGCAGCGTGGTCGATTGATCGGCGATGGAGAGGCCACCCGATGAGCGCACCCGAGCAGAACCCGAACCCAGCTGAACGCGCGGGCGGTGTACGCAACAAGCCCGAGCAGCCCAGAAGCGACGAACCGGACTTCAAAGCCTTGTTTCATGCCTGGGTGGAAAGCCACCGGGCCAGCGTGGTCGATAGTGTCGGCAGGCTGATCAAACAACCGATCGGTAGCTTTTTTACCTGTCTGGTCATGGCGGTCGCGTTGAGCTTGCCGATGGGCTTGGCGCTGTTGCTGGACAATGTCGAGCGGCTCGGTGGCTCCTGGCAGCGGGCAGCCCAGATTTCGCTGTTCATGCAGCTGGATGTGGATGCGACGCAGGGGCAAGCGCTTCGCGAGCAGATCCTGGCGATGCCGGACGTGTCCGAAGCCAGCTGGATCAGTCGAGAACAGGCGCTGGAGGAATTTCAGCAGCTGTCGGGGCTTGGCGAGGCCTTGCGAGAACTGCCGGAAAACCCGTTGCCCGGTGTGATCCTGGTGACGCCTAGCGAAGTTGATCGCGATAACCTCGAGGCGCTGCGCCAACGCTTGTCGGATTTGCCCGGGGTCGAGCAGGCCCAGTTGGACCTGCTATGGGTCGAACGGCTGACCGCTATTCTCAAACTGGGTGATCGGTTCGTGTTCGGCCTTAGCCTGTTGCTGATCGCCACGCTGCTACTGGTGATTGGTAATACCATCCGCCTGCACATCGAAAACCGCCGCACCGAGATTGAGGTGGTCAAACTGGTCGGCGGAACCGACGGCTATGTGCGGCGCCCGTTTCTCTACATGGGTGCGTTGTACGGGCTGGGAGCGGGCCTGATTGCCTGGGGCTTGCTCGCCTATGGGCTCGGCTGGTTGAACGAGGCGGTCATTGGCTTGGCTGGCTTGTATGGCAGTGATTTTGGCTTGGCGGGCGTACCAGCCGACGATGGGTTGTCCCTTGTGCTTGGAGCCGTGCTGCTGGGTTACATAGGCGCTTGGCTTGCCGTTGCGAGGCATTTGAACGAGCTTTCACCGCGCTAACCTGTTGATATATATGGCTTTAGGTAGCTGTAAGGAAACTTTTCCACAGGCTTGCAGTCTCATGCGGCAGTGCTAAACTGCTGCAGCTTCATTTTTGGAGGACCTGCATGACATCTAATCTCCAACCTGTTCAAGCCCTGGTCCCGGGAGGCAATCTCGAGGCCTATGTGCAGACGGTCAACAGCATTCCGCTGCTCACGGTCGAGCAGGAACGCGACTTGGCCGGGCGTCTGTTCTACCAACAGGACCTCGAGGCCGCCCGTCAGATGGTGCTGGCCCACCTGCGTTTCGTTGTGCATATCGCCCGTAGTTATTCCGGCTATGGTCTGGCACAGGCCGATCTGATTCAGGAAGGCAATGTCGGCCTGATGAAGGCGGTTAAGCGCTTCAACCCTGAAATGGGCGTGCGCTTGGTTTCCTTTGCCGTGCATTGGATCAAGGCCGAAATCCACGAGTTCATCCTGCGCAACTGGCGCATCGTAAAAGTTGCCACGACCAAAGCGCAACGCAAGCTGTTCTTCAATCTGCGTAGTCAGAAGAAGCGTCTGGCCTGGCTGAACAATGACGAGGTCGAGCGGGTTGCCGACAGCCTCGGCGTTGAGGCGCGCGAAGTCCGCGAGATGGAAAGCCGTCTCACCGGGCATGACATGGCTTTCGATCCATCTGCCGACGCGGATGATGACAGCGCCTACCAGTCGCCAGCGCATTATCTCGAAGATCATCGTTACGACCCGGCGCGGCAGCTCGAAGATGCCGACTGGAGCGATAACTCAAATACGAATCTGCACGAGGCGCTGGACACGCTGGATGAGCGTAGCCGCGATATCCTCCAGCAGCGTTGGCTGAGTGATACCAAAGCGACGCTGCATGACCTCGCCGCCAAGTATGGGGTTTCTGCGGAGCGGATTCGTCAGCTTGAAAAGAATGCGATGAACAAACTCAAGGGTTCAATCCAGGCTTGATAGCCGAAGCCTGAGCTTTCTAGTCCAGAGCCCAAAGGCGCTGCAACTGCAGCGCCTTTTTTTATGCCGTTGGCCGGCGAAGGGTGACTGCAGCTGGATGATCGCCGGGATTAGCGGCAATGCTTGGAATGCTCCAAAGTGTCGGTCAGAGCGATCAGCAGTTGTGCCGCGCTGATGGGTTTGTGTAGCCAGGTGATGCTCGTGTCTTCAGCGTTCTGCTCGAAATGGCTGGCGGCCGATATCACGATGATCGGCAGATCTCGCGTGCCAGGGTTGCTGCGTACTTCGTCAATCAGCTCACGTCCGCTGCCGTCGGGCAAATGCAAATCGAGTGTCATCGCCTCGTAGCGGGTACTGGCAAGCTTGCCTCGTGCCGCGTGCAGACTCTGAACGCGGTCAACCGCGTAACCGGCATCGCGTAGCATCAGCAACAGTAACCGGCCGGTGTCCGGCTCGTCTTCGATTACCAGTAGGCGAGGCTGGCCCTGGTCTGGCGCCACAGTGGCCGATTCGACTATGGGCAGCTCACACCAGAACGTTGTGCCTTGGCCCTCGGCTGTATCAAAGCCGACACGACCGCCCATCCGCTCGATGAATTCCTTGGTGATGGCAAGCCCCAGGCCGGTGCCCCCTTTCTGGCGACTGTCGGACGCATCCGCTTGAGCAAATTTCTCGAATACACGGTTCTGGAAACTTGGCGGGATGCCCGGCCCCTGATCGGTGACGCTGATGCGAACATGGCCGGCATTGGGCTGGCTGCAATGCAGCGTGACCTGGCCACCTTCCGGCGTGTACTTGATGGCGTTCGATAGAAAGTTGCTCAGCACCTGCTGCAGGCGCAACCCGTCGACCCATACGTGCACATTGATCGGGTCGCGGAGTATGCAGCTCACCCCGAAATGCGAGGCGAAAGCCTGGTTGCTGGTCAGCGCCTCATCCAGCAGTTGGCGCAGCGAGTGCTCGCGCATATCGAAGGTCATCTTGCCTGCGGTGATTTTTTCCATGTCCAACAGGTCATTGATCAGGTAACCCAACCGCAAACTGTTGCGGTGCGCGATTTCGAGCATCTGCTGGATGGCGGGAGGTGCCTCGCCCAGAGCGCCGCCGGTGATCAGGCCCAAGGCGCCGCTGATGGATGTCAGCGGGGTGCGCAGCTCATGGCTTACCGTCGAGACGAACTCGTCTTTCATCTGTTCGATGCGCTTGTGTTCGGTCAGGTCCATGCTGGTGCCGCTAATGCGCAGCGGCTGGCCGTTGCGGTCGCGCTGAATGTAGCCGCGGATCAGCACAGGCGTGATTTTGCCGCTTTTATGCTGCAGGCGTAGCTCGGTGGTGAAGTGATCGACTGGGGAGAGCATGGTCCGGGCCAGCTGGGTCCGCGCTTGAGGCAGGTCCTCGGCTACGACGAGTCGCTCCCAGAGCTTGAGATCCGAACTGAGCTCGCCGGGACGGTAGCCGAGCATGTGCCAGGCGCGCGGCGATGCATAGAAGGTCCCGGCATCCAGGTTCATGTCCCACAGCCCGTCATTGCTGCCTTTGAGCGCAAGGCTTAGGCGCTCTTCACTGAGCTGAAGGGCACGTTTGTTTTCCCGGATGTCTTCGGTCATCTGCTGGGCCAGCGCCTCAGCACGGCGGCGTCTGAGCGACAACGAAAACGTCAGGAGGAACAATAGTGCGCTCAGGCCAGTACCAAGGCCCGCTATCAGCCCTTTGTTGGTGTGAAAGAACTGCTCGAAGGCCGGCCGACTCTCCAGGCGCAGCGTCCATGTCTGGCCATAAAGACCCAGCTGCACTTCCTTGCTGTACTGGGCTTGCCCGGCCATAGGTGCATCTCGACTGGCAAAGATAAGCTGCTCGGTTTGCTCGGTATCGCCTGCGTAAATGCGCAAGCTGAGGTTCGGATTGGCTGCGCCGAGAATGCCCCGCATCAGGTCGTCGAGCCGATAAGGGCTGTAGACGAAGCCCTTTAGCGCTTGCAGGCGTTGTGTCACGGCAGTTAACGGCTCCCCATCACTGTACAGCGGCACGTACATGAGGACGCCTGCTTGTACCTTGCCGTGGGTTTCCTGGCGTAACGTCACTTTCCCGGTAATCTGGGTGGTTCCAGTTTCGGCAGCGCTGAGCATGGCCTGTCGGCGAACCGGCTCGGAGAACATGTCAAAGCCGAAAGCGGCCAGGTTGCGATCACGGAAGGGCTCGAGGAAGACGATTGGCGTATAGAGCGAGCGGTCCGCCGCTTGCGGGTAGACATCGTAGTCGCTATATCCCTCAGCCCGGATGTTCTGCACATGCGCTTCGAGGTCCGACGGCAATAGGGCCTTGGCAAAACCGACACCTTGAATGCCCGGGTAGCGTTCGGCCAATTGCAGCCGGTCGTTGTATTCACGCCATTGTTCTCGCGATACCTCTCCGGCGGCGTCGAACAGCCCGGCTGCTCCGAGCAGAATCTGCTCGTGGTCGGTCATGCGTTTTTGAATGGCTTCAATGGTCGTGTTCACCAGCAAGTCGAACTGCTTGAGCGCGGCCCGCTCTTCTTTCATCTGAAGATGATTGAGAAGCGCAAGCTGTACCAACAGCGCTAACGCCAGTACAAGCCAGGCGATGCTGTTACGCCAGTGAAAGAACTGCCGCACCTTGCCGAAAGGTGCACTGGTTTCGCTCATGCTGCCTGCCGTGCGTTAGTGACGAGTGGCGAGAATATCAGACGCCTGTCTGGCGACCGCCCTTACATGCGGATTGTGGCCCGGCATTCGCCACATATTCATCGCAGCTTACTCGCTGAGATGGCGCACTGCCATAACGCCCCGACAGAGCGTACCGGCTAGTGATCTTGCGTGTGAGAGGGCGCTGAGGTGCTGGAGCCGACCCGTCGCCGTATCGTTCCGGTTTGCCTTCAGCGTGCCTCGCTCGCCTGTAGTTTGTTCAGGTAACCGCTGCCGCCCAATTGCCTCACCTGCTTTCGAATCCAGGCGGCGCGACTGCGCACGTGCGGACCGGGTTGGCCGGCATCCCACTCCCGAGGGTTAGGCAGTACAGCGGCCAGCTGGCTAGCCTGATTGACGGATAGGTAGGGTGCGCCAATCCCAAAGTGATGTTGTGCAGCTGCTTCGGCACCGAATATCCCATTGCCCCATTCGACACTGTTCAGGTAGACCTCCAGAATCCGTTGTTTCGGCCAGAGCAGCTCGATCCAGCCGGTGAACCAGACTTCAAGGCCCTTGCGCAGCCAGCTACGCCCCGACCAGAGAAACAGGTTCTTCGCCACCTGCTGGCTCAGAGTGCTGGCGCCACGCAGCGAGCCGCCACGTTCGTTATGCTCGAATGCAGCTCGAATTGCCGCAACATCGAAACCCCAATGATCGGCGAACTTCTGGTCTTCGGCTGCGATGACCGACATCTTCAAGTCGTCCGGCAGTTCTTTCCAAGGCCGCCAGTTGCGTTGCAGGTCAATGCTTTCACCGCCGGTCCAGGATTCGACCTTGCGTTCAACCATCAGCGCAGTGAAGGGCGGCGGCACCCAGCGCAGCACCAGCACCAGCAGGACGGACAGTGCCGTCAGCCATAGCAGCAGTTTGGTCAGTCGGCGTAGCAGGGCTCGAAGCATGGGGCGTGGTCGCAACCTGGGAGAACGGGCATTATAACGGTGCATACAGTCCCTGACCGGAAGGCCCCCGAATGATTCGCCCGTTTCTTATGCTCGCCGGATTCTTCGGCTTGACCGGTGTCGCCCTCGGCGCGTTCGCAGCCCATGGTTTGAAGAGCCGCCTGGCTGCTGACTATCTCGCTGTGTTTCAGACCGGCGTGCACTATCAACTGATCCACGCGCTGGCATTATTCGGCATCGCCTTGCTGGCGTTGCATGCGCCGAGCCGTCTGCTGGTCGCAGCAGGCAGCTTGTTTACGCTGGGTGTCCTGCTGTTCTCCGGCAGTCTCTACCTGCTGACCCTGACCGGTGTCGGCAAGCTTGGCATTATCACTCCGATTGGCGGCACGGCGTTCCTGGCCGGCTGGATCTGTCTGATGCTGGCCGCCTGGAATCTGCGTGGCTGATTGACGGAGCGGTCCGGGTGGAGATGAATGGTGGCAGCTGTTGCCTTGGTGGACCGAGTCGATCGGGCTAGAATGCTGGCCCTTTTGCAATGGTGGCGATCACTATGCATATCCAGTTGAACGGTGAGCGCTATGAGCTCCCGGACGGCCAGTCGGTGGCTGATCTGCTGCAGCGCTTGGAGCTGACCGGGCGCCGGCTAGCGGTCGAACTCAACCGCGACATCGTGCCACGCAGCCAACATGCCGCGACGGTTCTGGTCGAAGGCGATCAGATCGAAATCGTGCATGCCATTGGCGGTGGCTGAGCCACAAATCGATATTCCCGGACGCCGCCCGTGCAGCAGCGTACTTTTCGCTTCATTAGGTCTGAACAGGATGGTCGCATGAGCCCAGTTCCGCACGACAAACCCTTTACGCTTGCCGGTCGCACCTATCAATCGCGTCTGCTGGTGGGCACCGGTAAATACAAGGATCTCGAGGAAACCCGCGCGGCCATCGAGGCCTCTGGCGCGGAGATCGTCACCGTTGCGGTCCGCCGTACCAACATCGGCCAGAACCCGGGCGAGCCTAATCTGCTGGATGTGATCTCGCCGGACCGCTACACGATCCTGCCGAACACCGCGGGCTGCTACGACGCCGAAGAGGCCGTGCGCACCTGCCGCCTGGCCCGTGAACTGCTCGATGGGCACCGGTTGGTCAAGCTGGAAGTGTTGGCCGACCAAAAAACCCTGTTTCCCAACGTCATCGAAACCCTCAAGGCCGCTGACGTATTGGTCAAGGATGGCTTCGACGTGATGGTGTACACCAGCGACGATCCGATCATTGCCCGCCAGCTGGCCGACATGGGCTGCATTGCGGTGATGCCGCTGGCCGGTCTGATCGGCACGGGTTTGGGCATCTGCAACCCATACAACCTGCGCATCATCCTCGAGGAGGCCAAGGTGCCGGTGCTTGTGGACGCAGGCGTCGGCACGGCATCCGACGCAACCATCGCGATGGAGCTGGGCTGTGAGGCGGTGCTGATGAACAGCGCCATCGCTCATGCGCAGAACCCCGTGCTGATGGCTGAGGCCATGAAGTATGCGATCGACGCCGGCCGCTTAGCCTACCTGGCCGGCCGCATGCCGAAAAAACTCTATGCCAGCGCTTCCTCGCCTCTGGAAGGCCTGATCCGTTAATACTTCTCCTCCCGTCTCAGGCCGCGTGTTCGATCGCGTGGCCGGTCCTTTTTATCTGTAGGTTCGTTCATGAGTGACACTCCAATCCCGGCCGAGGGCCAACGGCGCATGCGCACCATCAAAAGCTTTGTGATGCGTGCCGGTCGCATGACCGAAGGACAACAGCGAGGTCTGGATCAGGGCTGGCCCCGGTTCGGCCTGGAACTGGCAGATGGGTTGCGCGACTTCGATCAGGTCTTTGCTCGGCAGGCACCACGCACGTTCGAGATCGGCTTTGGCATGGGCCACTCCACGCTGGAAATGGCCGCGGCGGCGCCGGAACAGGATTTCATTGCGGTCGAAGTGCACTCGCCGGGCGTAGGGGCCCTGTTAAACGGACTTCTGTCACAGAATCTGACTAACGTGCGGATCTACAGTTGCGACGCGCTCGAAGTGCTGCGTGAATGCGTCCCCGATGCGAGCCTGGACCGGGTTCTGCTGTTTTTCCCTGATCCCTGGCACAAGAGTCGTCATCACAAACGGCGCATCGTCCAACCGGCATTCGCCGAGTTGGTCCGGCAGAAACTTAAGGTCGGCGGCGTGTTGCATATGGCGACCGACTGGGGGGCCTATGCCGAGCACATGCTCGACGTTATGAACGTCGCACCTGGCTACCGTAACCAGGCCGTAAACGGGCAGTACGTTGATCGTCCGCAGGAGCGCCCGACCACCAAGTTCGAACGGCGCGGTGAGCGCCTCGGCCACGGCGTCTGGGACCTTAAGTTCGAGCGCATCGACTGACTCGCTGAAAAGAAACACGTGTCACCGCTACATCCACCAAAGCCGCGACCAAGCGGCCCAGGGACGATCCAATAACGAAAAATGCCAGGACGGCACGATCCCAACGCATCAACGAGCGCTCTGCCTGCGGGCAAGAGCCGTCATCTGCCGCGCCAGCCGCGCTGCAAGGAGCAAACAGATGTACAGGAAATTTGGAATTCTGCTGCTGGCGGCCTGTGCCAGCCAGGCTCATGCCAAGGTCGACGAGATGCAGGCCGTGCGCCTGGGTCAGGACCTGACCCCGCTGGGTGCTGAGCGCGCCGGTAACGCCGCCGGCACCATTCCCGCTTGGACCGGAGGTGTGCAACCACCTGCAGGCTACGAAGCCGGCATGCACCATCCGGACCCTTTCGCTGCCGACCCGATGCTCTACCGAGTGGACCAGAGCAATGTGGCCCAGTACGCCGCGTTGTTGCCGGAGGGGCTGCGAGCGCTGGTCGAGCGACATCCTGACTTTCATATGCGGGTATTTCCAACCCGTCGCAGCGCCAGCAACCCGCAGCGCATCTATGACGCCACGCGACTGAACGCGGTGAATGCCGAGCTGATCGCCAACGGCAACGGGATCAAGGGCGCCTCAGCGGGTATTCCATTTCCCATCCCGCAGGACGGGATGGAGGTGATCTGGAACCATGTTCTGCATTACAAGGGCGACCAGACTCACTTCGTGAACAATCAGGCCGTGGTGATCAACGGAAACCCGAGCTATATCAAACGGGATCGGCAGATCTATTACGTTTATAACCGTGAGGGCATGAGCCAGGCCGACCTGGACAACACCTCGCTGTACTACAAGTACCGTGTCACTGCGCCGGCCAAACTGTCAGGTACCGCCCTGGTGGTCCAGGATCCGCTCGACCAAGTGCTAGCGGTACGCAAGGCCTGGCGCTACAGTCCGGCTGATCGCCGCGTACGTCGTTTGCCGTCGCTCGCCTACGATTCGCTGCAGCCCGACACTAGCGGCCTGGCCACAGCGGACGTGGTGGACTCCTTCAATGGCGCACCGGATCGCTATGAGTGGCAGCTGGTTGCCAAGCGCGAAATGCTCGTGCCTTACAACAGCTACGCGGTGCATCAGAAGGGCATCCCCTACGATAAAATCGTCGGTCCGCGAACCTTGAATCCGGAACTGTTGCGTTATGAGTTGCATCGGGTCTGGGTCGTTGACGCCACACTGCGCAAGGGCTTCAGTCACCCCTACGACAAGCGCCGGTTCTATGTCGATGAGGACAGCTGGTCGATTCTGGCTGTGGACCTGTTTGATGAAAAGGGCGAGCTGATCGGGCTGCAGGAAAGCCATCCAATCAGCTATTACGACGTGCCGATGTTCAACAGCACCGTCGAAACGCTCTATCACCTGAAAGACGACAACTATTTTGTTGACGGTCTGGATAACAATGAGTCGATGTATGACTTCAGTGCCCGGCTCGGCCCGCGTGACTTCTCACCGGCGGCGCTGCGTCGCGGCAACTAAGCAGCACTGGCTGAGAGCAGAAGGGGCGCCCGCGGGCGCCCTTGTGGTTTTTGGCTATGACACGCCGTGTGCCGACAGGCTGACGCGGCTTCCGGCGCGGCCCTGCACGATCGCTTCGATGTCGGCCAGCGAGCCGATTACCGCAGCTTTGCCGGTGTTGCGGGCAAACTCACACGCTGCCTGAACCTTCGGCCCCATCGACCCTGCGGCAAAGCCCAACAGTTCCAGCTGGTCGGGATGGGCCTCGTTGATGCGGCGCTGCTGCGGCGTGCCCCAGTCCAGGTAGACCCCGTCGACATCCGTGGCGATCACCAGCAGATCGGCTTCGAGCTGCTCGGCCAGTAGCGCCGAGCAGAGGTCTTTGTCAATCACTGCCTCGACGCCTTGCAGGTGCCCGTTCTGGTCGTACACCGTAGGAATGCCACCGCCGCCAGCGCAAATAACCACGCTGCCTTTTTCCAGCAGCCAGCGGATCGGCCTGATTTCGAAAATCCGCTTCGGTCGCGGGCTCGGAACAACTCGGCGGAAACGTCCACCATCGGCAGCGATGTGCCAGCCTTTTTCACTGGCCAGTCGTTCGGCCTCTTCGCGGCTGTACACCGGGCCGATCGGCTTGCTCGGATTGGCGAACGCCGGGTCAGCAGCATCCACCTCCACTTGCGTGAGCAGGGTGGCGAAGGGGACCTCGAAGGGCAGCAGATTGCCAAGCTCCTGCTCGATAATGTAGCCGATCATGCCTTCGGTCTCGGCACCGAGTACATCCAGCGGGTAAACGGGTACGTCCGTGTAGGCAGCTCCCTGCAGGGCCAGCAGCCCAACCTGTGGACCGTTGCCGTGGGCGATTACCAGCTCATTACCGGGCGAGATGCGGGCAATCTGGCTGCAAGCGGTTCTGACATTCTCTCGCTGGTTGTCGGCGCTCAGTGGTTCGCCTCTGCGAAGCAGGGCGTTGCCACCCAGTGCAATCACGATGCGCATGCTATGTCCTCCTGATACGTCCGGTGACTTATACGTCGGCAAGCGTCGAGACGAGAATTGCCTTGATGGTGTGCATGCGGTTTTCCGCTTGCTCGAAGGCAATGTTGTAGGGCGACTCGAACACGTCCTCGGTCACCTCGATGCCATTGGCCAGGTGCGGGTACTTGGCAGCGATCTCCTTGCCCACCTTGGTATCGCTGTTGTGGAACGCAGGCAGACAGTGCATAAACTTGCTGCGCGGGTTACCGGTGGCCTGCATGAGCGCCGTGTTCACCTGATAGGGGAGCAGCTGCTCGATGCGTTCGGCCCAGGCCTCGACCGGCTCACCCATGGACACCCACACATCGGTGTGGACGAAGTCGACGCCTTCTACGGCTGCGATCGGGTCCTCGGTAAGCGTCAGCCGCGCGCCGCTCTGTGCGGCGAAATCCTGACAGGCCTTGATGTGCGCTTCGCTTGGCCAGAGTGCGCGGGGCGCAGCGATGCGTACGTCCATGCCCAGCTTGGCACCGATCAACAGCAAGGAATTACCCATGTTGTTGCGCGCATCGCCGAGGTAGGCATAGCTGATCTGATGCAGTGCTTTGTCGCTGTGCTCGCGCATGGTCATCACGTCGGCAATCATCTGCGTGGGGTGATATTCATCCGTCAGGCCGTTGTAGACCGGCACGCCGGCGTAGCGGGCCAGTTCCTCGACGATCTCCTGCTTGAAACCGCGGTACTCGATGGCGTCGTACATGCGTCCCAGCACGCGCGCGGTGTCCTTCATGCTCTCCTTGTGGCCGATCTGCGAAGAGTTCGGATCGATATAAGTGACATTGGCACCCTGGTCGTAGGCGGCCACTTCAAAGGCGCAGCGCGTGCGGGTGGAGGTTTTCTCGAAGATCAGCGCGATGTTCTTGCCTTTCAGATGCTGGCGCTCGGTACCTGTGTATTTGGCGCGTTTCAGATCACGGGACAGGTCGAGCAGGTGGCGCAGCTCGCGTTCGCTGTGGTGCATCAGGCTGAGCAGGCTACGGTTGTGGATATTGAAGGGCATGGTGGAATTCCTCGTGTTTCGGGGCTTGCCGGGCCCAGGCCCGGCGCCGTGATCAATAGTCGATGGCGTCGCGAACGATCGGGCAGGTCATGCAGTGGCCACCGCCGCGGCCTCGTCCAAGCTCACTGGCGCTGATGGTGATGACTTCGACACCGGCTTTGCGCAGCATGGTATTGGTGAACGTGTTGCGGTCGTAGCCAATAACTACGCCGGGTTCGAGTGCCACCACGTTGTTACCATCGTCCCATTGCTCGCGTTCGACCTCGTAACTGTCACCGCCGGTCGCGACCACTCGAAGCGCCGTCAGGCCGAGGGCTTCGGCTACCACCTCGAGGAAGCCGGCCTCTTCACGGCGCAGGTCGATGCCGCCTGGTTTGCTTTCGTCTGGTCGCAGGCTGAACGCGACGATGCCCTGAACGACGTCTGGATAGATCGTCACCAGGTCGCGATCGCAGAAGCTGAACACAGTGTCCAGGTGCATCGCCGAGCGCGAACGCGGCAGACCGGCGACGATCACTCGCTCGGCCGCACCTTGGCGAAACAGTGATTGGGCCAATTGGCCGATCGCCTGGCGGGAGCTGCGCTCACCCATTCCGATCAGGACCACGCCATTGCCGATGGGCATCACGTCGCCGCCCTCCAGTGTGGCCAGGCCGTGATCAAGTTCCGGGTCGCCATACCAGACCTTGAAGTCCTGATCGGCAAACTCGGGATGGAAGCGGTAGATCGCCGCGGTGAGCAGGGTTTCCTGACGCCGTGCTGTCCAGTGCATGGGGTTGAGCGATACGCCCCCATAGATCCAGCAACTGGTGTCGCGGGTGAAAATCGTGTTGGGCAGCGGCGGCAGGATGAAGCTGGAGTGGCCGAGGAAATCACGGAACAGGCTGACGATCTCGCCGCTGTGAGTGCCGGGCAGGTCACTGCCTGATACGCCGCCGATCAAGTACTCCGCGAGGTGCCGGGGCTGTTGCTCCTCGAGCCAGCTGCGCACTTCATTCTGCAGACCAGTGCCGACCTGGTTCGCAGTGATCTTGCGGTCAAGAATCCATTTCAGCGCCTCTGGATTGCTTACCGTCTCGGTCAGCAGGTTATGCATCTCGAGGACTTCGACCCCTCGCTCACGCATCTTGGTGACGAAATCGAAGTGATCGCGCTTGGCCTGGTTTACCCACATCACATCATCGAACAACAGTTCGTCGCAGTTGGTCGGGGTCAGCCGTTGGTGGGCAAGGCCTGGCGAGCAGACCATCACCTTGCGCAGTTTGCCGGCTTCGGAATGGACACCCAGTTTCTGGGGTTGCGGGGTCATAGCAGTTCTCCTAGCAGTCTTCGCACCGGTAGGTGCTCAGTGGTTCGCCATCGCTCGTGGCAATGGTCGAGGAGTAGGCGCAGTTGGCGCCTAAAAGGATCAAAGCGAAAGGAAACCGTCGTACAAACCGTAGGCCGCGATGCCAGCACCTATCACGACCGCGGCGAAGATCAGCTTCTCGACGGTGGTGAATACCGGCTCGCCGCGTTCATGCTTGGCTTTGGCGAACAGCAGAGCGCCTGGCGCGTAGAGCAGGGCGGAAAGCAGCAGGTATTGCACGCCACCGGCATATACGAGCCAGAGTGCGTACAGCGTGGCAATGGCGGCCACCAGCAGATCCTTGCGCCGCTCACCAGGCGCATTCTCGTAGCCTTCCCCCCGAATGCTGATCAGCAACGCGTAGGCCGCGGACCAGAAATAGGGCACAAGGATCATCGAAGTGGCGAGGTAGAGCAGGCTCAGATAGGTCGACGCGCTGAATAGGGTGATGATCAGAAAGAACTGGATCAGCCCGTTGGACAGCCAGAGCGCGTTGACGGGAACGTGATTCGCATTTTCCTTGCGCAGGAAGCTCGGCATGGTGTGGTCGCGTGCCCCGGCAAAGAGGATCTCCGCGCATAGCAGGGTCCAGGAGAGCAGCGCGCCGGCCAGTGACACCACCAGCCCGACACTGATCAGCACGGCGCCCCAGCGTCCCACCACCTGCTCCAGTACCCCCGCCATGGAAGGGTTTTTCAGGCCCGCAAGCTCGGCCTGGCTCATGATTCCCATGGACAGGACGTTGACCAGCACGAGTAGCGCAAGCACGCCAATGAAGCCGATCACGGTCGCCTTGCCGACATCGCTGCGTCGCTCGGCACGCGCAGAGTAGACGCTGGCGCCCTCGATGCCGATGAAGACCCATACGGTCACCAGCATCATGTTGCGCACCTGCTGCATGACGCTGCCCAGCTCCAGATTGCCGCGGCCCCAGAAGTCCGCCGTGAATACCTCCAGGCGAAAGGCGATGGCGGCAATGACGATGAACATGATCAGCGGAACGATCTTGGCGATAGTGCTGACCAGATTGATGAACGCGGCCTGCTGAATGCCACGTAGAACCAACAGGTGCACACCCCAAAGCACCAGTGATGCGCCGATCACAGCCGGCAAGGTGTTGCCCTCACCGAAGATCGGGAAGAAATAGCCCAGGGTGCTGAACAGCAGGACGAAATAGCTGACGTTGCCGATCCAGGCACTGATCCAGTAGCCCCAGGCCGACGAGAAACCCATATAGTCGCCAAAGCCCGCCTTGGCGTAGGCATAAACGCCTGCATCCAGGTCTGGCTTGCGGTTGGCCAGCGTCTGGAAGACGAAGGCGAGCGTGAGCATGCCGATGGCTGTGATGCCCCAGCCGATGAGGATCGCGCCGGCGCTGGCGCTCGCGGCCATGTTCTGCGGCAGCGAAAAAATTCCGCCGCCAATCATCGAGCCCACCACCAGCGCTATCAGTGCACCGAGTTTCAATTGTTTCGAGGCCGTTGCCATGTTCCTGTTTCCTTTTAGGATCAGCACTGGAGACATTGGGCGCCCAGGCGTGCGACAGGGTAATGACGGGCGTCAACAAACGTCAGAACGAGAGTGTCAGCATGGCATCGAGCTGTTAGCGTGCCGTGGCGGTCACGGCAGTTAGAGCGCCTGGCAGGCAACGCCAGATTCACTGAGGAGAAGGTCCGTGTTCAGACCAGGTCATGTGGAAGTCAGCCGATTGCCATCGGACGGCTTTCCCGGGTATCACTTGATACTCGAATACCACGTCGAAGGGCCGCAGCAAAAGCCAGAATGGGCCTCGTTCCACCTTCATGGGGAGGTCGATCAGACGCCGATTGACGAACGGTTTGAAATGCACCGCGACGTGGCTTTCAATTTCCTGCAGCGCATCCGTCAATGCTTGCGCAAGCGCGGTTTGCACCTGCACACGGATGTGCTGTTCGCATTTCACGCGGATTACGATCCAATGTTCGAGGATCTGCGCGACCAGCTGCACGGAATGCCTGGCGAGCCTGTGGACCTCGACCGTTTTTTGCGAGAAGACTAGTTCAGTTCAGTTTCGGTCAGCGACCACGCCAATGATGAACAGCACCAGCAACAGCACCGGCGCCAGGGTGTAGTTGTTGAATTGCGCCAACCCCTTGGCCAGCCAGGGGCTGAGATAGATGATGCCAAGTCCGTAGACCAATGCACAGAAGACCACGAACGCCAGGGTGCGAAGGACGAAATTGAGCCCGCCGATGTTCTTCTGCACCCAGGCGTTCAATGCCGGGCCGAACAGGACAAACAGCGTCGCCATGATCGCCAGGGAAATATCGAACAGGTGGTGGCGGCTCCAGCGCGACAGGGTGGCGATGAGGTCGAGTACGAGATCCATGCAGGGTCCTTAAGGCAGGAAGAGTTGCAGCAGGTCATTGAGAAAAAGCTGGCCTTTGGGGGTCGCAACCAGCCGCTGTGGGTCGGGTTCAAGCAAGCCGCGTGCTTCCGCGTCCCGTCGTCCGTCGGCCAGCAAGTCCAACGAGAGGCCGGTGCGCTGAGTGAACATCAATGAAGGCACGCCGTCGGTGAGGCGCAGCACGTTCATCAGGAACTCGAAGGGCAATTCGTCCTGCGCGAGTTGCTTGTCGCCCGCGCGGAAGCGTTTCGCTGGATCGAGATAGTCTTTCGGCAGGCGGGTCTTCCAGTGCCGGCGGATCTCGCCATTCGGTGCAGTCCACTTGCCGTGGGCACCCGCGCCCAGCCCAAGGAAGTCGCCGAAGGTCCAGTAATTGAGGTTGTGTCGCGCCTGCCTGCCGGGTTGAGCATAAGCCGAGGTTTCGTATTGGCCATAGCCGTGCGCGGCGAGTAATGCCTGTCCGGCTTCCTGTATGTCCCACAGGGTCTCGTCTTCCGGCAGCTGGGGTGGTTTGCTCCAGAACTCGGTGTTCGGCTCGACCGTGAGCTGATACCAAGATAGGTGCGTCGGTTGCTGGGCAATGGCGATGCGCAGATCACTCAGCGCGTCTTCCAGGCTCTGCTCAGGCAGACCATGCATCAGGTCGAGGTTGAAATTATCGAAGCCCGCCGCGCGCGCCATATCGGCGGCCCGGATCGCTTCGTCACCATCGTGGATGCGGCCAAGAGCCTTCAGCTTGGCGGGCTGGAAGCTTTGCACGCCAATCGACAAGCGGTTGATGCCGAGGCTGCGGTAGTCACGGAATTTCGCCTGTTCGAACGTGCCAGGGTTGGCTTCCAGGGTGATCTCGATGTCATCGGCGAACCCGACCCGCTGCCGCATGCCTTCGAGGATTCGTTCCAGCGCGCTGGCGGAGAACAGGCTCGGCGTGCCGCCACCGAAAAAGATCGACGTCAGCCTGCGGCTTTGTATCTGCTCCAGATCGGCATCCAGGTCCTCCAGTAGCGCGTCGACATAAGCGTCTTCTGGCAGCGAGGCCCCAGCAGCATGGGAGTTGAAATCGCAGTACGGGCATTTGCGCACGCACCAGGGGATGTGAACGTAAGCCGCCAGCGGCGGCAGTTCCAGGCGCGATACCGCAGGCGGTTCGGGAGCGCCGCCGTTGGAAGCAGCGGTCATGCGATCCCCAGGCGCTGCTTGAGCAGGGCCATGGCGCGCGCGCGGTGGCTGAGCTGGTTCTTGTCCTTCGGTGCCAGCTCAGCGCTTGAGCAGTCACGTTCCGGCACCCAGAACAGGGGGTCGTAACCGAAGCCATGCTCCCCCTGAGCGCTGTGCAGAATGCGGCCCTGCCACAGTCCTTCGCAGAGAATCGGCAGCGGATCGTCGGCATGCCGCAGTAATGCCAGCGCGCAGACGAACTGAGCGCCACGCTCGGCGTCCGGCACGTCCTTCAGGGCGTCGAGCAGTTTGGCATTGTTCGCCGCGTCGCCCTGGCCGCCTGCGTAGCGCGCCGAGTAGATGCCCGGCGCACCACCCAGGTGATCAACCGCCAGCCCCGAGTCGTCTGCCAGCGCAGGCAAGCCGGATATACGCGCTGCATTGCGTGCCTTGAGGATGGCGTTCTCGACAAAGGAAAGCCCGGTTTCCTCCGGTTCGATGTCGCTGAATTCACCAATCGAACGCACGCGTACGGCGTCGCCCAGCATGGCCTGCAGTTCCTTTAGCTTGCCGGCGTTGTGGCTGGCCAGCACCAGTTCTTTGAAGAGCATCATTCGTCCGGGAAGAATTCTTGGCTGAAGTCGAAATTGATCGCCGGGGCGCCGGCAGGCTGCACGTTCAGGTTAAAGCGCAGGGTTTCTTGCGAGTCGAAGGGGAACTGAGCCAGGTAGTAGATGGCCTGCTCGCCTTCTTTTAGTTGCTTGAAGTCCAGCGGGTAATCCTGACCGAGCAGGTTCTTCACCGTGCCACTGACCTGAGCTGCAGTCGGTTTGCCGGACTTGAGCACCGATAGGTTGACCACGCCTTGAGTCTTGCTGCGCACGAGGCCGGCAGCGGCGGCGATGTCAGGCTGCAGGAAGCCGGAATTGAACGCGATGTAGTGCACGTCGTATTCGCCGACACTGTGTTTGCGCTCAGCCACGGCGGGTAGCGCAAAGAGCAGGGCGAGCAGGCATATCAAACGAGATCTCATGGATTACCTCCAGCAATGAGCGGTCAGCGGACGGCTCCGGTGACACGATAGATACCGATTTCACCAATCAGATTAGGCCACAAGCGGCTCGCCACACCGTGCTTGTGATGGCGGTCCACGGCTAGGCGCTCGAGCACTCGGGCGCCAAGTTCGTGGGACAACCGCTCGAAATCCTCGAATGTGCAGAAGTGAATGTTCGGCGTGTTGTACCAGGTGTAAGGCAAGAAATCCGACACCGGCATGCGGCCTTTGCTGGCCAGGTACCAACGGCAGCGCCAGTGACCGAAATTGGGAAAGGTGATGATGCACTCGCGTCCGACCCGCAGCATCTCCTTGAGCAACTTGTCCGGGTAGTGGACTGCTTGCAGTGCCTGGGTCATGACCACCATGTCGAAACTGTCACTGGCGAAGTTGCCGAGGCCCTTGTCGAGGTCCTGCTCGATGACGTTGACGCCTTTTTCGACGCAGGCGGCAATGTTGTCTGGATCGATTTCCAGACCATAGCCGCTCACCTGTTTGTTGTCCCGCAGCCAGGCCAGCAAGTCACCGTTACCGCAGCCCAGGTCGAGCACGCGGCTTCCCGCCGGTATCCAGTCTTGGATGATTTCCAGGTCGGCGCGCATATAGGCTCCTTATACGGCGATGCGGTTCATGTAACCGCGAAAGGCCTGTAGATATCGAGGGATCGGAATCAGGAAGGCGTCGTGGCCTTGAGGGGCGTCGATCTCCAGATAACAAACGTTCTTGCGCGCTGCCATCAGCGCGTCGACGATTTCGTGCGAGCGCTCCGGGGAGAAGCGCCAGTCGGTTGTGAACGATATAACGCAGAAGTCCGCTTTCGCCGTGGACAGTGCCTTGGCCAGATCATCGTCGTGCGTCGCCGCCGGGTCGAAGTAATCCAGCGCCTTGGTCATCAGCAGGTAGGTATTGGCATCGAAGCGGCCGGAGAACTCTTCGCCCTGGTAGCGAAGGTAGCTTTCGACTTGGAATTCGACGCTGTTGAAATCGTAATTCAGCTTTTCGCTCTTGAGCCCACGGCCGAATTTGGTGCCCATGGCGTCGTCGGACAGGTAGGTGATGTGCCCGACCATCCGCGCCAACATCAGGCCCCGCTTGGGGATTACACCCTTCTCTTGAAAATGCCCGCCGTGAAACTCTGGGTCCGACAAGATGGCCTGGCGCGCTACCTCGTTGAACGCAATGTTCTGGGCTGACAGCTTGGGTGCCGAGGCGATCGCCACACAATGGCGGACGCGCTCCGGGTAACTCATGGTCCATTGCATGGCCTGCATGCCACCGAGGCTGCCGCCCACCACTGCGGCCCACTGCTCGATGCCCAGCATGTCAGCCAGGCGTGCCTGGCTGTTGACCCAGTCTTCCACGGTGACGACCGGGAAATCCGCGCCATAAGGCTTGCCCGTTGCTGGATTGGTGCTGCTGGGGCCGGTCGAACCATTGCAGCCGCCGAGGTTATTCAGGCTGACCACAAAGAAGCGGTTCGTATCGATGGCTTTGCCCGGGCCGATGCAGCTATCCCACCAGCCGGGCTTGCGGTCTTCGGCGTCATGGAAGCCGGCCGCATGATGATGGCCTGAAAGTGCGTGGCAGATGAGCACGGCATTGCTGCACGAGGCGTTCAGCTCGCCGTAGGTTTCGTAGATCAGCTGGTAAGCGTTCAGCGTGCGGCCGCAGGCGAGTGCCAGCGGCTCGGCGAAATGCGCGACCTTCGGACTCACCAGACCAACGGAATCGGCTGGAATAGCTGTGGGCATTGACCCTGGCTCGTACTGGAAGAAGGCGGCAAAGTCTAAAGGTTAGCGCGCCTCAATTCATCCTCAATCGCAACGTCTGTGTCAGCCGATGCTGGCGCTGGTGAGACTGACGACTTTGCCCTGGCGGCGGATCGGCGCGGGTTTTCGCAGCAGACGCAGCATTTCGCCGGCCTGGGCCAGTTGTTGTTCCAGCTCAAGGCTGTAACGCGTCAGCAGGCGGCCGCGCTGGCTGCTTTGCTGGCTATCCTGCGCCAAGCTCTTGAGGCGCAGCATATGCGCTTCCAGCTGCTGCTTGTGTTCCAGCGAATGCTGCATCAGCGGAAGCAGCGCTTCGTTGGCCCAATGCTCGGCCTCCTGGCGCAACCGTTGATGCATGGTGACCACCTCTTGTACAAGGGTGGCGAAGAAACGTCGGGTCAAGGTGCGCTGCTCGGTGAGCAGGGTCTTGAGCTGCAGGCGAAATTGGTCGGCCTTGCTTTGCAGGGCTTTAAGTTCGTTCTGGTATCGCGCCAGACGGAACAGCGGGGCGTCTACGCCGTGCAGCGGGTTTTCGTCGTTATGGCGCCGGTAGATGGCCGAGACCATCTTGTTTGCCAATGCCGCCTCGTGCTCAAGCGTACCGAGATCCTGCTCTACGGAGCGGAAGAAATGCACGATGCTCAGGTTGATACCCAGTGTGGTCAGGCTGCCTGTGAGGCTGCGACGCAGTCGGGCAAGGTGCTCCTCGAGACGTTCTGGGCGCACCGTCGAACGCAGAAGCTCGCCCTGGCGTTGCAGTAGTCGCTGGTTGGTTTTTAACTGCAGCAAACGCTTATGGTGCTGGTTATGGTCATGGCGGGTACGGGCTGTCAGCTCCATGAGCATCTGGCCGCTGTCTTGGCGATGGCTGTCGAGCAGTTCGCATTGCTCGCGCACCTTGGCCAGTCGCTGGGTCAGGATGTGCTGGCTGTTTTGCAGCAGCGCGAGCACCTGGCGCACGACCTGTTGCTCGAGCAGGCGCTCCTTCTGGGCGAGGATGCGCTCACAGAGCAGGTGCTCCAGCTCAACCAGTTGACTGCGTTTGAGCAGGTCCTCGTCGCCGCGAATTTTGGCCAGCAGGGCCTGCTTTGCTGAGAGTGGAAGCACATCTTTGATGGCAATGCCCAGCTGTTGCGCCGTAGCGGCCTGCATCCGTTGGATCGCCTCACTGACGAAGGCGTCACCGGATACGTCGTCCCACAGGACATCAATCTTGTTAAGCACAGCGAACAAGCGGTTTTGTCCACCGTCGTCGAGTTGGCGAATGTGCTGTTGCCAGATGCCCATGTCGCTTGCCGTCACCCCGGCATCTGCAGACAGCAGGAAAATCACCGCCTGGGCGTTTGGCAGCATCGAAAGGGTGAGCTCTGGCTCGCTGCCGAGGGCATTGAGGCCGGGTGTGTCGAGGATGCGCAAGCCTTGGCGCAGCAGCGGATGATCGAAGTTGACCATGGCGTGTCGCCAGGCCGGCACCATCACTTCCCCGTCGGCATCGGACGCCTCCAGCGCGTCGGGATGGAAGCCCAGCTGAATGGCTTGCTCTACGGGCAGCGACCGGGTAGAGGCAACCTGGCCGAACGCTTCGACCATGGCGTCAGGGTTAGCGGGATCCAGTGCAATGTTGGTCCAAAGGTGCGGGGTGCGTTTGAGCTGCGCGATGCTGGTGTCTTCCAAGCGGGACTCGATCGGCAGCAGGCGAATGTAGGAACGTTCCGCACGTGGATCGAAGAACAGCTCTGTCGGGCACATGGTGGTGCGACCGGCCCGCGATGGCAGGATGCGTTGGCCATAGCCAGCGAAAAACAAGCTGTTGATCAGCTCCGTCTTGCCGCGGGAAAACTCGCCGACAAACGCAAGGGTGATGTGGTCAGTGCGCAACAGTTTGAGGGCGCGGTCCAGTCTGGCTTCAACCACATCGGAGTTCAGTCGGTTGTGCGCCAGCCAGCTGCGATAACGCGTGATTTCGCGGATCAGGTCGCGTTTCCAGGAGACATAGGCATCCACCTGCCTGTCGAGTCGTTCCATGAGCATGGTGCTTCCTGATGGCGTAGGGGGCGATTATCCCTGCCGCCGGGTACGGGTCAATCGAGCCTTTTGTGATCCACCGCCCAAAAGGCTACACGAGGCTATGGGCGGTTTCGGTTTTAGATGAGCGAACGCAGGATGTTGGGCATATGCGTCATCATCGCCAGGTTGTTGATGACCAGCATGTCGATCAATTTGATTGCCAGAAATGCAAAAATCGGCGAGATATCCAGCCCTCCCAGGTTCGGCAGCAGGCGGCGGAACGGTGCCAGTGCCGGTTCGCAAATCTGGCTGATCAATTGGGCGCCGGGGTTGTGGCTGCCAGGTGCGACCCAGGACAGGATCACGCTGATGATCAGCGCATAGAAAAAGATGTTGATGAACAGCCCGGTCACGCCAATGATCGCCCAGACCAGCAGCTGCAGCGGATTGCCGATGGTGCCGAACGCGATCATCAGGATAGCGGCCATTAGCAGGACCTGGACGATGATCGCCAATACCAACGACGACAGGTCGAGTCCGCCGATGCTGGGGATTACGCGGCGCAATGGCTTAAGCAACGGATGCGTGGCGCGAACGATGAACTGGCTCAGTGGGTTGTAGAAGTCTGCCCGGACCAGCTGCAGGATGAAGCGTAGCAAGACGATCAGCAGGTACAGGCTGCCTAGCGTTTGAACGATCAGGATCAGGGCTTGCGAGAGTTGCGACATGAAGGCTCCTTAGTTGCCCAATTGTTCAGCGAGTTCGGCCGAGCGTCGTGCGGCTGCAACCATCGCTTGCTCGACCAGGCTTTCGAAACCGCCCGCCTGGAAGGCTTTGATCGCCGCTTCGGTGGTTCCGTTCGGCGAGGTGACGCGGCGTCGCAGTTCAGCGGCTCCGACATCGCTTTCGCAGGCCATTCGCGCGGCGCCCAAAGCGGTGTGCATGGTCAGTTGTGCCGCGGTGTCACGTGGCAAGCCCATTCGCTCACCCGCCGCGATCATGGCTTCGATCATCAGGAAGAAATACGCCGGGCCACTGCCCGACACAGCGGTCACCGCATCAATCAGCGATTCCTTGTCCAGCCAGAGCGCCAGCCCAACCGCTGAAAGCAGTTGTTCGGCCTGCTGTTTTTGCGTGTCGGTCACTTGATCGTTGGCGAACAACCCGCTCACACCCTGGCGCAGCAAGGACGGGGTATTAGGCATGCAGCGCACGATCGCGCGCGGGGTTTGTTCACCTAACCACGCCTGCAGACTGGCGCAATCGATACCCGCTGCGATCGAAACAACCAACTGATTTGCTTGCAGGCTTGCGGCCAGATCACGGCAGACTGCTTGCATCACCTGCGGCTTAACCGCCAGTACGACTACGTCTGCGCCTGCGATGGCCTGGGCGTTGTCGGCAAAAGTGTCGATGCCATGGGCTGCTTCGAGTTCGCTGCGTTTATCGGCGCCGGGATCACTGGCACAAATCGCGGAGGCGGCAGTGCCCTGGGCGCGTAGACCGCCGATTAGGCTTGCGGCCATGTTGCCGCCGCCGATGAAGGCGATACGGGGAGTGCTCAAAGTACGGTTCCTTTTATTCATGCGGTGGGGCGTCTGCGGCTGCTTTCGAAGGATAAGCGCGGGCACCGAACAGGGCAGTGCCGATCCGAACCCAGGTTGCCCCTTCGGCGATCGCAGCTTCGAGGTCCTGGCTCATGCCCATGGAAAGAGTGTCCAGGTTCAACTGAAGTTCGGTTTGCAGCTGGCGCAGGCGGGCGAAGGCAGCGCGCTGCTCGGCTGGGTCATCGGTCGGTTCGGGTATCGCCATCAGGCCACGTAGACGCAGATGGGGCAATGCGGAGATGGCCTGAGCCAGTTCGTGAACATCTTGCGGCTCGCAGCCGGACTTGCTGGCCTCACCGCTGACGTTGACCTGCAGGCAGAGGTTCAACGGAGCCAGGTGCTCGGGACGCTGATCCGAAAGACGTTGGGCGATTTTCAGGCGGTCCACCGAGTGCACCCAGTCGAAATGCTCGGCGATCAGCTTGGTCTTGTTCGACTGGATGGGGCCAATGAAATGCCAGACCAATGGCAGGTCGGCGAGTTTGGCCTGTTTCTCCAGCGCTTCCTGTAGATAGTTTTCACCGAAATCGCGCAGGCCTGCTTCGCTGGCTTCACGGATGGCCTCGGCCGGTTGGGTCTTGCTCACCGCAAGTAGGAGCACTCCGTCGGGATCACGCCCTGCAGCTTGCGCCGCCTCACGGATGCGCGTTCCGACCTTTGCAATATTCGTCGCTATCGTGGACATTACCTGCGCCTGCCACCTTAGGGTCTGCGCGGCATTCTACCTGCTTGCTTGTAATTGGGGAGTCCCATGGATATCACAGAGCTGCTGGCCTTCAGTGCCAAGCAGGGTGCGTCGGATTTGCACCTGTCTTCCGGCTTGCCGCCGATGATCCGCGTTGATGGCGACGTGCGCCGGATCAACCTCCCAGCGATGGACCACAAGCAGGTACACGCGCTGATCTACGACATCATGAATGACAAGCAGCGAAAGGATTTCGAAGAGTTTCTCGAGACCGACTTCTCGTTCGAAGTACCGGGCGTGGCGCGTTTCCGGGTCAACGCCTTCAACCAGAACCGCGGCGCTGGTGCAGTATTCCGGACCATTCCGTCCAAGGTGCTGACCATGGAAGACCTTGGAATGGGCGAGGTCTTCCGCAAGATCACCGACGTACCTCGCGGGCTGGTGCTGGTGACCGGGCCGACCGGTTCGGGCAAGTCGACCACCCTGGCGGCGATGCTGGACTACCTGAACAGCACCAAGTACCACCACATCCTCACCATCGAGGACCCGATCGAATTCGTTCATGAATCGAAGAAGTGTCTGGTCAACCAGCGTGAAGTGCATCGAGACACGCTCGGCTTCTCCGAAGCACTGCGTTCGGCGCTGCGTGAAGACCCGGACATCATTCTGGTGGGCGAAATGCGCGACCTGGAGACAATCCGCCTGGCACTGACTGCCGCGGAAACCGGTCACCTGGTGTTCGGCACTTTGCACACCACCTCTGCCGCCAAGACCATCGATCGGGTCGTGGACGTTTTCCCGGCGGAAGAAAAGTCGATGGTCCGCTCGATGCTGTCGGAGTCACTGCAGGCGGTAATCTCGCAGACGCTGTTGAAAAAGGTTGGCGGCGGTCGAGTCGCAGCGCACGAAATCATGATCGGCACGCCTGCGATTCGAAACCTGATCCGTGAAGACAAGGTCGCGCAAATGTACTCCTCCATCCAGACCGGTGGCTCGTTGGGTATGCAAACCTTGGACTCGTGTCTGAAAGGGTTGCTGGCCAAGGGGATCATTTCGCGCGACAACGCCAAGGAAAAGGCCAAGCAGCCGGAAAATTTCTGATTCTTTACAAGGCCTTGGTGATGCTGCTGGGCCTTCCGCTTCGCTACAAATCGGCTACGCCGGACTACGAGAACGACGATGGAATTCGAGAAACTGTTGCGCCTGATGGTGGAAAAGGGCGGTTCCGACCTGTTCATTACGGCCGGCGTGCCGCCGTCGATGAAAGTCAACGGCAAGATCCTGCCGGTGAACAAGACACCAATGTCGCCGGAGATGACTCGCGAAACGGTACACGCCGTGATGAACGAGCAGCAGCGCCGCGAGTTCACCGAAAACCACGAATGCAACTTCGCCATCAGTGCGCGCGGCATTGGGCGCTTTCGAGTCAGTGCCTTCTATCAGCGCAACCTCGCCGGCATGGTATTGCGTCGCATCGAGACCAACATTCCGACGCTCGAAGACTTGAAACTGCCAGAGGTGCTCAAGAAGCTGGCGATGACCAAGCGCGGGCTGGTGCTGTTCGTCGGCGCGACCGGCACCGGCAAGTCCACCTCGCTGGCCGCGATGATCGGATACCGCAACAAGAACTCCAGCGGTCACATCATTTCCATCGAAGACCCGATCGAGTTCATCCATCAGCACCAGAGCTGCATCGTCACCCAGCGTGAGGTCGGGATTGATACCGATTCCTTCGACGTGGCCCTCAAGAACACCCTGCGGCAGGCGCCCGACGTGATCCTGATCGGTGAGGTGCGGACCCGCGAGACGATGGATTATGCGGTGGCGTTCGCCGAGACCGGCCACCTCTGTCTGGCGACTTTGCACGCCAACAACGCCAACCAGGCGCTGGACCGTATCATCAACTTCTTTCCTGCCGACCGGCATCAGCAGGTCTGGATGGATCTGTCGCTGAACCTCAAAGCCATCGTCGCTCAGCAGCTGATCCCGACGCCCGATGGCAAAGGCCGTCGTGCGGTGATCGAAGTGCTGATCAATACCCCCCTTGCAGCTGATCTGATCCGTAAAGGAGAGGTTCACGAGCTCAAATCGCTGATGAAACGCTCCACCGACCTTGGCATGCAAACCTTCGACCAGGCGCTGTACAGCCTCTACGTGCAAGGCGAAATCACTTACGAAGACGCCCTGGCGCATGCCGACTCCTCCAACGATCTGCGGCTGATGATCAAGCTGGGTTCGGAAACCGACGGTGAACATCTCACCAGCGTATCTCAGGGGCTGACGCTGGAAGTCAGCGACGACGATACGGGTCGCAGCTTCCGCTGATCATGCCTGTCCGGGCCGTTCTATGCGCTTGCCCGGACGGGTGGCGACACGCTCTGCCTGGCTGTCACGTTGCGCTCCAGCCCGGGCACGGCTCATCAGTTGCGGGATCAGCGGCCCTTCCGGCAGGTTTTTCCAGAAACGCACCGGCAGATTGTTCTGCAGCACGTCGCGGTTGATCCGCGCCGGGTTGAAGGTGCTTTCGTAATAGGTCTTCCACAACTCAGCGCCAGACTCCTGGGCGGTCTGTGCCAACTGGCGCCAGATGGCCGGACAGGGATTGGCGTAGTGCATGATGTTCCCGTCCCACAACACTGCATCATCCGGTGTCGCGATCAACCACGAATGCAGGCCCATCCGCTCGGCGAAGTGCGGCGCGGCGCTGGTCAGGATGTCGTGCGCCGGCTCGAACCAGGCCGCGTAGTCGGGGCCGCTCGGGCACGTAATCGGGCTGAACCGGAGAAAGGCGTGCAGATGGTGCATTTCGCGGCGGATTGTCTTGATTCGCGCGTGCAATTCGCTGCCGTCGACATCGCCAACCAGCCTGGCCGTCTGGTCGCCCTTCGCGACTCGCCAAAGGATGCGATACAGCAGGCTCCAGCGGTCAGCTGTTCGAAAGCGCGCCGCACTTTCCATTTCGGCGAGCAACTGCCGAGGGATGCGTACCGGCGAGCTGGGCACGATCGGCTCCGGTGCAACGTGGCCGCCGAACAAGCCACCCGCCGCGTCGCCAGCAAGCCATTCCACGTGATGTGGGGCTATTCCGCGGTGGAGCAAATCGCGAGCCGCCTCGCGCCAGCCATCGAAATGACCGTCGAAACGAATCTGAAGCATTACCAGAGCCCCATTTGCACTGGGCCTTCGCTGAGCTGCTGGCGCAAGGCGGACGATTCGCGGTAGGCCAGGCTGGGGCGGTAATCCTGAGTGATGACGAAGGGTTTGGCTTTTTCCAACGAGCAGCGAAGGCGGGTCAGATCTTCGAAGCGGATTCGCTTCTGCCGGCGCAGGGCGACCAGCCGTTTGGCACTGAGAATGCCGATGCCGGGGATGCGCGCTATCAATGCAGGTTCGGCGCTATTCAGATCAACCGGGAAATGCTCGCGATTGGACAGTGCCCATGCCAGCTTCGGATCGATGTCCAGCGGCAGATTGCCCGGGCCCGTCAACAATTCGCCCGCCTTGAAGCCATAGCTGCGCATCAGGAAGTCCGCCTGGTATAGGCGATGCTCGCGCAGCAGCGGCGGTGCTTCGAAGGGTACTGTCTTCGGACTGTGTGGAATGGGGCTGAATGCCGAGTAATAGACGCGACGCAGTCTGAAGTCGCCATACAGTGATTGGGCTGTATGCAGAATGGTGCTGTCATCGGTGGCGTCCGCGCCGACGATCATCTGCGTACTCTGACCTGCCGGTGCGAAGCGTGGCGCTCGCTTTTCCGCTTTCGCTTCGGTCTCGCCCTCATGAATGGCGTGCATCGCCTGCTTGATGGTCACTACCTGTTTTTCAGGCGCCAGGCGAATCAGGCTGGCCTCGGTCGGAAGTTCGATGTTGACGCTGAGGCGGTCGGCGTAACGCCCCGCCTCTGCAATGAGTTGCGGGTCGGCATCTGGAATCGTCTTCAGATGGATGTAACCGCGAAACTCGTGCTCTTCGCGTAGCAGCTTGGCCACGCGATTGAGCTGCTCCATGGTGTAGTCAGCCGAGCGGATAATCCCTGAGCTGAGAAACAGGCCGCTGATGCAGTTGCGGCGGTAGAAGTCCAGTGTCAGCGTCACCACTTCTTCTGGGGTGAAGCGTGCGCGCGGAACATCGCTGGAACGCCGGTTGACACAATACTGGCAGTCGTACAGGCAAAAGTTGGTCAACAGAATTTTCAGCAGCGCCACACAGCGACCATCCGGGGTAAAGCTGTGACAAATACCCATGCCATCCGTGGCGCCGAGCCCACTGCGTCCCTTCGAGCTGCGTTTGGGCGCACCGCTGCTGGCACAAGACACGTCGTATTTTGCGGCGTCGGCCAGGACGCTGAGCTTCTCGATCAACTGCATAACAATCACCACGATGCTGGTTGTATATACAGTATCATGGTGGCTCAGTTGAATGATGTCCGCTCGGCAGGCGCTGCATCTAGCGGTAATCAGATAAGCTCAGGGAATTCCACTATTGGACAGCGAGGCTCAGATGCGTCAAAACACCCATAGCACCCTGATTGGCTATCTCCTGTGGATTTTCGGCTTTCTAGGATCGCACCGCTTCTACTACGGCAAGCCGATCACCGGCACCATCTGGTTCTTCACGCTCGGGTTGTTTTTCGTCGGTTGGATCATCGACCTGTTTCTGATCCCGTCGATGGATCGTGAAGCCGACCTGCGCTTCCAGCCTGGCCCGATCGACTACACCGTCGCCTGGATTCTGCTGACATTTCTGGGTGTATTCGGCGTGCACCGGATGTACCAGGGCAAGTGGATTACCGGGCTGCTCTATCTTTGCACGGGTGGGCTGTTTTTCATCGGCATCCTTTATGACTTCTGGACGCTCAATAGCCAGGTGTCGATGCAGAATATGGAAAAACGCATTGATCGTTGATCGTGCGCTGACCGTTCGCAGCCCTGCTCGGCTGCGAACGGCTGGGTGAGCGATCTAGCCGAGGAAGGCGACTCGTCCGTCAACCAGGGTGTAGCGCACCGCCCCGGGCAGGCAATGCCCGATGAACGGGCAATTCCGGCCTTTCGAGTGCCAGCGCTCGCCGGCCAGGGTCGAACTGCTCGGGTCGAAGAGGACCAAATCCGCGGCTCCGCCAATCGACAGCCGGCCGGCTGGGAGCCGTAGCGCCGTGGCCGGGCCGCTGCTCAGGCGAGCCAGCAGGGTCGGTAGATCCAGCAGGCCATCTTCGACCAGCGTCAGTGCGAGAGGCAGGAGAATTTCGGCGCTGCTCATGCCCGCCTCGGTCTCGCCGAAAGGGGCCTGCTTGGCGTCGGCTTCATGCGGTTGATGGTGGCTCGAGATCACCGAGATGACGCCACTCTTGACCGCCTGGCGAAGGCCTTCACGGTCAGCGGCACTGCGCAGAGGCGGCTGTACATGGTAGAGACTGGAAAAGCCGTGCAGCGCTTCGTCGGTGAGGATCAGCTGATACATCGCCACATCAGCGGTGACTGGCAGGCCGCGAGCCTGAGCATCGGCAATCATCTGCGCGCCGCGGGCAGTGGTGAGTTGGCTGAAGTGCGCGCGCACACCGGCTTGCTCCACCAGCAGCAGGTTACGCGCCAGGGCAATGGTTTCCGCTGTTTCGGGAATTCCGGCCAGGCCGAGAAAGGCCGCCGCCGGGCCTTCGTGGGCCAGACCACCCTCGGCCAGATCGCTGTCCTGTGAATGGATGACGACCGTGAGGTCAAATGTGGCTGCGTATTCCAGTGCTCGGCCCAGGTTGCGATTGCTGGTGAAGTTGGCCAGGCCGTTGCCGAAGGCGACGCAGCCCGCGTCTCGTAGCGCGACCAGTTCCGATAGCTGCTCGCCGGCCAGATTGCGTGTCAACGCGCCGACCGGAAATACCTTGGCATGACCGGACTCGCGGGCGCGATCGAGGATCAGTTCAGCTACTGCAGCAGTGTCCAGCACAGGCTTGGTCTGCGGTGGGCAGCACAGGCTGGTGATGCCGCCGGCCGTTGCCGCGAGCGTTTCGCTGGCGATGCTGCCCTTGCGGCTGAAGCCAGGCTCACGAAGTGCTACCGATAGGTCGACCAGGCCAGGCGCTGCGACCAGGCCTCGTGCGTCAATGGTCTGGGCGGCATTGAAGCCTGCAGGGGCTTGGCCGAACGCAGCAATCTTGCCGTCCTGGCAGTAAATGTCAGTGACTTCGTCGCGCCCATTGGCCGGGTCGATCAGGCGAGCACCGAGGATGTGGGTAGGCATCAATTCTGCTCCTCGGCTGCATATTCCTGTTCAAGTTGGCGTTGTGCGGTCTGTCCGCTCATCGCCATGGACAGCACCGCCATTCGAATCGCGATGCCATAGGTGACCTGGTTGAGAATGACCGACTGGGCACCATCCGCCACTGCGGACTCGATCTCGACGCCACGGTTGATCGGACCGGGATGCATGACGATGGCGTCCGGCTTGGCCAATCCCATACGCTGGGTCGTGAGGCCATAGAGCCGATAGAACTCGCCTTCGCTGGGCAGCAGCCCGCCCTGCATGCGTTCACGTTGCAGGCGCAGCATGATCACCACGTCGACGTCGCGCAGGCCTTCGTTCATGTCGTGGTAGACGCTCACGCCATACTGCTCCAGGCCGACGGGTAGCAGTGTCTTCGGGCCGATGACACGTATGTCCGGGCAGCCCAGTGTTTTCAGCGCGAGCATATTGGAGCGGGCTACCCGCGAATGCAGGATGTCGCCGACGATGGCCACTGAAAGCTTTTCGAAGTCGCCCTTATGCCGGCGAATGGTGAGCATGTCGAGCATGCCCTGGGTCGGGTGCGCATGGCGCCCATCGCCGCCGTTTATGACCGCTACATCCGGGCAGACGTGTTCTGCAATGAAGTGCGCGGCGCCGGAATCCGCGTGACGGACGACGAACATGTCGGCGGCCATCGCCTCGAGGTTGCGCAGGGTATCGGTAAGTGTTTCGCCCTTACTGGTCGAGGAGGTCGAGACGTTCAGGGTGATCACGTCCGCCGACAGCCGCTTGGCCGCCAGCTCGAAGGTGGTACGCGTTCGCGTCGAGTTTTCGAAGAATACGTTGCAAACGGTTTTGCCTCGCAACAGCGGAACCTTTTTTACCGCTCTGGCGCCGACCTCGAGGAACGAATCGGCAGTGTCGAGGATTTCCGTTAGCAGGGCACGGGGCAGGCCATCCAGCGAGAGGAAATGGCGCAACTGACCATTATCGTTCAGCTGTAGCGGGCGCTTGGCGTCGGTTGGCGTCATCGCGAGGGTCTCAATTGGCGGAGGCGAGGGTCTGGAGCTCGAGCGTTAGCGGGGTCGGGCCAAGCAATTTCACCCGTTGGTCAGGAGCCAGCGAGAGTGTCGCGCCAACTACGTCTGGCCGGATTGGCAGCTCGCGGGCGTTGAGGTCGAGCAGGCATACCAGGCTGACGCTGGCGGGTCGACCATAATCGAACAGCTCGTTGAGCGCGGCGCGAATGGTGCGACCGCTCATTAGTACATCATCGACCAGTACCAGGTGCTGCCCTTCGATTTCGAAAGGCAGCTCCGAGGGGCGGACCTGGGGATGCAGACCGTTCTGGGTGAAATCGTCGCGGTAGAAGGAGACATCCAGAATCCCCAGCGCCTCGTTCTTGTTCCGCCGTTCAAGCAGCGCCTGGGCGACCCAGACGCCGCCGGTGCGGATGCCGATGAAGCGAGGTTCGCTGACGGCGCGGCTGTTCAGGTGTCGGTCCAGAGCGGAAGCCATTTCCGGGAGCAGCTGGTCGGGGTTGGGCAGGGTCATGATTTCTCCTGGGACCGCTTCAGGCGGTTTGCTGGGCACTCAGCCAGCCTTCGAGTAAAAGAGCGGCGGCCAGCGCATCGACAGGGCGTTCACGGTAACCGCCGCTCTGGCCGCCGCGCAGGCGCTCGCCTTTGGCTTCGTATGTCGTGAGGCGCTCGTCATGGGTATGCACTGGCAGGTTGAAGCGACCGTTGAGGCGGCGGGCAAACTTCTCAGCACGAGCGCTCATCTCACTGGCACTGCCGTCCATGTTTAAAGGTAGGCCGACCACTAGTGCATCCGGTTGCCACTCACGCAGCAGTGCCTCGATTTGTGACCAGTCGGGTACGCCATTTTGCGCCTTGAGCACGCAGAGCTCGCGTGCCTGACCGGTGATCGCCTGTCCAACGGCGACGCCGATCTGCTTGGTGCCGTAGTCGAAGCCGAGCAGTAGACGCAGCGTGCTCATGCGTGGCCGACCTGGCTGCTGAGCAATCTAAGGTCGACCCCTAGCGATGCGGCAGCGGCAGTCAAACGCTGATCATAGGGTAGGTCGAAAAGAATCTCTGGCTGCGCCTGGCAGCTGAGCCAGGCGTTTTCGGCCAGCTCCGCTTCCAGTTGGCCAGGTTCCCAGCCCGCATAGCCGAGGGCAATCAGATGCTGCTTGGGGCCGTAGCCGTCCGCGATGGCGAAGAGAACGTCCTGGGACGTGGTCACTCCGAGCGGACCCAGAGCGAGCGTTGCCTGAAACTGGGCGTCGGCCGGATGCAGCACGAAACCTCGATCGGTCTGAACCGGGCCGCCCGAAAAAATCGTCAGATGTTGGCTGCTGACATCGCCTGGCTGATCCGGGCGGAGTTGCTCAAGGATGTCCGCCAGGTTCAATCCGCTCGGGCGATTGACAATAAGCCCCATCGCGCCGTCCCGGTTGTGCTCCACCAGATAGATCAAGGTCTGGGCAAAATTGGGGTCCGCCATATGCGGCATGGCGATCAGAAAGTGATGCTTGAGGTAGCTGGGCGAGGTCGCGTTCATGGGGGCTAGCTTAAGCGTTACGGGCTGGGCCGTGAAGCAGCCGCGCTAGATACGTGCCCGACGCGGCGCGGACGTCTCTTTTCAGCGGCTTGACAGACGGTCGCCGCGCTCGAACCGCCAGGTTCTGATGATTTCGACCTGATCGAATTTCTGTGCCAGCTCACCGGAAAAAGGGGCAAAAGGTGCGGCAAGCCTGACAATGCGCATAGCGGCCTGGTCGAGCATCGGCTGGCCTGAAGATTCGAGTACTCGAAGCTCCTGTACCGCACCGTTTCGGTCAACGACCACCAGCATGCGCAGGCTGCCGTAGATACGTTGACGGCGCGCCTCGTCGGGGTAGTTCAGATTGCCGATGCGTTCGACTTTCTTGCGCCATTCGTCCCGGTACCAAGCGCTGATGTCGCGCATGGTGGCTGCGCTGTTCTGACGACTGACGCGAGGCCGCTTGGCGTATTGCTCGACCTGTTGGGCGAGTTCGGCTTCAAGGCTGGCGATTTCCGCGCTGAGCTGCGAACTGTCATAGACGGGAGCCGGCTGCGCCTGTGGCTGGGGCTTGTTCTTTTGTGGTTTTGCCGGTGTCTTGTCCGGCTGCGGTGCGCGGGTTGCTACAGCTGTCTTAGGCGCCTCGCTAGGGCTGCTAGGCGGTGGCGACGAAGCGGGCGAGACCTTGCGCACCTGAGTGTCCTGGAACGGCGCTTGCTCGGTCGTTTTCGGTGAGGCCTTATGCTCCAGCGTGCCGCTGCCTTGCTGATTGTCCTGAGCCAGGAAATCTGCTTCCTTTGGCTTGTCTTCGCTTTTAAACGTGGACAAGGTGATTTCCAGCGATTTGCTGGTCTGCTTTGGTTCGGAGGGCGTGAAGCCGAGCCCTAGAATGAGGGCACCATGAAGCGCGGCTGCGAGAAATATCGTAAAGCCGAGACGGTCTGCCGGACGGACACCGGTAGGGGCAAGAGAGGGTTGGCGTGTAGCGGCGTTCATCGCATTTCAGTCGGCTTGAAGTGCGCGCAGTCTGCCCAGCGTGACCGTAAAAGTCTATGAACCAGGCGGCAGCTTTGATGGGTCGGCGTGGAGATGGGTCGCCCCAAACACAGGGAGGCGTTCGGTGGAGAGGCGGTCGGCTAGGCCAACCGCGTTGTCACTAAACGTTGGGTCTGCTCAATTTTGCAGCGATAGCGTCCATCAGGCGCTCGCCGATGCGGGTATCGAACGCATTGTCGATCTCACGAATGCAGGTCGGGCTGGTAATGTTGATCTCGGTAAGGAAATCACCGATCACGTCCAGTCCGACGAAAAGCAGCCCGCGTTTGCGCAACTCTGGCCCGACAATCGCGGCGATCTCCTTATCACGCTCAGAAAGTGGCTGGGCGACGCCGCGTCCGCCGGCCGCAAGATTGCCCCGTGTTTCGCCCGCTGCCGGAATGCGCGCTAGGCAATAGGGCACCGGCTCGCCGTCAATCATCAGGATGCGCTTGTCGCCCTCACTGATGGCCGGTATGTAACGCTGCGCCATAATCTGGCGACTACCATGCTCGGTCAGTACTTCGAGAATCACGGAAAGGTTCGGGTCGCCTTCGCGGTGGCGGAAAATCGATGCGCCACCCATTTCATCCAGCGGTTTGAGAATGATGTCACGCTGCTCGCGAGCAAACTCCCGCAGAATGTCGGACCGCCGACTGACAAGGGTCGGTGGGGTGCATTGCGGAAACTGGGTAGCAAAGAATTTCTCGTTGCAATCGCGCAGGCTCTGCGGACTATTCACCACCAGCGTGCCGGCCTGCTCGGCAAGCTCCAGCAGGTAGGTGGCATAGACATACTCGCTATTAAAGGGCGGGTCCTTGCGCATCAGGATGACATTGAGATCGGCAAGAGCGCCGTCGACCTCTTCCCCTGTTTCGTACCAGCGTTGGGGGTCGTTGAAGACCTGGATCGGGCGCATGCGGGCCCGCGCCTCGCCGGCAAGCTGGTAAAGATCGCGCTGTTCCATGTAATAGATCGTCCAGCCGCGGTCCTGGGCTGCCAGCAGCATGGCCAGGGAGCTGTCTTTCTTGAATGCGATCTGCGCGATTGGGTCCATGATGATCCCGACGCGAACAGTCATGTGGTGGTCTCCAACGAGTGGCAGCAGGGGCTGCAGAGGCTTGAAATACCGACGCAGATTGGCCGCGGTTGTGCGCTGGGTCAAGGAAAATCCCGCTGCTCCGGCGGCAGATAGCTTGCATTTGAGGAGTGTGCTAAAAAGGTCCGGCGATTGGGTGCAGCCCATCGATGACAGGGCCTCCGGCGCACTGACATAACGATAAACTACGACTCACCGAGGCGATGGTAGGGCGAAATGGAACAGCACTCCGAGGGCTTGAAGGTCATGGTGATCGACGATTCGAAAACGATTCGTCGCACTGCCGAAACGCTACTGAAGAAAGTAGGTTGTGATGTGATCACGGCGGTGGATGGCTTCGATGCGCTTGCCAAGATCGCGGATAGTCACCCGCGCATCATCTTCGTCGATATCATGATGCCCAGGCTTGATGGTTATCAGACCTGCGCGCTGATCAAGAACAACAGTTCTTTCAAGTCCACGCCGGTGATCATGCTGTCCTCGAAGGATGGTTTGTTTGACAAGGCCAAGGGGCGGATCGTGGGGTCGGACCAGTACCTCACCAAACCGTTCAGCAAAGAAGAGTTGCTCGGTGCTATCAAGGCCCATGTGCCGGATTTTTCACCGGTTGAGCAAGTATCCTGAAGTCCGGCCCTGTGTGCCGCTGAAGCCTTTCCTACGGAGAAACCATGGCTCGCGTTCTGATTGTTGATGACTCGCCGACCGAGATGTACAAGCTGACAGCCATGCTGGAAAAGCATGGGCACGTCGTGCTCAAGGCCGAAAACGGTGCCGATGGCGTAGCGCTTGCGCGCCAGGAGAAACCGGACGCGGTTTTGATGGATATCGTAATGCCCGGCCTGAACGGTTTTCAGGCAACTCGCCAGCTGACCAAAGATGCTGAAACCAGTCACATTCCGGTGATCATTGTGACCACCAAGGATCAGGAAACCGATAAGGTCTGGGGCAAGCGTCAAGGTGCCAAGGATTACCTGACCAAGCCTGTGGACGAAGCGACACTGCTGAAGACCCTGAGCGCCGTACTTGCCGGTTAATCGACGATTTCGGGATTCGGACAAAGGAAGTTGCCAGCATGTCGGATACGCCTTCGCCTTTTCAGCGACTCTTGGAGATCGACAGCCGTTGTAGGGCTTTGGCTGCCGGATTGCCGTCGCAGCAAGAAGCTGTCCAGACATGGGCAGGTATAGGTTTCCGGATGGGTGGCCGACTGTTTGTTGCCCCGATGGGGGAGGTTGGCGAAATACTCCACGAGCCGCGCTATACCCTGCTCCCCGGAGTGAAAGCCTGGGTGAAAGGGGTTGCCAACGTCCGCGGCAGGCTTTTGCCTATCATGGATCTGTGCGGCTATCTAGGACTGGAGTTATCGCCGCTACGCAAGCAGCGGCGCGTGCTGGTGGTGGACCATCAGGAAGTGTTTGCGGGATTGACGGTCGATGAAGTGTTCGGCATGCAGCATTTTCCGGTAGATGCTTTTTCCGAACAGCTGCCTCCTGTTGAGGCATCGATTCAACCATTCATTCATGGTGTTTTTCAGCGTGAGCAGCCCTGGCTGGTCTTCAGTCCGCACGCGCTTGCCGCGCACCAGAAATTCCTGGACGTGGCGTATTGATTTAGGTGGGGTCGGGTGATGCCGGCCTTTTGGTTCTTGGAAGGAAACGTACGGGTGGTCCAGGCGGGGGCCGGAAAAAATGAAAAAAATGAACGCGAATGCATTGTTGGCAGGTGTACGTAGCAATACGTTGATTGCTGGCCTGTTTATCCTCCTGATCGTGTCGATGGTGCTGCTGTTCGTGAACTTTGCGTACATCAATACACAGGCCGACTACGATAACGAATATGTTGGACACGCAGGTGAGCTGCGAGTTCTCTCCCAGCGTATTGCGAAGAACGCGGTTGAGGCGGCCACTGGTACTGCCGAAGCATTCGACTCGCTGAAAGATGCTCGCAATGACTTCAGCGAGCGTTGGAGCTATCTCTCCGTCGGTGATGAGCGCATTGGGCTGCCGGCGGTGCCGGAGTCGCTTCAGTCTGAGGTGGCGGCAGTGCAGCAGGATTGGGATACGCTGCGGCAAAACACTGACGCGATCCTTGCCAGCGAACAAACCGTACTGTCCTTGCACCAGGTTGCTGCGACCCTGGCCGAAACCATCCCCCAGCTTCAGGTCGAGTATGAGGAGGTCGTGGACATCCTTCTCGAAAGTGGTGCCCCTGCCGCTCAGGTTTCCGTAGCGCAGCGTCAGTCGCTGCTCGCGGAACGTATTCTGGGCTCGGTCAACAAGGTACTTTCCGGCGACCAGGACTCAGTGCAGGCTGCAGATATGTTTGGTCGTGACGCCAGCCTGTTCGGTCGCGTCCTCAGCGCCATGCTCGAAGGCAACGAAGCCATGGGGATCACCCGGGTGAGCGACGTCGAAGCATTGGATCGGCTGGCGGCAATCTCTGAGCTGTTCCAGTTCGTGTCCGGATCAGTGGATGAAATCCTGGAAACTTCACCGGAACTGTTCCAGGTGCGTGAGTCATCGAACAGTATTTTCGAAGTCTCGCAGACCCTGCTCGACAAAACGTCCGAACTGACCCAAGGGCTTCAAAATCGTGCCGAAGCCCGTTACGTCAATACACTGGCTGGCTATGTCCTTGGTGCATTGGCACTGGCTTCAATTCTGTTGATCGGCCTGGTCATGGTCCAGGTTACACGTCGTCGGTTGAGCGAAACCGCGGAAAAGAACGAGCGTAACCAGACAGCGATTTTGCGTCTGCTCGACGAAATCGGCGATCTGGCTGACGGTGACCTGACGGTAGCTGCCACGGTTACCGAAGACTTCACCGGCGCCATCGCCGACTCGATCAACTATTCCATTGACCAGTTGCGAGACTTGGTTGAAACGATCAACCAGACCGCCGTACAGGTCTCTGGTGCGGCCCAGGAAACCCAGGCGACCGCGATGCATCTGGCCGAGGCATCCGAGCATCAGGCTCAGGAAATTGCCGGTGCATCGGCGGCGATCAACGAAATGGCGGTGTCGATTGACCAGGTATCGGCCAACGCCGCCGAATCCTCGGCGGTAGCTGAGCGCTCGGTAGCGATCGCAAACAAGGGCAACGAGGTGGTGCATAACACCATCACCGGCATGGATAACATTCGGGAGCAGATTCAGGACACCTCCAAGCGAATCAAGCGTCTCGGCGAGTCCTCGCAGGAGATCGGGGATATCGTTAGTTTGATTAACGACATCGCCGACCAGACAAACATCCTTGCGTTGAACGCTGCGATTCAGGCCTCCATGGCAGGTGATGCCGGTCGAGGCTTCGCGGTAGTTGCGGACGAAGTACAACGCCTTGCGGAGCGATCCTCTGCTGCAACAAAGCAGATCGAAGCCCTGGTGAAAACGATTCAGACCGACACGAACGAAGCGGTTATCTCGATGGAGCAGACTACATCCGAAGTGGTTCGAGGTGCCCGTCTGGCCCAGGACGCCGGGGTTGCTCTGGAGGAAATCGAAAAGGTATCCAAGAGCCTCGCGGCGCTTATCCAGAACATTTCCAACGCGGCCCGCCAGCAGGCGTCGTCGGCTGGTCATATTTCCAACACCATGAACGTCATTCAGGAAATTACCTCGCAAACCTCCTCGGGCACCACCGCTACTGCGAGGAGCATTGGTAACCTCGCCAAGATGGCCAATGAAATGCGGCATTCGGTATCCGGCTTTACCCTGCCGGAAGCGCAGGATCAGGCCTGAATTGGAGAACGCGGCGGCCTGAAATGGCCCGCTGTGGAAGTTCATGGATAAGGGGCAGGGCATGCAGCCAGGTGTTGATTGGTCACTGAGACCCTTGGCTGATATGTCGGCGGCGGAATTCAATGACTGGCAGGCCCTGCTCGAAGAGCGCTCCGGTATGGTCGTGACCGAGCAGCGTCGGGCCTTTCTTCAGACCAATCTGAGCAGCCGAATGCGCGAAGTCGGGGCGCAGGACTACGCGAGTTATTTCCGTCAGGTCACTGACGGCCCCCGCGGGGCTGTGGAATGGTCCACCCTCATGGACCGTCTGACGGTACAGGAGACTCGCTTTTTCCGTCACCCGCCGTCGTTTGCAGTGCTTTCCGATTACATAAAGGGGCGTGTCGAGTCGCGAAGCGCTGCTCAGCCCTGGTCGCTGTGGAGCGTTGGTTGCGCAAGCGGCGAGGAAACATACTCGTTGGCGATTTGTACCGCAGAGGCGCTCAAGTGCGCCGGCGGCGAAACACAGTTTGGTGTGATAGGAACCGATATCAGTCTCAGCGCGTTAAGCCGTTCGCGCGAGGGCCTTTACGGTCTTCGTCGGCTCGAGCAGCTGGACCCCGACCTACGCGAGCGGTATTTCCAACCACTGGCGGGTGATCGTTTCCAAGTAGTGCCTAGCCTGGCAGCAAGGGTGTGCTTTGCCCGACTTAACGTGCTGGAGCTGGCCAGTTCGCCAATGTCCGATGTGGACGTCATTTTTTGTCAGAACCTGTTGATTTACTTCCGTCGCTGGCGCCGCCGCGAAATCCTCAATCGTCTTGTCGAGCGCCTGGCGCCGGGAGGATTGCTGGTTATCGGTGCGGGCGAGGTTGTTGGTTGGCAGCACCCGGAGCTAGTTCCGGTGGCTGATAGTCAGGTTCTGGCCTTTACCCGGAAATGTTTATGAGCGGAGTCGCTATGGGTGATCGGCACGATTATGTCGCCCTGGAGTGGGTGAAAGGCGAAATTGCCGAAACGCTGAAGCAGGCACGGCAGGCCTTGGAAGCGTTCGTCGAAAACCCGCAAGACTCGACGCGGATGCGCTTCTGTCTGACCTACGTGCATCAGGTGCTCGGCACCTTGCAGATGGTTGAGTTTTATGGCGCTGCACTGCTTGCCGAGGAAATGGAGCAGCTTGCCCGTGCGCTGTTGGATGAAAGCGTCGCCAGCCAGACCGAAGCGCTTGAAGTGCTCATGCAGGCGATTCTGCAGATGCCGGTTTATCTGGATCGTATCCAAAGTGCTCGGCGCGATCTACCCATGGTCGTGCTGCCGCTGCTTAACGATCTTCGGGCGGCGCGTGGCGAGAAGCTGTTATCGGAAACCAGCCTGTTTTCGCCAAACATGTCCGCGCGGGCGCCGGCCCTGTCGGGCGAGTTTTTGGCGCAGCGACAGACCGAGGATCTGCCAAGTTTGCTGCGAAAACTACGGCAGATGTTGCAGGTCGCGTTGGTAGGGGTCATTCGCAACCAGGATCTACCTACCAACCTAAGCTATATGGCGCGAGTCTTCGCGCGTCTGGAAATGCTCTGTAAGGATGCGCCGTTGGGCGCGCTGTGGCAGATCGCATCCGGCGTGGTTGAGGGGCTCGCCAGTGGCGCTGTCGTTAATGGCACCACGGTTCGGAACCTGTTACGGCAGGTAGACAAAGAGCTGAAGCGTCTGGTCGCTCAGGGCGCAGAGGGCATCAACCAGGCCGCCCCTGACGAGCTGACCAAGAATCTGCTGTTCTATATCGCCAAGGCGCCGGCTCAGTCGCCCCGCATCCAGGCCTTGAAAGCTGAGTACAGTCTGGATGATGCGTTGCCTGACAGCACGCTAGTCGACGAAGAGCGGGCTCAGCTGGCCGGGCCGGACCGCGGTGCCATGCGCTCGGTTGTGGCCGCTTTGTGTGAGGAGCTGGTTCGGGTCAAGGACAGCCTGGACCTCTTTGTACGCAGCGACCGTCTGGGACTCACTGAGCTTGGCGCGCTGCAGCCGCCGCTCAAGCAGATTGCCGATACACTCGCCGTGCTCGGTTTCGGTCAACCACGTCGGATCATTCTAGAGCAGATCAGCCTGGTCGAAGCCTTGGCCAATGGGCAGCAGCAGCCTGACGACGCTGCTTTGATGGATGTCGCAGGCGCCCTGCTGTACGTCGAGGCGACGCTCGCTGGCATGGTTGGGGGCACCGCAGCCGAGCATCGAGGCGAGGAGAGTCACCTCCCAACCACGGACGTCGGCCAGATCCATCGCCTGGTTATCCGAGAGGCGCGTACAGGCCTGGAACAGGCGAAAGACGCGATTATCGAGTTCATAGCCTCCCAATGGAATCATCAACATCTGGCGCGTGTTCCGGAGTTGCTTACCCAGTCCCGCGGCGGGCTCGCAATGGTACCCCTTGCCCGCGCTGCTGCCTTGCTGGATGCCTGTAACCGCTACATCCAGGAGCAATTGCTTGCGAAGCAGGCGATCCCGGATTGGCAGAGTCTGGATACGCTGGCTGATGCAATAACCAGCGTCGAGTACTACCTCGAGCGTCTCAGCGAAGATTGCGGCTCGCAGGGCGACCTGATTCTGGATGTCGCTGAAGAAAGTCTGCAGGCGTTGGGCTATCCGCTCAGTGAGCAGCCTTCTAGCGCGTTGGGAGAAGCCAGCCCTGAGGTGAGCGTCGAGCCGTCAGATCCGCTCGATGACATCGAAGTGCTGCCTTCCGAGCCCGCGGAGGCCCCCGAGCCGGCTGCCGAAATGCAAGACCAGGCCTCGATACGATCAGATTTACCGCCTTCTGAGCAGCACCCGAGTGTTGATACCGAGCTGGCCAACCAAGGAGCATTGGGCGTCGATGTTTTGGCGGAAACCGAGTCGTTCGATTGGCCAGGCGAAACTCTCGAACTGACCGAGTTGGAGCCTTTGCAGGCGGACGATGCGTCGCACGCTGCCGAAGGACAGCCTGCCGATGATTCGCCGGGCTACGAGCTGGAGTGGAGCGAAGCCGAGATGGCTGCGCTCGATATGCCTGAAGTCGTGCTGCCCGGCCCCATGGTTCATTCGGCTTCTGACGAGCCGGCTCTGACCATGGAGGACGTAATGGCTACGCCTGTCGTCTCGGTCAATCCCCCTGCTTGGGATGTTCCGCCGAGCCTTCTGCCTCCGCCTGAAGATGAGGAGGCAGTCGATGATGACTTGCTCGAAGTGTTCATCGAGGAAGCCGCTGAGGTTCTCGAAACCATCACCGAATACCTGCCGCGTTGGTGTGAAGACCCCTCTGACAAGGAGGCGCTCGGCGAGGTGCGGCGCGCCTTCCATACACTCAAGGGCAGCGGGCGCATGGTCCGTGCGTTGATCATTGGCGAACTCGCCTGGTCTGTCGAAAACCTGCTCAATCGGGTCCTTGATCGCAGCATTGACGTAGGCGAGCCGGTCAAGCAACTGGTACGTGACGTAGTGGCTCTGATGCCAACCCTGGTCGAAGAGTTTGCAGCGAAGGCACAACGCCAGCGCGACGATGTCGATCGGTTGGCTGCCAACGCTCACGCCTTGGCCAAAGGGGAGTCACCTGAACCTGACCCTCAGGGCGGAGTCGCGATTGACCAGCCGGCCCAGGAAGAGGTGATTGATGAAGTGCTGGATCCGCAGTTGCTGGAGATATTCCGCAACGAGGCAGAGGCGCATCTTGCAACGCTCGTCGACTTTCTCGCCGATTGCGCGCAACGTCTGCCGCAACCAGTTACCGACCCTTTACAGCGTGCGCTACATACCCTCAAGGGGAGCGCGCACATGGCCGGAATCCTTCCGATGGCAGAGATCGCCACACCATTGGAAAGAATGGTCAAGGAGTTCAAGGCCAACCTGATACAGATGGATCTGGCTGAGGCCGAACTGTTACATACCGCAGAGCAGCTGCTCAGGCGAGGGCTGGACAATCTTGAGCGTGAGCCACTGGCAACGATCGAGGGAGCAGAAGATTTCATAGCCAGCGTGCATGCGCTGCATCAGGCACGGCTGGCGGACGCTGGCGAGCGTGGTGATACAGAACAGGGTGAGCCACGCGATCCAGGCATGATTGCGATGTTTCTCTCCGAGGGCATGAACATCCTGCTCGACGCCGAAGCGCTTTTGCAGAGCTGGCGCGAGCATCCTGCCGAGCGGCAGGAGCTAACGGCGTTGTTGGAAGAGTTGACGACGCTTGGTCTCGGCGCTCAGATGGCCGAGCTTCCGCAAATCGACACGCTGTGTCAGGTGTTACTCGACCTGTATGCGGTTGTGCAGGAAGGTCGTCTCGCAGTCAGCGCACGGTTCTTCGATGACGTTGAACAGGCTCACGAGGCGCTGGTTGGCATGATGGATCAGGTGGCGGCCGGTCTGCAGGTGACCGGACAGCCGGAGCTGGTGGGCCGGCTTGAACAGTTGCTGGCCGAAGCGATTGATCCGCTCACCTTTGAGCAGCCGGGCGAAGAAAGCGCCATGGCGCCGTCTGCTACGTTTGACTCAATGGACGGTGCTACACAGCCTCAAGCCGAAGCCGAAGCCGAAGCCGAAGCCGAAGCCGAAGCCTGGCTCGCCGAGCCTTCGTTGGGCCAGGACGAGCTAGACGAGGAAATGGTCGAGATCTTTCTTGACGAAGCGGTCGATCTGTTGGAGAGCGCTGGCGGTGCGCTGGAACGCTGGCTGGGAGACCCAGCCAATCAGTTGGCGTTATCGGCCTTGCTGCGTGACCTGCATACCCTCAAAGGCGGCGCGCGAATGGCTGAAATTCGGCCGATCGGTGATCTCGCGCATGAGCTGGAAACCCTCTATGAAGGGCTTTCAGACGGTCGCTACGTGCATACGGATGATCTTGCCTCGCTGCTCCTACGCAGCCACGATCAGCTGGCTATTCAACTTGAGCAGCTCCAGGCGCACAAGCCAATGGACCCCGCTGCGCGGCTAATCGAGCATATTCGCGCCTATCGGCATGGGATCGCACCGAGCTTCGACCCGGCTGTTTCGTCCGATGACGAAATGCAAATGGTCGACGAGGACCCGCAGAGGGCTGAGTCCGCTGCTGATGACTCAGAGCAACTGAAAGCTGCGCAGGGGCCCGATGATCCCATGCTCGAGCATGATGCGGACACCGATGAACCTGAGGTCGAACGTGCATCGGGCGACGCTCTCCCGTTTGAAGCGTTGGTCCAGCCAGTGGAGCAGGTTGTCGTAGAGCTGCCCGAAGAGCCGAAACCGGCCGAATCGAAGGAGCCGACTCCGGCGGCCGAGTCAGGCAAGGCAGGAGCAGGCAGCTGGGAAAACCGCGATCCAGAGCTGGTAGAGATATTTCTAGAGGAAGGCTTTGACATCATCGAGCGCGCCGGAGCATCGCTTCAACGCTGGATCGATGATGTGGACAATAGTTTTGAGATCGAAGCGTTGCAGCGGGATCTGCACACCCTGAAAGGCGGTGCGCGGATGGCGGACATACGCGAGATCGGTGATCTGGCCCACGAATTGGAGTACCTCTACGAGGGGCTGTGCGCCGGTCATTACCGCGCCAGTCCAACCTTGTTCGCCCTCTTGCAAACATGCCATGACCGCCTCGCGGCGATGCTCGATGCCGTGCGCGCTTTCCGTGAGCTGCCGGACGGACAAGACCTGATCGCAACCATTCAGCGTTTTCGGGCGAACCCTGAAGAGCAATTGAGCATGCCCAGCAGCGTTGCGTTGAAGGCAGCGCAGGATGCCGCCCAAGACGCTGCCGAAGCCGAGATTCTCGATATTTTCGTCGAAGAAGCGGACGAGCTGCTGGAGGAAATGGAGTCCGCTCTCGGGCGCTGGGAAGCCACAGGGGATGGCGTCGCGCCTCTGGCCGACATGATGCGGGTGCTCCATACCCTGAAAGGTGGTGCGCGGCTGGCGGCTCAAGTTCGTCTGGGCGACATGGCTCATGACCTGGAGCAACGTCTCAGCGATGCGCAACTGCAAGACGGTCCATGGACTGACAGCCTGTTTCTGGACGTGCAGGGCAGCTATGACGCATTGCTCAAAGAAGTCGAGTCGATGCGCTCGCGGCTGATAACTGAGCCCGATCTGGAGACAGACTCACAGCCGCAGGAAAATACGCAGGCGGAGCACACAAGCTCGTCCGTCATCGTGCTCGAAACGCCTATTGTGGCCGCCAGTGCTCAGGCTCCGATCAGCACCTCGCCGGCTAAGGTTCTGCCATTCATCCGCCGCGCCGAACAGGCTGCACTGGATGCTGCTTCACGCCGCGCACCGCAGGAACTGGTCAAGGTGCCTGCGGACCTTTTGGAGGGATTGGTCAACCTGGCGGGCGAAACATCAATTTTCCGCGGTCGGGTTGAGCAGCAGGTCAGCGACGTTGGCTTCACCTTGGGAGAGATGGAAGCCACTATCGAGCGGGTTCGCGATCAGTTGCGACGGTTGGACACCGAAACCCAGGCGCAGATCCTTAGCCGCTATCAGGCTGAGGCCGAGCGTGCAGGCTACGACGACTTCGATCCGCTGGAAATGGACCGGCATTCGCAGTTGCAGCAGCTGTCACGCGCACTGTTCGAGTCGGCATCGGACCTGCTGGATCTAAAGGAAACCCTGGCCGCGCGTAATCGCGACGCGGAAACCTTGCTGCTGCAGCAGGCGCGGGTCAACACGGAGCTGCAGGAAGGCCTCATGCGCACCCGCATGGTTCCCTTCGATCGGCTGGTGCCTCGTTTGCGCCGGATCGTTCGTCAGGTGGCTGGCGAGCTAGGCAAGCAGGTCGAGTTCCAGGTGGGCAATGCGACAGGTGAGATGGACCGCAGCGTACTCGAGCGCATCGTTGCGCCATTGGAGCATATGCTGCGCAACGCGGTTGACCACGGTATTGAGGTCGGCGCCAAGCGTGTCGCAGCAGGTAAGCCCGAGCAGGGCAACATTCGCCTGGACCTGAGCCGTGAAGGCGGGGATATCGTGCTGGCCTTGAGCGATGACGGTGCAGGCATCAACCTTGAAGCCGTTCGCCGCAAGGCGATCGAGCGCGGCTTGATGCAGCCCGGCATCGAACTGTCGGACCATGACGTGCTGCAGTTCATTCTCGAGGCCGGTTTCTCGACCGCCGAGCAAGTGACGCAGATATCCGGGCGTGGCGTCGGCATGGATGTGGTGCATTCCGAGGTCAAGCAGCTCGGGGGCTCCATGAGTATCGAGTCTACGCTTGGCAAAGGAACACGCTTCCTGATCCGCCTGCCATTCACTGTGTCGGTCAATCGGGCTCTGATGGTGTATTCCGGCGAGGATCTTTATGCGATTCCGCTGAACACGATCGAAGGTATCGTGCGTGTGTCGCCTTTCGAACTCGAAGCCTATTACCAGCCAGGTGCATCGCGCTTCGAGTATGCGGGACAGACCTATGAGTTGCGCTACTTAGGCGAGCTGCTGAACAACGGTCAGCGGCCAAAGCTGGTCGGGCAAAGCCTGCCGTTGCCGGTAATCCTGGTGCGTTCGAATGACCACAGTGTGGCGGTACAGGTCGATAGCCTCGCCGGTTCCCGAGAAATTGTGGTGAAGGGCTTGGGGCCGCAATTTGCCACTGTGCCAGGTATTTCCGGTGCGACCATCCTCGGCGATGGCCGAGTTGTTGTGATCCTCGATCTGCTCGCGACAATCCGTGTTCTGCATGCGCATTTGCTCACCCAGCAGCAACCATTGCGCCTGCTCGGCGAAGACGAACCGGCCGATATTGAAGTTGATCGGCCAACGCTGGTGATGGTCGTTGACGATTCGGTGACTGTGCGCAAGGTCACCAGCCGCCTCCTAGAGCGGAACGGAATGAACGTGCTGACGGCCAAGGATGGTGTCGACGCAATCACGCAGCTGCAGGAGCGCAAGCCGGACATCATCCTGCTGGATATCGAGATGCCGCGGATGGACGGTTTCGAAGTAGCGACGCTGGTGCGACACGATGAGCATCTGAAGGATCTGCCCATCATCATGATTACCTCGCGAACCGGCGAAAAGCACAGGGATAGGGCCATGGCCATCGGTGTGAACGAGTACCTTGGAAAGCCTTATCAGGAATCGCTGCTACTCGAGACAATCCAGAAATTGGTTCCGCGTCATGAGTGAAGTCAGCCCCGCCCGTATCGGTGTGATCGCAGACACTTCGTTGCAGCGCCATGTGTTGCAGCAGGCCTTGAGTGCCAATGGTTACAACGTCGTGCTCAACTGCGACCCGGCGCGGATTGAGGAATCAGACCTGGTGGCAGCGCAAGCCGACCTGTGGCTGGTTGATCTCGCGCAGACCGAGGATTCCCCTCTGGTCAATGCCTTGCTCGAGCGGGACAGCTGTCCGGTTTTGTTTGGCGAGGGGCACGCGCCGGAGCGCCACTCCGAACATTATCCGCGCTGGGAACGGCGCATGTTTGGCAAGCTGAAGCGGTTGGTTGGCGACCCTTCTCGAGTTGTGGGCCCACGTCTTGAGGTGTTGCGTGGGGAAGCGGAACGTGCCACCCGCCTGGCGTTGCCTGGCACGCTGCTGGCTGCGGCTGATTCGATCGCCGGGGAACCTGCCCGCGAAGTATGGCTACTGGCGGCATCGCTGGGCGGGCCAGAGGCGGTAAAGGCTTTTCTTGATGCGCTGCCGGTGGGGCTGCCGGTTGGCTTCGTCTACGCCCAGCATATCGAGGCAAGCTTCGAATCGGCCCTATCGCAAGCGGTGGGGCGACACAGTCAGTGGAGCGTTAATCAAAGTCGTGCAAACGACTCGATACGTTGCGGTGAGGTGGTCGTGGCGCCTATCAGCGAGGAGATGGGGTTCGGCAAGGATGGCGCCATGCTGCTCCATGGGCGAAGCTGGCCCGAGCCCTATAGTCCGTCCATCGATCAGATGATGCTTAATCTGGCTCAGCAGTTCGGTGATCGTTGCGGTGTTATCGCATTCAGCGGCATGGGCAGCGATGGCAATGCCGCAGCCGCCTATGTTTTACGTCAGGGCGGCAGGGTCTGGACACAACGAGCCGACTCTTGCGTCTGCTCGAGCATGCCCGACAGCCTCCGCGAGGGTGGCTATAGCTCGCTCAGTGGTGACCCTCGCGAGCTGGCTCAGGCCTTGGTCAATCATTTTGCGCAACAGGCCAGCCAGCCCGTTGCGGCATTGCAACTGGATAACCTATGAGTCAAGCCGCTATCACTCAGGATACCTCTGCCAGCCTAACCGGGCTTCTGGTCCCCTTAGCCGACCGAATGTTGCTAGTGCCAAACGTCGCGTTAGCCGAGCTTATTCCTTATCGCGCTCCGCAGTCGGCGCAAGGCACCCCGCCCTGGTTCCTCGGGCAGGTGTCGTGGCGAGACCTGACATTGCCGCTGCTGTCGTTCGAGGCGGCATCGGGCGGTCAACCCAGCACCGGGGCCGGTTCGCGCGTAGCCGTGCTAAATGCCCTGGGTGGGCGTGATCATGTGAAGTTCATTGCTTTGCTGGTTCAGGGTATCCCGCGCTCGGTCAAGGTTGACCCAAATTTGGCACGCTCGGACGTCCCGTTGGCCCCCCTGGAGTTGGATGCGGTCAACCTGGGCGATGTCCAGGCGCGCATACCGGACCTTATCGCGCTGGAGCAGAAACTGGCGGACGCCGGCCTGATCTGAGTCGGGACATGCCGGTCGTGTCGGGCCGGTCGTCAGGTCAACTGCCGTGTTTTTCCGCTCAGGCGTCCGGCTGGAAATCACCCCAGAGTTGCTGCGCGATGCTAAGTGCCACCACCGGGGCGGTTTCTGTGCGCAATACTCGTGGCCCGAGGCGGGCCGGTTGAAACCCTGCATTGCGCGCCAGCTGGACCTCGGCGTCACTCAAGCCGCCTTCGGGGCCAATGAGAAACGCTAACGTAGCTGGTGGTCGATGCGAGGATAGCGGTTCAGCTACCGGATGCAGGACCAGTTTCAGATCCGCGTCCAGCCCCAGCCAATCCTGCAGTGGCATTGGTGGGTGAATGGTCGGAACGACCGAACGTCCACACTGTTCGCATGCGCTTATGGCGATCTGGCGCCAGTGCGCCAAGCGCTTATCGGCACGTTCGTCATTCAACCGTACTTCACAGCGCTCGCTGACGATTGGCGTAATTTCCGCAGCGCCCAATTCGGTCGCTTTCTGAATGGCCCAATCCATACGCTCGCCGCGCGACAGCCCTTGCCCCAGGTGGATCTTCAGCTTTGATTCGGGCAAGCCTGGGCGCTGCTCATGCAGTCGGACCTTCACATGCTTCTTGCTCACCTCCACCAGTTCGCCGCAGAACTCCTGGCCGCTGCCGTCGAACAGCTGCACTCCAGCGCCGACGGGCAGTCGCAGAACCCGGCTGAGGTAATGCGCTGAAGCTTCCGGTAGCTCGCATGTACCAAGTGAGAGAGGCGTGTCGATGAAGAGTCGGGAAATGCGCATCGGAAAGCTACGGTCGAAGGTTGGGGCGGCAGTTTATAGCGTCGGCCGTGTACCCTGAAGCCCAAAGCCTGTGTCGGTGCTAGCCGGGATCGCGGAATGTGCTGGGCGCGCCCGGTGCCAGAGCAACGCTGATTGCCGCGCGTGTCGCAATATCGATGCCTTCGGTAGCAACCTCGGCAAGAAAGTCGATTTGTTCCTCGGTGATGGTATAGGGCGGCAGGAAGTACACCACGCTGCCCAGCGGGCGTAATAATGCGCCACGTTGCAGAGCGTGCTGGTAGACCTTCAAGCCGCGGCGCTCTTGCCAGGGATAGGGAGTTTTGCTGGCTTTGTGCTGCACCATCTCGATGGCAACGGCCATGCCGGTCTGGCGCACCTCGGCCACGTTCGGGTGATCGCTCAGGTGTGCAGTGGCCTTGGCCATGCGGGCTGCCAACACTTTGTTGGCCTCTAGGATGTTGTCTTGCTCGAAGATGTCGAGGGTGGCCAACGCCGCCGCGCAGGCCAGGGGATTTCCGGTATAGGTGTGTGAATGAAGAAAAGCCCGTAAGGTCGAGTAATCGTCATAGAACGCCTGGTACAGCTTGTCGGTAGTCAGCACAGCGGCCATGGGCAGGTAGCCGCCGGTCAATGCCTTTGACAGACAAAGGAAGTCCGGTGTGATCCCGGCTTGCTCGCAGGCAAACATGGTGCCGGTGCGGCCGAAGCCTACCGCAATCTCATCATGGATGAGATGCACCTCGTACCGGTCACAAGCCTCTCGTAGCAGCTTGAGGTAGATCGGGTGGTACATGCGCATGCCGCCTGCACCCTGGATCAGGGGCTCGACGATCACTGCCGCAATGTCGTCATGGTGCTCGGCCAGGGTTTGCTCCATATGGGCGAACATGGTGCGCGAATGCTCTTCCCAGCTCACGCCGTCTGGACGCAGGTAGCAATCCGGGCTCGGTACCTTAAACGTGTCCAGCAAGAGCGGCTTATAGGTGTCGGTGAACAGCGCCACATCGCCTACCGACATGGCTGCGACCGTTTCGCCGTGGTAGCTGTTGGTCAGGGTGACGAACCGCTGCTTGCCTGGGCGTCCGATATTGCGCCAGTAGTGGAAGCTCATCTTCAGCGCGACTTCAATGCCGGTCGATCCATTATCGGTGTAGAACACCCGATCGAGCCCGGCAGGCGTGATGTTGACCAGCCGCTCCGACAGTTCGACCACCGGCTGGTGGCTGAAGCCGGCAAGCATGACGTGTTCGAGCTGATCGAGCTGGTCTTTGATGCGTTGGTTGATGCGCGGGTTGGCGTGTCCGAATACATTGACCCACCAGGAGCTGACGGCGTCCAGATAGCGTTTCCCATCGAAATCCTCAAGCCACACGCCCTCGCCGCGCCGGATCGGAATCAGAGGAAGCTGCTCGTGATCTTTCATCTGAGTGCAGGGGTGCCAGAGCACGGACAGGTCACGCTGCATCCAGCTGTCATTCAGGCTCATCGTTGCTCCTTGGTATAGACATCGGCGCAGCCTAGCAGAAACCGCGCGGCGGTCCGTTCAGTGAAAGCGGACCTATCTACCGGGCCGATATTTTGAAACGAAAAAATGCGATTCATTTCGATCTGTTAGCCGTTAGGCTAAGCGCGTCAATCAGTTCGGGACTTAGCAATGCAATGGCGAAACTCTTCCACTAACTACGGTCTGGTCAGCATCACGATGCACTGGCTGGTAGCGGTTGCCGTAGTCGGCCTGTTTGCGCTGGGTTATTGGATGGTCGGGCTGACCTATTACAGCAGCTGGTACCGCACGGCGCCGGACATCCACAAAAGTATCGGCTTGCTCTTGCTGGCCCTGATGATTCTGCGCGTCACCTGGCGCTTCCTTAGCAGCGGCCCAGCGCCACTTGCTAGCCACGGCCGATTGACGCGGTTGGCGACCAAGGCGGGTCACGGCGTGCTCTACCTTGGGCTGTTCGCAGTGATGATTTCGGGCTACCTCATTTCCACGGCAGACGGCCGCAGCATCAGCGTGTTCGGCTGGTTCGAAGTGCCTGCGCTGATCACCTCGATTCCGGATCAGGAAGACATAGCCGGACTGATCCACGAATACCTCGCCTGGGGACTGGTGATTTTCTCCGGTCTGCATGCCCTGGCGGCTCTGAAGCACCATTTCATCGATCGCGATCCGACGCTCAAACGAATGTTCGGACGCGCCGATGCCTGACAAACCTCGAAAGGAGTATTCCATGTTGAAGAAAAGCTTCGCTGCACTGGCCCTGGGCTCGATGATGCTTGCTGGCCAGGCGTTTGCCGCTGACTACGCGATCGATACCAAAGGCCAGCACGCCTTCGTTAACTTCAAGATCAGCCACCTGGGTTATAGCTGGCTTTGGGGCTCCTTCAGGGAGTTCGACGGCAGCTTCAGCTTCGATGCCGCGAAGCCTGAAGCAAGCAGCGTGAAGGTAACGCTGGAGACGGACAGCGTCTTTTCCAACCATGCCGAGCGTGACAAGCATCTGCGCAGCGAGGATTTCCTAAACGTCTCTGAGCACCCAACGGCGACGTTCGAGTCCACCTCGGTCAAGCCGACTGGTGACGGTACTGCAGATATCACGGGCGATCTGACCCTAAACGGCGTCACCAAGCCGGTGATCATTGCGGCCAAGTTCCTCGGTGAAGGCAAGGACCCATGGGGCGGCTACCGTGCAGGCTTTGAAGGCACGACGACGCTCAAGTTGAAAGACTTCGATATCAAAATGGATCTTGGACCGGCTTCGCAGTCAGTCGATCTGATCATCTCGGTCGAAGGCATCCGCCAGTAATCGACAATAGTCACCAGGCGCCGGCGTAAGCCGGCGTTCTGCTTTTTGTGCGGTGGTCAGGGCCGCGTACAGGCATCTTGCAGGCGTTGCTTGGCAACATCGGTATCAGCGCGATAGCCCGTCGGAGAGGCAATCGCCTGTTTACAAACACTACTGCATGTAAGTATATTCGCCGCATTCTGCCATTCGAGTCTGCCCAGGCTGTTCTGCTCTAGGGCCATTTGTTCAATGAGGTCACTCCCGATGCTGATCAAACCAGCCAGTGCTGTTCTGATTCCACTTTTCGTCGCCGTAGCAGTGCTCAGCGGTTGTCAGGACGAACAAGCGGCGGCGCCGGCGGGGAAGCCGGCCCCACAGGTTGGCATCGTGACACTCGGAGCTGAGCCGTTCGAACTGACAACGGAGCTGCCGGGGCGAACCACAGCCTTCCGCGTTGCCGAGGTCCGGCCGCAGGTCAGCGGCATCATTCAGAAGCGCCTGTTCACAGAAGGGAGTGAAGTAAAGAAGGGTCAGCAGCTCTATCAGATCGATCCGGCCGTATACGAGGCCACCCTGAAAAGTGCTCAGGCGCGGCTGGCGTCGGCCAAGTCGCTCTCCGATCGCTATGCGCTGCTGGTCAAGGAACAGGCGGTGAGCCAGCAAGCCCATGATGAGGCTCGGGCTGCGTCTCTGCAGGCCCAGGCCGAGCTGGAACGGGCGAAAATCGATGTTCGCTATACCAAAGTACTTGCGCCCATCTCCGGGCGTATAGGCCGCTCCGCGGTGACCGAAGGGGCGCTGGTCAGCAATGGCCAGGCGCAGGAGTTGGCGACCATCCAGCAGCTTGATCCGATCTATGTCGACGTGACCCAGCCGGTGCAGGACTTGATTGCCCTGCGGCGCGACCTGGAAAGCGGCCGGCTGCAGCAGGCCGGGGACAGCGCGGCCAAGGCCCGGCTGATCTTGCCTGACGGCTCCGAATATCCGCATGACGGTACGCTGGAAGTCTCCGAAGTGTCCGTGGACGAAGGCACGGGTTCGGTCACCATCCGCGCCAAGTTTCCGAATCCTGAGAAAGAGCTGCTGCCTGGCATGTTCGTTCACGCGCGCTTGCCGGCTGGTGTTCGAGAGCAGGCATTGCTGGTTCCTCAACAGGGCGTTACCCGTGACGCTCGTGGTGAGCCGACCGCGATGGTTGTAGGCGCCGACAACAAGGTCGAACTACGCCAGATCAAGACCGAGCGTGCAGTCGGTAATCGCTGGCTGGTGAGCGAAGGCTTGCAGCCAGGTGATCGCGTGATTACCGAAGGGCTGCAGTTCATTCGCCCAGGTGTCGAGGTCAATGCGCAGCCAGCCGGAAACGTCAAGCAGGCCGGGCAGAGCAATGGCCAGGCTGGCGCAGCCGCCGCTGGCCAAGAGGGATAACCAGACATGTCCAAGTTCTTCATCGACCGGCCCATCTTCGCCTGGGTAATTGCCTTGGTGCTGATGCTTGCCGGAGCGTTGGCAGTCCTCAAGCTGCCAGTCAACCAGTACCCGAGCATCGCACCGCCGAACGTGTCGATTTCGGTCAGCTACCCAGGCGCTTCGGCGCGAACGGTTCAGGACACCGTCGTCCAGGTCATCGAGCAGCAGCTCAATGGCCTCGATGGTCTGCGTTACATCTCATCGGAAAGTAACTCCGATGGCAGCATGACGATCAACGTGACGTTCGAGCAGGGCACCGACCCTGACATCGCGCAGGTGCAGGTACAGAACAAGCTCCAGCTCGCCACGCCGCTGCTGCCCCAAGCAGTTCAGCAGCAGGGCATACGTGTGTCGAAGTCGGCGCGCAACTTCCTGATGGTGGTGGCGCTGGTGTCCAAGGACGGGCAACAGAGCAACTTCGACCTGGCCAACTACATCGTCGCTAACGTGCAGGATCCAATTTCGCGTACGCCTGGTGTCGGTGACTTCCAGGTGTTCGGCGCCCAGTATGCGATGCGGATCTGGTTAGACCCGGCCAAACTGCAGCAGTACCAACTGACCGCAGTGGACGTCCGGTCTGCGATCCAGGAGCAGAACGTCCAGGTTTCATCCGGTCAGCTTGGTGGTTTGCCGGCGGTGGAAACCCAGCAGCTCAACGCCACGATCATTGGCAAGACCCGCCTGGAGACGCCGGAGCAGTTCGAGAAGATCTTGCTGAAGGTTAACGCCGATGGATCACAGGTGCGCCTGCGTGACGTGGCCAAGGTCGAGCTCGGCGCCGAAAGCTATGCAATTCGCGCCGAGTACAACGGCCGGCCTGCAGCAGGTTTGGGGATACGCCTGGCGGCGGGTGGCAACGCGCTTGATACCGCAACAGCGGTCCGTCAGACGATCTCCGAGCTGGAGCCTTTCTTCCCGCCTGGCGTCGAGGTGGTTTACCCCTACGACACCACACCGGTCATCTCGGCCTCCATCGAAGGCGTAGTGCATACCTTGATCGAAGCCTTCGTGCTGGTCTTCCTGGTGATGTTCCTATTCCTGCAGAACCTGCGGGCAACGCTGATCCCGACGTTGGCTGTGCCGGTGGTTATCCTTGGCACCTTTGCGATCCTGCTGACGTTTGGATACAGCATTAACACGCTCACCATGTTCGCCATGATTCTAGCCATCGGTCTGCTGGTGGACGATGCCATCGTGGTGGTGGAGAACGTCGAACGGGTGATGCGCGAGGAGGGGCTTTCGGCGCGGGAAGCGACGCGCAAGTCGATGGGTCAGATCCAGGGCGCGCTGGTAGGCATCGGTGTGGTGCTTTCCGCTGTACTGTTGCCGATGGCGTTTTTCGGTGGCTCTACCGGGGTTATTTATCGTCAGTTCTCCATAACCATCGTCTCGGCCATGGTGCTCTCGGTCCTGGTCGCGCTGATTTTCACGCCAGCGCTGTGCGCCACCATCCTCAAACCGCATAGCGGCGATCATGAGGGCAAACGCGGTTTCTTCGGCTGGTTCAACCGCACCTTCGAGCGCGGCACCCTGCGCTACGAGCGTGGTGTGAAAGCTGTGTTGCGGCGCAAGGCGCCCTATCTGCTGATGTATCTGCTCATTGTCGGCATCATGATCTGGATGTTCACCCGCATTCCCACTGCCTTTCTTCCCGAGGAAGATCAGGGTGTGCTGTTCGCCCAGGTGCAGACGCCTGCCGGTTCGACCGCGAGCCGCACCCAGGAGGTTGTCGAACAGATGCGGGATTATCTGCTGACCGAGGAAAGCGAGACGGTCAGATCGGTGTTCACCATTACCGGCTTCAACTTCGCGGGCCGCGGCCAGAGTTCAGGCATGGCCTTCATTATGCTCAAGCCATGGGAAGAACGGACCGAGCCCGGGCAGGGTGTCTTCGAGCTGGCTGAGCGTGCCCAGGGGTACTTCTTCAGTCTTCGCGATGCCATGGTGTTCGCCTTCGCGCCGCCTGCGGTGATGGAGTTGGGCAACGCCACCGGTTTCGACGTATATCTGCAGGACCAAGCCGGGCTCGGCCATGAAGCCCTAAGCAAGGCGCGTGACCAGTTCATGCAGCTCGCCGCTGAGGACCCGACGCTCACCGGCGTTCGCTTCAACGGGATGCGCGACGAGCCGCAGTACCGCCTGATCATCGACGACGAAAAGGCGCGTGCTCTTCAGGTTTCCCTTGCCGCGATCAACGACTCCCTATCGATTGCCTGGGGCTCGAGTTACGTCAATGACTTCATCGATCGGGGTCGGGTCAAGCGCGTCTACATGCAGGGCGAACCCACTTCACGGATGAACCCGGAAGATCTTGGCAAATGGTATGTGCGCAACGCTGCAGGCGAGATGGTGCCCTTCACCGCATTCGCCACCGGTGAGTGGACGTATGGGCCGCCCAAGCTGACTCGCTTCAACGGCGTGCCGGCAATGGAGATTCTGGGGGCAGCCGCACCGGGCTACAGCTCCGGCGAGGCTATGGCTTCGGTCGAGCGGATCGCCGCGCAGTTGCCGGCTGGCATTGGGTTCTCATGGACTGGCCAATCCTATGAAGAGCGTTTGTCGGGGTCGCAGGCGCCGGCACTGTATGCCCTGTCGCTGCTGGTGGTATTCCTCGCGCTTGCGGCCCTGTACGAAAGTTGGTCGGTTCCACTCTCGGTCATGCTCGTTGTGCCGCTGGGTATTGTTGGCGCGCTGGCGTTCACCATGGGGCGTGGGTTGTCGAATGACGTCTTCTTCCAGGTCGGTCTGCTGACCACCGTAGGCTTGTCGGCGCGTAACGCAATCCTGATCGTCGAGTTCGCCAAGACCTTGCACGAGCAAGGCATGACACTAACCGAGGCGGCGATCGAAGCCTGCCGCATTCGTTTACGTCCTATCATCATGACCTCACTGGCATTCATGCTTGGCGTACTTCCGCTAGCGATCTCCAGCGGGGCGGGTGCCGGCAGCAAACATGCGATCGGTACAGGTGTGATCGGCGGCATGCTCAGCGCCATGCTGTTGGCGATCTTCTGGGTGCCGTTGTTCTATGTCCTGGTGTCTTCGCTGGGTAAGCGCAAAAAGACTGTCAGCGACGAGCAAAACGGAGAGGCGCAATGAACAAGTCAGTACTGAGCCTGGCGCTGATGGCAGCGCTGAGCGGTTGCTCGTTAATGCCTGATTACCAACGCCCCGACGCACCAACGCCCGAGACCTGGCCCGAGGGTGAGGCTTACATCGGCTCTGCCAGTGCGGTAGAAGGGCGACCGATGGAGATGGAGTGGCAGGCCTTCTTCAGGGATCCCGCGCTGCGTGAGTTGATACGCGTGGCCCTGGAGAACAACCGCGACCTTCGGGTTGCGGCGCTGAATGTCGATGCGTATCGCGCGCTCTACCGTGTCCAGCGGGCCGATCTGCTGCCGCTGGTAAGTGGCGATGCGGCCGGCAGTCGTACCCGAACGCCTGGAGATCTGAACCAGACCGGCGACGGTGCCATCAGCAGCCAGTACAGCGCGACGCTCGGTGTCTCGTGGGAACTGGACCTGTTTGGGCGCCTGGGTAGTCTGCGTGAACAGGCGCTACAGCAGTATTTCGCTACCGAGGCAGCACAGCGGAGCACCCGGATCAGTCTGATCGCGAGCGTTGCCAATGCCTGGCTGACCTTGCAGGCCGATCAGGCTCTGTTGCAGGTGAGTCGTGACACGCTGAACGCCTATGAGGAAAGCCTCTCACTTACTCGGCGCAGCTTCGATGTCGGCGTAGCCTCGGCGCTCGAGTTGAGCCAGGCGCGCAGCGCGGTCGATACCGCACGAGTGGGGATCGAGCGTTATACCCGCCAGGTTGCCCAAGATCGCAACGCCCTCACGCTGCTGCTTGGCCAGAGCGTTCCGTTGAACTTGCCGGCCGGTGGTCGGCTGGAGCGCGACCTGCTGGCCACGGTTCCGGTGGGGCTGCCGTCGGACTTGCTCTATAAGCGTCCGGACATCATTCAAGCTGAATATCAGCTACGCGCTGCCAACGCGAATATCGGGGCGGCGAGGGCAGCGTTCTTTCCGCGTATCAGCCTCACTGGCGCGGTAGGTACCGCGAGCAGTGAGCTGTCCGGGCTGTTCGATGGTGGTTCCAGCTACTGGAACTTTTCTCCGAGTATCAGTGTGCCGATCTTCAATGCCGGGCAGCTGCGTGCCAACCTCGACTACGCCGAGATCAGCCGCAACATCCAGGTGGCTCAGTATGAACAGGCAATCCAGACGGCGTTCCGTGAGGTGGCGGACGGGCTGGCGGCCCAGGCGACCTATGTTCGCCAGTTGCAGGCTCAGCGTGACTTGTTGGAGACCAGCGAAGACTACTATCGTCTCGCCGAGAGGCGATACCGGACGGGCGTAGACAGCTACCTGACGTTGCTCGACGCACAGCGTCAGCTGTTCGAAGTGCAGCAGCAGTACATCAGTGACCGTCTGGCGCAGATGATCAGCGAAGTCGAGTTGTTCAAGGCGTTGGGCGGCGGTTGGGATGCAAATGCCGAGGCTATCCCTGGGCCGGGTTGAGTCTGTCTCGCGACGCTTGCCGTCGGTCGATGGTGTGATTATCGAGCCAACGCTCAAACAAAAACGCCGCCTTTGAGGGCGGCGTTTTTATTCGTGCTGCGTTTCAGCGATTGCGGGTCAGCAATGCCGGCTTCTCGCCGCGAGGCTTGGTCGGCAGCTGTTCCAACTGCTCAATGCTGGGCAGTCGGTCCAGTTTCGACTCCTTGTGGATGATGACCGGCTGCTTTTCCTTCGGCTTCTCCGCAACGTCCCGGCGGGCACCACCGCTATCACCGTCGATCCGACGCCCTTCGTTCTTGCGGCGTGGCTGCGCGCCACGTGCAGGCTGCCCTTGACGCTTGCCTTTACCTTGAGCGCCTGCACTGGCAGCGCCGCTGCGTGGGGCCGCCGCGGCACGTGGCTGGCTAGCCGGTTGAGCCGGTTGAGCCGGCGCGCCGGGACGACGGCCACGTCCCTGCTTGTTCTGGTAGGGACTGACATAGTCGACGCTGTTGCCGAAGTTATCGACTTCGTCATCAAGAAATTCGTCCGGAGCGCGATCATTCGGTAGGCGAGGCGGACGGCTCACCGGAGCTGCAGCTGTCTGCTCTGCTGAGCCCTGCGCTGGACGCGCACTGCGCGGCTTGTTGCGTCCGCGACGGTTGCGGTCACCCGCTTTCGGCTCGCTGGCTGCAGTTTCGGTGGTTTTGGCAGCGCGCTCGCCCCGAGGTTTGCGTTCACTGTTGCGAGCAGGACGTGGCTGGCGTGGCTCACGGACTTCCGGCTTCTCCGCTTCGATGGTGCTGGCGTCGAAGCCCAGCAAATCGCCGTCCGGAATCTTCTGCTTGGTCATCCGCTCGATGCCCTTGAGCAGCTTTTCCTCGTCAGGTGCGACCAGCGAAATCGCTTCACCGCTGCGGCCAGCTCGACCGGTGCGCCCGATCCGGTGAACGTAGTCTTCCTCGACGTTCGGCAGCTCGAAGTTGACCACGTGAGGCAACTGGTCGATGTCCAGCCCGCGCGCGGCGATATCGGTGGCGACCAGGATACGTACCTGGTTGGCCTTGAAATCCGCTAGCGCCTTGGTACGCGCGTTCTGGCTCTTGTTACCGTGAATCGCGACTGCCGGCAGACCGTGCTTGACGAGATACTCGGCAAGGCGGTTGGCACCGTGCTTGGTGCGGGTGAACACTAGGACCTGTTCCCAGGCGCCTTTGGTGATCAGATGGGCCAGCAGGGCGCGTTTGTGCGTGGATGGCAGACGAAAAACACGCTGCTCGATACGCTCGACGGTCGTGTTCGGCGGTGTGACCTGGATTTTCTCCGGCTCGTGCAGCAACTTGCTGGCGAGGTCGGTGATGTCCTTGGAAAAGGTCGCCGAGAACAGCAGGTTCTGGCGCTTGGTCGGCAGCTTGGCGAGGACCTTCTTGACGTCATGGATAAAGCCCATGTCGAGCATACGGTCGGCTTCGTCGAGGACCAGAATCTCCACGTGGGAAAGGTCGACGGCTTTCTGGTTCGCCAAGTCGAGCAAGCGGCCCGGGCAGGCGACAAGCACGTCGAGGCCCTTCGCAATGGCTTGAACCTGCGGGTTCATGCCGACGCCTCCGAAGATCACCGCGCTTTTCAGCGGCAGGTCGCGGGCGTACAGCTTGAAGCTATCGTGTACCTGGGCGGCGAGCTCGCGTGTCGGCGTCAGCACCAGTACGCGCGGCTGGCGCGGACCGTGGCGGTGCTCTCGGTCAGGATGGCCGCCCGGGAAAAGAATTTCGAGTACGGGGAGGGCAAAGCCACCGGTCTTGCCGGTTCCCGTCTGTGCAGCGACCATCAGGTCGCGTCCTTGCAACACGGCGGGAATGGCCCGCTGTTGCACCGGTGTAGGCTGGGTGTAACCGGCGGCCTCGACGGCACCGGCCAAAGCCTCGGAGAGACCGAGGGAAGCAAAGGACATGAGTAATCCTGTCTTGTGTAGGGCGTTGCCCTGGGATGGTCATGCCTGGCTCGAATCGCGACTGGCGTGCGATCCCGTCCGGTCCTGCCGCATCTCTACGATAACGACATCCGGGCGTAAGCCTGGCGGAAGCGCGGAGTATAACAGAGCCTGTTAACGCCGCATTGGTAGGACAGTGTGGCAGTTCGCAGGTTCATTGGCCAGCTCCCTGTTTCGCAGGGGGCTGAGCAGTTCAGCGAACCAGCTTCAAGTTTTCCCAGACGGCCAGGCTGGGTTCGGCCTGGTTCAGGGTGTAGAAGTGCAGCCCAGGCGCGCCACCGGCGAGCAGTTTCTCGCACATCTCGGTGATCACTTGCGTGCCGAAAGCCTGAATGCTCTCCATGTCGTCGCCGTAGGCTTCCAGCTGCTTGCGCACCCAGCGCGGAATTTCCGCACCGCAGGCGTCGGAGAAGCGCGCCAGCTTGCTGTAGTTGGTGATCGGCATGATGCCCGGGACGATCGGCGTATCCACGCCCAGCTTGCGCACGCGCTCGACGAAGTAGAAGTAGCAGTCGGCGTTGAAGAAGTACTGGGTGATGGCGCTGTCAGCACCGGCCTTGGCCTTGCGCACGAAATTGGCCAGGTCATCTTCGAAATGGCGCGCCTGCGGATGCATCTCCGGATAAGCCGCGATTTCGATATGGAAATGATCGCCCGTTTCGGCGCGAATGAATTCCACCAGCTCATTGGCATAGCGCAGCTCGCCGCTGGCCATGCCCATGCCGGAGGGCAGGTCGCCGCGTAGGGCGACGATGCGCTGGATCCCGGCGTCCTTGTAGATGTTCAGCAGTTCGCGCAACTCAGCCTTGGTGTCGCCAACGCAGGACAGATGCGGCGCCGTGGAGACCTTCACTTCGCCGTCGAGCTGCAGCACGGTATTGAGGGTGCGATCACGCGTCGAACCGCCGGCACCGTAGGTGCAGGAGAAGAAGTCCGGTTTGTATTCGGCCAGGCGCCTGGCGGTGGCCAGAAGTTTTTCGTGCCCGGCGTCGGTCTTGGTCGGGAAGAACTCGAAGCTGAAGCTATGGCTGCGTGTTTGTGACATGACAATTCCTTTCGGCGATCAGCCACACCGCGCTTGACCGAGCTGGCTCGTGCAAAGCGCTGGTGCGGCTCTGGCCGTTATTAGTAGCGGTAGCTATCCGGCTTAAACGGACCTTCGACTTCCACGCCGATGTAGTCGGCCTGGCCTTGGGTCAGGAGGGTGATGACGCCCCCGAAACCCTTGACCATTTCGGCTGCAACTTCCTCGTCGAGCTTCTTCGGCAGCACCATCACGGTGACGTTCTGGGTCCTTTCAGCGACCGGCAGGTCAGCGAACTTCTCGTTGTACAGGTGGATCTGCGCCAGCACCTGGTTGGCAAACGAGCCGTCCATGATGCGGCTCGGGTGGCCAGTGGCGTTGCCCAGGTTCACCAGACGGCCTTCGGCCAGCAGGATCAGGTAATCGTCATTCTGCGCATCGAAGCTGCCGGCACCGGTGCGGTGGATCTTGTGTACCTGCGGTTTGACCTCTTCCCACGCCCAGTTCTTGCGCATGAAGGCGGTATCGATCTCGTTGTCGAAGTGACCGATGTTGCAGACCAGTGCGCGCTTTTTCAGCGCCTTGAGCATGCCAGCGTCACACACGTTGGCATTGCCGGTGGTGGTGACGATCAGGTCGATCTTGCCCAGCAGCGCGGTGTCGATGCTCGCATCGGTGCCGTCGTTCAGGCCGTCCTTGTACGGGGAGACCAATTCGAAGCCGTCCATGCAGGCCTGCATGGCGCAGATTGGGTCGACTTCCGAAACCTTGACGATCATGCCTTCCTGACGCAGCGACTGCGCCGAGCCCTTGCCCACGTCGCCATAGCCGATCACCAGTGCCTGCTTGCCGGAGAGCAGGTGGTCGGTGGCGCGCTTGATGGCGTCGTTGAGGCTGTGGCGGCAGCCGTACTTGTTGTCGTTCTTGCTCTTGGTGACCGAGTCGTTCACGTTGATCGCCGGAATCTTCAGGGTGCCTTTCTTCAGCATGTCCTGCAGGCGGTGTACGCCGGTGGTGGTTTCCTCGGTGACGCCATGCACGCGCTCGAGCACCTGTGGGTACTTGTCGTGCAGGATCTGGGTGAGGTCGCCGCCATCGTCGAGGATCATGTTGGCGTCCCACGGCTGGCCGTCCTTGAGGATTGTCTGCTCGATGCACCACTCGTACTCTTCCTCGGTTTCGCCCTTCCAGGCGAATACCGGGATGCCGGCAGCAGCGATGGCAGCAGCAGCCTGGTCCTGAGTGGAGAAAATGTTGCAGCTGGACCAGCGTACTTCGGCGCCGAGCGCGGTCAGCGTCTCGATCAGTACGGCGGTCTGGATGGTCATGTGAATGCAGCCGAGGATCTTCGCGCCTTTTAGCGGCTGCTCGTCAGCGTACTTGTGGCGAAGGCCCATCAGGGCGGGCATTTCGGATTCGGCGATGATGATCTCGCGGCGACCCCAGGCAGCCAGGGAAATGTCGGCGACCTTGAAATCGTTGAAACCTGCAGGCGTCATGACAGCGCTCATTGAAGAGTTCTCCATTCGTTTTGTGCGAATGGGCGCCGTTGATGCGTATGGTTAACGCCCTATCCGAGCCTGACAGACCCCCTGAAGGTAAGCCTGCTGCAGCGCCCCTCGGACAGGTGGCGGGCACGGCCGAACGGTGCCGGCGGTGTGAAGCCCGGCGATTATAGCCGCGCCCGCAGAAGATCCCAAGCCCGGCGCGCAATGCTGATCAGCGAGCGTGATTGGTATCTCGGGCGCAGATCCACCGATCAACACGCCGGCCAGCTGGCCGGCGGTCGGACTGTTTTTCAACTGGCCTTCGAAAGTTCTCAGATGAAGCCCAGTATACGAGGCAGGAAAAGCGAGAGCTCCGGTACGAAGGTCGTGACTATCATCACGGGCAACGCCACGAAGGCCATCAGCGCCAGCGCTGGCGCTACGGTTTTGTGGATAGACACTTTGCCGATTCGACACGCCATATAGAGGATTGGGGCGACCGGTGGGCTGTTTGCGCCGATCACGACGGAGCAGGCGACGATCGAAGCGAAATGAACCGGATGCACGCCGCTTTCGACCATCAAAGGCAGGAACAAAGGCGCAATCACCACCGTGACCGATACATCGTCCATGATCATGCCGGCGATGATCAGAAAGATGTTCACTGCGATCAGGATCAACAATGGATTCTGAATCAGGTGGGTCACCAGCTCGGTCAGGTCCTGCGGAATCCGCTCGGATGCCAGGATTCGCCCGATCATAAAGCTGAACAGGAGGATGAGAATCACCGTGCCGGTAGTCTCGGCCGCGGAGACCACGCTGCGGGCAAAGCTGCCCAGGTTGAGATCCCGGTAGACGAAAAAGCCGATGAACATGGCCGCGAACGCAGCCACCGCTGCGGCTTCGGTGGGCGTGAATATGCCCCCGTAGATGCCGCCGAGAATGATCACGGGCAGTGACAGCGCCGGAATGGCGCGCAGGGTTGCTTTGCCCTTAGCCGGAAGCTGCCCGATACCGTCGCCTGCGGCACTCGTGACTTCATTAAAGAAGCGACCGACACTGAAACGGTTGGCCGCGATCAAGCCAATGATCAGTAGAACCGCTGGTCCAACCGAGGCGGCAAAACAGGCTGCCACTGACTGACGGGTTACCACTGCAAACAAGATCATCGTGATCGAGGGTGGAATCAGAATGCCCAACAGCGATGAAATGCCCAGCAGCGCGGCCGAGTAACTGCGTGGGTAACCGCGTTGCTCCAGTGGGCCGATCATGATCGTGCCGATCGAGGCGACAGCAGCGGTAGCCGTACCGGCGATGGCGCCAAAGATGCCGGATGCCATCACCATCGACGCGCCCATGCCGCCACGGCGCTTGCCGATCATGACTTCGATGAAATCGACCAGCCGACGGGCGATTCCTCCGCTCTGCATCAGGTAGCCGGTTAATACGAACAGCGGCAGCGCAATCAGAATTACCGAGTCGAGAGAGCGGTAGCCCTGCAGCATCATGGTGTTCAGATTGGCATCGTAGGCGTACACCAGATACGCCAAGACGCCGGCGAACGACCAGGCGACAGGTACACCGATGATCATCAGCAGTATCAACAGGCCAATTGCAATAAAACCTTCCATATCAAAGCTCCTTTTGGCCCAGCTGTTTAATGCCGGCCAGTGAGCCGATGACGTCCCTCAGCGAATAGCAGCTGCAACCAATGGCCGCGAGCATGATGGATGCCTGGGGCAACCACAGCGGGATGCCCATTCCCGGGGTCGATTGCGGACGGCGAAGCCCCCAGCTCAGCATGCGGTAGGCGAGTACCACGAAGAACAGGCAGATCACGAACGAAATCAGCGAGATCAGAGCCTTGTGCATCAGCTGAAATCGCTGGTCGGTGATCTTCAACTCGATGAAGTCGACCTTGAGATGCTCGTTGCGCCGGCAGGCGATGGTGCCCCCGAGCATATAAAGCCACATGCCGAACAGCATGATCAGCTCCAGCAATCCCACCATGGACCAGCCGAACACATAGCGGGCCAACACCAGAAACAACATCAGACCAACCACCAGCAGACTGGCAACGAACGCTGCGGCCTCTAACAACCAGCCCACGCCTCTATCCAGTCCGGAAAAGAATTCTCGGATCATTTTTCTTCCAGCGTATGAACAAGCCGGCCCGCAAAGCGGGCCGGCTGTGGATTAAAGCCTGAAATTCGCTGATTACAGCGGAGAGGCGTTCTTGCGGATGGTGTCCATGATCTCTGGGCCCACTTCCTTGTCCATCTGTGGCCAGACCTTCTCGCGCGCGGCTTTGGCGAATTCGCGGATCTGCTCCTCGTTGGGCTCGAAGTACTTCATGCCCGCTTCCTGAGCTTTGGCGATGTAGTAGTCGTCCTGCTGTTTGGCAGCCTTGAACTGCTCGTTCATGATCTCGATAGCCGCGTCGCTGACGATCTTCTTCTCCTCTTCGCTCATGTTTTCCCAGGTGTCCTGGTTGGCGGACAGAATGCCGGTCATGAAGAAGTGCTTGGTCTGCACGTAGTAATCCAGAGAATCGCGGAAGTACTCGTAGTCCCAGTAGATGACGTTGCCGGCTTCACCATCGACCACGCCGGTCTGCAGCGCGGTGTAGACCTCGCCCCAATCGATTGCGGCGGTCTGGTAACCCAGCGCCTGCATGGTCTGTGGTGCCGGGAACACGGTCATGGTGCGCACTTTGAGGCCATTCGCATCGGCAATATTCAGTGCATATTTGCCTTTGGAGGCGACACCGTTGAACCCTTCCGGCCAGGGGCCGAAGAACTTCAGGCCAATATCGCTGTAAATCCCGCCCAGCATGTTATTGACCCAGCCGCCAGGGCTGTAGGCCTTGAGCGCTTCATCCCAGGACAGCGTCATGTAGGGTGTGTAGATAACGCCGATGCGCTTGTCGTAAGACGTCATCGGCCAGTTCAGCATCAGATCGACGTCACCGGCGACATGCAGATCAAACACTTCCTGCTGGCCGCCAAGCTCGTTCTGGTAGAAAACCTTGGCTTTGATCTCGCCGTCCGACTTCTGCTCGATCAGCTCACCCCACTTTTTCAAGGCGTCGCCCGCCGGTGAACCCTTGGTGCCAGAGTCTGTAGCGAGTTTCAACGTCAGTGCCTGGGCATGCGTGCTCATTATCAAGACAGATGCTGCCGCACCAGCGAGCAACGTCTTTAGCGTGGCTTGGATTGTTCTCATTTTTTTCACCCTAGCTCCCTAACGGTTATCGAAAAGTGCGCAGATAGGCGACAGGCCTGTGCGATGTCTAATAGGTTCTGCGCAACCAGCAGGACCCACTCCGACATGGCTTCCGCCCCGACCATCAAGCTTCGGGGCCTGTCAGCGATTTGAAACAGGACCGCATTGCGCGCTGCATCAAGGCCTATTCCTGATGCACGGGGTCTGTCAGGGCTCCACGGATCAGCCCTAGCGACAGGGCGCAAGGTTTGCGGTCAAGTACGGAACCGATGGTACGAATGCCATCCTTCGCGAGTGTTCTGGAAGCGACGCGTTGGCACCGGAAAACGATGCGGCAGTGACGGATATTGATTTACGTCAACGCTTCGGAGGGTTGGAGCCCGCGGGCAGCTAGTGGAGGCAAGACTCGTGTGGCTCTGGATCCTCTCAGGACTTCGAGCACTTCGCGCAGACACTACGCGGTTGGCTTTCTCCAGATGAGCAGCCGCTGGCGCAAAGACGCTTATAGCCGTGATCATGGTAGGGCCTAGCCCTGGCGCTGACCCAGGGATCAGTGAGCGCGGTCCGTATCGCGCGTGCAGATCCGCCGAACCAGCCTGCCAATGCTCAGTCCCTGGACCAGGATCGAGAACAGCACCACCAGATAGGTGATATTCAGCAGCAGATTGCGTTCGTCGCTTGCCGGCAATGCCAGCACCAGCGCGACAGAAATTCCGCCTCGCAGCCCGCCCCAGGTGAGGATGCGCACGGTGCCGTTGGGCAGTGCGCGGCCCATTTTGCGCAACAGAAAGGCTGCCGGACCGACTGCCACCAGGCGGGTGCCAAGGATGAGGAGGGTGACGCACAGCGCAATCAGCAGGTACTGCGCGCTGAATGGCAGTAGCACCAGCTCCATGCCGATCAGCACGAAGAGCACTGCGTTGAGAATCTCGTCGAGTAGCTCCCAGAAGTTATCGAGGTTGTCCCGGGTGTGATCCGACATGGCATGCCGGCGCCCCTGGTTACCGATGATCAGTCCGGCCACCACCATGGCGATGGGGCCGGAGACGTGCAGGTGCGTGGCCAGGGTATAGCCGCCCAGCACCAGCGCGAGGGTCAGCAAGACCTCCACCTGGTATTGGTCGATGCTCTTGAGCAGGGCAAAGGTCAATGCGCCAAGCAGAGCGCCGAGCAAGATGCCCCCTCCGGCTTCCTCGACGAACAACCATATGGCTTCCCCCGCGCCGGGCGCTTCGCCGCGGGCGAGCACGCCCAAAAGCACGGTGAACACCACGACTGCGACCCCGTCGTTGAACAGCGACTCACCGACGATGGTGGTTTCCAGCGCTTTTGGCGCGCCGGCCGAGCGCATGATGCCGAGCACGGCGATCGGATCGGTCGGCGAGATCAGCGCGCCGAACAGCAGGCAGTAGATCAACGGCGGCTGCAAGCCGAACAGATCGAGGATCCACCAGCTACCGAAGCCGATCACGGCAGTGGAGAACAGCACGCCTACGGTGGCCAGCAGGCCGATCGCCCAACGGCGGGCGCGCAAGTCGGCCAGGTTGATGTGCAGTGCGCCGGCAAAGAGCAGAAACGACAACATTCCATCCATCAACAGATGGTTGAAGTCGATCCGGCCAACCAGGGTTTCGATCTGCGCTTCCAACAGTGGCAGGCCCAGCATGGTCAAACCATGAAGCAGCAGCGAAAAAACCAGTGCCGTGGCCATTACGCCGATGGTGGGTGGCAAGCCGATGAAACGGTAGTTGAGGTAGGCGAGCAGTGCGGTGAGGCTGATGAAAATGGCCGAAAGTTCGAGCATGGGGTCCTCAGGGCGGCATCGATGGGCGAATGCAGAGTGGACTAGGTTTCGAGGCAAATGGTGCCAGGCGAATCGCGAACTCAGCCAAGGACTGAAGGGTCGAACGGTAAGGTTCGGTGAACCTCGCCGGGCGAGTGATCCTTTCAGGAGCTGCCAACATGAACCTCTTGTTTCGTTCTGTTCTGCTAGCCATTGCTGCCGGGCTGAGCCTGCCGGCTGCCGCCAATTCCTGCTACGTCAGCGCCGAAACCTCCGGCGCAGTGCCGCCGCCGGTGGCGACCGAAAAGTGTTTTCGCTACGAGGGCATGCAAGACAACAACATCGACTGGGTCTGTCAAAACAACGAGGCGGTGAAGAATTCTCGCCGGGAGATCCTCGAAAGTTGCCCATCCGGTCACTTCGGCGTCTGTACTGCCGCGTTGACGCCCGCGACGCTGGCCAACGAGCGCGCCACTGGCAGTCAGGCCACCAGCACGCCCGCGCCGACCACGGTGCCCGAGCAGGCACGCATCGTCACCTTCTACTACAAGGCAACGGACCACGCCCAGGCCAAGGTCGACTGTGAAAGCGCGGGTGGTGAATGGTCGCAGTAGGCTTGTGACGTTTGGTGATACGGCCGGCAGGGGCGATAATCGCCGGCCGTTGTATTTCCGAGTGGTAGAACCATGAAGCTGTTGCCGTTGAGTGTGTCGCTGGTCGCCGTGTTGGCGTTGTTGGCTGGCTGTGATCGTATCGATCCCAACTCTCCGCTCGGCAAACGCAAGGCGATCTATCAGCAGATGCTCGACGTCAAAGAGGACCTGGGCGGCATGCTGCGCGGTCGCTTGCCGTTCGATCCAGAAGGCTTCACCAGCGGAGCGGCGAAGCTGGATCAGCTATCCCGTCAGCCCTGGCAGCATTACCCGGAAGTGAAGGAAGCGCAGAGCGATGCGCGCGACGATGTATGGCAGCAGCAGGCGCGATTTAACCAGATGGCCCGAGAGCTAGAAGCCCGAACTGCCGCGCTCGTTGCCGCGACCACTCAGACGCCGGTGACGTCCGAAAGCGTCGCGCCGGCGTTTCAGCAGGTAGAAGACGCCTGCGAGGCGTGCCACAAGGAGTTCCGCGCTTACTGATCGAGGCGGCGCACCGATCAGCGCTTGGCCGCTTCCAGCTCCTTACGGGCCTGATCCAGGCGCCGTTTGCTCACTTCGATCACCTGAGGATCGCCTGTTCCCAAGGCCTCGCGCAGCTGCGCTTCACGGGTCGTAGCCAGGCGCATCGCGCGTTCGATCTCGGCATGGTTGGGTTGCAACGGGACCACGCCGCTGCAGCGCTCGGTCAGGTGTTGCAGTTGAGCCTCCAGTAACGCGCGCAGGCTGCTATCGCCCTTCAGGCGTGCGTCCTTGATTTGCTGGCTGATGCGCTCGCGCGGTTCGCTGCAGGTTGCGTCCGTCTCTGCCATGGCTATCGTTGGCACACTGCAACAGAGACAGATCAGCAAATACGCGAAGGGATTGTGCCGGCCGGTCATGCACAGGTCCTTTTTGTTGTTGTGATGTCATAAGACTGGAGTCCAGCGGTGAAGTGCCCTCAGAATCCGGCAATGCCGACCTCATGCAGTTGCTGACGCAGTCGGAGGATTTCCGGCGCCGTGAAGAAGGTCCGAAGCTGCTTAGCGCGTTTCGCCCCGATGCCGGGCGCCGCCTGCCATTGCGTCTGGGAGATTGCTCCCAGGTCGTCCCAGCTGTCGGCCGGGATTGCATCGGCACCCGGTGGCGCGCCGAGCGCCCGTAGCCAACTGGCGAGAGGACGGGCGCGTGCCAGCTGAAAACTGGCGACCAGTGTGCTGGCGCTGGCTTCGCCGATACCTGGCACTTGTTGCAAACGACGCTGATCGAGGTGCAGCCAGTCAAGCAGGTCATCGACCAGCCTGGCATCCACCAATGCCTGCCAAGTCCCCGGTCCCAGGTGGGGAAGGTCGAGCCCTTTCTTACCGCTGAGCCAGACAAGGCGTGCGATGAACTGCTGCTCGCAGCCAGGGCTGGCTTGCCAGCAACTCAGAAAATGGTAGTCGCCGGGTGCGGGCGCCTCGACTCGCCCCCGCCGCTGCTGCATGCGCCAAACGACACGCTCGAAGCGCGGAATGGTCAGGCCGGCCAGGGCGATCGCGACTTGATCGTCAGGTTGTACGTCTGCCTGCTGCCAACGCCTCACGGACCCGAGGCTGACGCGGCTGACAAGGCGGTCATCGAGCTGTACCGGCTCCAGCTGCAGTACCGGTGTGATTCTGCCGCTGCGACCGATGGTGAATGTCACCTCGCGCACCCGGGTAACGGCTGTGCGCAGCGGATATTTCCAGGCAATTGCCCAGTGCGGCGGCTGGGCCTGCCAGCGGGAGGCGTCCGGGCGCTCACCCTGGCGCAGCACGATCCCATCACTGGCGAACGGAAGACTATGGCGAAACCAGTGGTCACGCCAATGGCCAGCTTGTTCCGCAGTTTCCAGCGGCACGGTCAGCGCAGCGCTTTCATCGAATCCCATCGCCACCAGGCCGGCGAGGCGAGATCGCATGTCGGCCGGGCCGTTGGGCCAGTCCCAGATGAACAGGCCGATCTGTGCGGCGGTCGCCTCATCCAGCACCAACCTCGCCATCGCTCCGGTGACCTTGCTGCGCGCCCCGGCACTGCCGGCTTGCGCTTGCACGTGGTCCTGCACGCGCCAGTACAGCTCGCCCTGCAAGATCAATTCTTCTTTGATCGGCAGCTGCAGCGGTATGGCCTGCAGTTGCCGGGCGCGGTCGGTCCAGTCCTGTCCATGGCTGCCGTCGCCGCGGCTCACCACCCGGACCAGTGAACCCTGTTGGTAATGCAGCGTTACCGCGACGCCATCGACTTTCGGTTGGACCCACACATCCGAGCGGGCCGTGAGCCAGCCCTTGACCGCCTCGGCATCGGCAAGCTTGGCCAGGCCGGTCTGAGCGACTGGATGGGCAATGGGCCCGTCGCTGCCGTCGAGCGGGTCTGCAGCTGTTGCTGCGCTGTCAGTCGCAAAGCAGGCTTGCCATTGCTCCAGACGCCGCCGGGTCTGGTCGTAGATTTCGTCGTCGACCAGCGAGAGACCGCGCCGATGGTAGGCGTCGTCCCACTGTGTCACTTGATTGGCCAAGGCTGCGATTTCGGTTTCGGCACGGCGGTTTGGCCAGTCGGGACAATCGGCCGTTGCCAGGGAGGAGAGGGTGCAGAAAGTGAGCGCGATGAGGCGTTGCATTGATAGAGCATCCTTGCTCGTTCGGGTCGCCCATTCTGCTCCGCAGGGTCAGCTGAGGCCGTGCGCTAGCGCATGTTGAACAATTCCTGATGGAAATCGCTGGCTGGCAGGCCGTGCTCGGTCAGGTCTTGGCGCAGTTGTCTGCCGAAGCGGGCAGGTCCGCAGAACCAGACGTCACGCTGCAGCCAGTCTGGCACCTCTTGGCGGATCTGGTCAGGCGTGAGCCGACCATGCTCCCTGGCCACCTGTACGTGCAGGCGTACCCGGGCGGACGCAGCGAGTGCTTTCAACTGCGCGATGAAGCGTTGGTCCGGTGCGCTGGTGCAATAGAACAGATCGATGGTGTTGTCCTTGCTGCTGCCCGCCAGCGCCTGTAGCCGGCTCATGAACGGGGCGATTCCAATGCCGCCCGCTACCCAGATTTGCCCCGCTTTGTGTCCGCTAAAATCAAAGCAGCCGTAAGGGCCTTCTACCGTAACCGCATCGCCGTTGTGCAGGGTTTGCGGCAAGCGACGGGTGTAGTCCCCGAGCCCCTTGATCGAGAAGGAGAGCTTGCCGTCGTTCTGCCAGGCGCTGGAAAGACTGAAGGGATGTGGTCCTTCCTGTTGGTCAAAGCTGGCAAAGGCGAATTGTCCGGGTTTGTGACCGGGCCAGGGCCCTTCCAGCGCCACATCCACACGCAGAACATGGTTGTCGGGGTGGTAGCTCAGGCCATCGATGCGGCCCACAACCTGATGTGCGCGTCCGACCTGGCGCAGCAGCGAAACAGTAGCGGCAAAGGTCCCGCCAATAAGCAGCACGGCTATCACCGCACCCAGTAGTGACGGCCAATAGGCGGGTGGCATCAGCAGGAGGCTGTGTACCGCCAGCACCAGATAGACCAGTGCCAGCCAGCGATGGGTTTTGAAGAACCAGCGGTACGGGAACTGTTTTGTCAGTGCGAGAACAATCAGTAACGCGGCGACATAGAAGGCCCATTCGCCGATGTCCTCAGCGAACCCCCGTTGCCCATGCAGCCAGCCGAGCAGGCCATCCTCGGCTTTGCCGGCGCCGCGTCGGGCAGGGGCTGCGAGCCAGCCCAACCCCACCAGCCATTTCGGAATCTGCGCCCAGCCCCAATGTACAGTTGATACCACCAACACGCCGATTCCCAGCCATTTATGCAGCCGATAGCTCTTGTCCAGGCCACCTAGCAGGCGCTCCAGCCACTGGGGGCGGATGGCGAGGTAGATCGCCACGCTCATTGCGCTGATGGCAAGAGCGCCACTGTAGTGAACCATGTCTGCGCGCAGCGGCCAGAAACGGGGATAGCCCCCAGTGATGCCGCCCGCAGTAGCGAGCCAGAGAAGGGTCACGGTGATGAACAATGTGACTAAGGCCAGTCTGATCCGTTGCATGGCGGTGCCCCCTGCTGTGATGAAGCATGAGAAGCATGCGCTTGCGATGCAGTGGTGGGCATGATCGTTATCAACGGCATTGATTAGTGAGCTAATTAACTGCGTCGTACAATCGCCAGCCAAATGTTTTGCGGAGTGATTCATCAGTGCAACCCGTGATCACCATCGAGCACCTCACCAAGACCTACGCGTCGGGGCATCCAGCGCTCAAGCAGATCGATCTGGAGATCCACAAGGGCGAGATCTTTGCCCTGCTCGGGCCCAACGGTGCAGGCAAAACCACGCTGATCAGCATCATCTGCGGGATCGTTAATCCCGGTAGCGGTCGAGTGCGGGTCGATGGCTTCGACATCATCGATGACTACCGCGCCGCACGTTCCAAGATCGGCCTGGTGCCACAAGAACTCTTCAATGAAGGGTTCGAGAGTGTCTGGGCGACGGTACGCTTTTCCCGCGGACTGTTCGGCAAGGCGCCGGATGACGCCTACCTGGAGCAATTGCTGCGCGACCTGTCGCTTTGGGACAAGAAGAGCGCGCGCATCATCGAGCTGTCCGGCGGCATGAAGCGCCGCGTGATGATCGCCAAGGCCCTGTCCCACGAACCGACCATTCTGTTTCTCGACGAGCCCACGGCGGGCGTTGACGTCGAGCTGCGCCGCGATATGTGGGAGATGGTCCGCCGTCTGCGTGAGCGCGGGGTAACCATCATCCTGACTACGCACTACATCGAAGAGGCCGAGGAGATGGCTGATCGCATTGGCGTGATCAGCAAGGGCGAGATCATCCTGGTCGAGGACAAGAAAGCGCTGATGCAGAAGCTTGGCACCAAGCAGCTGACCCTGCATCTGCAACGGCCGCTGGCCGAGATTCCGGCGGATCTGGCCAGCTATCCGCTCGAACTGGTCGACTCGGGCAATCACCTGGTGTTCACCTTCGATGCCCAGCACGAGGACACCGGCATCGCCGAGCTACTCAGACGGCTCGCCGAGCACGGCATCGACTTCAAGGACCTGCAGTCGAGCCAGAGTTCGCTGGAAGAAATTTTCGTCAGCTTGGTAAAGGGCAGCCGCACATGAATTTCCATGCAATCCGTGCCATCTACCTGTTCGAGCTGGCGCGCACCTGGCGCACGCTGCTGCAGAGTATCGCCACGCCAGTCATATCCACGTCGCTGTACTTCGTGGTGTTCGGTTCGGCCATCGGCTCGCGGATGGAGGCGATGCACGGCATCCCTTACGGTGCCTTCATCATCCCCGGCCTGATCATGATGGCGTTGCTTACCGAGAGCATTTCCAATGCGTCATTCGGCATCTACATGCCGCGCTATTCAGGGACCATCTACGAGGTGCTGTCGGCGCCGGTGTCGTACCTGGAGATTGTCATCGGCTATGTCGGCGCCGCGGCGACCAAGTCCATCATTCTCGGCCTGGTGATTCTGCTGACCGCTCGGCTGTTCGTCGATTACGAGATCGCGCATCCGTGGGTGATGGCGCTGTTCCTGGTGCTCACCGCGGTGACCTTCTGCCTGTTCGGTTTCATCATCGGCATCTGGGCAGATGGTTGGGAAAAGCTGCAGATCGTGCCGTCACTGATCGTCATGCCCTTGGCCTTTCTCGGTGGCAGCTTCTATTCCATCGAAATGCTGCCGCCGCTCTGGCAGAAGGTCACGCTGTTCAACCCGGTGGTCTACCTGATCAGTGGCTTCCGCTGGAGTTTCTACGGGGTTTCCGACGTTAACGTCGGTATCAGCCTGGCCATGACGCTGGGCTTCCTGGCGCTGTGTCTGGTGCTGATCTGGTGGATCTTCAAGACGGGTTATCGCCTGAAGAATTAGCCGGGTTTCTCCGTGCGCTGGCCGTTTTGTAGGGTGGGCTTCAGCCCACCGTGTTGGGGGCAGGTCGGTGTTGGTGGGCTGATGCCCACCCTACGGTTTGGGGCGGGTCGAGGCCGAAGCCGAAGCGGTGCTGCGGGGCGTCGGCCTTGTCGGGGTGGCAGAGAACCGTCGCACCTGTAAAAAAGCCCCGTCCGGCTTTCGCTGGCGGGGCTTTTTCATGCGCTTGGCCGTCTCGTAGGGTGGGCCGGGCGGCGTTCCGCTTCAGCCCACCGAGTTGGTGACAGCTCCGCGGGGGTGGGCTAAAGCCCACCCTACGGATTGGAGGCGGGTCAGAGCCCGGCAGCGGCGCGCAGGGCGTCGGCTTTGTCGGTCTTTTCCCAGGTGAAGGCGGTGAAGGTGTCGTTACCGACCGTCATTTCCACTGGAGTACGGCCGAAGTGACCATAGGCTGCTGTGGCTTTGTACATCGGGTGCAGCAGGTCGAGCATGGTGGTGATTGCGTACGGACGCAGATCGAAATGCTCGCGGACCAGAGCGACGATCTTCTCGTCGCTGAGTTTGCTGGTGCCGAAGGTATTGATGGAGATCGACGTTGGTTGGGCCACGCCGATGGCGTAGGAAACCTGGATTTCACAGCGCTCGGCCAAGCCGGCGGCGACAATGTTCTTCGCCACGTAGCGGCCAGCGTAAGCAGCCGAACGGTCGACCTTGGACGGGTCCTTGCCGGAGAAGGCGCCGCCGCCATGACGGGCCATGCCGCCGTAGGTGTCGACGATGATCTTGCGTCCAGTCAGGCCGCAGTCGCCCACCGGGCCGCCGATGATGAACTGGCCGGTCGGGTTGATATGGAACTGGGTGTCCTTGTGCAACAGCTCGGCCGGGATCACGTGCTTGACGATCAGCTCCATCACCGCTTCCTTGAGGTCCGAATGCTTGACCTCCGGGTTGTGCTGGGTGGAGAGCACGATGGCGTCGATGCCGACCACCTTGCCGCCTTCGTAGCGGCAGGTGACCTGGCTCTTGGCGTCCGGACGCAGCCACGGCAGCAGGCCGTTCTTGCGCGCTTCAGCCTGGCGCTCGACCAGTGCGTGGGAGAAGCGGATCGGAGCCGGCATCAGCACGTCGGTTTCGTTGCTGGCGTAGCCGAACATCAGGCCCTGATCGCCGGCGCCCTGGTCTTCCGGCTTGCTGCGGTCGACGCCTTGGGCGATGTCCACCGACTGCTTGCCGATGATGTTGATGATGCCGCAGGTGGCACCATCGAAGCCGACTTCCGAGCTGTTGTAGCCGATGTCGATGATGACGTCGCGTACCAGCTGCTCAAGGTCGACCCAGGCGCTGGTGGTGACTTCGCCAGCGACGATCGCAACGCCGGTCTTGACCAGCGTCTCACAGGCCACGCGGGCATGCTTGTCCTCGGCGATGATGGCGTCCAGCACCGCATCGGAAATCTGGTCGGCAATCTTGTCCGGGTGCCCTTCGGACACGGACTCGGAGGTGAAAATCGAATATTCGCTCATCTATCGGTTCCTAATTACCGGTGGGTGAGTCGGCTGTCAGGGGCGAGCCGGGAAAAGTACCGGGTCTGGATCTGAAAACCGTTCTTCAAGCCAATGTAGAGGCTCTCGCCGGGCGTGAGCCCCGCGGCATCGGCCCAACGGGCCAGATCATCCTGTTCGAAGCCCAACCAGAGGTCGCCGCAGGCCTCCCTGGCCCAACTCTGGTTGTGGCTGCACAGCTCGGTGATCAGCAGGCTACCGCCCATGTTCACCAGCCGTGCAAGTTGCTTGAGTGCTTCACCCGGCGCGGCCAGATGATGCAAAACCATGTTCAGCACAACGCAGTCGGCTGACGGACATTCGTCCTGCAACGCGTCGGCAAGTTTCAACTCGACATTTTCCAGCGCATCCCGCTCGCAACGTGAGCGAGCCAGCTCGAGCATCGCCGCACTGTTGTCCACCGCGAGCACTCGAGCGAACCGATGTGCCAGTTCGGGCAGAAAGCTACCGTCGCCGGGGCCTACTTCAAGTGCTGTTGCCTGGGCTGGAAGATTCAGCGCATCGAGCAATGCGACCACGCTGTCGCGGTACTGCGGGAAGCCGGCGATCATGTCCTGCCGCGCCTGGAAGCTACCGGCCATCCTTGCGAAGAAGTCTTCACTGGCGGCACTGCGCTGGGCATGCACCGCGGCAATGCGCGCCTGCACATCGAGCGGCAGGCTCAGCTGATCCACCTCTTCGAGCAGGGCTGCATGCAGCCTGCCGCCAAGGTTGTCGCTCTGGGGCAGGGCGCGGCGATAGAAGATCGCATTGCCTTCTCGGCGCGTCGCCAGCAGGCCGGCCTGGGTCAGTACCTTGAGGTGATGGCTGATGCCGGATTGTCCGGTGGCAAAAATCTGCGCCAGCTCGAGCACGCCGAACGAGTCGCTGGCCAGTGCGCGCAGTACGTTCAGCCGCAGCGAATCGCCGCCGGCTTTGCACAGGGCGGCGAGCTGATCGCTGTCGTCGAAAGATATCTGGGGAATGCGCAGGCTCATAGGCAGCGCAGTCTAGTCGGTCGATTTTCGTCCAGCAATGCCAATATCAAAAAGTTTTGATATTGGACAAGCGACGCCTTAGCTGATCAGGCTGTTGACGCCCATGCCGCAGGACACCAGACCCAGCGCCAGTAGAAAGAAATTGGGCAGCAGATCGAGTAGCCCCTGCAGGCGGTCATTGCTCGACAACTGGCGTGACACCAGGCTGTAGGTGATCAAAATCGAAACATCGACTAGTGCCCAAATGGCGATCAGCGCCAGCGCCTGCGGCGCGAAGGGTTGCGCCGGCAGAATGAAGCCTGGCAGAAAGGCGAGAAAGAATAGGATGTCCTTGGGGTTGGACAGTCCGACCGCCATGGCCCGCCAGAAGTAGTGCGATTGCGGGCGCGGCAGCTCCTTAGCTTCTCCACCGCCGCCGCAAAGGCCGTCGGCACCGAGCCAGATCAGGTAGAGCCCGCCGAGCACCTGGCCCCATTCGAGAATCACCGGTTTCAGGTCCAGGGCCAGGTAGATCACCATCAGCGCAGCGATCAACAGCATTTGCGCCGAAAGCACACCGCCGAGAATGGTCCAGGCCGGCCAGCTGCGTCGGGCGTCGGCGATAACCAGCGCGACGACCGGGCCAGGGGAGGCGATCAGCAAGGCGACCGCGGCTGCAAAGGCGAGATAGGTGGCGTTCATAGCTCGGTTACCAGTTCGAAGATGCGCGATTGCTTGCCCAGCTTTTCGGTATAGAAGCGCAGGTTGCAGCTGGCGAAGGTGCGCTGCATCCAGCGATCGCTGCCATCGAAACGGGCAGTGAAGGGGCTGCGTGCGTGTGCCGTGCGACGGTTGTCGATAATCAGCAGATCGCCGCGCGTGAGGCGCACTGGCTCGACCACTTCCCATGCAACGGCGCGCAGTCGGTCCAGCGCGCGCTGAGCCCGATCGCTGTAGGCGACCATGAATTGCGGATCGAAGCGCAGAAAGGGGGCGTCAGGGTCGCCGTACAGCACGGTCTGATGCTTGTTGATATCGATGCGTTGGTTCTTTTCGCTGTGGCCGTAGTCGGACAGAAAGTTGTAGGGCTCGTTGAGAAAGAACACCTGGTCTTCGTAGGAAAGTCGCTCGAGGATGCGCTCGGCCGACGCGATGTAGGTGACGGCCTCGGCAGCCGGATCCTGACGCAGGCAGAGCAGCAGCAGGTAGTCCGGCTGGATGGCGTGGAAGGCATTTTCGGTGTGAAGGTCGAGTTCGGTGTCGAAGCTGTCAGAGGTCGCGGCACGTGACTGCGTCTGCTGCGGGAAGAAGTTGTTGACGATGCAACCGCCCGATTCCTGCACGTAGCCGATCGGCTCTCCCAGCAGCGCCGTGGCCTGCAAGAGCAGGCGCTCGCTGCGGTCGTCGATCTTGTTAAGGTCGGTGCGTGAGGCGGGCGTCGGCGGGATTTGGCCGATTTCCGTGTCTTCCAACAGAACAAAACCCTTGGCGTTGCCGAACAGCTTGAAATCAAGGATGTCCGCTATCTGCGCCTGACTGAGCCCCCCGTGACGAATACTGGCAGACAAAAGTTGATCGAACTCGCGAGTGGGCATGTCATCCTTCCCTAGCGTTATACAAGGCAGAGGCCTCTTATTGAGTCGGTGCCAGCGCACGGCTGGCCCGATTGCCGGCGAGTATTGGTGGGCCCTGGAGGGTTGCAAAATGGAAAAAACGGCCATCTCCGATGAGTTTTACTCATGCCGGAGGCTGGTGGCATGACGTTGCGCATGCCGCCGCTTTACGCGTTGCGTGCCTTTGAGGTCGCGGCACGCTTCGGGTCATTTACACAGGCCGCTGAAAGCCTGTGCATCACCCAGAGTGCTGTTAGTCGGCACGTGAAGACGCTGGAAGAAAGCCTCGGCTGCTCGCTTTTCGAGCGGCGCGGTTCGCGATTGGCGCTGACCGACACCGGACGGCTGCTCGCACAGGAACTCAAGGTCGGCTTTCGTACCATCGAAAACGCCTGCATCGCCATTAACCGCCAGCAGGACGCGCTCCGGCTGAAAGCCCCTTCCACCCTGACCATGCGCTGGCTGCTCGGTGCGCTGGAGAATTTCCAACTCACCCATCCGCAGGATCGCGTGCAACTGACCAGTGCCTGGATGGATCTCGATTCGGTGGACTTCCACAACGAACCCTTCGATTGCGCCATCCTGCTGGGGCATGGCGGGTTTCCGGCAGACTGGAACCGGATCAAGTTGTTCGATGAATGGCTGGTGCCGGTGTGTTCGCCGGACTATCAGGGGGGATCACCCTGGACGGCTGCACGCCTCGCTGATGCAGAGCTGATTCACCCGTCGCGCGACTGCCGAGACTGGCGCCGCTGGCTGCAACGTGTCGGTTGGGTCGAGGCTGTCGCCTGGCAGCAGGGCAAGCTGTTCGACACGCTGGAGCTGGGGATTTCCGCAGCAGCACAGGGGCATGGCATCTCGATTGGCGATCTGGCCCTGGTCGACGCCGAGTTGCGCAAAGGCTCGCTGATGCTGCCGTTCGACCAGGCAGTGCGCTCCGGCGACAGCTATTACCTGGTCTGGCCGGCGGCGGGAGAGCCGCCCCTGACGCTGACGCGCATGAAGGAGTATTTGCTGCAACATTTGCCGGACATCGGCAGCTGTGGCGTCAGGCTGCTCGACTAATTAGAGGGCATTGGCGGCCCCGCGGCGCTTATTCAGTCATTGCCCCGCCACCCGCGGTAGGGGAAAATGGCCGCCTTTTTCCGCCCCCTTCGTTTCAGAAGCTACCCCGCAGGAGATTCAGCGATGCCCAGCCGTCGTGAGCGAGCCAATGCCATCCGCGCCCTCAGCATGGATGCCGTGCAGAAAGCCAACAGCGGCCACCCGGGTGCCCCCATGGGCATGGCGGACATCGCCGAGGTTCTCTGGCGCGATCATATGAAGCACAGCCCGACCAACCCTCTATGGGCGGACCGCGACCGTTTCGTGTTGTCCAACGGCCACGGCTCGATGCTGATCTACTCGTTGCTGCACCTGACCGGTTACGACCTGTCCATCGACGACCTGAAGAACTTCCGGCAATTGCACAGCAAAACCCCGGGCCATCCCGAGTTCGGCTACACCGCCGGCGTCGAGACCACCACCGGTCCGCTGGGTCAGGGCCTGGCCAACGCCGTGGGCTTCGCCTTGGCGGAGAAGGTTATGGCCGCACAGTTCAATCGTCCTGGCCACGACATCGTCGATCACCACACCTATGTGTTCATGGGCGATGGCTGTCTGATGGAAGGGATTTCCCACGAAGTCTGCTCCCTGGCCGGCACCCTGGCGCTGAACAAGCTGATCGCCTTCTACGATGACAACGGCATCTCCATTGATGGCGAAGTCCATGGCTGGTTCACTGATGACACGCCGCGCCGCTTCGAGTCCTACGGCTGGCAGGTCATTCGTAACGTCAATGGCCATGACGCCGACGAAATCCAGATCGCCCTCGAAACCGCGCGCAAGAGCGACCGCCCGACGTTGATCTGCTGCAAGACCATCATCGGCTTCGGCTCGCCGAACAAGCAGGGCAAAGAAGAATCCCATGGCGCCGCGCTTGGCGACGCCGAGATTGCCCTGACCCGCGAGGCGTTGGGCTGGAAGCACGGCCCGTTCGAAATCCCCGCTGACATCTACGCCGAGTGGGATGCCAAGCAGAAGGGCGCGGACGCCGAGAACGAATGGAACAAGCGCTTCGCTGTCTATGAAACCGAATTCCCGGCCCTGGCCGCCGAGTTCAAGCGCCGCATGGCCGGCGAGCTGCCGGAAGACTTCGCTGAGAAAGCTTCGGCGTTCATTCGCGAAGTTGCCACCAAGGGCGAAACCATTGCCAGCCGCAAGGCCAGCCAGAACTGCCTGAACGCTTTCGGCCCGCTGCTGCCGGAACTGCTTGGTGGCTCGGCGGATCTGGCCGGCTCCAACCTGACGCTGTGGAAGGGCTGCAAGCCGGTGGTCGCCGAGGATGCCTCGGGCAACTACATGTACTACGGCGTGCGCGAGTTCGGCATGAGCGCCATCATGAACGGCGTCGCCCTTCACGGCGGCCTGATTCCCTACGGCGCGACCTTCCTGATGTTCATGGAGTACGCGCGCAACGCAGTGCGCATGTCGGCGCTGATGAAGCAGCGTGTACTCTACGTCTTCACGCATGACTCCATTGGCCTTGGCGAAGACGGCCCGACTCACCAGCCGATCGAGCAGCTCACCAGCCTGCGCACCACGCCGAACCTGGATACCTGGCGTCCGGCCGACACAGTCGAGTCCGCTGTCGCCTGGAAGCATGCGGTCGAACGCAAGGACGGCCCGAGCGCGCTGATCTTCTCGCGCCAGAACCTGCCGTATCACATCCGCGACAACGAAACCGAAGCGTCCATTGCCAAGGGTGGTTACATCCTCAAGAACTGCGTCGGCGAGCCGGAGCTGATCCTCATTTCCACCGGTTCGGAAGTTGGCCTAGCCGTTCAGGCCTACGACAAGCTGACTGAGCAGGGCCGCAACGTGCGTGTCGTCTCGATGCCGTGCACCAGCGTCTTCGATGCCCAGGATGCGTCCTGGAAGCAGCACGTGCTGCCGGTGGAAGTTGGCGCGCGCATCGCCATCGAGGCGGCGCATGCCGACTATTGGTACAAGTACGTCGGCCTCGACGGCCGCATCATCGGCATGACCACCTACGGCGAGTCGGCCCCGGCTGGTCAGCTGTTCGAGGAGTTCGGCTTTACGGTCGACAACATCCTTGCGGTGGCTGAAGAGCTGCTGGAAGACTGATAGATAAGCTGGGAGCTGGAGCCTGAGTAAGGGGCTTCCAGCTCAGGTTTGCGAGATCACAGCAGCTGAGAAGTGGCGGCTCAACATCGGAGTGGCGGCGGCACGAGCCACTTCGAGTGTCTGGCTTCCAGCTTCCAGCTCGCATAAGGCGAGCCGCGAATGCCCCGAAATGTCCCCTACCGCATTGCCCTCAACGGCTACGGTCGCATTGGTCGCTGCGTGTTGCGAGCCTTCTATGAGCGCAACGCGGCCTTCGATTTCGAGATCGTCGCCCTCAACGACCTCGCCGACATGGCCAGCCTTGAGTACCTCACCCGTTTCGACTCTACCCATGGCCGCTTTCCCGGCGACGTGGCGGTGGAAGGTGATTGTCTGCATCTGAACGGCCACTGCGTAAAGGTCTTGCGCGAGTCGACGCCCGAAGCGGTCGATTGGCGCGATCTGGGCGTGGACCTGGTGCTCGAGTGTTCCGGTGCCTACAACACGCGTGCCGGCGGGGAGCGCTTTCTCGCGGCTGGTGTTCCACGAGTATTGTTTTCGCAACCCATGAGCGGGGCCGCTGACGTCGACGCGACGGTGGTCATGGGCATCAACCATGAGCAGCTGACGGGAGCCGAACGACTGGTCTCCAACGCGTCCTGCACTACCAACTGCGGCGTACCGCTGCTCAAGCTGCTCAACGATGCCATCGGGCTCGATTACGTCTCGATCACCACGATTCACTCGGCGATGAACGATCAGCCGGTCATCGACGCCTATCACCACGATGATCTGCGCCGCACGCGGTCGGCCTTCCAGTCGGTGATCCCTGTGTCGACCGGTCTGGCAAAAGGCATCGAACGCCTGCTGCCGGAACTCTCGGGGCGGATTCAGGCCAAAGCCGTGCGGGTGCCGACGGTGAACGTGTCCTGTCTGGATATCACCGTGCAGACCTCCCGCGATACGGATGCGCCGACGATCAATCGGATTCTGCGGGAAGCCGCGCTATCCGGCCCGTTGAAAGGCCTGCTCGCATATACCGAGCTGCCCCACGCCAGCTGTGATTTCAACCACGACCCGCATTCTGCGATCGTCGATGGCAGCCTGACCCGCGCCTCCGGGCCGCGGCTGGTGAACCTGCTGGCCTGGTTCGACAACGAGTGGGGTTTCGCCAACCGCATGCTGGACGTGGCCGATCATTATTTGCGCGTCGCCCACCGCGCCTAACCGTCACTGTCTGGCGGGCTTTACCTGGCCGGCCGCAGCTTACAAAAATCGCCGTTCTTGAACTTAAGGAAGATCACATGACCGTTTTGAAGATGACCGACCTCGACCTCCAGGGTAAGCGCGTGCTGATCCGTGAGGATCTCAACGTGCCGGTGAAGGATGGCGCGGTTAAAAGCGATGCGCGCATCCTCGCTTCGCTGCCAACCATCAAGCTGGCACTGGAAAAGGGCGCAGCGGTGATGGTCTGCTCACACCTGGGCCGTCCGGAAGAGGGCGTCTACAGCGAGGAAGACAGCCTCAAGCCGGTCGCTGATTACCTGAGCAAGGCGCTCGATCGCGAGGTCCCGCTGGTCAAGGATTACCTGAACGGCGTCCAGGTGCAGGCGGGTGAGCTGGTGCTGCTGGAGAACGTGCGTTTCAACAAGGGTGAAAAGAAGAACACCGACGAGCTGGCGCAGCAGTACGCGGCGCTGTGCGATGTGTTCGTTATGGACGCCTTCGGCACTGCGCACCGCGCCCAGGGTTCGACCCACGGCGTGGCCAAATTCGCCAAGGTGGCCTGTGCCGGCCCGCTGCTCGCAGCCGAGCTGGATGCCCTGGGCAAAGCGCTGAAGAGCCCCGCTCAGCCGATGGCAGCCATCGTCGCCGGCTCCAAAGTCTCCACCAAGCTGGACGTGCTCAACAGCCTGAGCCAGGTCTGCAACCAGCTGATCGTCGGCGGTGGTATCGCTAACACCTTCCTCGCTGCGGCCGGCTTCCCGGTGGGCAAGTCGTTGTACGAAGCCGATCTGGTCGACACCGCCAAGGCCATCGCCGCCAAGGTCAGCGTGCCGCTGCCGGTCGACGTGGTCGTGGCCAAGGCTTTCGCTGAAGATGCTGAAGCGACCGTCAAGGCGGTCGCGGACGTCGCCGAAGACGACATGATTTTGGACATCGGCCCGCAGACCGCAGCCAACTTCGCCGAACTGCTGAAGTCGTCGAAGACCATCCTCTGGAATGGCCCGGTCGGCGTGTTCGAGTTCGATCAGTTTGGCAACGGCACCAAGGTGCTGGCTCAGGCCATCGCGCAAAGCCCGGCATTCTCTATCGCTGGCGGCGGCGACACGCTGGCGGCTATCGATAAGTATGGCGTGAGCGAAAAGATTTCCTACATTTCTACCGGCGGCGGTGCTTTCCTCGAGTTCGTTGAAGGTAAGGTTCTGCCTGCTGTGGAAGTGCTGGAGCAGCGAGCAAAGTAAAACGGCTGATGGCCTTTTGTCGTTACAAGCGTAACGGCAAAGGCAACCCCTGCGACTGGTTGCTGTCTCTGTTCTGTCCAGACGAGGAATGGAGACTCACCATGCGTTACGCCGCAATAGCTGTTTGCTGTCTTGGCCTGGCCGGTTGTGCCGGAGGTTCACCAGACTCGCTCTGTGAAGTGATCGACCCGCCACCGGTACAAAGCCCGACTGCGCAGAACGATCAGCGCATTGAGATGCAGAGCACTGGCGATCCGACGGCAGTTACCGCTGCCGACGTCCAGGACTGTTCCTGAGCCCGCTAGGAGAACCGATGAAAGGCCTGCTCATTTCGATTGCTGCATTGCTCCTTGCCGGGTGCGGCCATTGGCAATCCGGCCCGGACGCACCCTTCGTAGGCTGGAAGTGCCAGAGCACGCAGAATATTGCCTGGCGCTATGCTGATGAAAGCCGCCAGATGGTGGAGCTGAAAATCGGCGACAGTCAGCAAGTCCATAGGTTGCGCAAGGAACCCGTGACCCGTGGTGCTTTCTATAGCGATGGCGTTGTGGCCTTCCACGACAAGGGGACAGGCGCGCTGGTCTATCGCCTGGCTGATGACAAGCTGCTCGCCCATGGTTGCAGTGCGTCGTTGATCAACATCTGATCGAAAAGGCGGGCGATTTCCCTGTTTTGCGGCGTTTTCGCCGGGCCTGATGGCTTTTGAGCCGTCCACCACTACAATGCCGCGCCATACCGCGCGGTGCTTGAACAGCGCCGGCCCCTGCGGCAGGCTTTACATGATTAAACGACCCTAACCGGGAGAAAGGAAAACATGGCACTCATCAGCATGCGCCAGATGCTCGACCACGCCGCCGAATTTGGCTACGGCGTGCCGGCCTTCAACGTAAACAACCTCGAGCAGATGCGAGCCATCATGGAAGCGGCCGACAAGACCGACTCCCCGGTGATCGTCCAGGCTTCGGCCGGTGCTCGTAAGTACGCAGGCGCGCCGTTTCTGCGTCACCTGATCCTCGCGGCGGTAGAAGAATTCCCACATATCCCGGTGGTCATGCACCAGGATCACGGCACCAGCCCTGACATCTGCCAGCGCTCCATCCAGCTGGGCTTCAGCTCAGTCATGATGGACGGCTCGCTGCGTGAAGACGGCAAGACGCCGTCCGATTACGAATACAACGTCCGCGTCACTCAGCAGACCGTCGCCTTCGCCCACGCCTGTGGCGTGTCGGTGGAAGGTGAGCTGGGATGCCTGGGCTCGCTGGAAACCGGCATGGCTGGTGAGGAAGACGGCGTCGGTGCCGAAGGCACCCTGGATCACAGCCAGCTACTGACCGATCCGGAAGAAGCCGCTGACTTTGTTGCCAAGACCAAGGTCGATGCCCTGGCCATCGCCATCGGCACCAGCCACGGCGCCTACAAGTTCACCAAGCCGCCAACCGGTGACACCTTGTCGATCCAGCGCATCAAGGAAATCCACAAGCGCATTCCCGATACCCATCTAGTCATGCACGGCTCCTCCTCCGTTCCGCAGGAGTGGCTGAAAATCATCAATGAGTACGGTGGTGACATCAAGGAAACCTACGGCGTGCCCGTCGAGGAAATCGTCGAAGGCATCAAGTACGGTGTACGCAAGGTCAACATCGACACCGATCTGCGTCTGGCGTCCACCGGTGCGATCCGCGAATTCATGGCGAAGAACCCCAGCGAATTCGACCCACGCAAATACCTGGCGAAGACCGTAACTGCGATGCGCGACATCTGCATCGCCCGTTACGAAGCCTTCGGTACCGCCGGCAATGCATCGAAGATCAAGCCTATCTCCCTGGACGCCATGTTCGAGCGTTATGCGCGCGGCGAACTCGACCCCAAGGTCAACTGAGTCGAAGCGTTGATGACGAGCCCGCCTAGTGCGGGCTCGTTGCGTTATGAGGGGGCTAAATCAGAGGGGCGCGGTTCGGCCAATAGCTGCTGGATCTGGCTGCGCAAGGTGTCTAGCGAGAAAGGCTTGGCCAGGATCGGTGCGGAGCGCGCGATGTCGCTGCCCGATTCGTAGATTTCGATTGGGTAGCCGCTGATGAAGATGACCTTGAGGTCAGGGCGCAGCTTCAGTGCAGGTTCAGCGATCATCACCCCGGACACGCCGCCAGGAAGACGGAAGTCAGTCACCAGCAAATCAAGTTGCGGCTTTGTCGCCAGGATCTCGAAGGCCTGCGGCGCGCCTGCCGCCTCCAATACCTTATAGCCTTCGCCTGCGAGGTAATCAGACAGCAGGGCAAGAATGTGAGGTTCGTCCTCGACGAGTAGAACGACTTTATTGGGTGCTTGGCTCATCGGAGCAATTCTCGATGTGTTTCATGAACATAGTGCGGCGTAGGGGTATTAATTCACGCGAATCAGCGTTGGAGCCAGCGCCGTACAGCAAGTTCAGCGATGTGCAGCCATCCGTCAACTGCTTTGCTGTGCATTTACGCGGTTTCCGCGGTTTCACATGCGTTGGCAATCGACAATCGTGCCGTTAGGCTCGCCTCTTCATCACCGGAGCTCGCTCATGCCTGACGAAAATCATCGTGCCATTTCAGAACTGACGTTGGACGATTACCGTACCAACGCCGAAGCGTTTCGCGAGGGCACCCGAGACCACGACGTCAGCCAGAACATCGACGCCTTGCTGCGGCATATCCAGGGTGAGCCGCCGCTGCGCATTCTCGATCTTGGCTGCGGGCCCGGGCGGGACCTCAAGGCATTCACCGAGCGGGGGCATATTGCCGTTGGCGTCGATGGAGCCGAGCCCTTTGTCCGGATGGCACGTGCCGACACCGGCTGCGAGGTGCTGCACCAGAACTTTCTGGAGCTGGATCTGCCGAGCGGAACCTTTGACGGCATCTTTGCTAATGCCGTGCTGTTTCATCTGCCCAGCAGCGAAATCACTCAAGTCTTGGCGAAGCTGCGCGAGGCGCTGCGTCCGTCAGGCGTGCTGTTTTGCTCAAATCCACGTGGCGACAATCAGGAAGGCTGGAGTGGCGCTCGCTACGGCACCTGGTACGACTGGCCGACTTGGCAGCGCTTACTGCAGTCCGTCGGGTTCATTGAATTGGAGCATTACTATCGCCCGCCAGGGTTGCCGCGCGAGCAACAGCCGTGGCTTGCAAGCGTCTGGCGCAAGGCTTGAGCGCAGGACAGCGAACTTCGATGTTTGTTCTTCAGCAACGCAGAATGCATGCCGTTAGCGTAACCGTCATGCGTTTTGCATGTGTACAAAACGCTATTATGTGACGCAAGTCACTGAAATGATGCGGATTTTTGTGGTCGGCCGGTTGGCATGATCGATGCTCTAGCTAGGTACGCTGGAACATAACCGGAGTACACAATAATGATTGCCGCTGAAAAAGTTCTCTCTGCCGCGTTTCCTGAATTCGAAGTCATCACCGCACCTCGTCCGGATGGTGGGCTTCTGCTAACGCTTCGTAATGATGATAGGGACGTCATCAAGCGGGCCCTGTCCAAAGGACAAACCCAGACCGACATTCAGCTGGAATGGGTCATCAGCTCGGTCCGCCGTGATCTCGCATTGGAAGCGGGAATGTCGCCGGCCATTGCCCGCTTGCAGAGCCAGAGCCGCACCGGGTTACCTACCTACGAGTACGCCTGAGACCTACGGCAGGCCTGCACTGCCATAGGCCTGCCGTTCTCAAACATGCCTCCCCCATGCTGACGATCGGACCGAAGAGTCTGAATGCAGCACAAACCTGATCGAGGAAATGTCCATGAATGCCATCGACCTGTTGATTGACGATCACGAGAAAGTCAAAGACATCCTGACGCGCCTCACCGATACCACGGAGCGTGCGGTCAAGACCCGTACCGAGTTGCTGCAAAAGCTGGAGATGGAGGTGTCGATCCATACCCAGCTGGAAGAACAGATTCTCTATCCAGCCTTCAAGGAAGCAGGCGGAAAAGAGGAAAAGACCATGTATCACGAGGCCAAGGAAGAGCACCGTGCGGTCGATTCGCTGGTATTGCCTGACCTCAAGGCAACTGACCCGTCGACGCTCGAATTCTCCGGGCGCGTGAAAGTGTGCAAGGAACTGCTCGAGCATCACATCGAGGAAGAAGAGTCCGAGATGTTTCCTTCTGCGCGTGAACTGTTTAGCGAAGACAAACTGAACGAGATGGGGCAGCAGATGGAAGCGCTCAAGACCCGCCTGAAGAAAGAATTTGCTGCCAAACAGGCAGCTTGATTTAACGATGCCGGGGCGCAATGCCCCGGTCTATTTAGGCCTACGAAAGCACTAGGCTTCGCTCGGCGCCTCGCTGATCTGAATCAACATCCCTGCTCAACGCTACTGTCAGGCTTGGTGGCCTAGTGCTACTTGGTGGCGGTATTGCCTGCTCGTAGCGGGTCAAACGAAAGGAGCCACGCTTGGCGGCTTCAGAGTAGGTGACGGATGGAAGACGAGCTAAAGGAATTGCTGAAGCGGATTGGTCTCGGGCCTGAGGCGATCCGTACGCGCATGCGCTTTCTGGAGTGGCAGTCAAGCGATGGCGCACGGTTGAACAGTGCCGCCGCCGATGTGGACGATGCGCATGCCAAGTTCATTGAGCGCCTCTATACCCACATGGCCGCCTTCGAGGTTCCGACGGCGCTGCTTACCGATCCCCAGCGGCTGGTGCGACTCAAGCATAGCCAGCGAAGTTATTACGAACGGCTGTGGAATGGCCCATACGACCGTAGCTATGTAACCGACCGTCTGTTGGTCGGGCTGGTGCATCAGCGTGTGGGCGTCGACCTGGAGTGGTATCTGGGCGCCTATCGCCTTTACCTCGGCGACATGCTGGCGGAGCTAGTGGGTGATGCGCCGGGCTATGGCGTGTTCGACAGCCTGCTCAAGGCAGTGTTCTTCGACATGATTCTCGCGATCGACACCTACACGGTGGCGCAGCGTCAGGCCCTGGAAGACAGTGAAGCGCGGTTGGCCCGTGCCATGAGGGGCACCGAGGATGGCATCTGGGACTGGCACATCGATGCCGATCAGCTCTATCTCTCCGAACGCTGGATGGCCATGCTGGGCCTTTCCGCTGAGCCCGGATACACCAGCGACAGCTGGTTCAATCGGGTCCATCCGGATGATCTGGCGGGGCTGCGCGAAGCCATTTCCGCGCATCTGGGTGGTCGCACGGCATCGTTGAACCATGAGTACCGCATTCAAACCCACTACGGCGAATACCTCTGGGTGCAGGTGCGCGGCGTGGTCGAACATTGCGAACGCAGCGGGCGGCGCATGGCCGGCTCGCAAACCAACATCAGCGCGCGCAAGATCGCCGAAAGTTGTCTGCACCACGCGGCCCGTCACGATCCGCTCACCGGGCTAGCGAATCGTCTGCATATGGATGAGCTCCTCAAGGCCGCGCAGCAGCGGGGCGGGGTACGGGACTCGGCGCTGTTATTCGTCGATGTCGATCGTTTCAAGCTGATCAATGACAGCCTTGGTCACCGTGTCGGCGATCAGGTGCTGGTGGAGGTTGCTCGACGTCTCTCCGGTTGCCTGCGCCCCGGTGATCACCTTGCTCGTTTCGGGGGCGATGAGTTCGTGGCGTTGCTGGGCGACCTTGCGTGCGCCAGCGACGCCGAGCGCGTGGCGCAGCGCATGCTCAACGCGCTGCGGGCGCCCTTGCAGCTGGCTGAGCGAACACTTTCGCTTAGTGCCAGCATCGGTATCGCTCCGTTACAGCGTGACGGCAAACCGCTAGATGCATTGCAAGCCGCCGATCTGGCGTTGTACCGCGCCAAGAACGCCGGCAAGAACCAGTTCGCCTTGTACTGCGAAGGGCTGCAAAGCACGGCGCAGCGTCAACTGGAGCTGGAAAGCAATTTGGCGCAAGCCCTGGAACGCAACGAGTTCACGCTCTGTTACCAACCGATATGCCGTCTGGTTGATGGGCAAGCCCATCTGGCTGGGGTTGAGGCGCTGTTGCGCTGGCAGCATGACGGGCGCTCGGTCGGGCCTCAGGAGTTCATCCCGATACTCGAGGAGTCGCGGGAAATCGTCCGGGTCGGCGAGTGGGTGTTGCGAGAGGCCTGTACGCAGGTGCGACGCTGGCAGCAGGCCGGTCAGGCGCAGCTATACTGCTCGGTGAACTTGTCGATTCGGCAGCTGCAGCAGGCCGACTTCATCCACCGTCTCATCGCCATTCTTGGCGAGACGCAGCTGCCCGCTTCGAGCCTGGTACTGGAGATCACCGAGACCCTGCTGATGCAGCACAGCGACGCGGTGCTGATGACCCTGCAGGAAATCGCCGACCTCGGTGTGCGGCTGGCGCTGGATGATTTCGGAACTGGCTATTGCTCGCTCGGCTATCTGAAACAGTTTCCCCTGCACATTCTCAAGGTCGACCGCAGTTTCATTGCCGGGGTGGCGGAAGATGCGGATGCCGCCGTGATCAGCCGGGCCATCATCGGGTTGGGTCAGAGCCTCGGTCTGACGGTAGTCGCCGAGGGCGTCGAAGAAGCGAGCCATCTAGCCTTCCTCGAGGCCGAATGCTGCGAGTACGCCCAGGGTTATCTATTCAGCCGACCCCTGTTGGCCGACGCGCTGCGACAACGCTTCCGTGATGACCATTGCGTCGACGGGCTTTGGCAGTTGGCCGTGTCGGCCTAGGCCGCCTGCCTATCGGCAGCTGCAGGCCGCCACTCAGAACCGTCGGGCGGCCTGGACACTGGGGCGGGGCACTCCGGGATGTCTACAGGGTCAATTTTGATAAGGATTGACTCATGCCCGCAGGCTACTCGCGGGATAGATGCTTGGAGGTATTGATGCGATTGGCCTATCTGTGTGCCCCTGTTCTTGGCCTGGTCCTGGTGGGTTGTGGACAGGATGACCTTGATCGGGAGGTGGCGACGCCCGAACCTGCGATCGAAAAGCCTGAGCCGCCCTTCACGGGTGCGCCACCCTCCAATGATGGAGAGGGCGCCGGTCCTGAAGCTGGTGCACCACTGGCGACCGGTGCAGAGGGCAACATGGACACAGCGCCAGCGGATAACGGCAGCGGCCTGGGCACAGCGTCCGGCGCGGGTACCGCTCCCAACACCACACGCGGCGCATCAGGCGCTGTTCAGTAAACTTCCGAATGATCTGAATGCATGTGCCGAAGCCGCCCAACATGAGGCTGGCGCACTGCACGGCAGGAGAAATGATATGAAATCCAGACTGATTGCCATCACTGCAGCACTTCCGCTCGCATTGACACTGGTCGGCTGCTCGCCAGACGACGAGCCGTCGGCGCTGCGCAATGTCGAACGGAACCAGCAGGAGTACCAGAACACGGCTACCGACCCGGCCGGCCCGCGTGAAATCTCGCCGCCTTCCAACATGACCAATCAGTAGTCGGGCTAGGCGTATTGCGCGGCGGCGTAGCCCGAGGCCCAGGCCCACTGGAAGTTGAAGCCACCAAGGTGGCCGGTGACATCCAGAACCTCACCAACGAAATACAGCCCCGGTGATTTCTGCGATTCCATTGTCTTGGATGACACTTCCTTCGTATCCACGCCGCCGAGGGTTACCTCGGCCGTCCGATAGCCCTCGGTGCCTGCCGGCACCAGGCGCCAGCAGCCCAGTTGCTCGCCAATTTCGATCAACTCGTTGGCCGAATACTGCTTTAACGGTTTAGAGACGAACCAGTGTTCTGCCAGGAGTCCGGCCATCTTGCGGGTAAACAGTTCGCCGAGCAGGGTTTTCAGCTCGGTATTGGGGCGCTCGCGACGTTGCTCGTCCAGCCACTCGCTCAGGTTCAGGTGCGGCAACAGGTTGATCTCGATGGCGTCGCCCGGCTCCCAGTAGGAGGAGACCTGCAGAATCGCCGGACCGGACAGCCCGCGATGGGTGAACAGGATGTTTTCGCGGAAGCTCTGGCCGTTGCAGCTGACCAGGCAATCCTCTACTGAGGTCCCCGACAGCGCCTCGCACATCGACTTCAATTGTGGCTCGGTGATGGTGAAGGGCACCAAGCCTGCACGGGTCGGCAGCACGGTGTGGCCGAACTGCCGCGCCACTTGATAACCGAATCCGCTCGCGCCGAGGGTCGGAATCGACAAGCCGCCTGTGGCGATCACCAGCGACTGGCAGGTTACCGGTCCTGCATCGGTCAGCAGCTGGTAGCCATCATCCGCGTTGTCTATGGTTTGTACGGCCGTCTCGAGCCGCAAGTCGACGCCGGCCTGCTCGCACTCGTCCAGCAGCATACCCAGGATGTCGCTCGCCTTGTTATCGCAGAACAGCTGGCCCAGCTTCTTCTCGTGGTAGGGCACGCCGTGACGGCTGACCAGCTCGATGAAGTCCCACTGGGTATAGCGGGCGAGCGCGGATTTGCAGAAATGCGGGTTGCCGGAAAGGAAGTTGGCCGGCTCGGTGTAGAGGTTGGTGAAGTTGCAGCGGCCACCGCCTGACATGAGGATCTTTTTGCCGGCTTTGTTGGCGTGGTCGATGAGCAGGACCCGTCTGCCCCGGGCGGCTGCTGTGAAGGCGCACATCAGCCCGGCAGCCCCTGCGCCGATTACTACCACGTCCGTCTGCACTGCCAGCTACCTCGCCCGGAAAATGCGCGATGGTACTCCTGCCGCTCGCTGGCTGCAGCTCGGTGTTCCCGCATCCGACGAGCCGGGCATCCCAAACGGCGCTGGTTGTGATTAGCTAGCGCTGGTGGCGCTTCGCCATGAGTGTGCGGGAGAGCGTTATGACAAGAATAAAAAAAATTATGGTTGGAATGCTGCTGTCGACCAGTGCGTCGGTTTCTGCCGAAGTGCTGAGACTGGCAGGTGATGCCTGGCCGCCGTACACGGACCAAACCTTGCCCGGCGACGGGTTGTCGGTCGAGCTTATCCGCACGGCGCTTGGTCGAGCGGGTTATGACGTCACCTACACCGAGGTGCCTTGGGAGCGGGTGGTGCTGGGGTTACAGCAAGGCAAGTACGACATCATCAACGACTGGTTCACGACCCGGCATGCAGACTACGCAACGTACAGCCGTCCCTTCCTGAGCAACCGGGTGCGTTGGGTACAGCGGCAGGGTGCGGGCATCCGCTATGAGGGACGTGAAAGTCTGCGCACTTATGACATCGTGCTGACCAATGGTTATGCCTATAGCGATGAGCTGGCAGACGATTCAACACTCAACAAAGGCTACGCCAATAACTTCGTGCAGGCGGCTCGAATGCTGCTGGCCGATCGCGCTGATCTGGCCCTTGAGGACGAGCGTACTGTGCTGTTTCACTTCAACGGCTCGCTCAAGGATGTGAGTGATGGGCTGAGTTTCGTACCGGGTGAATTCAGCATTCGCGACCTGTCGCTGGTGGTGCGTGATGATCATCCGCAGCAGCCTGCAATCATTGCGGCCTTCAACCGCGAGATCGAGGCGATGGTCGAGGATGGCACCTACGCGGCCATCTTCGCGCGTCATGGTCTCCCTTCGCCGAATTCGCTGCCTCAGCCTTGAGCCTGCGGAGGTTGCCGCAGCAGGTGCGCGGCCATGCTGCGTAGTGGTGCTAGCTGCCGGCAGATCAGTCCCAACTGGGTCTGCAGCAGACGATGGCTATCGTCGAGGTCTTCCGAGGTCTGCTCCAGCTGTTGCGCCAGCGCTTCCTCTGCTTCGCTGTAAACGGCAACCGGTTGGTTGTGTTGCAGCCCGTTGGCCAGCTCGTCGAGGCTGCTCGCCAATTGCTGTGCCGCGCTTTCCAGCATTTCGTCACGCGCATCGTCGGGCAGACTCTCGCGGTGGGCGCCCAAGCCCGACAGGTAGTTGAGCAGCGTGTGCGAGAGGATCAAGAAGCGGAAGCCGGTTTCCGCGTCCTTACGGAAATGCCCAGGTTCCAAGAGCATGTTCGACAAGGTGGTGGAGAGCGCCGCGTCGGCGTTGTGTGCGTTGCGCCGCGCCAGTCGATACGCCAGATCATCACGCTTGCCGCTTTCGTACTGAGTCATGATTTGCCGTAGATAGTCGGCGCTACGCGCGAGCGTATTGGCGACGACCTGATTGAGGCGCCGGCCCTGCCAGTCCGGCAGTACGAGGAACACGGCGGCCGCCGCGATCAGGCTGCCCAGGATGGTGTCGACCAGCCGTGGCCAGAACAGCCCATAACCGTCGCCCACCTGGTTGAAACAGAACAGCACCAGCAGCGTGATCGCCGCGGTCGCCAAGGTGTAGCGGCTGCTGCGAGTAGCGAAGAACACGACGCCCGCGATCACGGCGAACAGCGCCTGTATCTGCTGGCTGGGAAACAGATCGAACAGCGCCCAGCCAACAGCCAGGCCGAGTGCCGTGCCCGTCACGCGCTGGACCAGCTTGATCCGCGTGGCGCCGTAGTTGGGCTGGCAGACGAACACCGTCGTCAGCAATACCCAATAACCCTGTTCGGGGTGGATCGTGTGGAGCACGGCATAGCCACAAAGCAGCGCCAAACTCATGCGCAAGGCATGGCGGAACAGCAGCGAGGTGGGTGTCAGCTGCAAGCGGATACGGTTGAACGCATCCCGCAACGATTGTGGCTGCCGATCCAGCAGGCTGCTGTCCTGTTCCCCTTCCAGGGCATCGGGGTTGGTCGCCGTGGACAGCTGGCGCTGCATGGTTGCTAGGTTGCCGGACAATGCCCGCAGTGAGCGCAACAGCCCGCGCCACGCCGGGTTGCTCTGCAGCCGCAGGTGTTCGAGCGACGACTCCAGATCCGCCAGTGCCTGTGCATTGGCCTCGCTGTAGCGAAACGGCTGACGCAGCTGGACGGCATTCGCCAGGTCCACGCAAGCCAAGCCCTGCAAGCGTAGCAGCCTGCCGCAACGAAACAGTACGTCGCTGTGAAAGAACGCCTCGGCCAGCTCCTGGTAAGGATAGTGCGAGGAGCTGACGCGCTCGTGCAGGTCCTGTGCAAGGAAGTAGAGCTTGAGGTAGTGGCTGATCTTCGCTCCGGGCCGACCGTTGCCCAGGCGATGCAGCAGGGTTTCCTTGGTGGCATTCAGCGCGCTTACCACCTGGCCGTTCTGCTGCGCCAGTTGCAGGCGACGTTCTTCCACATCCAACTGGCGCACCGGCTCGAACAGGGCGGCCTTGAGTTTGTAGTACTGCCCCAGCTCCCGGTACAGGCGAGCCAGACTTTGCTGTACGGGCTGGTGCGCAAAAAGCGCATTCCAAACGACGGAAAGCAGGCCGTACCAGGTCGCGCCCGCCAATAACAGCAGCGGGTCGCGCCAGGGATGCAGCGCCTCGCCGCCACGCTGGTCGGCTGCGATCATGCTGTAGATCGAGAGAATCAAGGTTGCCTGGGCGATGGTTGCGTAGCGTTCGCTCAGTGCACCGAGCATCACCAGGCCGAACGCTGATGCCGCCATGCCGAGCGCGAACAGCAGAGGGAAGGGGAACAGCAGCTGCACCGAAGCCGCGGCAATGCTGAAGCACAGCAGTGTGACCAGCAGTGCCGATAACCGCCCTAGCCAGCTGTCGTCGGTTTCCGCCAGGGCGCTCGCAATGACGCCGAGAAACAAGGGTATCGCCATCGATGGCTGGGAGAGGTACCAGCTCAATCCCATGCTGCCGGCCAGTGCGATCAGTACGCGAAGGCTGTAGCCGAACTTGTCCAGTGCCCAGAGCTGGCGCAGGGAATGGCTGAGCGAGGGTGAGCGCATAGAACGAGTCGGACCTGGCTGGGAGAAGAAGGTAGGACGTCGGCCGTGGGCTGACGTCACGGCAATCGAAGCAAAGCTTATACCGTCCATCCGTCTCGCATCATCGGAACGAAACCGCACGGTCATCGTTTAGCCGCATTCGTCAGGCTTCATTCATGCCGCCCCCTCCCATTCCTATAAAAGAGGACACCGCATGAACCGTGAACACGATGCCAGCCGCCGCAGCCTGCTAAAAGGTGGTGCTATCACCGCCGCCGTCGTCGCCAGCACGCCGTTTCTCGGCACGCTCGAAGCCTTCGCTGCACGTAACGCACAAGGTCGCGGCGCCGGCCTGGTTCGCAGCAGCTACGGCCCGTTGCGTCCGACCAAGGACCTGAGCACCGGTCTGGAATTGCTCCAGCTTCCCGATGGATTCCAGTACAAGAGCTTTTCATGGACTGGCGACCTGATGGAAAACGGTCAGCCTGTACCCACGTCGCATGACGGCATGGGCGTTATCGAGGTACGTCGCGGCCAGCATGGCCCGGAAATCGTGCTGGTGCGTAACCATGAAGCCAGCACCGGCCCGCTGATCGACGCCACCGGCATCTACGATGACGTGACCCTGTCCAACGGCCAGCGTCCGGCCGGCGGCACCACCAACCTTTATGTCTCCCGCGACATCATGCAGCCGGTACGCACCCTGCCGAGCCTCGGCGGAACCCGTACCAACTGCGCCGGCGGTGTCACGCCGTGGGGCACCTGGTTAACCTGTGAAGAGAACACCTCTGACTACCGCAGCGTGGGTGGTCTCGCCCACGGCTATGTGTTTGAGGTGACGGCCGACCCGGCGCTGACCACTGGCGAGCCGATCGTGCAGATGGGTCGCTTCCGCCACGAAGCGGTCGCAGTGGACCCGCGTAACAGCTATGTCTATTTGACGGAAGACGCCCGCAACCAATCCGGCTATTATCGCTATATCCCCACTGACGCGAGCCAGCAGCCAGGTTCACTTGCCTCGGGTGGAATACTGCAAGCCGCTCGGGTGCGTAATCGTGCGTTGATCGACCTGCATGCGCCGAAGCAGGGCGACAGCTACCAACTGGAATGGGTGGAAGTATCGAATCCGGACCTCGAGCCTCAGCCCGAAGGCAGCGGCCCATATGTTCAGGCGCGTCAGGCTGGCGGCCTGAGCATGAGCCGCGGCGAAGGGATCTGGTACAGCGAGGGCAAGCTCTACATTGTCGACACCAGTGCCGGTACCGACAGTCAGGGCCGCCCCGGTTACGGCCGTGGGGCGGTGTGGGTGCACGATCTGGCGAATGACCGCTTGACCTGCATCTTCGCGTCCACCGACGCCGAAATCGCCAACAACCCGGACAACATTACGGTCAGCCCGCGCGGCGGTGTGCTTCTGTGCGAAGACGGTGGTGGTGTGCAGGACGCTTTCGGCTTTGGCGAACGCCTGCTGGGCCTGACCACCGCGGGGGAGGCGTACATCTTCGCCAAGAACAACGTGGTGTTCGATGACGTCCAGGCCGCTGCGGCCGGGAAGAACGCTTCGGGCGGCGACTACCGCAACCGTGAGTTCTGCGGCGCCTGCTTCGATCCGACCGGACACTTCCTGTTCGTCAACATCCAGACCCCCGGCATCACCTTTGCCATCTGGGGTCCCTGGGCTCGCGGTTCGCTGTAAGTCCAGTTCTGATGAGCCCGATCAGAAGGAGCTGATCGGACTTGTTTAGTTTGTAGGGTGGACGTCGCTTCTTACGTCCGCCGTCGCCGGTGGATCGGAGAAGCGTGATCCACCCTACATTCAGCTTAAAGCTGCCTGACCTTCAATGAACGCCCCTTGATCTTGCCGGAGTTCAGGCGATTCATTGCTTGCTTGGCCACGTCGCGCTCGACGGCAACAAACGCCTGAAAGTCGAAGATCGCGATCTTGCCCACCTGCTTGCCCGGAATCCCCGCATCGCCTGTCAGTGCACCAAGGATGTCGCCGGGCCGCAGCTTGTCCTTGCGGCCTGCGCCGATGCACAGCGTCACCATTGGCGGCTGCAGCGGTTCGCCTGGCTGCACTTTCAGATCACCCAGGGGCTGCCAATTGAGCGGCGCTTTCTGCCGGTCCTCGATGGCCTGGGCGCGGTGGCCTTCGGCCGGGGCGACGAGGCTGATGGCGATGCCTTTCTTGCCGGCGCGACCGGTACGCCCAACCCGGTGGATGTGGATTTCGGAATCACGCGCCAGCTCGACGTTAATCACCATGTCCAGCGCGTCGATATCCAGACCGCGGGCCGCCACATCGGTCGCGACCAGCACCGACAGGCTGCGGTTGCTGAACATCGCCAGCACCTGGTCGCGGTCACGCTGCTCCAGATCGCCGTTCAGCGCCATGGCAGAGATACCCTTTTCGGTGAGGGCGTCGACCAATTCCTGGCACTGCTGCTTGGTAAAGCAGAAGGCCACGCAGGTCTCGGGTCGGAAGCTGGCGAGGACACGAATAACCGCCTGCATGCGCGCCTCGGGATCGATCTCGTAGAAGCGCTGCTCGATTTGGGTGTCGTCATGCAGGGCTTCGACCTTGACCTGCTGCGGATCGCGCATGAAGGTCGATGCGAGTTGCTTGATGCCGCTGGGGTAGGTCGCCGAGAACAGCAGGGTTTGCCGCTTGGTCGGGGTCTGCCCGATGATTTCGGCAATCGCATCGTAGAAACCCATATCGAGCATGCGGTCGGCTTCGTCGAGGATCAGCTTGTTCAGGCCGTCGAGTTTCAGTGAGCCCTTCTTCAAGTGTTCCTGAACGCGCCCAGGCGTGCCGACGATGATATGGGCGCCGTGTTCCAGCGAACCGATCTGCGGGCCGATGGACACGCCGCCGCAAAGCGTCAGGATCTTGATGTTATCTGCCGAGCGCGCCAGCCGGCGCAGTTCCTTGGCGACCTGATCGGCCAGCTCGCGGGTCGGGCAAAGCACCAGCGCCTGACAGCCAAAATAGCGCGGGTTGATTGGTTCCAGCAGGGCAATACCGAAGGCGGCGGTCTTGCCGCTGCCGGTCTTCGCCTGCGCGATAAGGTCCATACCTTTAAGCATGACCGGCAGGCTTTGCGCCTGAATCGGCGTCATTTCGGCATAGCCGAGCGCGTCGAGGTTGGCCAGCGTTGCAGGGCTGAGGGGCAGGGTGGCGAAGGCTGAACTGGGCACGGTATTGATCTGCTAGAAAAAGTGAGGCGCAGTCTAACAGGCGGCCCGCATCCACGCGTGCTGCCGATGGCCCGGCACCACGGGCGGAACGGATCGCGGCGACAGCCGGTCCCACTGAAGTCAATACAGAGTCAGGAGGCCGTTTTGTCCCGTTTGTTGTTGCTATTGAGCGCTTTAACCCTTCCCGCCGTTGCCGCTGAGCCAACGCTGTTCGGCCGCTATGAGCAGATCAAGATCGAAGACCTCGGCAAGACCCTCAAGGCGAAGATGGACACCGGTGCCATGACGGCTTCGCTGTCGGCACGCGATATCGAACGCTTCGAACGAGATGGTGAAGACTGGGTGAGATTCCGCCTGGCAGTCGAAGGCGCTGACGACACGCTATATGAGCATCGGCTGGCGCGTATCGCCGAAATCAAGACCCGCAAAGAAGAGGCGGTCGACCCGGACGACGACACCGATGTGGAGCGTGGGCCGGATGTAGCCGAGCGGCCGGTTGTCGAGATGCAGTTATGCATCGGTGACCAGCTACGCGAAACCGAGGTCAACCTGACCGACCGTAGCCACTTCCGTTATCCGCTATTGATAGGTGCGACGGCGATTCGCGACCTGGAAGCGGCAATTGACCCTGCCCAGAAATATACGGCTGGGCGTCCCACCTGCTAGTTCGGCTCGCTTCCTGCGAGCCAAGCGGGCGCGGATGGTAATAGCCTCCCGCGCCCGACGCACCCATTTGACCCCTATGGTTTGTCGCAATCAGAAGGGCACTTAGCGATGCGTATTAACGACTATTATCGTCAGCGAGCCTGACTCGGCTTGTAATCTAATCATAATCTTCGGGTGTTATTTAATTCGCGCATATTATTACTGCTCTGATCTTTAGGCCCTATGCGAAAGATAAATATAAGTCGTCTTACGCTTTTATTATTTCCGGTATCTGTTTAGTAGCTAGTATTCGAGGATTAGAAACCCTAGTTCAACGCTTGTTTTGTTTCGTGACCGCTGGGTCAGGTAATAATGATCCTCTGCGCGCGGCAAGCGGCTCGAAAGATTGGGTTCCATTTCGCTGAGGTGTTGGCAGAAGCGCTCAGTGTATGGCTTGAGGGTCGCGTGTCTTCAGGCACTACTAGTGCGCTGGCATATGGCCTGCGGGGAGGATATGGGACGGTCAGGCGACGGTTGGGGGTGTCGTTTTAGCGCTTGTTCTAGAGCCCGTCAGACTAAAGTCGGGGCTATCTTTTCACGACACATCCTTGCTAAATTCACGATGTGGTTCCCTTCACCCGTAATAAAAATAAGACGGAGAACGTCATGGCCGACGACGACGACAAAAAAAATGCTGATGCGTACTGGAAGGCGAATGTTCGCCTCATAACATGGAGCTTGGTAGTTTGGGCTCTTGTCTCATATGGTTTCGCCATTCTTCTGCGCCCTTTGCTGGCGGGTATCCCGGTCGGGGGAACTGACCTGGGGTTCTGGTTCGCTCAACAGGGTTCCATCATTACGTTCATTTTGATCATCTTCCACTACGCGTGGCGGCTGAACAAACTGGACAAGGAATTCGGGGTTGAGGAGTAACTAGAATGAGCCAATATTGGATCAACATGTCGTTCGTGGGCGCGTCCTTCCTGCTTTATATCGGGATCGCGATCTGGGCCCGCGCCGGTTCGACCAAAGAATTCTATGTCGCTGGTGGTGGCGTTCACCCGGTAACCAACGGCATGGCAACGGCGGCAGACTGGATGTCTGCAGCTTCCTTCATTTCCATGGCAGGTCTGATCGCCTCCGGCGGTTATGCCACTTCGGCGTACCTGATGGGCTGGACCGGTGGCTACGTGCTGCTGGCGATGCTGCTGGCGCCCTACCTGCGCAAGTTCGGCAAGTTCACGGTTCCGGACTTCATCGGTGACCGTTTCTACAGCCGTGGTGCGCGCCTGACTGCAGTCGTCTGCCTTATCCTGATCTCCGTAACTTACGTAATCGGCCAGATGGCTGGTGCGGGTGTGGCGTTCTCTCGCTTCCTCGAAGTGAGCAACTCCACCGGTATCTGGATCGCAGCCGTGATCGTGTTCGCCTACGCGGTATTCGGCGGCATGAAGGGGATCACCTACACCCAGGTGGCGCAGTACGTGGTTCTGATCATTGCCTACACTATTCCGGCCGTGTTCATTGCCATGCAGCTGACGGGCAACCCGATCCCGATGTTCGGCATGTTCAGCACCCATACCGAATCCGGTATGCCGCTGCTCGACAAACTGAACCAGGTGGTCACTGACCTCGGCTTCGCCGCTTACACCGCGGACGTCGACAACAAGCTGAACATGTTCCTGTTCACCCTGTCGCTGATGATCGGTACCGCTGGTCTGCCACACGTGATCATCCGCTTCTTCACCGTACCGAAGGTGGCTGACGCCCGTTGGTCCGCTGGCTGGACGCTGATCTTCATCGCTCTGTTGTACCTCACCGCGCCGGCTGTTGCGTCCATGGCACGCCTGAACCTGGTACAGACCATCTATCCGGAAGGCCCACAGGCCGATGCGATCCGCTACGAAGATCGTCCAGAGTGGATCCAGACCTGGGAAAAGACTGGTCTGATCGCTTGGGAAGACAAGAACGCTGACGGTCGTGTGCAGATGTACAACGACACCAACGCCGCCTTCACCCCGACCGCTACTGAGCGTGGCTGGAATGGCAACGAGCTGACCGTGAACAACGACATCATTGTTCTGGCCAACCCGGAAATCGCCAACCTGCCGGGCTGGGTCATCGGTCTGATCGCTGCCGGTGCTATCGCTGCTGCGCTCTCAACTGCTGCGGGTCTGCTGCTGGCGATCTCCTCTGCCATCAGTCATGACCTGATCAAAACACTGATCAATCCAAAGATCAGTGAGAAGAGCGAAATGCTGGCCGCCCGTCTAGCCATGACGGCAGCGATTCTGCTGGCGACTTGGCTGGGTCTGAATCCTCCGGGCTTTGCAGCTCAAGTCGTCGCCTTGGCGTTCGGTCTTGCGGCATCGAGTCTGTTCCCGGCGCTGATGATGGGCATCTTCTCCAAGCGTGTGAACAGCAAGGGCGCTGTAGCAGGAATGCTGGTTGGTGTAATTTCCACCGCCGTTTACATCTTCCTGTACCTGGGCTGGTTCTTCATCCCTGGCACTGCAAGCATCCCCAACACGCCTGATCAGTGGTGGATGGGCATCTCGCCGCAGGCCTTCGGTGCGGTAGGTGCGATGCTGAACTTCGCTGTTGCCTACGCTGTGTCGATGGCTACCGAGGCTCCGCCGCAGGAGATTCAGGATCTGGTCGAGAGCGTTCGTACTCCTAAGGGTGCTGGCGTTGCGCTTGATCACTAACTGATAATGCAGCCGGACGTCAGACCTGTTCTGGCACAAGGTTGAGGTACAAGTCGGGCTTCCATATGGAAGCCCGATTTTTTTAGGGGAGTTTTATATGTTCTGGCATCTAATCGCGGCAATCGTCGCTGGTGTAGCGGGTGCAGGCATCGGGCTGCTGCTGCGCTCACTGACGCGCAAGCGAGTGCCGAAATGGATCATTCCTGTCTGTGCAGGTCTGGGAATGCTGAGTTACACCATCCATTACGAATACACCTGGTTCGAAACCAAACAGGCCCGCTTACCGGAAGGGACCGTGGTTGTTTCGAGCGAAGAGGGGGAAATGTTGTGGCGCCCCTGGACCATGATGTACCCGATGCCCTTGAGCTACACGGTGCTCGATCAGGCAAACGCGCAGATCCAGGATACGAATCAGGGCCGCATTGCACGCTTTGTCCTGTATCGCTTCGATAAACAGCACCTGATGTCCACCGTAGTCAGTGGACGTTATCAGCTGATATGCGCGGAAAAGGCCATGTTCAGGCTGAACGAGGCGGGTCAGGCCAAAGCCGAAACCTTGACCGAGTTGGACGCCGATTCGCCGCTGTTTCAACGCATCTGCGGTGCCGATTCGCGTTAAGCCTCGGCGGAAGATTGGATCCATCACGCCGCTGAGCCCGTTGCTGGGGCGCAGCGCTGCGTTGGAGGCAACGTCTGGCCAGTCTAGGCCGGGCGGCCGGCCGAGGCTTTCAGGAACTCAATCCTTGATTACAGGCTGCGCAGTTCTGGCGGATGCTGCCATCCGACAGCGCAGCAGCGGCCATGCGCCGAGCGCTGCCGGGAGGCCTAGGCCGAGCCAGGCAAGTGCATCCCACCAGCCATCCCCCAGCAACGCAGCGAAAAGACCGGCTAGGCCGAGCACGGCTATCAATCCCGGCAGCAAGAAGGTCGATTTGCGCCAGCTCACTCCGACACATCTCGAGCGGCCACTCGCCCGCCGTGGCGCCGAACCCACCATAGATAAAGCCCGCTACCCAGTACGATGATGGTCAGCACGTCGAGCACGGCCCACAGAATCTGCATCGGCCGACCGCCGTAGTCACCGAAGTGCAGTGGTTGTGACAGGCCCAAGGCATCCATGTACCAAGGCCGCCCGCCAACGGCTGTGACCTCCAGTGTCTTCGCATCGATCAGTACAGGGGTAAACAGGTGTGAGGTCAGATGGCTGCTGCCATTCATGAATACGGTGTAGTGATGCTCGCTGGAAAAGCGCGTGCCCGGAAAGGCGATGAAGTCCGGCTGCATACCCGGTGCTGCTTGGGCCGCTATATTCAGAAGGTTGCTTGCCGGGGCGCGCGACGTCAGTGCTGGCGCATCACGGTAGGGCGCGAGCATTGACGCGAGCGAGTCGGCGCGCCAAGCCTCGATCACGAGATCAGCGCAGGCGCTGACCACTCCGGTAATACCCACTACCAGCGCCCAACTGAGCGTTACCACACCGATCAGGTTGTGCAGATCTAGCCAGCGAGTCCGGTTGGAGCGACCGTGACGTACCTGAGCAAACTCGAGCCGGCGCATGAAGGGCGCATAAAGCACGACGCCTGAAATGATTGCCACGATAAACAGCAGGCCCATGAAGGCCAGGAACAGCTTGCCGGGCAGCCCTGCAAACATGTCGACATGCATGCGCAGGAAAAACATCATCAGGCCGCCGTTAGCCGCCGGCATTTCGACCGCTTCGCCGCTACGGGCATCGAGCATGAAGGTGTAGGAAGAGTTGGGTTCGGTGCCGGCTGTTGCAGCGGTAATCGCCACAACACCGTTAGGCTCGTCCGCTTCCCAACCGAAATACTGCACCACCTCACCCTCGCGGTGCCGCTCGGCGGCTGTCACCAACTGCTGCAGATCGAGATGCGGCGTATCGGGTGCCATCTCACGCAACTCAGGCGCCTCGCCAAGTAGATGTTCCAGTTCGTGATGGAAGATCAACGGCAATCCGGTGACCGCCAGTAAGAGTAGAAACAGCGTGCAGATCAGGCTGGTCCAGGTATGGACGAAGGACCAGCGGCGGATGGTGGTGGCCCGCATCAGAACTCCAGCTGCGCCGACAGCTTGAGCGTGCGTGGTGCTCCAAGGTAATGGCTGCTCAGCCAGTATTCCTCGTCGGTCAGGTTGCTCAGGTTGGCGCGCAGGGTCAGGGCACGTTCATCCGCCAAGGCCATGCGATAGCGACCGCCCAGGTCGAAAGTGGTGAACGAGGGGATGGTGTGGTCGTTGGCCTCGTCGGTGTATTGCTTGCCCGTATAGAAGGCGCCACCGGTGAGTGTCAGCCCGGGTACGCCGAATATCGCGTATTCGCCGTACAGCTTGGCCAGGTGCCGCGCCACGTCGACCGGGCGGTTGCCGTCGTTGGCAGCGTTCGCCGCGCCTTCTACGACCGGATCGAGCAAAGTGACGCCGCCCACCAGCGTCAGTGCTGGGGTAACGTTGCCCGTTACGCTGAACTCCAGGCCCTTGTTGTTCTGCATGCCATCCTGAACGAAGAAGTTGGATGCATTGGTGTAGGTGTTGGGCTTCTCGATGTCGAACAGCGCGACGGTGTACAGGGCACCGCCGAGCTCGGCTTTCGCACCGATTTCGTATTGGTCGCTGACGATCGGCGCCAGTGCCTGGCCCGCGTTGTTCGTGCCGCTCGGCGCCACGCCACCCGTCTGCAGACCTTCGATGTAGGTCACGTACGTAGTCAGCCACTCGACTGGCTTGTAGACGAGCGAGACGTTGGGCGAGGTTTTAGTTTCGCTGTAGTCCTCGATCGCCGGCGGGCTGCCGAACGCTTCGACCCAGACGAAGTTGTCGCTGAAGGTCTTGATACGTGAGTGCGTCACGCCAAGAATTGTCGACCACTGTTCGTTGAAGGTGATGACGTCGCCGATCAGCACGCTGTCGGACTGGCTGCGGCTGGCCAGATGGTAGTCACCATCGCCGAGATCGTAGGCGGGCTTGGCCACCTGCGGCCGCTCGCTGAAGGGCACTTGGGGGGTGACCGATACATATTGTGGGCCCGGGAGCGGGATGTAGTCGGTGTTGTAGCGAACCCGTGCAATGTTTCCTTGGTAACCGAAGGTCATCTCATGGCCGATGCCCACGGTGTCGAAAACCGCATCGAGGAAAAGGTTACCGGAGGTCTCTTCGGTTTTCACCGGGGCGAAGGCGTAGAGCGGCTGGACGTACACGCCGGCCGAGTTCACGGTCGGCCCCGTATAGGCGTATTCGGTCGTGTACTGGCTGTAGCCGAGCGCACCGCGCAAACTGAACACGTCGCTCAGGCGCCACTGGAAGCGGCTGCCGACACGGTCGTGGCGGCTGTCGTTGTAGGCCCATCGTTGGCTATAGAGCTCGTCGTTCTCCAAGTCGTCGGCATCAGGCCGGAATGCTTGATCGGCGAAGTACCAGTAGCTGGTGAGGCCCCGCGTCTCGCTCTGCTTGTGCGAGGCGTCGAACTGGATGAGCAAGTCGTCGCTGACGTTCCAGTCCAGTGCGACGCTGGCCATGTGACGGCGTTCGACCTGTCCGTCAATGGCGGTTTCACCGTCCTGGGCGAGCAGGTTGACGCGGTAGGCGAAGCGGCCTTCGCTGTCGATCGGCCCGCCGAAGTCGCCGTGCAGGTACTGGTTCTCGCCGCCAGGGGTGCCGTAGGTCACGCTGTTGTAGCGCTCGGTAGTGGGGCGCTTGAGCACGTAGTTGACTAGTCCGCCGGGGCTGGCCGGACCATAGAGGAAGCCGGACAGACCGCTGAGGATCTCCAGCCGCTCCATTTCCTCGATGAAGTTTCCGCCATCGTAGCTATTACTGAATCGCAGGCCGTCATTGGCGATGCTAAGGTTGCCGACGCCGCTGAAGCCGCGAATGGCTACCGCGCTGGCGTAACCCGCGCTGGTCGGGGAGGTGAACTGCGTGGTCGGGCTGAGCTTGAATATGTCGTCGCTGGAGGTGGCCTGGATGTTATCCATCAGCTCCGAGGAAATCACTGTCACCGAATAGGGAGCATCCTGGAGTGCCATTCCGCCCAGCGCGCCGACGTTTCGCACGGCGCTGGCGCGATAGCCGCTTTCTTCGCCGCCCTCAGCCAACGCCTCGGTTGCCGTCACGGTGACATCCGGCAGTGCCATCGCCTCGGTTGCTGCCTGCTGCAAACTGAAGCTGCCCGAAGGGTCCTGACGAAGTTCGAGTCTGGTGTCGCGCAAGGCTCGCTGCAGCGCCCCCTGGCCATCGAAGCGGCCTTGTACCGGCTCCGCCATGCGGTTGCGAGTCAGAGCGGGATCAATACTGAGCACCAGCCCTGCTTCGGCGGCGATGCGATTCAGCGTCGAAGCCAGAGGCGCGGCGGGTAGGGAGTATTCGCGGACCTCGCCAGCAGCCGTTTCGCCGTTGGACGTCTGGGCCAGTAGTGGCAGCGGCGCGACGGCAATAGCAACGGCCAGAAGGCTGGGGCGGAACAGTGAAAGCGATGGCATTTGTGAATAACTCCCGAATAGGAATATGTCTCAGTTATTCATGAGGCCGGAGGAGAAATGAAAAGTGATAGGGGCAGCTGAAAATATTTTTGTAGGGTCTGGGGTGACCGCTGCGATGGGTGCTGCAGTTACTTGTGCGAATCGCTGGCAGGTTGCGCCGGAACGACCTTGACCCACCAATCAGTGTGCTGCTCGATCTGCACCGGTAGGCTGGGTGGTAGGGCCGCCAGCGCGCGGTCGGTGTCGTGCAGCGGGAAGCTGCCGCTGATGCGCAGGGATTCGAGGCTCGGATCGAGGCCGAGGTAACCACGGCGATACTCACCGAGTATGGCTAGCAGCTCGCTCAACGGCAGATCTTCTACCACGAGCATGCCCCGGCTCCAGGCGTCTGCAGCAACCGGTGCTGCCTGATTGTCGTCGAGATGATCGAGGTGCATCAGTACCTGCTCGCCAGCCTGCACAGTGCGACCCGCCTGTAGGCCGCCGGGAAGCGCGGCCACAGCGGATCGGAGTACGACCAGGCGGGTCGCATCACCTTCTCGGCGAACGATGAATCGCGTGCCGAGCGCGCGCAGATCGCCTTGTTCGGTTTCGACGACAAAGGGTCTTGGGTCATTGCCCGGTGCGGTTTCAACAAGCACCTCACCGCTGTGCAGAAACAGCCGGCGCTCTTGCTGATCGAAGTGAATATCCAGTGCGCTGCGGCTGTTCAGCTGAATGTGGCTATTGTCAGCCAGCGTAACGCTCTGCTGTTCCCCGGCGCCGGTGCGTTCGTCAGCTAACCACACCGGCAGCGGCTGCGATTGCAGTGCGATTCCCATGCCCAGCGTGCACAGCAATGCCAGGCCCAGAAGCGCACGACCTGCTGTCCGCCGTCCGGGGTGAGCACTGATCTGCAACGCCCTTCGCGCGGTTGGGGAATTAATGGTGCCGAGTTGCTGATCGATGCCGCCCAGTTGTGCCCAGGCTTTGGCGTGCTCGGCACTTTCACTCAACCAGCGTTGTAGCGCCTCTCGGACCTGAGGGCTCGCGCCACCGTCGCCAAGACGCAGCTGCCAGGCGATAGCCTCATCGAGCACACGGGCCGATACCGGCTGCCGGTCCACACTCATCTAGGCTCACCGTAAACGGCGATATAACACTGGCGCAGAGCCTGGGCGAGGTACTGTCTTACGCGTGGAACGGAGACGCCGAGGCGCGACGCAATTTCGGCGTGGGTCAGGCCGTCCAGGCGGTTATAGAAGAAGGCTGCACGTGCATTAGCCGAGAGCGCACCGAGCATGAGGTTCACTTCGCGCAATGCCTGGAGCACTTGCAGCTGATCCTCGGCGCTGGGTTGTGTGTCTTCCGGCTGCAGTGCCAGCTCGTCCAGATAGGTGCGCTCCAGCGCGCTGCGACGAAAATGATCGATCAACAGGCCGCGAGCGATCGTCGCCAGCAAAGTGCGTGGCTCACGTAGATCGCCTATATCGTTACGCTTGAGCAGCCGCAGGAAGGTGTCCTGGCTCAGGTCCTCGGCACGATGAGGACACGCTTGTTGGCGGCGCAGCCAGTTCAACAGCCAATCGCGATGATCGCGATACAGCGAGCCCACGAACTGTTGATGGGTCGACCCAGCCGACAAGCGAATGCTCCAAGGCCGACACCTCGGCCAATAACGAGAACTATTCGCACATGATCGCAAGTTGCCGGCAGCGGTGCAACGAGGATGTTGCGCCGTTCGATCAGGAACCCGGCAAGCCCCACTACATGAATTGAGCCTGCTGCCGTTTGCGCCAGTTGGCCAATCGTTGGCTCATCGCCTCAAGGCTGTCCACGCCCTGTCGACGCGCCTTGCTGAACAGGATCAACGCCAGCTCGGCAGTGGCCAGTGCATCTGCGCTGGCGTGATGGCGTTGCAGAACTTGAAGTCCGAAATGGCTGCACCAGTCATCCAGACCGTTTTGTCTGGGTCGGTTGTCGGGGCAAAGCATGGGTGCGACTTCGGCGATGTCGATGAATGGATGGCGCAGCTTGTAGCCTAGCGTCTGTTTTAACGCGCGGGTGAGCATGCGCTGATCGAAACCGGCGTGGAATGCCAGAATCGGGCTGTCTCCAATGAACTCCATCAAATCCAGAAGCGCTTCGGCTGGGTCTTCGCCCGCTTCGAGCTCGCTTGGCGCAATCCCGTGGATCAGCACGCTTTCGCTGACCTTTTGCGCCCGGCGCAACAGCGTCGACTCGTACTGGTCCCCCAGTTGGATGCCGCCTCGCTCGATAACCACCGCGCCAATGGAAAGGACGATATCGCGGCGCATGTCGAGACCGCTGGTTTCGAGATCAAGCACCACCATACGCTGCACGTCGAGCGGACAAAGGTCCAGGGCAGCAGGCGGCGCAAGCTGATCACGCCGTTGCAGTTGTTCGAGTTCGAGGATAGGGCCGCGACGTTTGAACCAGGGCATATTCATAACTGGTAGCGGACCGCCAGACTGCTCTGTAGGCGCTGGGCTTGGCGAAAGGATTCGCGCAGGATACGCCGATCCAGATGATTGAGGGTGTCCGGGTCGAGCCGGTTCGAGTAAGGCCTTCCCTCGCGTGCTTGCTGCTGGTGCTGTTGCATGCGGGTCTGCTGGATGAAATGGTAGGCCTCTTCATAGGCAGCACCATCCTTTCCGTCGATGACATCTTTTTCGACCAGTTGGCGCAATCGATCCAACGTATTGCACGCTGTGATGCCGTGGCCCAGCGCCAGCAGCCGCGCCCCGTCTACGAAGGGGGTCAGGCCCTGCACTTTGAGATCCAGGGTCGCCTTGCCGTCGCCTTTGCGGGTCACCACGAAATCGCGAAAACGTCCTACGGGCGGGCGATGACGTAGCGCATTTTCCGCCATCATGCGCTGGAACAACCGACTGTCGCCGACCTCCTCAAGCATGTTGCTACGCAACTGCTCGCACCCCTCGCTGGGACCCCAGATCGCGCGCAGGTCGAAATAAATGGTGCTGCTGAGCAGATTTTCCGGTGTCGATTCCCGAATGAAGGCGCTGAAGCGCCGCTGCCATTCGAGTCGTGAAAGGCACAGCTGCGGGTTGCTGGCCATGATGTTGCCCTTGCACAGGGTGAAGCCACAGGTGTCCAGATCGTGGTTGATGCGCTCTGCAAGCGGCAGCAGGCGGCCCCGGATAGAGGCGGCTTCGGCTGCGTCAGCGGCTTCGAAGAGCATGCCGTTGTCCTGATCGGTATGCAGGGTCTGCTCGCGGCGCCCTTCACTGCCGAAGCACAGCCAGGTGAAAGGAATGCCGGGGTCGCCGAGCAATTCGATGGCCAGTTCGATCACGCGGCAAACCGTATGGTCGTTGAGCAGCGTGATGATGTGTGTGATCTGCGTAGAGGAGGCGCCGTGCGCCAGCATATTGTCGACCAACTGCAAGATCCGGCTGCGGATGATCACCAGCGTCTCGACGCTGTCGGCGTGCGAAATCGCCTGCGCCAGATGAACCAGGTCGACGCGCTGCAGCGAGAACAGATCGCGCTCGGAAATCACCCCGCTCAGCAGGCCTTTATCGACAACGCAGACGTGAGCGATGTGACGCTCGGTCATGGCGATGGCGGCATCGAAGGCGGTTGCATCCGGCGGAAGGTGGAATGGATCCTGCGTCATGAATTCGGCAATCGGGGCAGAGAGGTCGGTCGTACCGGTGCCGATCACCCGGCGCAGATCGCGCAAGGTGAAGATGCCTTGCGGGTGAAATTCGAGGTCGGTAATTACCACGCTGCCGGTGTTGTTTTCGTGCATCAGGGCCACCGCATCGGCCAGTGGCATCGATGGCAGGCAAGAGACCGGATGGTGCAAAGCGAGCTCGCCGATGCGCGTCTCCAGCGAGTATTGCTCGCCCAAGCTCTCCACCGCGCGCATCTGCGCCTGCTGATTGACCAAGTCGAGCAGGCTGCTGACGCCGCGCATGGCGAAGTCACGAAATGCCGCGGATTTGGAGACCAGTTTGACGAAGGCGGGCTTGTTTAGCAGAAAACAGAAGGTGTCTTCGGCGGCGAAGTGCCCGGTGCGGGTGGCACGCTCGCCCATCAAGGCGGCCATCGGAAAGCATTCGCCGACGATCACCTCGAAGGTTGTGTCGGTGCCGCGCTTGCTGGTGTGTGGGCGCTGACCATGAACCCGGCCTTGCTTGATGATGTAGAAGTGTTCGACGACACCGTCATCAGGCGAAATGATGCAATCGCCTTCGCTGTAAAAGCGCAGCTGGCAGTTCTCAACCAGATAAGCCAGATGGCCGGGTTCCATCTGATTGAACGGCGGGTACTTGCGCAGAAACTCCATGGTTCCGTGGATGTTCTGCAGTACGGCGGTTTTGCCTGCCTCGGCGAAAGCATCGGCTTTGCTCATGGTTCGGTTCCATTTTTGCGCCCAATGGTGGGCTGTGGGTCCGGTGGGGCACATTGGACGTAAGTCTAGTCGCGGGCAGGCAGCATCGGGCTGACACGGGTCAGCTGAGCGGGCGGGGTTGTAGCAGGATTTTGCGCGCATAAAAAAACCGCCCCGTAGGGCGGTTTTGGTGGTGCGTTCGATTACGGCAGGGTGAACAGCACCTTGACCGAATCGTTGACTGCGGCGCTGTCGACATAACCGATGGCGTCGGCTTCGGCGGCAACCTTGGCGACCATCGCTGCGTCGTCGGCCACGCTTGGCAGTGGCTGGCCCTTGCCGGTGAAGATCAGCCCGGACCAGTACGACTTGAGCTGCGACTCGTTCTTGTTGGTGACGCCTGAATAGAAAGCCTCTTTGGCGGGAGTCCAGCCGGCTTGGTCGACGCCTTTCATGGACTTGTCTTTGCCCAGGAAGATGTTGGCTACGTCGGACTGCGACGGCGCTTTCGCCGCGCCGGGATTGACGATCACGGCGACCTCGGCCTGAGCCATGGAAACCATGCCGAGCAGGGCTGCGCTGCCGAGAATGCGAAGGGATGTTTTCATCTGGACGCTCCTCAGAATACGAAATCAACGCCGACGGAAACGATGTCGCCGTCGTAGTTGCGGGCAGGGGTGCCACGGGTGCCAGCGCTGAGGTCATACACTGCGTTGTTGAAGACTTCCTGGGCGTTGCGGGTGAACACACCGTCATAACCATTTTTGGTGTCGACGCGCTTGTACTCGCCCTTGACCACGACGGTCGGGGCGGCCTGGTAGTTCAGCCCCAGCGTCCAGGAGGACTGACGACCGCCGTTGTCGTCCAGCTGTGCATAAGTCACGTGCGGCAGGAAATCACCGAAGCGACGGCCACCCATCAAGTAGAAGGAATCGATCGACTCCATGTCGTCGTTCTCGATCATGCGTGAGGTCCATTCGTTGCTGCTGACCCAGACGCCGTTGTCGTACTGGTAGCCGATCGAGGTGAACTTGCCTTTTTCCTTGTCCAGAGTGAGCAGGCTCAGCGGAGTACTAACGCCCGGCGCCACAGTGACCGTACCGTTGATATCCGTCTTGATATCCGCTTCGACATAGCCGACGCGCAGCGTACCGAAATCATTGGTGGCCAGGCTGACGCTGGCGCCGAAAAGGTTGCCGTAGTCAATATCGAACTGCTCGTCATAGGCGTAGTAGTCACGATTCTTGGCCTGACCACCCGCGACCTGGACGGTCACTGAGCCATAGGAAAGCGGCACGGTGTAGACCGCATCAACGCCTTCGTAATTGGTCACCTGGACCTGGCTGTAGACCTCGTCGGGCAGACGCAGCCAAGGGTAGCTGTAGCCGACGTCGAGGCTTTCTGAGTACATGTAAACCGGGCTGCGCAGGCGGCCGGCGCGGAGCATCAGCTGATCGGTGGTCTGCCACGAGAGGTAAGCCCACTCCAGGTTGGCTTTCCACTCATCCTGCTGCGGCTTGGCGGTGGCCTGAACGGTCACGCCGACGGTGTCGGTGATGCCGTAGCTCAGCTGGGCGCCGAACTTGGACAGTTGGTCGCCGCGCCAGGAGTCGTTGGTTTGGCCTTGCACACCATAGCTGCGGCCATCGTCTTCACCACCCAGATGGGTGATACCGACGGTGCCGAAACCATTGAAGCGGTGCTCGCCTTGCTCGAGGGCGAAGGCTTGAGTGGTCGCCAGGCAGACGGCTGCCAGGCCGATAACACGTACTGCGGTCATCAGGGTGCTCCTAAAATCAATTTAAACGCGGAATTGGGCCGTGGCCGCACGCAGGTGATCGCCCGTGCTGACCAGTTGCTCGCCCAGTCGGGCGGTGGCTTCGGCGCCGTTTGCGGTTGCTTTTGCGTCCTGCTGCAACACTTGGGTTTCTTGTTGGATGGAACTCGACAGGCCAATCTGCTCTTGAGTGAACTGGGCGATCCCGGCGTTGAGTTCGTCGATCTGGTTGACGGTGCGGGCGATGGTCTCGAGCAGTTGGGTCGCTTCCACCGAGCGCTCGATGCTGGCGCGTGATTTCTCGCCATTGCTGTTCATCACGTTGAGCACCGTGTTGGCGCTGCTTTGCAGACGCTGGATGATCTGCTGAATCTCTGCCGTCGAAGCTGCGGTTTTCTGCGCCAGGTTACGCACCTCGTCAGCCACCACGGCGAAGCCGCGACCCTGTTCACCGGCGCGGGCGGCTTCGATGGCGGCGTTCAGCGCGAGCAGGTTGGTCTGCTCGGCGATGCTGCGGATCACCGTGAGTACGGAGCCGACTTCCTGGGTTTCTTCCTCCAGCTGTTCCATGGCCTTGACCGCGCCCATCACGCTGTCACCCAGATCGCTGATGCCGGTGGACAGGCTGCCGACATGCTCACGTGCCGTGGCGGCCTGGCGCGCAGCGGAGTTGGCTTCGTTGGAAGCCTGCTGCGAACGCTGAGCGACCTCCTGAATGCTGCCGGTCATGGTGAGGATGTCGCGGGTGATGGAGTCGGTGTGGTGCTGCTGCGATTTGGCGTTTTCTTCCGAGCCCTGGGTCAGGTTGTAGAGTTCTTTCGATACCTGGCCGAGCGGGCTGGCCGCCTCGATGATCTGGCGAATCGTGCGCTGCAGCTTGTCGAGAAAGCCATTGAACAGCTCGATCATGGCGCCGATTTCGTCGTTCGATTCGACGTTCACGCGTTGCGTCAGGTCGCCATCGCCGCGTGCAATGGATTGCAGCGAGGCAATCACGCCGCGCACGTTGGCCATCACGCTGCGTATCACCAGCCAGGCGCCGAGACTGACCACCACGATCAGCACTACGCTGAGGATGATGCCCAGGCGTGTGGTGGCTTCGTTGGCTTCACGGGTTTCGGCCAGGGTTTGCTGGAAATCCTGATAGGCACCGGTGCGGAAGTCAGATGCGAGTTTCTGTGCCTGAGCGAGATCGCTGGCCATACGGTCCAGGCTCGGCCGTAGGTCATCGAACGAGGCGCTGCCATCGATCAGCTTCGCTGAAGCATCGAGCGCATTGTCGGCGTAAGTCTTGACTGCATTGCGCCACTCGTTGAGCGCCTGTAGCCGTTGCGGTTGAGCGTTCAGGAGCGTGGCGAGCGCCTGTTGCTGCGAATCGATTTCGCTGAGTACTTGGCGTGCTTCGTCGAGAATGCCCGGCTCGCCCGCTGCCACGGCATTGTTTAGCAGGCCGGGTATACGGGAAAACTGGAAGATCACCGCGTCGGTTTTTTCCAGTGTGGGATAGCTCTGAGTTTCGATGCTGACGAGGCGTGAATCCGTCGCAGAAAGCTGCAGCGAGGTATAGCCGACATAAAGGATCAGCCCGAGCAGGGCGACGGCAGGAACCAGCGACAGCTTCGCGGTTAGCGAGAAATTTTTGAACATGCAACGACTCCACGGCGGGGTGGCGGATACTACGAGAAGGCGACTAATAGCGGAGTGCCATCTATCTGAAATATTGTGACTAGAAGTGGCGTTCTAGTCACGTTATCGGTTGTAACAAACCGAACTTGAGCGCCGCTCAGCTGAAACAAGGCATAAAAAAACCGCCCCGTGGGGCGGTTCAGTCTCAGCTGCAGTGCGGGTTACAGGCCGTTTTTGGCCTTGAACTCGCGGCGGCGGCGATGCAGCACCGGCTCGGTGTAGCCGTTCGGCTGCTTGGTACCTTCAAGGACCAGCTCCAGGGCGGCCTGGAAGGCCACGCTGTTGTCGAAGTCCGGCGCCATTGGGCGGTACAGCGGGTCGCCCTGGTTCTGGCGGTCGACTACCGGCGCCATGCGCTTGAGGCTTTCGACCACCTGATCTTTGGTCACCACGCCGTGGCGCATCCAGTTGGCCACGTGCTGGCTGGAGATGCGCAGGGTGGCGCGGTCTTCCATCAGCGCGATGTCGTTGATGTCCGGCACCTTGGAGCAGCCGACGCCCTGTTCGACCCAGCGAACCATGTAGCCGAGGATGCCCTGCGAGTTGTTGTCCAGCTCGTTGCGCTTCTCTTCCTCGCTCCAGTTGGTGTCTTGCGCCAGCGGGATGGTGAGGATGTCGTCGATGGAGGCCTTCTCGCGCTTGGCCAGTTCGACCTGACGCGCCTGCACGTCGACCTTGTGGTAGTGCATGGCATGAAGGGTGGCAGCGGTCGGCGACGGAACCCAGGCGGTGTTGGCGCCAGCCATGGGGTGACCGATCTTCTGCTCGAGCATCGCGGCCATCAGGTCAGGCATGGCCCACATGCCCTTGCCGATCTGCGCCTTGCCCTGCAGGCCGCAGGCGAGGCCCACGTCGACGTTATTGTTCTCGTAGGCGCTGATCCACTTCTCGGATTTCATGGCGGCCTTGCGTACTACCGGGCCGGCTTCCATGGAGGTGTGGATCTCGTCGCCGGTGCGGTCGAGGAAGCCGGTGTTGATGAACACCACACGCTCACGCGCTTCCTTGATGCAAGCCTTGAGGTTGATCGTGGTGCGACGCTCCTCGTCCATGATGCCGACTTTCAGGGTGTTGCGCGGCAGACCGAGGACGTCCTCGACGCGGCCGAACAGTTCGGTGGCGAAGGCCACTTCTTCCGGGCCGTGCATCTTCGGCTTGACGATGTACATCGATCCGGTGCGGGTGTTCTTGCGGCTGGTGTCGCCCTTGAGGTTATGAATCGCGGCCAGGCTGGTGAACAGACCGTCCATGATGCCTTCGGGGACTTCGTTGCCGTCCTTGTCGAGGATGGCGTCGTTGGTCATCAGGTGACCGACGTTGCGGATGAACAGCAGCGAGCGGCCGTGCAGGGTCAGCTCACCGTTGCCGTCGGCCTGGGTGTAGACGCGGTCCGGGTTCATGGCGCGGGTGATGCGCTTGCCGCCCTTGTCCAGTTCCTCGGCCAGATCGCCCTTCATCAGGCCGAGCCAGTTGCGGTAGACGATGGTCTTGTCATCGGCATCGACCGCAGCAATCGAGTCTTCGCAGTCCATGATGGTCGTCAGTGCCGACTCCATCAGAACGTCCTTCACGCCGGCTGCATCGGTCTGGCCGATGGGGCTGGACGGATCGATCTGGATTTCGAAGTGGATGCCGTTGTGCTTGAGCAGCACGGCGATCGGTGCGTTGGCGTCGCCCTGGAAGCCGCGCAGTTGCGCTGGGTTCTGCAGGCCGGTGGTGCTGCCATCCTTCAACGAGACGACCAGTTTGCCAGCATCGATGCGGTAACCAGTGGAGTCGGCATGCGAGCCCGTTTCCAACGGAGCGGCTTCGTCGAGGAAGGCGCGGGCATAGGCGATGACCTTGTTGCCGCGGACTTCGTTGTAGCCGGGGCCTTTGCTGGCGCCGTCTTCTTCGGGGATCACATCGGTGCCGTAGAGCGCGTCATACAGCGAGCCCCAGCGCGCATTGGCGGCGTTAAGGGCGAAGCGCGCATTCATGATCGGCACCACCAGCTGCGGGCCGGCCATGCTGGCGATTTCTTCGTCAACGTTCTGGGTAGTGGCCTGGAAGTCTTCGGCTTCCGGCAGCAGGTAGCCGATTTCCTGCAGGAAGGCTTTGTAGGCCGCGGCATCGTGGGCCTGACCGGCACGCGCCTGGTGCCAGGCGTCGATCTGGGCTTGCAGGTCGTCACGCTTGGCTAGCAGCGCGCGATTCTTTGGCGCCAGGTCATGGATGACGCTGGAAGCGCCGGCCCAGAAGGCATCGGCATCAACGCCGGTACCAGGAATCGCTTCGTTGTTCACGAAGTCGTACAGGACTTTGGCGACCTGCAGGCCACCGACTTGAACGCGCTCAGTCATTACTCGCCTCACTTGGTTCTTCTTCAAATCCGTCGGACAGTTTCTTCTTGTAGTCCGGGTCGACGGATACTACATGAAGCCGTTCGGAAAATCAGTCCGCCACACGGCGCAAGCTCAAGGCCCTGGATGTCGCTCATCCGGCAGTCGGCACGCTGCGTACCGGCCTCTTTAATACGGCGTTGGCGACGTTTGTTCTATACCTATGGAGTCGCACGCCACGGGAGCGGTCCATTACTCTCAGCAGTCGTACGGCCAACGCCGCTTGCCGTAGTTCTCTATTAAAGGAGCCACAGATGGATCATCTCGTTCTTACCGTGATTGCCGAGGACCAGCCGGGGCTGGTCGAATGCCTGGCCAAGTGCATCGCCGAACATGGGGGCAACTGGCTGGAGAGCCGCATGTCGCGTATGGCGGGCCAGTTCGCCGGAATTCTGCGGGTCGCGGTGCCGGCTCAGGCTCACGCTGATCTCAGCGAGGCCCTGCAGCAGCTTGAGCAACATGGTATCCGGGTACTCGTTGCGCAAAGCGGCGCGGAGCCAGAACGGCGCTGGCAGATGATTCAGCTGCAACTGGTGGGCAACGACCGCGCGGGCATCGTCCGTGATATCACCCAGTTGCTTGCCCGCCACGGCGTCAATCTGGAAAGCCTGGACACCGACGTGCTGCCAGCACCGATGTCCAGCGAGCTGTTGTTCCGGGCCGAGGCACGGTTGGCAGTGCCGAGCGAGCTGTCTCTGGACGAGCTGCAGGAGCACCTGGAAACGCTGGCCGACGACCTGATGGTGGAGTTGAAACTGCAGCCTGCCGATTGACTTGCCGTTAGCGCATGGCGCCTTTACGCATCACGCGCCAGGCGTCGTAGCTGTACACGGCGAGTCCCGCCCATATGCAGACAAAGGCCAGCTGGCGATCGGCCGGGAAGGGCTCATCGAACACCCATACCGCGAGCAGCAGCAGCAACGTGGGCGTGATGTACTGCAGGAAGCCCAGGGTCGAGTAGGGCAGATGCCTGGCCGCTGCGTTGAAGCACAGCAGCGGAAGCAGCGTGACCGGCCCGGCAGCCACCAGCCACAGCGCCTGCGGCTCGGTCCAGAACGACCATTCAGTGCTTGGGCCAGTGCCGAAGAAAAACAGCCAGCCCAGCGCGATCGGCAACAGCAGCCAGGTTTCCACCACCAAGCCCGGCAGGGCGGCGACCGGCGCCTGCTTGCGCAACAGGCCATAGCTGCCAAAGCTCAACGCCAGCGCGATCGACACCCAGGGAAAGTCGCCGAGGGTGATCAACTGCAGCAGCACGCCGACAGCCGCCATCGCCACGGCCAACCATTGCAGCGGGCGCAGGCGCTCGCGCAACACGATCAGCCCCAGCAGCACATTGACCAGCGGATTGATGTAGTAACCCAGGCTTGCCTCGAGCATGTGATCGTGGTTCACCGCCCAGACGTAGATCAGCCAGTTGCTGGCGATCAGCACGCTGGAAATCATCAGCACACCGATCCGCCGCGGATGGGCAAGCAACTCCTGCCACCAGCCCGCGTGGCGCCAGAGGCTCAGCACCAGCGTGCCGAACAGCGCCGACCAGATGGCCCGCTGAGTGACGATTTCCAGCGCGGCGTACTGCTCGATGGACTTGAAGTAGAGCGGGAACAGGCCCCAGATGGAAAAGGTCATCAGACCCAGTAGGTAACCCTTGCGCAGATCGGCGGTGGCCATGGCTGTCCTGAAAGCGGGGCGGCGGAGAGCCGGCCATTTTGCGCTCTGGTGCAGGCATTTGTCTGCTGCGCAGACCGTCCCGGGTGCGTTCCGGAAGCATTCGCAAACACCCGAGGTTGAACGCGCCCGCCTGCAGCCCGTCTCAAAGTGGACGACTCGGGGTCGCCGCTGCGACTCGACAGCCACACGAGGTGTTCGATGAAACTGCAGAACAAGGTCGCCCTGGTTACCGGCAGCACCCAGGGCATCGGCCGCGGCATAGCCATACGCCTGGCGAAGGAAGGCGCCGACCTGGTTATCAATGGACGACATGACGACGACCAGGCGCGCGAAACACTCGAGCAGGTGCGGGCCCAAGGGCATCGGGTCTGTTTTATCGCCGCGGATGTTTCAGAACCTGCCAATTGCTATCGGCTGGTTGAGCAGGCCGTCGAGCAGATGGGCCGCCTGGACATTCTGGTCAATAACGCTGGGGTGCAGAAACACGACGCCTTTCTCGATGTGAGCGAGGCGGACTACAACCAGGTGCTGAACGTCAATCTGCGCGGCCCGTTCTTCCTGTCCCAAGCGTTTGCCCGCCACCTGCGCGACACCGGGCGAGGCGGGCGGATCATCAACAACAGCTCGGTTCACGAGGAGCTGCCATTTCCCAATTTCAGTGCCTACTGCTCCAGCAAGGGCGGTCTGAAGATGCTGACGCGCAACCTGGCGATCGAACTGGCACCGCTGGGGATCACCGTCAACAACGTCGCGCCCGGCGCGATCGAGACGCCAATCAATCAGACGCTGATGAACGAACCGGAAAAACTCGCCGGGCTGCTTGAGAACATCCCGGCCAAGCGTTTGGGGCAGCCGCACGATGTGGCGGGTGCAGTGGCCTTTCTCGCCTCGGACGACGCCGACTACGTCACCGGCACTACACTGGTGATAGATGGTGGACTGCTATGGAATTACAGCGAGCAATGACCGATATCCCTTCGAGCGACTTCGATTACGACACTCGTGCGGTTTCGGCCGCCGATACCCTGACCCCCGCGGACCGGTACCAGGAACTGTTCGTGGCGGTGCAGATGCAGCGGGTGTTTGCTGACAGCAAGACCTTCGTCGACTGCGCCCCGCGACAGCATCCGGAGCGCATTCTCGAAGCCTATCGGGCGCAGAATAGCCAGCCCGGCTTCGATCTACGTGGATTCGTGCTGGAGCACTTCGAGGTCTACCAGCGACAGCCAACCGAGTTCGTCGCCAACCCCGACGATACCCTGGCTGAGCACATCGACCGGCTCTGGCCAGTGCTGACCCGCCACCCGCGCCAGCACCCGGAATTCTCCTCGCTGCTGCCGCTGCCCCACGACTACGTGGTGCCGGGCGGTCGTTTTACCGAGCTGTACTACTGGGACTCCTACTTCACCATGCTCGGCCTGGATGAGAGTGGGCATTGCGAGTTGCTGCGATCAATGGCGGACAATTTCGCCTACCTGATCGATACCTACGGGCATGTGCCCAATGGCAACCGCTCCTATTACCTGAGCCGCTCGCAGCCGCCGGTTTTCGCGTTGATGACCGACCTGTTCGAGGAGTCCGGCGTGCATCGCGCCAACGATTACCTCCCGCAGTTGCGCAAGGAGCACGCGTTCTGGACCGATGGGGACGATCAGTTGCGGCCCGGAGAATCCCATCGTCGCTGCGTTTGTCTGGCCGATGGCAGCGTACTCAATCGCTATTGGGATGAGCGAGACACGCCGCGCGAGGAGTCCTATCTCGAAGACGTCGAAACGGCGCGTTCATCCAGCCGGCCCGCGCATGAGGTCTATCGTGACCTGCGAGCCGGTGCCGAGTCCGGCTGGGATTTCAGTTCGCGCTGGCTGGGTGACCCTCAGCGCCTGTCGAGCATTCGCACCACGCAGATCATTCCGGTGGACCTGAACAGCTTTCTCTACAACCTTGAGCGACAGATCGCCCGTCTCAGCCACGCCAAGGGCCAGCATGACTGTGCCGAGGCGTTCCGTCTGCGTGCCGAAAAGCGTCTGGCTGCGATCGATCATTACCTGTGGAGCGAGCAGCACGGCGCCTATTTCGACTACGACTGGTGCCTGGCAAAACCTAGGGACAACCTTACCGCTGCCACCCTGACGCCGCTGTTCGTCAAGCTTGCCAGTGCCGAGCAGGCGGCCCGGGTGGCTGAAGTGGTTCGCGAACGGCTGCTCGCCCCCGGCGGACTGTCCACCACCGAGGTCGGCGGCAGTGGTGAGCAGTGGGACCGCCCGAACGGCTGGGCGCCGCTGCAATGGATGGGCATCCGTGGGCTGCAACACTATGGTCACGATGCACTGGCACTGCAGATCGAAGAGCGCTGGCTGAAGATCGTCTCGCTGCTGTTTGAAAGCGAGAGCAAGCTGGTGGAGAAGTACGTGCTGCGGCCCTGCACCGAGCACGCCGGCGGCGGTGAGTATCCATTGCAGGATGGCTTCGGCTGGACCAATGGCGTGACCCGTAAACTGATGCAGGCCGACCCGTCCCATGAAGCCCACCGTTGCCGAGCCGGCCGCTGCCGGGTGGAGTGAGCAGGCCGGACAGCTGCTGCGACTGTGGCGGGCCGGCAGGCCTGCCATTTGCGAGCAAGCGCGCGCTCTACTCGGCGAGGCGGTAGATGCCTTTTGTAGGAGCGAGCTTGCTCGTGAGGCGTTCGGAGATACCGCTGGCTTAGTTATCCGCTTGCCAGAGTGCGTCTGCCAGCTGCGAAAGTTAGCGATTCATCGCCGATACGGGCTTGGCAACGCGCCTTCCAGATTCAGGGTGCCTTTTTCGATGAACCGCTGAGTGCCGAACGTCCTCCCGCCCGCTAGTTTCCCGCGCAGCACATAGGGCACTTCATCCATGCCGATGTGCTCAGCCAGACCCAGCGCTTGCCGCGCGGCAGAGAATGCCGAGATGGTCATCGGCACGCTCAATACGGTTTCGCCGAAGCGTGGGATGGTGCCGCTTGCGTCGCTGACGCCGCTGGCCAGGTTGCGTCCGTTGATTTCCAGCTCCAGCGCTACGCCGTCGTAATCCAGCGGGCGGTCGTTGGGATTCTGCACCCGTAGTTTCACCGCCATGCGCAGCTCCAGCCCTTCCCCGGGCAGCGGTTGGATGCCGGCCACCTGTACGTTGAGCGGGTCGTGGTCGAAGAAAGCCGCGCAGGCAGTGAGCGTCAGTGCCAGCAGGCAGACCGACAGCAGGCGAACAACGGGTACGGCTGAGCGCAGGGGCATATAAGGTCTCTACTCATTTTTCTTGGTGAGGTTGCCCAGGCCTTGGAGCAGCTCCATAGGCAGCGGGAAGACGATGGTCGAATTCTTGTCGCCAGCGATGTTGCTCAGCGTCTGCATGTAGCGCAGTTGCATGGCGCCGGGTTGGCGCCCGAGCATTTCGGCGGCCTGCATGAGTTTTTCCGAGGCCTGCAGCTCGCCTTCTGCATGAATGACCTTGGCGCGACGCTCGCGTTCCGCCTCGGCCTGCCGGGCGATGGCGCGGATCATCGATTCGTCGAGGTCCACATGCTTGATTTCGACGTTGGCGACCTTGATGCCCCAGGCGTCTGTCTGCGCGTCGAGCACTTGCTGAATGTCGTTATTGAGCTGCTCGCGTTCGGCCAGCATGTCGTCCAGATCGTGCTTGCCGAGCACCGCACGCAGCGTCGTCTGCGCCAGCTGGCTGGTGGCCGAGTGGTAGTCCTCGACCTGGATGATCGCCTTTTCAGCGTCCAGTACGCGGTAGTAGACCACCGCATTGACCTTCACCGAGACGTTGTCGCGCGAGATTACGTCCTGGGTTGGAACGTCCAGGACCAAGGTGCGCAGGTCGACCCGGACCATCTGCTGGATGCCGGGAATGATCAGGATCAGCCCCGGCCCCTTGACCTTCCAGAAGCGGCCCAGCTGAAACACCACGCCGCGCTCGTATTCGCGCAAGATGCGGAACGTCGAAGCCAGCAGTGCAATCACCAGCACCGCGACGACGATAAAACTCATTTCAAGACCCATGCTTCACCTCTTCTCGGTTGACGGCCTGTCGGCCGCAGTCACATCCAGTTGCAAGCCATGCCGCGCCACCACGCGGACCTGCTGGCCCACCTGCAGTGGCCCGGTCCCATGCACCTGCCAGTGTTCACCGTGCAGCTGCACCCAACCGGTGCCCGGGTCATCTGGCTTGATGCCGGTAATCTGAGTCAGGGTGCCGATCAGGTCGGCATCGCCGCTGACTATCGGTCGCCGCCGGGCTTTCAGCGCCATGCTGACGATGCCAAAGACCAGCAACGCGCTGATGACAGCAAGCGTGCCGATCAGCGCTAGCGGGATGCCGAAGCCCGGCACTTCGGTGTCGATCAGAATCACCGCGCCGGTGACGAAGGCGGCCACGCCGCCGAGGCCGAGCACGCCGAAGCTGGGAACGAAGGCCTCGGCGACCATGAACGCCAGGCCCAGCAGGATCAGCGCGACGCCCGCGTAGTTGACCGGCAGCATCTGCAGCGAAAACATCGCCAGCAGCAGGCAGATTCCGCCGATGACGCCGCCACCACCGGTGCCCGGGTTGGAAAATTCGAAGACCAGTCCATAGATGCCGATCATCATCAGGATCAGTGCCACGCTGGGATTGGTGATCACGGCCAGCAGGCGCACCCGCCAGTCCGGGTCATGGCGCTCGAGAGCGGCGTCTGCAGTCTGCAGCGTGCGCGTGCCTGCGCGGGTCTCGACCGTCTTGCCATTCAGCTGGGTCAGCAGGTCATCGAGATCGCTGGCCAGGTAGTCGACCACGTTCTGCTCCAGCGCCTCGGCTGCCGAGAGGCTGACGGCCTCTCGTACCGCCCGCTCGGCCCATTCGGCATTGCGCTCGCGCAGTTGCGCCAGACCACGAATGTACGCTGCTGCGTCGTTGACCTGTTTGCGGCTCATGGCGTCGCCGCTGTTTTCATTTCCCTTCTCGGCATCCGGCGAAGGCACCGGTTGGCCCCCACCGCCTCCGATCTGCACCGGAGTCGCGGCGCCCAGGTTGGTGCCGGGGGTCATGGCGGCGATGTGGCTGGCGTAGAGCAGGTAGGTGCCGGCGCTGGCCGCCCGCGAGCCGCTGGGCGTGACATAGGTGGCTATAGGCACCGGGCTGGCGAGGATCTTCTTGATCATGGCGCGCATCGAGCTATCCAGCCCGCCGGGCGTGTCCAGCTCCAGCACCAGCAGTTGCGCATCAGCCTCCTGCGCCCTTTGGATGCCGCGGATGACGTAGTCGGCGCTGGCCGGGCCGATAATCCCGTCTACTCGCAGCACCATGACCGGGTCGGCCGCATGTGCAGCGCTGGCGAAGGCCAGCAGCACGCCAAGCAGCCAGGCGAATCGATGAGTGAAGCGACGATGCATTAGCTGTGACTCCCAGGTCGACGGCAAACCGGTGATTGATCGAGGCAGTCCTCGGAGGATAGTCCAGCCGGCCGCAGGTTCCTCTCCATCGTGCGGGGTCTTGCTCAGGTCATCGGTCAATCGTGCTGGCACATGAACTCTGCGCGGTAGGTGAGCCTCACAACCTAACAAGGCTGAACAAAGGGGCTCGACGGCGCAGCGCTCCGTTGCGTGATGCTCCGCTCCTGAGGAGATTTCCATGCGCGTTCATCATCTCAATTGCGGCTGTATGTGCCCGGTCGGCGGCAAGCTGTTCGACGGCTTCAGCAGTGGGCTCACTGCCAGCCTGGTCTGTCATTGCCTGTTGATCGAGACCGATGGGCATGGGCTGGTGCTGGTCGATACCGGCTTTGGCAGCTGCGATGTGCTGGAGCCACGCAAGCGACTCAGTTCGTTCTTCATTGCCTTCAACAACATCAAGTTCGAGCGTCGCTTCACGGCGCTGGAGCAGGTTCGGCAGTTGGGTTTCAGCCCGGATGACGTGCAGCACATCGTGCTCACGCATCTGGATTTCGACCATGCCGGTGGGCTCGCGGACTTTCCCAATGCCCAGGTGCACGTGCTTCAGCGCGAGATGGACGCGGCACGCTCGACTCACAGCTTCCTCGGCCACCGCCGCTATCGCCACCAGCAATGGGATGAGGTGCGCCACTGGCAGTTCTACGAGCCGGGCGGGGACACCTGGTTCGGTTTTCAGGCGGTACGGGAACTACGTGGCCTTCCGCCGGAGATCCTGCTGATCCCGCTCACCGGGCACACCCATGGCCACGCCGGTGTCGCGCTGGATACCGGCCACGGTTGGCTGCTGCACGCCGGTGACGCCTATTTCTACCGCGATGAAGTCGGCCAGACCGAACGTCACTGCACACCGGGGCTGCGCTTTTATCAGCGCATGATGGAGACCGATCGCACGGCGCGCCTGGCAAACCAGCATCGGCTCTGGACCCTGTCGCTGGAGCACAAGGACGAGGTGACGCTGTTCTGCAGTCATGATGCCAAGGAGCTTGAACGCATGCGGGCGAGGTCGGTTTGATGGGGCAGCCAGAGGATGATCGCGTCGGCGGCGCGGTGCGCACCATGATGGGCTACGTGAGGTGGGTCGGTTTGGTAGCCTGTTCGCTGGCGGCGTTGGGCTACGCAGTGATCGGCAACTTCAACATGACCGGGCTGATGCTGGCGCTGGCCGTGCTGTCGTGGATCAACATCCGGCGCAAGCGCAACAGGCCCGAACCACCAAGGCACCGTTAGCGGCACTGGCTCGGGAATCCGGTTGTCATGTTCGACCTTTCGCGTATGGCGACGGGCTTGATGTATCTGCGATAGTCCGCTGGCTGAAGCGATACTGCTCGGCGTTGCGCGCGGCTCACAAGGCAGGCGGCATCTGCGCATTCAGCTGACCCAATTCCACGGCCAGCCGCGTTCTCTCTCTCGTGCACCCCGTTGGGTGCCCCTGGCGACTCAAACGGTCGCTACCGGATGCTTGAAATCACTGCCGTCTCGGTTGTGGTTGTTCCGTCGAACTCCCAGGTCCTGTGGCCCTGCCAGCCCCCTGATTCCCGCCGGAAAGGAACCCCTCTCCGGCGATTCGGTCGATTCACAGTAAGCCAATTGGCCAAAACCAGACTGAGGGGGAACCACAATGGACCTGATTCGCATCATCATCGCTATATTGCTGCCGCCGCTAGGGGTGTTCCTGCAAGTTGGCCTGGGTGGCGCCTTCTGGCTGAATATTCTGCTGACGCTGTTGGGCTACATTCCCGGCATCATCCACGCAGTCTGGATCATCGCCCGTCGCTGAGGGTTGATCAGCGAGCAACAGCGCCCGGCCATTCGGCCGGGCTTTTTTGTGCTTGCAAGCGAGGCGGTGTAGAGTCCGCGGTCGACTGCGCGCGTTGTGGCATCTCGCGCGAATCACCAAGAACTTGTCGGGATCGGAGGCGTTCGCTGGTGGCGACGCAGCCGCCCGCGTGGCCGTGGGTCACTGTTGCTCGCACAGTACCCAGGAAGGAACCAGATGGGCGACTCTTTCATCGATCAGAATCACTTCAAGCGAATCCTCAACCGCAACGTGGCGGTGCCCCTCGGTTTCGGTTTCCTCAGCGCGTTTTTCTTCAGCGCCATCGTCTACTTCCTGCTCAACGTCAGTCACTGGGTCGAGCGCTCCGTGGTGGGCGTTGCTTACGCTCACGACATGCTGAAAGTGATGGGTGACCTGGAAGCCTCGATGCGAGGCTATCTGATTGCCGGGGACGATGCTTTTCTCGAACCCTACCGAAACGAACTGCCCGTATTCGAAAGCCAGTTCGACCTGATTGCCGATTACGCCGCCGATGATCCGGTACAGCTGAATCGTGTCGAGCGCCTTGGTCGGCTGCATGAGCAATGGATCGCGTTTTCCGAGGAGGCGATCGCCCGCAGGACTCGGAACGAATCCGTTGTTGAGTATGTGCGCAGTCAGGAAGGGTTGAAGCTGAAGGAAGAACAGCGTCGGCTGCTCAACGAGTTCATTGCCTACGAACGACAAATCCGAGCCGAACGTACCGATACGTCTGAAACGATCACCACCGCGTTGATCGGCGGGTTTCTGCTGTTCAGTCTGATTTTCAGCGGCCTGCTGGTCTATTTCGGGCGGCGCGACCTGATCAGTTTGTCGGACAGCTATTCGGAGTCGCTCCAACAGCAACAGGCGCATGCCGCGGCACTGGAAAAGCAGGCCTGGTATCGAAACGGTCAGACCCAGCTCAGCGAGTCGATGATCGGCGAGCAGGCCTTGCCGACGCTGGGCCAGAACGTGCTTGGTTTCCTGGCGCGCTATCTCGGCGTTGCGGTCGGGGCGCTGTATGTCACCCAGGAAGGCAAACTGCAGCGGGTCGCGGAATTCGGCTGGGATCGGGATCGGTTGCATGCCGGCCGCACTCTTGAGCTGGGCGAGGGATTGGTGGGCCAGGTGGCGTTGGAGCGTCGCGTAATGCAGCTCGACAATGTGCCGCAGGGTTATCTGAACGTGAGTTCGGCGCTGGGCAGCGCCGCCGCCTCGTCCGTACTGCTCTTCCCGGTGGAGGACAGCGGCATGCTCAACGCCGTGCTGGAAGTCGGCTTCTTGCGACCCCTGCGTGACGAGGACAATGAGTTGCTGCGGCGAGTCAGCGAAAATATCGGCTCAGCCATCGAGGCCGCGCGCTATCGCCAGCGGCTGCAGCGCATGCTTGCTGAAACCCAGCAGCTCAACGAGGAGTTACAGGTCCAGCAAGAAGAGCTGCGCGCGGCCAACGAAGAGCTCGAGGAGCAATCCAACGCCTTGCGCGAGTCGCAGGCGCACATGGAAGAGCAGCAGGCCGAGCTGGAGCAGACCAACGAGCAGCTCGCCGAACAGACCCAGGCGCTGGCGCAGCAGCGCGATGAAATGGACCTGAAGAACCATCGCCTGCATGAGGTGCAGCTGATGCTCGAAGAGCGCGCCGATGAGTTGCAGCGCGCCAGTCGTTACAAATCGGAATTCCTCGCCAACATGTCCCACGAGCTGCGCACGCCGCTGAACAGCTCGCTGATTCTGTCTAAATTGCTGGCCGACAATCCGCACGGCAATTTGCAGGAAGACCAGGTGCAGTTCGCGCGCTCGATCTATTCGGCGGGCAACGATCTGCTCAATCTGATCAACGACATTCTGGATATCTCGAAGGTCGAAGCCGGTAAGCTGGATGTCCATCCCGAGCTGTTGATTCTCACCCGACTGGTCGATGGCCTAAAGAGCCTGTTTCTCGCCCAGGCGCTGGAAAAGTCGCTGCAGTTCAATGTCGAGCTGGCCGAGGACTTGCCGCCGAGCCTCTATACCGACCGCCAGCGGCTGGAGCAGATTCTCAAGAACCTGTTGTCCAATGCCTTCAAGTTCACCGAGAAGGGCTCGGTAGAACTTCGGGTGACGCGCCGTGACGACCAACAGATAGCCTTTGCCGTGCGTGATTCCGGAATCGGTATCCCCGCCGACCAGCAGGAAGTCATCTTCGAAGCCTTCCGTCAGGCCGATGGCACCACTAACCGGCGTTATGGCGGCACCGGGCTGGGTCTGTCCATCTCCCGCGAGCTGGCCCAGTTGCTCGGTGGCACCATTGAAGTCAGCAGCGAACCGGGGGCCGGCAGTGTGTTCACATTGATCGTTCCGGAGAACTACAGCGCCCCGGTGGCCGAGCAGGAACCCGAGCCTTTGCCTGAGCCGAAGTCGTTCAATATCCCGGACGCGCCGGCACCGGTTGCGACGCCGATTGCCGCGGCGCCGAGACCGGTGCAGGAGCAGGGCGTGGCGACGCTTACGGACGACCGCGAGCGCTTCCCGTTCGAGCGTTCGGTGCTGGTGATCGAAGACGAGCCGCAATTTGCCGGCATCCTTCGCGATCTGGCCCACGAACTGAAGTACAGCTGTCTGATCGCACAGAACGCTGATCGCGGTTTCGACACGGCTGTGCAGTACCGTCCCGATGCGATCCTGCTGGACATGCGGCTGCCGGACCATTCCGGTCTTACGGTGCTCGAACGGCTCAAGGAAAACCCCATCACACGGCACATTCCAGTGCATATCGTGTCGGTGGAAGACCGCAAGGAAGCTGCGTTGCAGATGGGAGCCATCGGCTACGCCACCAAGCCGACAACCCGTGAGGATCTCAAGGCCGTGTTCGGCCTCTTCGAAGCCAAGCTGGAGCAGAAGGTCAAACGTATCCTGCTGGTCGAAGATGACGCGCGTCAGCGTGAAAGCGTGTCGCGGCTGATCGAGGACGTCGACATCGAGATCACCGCCGTGGAGTTCGGCGAGCAGGCCCTGGAGCTGCTGCGTTCCACTGTGTTCGACTGCATGATCATCGACCTCAAGCTACCGGACATGGACGGCCACGAGCTGCTCGAACGCATGGCGCGTGAAGACATCTGCTCCTTCCCACCGGTCATCGTTTATACCGGACGCAACCTGACCCGCGATGAAGAGGGTGCGCTGCTGAAATACTCGCGCTCGATCATCATCAAGGGCGCACGGTCGCCGGAGCGCCTGCTCGACGAAGTCACGTTGTTCCTGCACAAGGTCGAATCCGATATGCCGCCGGAGCGGCAGAAGATGCTCAAAAGCGTGCGCAGCCGAGAAAAAGCTTTCGAGGGCCGCAAGATCCTAGTGGTCGACGATGACGTGCGTAACGTTTTCGCCTTGACCAGCGCACTGGAGCAGAAGGGCGCGCTGATCGAGATCGCCCGCAACGGTCACGAAGCCATCGCTCAGTTGCAGAATGTCGGCGACATCGATCTGGTGCTGATGGACATCATGATGCCGGAGATGGACGGATTCACCGCCATGCAGGAGATACGCAAGGATCCGCGCTTCGCCAAACTGCCGATCATCGCGGTGACCGCCAAGGCGATGAAAGACGATCAGGATCGCTGCCTGCGGTCGGGTGCCAACGATTACCTGGCCAAGCCCATCGATCTGGATCGCCTGTTCTCGCTGATCCGTGTCTGGCTGCCGAAAGTGGAGCTGCTGTGACATGCCGGACCGCAACCAGGCTATCGAGCTGAAGCTGCTGATCGAAGCGATCTACCTGCGCTACAGCTACGATTTTCGCGACTACTCCAGTGCTTCGCTCAAGCGCCGCGTGCTGCTGGCGCTCAAGCAGATGCACTGCGAGAACATCTCGCAGCTCCAGCGCCGGATTCTCTACGATCCGCAGGCGTTCATGGAGCTGCTGCAGTTTCTCACCATTCCGGTGAGCGAGATGTTCCGCGACCCCAGCTATTACCTGGCGTTGCGCGAGCAAGTGATACCGGTGTTGCGCACCTATCCGTCATTGAAGATCTGGATTGCCGGCTGCAGCACGGGCGAAGAGGTCTACTCGATGGCCATCTTGCTCAAAGAAGAAGGATTGCTTGATCGCACCATCTTGTATGCGACCGACATCAATCCAAGGTCACTCGAACGTGCTCGCCAGGGCATCTTCAACATCGACAACATGCGCCAGTACACCAGTAACTATCAAGGTGCCGGTGGCAAGCACAGCCTGAGCGATTACTATACGGCGGCCTATGACTCGGCAATCATGGATAAGTCCTTGAAAGAAAACATAACGTTCGCCGATCACAGTTTGGCGACCGATAGCGTTTTCGCCGAGACCCAGTTGATTTCCTGCCGCAACGTGCTGATCTACTTCAACAAGCCGCTGCAGAACCGTGCCTTCGGCCTGTTCTACGACTCGCTCTGCCACCGGGGATTTCTCGGTCTTGGCAGCAAGGAAACCGTTGAGTTTTCCGGCTATGCCGAGCAGTTCGAGGCGTTCGACAAGCCGGAAAGGGTGTTCCGCAAACTATGACGCTCACTGCCGCCGAAGCCTTTTCTCAACCGCTCGACCGACCCGTGGATGCCGTGGTGATCGGTGCGTCCGCCGGCGGGTTGGCTGCGCTCAGCGCGTTGGTGACCGGGTTGCCTCGAACCTATCGCTTGCCGCTGCTGATGGTTCAGCACGTGCCGGCAACCGGGCCGACGCAGCTGGTAGAAATCTTCCAACGCAAAACCGATCTGGCGGTAAAGGAAGCGGGCGACAAGGAGCCCATTTGCGGCGGCACGCTCTACTTCGCAGCGCCGGGTTATCACCTGTTGGTCGAGGCGGACATGAGCCTGTCGCTTAGCCAGGATGATGCGATGCATTTCTCCAGGCCCTCAATCGACGTGCTCTTCGAGTCGGCGGCTGATGCCTGGGGCGAGCGTGTCGCCGGGATTCTTCTGACAGGTGCCAACGAGGACGGCGCCGCCGGTCTCGAGGCGATCAAGCAGGCCGGCGGCCTCACTATTGTTCAGGACCCTGGCGAAGCCGAGGTCCCGACCATGCCACGTGCAGCACTCCAGCGCTTCGCGCCGGATTACATTTTGCCCTTGCGCGATATCCATCGACTGTTGCGTGAACTGGAGTGACCCATGCTCGAACACACCGATGAAGCGAAACTGCTGATAGTCGATGATCTACCTGAGAACCTGCTGGCGTTGGATGCGCTGCTGAAAGGCCCAGGCATCCACGTGCATCAGGCTGAGTCGGCTGAGCAGGCGCTCGAGTTGCTGCTACGCCATGAGTTCGCGCTGGCCATACTCGACGTACAGATGCCTGGCATGGACGGCTTTCAGTTGGCCGAACTGATGCGCAGCACCGAGCGCACCAAGCAGATTCCGATCGTCTTCGTCAGCGCTGCCGGACGCGAGCTCAACTACGCATTCAAGGGCTACGAGAGCGGCGCCGTCGACTTCATGCAGAAGCCGCTGGATACCCATGCAGTGCGCAGCAAGGTCAGCGTGTTCGTCGACCTGTATCGCAATCGCAAGCGTCTGGCGCGTCAGCTTGAAGAGCTGGAGCGCAGTCGCCGCGAGCAGGAAGTGTTGCTCGACGAGCTGCGCAGCACCAAGGTCGAGCTAGAGAATGCGGTGCGTATGCGCGATGACTTCATGTCCATCGTTTCCCATGAGCTGAAGACGCCGCTCAACACCCTCATCCTCGAAGTGCAGTTGCGCAAGCTGCAGCTGGGCCGCAAGAACTTTGCTGCGTTCAGCGAGGACAAGCTGCAACAGATGGTCGACAAGGATGAACGGCAGATCCAGAGCCTGATCCGGCTGATCGATGACATGCTCGATGTCTCGCGGATCCGTACCGGCAAACTGTCGATTCGGCCGACGCAGGTGGATCTGGGAAAGCTCGTAGCCAGCGTGGTGGAGAACTTCGCCCCGCAGATGGAAGCGAGTGGTTGCACACTGCTGTTCCAGCGTCCGGAGCCGGTGATCGGCCTTTGGGACGAGTTTCGTATCGAGCAGGTGTTGGCGAACCTGTTGACCAATGCCATGCGTTACGGCGCCGGCCAACCGGTGCAGGTGAATGTCAGTACTACCGCAGCGGGCGCCTGCATCGAGGTGCGCGATCACGGCATCGGTATCAGCCAGAAGAGTCTGGAGCGAATCTTCTGTCAGTTCGAGCGAGCTGAAGGTAGCGAGAGTAGCGCCGGACTTGGGCTCGGGTTGTTCATCGCCGAGCAGATCATCAAGGCGCACAGCGGTCTCATTCAGGTCGAGAGCGAAGAGGGAAAGGGTGCGCTGTTCCGTGTCCTGCTGCCGCTGAACGCCGGAGCCTGAGGCAGCCCCGGGCGAAACTCAGGCCCAGCTCAGTTGCGGCCAGCCCTTGGCCTCCGCTTGCTCGCGCAACAGTGGATCAGGATTCACCACGTGTGGGTGCGCCACTTGCTCGAGCAGCGGCAGATCGTTGATCGAGTCGGAGTAGAAATACGCCCCTTCCAGCGATTCACCCTCAGCCTCAGCCCACTCGCGCAACCGGCTGACTTTGCCTTCTCGGTAGGTGAGTACCCCACGGGTGTTGCCACTGTAGAAACCGTGCTGTTCTTCCAACTGAATCGCCAGCACATCCCCGATGCCGAGTCGGCTGGCCACTGCTTCGACCAGAAAGGCTGCCGAAGCGGAGATCACCAGGATGCGGTCACCTGCCTTGCGGTGCTGAGCGACCTGGCGCATGGCGTCGCTGTAGATCAGCGGCTCGATCACATCTTCAACGAAGGGCTCGACAACATGAGCCACTTCTTCAGCCGTACGGCCCACCAGCGGCGTGAGGCTGAAGGCCATGTAGTCTTCCATCGCCAGCGTGCCGAAGGCGTACTCGGCCATCAGCTCGGCGTCCCTGCGTAGAAAGGATTCCCCGTCCACCCAGCCGATCTTGGCCATCTCGTGCGCCCATAGGCTGGCGCAATCACCATCGATCAAGGTTTCGTCCAGGTCAAAAATTGCCAGTGCCATCAAGCCACCTCGTGAATTGCCGAAGCGTCGATGGTAAGGCTTACCTGGCGGCCGTGGGGATAGAGATCGGCGGCAGAGCGGTTGAGCACGTCCACCATCAGGTCGACGTCGCGCGCTTCGACGCGGTAGCGGATCACATTGCCCAGCAGGCTATGGCTCTTGATGACCGCCGCGATCCCCTCGTTGCTTCCTGATGAATTGACCAGGGCAATAGCTTCCGGTCGGATCGCCACTTTCGAATGGACAGGACGTTGCAACAGTCGTGAGGCGACATCGGCGGCGAGCAGGTTGTAGTTGCCGATAAAGCCAGCGGCGAAGGCACTCACGGGCGCGGTGTACAGGGTCTCGGCATCGGCGCTCTGGACGATCCGTCCGGCGTTCATCAGCAGGATGCGATCAGACAGCGTCAGTGCTTCTTCCTGATCATGGGTGACGAAGATGGTGGTCAGCCCCAATTCCTGCTGAATCGCACGGATCTGTTCACGCAAGTGCTTGCGGATGCGCGCATCCAGGGCCGACAGGGGTTCGTCCAGCAGCAGCAGGCGAGGGCGGGTGACCAGTGAACGCGCCAGAGCCACCCGCTGGCATTGCCCGCCGGAGAGCTGGCTCGGGTAGCGGCGGGCGAAGTCGCCTAGCTCGACCATTTCCAGCACCTCGGCCACCCGACTGGCGCTTTCATCTCTGTCAATCTTCTGCATACGCAGGCCGAAGGAGACGTTCTGTTCCACCGTCATGTTGGGAAACAGTGCGTAACTCTGAAAGACCATGCCGATCTGGCGCTTTTGCGGTGAGATTGGCACTAGATCCTCGCCATCCAGCAGGATCTGACCACCGTCGACCTCGGTCAGACCGGCGATGCAGCGTAGCAGCGTGGACTTGCCACACCCTGAGGGGCCGAGCAATGTAATCAGCTCACCCTTGGCGATCTCGCAATCGATATCGCTGAAGACCTGGGTGTCGCCAAAGGTTTTGTGCAGGTTGCGAACGCAAAGGTAGCTCATGGAGTGTTCCTGTCTCGAATAGCCGCAGCGGTGGCCGGGGCCTGTCGTAAAAAAGGGTTGGCCAGGCGGTGCTCCGTTTCAGCGCCACGCTGCTATTCCGTAAGATGGGCTTCAGCCCGCCGGTCCTTCGGCGGGGCTCTCTCTGGTGGGCTAAAGCCCACCCTACAAAACCCGCTGAGCACGCCTTCCGGTACGCCCGGTGAGTCACTAGGGTGGGCTTCAGCCCACCGAGCAAACTAGCCAGGCCCTCTTGCAAACACTTCCCCTCAGGGCTTTTCCCGATTCAACCGGGTCGCCGCCCAGGTGAATACCAGTACGAAGAAGAAGTAGGAGATCACCAGCGCACTGTTGAAATGGCCGCTGCTGTTTTTCATGTTGTTCAGATAGACCTGCAAGGTTTCGTAGCGGGTGCCGACCAGCAGGTTGGCAAAGACGAACTCGCCGAACAGAAACGAAAACGACAGGAACAGCGACACCATCAGCCCCTTGCGCAGGTTCGGCAGCACCACCAGAAACGCCGCTTTCCAGGTGCTGGCGCCGAGCAGGTGGGCCGCATCCATCAGATCGCGCAGGTTGATCGCCTGGAGGTTATTGCTGATTGCGCGATACATGAACGGCAGCGCAATGGTGAAGTAGGCGCCAATGAGGATCCAGGGCGTGCCGACCATCGCCAGCGGCCCCGAGCCGTAGAGTTGCAGCAGGCCGACCGAAGACACCACCGGCGGCACGGCAAACGGCAGCAGGATCAGGATGTTCATCAGCCCGTCGAGCTTGGGAAAGTGGTAATGCACCACGAACAGCAGCGGCAGGATCAGCACCACCGCCAGGGCCAATGCCCCGAGGCAGACCAGCAAGGACTGGGCGAATGCGCGTAGGAAGCGCTCTTCACTCCAGAGCTGCAGATACCAGTCAATCGTCAGTCCGTCCGGCAGGATGGTCGCCGACCAGCTGCTGGAGATCGAGTAGAGAAAGGTCGCTGCTAGGGGAAGCAGCAGGATGAGAAAAAGCAGCCAGACCACCATGCGGTGGTACAGCGCACCGCGTTTGGCTTCAGCGGCCCGCATGGTAGCTCCTCCTGAGCAGCAGCTGATGCGCCACGGTGATGACGCCCATCAACCCAACCAACACCATCGCCAATGCGCTGGCCATGTTCGGATCGAGGGAAATGTCGCCGGAAATCATCGCCGCGATGCGGATTGGCAACACGTTGAAGTTGCCGGTGGTGAGGTAGTAAACCGTGGCATAGGCTCCCAGCGCATTGGCCAGCAGGATGACGAAGGTGCCCAGCAGCGCCGGCGTCAGTACTGGTAGGCCGATATAACGCCAGTAGCTCCAAGTGCCCGCACCCAGCAACGAGGCTGACTCGCGCCAATCCTCGCGCAGTGCATCGAAGGCGGGGTAGAGCAGCAGCACGCCCAGCGGGATCTGAAAATAGGTATAGAGCACGATCAGGCCGGTCTTGGAGTAGAGATTGAAGTCCTCGATGATGCCGGCCTGCTTGAGCAGGATCGTCAGCGCCCCGTTGAAGCCGAGCAGAATGACGAAGGCGAACGCGAGCGGTACCCCGGCGAAGTTGCTGGTCATGTTGGAAAAGGCCATGACGAAGTCGCGCAACTTCGAATCGACCTGGCGCAGCGAGTAGCTGCCAAGGATGGCGATGACGATGCCAAACAGGCTGGACCAGAAGGCGATCTGCAGGCTGTGCTTAATAGCCTGTAGATAGAACTTGGAGCCGAAGACTTTCTCGAAATTGGCCAGGCTCCAGCCGTCCGCCGTGTTCAGGCTGTTGAGCGTGACCCACAGCAGCGGAGCAATTTGAAAGGCGAAAAAGAATACGGCAAACGGCAGCAGGCAGAGCAGCGCCAGCCATTTGCCGCGCGGCGCGCGGCGGTTTGCGACTCTAGGCACAGCACCGTCTCGAATGGCGGCGGTCTTGAGATTGTCTTCAAGCGGCGCGCTCATTTCAGCAGGTCCTGGCACAGTGGTTTGTCATGGGCCACGCCGAGCAACTCGCATAGTGTGCCGCACAACTCGGTCTGGTTCGGCCGTGCGCCTGGGTCGAGGCTGAATGCTGAACCCAGAACGAACAGTGGCACCTCGCGCTCTTCGGACAATAGGCCGTTGTGGGAGCGGTCGTTATTCATGCCGTGATCGGCCGTCACCAACACTTGGTAACCATCGTCCAGCCAGCGCTGCAGGTGGTCGGCGAGGAGGATATCGGCGCGGCGCGCGGCGTTGCGGTACTGGGACGAGTCCAGACCGTGCTTGTGGCCGGCGTCGTCGATGTTCATCGGATGCACCAGCAGGAAGTCGGGACTGAGCCGCAGCCGCAGGCTTTCCGCGTCAGCAAACAGATGCGAGTCCGGGTAGTGATCCTCGTAATAGAAGTGACCATGCTGGATCGGCAATTCGGGCGTTTCGCTATGACGATCACGTGCTGCCACGAAGGGCGCGCGGTTGTAGAGCTCGCTGACCCAGTGATAGGCCGCAGCCGCTGTACTCAAACCAGCGTCGCGGGCGTAATGGAAGATGCTGCGCTCGGTGGATAGCCGCACCACGTCGTTATGCACTACGCCACTGTCGATTGGTGTCACGCCGGTCAGGATGCATTCATAAAGGGGGCGAGACAGCGCGGGTAATTCACATTCCAAGCGGTACAGCGCTCCCCGGCCGGCCACGCAATAGGCCTGCAGATGACCGAGCGCGTGCTCCGCGACCTGATAGCTGAGGCCGTCGAGCACAACGAGGATGGCTTTGCCCATGGGACTTTTCCTTATCAGCAGTGGGCCGTAGGGTGGGCCGGCCGGCGCTCCACTTCAGCCCACCGTTTCTTCTGCGGGACTTTCTCTGGTGGGCTAAAGCCCACCCTACAAAAACCCGACCCAACCCGTCTTCCGGCACACCTGGTGCGCGTCGTAGGGTGGGCTTCAGCCCACCGCCTGCGTGCTGGCAGGCTGAAGTGGGGCGCCGCTCACCACCTTACGACCCTGTCGGTTGGCAGCCGATCACTCCATTTCGATGATCACGTTTTCCTGCCACTGCTGCGGCAGAGCCTTGGAAGTTGCTTCCCAGGCCTCGGCGTTCTCGATCGGCTTGACCTTGACGTACTGCTCGTTCGGCAGCAGCTTGGCCTGGACCTCGGCGGGCAGTGTCAGGTGCTCGGCGCGGATCGGCCGGGCGTTGCCCTTGGCCAGGTTGATCTGCCCGGCATCGGAGAGGATGTATTCGCGGGCGAGCTTGGCGGCGTTGGGGTGTTTGGCCCACTTGTTGATGATCGTCGTGTAGCCGGAAATCACCGAGCCATCTGACGGAATCACGACCTCGAAGCGGCTGGGGTCGATCTGGTCGCGGTACGACAGGCCATTGAAGTCCCAGACGACACCCACTTCCACTTCGCCGCGCTCCAGTGTCTGGATCGTCGGGTTCGACAGCGACAAGCGGCCCTGCTTGGCGATGTCGGCGAAATAATCCAGGCCCGGCTGGATATTCGTCTCGTCCCCACCATTGGCGATGGCCGCGGCCAGTACGCCATTAACCGCTTGTGCAGCAGCGCTGACATCGCCGATGGCGACTTTGTACTGACCATCCTTCAGCTCGGCCCAGGAGGTCGGCACATCCTTGACCAGCTGTTTATTGACGATAAAGGCGATGGAGCCGGTATAGGCCAGCATCCAGTGCCCGTCCTTGTCCTTGGCCCACTCGGGAATCTGGTCCCATGTAGTGGGCTTATATGGCTGGGTAACACCTTGCTGAACGGCGATCGGCCCGAAGGCCGCGCCGACGTCACCGATGTCGGCCGTGGCGTTGTCTTTTTCGGCTGCGAACTTGGCGATCTCCTGGGCCGAACTCATGTCGGTGTCCATATGCTTGAGACCGTACTTTTGCTCAAGGTCCTGCCAGGTATCCTTCCAGTTGGCCCAGCTGTCCGGCATGCCGACGCTATTGACCTCACCTTCCGCGCGAGCCGCCTCTTCGAGCGCTTTCAGATCCGTTTGTGCAGCGTTCGCCGATGTCGCCAGGGCGATCGCTGATCCCAGTAGTGAAGCCAGCAGCAGTCGTTTCATTCGAAGCTCCTTTCGCAGGTCGGTTGGTCTAGATCAGTTCGATGCAACCAAACTATGGGGTGCAAGTGACAGTTTGATGTCGTTGCCTCCGCCATCGCCGGAACGGGCGACACTGCGACAGGAGTGCCGTAACAAGCCTAGCGCACGCGCAAAACCCTGCCTGAAAAGGCCTGCACAGTTTTTTGTCCGTAGTGCACCGCGTTATCTATACGGTCCGCGGGCTGTTTTTGCCGCTGCATTGTCATGCGACAGTCATCGTTACGCTCTAGCGTTACCCGCCATCAACCGGGAAAAGACGGCAGCCCGTGCCCCGCTTTGGTCCTTGGTATAGTCCAGTGAGAAAAGACGATGCGCGATGAAGTCCCGCGGACGGTGACGGCGATCTGCAGCTCGCTACAGGAGCAGATCCGCCATGGCTTGCTGCAGCCGGGCGGGCAGTTGCCGTCCGAGCGAAAGCTCAGTGAGCTGTTCGCCACCACGCGCATCACGCTACGCGAAGCCTTGGGGCAGCTGGAATCACTCGGCATGATCTATCGCGAAGACCGTCGTGGCTGGTTCGTGTCGCCACCTCGGGTGCTCTACAACCCATTGGTGCGGAGCCATTTTCACGCGATGGTGGGCGAACAGGGCCGTTTGCCTGCTACCGAGGTGCTGTCGGCAAGGCTGCAGCCTGCTACTGCGGAGATTTGTTCGCGCCTGGAGCTTGCGGCGTTATCGAGCGTCATCCAGATCCGCCGCGCACGCCGCATCGACGGCCGCCTTGTACTCTACGTCGAGCACTACCTGAACCCAGTCCACTTTCCCGGCATCCTGAAGTACGACCTGACCTGCTCGCTCACCGAGCTGTACGCCAGCGAATATGGCATCCATTACGGTCGCGTCCGCTTCGACATGGTCCCCACCGCCCTGCACCCGGAAGCCGCATCAACCCTGCGCACCGCCCCCGGTAGCCCAGCCCTGCGCATCACCCGTCTGAACCGCGATCAGCATGAGCGGATCATTGACTGCGACGTGGAGTATTGGCGGCATGATGCGATTCATGTGTGTGTGGAGGTGCCGGAGTAGGGTGATTGAGTTAGAGCTACAACTGCCAGCCATTCCCAGGCGATCATCAGCATTGCCAGGGGCTTTCCATTCGCAGACCTCTATGCCTGTTTCGGTCAGACGATAAGCGAATTTTCCGGAAGTTCGATAGGCTGGCTCCAGGGGGAGCCTGTAGGGATTTGTTCAAGGTACTGCTCACATACAGTCATTCACTCGCATGTGGCACCTGCACAGGGACCAATCGGGCGATTTGTGAAGTGAGCAACATAATGGTATTGGATTCCGAAGCTAGAACTGCAGTACTGAAATGCTCTCTTGTTTGAGGGGCAGTTCTTTTAGTAGTTTGCGGACAAGACTAGCGTGTTTCTCGAAGTTGCGTTTGTCTGAGAATATATAAAATGGCCAATCTACATATTCATTTGAGTGCGGGCTGAGCCAAGATGTCTCAAGACAAATTATTTTCTTAGGCCGGTCCAGGGTAATATTTTTGAACTCACTCCATTGATATTCATACGTATGATGGCTTGTGTGGAATTCTTGAAATTTATTTGAATTTGCCATTGTCAGATAAATCAACCCGATACCGCCAGGCCCGGCGAGTGCTATCCAAAATGTCGATGGATCAAGTGCGATGATGAATAAGACGGCGATCGCAGCTATAACCGTCAGCCATTTCAAGGCAATTATCCAGCCTTTGCCAGGGGCTTTCCATTCGCAGACCTCTATGCCTGTTTCGGTCAGACGATAAGCGAATTTTGTTTTTTGATGAGTTGTGCCATATAAAGCTAAGAAAAAAAGAAGAAAACCTGGCGCAGCAATAAAGATGGTCTCAATTAATGAGAATTTCGCATTTTCGTATAGCAAAAAATAGCTAAAAATTAAAGTCGCGCATAGTATGAAGACAAACATGCTATTGGCAACGGTTGTGTTGTAAGGGCGCGCCTTGATCTTCCAGTCTAGCAATGCAGGTTGATTAGCGTACTTCCACTGATGGTTGTCGGGAAGTTTGATAGGCTGATTCCAGGGAAGAGTTTGTAGAAATCTGTTCAATGTGCTGCTCATAAGCTTAATCAATCACTCGTGTTGGCACCTGCAAGGGGAGTAATCGGGTGCTTTGTGAAGAAAGCACCATATCGGTATCGGGTTCCTTGCTGAAAGCATCGCTCTTCATATCCGCCTCCGAGGATGAGGCGCCTACATCCACGCGGAACATGTAGCCCCGGCCGTTGGCGCTTTCCAGAATCTGCTCCGGGTAGCGAACTTCCAGTTCCAGCACGGGTGGTCGCTGGTAGGCGATCCAGGTTTGCCATAGGCGATGCTGTGTGTCCTTGGGGTAAAGGGTGTCACCGGGCAGCGGCCCATTGGGACGCCGTGCGGGCGGTTGGCCAAATTGTTCGATGGGCGCCCAATGGCCTTCGAGGAATTGGTCGTAGAACCTGTCTGCCATGCCTTGCATCAGGCTGTCGGAAAACCAGCCGCTGTCGACCATGGCTGGCTGCAGCTTCACGGCTGTTCCCGCCAGATCGGACGGCAGTAGGAGCTGTAGCCAGAAGCCGGTATAGATGCGCGGGCCACGATCGTAGTATGGCAAGGTGGAGGCGCGAGCCGCCAGGCTTGGGCGCAGGCAGATTTCTTTCAGGGTGCGCAGCTCGTCTTTGTGATCCTCGTCGCTGTACGTCCAGGAGGGGGATCTGCCCCAACTGCTGCGATACAGCCAAAGCCGCAGACCCTCACGCTTGTACTGGTTCGCGGCCATGCTGGAGATAAGGTAGATCACGCCTAGCAGCGCGATGATGATAGTTACCGGATTGGACATGACCCAGGCAAAACCGAACCAGAAGCCCAGGGCACTGCCGACGAGTTGGACGCCACCTACTGATGACATGAATAGCAGCGCAACCAGTTTCGTGCTTTGAGCATATTTCTCTTCAGAACTGGTCGCATTACTAATGTCTTTGGAAACCTGCCAAGCCTCAACTCCCGCAGCTATAGCGCCGAAAGCGGCCATGCCCATGGTGCGTAACACCAGTTTGCGAGCCAGGGCCGAAAATTCTGTGCTTCCGGCTTTCAGCCAAGTGCTGACCCCTGCTTTGGCCAGTAGTGATGTTCTTGTTCTAAGGGCTCCTTGCATATTCGCCCATTTGTTCCACGCCGGCACCGTCCAGAGTGCCATCAATGCGTTGGCGGTATAGGCGGCGTTGGCCCCTACTGTACGCAGCTCATCCTCACTGAAAATGCCTTCATTCCGTGCTTTATCCAGGCTATTGATGAAGTTCCACACATTCAGACCAGCGACCAGTACGGGCAAGCTGCCGCCGAGCTCCCTGTTCATCCACTGACGGCTGCGGGCTGCGTAGCCCGCCGAACTTTTTGCTTTGAGCTGCAATTGATCTAGAAGCTCTGACTGGCCCAGTGTCGCGAGCCACAAGTTCACTTGGCGGGTTTGTACATTAGTGATTTTTGTCTCGGTGACGACGGTGCCGATTACCTCATTAGGCCTTTGCAGGTTCAGCGTCTCCTGCTTTTGCTGCAGTCCGATCAACTGTATGCGAGCCGAGCGTTTGTCGGGGCCTTTACCTGATAGAGTGAGGGTGCGTTGCAGGCCCTTGATGTCCTTTTCTAGCTGGCCAACCTGCATCTGCCATCTACGATTCTTCTTCGCGAACTCGGCATCCAGAATCAAACGCGTCTGTGTGGAGATTTCCGTTGAAACCAAGACCTGGGTGACGCTGAAGGCAAAGATTCGAACCTTGGGCGCGAACTCCGTGCTCAAAGCAGGTAGCAGAACAAAGGCCATCAGGTTCCAGCTGTCCTTGGCTTTTTGCCCCACCACGGCGCGCAAGGTCTCGAAGGCACGCTTGCCTGGCTCGGAAAGACTCTTGTACAGGTTACTAGCGTGTACGCTCGGCAGATCTAGTACCGATTGCACCTCGTTGGCCCGACTGACTTCACTGGTGGTGTCGGAGAGCCCGCCGTGGGCATGGCCGCTACCGTCGCCCTGCCGCCCCTGGTTGTCGATGGTGCCGTAGGCGGTGAAGTTGGCGGAAATCTTGTCGATCAGTGCGGAAAGCTCGGCGCTGAAATTGAACAGCGCCAGGCCTGCCAGGGTAGTGGGTTTGCCGTACTGCTCGCAGAGCCATTTCTTACCCGTGTCGCTCGCGCCCAACTGCTCATACAGATTGGCCATGGTTTCCAGGAGCTCGGTCGATTGCTGCGGGTGGCAGGGGTCATAGAAAACCTCCTCCGCTTTCGGACTGAGGCATTTCAGCCAGGCGAGCAGATCGCTTTCGCTGCGCTGGATGTGGGCATCTAGGCGCTCCATTTCATCGGAGCAATCTTGTAGGTAAGTCCAGGCCTCGTCGAAGCGAACGTCCTCACGCCAGGTCTTCTTCTGCTGCCATTCGTTTACCAGTGCGCGCCACTCTTTCCCAGAGGGTGGGGCGCCCCAGTTTGTGCGGAACTGTTTTTGAGACTGCTGCACTTGCAGCGACTTGAGCGTCAAGGTCGCGTCACTGCCGCTGTGATTGAGCAGCTGTGCCTCGCTATCGAGCAGGGCGTGAGCATCCTTGATGAATGCCTGCTTGCGGCTTGGGTTGGCTGATACCGATTTGGGAATGAAGGGGTCTAGTTTGACGCCGCAAAGCTCGTGAATAAGGGTGGCGCTATTGGTCTTGTTGGCATGCTGCGTCTCTGCTGCTGCCAGTTCCAACCATCGCCCCTGCAGATTCATGGCTAGGTCGTCGACGATGGCCATTGGATCGTCCAACGCGACAAAAAGAGCGCTGTCCTGATCAGGTACGCTGCCCAGAATAAGGGCTTGGTTTACCGGCTGCTTGCAGGGGCGGGACGTATCGTCTTGGTTCGACGCAACCAGGCAGCTTTTGAAGGTCGGGGCTTCTTCTCCTTCCAGGATATCTGAGACAGCACTGCCTATTTCGCGGATAGGTGCGGCATGTGCTCCCTGCATCTGCGTGCAGTATTGCGGCAGGTTTAGGGTACGCATCCAACGCTTTTGCTCCTGGGAGTTGCTGCGCATTTTTTCGCACAGACGCCAGGTCCACTGCACAGGGGTGTAGGCGATGAGCAGTCGGCTGCGCTTTGAGTAAAGCAGGTAGGGTTTGCTGTCACCGGGGTTGTTTCGTTCATCCTTACCAAGTTGAGCACTGCTCCACTTGTGGCGGACGAATTGGTGGCCTTTCACCTGATACTCGTGAAGCGTGCGATCTGTTTCATCCCACACGTACAGCCAGCCATCGCGGAGTTGACGCAGGGTATAGCTGCGCGTCTTGAGCTTCGGTAGATGACTGGCGCTCCAGCCGTTGGGTAGCGGATTCGGGCCCTGGGCGCTGCCGCGGTCCGGTGACTCATCAATCGCATAGCGAACGGGGTGGATTGCGATTTCGCCCGCTTTTAATGGGCACTGACCACTCGCATTTGCCGGCTTGTTTTCAAAGGCCTGATTGCGTTTGGCTTGTTGCAAGGTCTTGTCGGAAGCTGTCGCTCTCATGGGAATCCGTTCCTTTAGCCGGCAAGGCAGTCTTCATCCAGGGCTTGAATACGCCGATCTGGCGGTAGTGTCTGAGCATCTGGTGTTCTGGCTAACCAAGCCTGAAATGGGCTGTTGGGGCGCGTAGCGAAGTCAGCGCCCCAACAGGCGCAGCACTCGAGCCAGATCGCAATGCTCCGCTCGTTGACCAGTCCCCAGGCTTCGGCATCGAGCAAGCGTTGTTCCAGCCATTGGCCTCGCTCCTGTTCACCAAGCCCTGATAAGGTTTGGGGGTAATCTTCGATCAACCAACCGTATAGCCGCTCCTTGAAGCTGCGCCGATAGGCCTGTTCGAGCGCCTGAACCTGATCATCAATGAGATGGTTGAGCTTGCCTTCCAATCTGGAGCTGTTGGGCTGTGAGCGATAGGACTGCCATTCGACTGCATGCGAGGGAGCCCAGTTAGGCGGGGGTAGGGGTACGAGCCATTCGATTATGGGGCCCAGAAGAGTTTGATAAGCAGATTGGGGATAGCTGTTCAGCCAGTAAGAGGTCACCAGCGGATCCGCGAAACGGAAGAGGCTGTAGCTACCTAAATTGTCCGTGATGGTGATGAACTGGCTCAGGTGATTGGCGACATCGTTCAGTGATGACGAGCTTTGTATTCTGCTGGCCTGGCGCTGAAGAGAGGGGCTGCTTCGCCATTCACCCAGTAAGGACGAATGGCTGTCCAGACCAACCAGAATTGGGCCGAGCTCTTTGACGCCGTCCCAGCGGGTGCCGCTGTAGAGAGGAATGACCTCGATAGGCTCCCCTACCCCATAAAGCCATTGCAGGGCGTCCTGACGAAGCACACCGTCCACGAGCAGGAAATTGCGGCTCATGCTTCGGCTTCCTGGTTGGCTCGCTCGCATATCTCACACCTTGGTGTCGTTCGCAATAACGCCTGGCGCTGGGCAGGTACCAGCAGCCTACCCTCCATATCCACATCTGCCGGCCTAACTCGCCCAGGCAAAATCGGCGCCGCTCCCGCCCCCCTCCCGGGACAACCACCCGAATTCATCCTGATCAGCGGCCCGACCATCGTGATGCCGCTACCGTCGAGCTTGATAACACTACCCGCTGCTTTAAAAGTCAGCTCGCTGCCGGCTTCGAGGACCACTTTCAGGCCGCTGGAGAGGTGGATTTCCTGACCGGCTTCGACGAACTGGCCGGTGCCGATCTTGACGTGCTGGTTATTGCCGACGGTCAGATGGTCGTCTGCTTTGATTTCGCTGCGGCGGTCGGCGTGCGTGGTGCGGTGTTCTTCGGCGCGGAATTCGCTGTAGCTATTGGCCTCGACGGTGTCGTGCCGTTCGTGGCCGACGCGGATCTTCTGGTCGTTTTCAATGTTCTCGTCCCAGTCGTGCTGGGCGTGGAGGTAGATCTGCTCGGCGCCTTTGCGGTCTTCGATGCGTAGTTCGTTGTAGCCGCCACCACCGGGTGAACTCAGGGTCTTGAAGACGCTGCGGGTCTTGTTCGTAGGCAGGTCGTAAGGGACGGCGTTTTCCTTGTGGTACAGGCAGCCGGTGATCAGGGGCTGGTCGGGGTCGCCTTCGAGGAAGGTGACCAGCACTTCCATCCCCACGCGCGGGATGGCGATTCCGCCATATCGGTCGCCGGCCCAGCTTGAGCTGACACGCAGCCAGCAGCTCGTGTGCTCATCGGCTTTGCCTTCGCGATCCCAGAAAAACTGCACCTTCACTCGGCCGTATTCGTCGCAGTGGACCTCTTCGCTGGCCGGGCCGGTTACGACCGCGCTCTGGCTGCCGAGGATGCGTGGTTTGGGGTGGCGAAGTGCGGGGCGGAAGGGGACAGCCCAAGGGGTCGCAGTGAACTGGTTTCGGTAGCCTTGGGTGAAGTCGTTGTTGGCAAGGGACCTCTCATCCCTTAGCCGGGCTTCCCTTTCCCCTCCACTTAGGGGAAAGGGAGTCAGCGCGGCGATGCCTGAGTCAGTGATGGACTCTTCCAACACCTGCGGTTGCTTGCCTTCGTGGAAAACTTCAGTCAGCAGCCATAGCTGATTCCAGTCGCCGCGCGGATGATCGCTGAGTGGTAGAAAATGGCCGCTGACCAGCAGCGACTGGTCGCTTTCTCCCTCAGCCAGTTCGAAGTCGTGGCGATGGCGTTCCAGCGCGCGCCGGGATAGATGCTTGCCTCGCTCGCGGTCGACGAAGCGGCCGGGATAGTCGTAATCCTCGAGGTCGGGCTGGGTGTTGCTTCTAACCGCCGCCTCCATGGTCAGACGGGGCTTCTCGAAATCGTAATCGCGGCGGGAGACGCGGCCGGTGCGGGTCTCGACGCGCACGCCAAAGCGCTTGATGACCGGCTCATCGGCAACCAGACCGCTGTCCTGCTGATAGGCAACCGAGGCAAGTGTCGGAAATACCGTCTGGTCATCACCGAACACCAGCATGTGGCCGGCATCGCTGTGCTTGAAGTGGTAGTGAATGCCTTCTTCCTCGCAGAGGCGCTGGAGGAACTGAAGATCCGTTTCATCGTATTGAACGCAGTAGTCCCGCTTGGGATAGACCACCGGGCCAAGATCGAAACGGTGGCCGTCTCCGGCGAGAATGCCGTGCTCTTCTAGAACCTTGGCGATGATCTGCGGCACCGAGAGGTGCTGGAAGATGCGCTGGTTGGTGCGGTGAGATAGATATGCTAGCTGCGGACGCAAGGTGACGCGATAGCGCGTCAGGCGTTTGCCTGAATTGCCTTGCGCTGCGCTGTAGATCAAGCCATGGATACCCTTGCCGGCAGGCGACAAGGCTAGAAAGGCGCGCTGACGTAGCAGGCTTTCCAGATCGATATCGGAGCGCTCGCTGACCAGTTCGAGGTCGAACGCGAAGGGCTGCGAGATAGCCTCCCGACCCTTGAATTCGAGTACCTGCAAGTCATATTGAGCGCCTTCAATCACAAGGCTGAAGTGCGTGTCGTTAGCCGGATTGAACATTCCCTGTTCCTTTGTAACCAGTCCATGGCGGCGAGCCGGTAACGGTTCGCAAGGCGGCATCGCCTGTATTTCTGGCGTGCCGTAGCGCGGATTGGAGAGGCATCCAGTTCCGCAGAAATCTGGCAGCTATTCTCGCCCTTTTGGCGAAATATCCGTGTGAAGCACTACATTGTTTGCCGAATGCGCCAGCTAGGAACGCATCGGCCAGGTAAACCTGGCCGATGTGGATTAACCGTGGCCGCGAGGCCTGATCGAGGCTTAGGCCGAGATCGGGGTACGCCAGTCGTCGGAGCCAGAAGTACCGGAGACTTCGTGGGTCCAGACGATCTTGCGGTAGGTGAAGTACACGTCTTCCAGATGGGTGAAGTGGGACATGTTCGGGTCTTGGCAGTTGGGCATGCGCGACTGCACGTCGACGATCACCGCATCTTCCAGTTCGATTGTGAAGTAGTGCTCCTGAGTACCGGTGGAGGAGGTGCGGTACCACTCCAGGCGGCACTTGTTCAGGCGTTCACCCGAGGTCAGAGCATTGAAGATCAGTGGCGACGACTTGTCGAACACCTTGGTGATCATCAGCGGCTTGTGCACGCGCTGGCCGGTGGGTTGGCCGGACTGAGGGTCGCGCGGGATGATGACCTGGTGCTGGAAAGCCTGCACCAGAATCTGGTCTTCGTGTCCTTCCTGGAAAATATTGCCGACCGAGTCCTCGGTGAAGGTGCCTGCGGTGATCAGGCCTTGCTTGGTGCCTTCGAGGGACAGATACGCGGGTGTTGGCATGAACGCTCTCCTTGCCTTGTTGAATGCCAGAATGGCAGCAGAATAAGTACAAGGCGCGTGCCAGCTATATTTAATCCTTACGTTTCAATTAGTTAGACATATCAACTGAGGTCGAGACCGTCTGCTCTGCGCCATCGCTCACATTTAGTTGGGCAACATCCTGCCCGCAGTTGCGCAACATTTGGCGCATGTCTCTCTAGCACCCGCCATTGTTCGCTTCACAACTACAGGGCGATCGCCCTAAGCCAAAGCCTGCGCAGCATTCTGCGCAGCGCCATGGCTCAGGACGAGCAGCTGATTTCCAGGTGTTTGCCCCATTCCGGCGGGCGCTCGGCGTAGTGCTCCTTGCCCGGCTGCTCGTCGAAGGGGCGGCTAAGCACCCCATGCAGCTCGCGCACCGGGCCGTAGTCGCCTGCCTCGGCGGCCTCGATTGCCTTTTGCGCCAGGTAGTTGCGCAAAATGTACTTTGGGTTGGCAGCCTGCATGCGGGTCCGGCGCGCCTCGTGATCGACGCTTTCGCGCTCGGAACGCTGGCGGTAGGTCGCGGCCCAGTCATCGAAGGCTTTGATGTCGACGAAATCGTCACGCAGCCGAGCCACAGCCTTCTCTGCCGGGCTGTCACCGAGTTCGCGGAAGAAGCGCGTGTAGTCGATGGCGCTGCTCTGCATCAGCTGTAGCAAGCGCTGGATCAGCTCTTTGTCGCTCTCCTCGGCGGTCTGCAAGCCGAGCCGTTTGCGCATCAGATCGAGCCACACCGTTTCGTAGATCGGCAGGAACAGGTCCATGGTCGCCCGCAGCTGCTCGATGGCGATGAAGGGCGTCAGCGCCTGCGCCAGCGCGGCGAGGTTCCAGTGCGCAATTGGGACCTGATTCTCGTAGGAATACCGGCCGGCATGGTCGGAGTGGTTGCAGACAAAGCGCGCATCGAAGTCGTCGAGGAAGGCGTAAGGGCCGAAGTCGAATGTGATGCCCAGGATCGACATGTTGTCGGTGTTCATCACGCCATGGCAGAAGCCATAGGCCTGCCATCTTGCGACCATTTCCGCGGTGCGCTCCAGCACTTCACGGAAGAAGCCATGGTATGGCTCTGGATGCTCCAGGCATTCGGAAAAGTGGCTTTCGACAACATGATCAAGCAGCTTCTTCAATTCGTCATGCTGCTTGGTGTAGTAGAAGAATTCAAAGTGGCCGAAGCGGACGTGGCTGGGCGCGAGGCGCATCAACATTGCGCCGCGCTCCTGGCGTTCACGGTAGACCGGCGTCTCCGAACCGGTCACGCAGAGCGCGCGGGAGCTGGGAATACCCAGCGCGTGCAGGTGCTCGCTGGCAAGAAACTCGCGGATTGATGAACGCAGCACGGCACGGCCGTCACCCATGCGGGAATAGGGCGTCATGCCGGCGCCTTTGAGGTGCAGATCCCAATGCTCGCCCGCCTCGTTGACCACCTCACCGAGCAACAGACCACGGCCATCGCCCAATTGCGGGTTGTAGCTGCCGAACTGGTGGCCGGAATAGACCATCGCACGTGGTTCCGCCGTGCTCCAGAGCTTGTGGCCGGCGAACAGGTCGGTGAACAGCGGATCGTCCTTGGTTGCCGGGTCGAGATCGAGCAAGGCCATGGCGGCTTCGCTGGCCACTACCAGGCGCGGATTCTCGAGCGGCTGGGGCGTGACTTCAGAAGAAAAAACCTCGCCCAACTGGGCGAAGCGGTTGTCGAAATTCAGCTCGGTAAGCGTCTTCACGGGGGCTCCGGCACCTTGCGGTTCGGCGCCCTGTGCGGGCGCGCTTTGTGGTTGGAGGCCGGGAAAGGAGGTGACGTTCCTCAGGCCTGACTGTCGGTGGGCGGCGTAGCGCCCTGGTTATCGGGCTGAGCGAGCCGTGGCGCGGTTCCCAGGTGTAGCTGTTTGCCGTCAAAGTTTTTCAGGAATACATCGACCTGGCGGAAGGCGATCGAGATACCGGCCTTGGCGAATTCGCGGTCGATGGCCCGGTTGATCTCATCGGTGGCGGGGTTGCGGTCGCCGAGGTCGCGTACGTGGACGCGCAGCTCGTGGTCGAGCGTGCTCTCGCCAAAGGTCAGGAAGAATACGAGCGGCTCCGGCTCCTTCAACACTCGCGGGTTTTCATTCGCGGTCTTGTAGAGCAGTTTTTTCACCAGGTCCAGATCGGATCCATAGGCGACGCCGACCTTGATCGTCACGCGGGTGATGGTGTCGCTCAGGGACCAGTTCACCAGCTGGCTGGTGATGAAGGTCTTGTTTGGGACGATGATGTCTTTTCGGTCGAAGTCGGTAATGGTGGTGGCACGGATGCGAATCCGGCTGACCGTGCCCGAGAGATTGCCGATCGTCACCACATCACCGATCCGCACCGGACGCTCGAAGAGGATGATCAGACCGGAAATGAAGTTGGCGAAGATCTCCTGCATGCCGAAGCCCAGGCCAACCGAGAGCGCGGCCACCAGCCACTGCAGCTTGTCCCAGCTGACGCCAAGCGTCGACAGGAAGGAGACGAAGCCGATGCCGGCCAGCAGATACGACAGCAGCGTCGTGGTGGCATAGGCGCTGCCCTGCGCCAGGTGCAGTTTTGATAACACCAGCACTTCCAGCAGACCCGGCAGGTTGCGCGCCAGGGCCACCGTGATGGCGACGATCAGCAGAGCCCCGAGCAGGTTGTTAAGGGTGATGGCATTGGTCGTGGCGGTGTCGCCAGCACCACTGACGAATTCGTAGAGCACGACGTTATCGAGGTAGGAGACCACGCTGATCAGATCCGCCCAGACCCAATAGAGCACCGCGAAGAACAGGCCGAACATCGCCAGGCGGGTCAGGCGCAGGGACTGCTGGTTGACCTGCTCGATATCGAGGCCGTCCTCACCGCTTGCCTCGCTGCTGTCTATGGGCTCGTCTGGCTGAGTTTCACGCTTGGCCAGGGCACGCTGGTAAGCAAGTCGGCGAGCAGCGACGGTCAGCCCGCGAATCAGCGTCGCTTCGATGACGATCCAGGCCAGCAGGAGATACAACGTATCGATCAAGCGCCCCGTCAGTTTCAGCGCCGTGTAGTAATAGCCGAAACCCACCACCAGGATCAGCACCAGCGGCAGGAGGCTGAACAGCAGACCGATGAAGCGCTGAAGCGGTGACGCGTTCTGGCTGGCCGGACCTTTCAGCAACAGGCGCGTGAGGCGCCAGCTCATCAGGGCGAAGCAGACCAGGACCACGACGATGCCAATCACATCGTCGACTAGATTGCCCGGTTGATGCTCGGCAATCGCCACCACGGCTACCAGGGCCATGACCACCAGCCCCAGCCGTCGGATTTCGTTGCGTAGGAAGGTGACCTGCGGCCGGAACCAGCCGAAGTGCGTTTCGGCGACCCGATTGGGCGAGAGCATCCGATACGCGCTATAGAACACCAACCAGGCCTGCGCCATCTGATAGAACGCGGCGCCGAGGGCGTCGTTCTGCCCGCGCCCGTCCATCTGCAGCAGGTAACCGCACAGCGCGAGAAACAATGCGCCCGGCAGTGCCAGCAACAGATTCAGCAGCAGCGCCATTGGCGTGTGCAGCTGGCTGTCGTCACGGAAATGCCCGATGTCGCTGCTCAGCGAATCCAGCTTGGTGTTGATCGCCTGACGGCGCCAGAGCAGCACGCCGATCATCAGCAACAGCGGAACGAAGAACAGCGGCCGCTCCAGCAGGCCCGCGCCTAAGGCTTCGAACACCGAGCCCCAGGGCATCGCCCGCAGCTGGCGGTCGAGCAACGTGGGCACGTTCTTGAACCAGTCCAGATCGAGTGGCCGATTGCTGGGGATCCAGAACATCTGCTCGTCCAGCGTATTGCGCAGGGCTTCGGCCTTGCTCTGCAGTTGGCGCTGGTTCAGCTGCAGCGTAATCGATTCGCTCAGCAGCGCGTTCAACGAATGGTTGAGTCGATCGAGCAGCTCGCTGCGTGTGCGAACCAGCTCCAGCAACGCACTGCGTAATTCGGGAGTCACCTCGCTGGGAGGCTGACTGGCCAACTGTTGCTCTACATAGTCTTCGACGTTGCCGGCGGCTTCGCGGCGCTGGTTCAGCTCGAACTGATAGAGCCGAATATCAGCGATCTCATCCGCCAGGTTGCTATCCAGCGAGAGCTGCGGCAGGGCCTGTTTCTGCTGCGAGAGGATCTTCGACAGCAGCAGACTGCCCTCAAGAACGGCGATCTGTTCTTCCAGTGCTTGGTCGGCCTGGTTGAGCGTGTCGAGCTGCTGGCGGGTCTGCAAGTTCTGCTGAGTGAGGTCGTTGAGCCGCTCGGTGGCTCGCAAGAGGTAGCCAGACAAACGCTTGTTCTCGGCGCTTTCGGCCGGCAGCAGCTTGTCGGAGCCGGTCTTCTCGGCCTTTAGCGAGAATTCGGCGACGGTCTGTTCGGATTCTTCCCGGCGCTTGTTGTTGATGGCCGTCTGCAGCGCCATGGTTTCGCGCTCGGCACGGGCGATGCGCTCGGACAGCAGATCGCGGCGAGCAATACCCAGATCCTGCAGCAAGCTGTTGCCGGCCAGTTCGTTGCGACGTAGTTCGATCTGCGCGTTGAGGGCGGACTTTTCCGCCGCAAGCAGGGCGCGGCGTTCGTCACTCAGTGGCTTGCCGTTTTCGCGGCCGGCCTTGAGCAGGTTGTTGATCTCGTCGATCCGCATCTGCGACTTGCTGATATCGGCCTGAGCGCGCTCGGGACGCGTCTGCGCGCTGATGATCATGCTGTTAGCCGCGGTCAGCGCTGTCTGCCAGGTCGACAACTCCTCGACACGCTCTGCCAGGCGTTGCTCGAGGGCCGGCATCTTCAGTTTGGCCAGCTTTTCGACCAGATCGCTGGTGTCGCTGCTCTTGAGTTTGCTCAGATCTCGCTGGGACTCGGCGATTTCCTTCGGCGCGCTGGCGAGTTCGGCTTTCAGTTCGGTCAGTCGCTGCTGCGCGGTCGCGGCCTGCTCGGCAAGGCGTTGAGCACGTTCGTCAGCGCTCGGCTGTGCAGGTTTCGCCTCTTCGGCGGCCGGTTTGGTGCCGGTCAGGCCTGGAATGGATTGAGCGAATGCTGAGGCGGGAACGAAGGCGAGCAGGGTCGCCAGCAAGAAGATACGCAAGGGTGCCATGAACATTATCGAGTGAAGAAAAGAGTGCGGAGTCTAAGGGCTGCAGAAGGCCGAGGCGAGCCCATAGATCGGAACGCTCTGGCTCGGTGCGTCGCGGCTGTACAGCGCTTCAGAAATGCAGCGACGGACCCGGCTTGTTGCCCTCGGGAAACTTCAGGCCAACCTTGCGCACCTGGCCATGCTCCATGGCGGCGATGGTCCAGGTCAGGCCGTTCCATTCGATCTGATCGCCCGTAACCGGCTTGCCGCCGACGCGCTCGGCCATGAAGTCGCCGATCTGCTGACTGCCGTCGACTTCGCCCAGTTTCAGGCCATACAGGGCCGCAAGGGCGCTCATCTCGGCCTCGGCTTCAAGGATGAAGTCGCCGAAGAAACGCATGTCTCGGCCGCGCTGCGGGGCTTCGCTGAACAGCTTGCCGAGCGCCGGAAGGTCTTCTTCGTGGCCGATGACGCAAAGGATGTCGTCGACTTGCAGGCGCGTGCTGCCCGACGGGTGCAGCAGTGCCTTGCCGCGGAACAGGGCTGCGATGCGTGTGCCAGTGGGCATCTTCAATTCACGCAGCGCGGCGCCGATGCACCACTTCTTGGCGGTCAAGCGATAGATGAACAGTTCCCACTGACTGGTCGTGTGAATTTGCAACCCGGCGCGGGAGATCGGCAGCGGCGAGGGCGGCACCTCGACCTTGGCCTTCTTCGCGGCCCAGGTCAGCGTGGTGCCTTGCAGGAGCAGCGAAACCAGCACGATGAAGAACGCCACGTTGAAAAACAGCTGGGCGTTTTCCAGCCCGGCCATCAGCGGAAATACCGCGAGAATCACCGGCACCGCGCCGCGAAGCCCGATCCAGGAGATGAACAGGCGCTCACGCAGGTGGAAGCTGCGAAACGGTGCCAGTCCGATGAACACTGCCAGTGGGCGGGCGAAGAGGATCATCCACAGTGAAAGGGCCAGCGCCGGCAGGGCGATGGGCAACAGCTGGCTGGGCGTGAGCAGCAGGCCGAGCACGAGGAACATGCCGATCTGGCTGAGCCAGGCGAGGCCGTCGAACATGTGCAGGATGCCATGACGGTTGCGGATGGGGCGGTTGCCCAGCAGCAGGCCACAGACGTAGACCGCCAGAATGCCGCTGCCGCCGATGGCGCCGGACAGCGCGTAAATCATGATGCCACCAGCGACGGCCAGCAGCGGGTAGAGCCCGTCTGCGACAGAAAGGCGGTTGATCAGGTGCAGCAGCAGCCAGCCGCCAGAAAGGCCGAGCAGGGTACCGATACCGAACTGCTGCAGCAGACTGATGAAGAAGCCCCAGCCGAACCCGGTCTGGCCGGAGGCGAGCATGTCGATCAGCGCGACGGTGAGAAACATCGCCATCGGGTCGTTGCTGCCCGACTCGATTTCCAATGTTGAGCCGACCCGTTCGTTGAGCCCCCTGCCGTTCAGCAGGTTGAACACCACGGCGGCATCCGTCGAGCCGACGATGGCGCCGATCAGCAAGCCCTGCATCATGGGTAGATCAAATAGCCAGGCTGCAGCTAGACCGGTCAGGCCGGACGTGACAACCACCCCTGCTGTAGCCAGCGAAAACGCCGGCCAGAGTGCGACGCGGAAGGTGGCGGCGCGGGTGCGCATGCCGCCATCGAGCAGGATGATCGCGAGGGCCAGGTTGCTGATCAGGAATGCTAGCGAGTAGTCGTCGAAGACGATGCCGCCGATACCGTCGACGCCCGCGAGCATGCCGACCGCGAGAAAGATGACGAGGATCGGCACGCCGAGACGTGTCGACAGAGAGCTCATCAGGATGCTCGCCGCAACCAACAGAGCACCGACAAAGAACAGTTGGTTGATGTTGCCGATATCCAAACGCGCTCTCCGAAGGTTAGTGCTGCTGGCAAGCATGCAGGCTGCATGCCAGCGATTCTAACCCGCGGTTTTGACGTGCTGTCAAAAAAGCCCGGCGGAGCGACGGGCGTTTCGGATAAGGAGGTGGCGCCGATAAACAGCGACTTGAATGATTGTGGCCGCCCGACACGTACAACGTGTCGGGCGCCAGGTCAGAACCAGTCTTCCTGCATGGTCAGGCAGGTGTCGTCACGACCGGCCAGCAGATCTAGTTCGTGGTGGCAGCTCGGCACTTCCCACGTCAGGAAGTAGCGTGCAGCTTGCAACTTGCCGCGATAGAAATCGACGTCCGCCTCGTTGCCCTTCGCCAGCCCCTGCTCGGCGTGAATCGCCTGCTCCAGCCAACGCCAGCCGATCACGGCGTGACCGAATACCTTGAGGTACAGGGCCGAGTTAGCCAGTGCCTGGTTGATCTTGCCAGCCATCAGGTCGCCGAGCAGCGCTTGGGTGACCTCGGTCAGGCGCGCCAGGAGCTGCTCCAACGGCTGACGCAGCGCATCCAGCGAGCTGAACTCACCCGCGCGCTTGCAGGTACCCTGGATCAGACCGAGCAACTGGCGCAGCCCGGCGCCACCGTTCTGCGTCAGCTTGCGTGCCAGCAGGTCGAGAGACTGGATGCCGTGCGTGCCTTCATGAATCGGGTTCAATCGGTTGTCGCGGTAGTACTGCTCAACCGGGTACTCGCGGGTGTAGCCATGGCCGCCCAGGATCTGAATGGCCATCTCGTTGGCTTTAAGGCAGTACTCCGAAGGCCAGGATTTGACGATCGGGGTGAGCAGGTCCAGCAGCTCGTGGGCGCTCTTGCGCTCTTCCTCGGTCCCAGCGGTCTGCTCTTCGTCAACGATACGCGCAGCATAGAGGCCGAGATCGAAGGCGCCTTCGACGTAGGCTTTCTGCATCAGCAGCATGCGTTTGACGTCGGTGTGCTGGATGATCGGAACCTGTGACGATGCCGGGTCCTTGCCGTCTGGCAGGCGGCCTTGCGGCCGTTCCCGCGCGTAGTTGAGCGAGTACAGGTAGCCGGCGTAACCGAGCATGATCGCGCCCATGCCAACGCCGATACGCGCGTCGTTCATCATCTGGAACATGTACGACAGGCCCTTGTGCGGCTCACCGACCAGGTAGCCGACACAGTTGCCGTTGTCGCCGAAGTTCAGCGCCGTGGAGGTGGTGCCGCGCCAGCCCATCTTGTGGAACAGCCCAGCCAGGATCACATCGTTGCGATCGCCCAGCGAGCCGTCGTCGTTGACCAGGAACTTGGGGACGATGAACAGGCTGATGCCTTTCACGCCGGGCGGGGCGTCGGGCAGCTTGGCCAGCACCATGTGCACGATGTTTTCCGACAGCGGATGATCACCACCGGAGATGAAGATCTTGTTGCCCTTCAGGCGGTAGGTGCCGTCACCGGCAGGCTCGGCACGGGTGCGCAGGTCGGACAGGGATGAACCGGCGTGCGGCTCGGTCAGCGCCATGGTGCCGAAGAAGCGGCCTTCAAGCATGGGCTGGAGAAAGCGCTGTTTCTGTTCATCACTGCCGAACACCTCGATCAGGTGCGACGCGCCCATGGTCAGCATCGGGTATGACGAGGTGCCAATGTTGGCCGACTGGAAGTGCGCGAAACAGGCCCGTGAAAGCAGATTGGGCAGCTGCATGCCGCCATCGTCGAAGCTGCGCGACGCGTTGTGAAAGCCGGCCTCGATGAACGCATCGACGGCAGGCTTCACTTCCGGAATCAGCACTGCTTCGCCGTCCTTGTAGATCGGCTCGTTCTCGTCTGCCTTGCGGTTGTGCGGGGCGAAGAGGTTCTCGGCAATGCTGCGGGCGGTGTCGATGGCCGCGTCGAAGGTTTCGCGGCTGTGGTCGGCAAAGCGTTCGCGCTGGGTCAAGCCTTCGGCGTCGAGTACTTCGTAGAGTTCGAATGCCAGGTTACGCGGGCAGAGCAGAGTCTCGGGCATGGAAAAATCCTCCGTTTACATGCACTCGAGTCTAAGGAGCCGGCGAGACGGCTGCCTAGCACCATACATTCGAGTGATGGGTCGACACAGCAGCGTCTTTTGGGGGTTGCCTGGGCGGCCTTAGTGTGGCTTCGCGCAGAAATATTCGAGCAGCTGTGCAAGGTGACCGTCGCCGATACCTGCGTCGATCAAATGCTGTTCGGCACGTGCCAGATGTTCTTCGATGTGCTGGCGCGCCGCCTCGGGGCCGAGCAGGGCGACCACGGTGCTTTTTCCGGCGTCTTTGCCGGAATCCTTGCCGATCTGCTGAGGGCTGAGCCCGTCGGCCAGATCGTCGAGGAGCTGGAAGGCAAGCCCGAGTTCGGTGGCAAAACCGTTGAGATGGCGCGTGCAGCTCGCGCTGGCATCGGCCAGCAGCGCAGCGGACTCCACCGCAGCCGTGAAAAGCGGGCAGGTCTTCAGGCGGTTGGTATGGGCAATGGCTTCGAGCGGGCGCGCGCGTTGCCCCTCACGCAGATCGTGAAACTGGCCGCGAACCAGGCCCTGCGCGCCGGTGGCTTGCGACAGCAGACGCACCAGTTGATTGCGCGTCGACGCGTCGATGCTGGCTGTCGAGGCGGCTATGCTGAATGCTTGGCTGAGCAGGGCGACCGAGCCGAGGACCGCGACGTCTTCGCCGAACTCACGGTGAATGGTCGGCCGGCCGCGGCGCAGCTCGGCGTTGTCCATGCACGGCATGTCATCAAGAAACAGTGAGGCGGCGTGCACCATCTCCAGGGCGCAAGCCAGGTCGAGGCCGGCATCGAAGGCCGTCGCGTCCTGCTGCAGATCTTTGAGGGTCAATAGCAGCAGCAATGGTCGGACACGCTTGCCCGGCGCGAGTGTGCCTTCACGCATGGCGGTGGCGATGGCATCTTGCGGAGGCGCTAGCGGTAGCCACTGGCCAAGCCGCTCGTCAACCTGTGCACGCAGCGTACTGACTGTCCGTACGAAGTCGTGGTGCGTGTCCGGCAAAGCGATGGCCATGACGACCTCCTGTATCGTTTTTCGTTAGATATCGTGACAATACCTGTACAGAGTGTATAAGTCTTGGCACTTTTAATGACCACTACCGTCCACATAAGGTCATCGAACGAGGCGCTGCATGACTAAAGAAACTATTGCGGAACGTAAGAACGACCACCTGGACATCGTTCTCGACCCGCGCCGCGCCTGTTCCGCCGTCGATCCAGGCTACGCTGCCCTGACTTTCGAGCACTGCGCGGTTCCGGAGTTGCGTCTCGACGACATCGATATTCGCGCCGTGCTGTTCGGCCGACCCCTCTCAGCCCCCCTGCTGATTAGCTCGATGACGGGCGGCGCGGCGCGGGCGACTCAGATCAATCGAAACCTGGCCGAGGCCGCCGAGGTGCTCGGGATTGCCCTGGCGGTGGGCTCGCAACGAATCGCGCTGGAAACCGACGCAGATCAGGGGCTGACCCGGCAGCTGCGCGAACTTGCGCCGTCGATCCCTTTGCTGGCCAATTTCGGAGCGGCGCAGCTGGTTGCCGGCTATGGGTTGGATGAGGCACAGCGCGCCGTCGACATGATTCAGGCCGATGCCCTGATCATCCATCTGAACCCGTTGCAGGAAGCGGTGCAGGTTGGCGGTGATCGCAACTGGATAGGCGTGTACGCGGCGCTAGAGGCACTGGCCTTGCGCTTGCCGGTGCCGTTGATAGCAAAAGAGGTGGGTGCGGGCATTTCTCCGAGCGTGGCGCAGCGATTGCTCGATGCCGGCGTATCGGTAATCGACGTCGCCGGTGCCGGCGGTACCAGCTGGGCGGCGGTAGAGGCCGAACGAACCCTGGATCCGCAGCAGCGCGCCATTGCCAAGGCGTTTACCGGCTGGGGCATACCCAGCGCGCAGGCGATTTCGGCTGTTCGCCGCGCCTGCCCCGCTGCTCAGCTCATCGCATCAGGCGGCATTCGTGACGGCATAGATGCGGCCAAAGCGATTCGTCTGGGCGCCAATCTGGTGGGGCAGGCTGCCGGCGTGCTGGACGCAGCGCTGATTGGGCCAGAAGCCGTGGTCAAGCATTTCCAGGTGCTGATCGAGCAGCTGCGCATTGCCTGCTTCTGTACGGGCTCGGCCAATCTGGCGGAGCTGGCCAAAGCGCCGCTCCTGACCCCGTTCGACCCGTCCAAGCTGTGATGTGTCGTCAGGTTTGCTGCTCTGCCAGCCGACGAGGTTCGTTCCAATGACTCATTTCGCCGTGATCGCACCGCCTTTCCACAGCCACGTGCGGGCGATGGAAGCGCTCGCCTCTGAGTTGTTGGCGCGCGGGCACCGTGTGACGGTCGTGCAGCAGGCCGATGTGGCCGCAATATTGCGCCACCCTCGACTGGGTTTCGCCCAGGTCGGCGCGGGCTCGCATCCGCCTGGCTCGCTCAGGGCGGTGATCGACCGTGCAGCACGCCCCGGCGGGCCCTGGGGCATACGCCGGGTGATCGCCGATATGGCTTCGGCAACCGATATGTTTTGCCGAGAGGCACCTGCCGTGCTTCGCTCCATCGGAGCAGAGTGCGTCATTGCAGACCAGATGGAACCGGGTGGCGGGCTTGTAGCCGAGTACCTGGGGCTGCCGTTCGTGTCGGTGGCCTGTGCCTTGCCAGTCAACCGTGAAGCGCTGGTGCCGCTGCCGGTCATGCCCTGGCGCTATCGTGCGACGCCCTGGGGCGAGCAGTTGAATCTGCACAGCAGTGGCGTCTATGACCGGGCGATGCAGGCGCACGCCAACGTTATCTCGCGTCATGCAGCCGCGTTCGGTCTGCCGCCTCGCCAGCGCCTCGATGAGTGCCTGTCGCCTTTATTGCAGTTGAGCCAGACCACACCCGGTTTCGATTTTCCACGTACTGCCCTGCCTGACTGCTTCCACGGCATCGGCCCGCTGCGCTCGGCGTTGACCGACGAGCCGGCGATGACTATTCCAGTCGCTACCGGCAGGCCATTCGTGTTCGCCTCGCTGGGCACCCTGCAAGGTGATCGCTTCGGCCTGTTCCAGCGGATAGCCGAGGCGTGCCGCGACCTCGATGTACAACTGCTGATCGCACATTGCGGGCGGCTTGATCGGCGCCAGGAGCAACGATTACTCAAGGCCGGCGCCAGCTGGGTCACCGATTTCGCACCCCAGCGTGCGGTGCTGGCGCGAGCCGATGCCGTAGTCACCCATGCCGGGCTCAACACCGTACTCGACGCGCTGGAAGCAGGTGTGCCGAGCCTGGCGTTGCCGATTGCTTTCGATCAGCCCGGCGTAGCCGCTCGGGTGGTGCATGCAGGTGTTGGCTTGAAGCTCGATCCGCGTCTGGCCAGTCGCCGGCGGATCGTGCAGGACCTGCGTCGGTTGTTGCGCGAGCCTGATTTCGCTCAGCGCGCCCGACTTCTGGGCAATGAGGTTCATGCTGCCGGTGGCGCGCCGCGGGCAGCGCAGCTGATCGAGGCAGCACTCGGCGTCGAATCGCCGGCGTTGCAGAGGGCCGAACATGGCTGATGCGGACCTGATCCTCGTCGGCGGCGGCCTGGCCAACGGGCTGCTGGCCCTGCACCTGCGGCAGGCGCGTCCGGATTTGCGGTTACTGGTCATCGAGCAGGGTGAAACCCTTGGCGGCAACCATACCTGGTCCTTTCACGAGCCCGACCTGACGCCAGCTCAACAGGCCTGGCTGGAGCCGCTGGTGGGCAATCGCTGGCCTGGCTACGAGGTGATTTTCCCGAATCTTCAACGCCGTTTGGGCAGCGGCTATGCCAGCATCTTTTCCCATCGCTTCCATCAGTTGCTGATGTCGGAGCTGGCTGACGGCGTAAGTCTGAACGCCACCGTCACGCACGTAGAGCCGCGGCAGGTGCGGCTGGCGTGCGGCAAAGTGTTGCGGGCTGGCGCGGTGATCGACGGGCGAGGGGTACGTCGAAGCGATCAGCTGGCATTGGGGTTCCAGAAATTCCTTGGCCAGGAACTACGCCTGCATCAGCCGCACGGCTTGCGGGAGCCGATCATCATGGACGCCAGCGTCGCTCAGCAGGATGGCTACCGGTTCGTCTATGTGCTGCCGCTCAGCGCCGACACCCTGTTGATCGAAGACACCTACTACGCCGATGGCGATGCCGTTTCGCTTGGTGCACTGCGCGACAACATTGCCCGCTATGCCAGCGAGCGTGGCTGGGTCATCGCCGAACTGCTGCGAGAAGAACAGGGCGTGCTGCCCATCGTGCTCTCCGGTGATTTGCCGGCGTTCTGGGACGAGGCGCGTGGCGTGCCGCAGACGGGGCTGTCTGCTGCTCTGTTTCATCCGACTACAGGCTATTCACTGCCTGATGCGGTACGCCTCGCCGATCACTTGGTCGCGCTGGATCGCTGGGATGCAGACAGCCTGTTCGCCGCGATTCGCGGCTATTCGATGCAGCAGTGGCGTCAACGTGGGTTCTTCAGATTGCTCAATCGCATGCTGTTCATGGCCGGACCGGCGGATCGCCGCTGGGCGGTCATGCAGCGTTTCTACCGCTTGCGTGAACCGCTGATTCAGCGCTTCTACGCGGCCAACCTGACCACCTGGGACCGCTTGCGCATCGTCTCGGGCAAACCTCCCGTGCCGGTGGGTGAAGCGCTGCGTGCGCTCGCCGCTGGCAACCTGCACCACAAGGACAAATGATGAACGAACAAACAGGCGGTGTGAGGCGGGCCGTAGTGATTGGTGCCGGTTTCGGTGGGCTGGCGCTGGCGATTCGGCTGCAGCGTGCCGGCATTCAGACCACCGTGTTGGAGAAGCGCGACAAGCCGGGCGGCCGCGCCTACGTCTATCACGATCAGGGCTTCACTTTCGATGCCGGCCCGACGGTGATCACCGACCCTCCGGCGCTGGACGAGCTGTTTACCGGTGCGGGCAAGCGCATGGCCGATTACGTCGAGCTGTTGCCGGTCAGCCCGTTTTATCGGCTGTGCTGGGAGGATGGCTACAGCTTCGATTACGTCAACGATCAGGTCGAACTGGACCGGCAGATTCATGCGTTAAATCCAAAGGATGTCGCAGGCTACCAGCGCTTTCTTGCCTATTCCCGTGCGGTGTATGAGGAGGGCTACGTAAAGCTCGGCACCGTGCCCTTCCTGTCGTTTCGCAGCATGATCGGCGTCGCGCCGCAGCTGGCCAAATTGCAGGCCTGGCGCAATGTGTACAGCATGGTTTCGAAGTTCGTGGAGAACGACCGACTGCGGCAGGCGCTGTCTTTTCATTCGTTGCTGGTCGGTGGCAACCCCTTTGAAACCTCGTCGATCTACGCACTGATCCATGCGCTGGAACGGCAGGGTGGCGTCTGGTTTCCACGCGGTGGCACCGGGGCGCTGGTGCAGGGTATGGTCCGGTTATTTGAAGACCTGGGCGGCAAGCTGGAGCTGAACGCCGAAGTGGCGCGCATCGAACTGGCGGATGGAAGAGCTAAAGCCGTGACTACGGGGGACGGCCGTCGCTTCGATACCGATGCGGTGGCCTCCAACGCCGATGTGGTCAACACCTACAAGCGGCTGCTCGGCCACGAACAACGTGGTCGGGACGAGGCCAAGCGGCTCTCCGGCAAACGCTTCTCCATGTCACTGTTCGTCATTCATTTCGGCCTCAAGCGCCGCCATGAGCACCTGCAACATCACACGGTGTGTTTCGGTCCACGTTACCGTGAGCTGATTGACGAGATCTTCAAGCGCGAAACCCTGGCCGATGACTTCTCCCTGTACCTGCACGCGCCTTGCGTGACCGATCCATCATTGGCACCGGAAGGCTGTGCCAGCCATTACGTGTTGGCCCCGGTGCCGCACCTGGGCACGGCGGATATCGACTGGGCAGTGGAAGGGCCGAAGTACCGCGACCGCATCTTTGAGTACCTCGAGCGTCATTACATTCCGGGCTTGCGCGACGACCTGGTTACCCACCGGATCTTCACGCCGCACGATTTTCGTGACGAGCTCAATGCCCATCTGGGCTCGGCATTTTCGCTGGAGCCGATCCTCACCCAGAGCGCCTGGTTCCGCCCGCATAACCGCGATGATGTGATTCCAAACCTCTATATCGTTGGAGCCGGCACTCATCCCGGTGCAGGCGTGCCGGGTGTGGTGGGTTCGGCCAAGGCCACGGCCGGCCTGATGCTGGAGGACTTCATGTTGGAGGAGCAGGCCGGATGAACGACCAGGTCATCGATCACTCGACGCAGGCGATCAATGTCGGCTCCAAGAGCTTCGCCGCGGCGGCGAAGCTGTTCGACGAACGCACCCGCCAGAGCGCGGTGATGCTCTATGCCTGGTGCCGGCATTGCGATGACGTGATCGATGGCCAGACGCTGGGGCACGGCCAGGTCGAGGGTGATCGCTCCACCGGTGAAGCGCGGCTGGCCGAGCTGGTGGACCTGACCGAGCGCGCCTATGCCGGGGAGCCGATGAGCGATCCGGCCTTTGCTGCATTCCAGCAAGTGGTTCAGCGCCACCAGATACCACGAGAATACCCATTGGAACATCTGGCGGGCTTCCGCATGGATGTGCAGGAGTATCGCTACCAGACTCTCGAGGACACGCTGCTGTACTGCTACCGCGTTGCCGGAGTGGTGGGCCTGATGATGGCGAAAGTGATGGGCGCCGAAGCGGAGGCGACGCTGGATCGGGCCTGCGACCTGGGGCTGGCGTTTCAGTTGACCAATATCGCTCGCGATATCGTCGAGGACGCGGAGATCGGTCGCGTCTATCTGCCGGCCGACTGGCTCGCGGAAGCAGGCATTCCGGCCGATGAGATCGGCCTGCCGCACAACCGACCTGCGCTGGCGCTGCTGGCGGCCCGTCTGGTCGATCTAGCCGAGCCTTACTACCTGTCGGCCTCGCAGGGTTTGCGCGACCTGCCACTGCGTTCGGCCTGGTCCATTGCAACGGCGCATGGGGTCTATCGGCAGATCGGTGTGGAGGTGAAAGCGCGCGGCGCGGCGGCCTGGGACACGCGGGTGTCGACGACGAGCGCGCAGAAATTGCAGTTTCTGCTGGGCGGAGGACTGCTGGCGCTGGCTTCGCGTCGGATGCAGCTCACGCCGCGTCCTGATTCCCTCTGGAAACGTCCCCGTCGGGCTTAGCGGTTGTCTTGTGCAACGGACCATCATGCAGCTCGCGCAGCTGCTGCTTGAGCACCGGCAGCGGCGGTGCGTAGAGGAAGCCGAAGGACACGCAGCGCTCCTTGCCTTCTACCGCATGGTGCAGGCGGTGGGCCTGATAGAGACGCTTGAGGTAGCCCTTGCGCGGTACGTAGCGCAGCGGCCAGCGGTGGTGGACCAGGCCGTCATGGGCGACGAAATATAGAAAGCCATAGGCCGTCATGCCGGCGCCGATCCATTCCAGCGGGCCGTAGCCCGCTGTGCCCAGCGCGATCAGCAGGATCGCGACCCCGGCAAATACCACTGCATACAGATCATTCTTCTCGAACCAGCCGGTGCGCGGCTCATGGTGCGACTTGTGCCAGCCCCAACCCCAGCCATGCATCACATGCTTGTGCGCCCACCAGGCGAACAGCTCCATACCGGCCAGGGTGGCGAGAAATACCAGTGTGTTTGTCAGCACGGTCATATCCGATCCGCTCATCTGCAGGTCGGGCCAGTTTACGCGCTACGCCGCGACAATGGACCCAGTCCGACGCCTGGCGCAGCCCTGATTGTCGCTTAATTCTTCCAGCCGGCCGCCAGCGCCTCGGTCAATCGCGCCGCCGGAATCGGCTGGCAACCGCTGACGTTCTGTCCCGCCCATAGGGGTGAGAAATGATCGATGCCCTGAGGCTCGGCTGCGGCGCGCAGGCTGCCGATGGCATTGCCTGCCAGCGGAAACGCCGGCACGGCTTCTGGCCGAGCGCCCAGTTCGCGGATGAGGCGATTGACGATGCCGCGCGCTGGCCGTCCGGAGAACAAGGTGGTCAACACAGTGTGCTCGGCGGAGGGGCTCTGCAAGGCTTGGCGGTGCAGCTGACTGGCGCGGCTTTCGTCGCATAACAGGTACGCAGTGCCGACCTGCACTCCCGCTGCGCCCAGCGCCTGCGCGGCAGTTGCGCAGCGGGCATCGGAAATCCCGCCGGCGGCGATCACGGGCACGTCCAGTGCGGCAACCAGCTGCGGCAGCAAGGCAAAGGTGCCGATCTGACCATTGATGTCATCGCTTAGAAACATGCCGCGATGGCCCCCGGCTTCGACGCCTTGGGCAATCACCGCGTCGACACCTTGCGCCTGCAACCAGCGGCCTTCTTCCAGCGTCGTGGCGCTGGAGAGGATTTTCGCGCCGCTCCCTTTGACTCGCTCTAGCAGGTCCCTCGCAGGCAGGCCGAAATGAAAGCTGACCACCGGTGGACGGTGCCGCTCCACCACTTCGGCCATCGCGGCGTCGAAAGGGTGACGGGTTGCGCCGCCGGGAATGCTCGCCGGGTCGATCGCGAGTTGGTTCAGGAAAGGCGCCAGCAATGCCAGCCAGGCTTCAGTACGCGCGGCGTCCTCGGCGGGTGTCGGATGGCAGAAGAAATTGACGTTGTAGGGCTTGCGCGTCAGCGCGGCCATGGCGGTCAGCTCGGCGTCAAGGGTCTCAGGGTTAAGCATCCCAGCAGGGATCGAGCCCAGTCCGCCGACCTCGGAAACTGCGGCGGCGAGTTGATGGTTCTGCGAGCCGGCCATCGGCGCCTGGATGATGGGTAGGGTGATCTGCAAGAGGTCGCGAATGTCCATCGGGGCGTCCTGGTTGGATAGCGGTGGGTCACTGTAGCAGCCGTTTGTCGAGATTTCGTACCCCTGGTCAACGGGTGTTTCGTCCAGGCTCTGCGAATCGCGGCTCGGCGCAGTTAGACTGTGCGCTCTTCAGGAGTGCCCGATGAATTACCGCCACGCTTTTCACGCCGGCAATCACGCCGACGTCTTCAAACACCTCGTCTTGTCCCGTCTGTTCGCCATGCTGGCGCGCAAGGAGGCGCCGTTCGCCTATCTCGACAGCCATGCCGGCGTCGGCCTGTATGACTTGGCCGGTGACCAGGCCAGCCGCACCGGCGAGTGGCTGCAGGGCATCGCGCGGCTGTGGCAGGCAGAGGATGTCCCGGCAATGGCGCAGGGGTATCTGGATGTGATCCGTGCGCTCAATCCAAGCGGTCAGCTGCGTTACTACCCCGGCTCGCCGGAGCTGGCGCGCCAGCTGACGCGCCCGCAGGATCGCCTGCAACTCAACGAAAAGCACCCTGAGGACGGCCGCCTGCTCAAGGACAATATGTCCGGTGACCACCGTGTTGCGGTGCACCTGGGCGAGGGCTGGCACGTGCCACGCGCCTTGATGCCGACCGCCGAAAAACGCGTTGTCCTGCTCATCGACCCGCCATTCGAGCAGGCCGACGAGCTGAGCCGCTGCGTGACGGCGCTGAAGGAAGCGCTGGGACGCATGCGCCAGACCATCGGTGTGATCTGGTATCCCATCAAGGATGAGCGGCAGCTCAAGCGCTTCTATCAAGACCTGTCACGTAGCGGTGCGCCAAAGCTGCTGCGGGCCGAGCTGTTCGTCCATCCGACTGATGACGCCCTGCGACTCAACGGCTCGGGCCTGGCTATCAGCAACCCGCCGTGGGGGCTGGAGGAAGAGCTGCGCGAGCTGTTGCCCTGGCTGGCTAAGCTGCTCGGGCAGAGCGAAGGCGGCTGGCGACTGGACTGGTTGATCGAGGAGGCCTGATCGCGACGTAGATGCGTGTGCGACTGGTGGGCTAAAGCCCACCCTACGGTTAGTCAGTCTTGAGGTCGTAGGGTAGGGCGAGCGTGCTCCGGGGAACATGTAGGCAGCGGGTAGGTATGGCCGGCAACGCTTTGCACGAGTCGTAGGGTGGGCTTCAGCCCACCGAGCAGGCCAGCGCTAGACCGTCGGGGCTCCGATGGCCCCCCGTTCCCTTCCGAACTTCCAGCTAAAAAAGCTTCAGCGGCTCTTCCTGCAGTGCCGACATCTGCTCACGGAGGATCAAGACCTGATCGCCCCAGTACCGTTCGGTGCCGAACCAGGGGAAGCTCATGGGGAAGGCTGGGTCATCCCAGCGGCGGGCAAGCCAGGCGCTGTAGTGCATCAGGCGTAGAGCGCGAAGCGCTTCGATCAGCGGGAGTTCTCGCGGGGCGAAGTCGTGGAATTCGTTGTAGCCATCGACCAGTTCGGACAGCTGCCCGAGGCGCTCGTGACGTTCGCCAGCTAGCATCATCCAGATGTCCTGCACCGAGGGGCCCATCCGGCAGTCGTCCAGGTCGACCAGGTGGAACGCATCGTCACGGGCGAGGATATTGCCGGGATGGCAGTCGCCATGCAGGCGGATCGGCTGGAAGTCTGTGCGGGCAAAGACATCATCGACGCGCTTCAGCAGGTCGCGCGCCACTGACTCGTAAGCAGGCAGCAGGCTCTTGGGCACGAAATTACCTTCGAGCAGCGTCGCCAGCGACTCATGGCCGAAATGCTGGGTATTGAGTGTTTCCCTATGCTCGAAGGGCCGGCTGGCGCTGACCGCATGCATGCGGCCCAGCAACTGGCCGAGTCGGTAGAGCTGATCCAGATTGCCCGGCTCCGGCGCGCGACCGCCGCGGCGAGGAAAGAGCGCGAAGCGAAAACCGGCGTGTTCGAACAGGGTTTTGCCGTCGCGCTCGAATGGCGCCACGACCGGGATTTCGCGATCGGCCAGCTCCTTGGAGAACTGATGCTCTTCGAGAATGGACTCGTTGCTCCAGCGGCCAGGGCGGTAGAACTTCGCAACGATCGGCGTTTCGTCCTCGATGCCCACCTGGTAAACGCGGTTTTCGTAGCTGTTCAATGCCAGCACGCGAGCGTCGCTGATGAAGCCGGTGCTTTCCACCGCATCGAGCACAAGGTCAGGCGTAAGCGTGTCGAAGGGGTGGCTCATGGTCGGCTCCGTGGACGGGTACCCAGTGTATTGCACTGGCGTGTTTACACAACCGCGCCTGGCGACTCGCCGGGTTTCGGTGTCCGCGCCAGGCAATAGACGTCGACGCGTGCCGCGCCGGCTCGCTTAAGCAGACGGGCCAACGCCTCCGCGGTTGCGCCCGTTGTCAGCACATCGTCGATGATCGCCAGGTGACGTCCGGTCAGGCTCCGATCATCGATAAGGGCGAACGCCTGGCGCAGATTTCGTCGCCGACTGGCCGCATCGAGCTCCTGCTGCGACTGGGTGTCCTGAACCCGCGTTAAGAGCTTCGTATCGACGGGGATCGACAGTGCTGTGCTTAGCCAATCAGCGAGCATCTGCGCCTGATTGAAGCCGCGCTGACGCAACCGCTTGCGGGCCAGGGGCACCGGCAACAAGGCGTCGGGGCGTGGCAAACCTTCATCGAACGCGTGCTGCAAATGGCGTGACAGCTGCTCCGCGAGCAGCCTGCCGAGCGGCCATTGAGATTGGTGTTTAAAACGGCTGATCAGGGTGTCTACCGGAAAGGCGAAGCGCCACGGCACGGTAACCTGATCGAACGCGGGCGGCCGCTTGAGACATTCGCCGCAGATCAGGCCGGACGCCGGCAACGGCAGGGCGCATACAGAACAGTGCTCGCGCAGCCAGGGCAGTTCTGCTTCGCAGGCGCCGCAGACCGATTGCCGTGTTTCGCAGCGCTCATCACAAAGCGAACAGTAGTGTTCAATATTTAGCCAGTTGTAAACCATGATTCCTTTCCTGGTTGACAGCGCCTCGGCCTTGGCTAACCATTTCGCATCCGTGCCTGGCCGCCGAGCCGCTATTAATTACAAGGATTGCCCATGAGCGCCACCGCCGCTTCCGTTACCCGTCACGACTGGAGCCTCGCCGAAGTCAAGGCGCTCTTCGAACAACCCTTCAATGACCTGATCTTCCAGGCTCAAGGCGTGCACCGCCAGCACTTCGATGCCAACCGCGTCCAGGTTTCGACGTTGCTGTCGATCAAAACGGGTGCCTGCCCGGAAGACTGCAAGTACTGCCCCCAGTCAGGCCACTACAACACCGGCCTCGATAAAGAAAAGTTGATGGAAGTGCAGAAGGTGCTGGAGGCTGCGGCCGACGCCAAGGCCATTGGTTCGACGCGCTTCTGCATGGGCGCGGCCTGGAAGCACCCGTCCGCCAAAGACATGCCTTACGTGCTGAAAATGGTCGAAGGCGTGAAAGCTCTGGGGCTGGAAACCTGCATGACCCTCGGCAAGCTCGATCAGGAGCAGACCAAAGCCTTGGCAGCCGCGGGGCTGGACTACTACAACCACAACCTGGATACCTCGCCGGAGTTCTACGGCAGCATCATCACCACTCGCACCTACGCCGACCGGTTGGAGACGCTGAGCTATGTCCGCGAGTCGGGCATGAAGATCTGCTCCGGTGGCATTCTTGGCATGGGTGAGTCGCTGAATGACCGCGCCGGCCTGCTGATTCAACTGGCCAACCTGCCCGAGCATCCGGAATCGGTGCCGATCAACATGCTGGTCAAGGTCAAGGGCACACCGCTGGCCGAAGAGCAGGACGTCGATCCTTTCGACTTCATCCGCATGCTCGCTGTAGCGCGGATCATGATGCCGAAATCTCATGTGCGCCTGTCGGCCGGTCGCGAGCAGATGAACGAGCAGATGCAGGCGCTGGCCTTCCTCGCTGGCGCCAACTCGATCTTCTACGGCGAAAAATTGCTGACCACCGGCAACCCGCAGGCCGACAAGGACATGCTGCTGTTCAAGCGCCTGGGGATCCAGCCGGAAGCGCGCGAAGAGCACGACGACGAAGTGCACCAGGCCGCCATCGAGCAGGCCCTGGTCGAGCAGCGTGACAGCAAACTGTTTTACGACGCCACTGCCTAAGCAACCTCAGTAGGAGCGAGGGGGACGCCTAGTCCTTGCTCGCGAAGCTTTCGCGTTCTCCCGTTCGCGAGCAAGCTCGCTCCTTAGGGTATTGAACTATGCCTTTCGATCTTGCGTCTCGTCTCGCTGAGCGCCGCGCCGCCCACCTCTATCGCCGTCGCCCATTGCTGGAAACACCGCAACAGCCGGAGGTGACGGTTGATGGCGAACAGTTGTTGGCGTTCTGCTCCAACGACTATCTGGGGCTGGCTAGCCACCCCGACGTCGTCCGCGCCATGCAGCAGGGTGCTGCGCGCTGGGGTGTCGGTGGCGGTGCATCGCATCTGGTCATGGGGCACAGCACACCGCATCACCAGCTTGAGGAGGCCCTGGCTGAGTTCACCGGCCGGCCGCGAGCGTTGTTGTTCTCCACCGGTTACATGGCCAACCTCGCAGCCGTTACAGCGCTGGTGGGGCAGGGCGATACAGTGCTGGAAGACCGTATCAATCACGCTTCGCTGCTCGATGCCGGCCTGCTCAGTGGCGCGCGCTTCTCGCGTTACCTGCACAACGACGTCGACAGCCTGGCCAAGCGCCTGGACAAGGCCGCTGGCGATACGCTGGTGGTTACCGATGGCGTATTCAGCATGGATGGCGATCTGGCCAATCTGCCGGCGCTCTGCGCCACTGCGAAAGTCAAAAATGCCTGGGTCGTGGTCGATGACGCACACGGCTTCGGCCCGTTGGGCAAAACCGGCGGCGGCATCGTCGAGCATTTCGGCTTGGGGATAGATGATGTGCCGGTCCTGGTCGGCACGCTCGGCAAAGCCTTCGGCACCGCTGGGGCCTTTGTGGCTGGCAGCGAGGAACTGATCGAGACGCTGATCCAGTTCGCTCGGCCTTACATCTATACGACCAGCCAGCCACCGGCTGTCGCCTGCGCTACCCTCAAAAGCCTGGAGCTACTCCGCAGTGAGAGCTGGCGCCGAGATCACCTGAACAGTCTGATCGCACGTTTCCGTCAGGGTGCGAGCGAGATCGGGCTGACCTTGATGGATAGCCCGACGCCGATCCAGCCGATTCTGGTCGGTAGCAGCGAGCGCGCCCTGAGACTCTCTGCGGCGCTGCGTGAGCGTGGAATTCTGGTCGGTGCCATCCGCCCGCCGACAGTGCCAACCGGCAGCGCGCGGCTGCGAGTGACCTTCAGCGCGTCGCATAGCGAAGCGCAGGTGGAACGACTGCTGGATATCCTGGCCGAATGCTGGAATCGAATGGCCGAGGAGCCTGAAGCGGATGCGTGATCAGCTGATTTTGCTACCCGGTTGGGCGTATGGCCCGGCTGCTTTGCAGCCTTTGTGTGAGGCTTTGACAGAACTCGATCCGGATCTTGACGTGGTCATCGAGCCCTTACCCGAGCTTGCCGATCCCGAAGCCTGGCTGGATGAACTCGATCGCCGTTTACCCGATGACAGCTGGCTGGCCGGTTGGTCGCTGGGCGGTATGCTGGCGGCCCAGCTCGCCGCGCGGCGCCTGGATTCCTGCCGTGGACTGGTCACCATCGCCAGCAACCCCTGCTTCCGTGCCCGCCCTCAGTGGCCCGAGGCGATGGCAGCGGAGATCTTCGATGCCTTTCAAGAGGCGTTCAGGCTTGATCCCGAGGAAACGCTCAAGCGTTTCCGTCTGCTCTGTAGCCGCGGTGGCTACGATCCGCGAACGCTGGCCCGCCAGCTGGAAGTCAGCCAATCTGATTCGACGTCGGCCGTGCTTGAAGCCGGCTTGCGATTACTCGCTGAGCTGGACGGGCGTGGTGCGCTGCATGGCTATTTCGGGCCGCAATTACACCTGTTTGCTGGTGGCGACGCGCTGGTGCCTTCGACTGCCTGTGATGCGCTTCGGCGCTGGATGCCGGGGGTCGAAACCGAGCTGATCGCTTCGACCAGCCACGCGCTCCCTTTGGAGCGGCCGGACGACGTGGCCGCAACCATCGCGGCTTTCATCAAGAGCAAGGCGGAATGACGGACGCGGTCGCGGGACTAGCACGGGATATGAAAAGCGGCCTGCCTGACAAGCGTCAGGTTGCTGCGTCGTTTTCCCGTGCGGCATCTAGTTACGATGGTGTGGCCGAGCTGCAGCGCACCGTCGGCAACGCGCTGATCGAGCGTCTGCGCCTTGGGTTGACGTCGGCGCGCTGGCTGGATCTGGGTTGCGGCACCGGCTATTTCTCCCGAGTCCTGGCGAACCGCTTTCCGGCTGGTGAAGGCGTCGCGCTGGATATCGCCGAAGGCATGCTACGCCATGCCCGGCCCCAGGGCGGCGCGGGTAGTTTCATCGCTGGCGATGCTGAGTGCTTGCCGCTGCGTGATGCGTCGGTGGATCTGATTTTTTCCAGTCTGGCGCTGCAGTGGTGTGAGGATTTCCCCGCGGTGCTGAGCGAGGCGAAGCGGGTGCTCCGTCCTGGTGGTGTGTTCGCCTTCAGCAGCCTCTGTAGCGGGACTCTGCAGGAGCTGCGCGACAGCTGGCAGGCGGTGGACGGTTTTGCCCATGTGAATCGCTTTCGTCCGTTCAGCACCTATCAGCAGTACTGCGCCGCCGGTGGTTTGCAGCTGGAGCGGTTAGAGGTCGAGCCCGAGGTGCTGCATTTCGCCGAGCTGCGTCAGCTGACCAGCGACCTCAAGGCGCTCGGCGCGCATAACCTGAACCCCGGCCGCCCGGGCGGGCTTACCGGCCGTGCTCGGATTCGAGCGCTGATCGATGCCTACGAGCAGTTCCGCACGCCGAGCGGGCTCCCGGCGACCTATCAGGTGGTGTATGGCGTGTTGTGCAAGGAATTGACATGACCGCGGCTTATTTCGTCACCGGTACAGACACCGAAGTCGGCAAGACCACTATCGCTGCCGGACTCCTGCACGCCGCGCGGCTGGCCGGGCTCAGCACGGCAGCAGCGAAGCCGGTCGCATCTGGTTGCGAAATTACCGCCGAAGGCCTGCGCAACAGCGACGCACTGGCGCTGCTCGGCGAGTGCACGCTGCCGCTACGCTACGAGCAGGTCAACCCGTTGGCCTTCGAGCCGGCAATCGCCCCACACCTGGCCGCCCGTGAGGCGGGTGTCGAGCTGACTGTAACGTCGCTGGCCGAGCCGGTTCGGCAAGTGCTGGCACTGCAGGCTCAGTTCTCCCTGGTGGAGGGTGCGGGTGGCTGGCGCGTGCCGCTGGCTGGAGACGAAACGCTTTCCGATCTCGCCATAGAACTCGGCCTGCCGGTGATTCTGGTAGTCGGCGTGCGCCTTGGCTGTATCAACCATGCGCTGCTCAGCGCCGAGGCCATCGAGCGCGACGGATTGAGGTTGGCCGGCTGGGTCGCCAACATCGTTGATCCTGCCACCTCACGATTGCAGGAAAATCTCACGACGTTGAATGAGCGGCTTGACGCCCCATGCCTTGGTCGGGTGCCGCGCTTGCCGACCGCAAGCCCGGCAGCGGTAGCACACCACCTCGACCTGGCGCCGCTCATGATTTTGCCGCTCAGGACTTGAAGACGGCGCGCAGGCATCATTCGATCATGTGCTTGAATGCAGCTGATAGCGACGTGGCGCTGGCGTCAGCGGAACGGCTCTGCTATCAATGATAGCTAAGCGACTTCAGTGGGGTTTGAATCATGCAAATCAACAGTCTTCTATCTGCCGGCCTTGGAGCGTACCAAGCCGGCCAGCAGCGGGTTGACCAAGCCAGCGCTGTCGTGGCTGATCGCACGCTGCCTGCTGCTGAAACCTCTCAGGCAATGGCCGACACGGTCGAGCTGACCGAGCAACTGGTTCAGATGAAAGTGGGTGAGCATCAGGCCAACGCTGGCGTGCGCCTCCTGCAGACTGCCGACGAAGTGCTCGGTACATTGGTCAACACCAAAGCCTGACCTGCGCCGGCCTTTCTGGCCGGCCGCCTCGCCCGATTCCGGGCACCCTGATCCCTGCCCATGATTGTTCAGATGCCGACGAATGGCGTCATGGTCGCTGCTTGACATCGAACAGGCCTAAACGTATGTTTCAAACGCCTGTTTGACCTGCCGGGGCTATGCCGGATGGTCCATTCAAAATCAAGCGTGGCTGACCCGTCAGTCACCTGAATCAAGAACCCACTGCTGAGGTTTACGATATGCCTGACTACAAGGCCCCCTTGCGCGATATCCGCTTTGTACGTGACGAATTGCTCGGCTACGAAGCGCACTATCAGAGCCTACCGGGTTGTGAAGACGCCACCCCGGACATGGTCAATGCAATCCTCGATGAAGGCGCGAAGTTCTGTGAGCAGGTCATCGCGCCTCTGAACCGTGTAGGCGACATCGAGGGTTGCACCTGGAGCGAAAGCGGCGTGAAGACGCCGACCGGCTTTAAAGAGGCATACCAGCAGTTTGTAGAAGGTGGCTGGCCGAGCCTGGCCCATGACGTTGAGCATGGCGGCCAAGGCCTGCCGGAGTCACTGGGCCTGGCAATCAGCGAAATGATCGGTGAAGCCAACTGGTCCTGGGGCATGTATCCCGGCCTCTCTCACGGCGCAATGAACACCCTGCATGAGCACGGCACGCCTGAGCAGCAGCAGGCCTACCTGACCAAGCTTGTCTCCGGTGAGTGGACCGGCACCATGTGCCTGACCGAGCCGCATTGCGGCACCGACCTGGGCATGCTGCGCACCAAGGCTGAGCCACAGACCGATGGCAGCTACAAGGTATCCGGCACCAAGATCTTCATCTCCGCGGGTGAACACGACATGGCCGATAACATCGTCCATATCGTTCTGGCTCGTCTGCCCGATGCGCCGGCTGGCACCAAGGGCATCTCCCTGTTCATCGTGCCGAAATTCCTGCCGAACGCCGAAGGCGGAGTGGGCGAGCGCAATGGCGTGTCTTGCGGCTCCCTGGAACACAAGATGGGTATCCACGGCAACGCCACCTGCGTGATGAACTTCGATGGCGCCACTGGCTTCCTGATCGGCCCGCCGAACAAGGGCCTGAACTGCATGTTCACCTTCATGAACACGGCGCGTCTGGGTACTGCGCTGCAGGGCCTGGCACACGCGGAAATCGGCTTCCAGGGCGGTATCAAGTATGCGCGTGAGCGTCTGCAGATGCGTTCGCTGACCGGTCCCAAGGCGCCCGAAAAGGCTGCTGACCCGATCATCGTGCATCCTGACGTACGCCGCATGCTGCTGACTATGAAGGCTTTTGCTGAAGGCAACCGGGCGATGATGTATTTCGCAGCCAAGCAGGTCGACATCGTCCAGCGCAGCAAGGATGAAGCCGAGCGCAAAGCCGCCGACGCGATGCTGGCGTTCCTGACTCCGATCGCCAAGGCGTTCATGACCGAAGTCGGTTTCGAGGCGGCCAACCATGGCGTGCAGATCTACGGCGGCCACGGCTTCATCGCTGAGTGGGGCATGGAGCAAAACGTTCGCGACAGCCGTATTTCCTGCCTGTACGAAGGCACCACCGGCATCCAGGCTCTTGACCTGCTGGGCCGTAAAGTCCTGATGACTCAGGGCGAGGCGCTGAAAGGCTTCACCAAGGTGGTGCACAAGTTCTGCCAAGCCAACGAAGGCAACGAGCCGGTCAAGCAGTTCGTCGAGCCGTTGGCCAAGCTGAACAAGGAGTGGGGCGATCTGACCATGAAGGTCGGTATGGCTGCGATGAAGAATCGCGAAGAAGTCGGCGCCGCTTCGGTGGATTACCTGATGTACTGCGGTTACGCCTGCCTGGCCTACTTCTGGGCGGACATGGCACGCCTGGCGTCGGAGAAGATCGCTGCCGGCGAAGATGCGGACGGCTTCTACACCGCCAAGGTGCAGACCGCACGCTTCTACTTCCAGCGCATCCTGCCGCGTACGCGTACCCACGTTGAAGCCATGCTGTCCGGTGCTGACAACCTGATGGACATGGATGAGGCCCACTTCGAGCTGGCCTACTAAGGCCTGCGGCAAGAAAAGAAACCGCTGCTACGGCAGCGGTTTTTTTTGCCTGTTTTCCGCCATGCCAGTCATTGTTTTGCACCCCTATAGGTGAACCTGTCACCAAGTGCAGGCAGAATGCCTACTTTCCTCACGGCCGTTACCGGAGCCGCCGTGCCTCGTCTGAGTCCTGCTCGCTTCAGTCATTTCTATGCTCCCCTGGCGTTGTTGACCGGAGGGCTTGTGGCTGCGCGTCAACCTACCCTGAACGAGTTCTTCACTTCGCTGTTCAATGTGCTGCCTACCGTGCTGCTGTTGCTCGGGGGGGCTTTCTGCATCGCCTATGGCCGGGTCCGTGAGACCTTTCTGCTGCTGACGGTTTATATCGTCTATTTCCTACTCGATACCCAGGTCGACCACTACCGGCTCACTGGCTCGCTACTGCCTGAGGCCGCGCTGACCTTCCACCTGTGTAGCCTGCTTTTGCCAGCGCTCTATGGGCTCTATGCCCTTTGGCAAGAGCGTGCACATTTGTTGCAGGACGGTCTGGCACGGCTTGCTGTTGTGTTTGTTGTGTCGGTCTTGGCGCTGGCTCTGGCGCGGCGCTTCCCCGTGGGGGTGCTCGAATGGCTGACTGAGATTCGCTGGCCGCCATTGCAGGCTGACTGGCTGCAATTGATCCAGCTGGCCTATCCAGTATTTCTAATCGCGATACTCGGGGTGCTGGCGCAATACCTACGGCGGCCTCGACCAGTGCATGCGGCGCAGTGGGTTGCGTTGGTAGGGCTGTTCTTGATGCTGCCGCAGGTATTCAGTCGTCCGGGCGCACTCAACGTCTTGAGCAGCTTGATGATGCTGGTGCTGGTGGTTTCGATTGCACAAGAGGCCTACCAGATGGCTTTCCGTGACGAGCTGACCGGCCTGCCTGGCCGTCGTGCTCTTAACGAGCGGTTGCAGCGTCTGGGCCGTCAATACGTGATTGCGATGGCCGACGTGGATCGGTTCAAGGCTTTCAACGATACCCATGGGCACGACGTGGGTGACGAGGTACTGCGCCTCGTCGCAAGCCGGCTACGTAAAGTTGGTGGCGGTGGGCGTGCCTATCGTTACGGTGGTGAAGAATTTGCGTTGGTATTTCCGGGGCGTGATCTGACGCATTGCCTGCCGCACCTGGAAGCCGTACGGCAGGCTGTCGAGAGTTATCCGTTGCAGTTGCGTGACAAGTCCAGCCGGCCAAAGGATGCGGAGCAGGGGCGGCAGCGCCGCGGTGTTGCTTCGGCAGCTGCGGTCTCGGTGACCATCAGTATCGGCGTCGCCGAGCGACTGATAACGCAGCGCAGCCCCGAGGAGGTCATTAAGAAGGCCGATCAGGCGCTCTATAGCGCCAAGGGAGCGGGGCGTAACTGCATCCGCGCGCATGGGGAGAACCGCCGCGGTGCAATGCGTACGTTGAAAGAGGTGACCGCCGACGCTTAGCGCGCGGCTGAAAACCTGCCGGCGTTGGCCGTGCGAACCGGTCGGGCAGCCGGTGGTTATGGTGGCGCATTCAGCGCCTGCAATGTGATGGCGAGCGGGTCGATCTGCCAGTAGCGTGGCGGGCATAACAATGCACAGTGCCGTCCTGGAGATCGATATGCCCGCTTACAAAGCTCCCCTGCGCGATATGCGCTTCCTGATCGACGAAGTGTTCGACTTTCATGGCAGCTACGCGGCCAATGGTGCCGAAGACGCCACGCCAGACACGGTCAGCGCGATTCTCGAGGAGGGCGCCAAGTTCTGCGAACAGGTTCTGGCGCCGCTCAACCGCAGCGGTGACGAGGAAGGGTGCCATTTCGATGACGGCGTGGTCGTCACCCCGAAAGGCTTCAAGGAGGCCTTCGCGCAGTACGCCGAAGGTGGCTGGATGGGGCTGGCCTCGGATCCTGCCTATGGCGGACAGGGCCTGCCGCACTCGCTGGGGCTGGTCGTTGGCGAGATGGTCGGCTCGGCGAACACCTCCTTTGGTATGTATCCCGGACTGACCCATGGTGCCATGGCCGCAATCGGGGCTCACGGCACCGATGAGCAGAAACAGGCCTACCTGACCCGGATGACCGAGGGCCGCTGGACCGGCACCATGTGCCTCACCGAATCCCACTGCGGCACGGATCTGGGGATCATCAAGACTCGCGCGGTACCGCAGGCTGACGGCAGCTACGCGATCAGCGGCACGAAGATCTTCATCTCGGCCGGCGAGCACGACATGAGCGAGAACATCGTGCATCTGGTTCTGGCCAAACTCCCCGATGCCCCGGCTGGCACCAAGGGGATTTCGCTGTTCATCGTGCCCAAGTTCCTGCCTGATGCCGCCGGCGAAGCGGGCGAGCGCAATGCTGTTGCCTGCGGCTCCATCGAGCACAAGATGGGGATCAAGGCCTCGGCGACCTGCGTCATCAACTTCGACGGCGCCACGGGTTTCCTCATCGGTGAGCCCAACAAAGGTCTCAACTGCATGTTCACGATGATGAACCATGCCCGGCTGGGTACTGGCATGCAGGGGCTATGCAGTGGCGAGGCGAGCTTTCAGGGCGCGATCCAGTACGCCAACGAGCGTTTGCAAATGCGCGCGCTGACCGGCGCGAAGTTTCCTGAGAAACCGGCCGACCCGATCATCGTGCACCCTGATGTGCGGCGCATGCTGTTGACGATGAAGGCATTCAACGAGGGCAACCGTGCCCTGGCGTACTTCACCGCACAATTGCTCGATCAGATACACAGCCCCGACGCCGACAAGCGCAAGGAAGCCGAGGACCTGCTCGCCTTCCTCACACCGATCTGCAAGGCCTTCATGACCGACACCGGGCTTGAGGTGACTAACCTCGGCATGCAGGTGTTTGGCGGCCACGGCTATATCCGAGAGTGGGGTATGGAGCAGCTCGTGCGTGATTGCCGTATCGCCCCGATCTATGAGGGCACCAACGGCATTCAGGCGCTCGACCTGCTGGGGCGCAAGGTACTGGGCAGCCAGGGCAAGCTGATGCTCGGTTTCACCAAGCAGGTGCACAAGTTCTGCGAGGCCAACGGGCAGCATCCTCAGCTGCAGCAATACGTGACACAACTGGCTGGCCTCAATCGCGAATTGGGCGAGATCACCACACGAATCGGCATGGCAGCGATGAAAAATCCCGACGAAGTCGGCGCAGCCTCGGTGGACTACCTGATGTACTGCGGTTACCTGATCCTGGGCTATTTCTGGCTGCGCATGGCTGTGGTGGCTCAGAGCAAGCTGGACGAGGCGGGCAGCGACACGGCTTTCTACCAGTCGAAGCTGACCACCGCTGAATTTTACTTTGCTCGCCTGCTTCCGCGCACCGCAGCCCACAAAGCGGCCATCGAGGCCGGAAGTGCAAGCCTGATGAAGCTGGCCGCTGACCAATTCGCTTTCTGACCCACCGGAAATTTATAGCCCGCCTCGTGCGGGCTTTTTTTTGGGCGATCTCAGTCGCGGCTTGCGGATTCCGGGCGAGCAAGCGTGGCTGCCTGTAACGTCGAAGTGAGAACCGATAAGTCATTTAAAGACGCTTCGGGCGCTGATTGGTCTTCAGTTAGACTCGCGAAACTGCTGCGGCCAATCGGCCGGGTGAGATGTTTTCTGCGAGGTCTTTTTCATGGCTGACTACAAAGCACCCCTGCGCGATATGCGTTTCGTCCTAAATGAAGTCTTCGACGCCCCGAAGCTCTGGCAGACGATGCCAGCGTTGGCGGAAGTCGTCGATGCGGAAACCGCCGAAGCCATCCTCGAGGAGGCCGGCAAGATCACTGCGAATTCCATCGCACCGCTCAACCGCAGCGGTGACGAGGAAGGCTGTCGCTGGGTCGACGGCGCGGTAACCACTCCGGCTGGATACCCAGAGGCCTATCGCCTTTACGCCGAAGGCGGCTGGGTCGGTGTAGGTGGCGACCCAGCCTACGGCGGCATGGGCATGCCGAAAGCGATCTCGGCGCAGGTCGAGGAAATGATGAACTCTGCCAGTTTGGCGTTCGGTCTCTACCCAATGCTGACTTCCGGAGCCTGCCTGTCAATCTATGCCCATGCCAGCGAAGAGCTGAAGCAGAAGTACCTGCCAAACATGTATGCCGGTGTCTGGTCCGGCTCCATGTGCCTGACCGAGCCCCACGCCGGGACCGATCTGGGCATCATCCGAACCAAGGCGGAGCCTCAGGTGGATGGCTCCTACAAGGTTAGCGGCACCAAGATATTCATCACCGGCGGCGAGCACGATCTCACCGACAACATCATCCATCTGGTATTGGCCAAGCTCCCCGACGCACCGGCCGGCTCGCGCGGTATCTCGCTTTTCCTGGTGCCCAAGGTGATGGTCAATGAAGACGGCAGCCTGGGTGAGCGCAACAGCCTGAGCTGCGGCTCCATCGAGCACAAGATGGGTATCCAGGCCTCTGCGACCTGCGTCATGAACTTCGACGGCGCCACGGGCTGGATGGTCGGCGAGCCCAACAAGGGGCTGGCCGCCATGTTCACCATGATGAACTACGAGCGTCTGGGCGTTGGCATCCAGGGGCTCTCCACCGGCGAGCGTTCTTACCAGAGTGCCATTGAGTACGCCCGCGAGCGCATCCAGAGCCGCGCTCCGACGGGGCCGGTATCGCAAGACAAGGCCGCCGATCCGATCATCGTGCACCCGGACGTGCGCCGCATGCTGTTGACCATGAAAGCGCTGAACGAAGGCGGGCGCGCCTTCTCCAGCTATGTCGCCCTGCAGCTGGACATCGCCAAGTTCGGTGATGATGCCGAAGCACGTCAGCGTGCCGAGGCGCAGGTGGCTCTGCTGACGCCCGTGGCCAAAGCCTTCCTCACCGACATGGGTTTGGAAACCACTGTCCATGGTCAGCAGATCTTCGGTGGCCACGGCTTCATCCGGGAGTGGGGGCAGGAGCAACTGGTCCGCGACTGTCGGATCACCCAGATCTACGAAGGCACCAACGGCATCCAGGCGCTAGACCTGCTCGGACGCAAGGTGGTAGGCAGTGGCGGCGAGCTGTACAACGCGTTTGCGGAGGAAATCCGAAGCTACTGTGCGGCTGCGGGCAGTGAGCTTGGCGAGTTCACTGTTCCACTGAAGGCAGCATTGGAGAGTCTCGATGGACTCACAGCCTTCGTCATCGATAGCGCAAAGCGCAACCCCAACGAGATCGGCGCGGCCTCGGTCGAATACCTGCATGTGTTCGGTTACACGGCCTACGCCTATATGTGGGCGAGAATGGCAGAAGCCGCGCTGGGCAAGGAAAAGCAAGACGATTTCTACGCCAGCAAGCTCGGCACAGCGCGGTTTTATTTCGCACGTCTGTTGCCTCGCATTCACTCGTTGAGCGCCTCGGTCCGAGCCGGCAGCGATTCGCTGTATCTGCTCGATGCTGCACAGTTCTAAGAGAGATCCATCCGTGAAGGCATAATGAAATTAATTAGCCATCTTTAGGGAACAATGCGCCACCAGTTCAGTCATAGATCTGCATCGCTTGTAGTCTATTGCTTACACGCGGGACCAAGGCAGGGTTCGTGCGTAAGTGAATGCTTACAAGCCGTGGTGCGAACTGCTACTACAGGTTTTCCAGGCCGATCGGTAGTCTTTGCCGCCATGGACGCCGCGTAGGGAAGCGCTTTAGACACAAAACGGACGCGTAGCGGAACGACGCTAGGAAGGCGTAAGTCACGGATGTCAGTTTCAGTCTGCAAAGGCCCCGCTTCGGCGGGGTTTTCTTTTTTAAAGGGCAGAGAAGCCAGGCGTCACGGGCCGGTAGATGGATGTCTGTGTGCCGCGGCGGCTTGGCGGCTCGATCCAGATGAAGTTGGCGGAGCGCGGACAAGCTGCGGAAGCTGTCCGGGCGCAACGCCACCGCAAAAGACATTGGCAGGCTGCGCTTGCCTCCCCTAGCGTCTGATTAGCCCCAGCATCGACGCAGTGCAGTTTTCAGGCTGGCATGCAGACGCCTGTGCCTCCAAGGCCACAGTATCCGCCAGGGTTCTTCGCCAAATATTGCTGGTGATAGGCCTCTGCGTAATAGAAAGCCGGTAGGTCGGCGATTTCCGTGGTGATGCCTCCAAGCCCGTGCTTGTTCAGCTCTGTCTGGAAGCACGCTTCGCTATCGCGCGCCATTTCGAGTTGCGTGGCGCTAAAGCAGTAGATTGCCGAGCGATACTGGGTGCCGATGTCGTTACCTTGGCGCATGCCTTGGGTCGGGTTGTGCGCCTCCCAGAACAGCCTGAGCAGGTTGTTGTAAGAAATCTGTTGTGGGTCAAACACCACCAGCACGCCTTCGGTGTGCCCTGTAAGACCGGAACAGACTTCTTCGTAGGTGGGGTTTGGCGTATGCCCTCCGGCATAGACCACCGCGGTAGTCCATACCCCGGGCTGCTCCCAAAAGCGGCGTTCGGCCCCCCAGAAACAACCCATTGCAAACATCGCCTGCTGCAGGTGCTCCGGGAAAGGGGGCTGCAGCGGGTTGCCGCTGACGAAGTGAGCTGCGGGTACCGGGACTGGCGTGGAGCGTCCGGGCAGGGCTTGTCCTGCATCGGGTAGCGCTTGTTTATGAACGAGAATTTGCGAGCGCAGGGTCATTGTGGTCCTCGAGCCTGGGGCGTGTTTTCAGCTAGCCTAGGCTACCAAGCTGACAAATCCAACGCGCATGTGCCCGGACGGTCGGCGCAGACCGTTAGAGCCAGTGCGGGTATCGGCGTAGCGAGGTCAGTAGCTGGTCGCCGGGGATGGGCTTGTCGAACAGGTAACCCTGCCCGATATCGCAGCGCTGATGGCGCAGGAAGGTCAGCTGTTCAACTGTCTCGATACCTTCCGCAACCACCTTGAGATTGAGGTTGCGGGCCATGGCGATAACGGCTGAGGTGATCTCGATATCGTCCTGGTTGTCCGGGATGTCCTTGATAAAGCTGCGGTCGATCTTGATTACATCGATGGGGAATTTCTTCAAATAGCTCAACGACGAATAGCCGGTACCGAAGTCATCCATTGCTAGGGTGACCCCGAGTGCCTTAAGCCCTATCAGTTGCTGGCGGGTCTCTTCGGTCGCTTCGAGCAGTAGGCTCTCAGTCAGCTCCAGCTCAAGACGGTCGGGTGGTAGCTGTTCTTCGGAAAGAATGGCGGCGATTGAGCCGACCAGGTCGGGATCCGAAAATTGCTTGGGCGACAGGTTGATCGCGACCTGTGGATTGCCGATGCCCAGCGCTGCGAGCTGCAGGCCCATTCGACAGGCCTCACGTGCTACCCACTTGCCTATCGGGATGATCAGCCCGGTTTCTTCGGCAACGCCGATGAATTGATCAGGGCGGATCATGCCTTTTTCCGGGTGGTTCCAGCGCAGCAGCGCTTCCAGTCCCTGCAGCCGACCACTGCGCAGGCAGAGCTTGGGTTGATAGAAGACTTCTAGCTCATTCTGCACCAGCGCACGGCGCAGATTGTTTTCGACGAATAGCTTGTAGTTGGCCTCGGCGTGCAAGGCTTCGGTAAACACCTGGACCTGATTCTTGCCGTTGGCCTTGGCTTTATGCAGCGCTTGGCCAGCGTGTTTCATTAGCGTCTCGGGATCGCGGCCATGCAGCGGCGAACAGGCCAGGCCCAGGGAGGCGCTGACGCTGATCAGCTGTTTGTCGACAAACAGGGGTTTGTCGAGGATGCGCAGCACTTGATGCGCCAGGAGCCGGCCTTCTTCAAGGTCCATGTTGTCGAGCAGGAGCGCGAACTCGTTGCTGGCGAAGCGTGCAAGCACACTGTCCCGGTTGAGGCTGTTGCGTAGACGGCGAGCCAGGCTGGCCAGCAATTTATCCCCGGTCTGGTGCCCGAGGCTGTCATTGATGCGCTTGAAATTGTCGATATCCACCAGCAACAGACACAGCTGCGGTTCTTTGTTGGTGGCGAAGCGCTCTTCTATGCTGCGAATGAAAAACGGCCGATTTCCGAGGCTGGTCAGGTTATCCGTATAGGCCAGGCGCTCGATGTGCTGCTGCGCCAACTTGCTCTGCGTGATGTCTTCGTAAATGCCGATGTAATGCGTGAGTTCACCGCTCTCACCGAACACCTTGGAAATCGACAGCTGCCCCCAATAGGGCTCAAGATTCTTTCGGCGGCTGCGAAATTCACCCTGCCAGCTGTTGCTTTGCGACAAGGCCGACGAGGTATCGAACAGCAATTCGCTGAGGTTTTCCAAGGCGGTAAGCTCGGCTAGGCGGCGGCCCCGAACCTCATCGGCTGAAAACTGGGTGATAGAGGTGAAGCTCGGATTCACGTACTCGACGATGCCATCACGATCGACCAGGATGAACGCGCTGGCACTCTGTTCGACCGCGCGCTGGAAGAGGTGCAATGTGTAAGTCGCACTGACGCGCTGCTGATTGGCCAGCACCTGCGCATACTGATCGGCCAGTTCACCAGCGAACGCCACCTCGTCGGCATGCCAGGTTCTGACGCAACCGGAGTGTTCTAGACAGAGCACGCCAAACACCTCACCACCGACCCGTATCGTTGCGTCAAGGATCGACGTGATACCCCGTGGTTTGAAAAAAGCTTGCGCAAGTTCCACGGTCCGGGCGTCTTCGGCGATGTTTTGCACATCGATCACTCGCCCCCTGTGCAGCGCCTCCATATAACGCGGACAGCCCGACACTTCCAACGATGAAGGGTATTCGAGGCTGCCACTGTCGCGACAGTAGGCGGCGATGGCTTCTAGATGATTACCCGTCAAATGCCATATCGACGCGCGGGCTATCCCGTAGGCTTCGCTGGCGGCTTGGGTGATCAGCTGGGCGGCCTCGAGCTGCGGGTCGGCTGCGCTGTACCGGTGCCGGGCCAGGCGCACAATCAGACTCTGCTGCGCACGGGAGCGGATCAGGTGTTCGAGGTGCTCATCCTGGGCCTGCTGATAAAACTCCAGGGTCGACCGCAGCTTCGCATTTTCGGCTTCCAGCGCAGGGGAGGCTTCCGCTGCATGGGGTTCGACAATCAGGTAGCCGCGGACCAGATCTCGACCATACTGCTGGCAGAGTTCACCGATTTCCAACATATCCAGCGGCCCACTGCAGGTGTGCAGGCAATACCGGATGGAATAGTGGCCCAGCGTTGCGAGCTGGGCTTGGACAACGTCATGAAGCTTAAGGCGAACCTGCGGTTCCATGAGGCTGGCGTAAGGCGAGTCGATCAGGGAACAGAGATCCTGCGCGGGCTGGCCTAGATAACGTTCGCAGGCAGGGTCTAGAAACAGCAGCGCCCAGCTGGATTCATTCAAACGCTCGAAGCGCAGCATGCCCAGCCTCGAAGGCACTGGCAACTGCGTCACAACCTCGGTCGCCAAACGGCTGGCGGCATCGGTATGTATTTTCATCGAGCGGTTTGCTTCCAGTATGCTGCGGTAGTCGCTTCGTTAGCCGCAGCTTAGACGCTTTTTACGGCGCGGCGATGGCTAAATAATATTAATCACCGCAAGGGTGCATCATGCAGCAGGGACTGACAAGTCGGCTATCAAAGTTACTGTTGATCTCGATCTTCCTGATCGCCACCGGACAGCTCAAAGCTGCCGAATCAAATACCTTGGGCTCGGATGAACCGTCGCGATATCTGGCCGAGCTCAAGACGCTTTACCTGACCACGGACGAACGAAAAGCGCTGCTTACTCATAGCAATGCACTGCTCAAAACCTATGGATTGCGGGCGGCCTATCAAGTGGGGCAGGCCAACCCAGAGGACCTCGAATACCAGATCAGCGTTGGTGCTCCGGGTGAGTTGCGCATTCGTGAGGAGCGCCGTGATGCGTCCGGCAATGTCGCCGTGCGTAATAGAGGTTTCTCGGTGTTCGGCATGGACCCCTACATCCAGTACCAATGCCCGCCGCAGGGTGTCGTGTGCACCTTCGCTGGCAAGGCGGGTGGCGATCCTTGGTTAACCATTCTGCGCGATCCCAAGGGGGCCGAGGAGCTGGCGAAGGCTCTGTCATTCCTGTTCCGCAATTTGCAGAAAGGCTGATGGCGCCTCACGGTGTTAGGTGACACAAAAAACCCGCCAGATGGCGGGTTTCTTGTTGCTCATCCGATCACAACAGCATGGTGCGGATGTCAGCCAGCAGCTCGGACAGACGCTTGGTGAAGCGTGCGGCCGCGGCGCCGTTGATGACGCGGTGGTCATAGGACAGCGATAGCGGCAACATCAGGCGAGGCTGGAAGGCCTTGCCATCCCAAACCGGCTGCATCGCCGCCTTGGATACACCGAGGATCGCCACTTCCGGCGCGTTGACGATCGGCGTGAAGCCGGTGCCGCCAATGTGGCCGAGACTTGAGATGGTGAAGCAGGCACCTTGCATGGCATCGGGCGATAGCTTCTTGGTGCGGGCCTTCTCGGCCAACTCTGCCGCTTCGGCTGCCAACTGCAACAAGCTCTTCTGGTCAACGTTGCGTATCACAGGGACCATCAAGCCGTCCGGAGTGTCGACCGCGAAGCCGACATGCACGTATTTCTTGCGGATCACTGACTTGCCGCTGGGCGACAGCGAAGCGTTGAACTCCGGCAACTCCTTGAGCAGATGCGCGCACGCCTTGAGCAGCAACGGCAGCACGGTCAGCTTGACGCCGGCTTTTTCCGCGATCGCCTTCTGCGCGACACGGAAAGCTTCCAATTCGGTGATGTCAGCCGACTCGAACTGGGTCACGTGCGGCACGTTCAGCCAGCTGCGATGCAAGTTGGCGGCACCGACCTGCATCAGGCGGCTCATGGGCACTTCTTCAATTTCACCAAAGCGGCTGAAATCAATGGTCGGGATCGGCGGGATGCCCGCACCGCCCGTAGCGCCTTCGGCCGAGGCCTGCTTGGTCTTGTGCAGCATGTTCTTGACGTAGGCCTGAACGTCTTCCTTGAGAATCCTGCCCTTTGGTCCTGTTCCGGTGACATCAGCCAATTCCACGCCGAATTCCCGTGCGGTCATGCGCACCGCAGGGCCAGCGTGCACCTTGGTGCCGGCCTTGCTCGGCCCGCTCACGGCCGGGGCTGGCGTCGAGGCTGCCTTGGCCTCCGGTACGCCTTGCTTGTTCGGTGCAACGGCCTGCTGCTGGGGCGCTGCTTCCTGCTGCGGCTTCGGCTCGGCCTTCTTCGCCGGAGCTGCGCCAGCCACCTTCAAGGTCAGGATCAGGTCGCCGGTCTTGGCATCGTCACCGACCTTGATCGACAGCGATTCCACCACACCAGCCTTGGGCGCTGGGATCTCCATGCTGGCTTTGTCCGACTCCAGCGTGATCAGTGATTGATCCGCCTCGACGCTGTCGCCAGCCTTGATCATGACTTCGATGACCTTGGCGCTGCCGCTGGAGCCGATGTCCGGAATACGAACCTCCTCCACGGACTCGCCTGCAGCTTCGGCGGGTGCTTCTGTGGCCTGCTCGGTCAGTTTCTCCTTGGCCGGGCTTTGTGCCTGGCTGTCCGAGGCGCTGGCCGCTGCCGGCTTGCTCGAAGCGGCGCCCTTGAGGATCAGGATTAGGTCACCGGTACCAACTTCGTCGCCGACCTTCACCGAAATGCTCTCGACCACGCCGGCAGCCGGGGAGGGTATCTCCATGCTGGCTTTGTCGGACTCCAGCGTGATCAGCGCTTGCTCGGCGGCGATGGTGTCGCCGACTTTGACCGAGATTCCAATGACGCTGGCCTTGCCGTCCGATCCGATGTCCGGGACCTTGATCTCCTGCGATTCGCCTTCCTCAGCTGATGCCGACGGAGCATCATCGCCCACAGGGGTAGGCGCCTCGGTTTCATCTGCCGGGCCGCCGGTAGCGGCACCGGCCGGCTCGGCCGCGGCTTCTGCCGGCGCCTCGCTTTCCTGTCCTTCCTCGCTCTCAAGCTCCAGCAACTCGTCGCCTTCTTTCAAGGTATCGCCCAGCTTGACCTTTAGGCTCTTCACCACGCCCGCCTTGGGCGCAGGAATTTCCATGCTGGCCTTGTCGGATTCGAGCGTCAGGATGCTCTGGTCGGCTTCGATACGGTCGCCGACCTTGACGAACAATTCGATTACTTCACCCTCACCGCTGCCGATGTCGGGTACGCGTATGGTTTCACTCACAATAGGTTCTCCTGTGCGCACGCATCAGCAATCCAGCGGATTGCGCTTCTCGGGGTCGATACCGAACTCGGTGATGGCGTTGGCCACGACCGTGCGTTCGATGGCGCCGCGAGCGGCGAGTGCCTGCAGGGCGGCGACAGCGACCCAGCGACGGTCGACTTCGAAGAAGTCACGCAGCTTGGCGCGCGAGTCGCTGCGGCCGAAGCCGTCGGTGCCCAACACCTGGTATTCACGCGACGGAACCCACTGGCGAATCTGATCGGCGAACAGCTTCATGTAGTCGGTGGAGGCGATCACCGGACCTTCGCGACCTTCCAGACACTGTTCGACATAGCTCTTGCGGGGTTCGTCGGTTGGGTGCAAGCGGTTCCAGTGGTCCACGGCCAGGCCGTCGCGGCGCAGCTCGTTGAAGCTGGTCACGCTCCAGACGTCGGCACCCACGCCCATCTTGGCGAGGATGTCCACCGCGGCGCGTACCTCGCGCAGGATGGTGCCTGAGCCCAGCAGCTGCACGCGGTGCTTGAAGTCGCCCTTGGCTTCTTCAAGCAGGTACATGCCTTTGAGAATGCCTTCCTCGACACCCTGCGGCATGGCCGGCTGCTGGTAGTTCTCGTTCATCACGGTGATGTAGTAGTAGACGCTCTTCTGCAGCTCCATCATCTCGTGCATGCCGTGATGCATGATCACCGCCAGCTCGTAGCCGTAGGTGGGGTCATAGCTGCGGCAGTTGGGGATGGTGCTGGCGAGGATATGGCTGTGGCCGTCCTCGTGCTGCAGACCTTCGCCGTTCAGCGTGGTACGGCCGGCGGTGCCGCCCAGCAGGAAGCCGCGGGTCTGGGCATCGCCCGCTGCCCAGGCCAGGTCGCCGATCCGCTGGAAGCCGAACATCGAATAGAAGATGTAGACCGGCAGCATTGGCTGGTTGTAGTTGCTGTAGGCAGTACCGGCAGCGATGAACGAGGAGAAAGCACCCGCTTCGTTCAGGCCTTCCTGCAGGATCTGTCCGTCTTTTTCTTCGCGGTAGTACATCACCTGGTCGCGGTCGACCGGCTCGTACAGCTGGCCGACTGGGGAGTAGATGCCCAGCTGGCGGAACATGCCTTCCATGCCGAACGTACGCGCCTCGTCGGCGAGAATCGGAACGATACGCTTGCCCAGATCCTTGTCTTTGACCAGTTGCGAGAGGATGCGGCCGAACGCCATCGTGGTGGAGATTTCACGCTCACCCGAGCCGTCCAGCACAGCCTTCAGCGTGTCCAGCGGCGGTGTCGGGATGCTGAAGCTCTTCGGCCGGCGCTGCGGCAAGGAACCACCGAGCTTCTCGCGGCACTTGCGTAGGTAGCGCATCTCGGCGCTGTCTTCGGCCGGGCGGTAGAACGGCAATTCTTCGAGCTGCGAATCGTTGACCGGGATGTCGAAGCGATCGCGGAACATCTTCAGGCTGTCGATATCGACTTTCTTGGTGTTGTGGGCGATGTTCTTCGCCTCACCGGCACCGGTACCGTAGCCCTTGATGGTCTTGGCTAGGATGACCGTCGGCTGACCCTTGTGGTTGACCGCCTGGTGGTAGGCTGCATAGACCTTGTACGGGTCGTGGCCGCCGCGGTTGAGCTTCCAGACTTCCTCATCCGACATGCTCTCGACGCGCTTGAGCAGTTCAGGGTCAGCACCAAAGAAGTGTTTGCGCACATAGGCGCCGTCTTTGGCTTTGTAGTTCTGGTATTCCCCGTCGATTGCCTCGTCCATGCGACGCTGCATGCGGCCGTCTTCATCGGCAGCGAACAGCGGATCCCACAGACGGCCCCAGACGACCTTGTTGACGTTCCAGTTGGCGCCTTTGAACACGCCTTCCAGCTCTTGGATGATCTTGCTGTTGCCGCGAACCGGGCCGTCCAGACGCTGGAGATTGCAGTTGATGACGAACACCAGGTTGTCGAGGTTTTCGCGGCCAGCCAGGGAGATGGCACCGAGGGTTTCCGGCTCGTCGCACTCGCCGTCGCCGATGAAGCACCAGACACGCTGCTTGCCCTTCGGGATGAAGCCACGGTTTTCCAGGTACTTCATGAAGCGCGCCTGGTAGATCGCGGTGATCGGGCCCAGGCCCATGGACACGGTGGGGAACTGCCAGAAGTCCGGCATCAGGTGCGGGTGCGGGTAGCTCGACAGACCTTGCCCATCCACTTCCTGTCGGAAGTTGAGCATTTGGTCTTCGCTCAGGCGGCCTTCGAGGAAGGCACGCGAATAGATGCCAGGAGAGGCGTGGCCCTGGTAGTAGATCAGGTCGCCGCCATGCTCTTCAGTAGGCGCCTGGAAGAAGTAGTTGAAGCCGATGTCGTAGAGCGTCGCACTGGAAGCGAAGGTGGAGATATGTCCACCCAGGTCCGGGTCCTTCATGTTTGCGCGCATCACCATTGCCAGCGCGTTCCAGCGAACCAAAGAGCGGATGCGGCGTTCCATGAACAGGTCGCCGGGCATCTTAGCTTCGCGGGTAACGGGGATGGTGTTGCGGTACGGCGTGGTGATGCCGTAGGGCAGCGGTGTGCCGCTACGGGTGGCCAGCTCCCCCATCCGGGTCATTAAATAATGGGCGCGGTCTTCGCCTTCGCGGTCGAGAACTGACTCGAGGGCGTCCAGCCATTCCTGGGTTTCGACGGGATCGAGATCTTGCATGGCTTGCTCCAGGGCGGAAAGGCTTCCAGAATCGGTTGCCTGCTTCGCGGCCGGCTTTGTGGGCCGGCGCGTATATGTTCTTGGATGTTTGCCGGGGGTAGAGCCGGGCTCTGTAGTTTTACTACAAAACCGCGGCTGATTCAGCCCCCTGTCACATTCTTTCGTAGTAAAACTACATCGCGGCGAGCCGGTCTAGCTGGCTGGCTCCGGCGTCAGGGGCTCTAGTCCGGACGTTTTCGCTATCCCTCTAGCCATTCTTGCGCTAAGGAAACATTCATGAGTTTGCCATCGCTGGTTGCACTGCCGCCGTCGCTTGAATCTTTGGTCACCCGTGCCGAGGAGACGTTCCTCGGCGCTCTGCGCGACTCATCGGAGCAGGCTGAACAGCGGTTCTTGGCATGGCCGACGATGCGTCGTGAGGCTTTCGGTCGGGTTTGCGCCGCCAGCGACTTCGTCAGCGAACAGGTTAGCCGAGATCCTGAATTGCTGCTCCAGTTGGCCGAGAGCGGCTTGCTGGAGCGATCGTTGAAGGCGGGCGAAATGCGTGCAGTGCTCGCAGAGCTGCTCAGCGACTGCCCGGACGAAGAGAGTCTGGCCAATCGGCTACGCCGGTTCCGCAACCGCCAACAGGTACGAATCATCTGGCGTGACCTTACTCGTCAGGCTGATCTCGCCGAGACCTGCGGCGATTTGTCCGACATGGCTGACGCCTGTATCGATCTTGCCTATCAATGGCTGTATGAGCGCCATTGCGAGCAGTTCGGTGTGCCGACCGGTCGGCGCAGCGGCGAAGCGCAGCAGATGGTCATCCTTGGCATGGGCAAGCTGGGCGCGCGCGAGCTCAATCTGTCATCCGATATCGATCTGATCTTCGGTTATCCGGAAGGCGGCGAAACTGTAGGCACCAAGCGTTCGCTGGATAACCAGGAATTCTTCATTCGCCTCGGTCAGCGGCTGATCAAGGCGCTGGATGCGCCGACCCTGGACGGCTTTGTCTTTCGCGTCGACATGCGCTTGCGGCCTTATGGCTCGTCCGGCTCGCTGGTGCTGAGCTTCAATGCGCTGGAGCAGTACTACCAGGACCAGGGGCGCGACTGGGAACGCTACGCCATGATCAAGGCTCGGGTGGTCGGCGGCAGCGAAGCGGCCGGCAAGGAGTTGCTGGAAATGCTCAGGCCCTTCGTCTATCGGCGCTACCTCGATTTTTCCGCGATCGATGCGCTGCGCACCATGAAACAGCTGATCCAGCAGGAAGTGCGGCGCAAGGGCATGGCCGCTAACATCAAGCTGGGCTCGGGTGGCATTCGCGAGGTGGAATTCATCGCTCAGGCTTTCCAGCTCATCCACGGGGGGCGCGACCTGAGCTTGCAGCAGCGGCCCTTGCTCAAGGTGCTGGCAACCCTGGCCGGGCAGGGCTATCTGCCGCCTGCTGCGGTCGAGGAATTGCGCGAAGCCTATGAATTCCTGCGTTACACCGAGCATGCGCTGCAGGCCATCGATGATCGCCAAACACAGATGCTGCCGGACAACCAGATCGATTGCGATCGCGTCGCCTTGATCATGGGGTTCAGCGATTGGGAAGCCTTCCATCAGCAGCTTCTGCATTGGCGCGGTCGAGTAGATTGGCATTTCCGTCAGGTAATTGCCGATCCCGACGAAGACGAAAGCGCCGAAGGCGAGTCGTTGGTGGGTGGCGAGTGGCTGCCGTTGTGGGAGCAGGATTGGGACGAGGAATTTGCCTGTCGTCAATTGAGCGATGCGGGTTTTCGCGACGGTCAGACCGCCTGCCAGCGACTCGCGGCTTTGCGTAGCGGCAGTCAGGTGCGGACCATGCAGCGCCTCGGCCGCGAGCGTCTCGATGCCTTCATTCCTAGGTTGTTGGCTCAGGCGGTTGAACAAGATGATCCGGATCTGGTGCTGGAGCGTGTGCTGCCGCTGGTCGAGGCGGTTGCGCGGCGCTCGGCCTATCTGGTGCTGCTGACCGAAAACCCCGGCGCCCTGCAGCGTCTGCTCGAGCTTTGTGCTGGCAGTCCGTGGATCGCCGAGCAGATCGCGCGCTTTCCGTTGCTGCTCGACGAGCTGCTAAACGCGGGGCGGCTGTTCAGCCCGCCGCTGGCGCCGGAACTCGCCGCGGAGCTGCGCGAGCGGCTGGCGCGCATTCCCGAGGACGACCTCGAGCAGCAGATGGAAGCACTGCGCCACTTCAAGCTGGCACACCGACTGCGGGTTGCGGCTTCCGAGATCGCCGGCACCTTGCCGCTGATGAAGGTTAGCGATTACTTGACCTGGCTCGCCGAGGCCATCCTCGAAGAGGTGCTGGCCCTGGCTTGGCGCCACACCGTCGCGCGGCACGGCCAGCCGAGGCGTGCTGACGGTTCGCTGTGCGATCCGGCCTTTATCATCCTGGGCTATGGCAAGGTTGGTGGAATCGAGCTTGGCCATGGTTCTGATCTGGATCTGGTGTTCATCCACGACGGCGACCCGAATGCCGAAACAGACGGTGCCAAGCCCATCGATGGCGCACAGTTCTTCACTCGTCTGGGTCAGCGCATCATTCATCTGCTGACCACTCAGACCACCTCCGGCCAGCTCTACGAGGTCGACATGCGCCTTCGTCCGTCAGGCGTATCCGGCTTGCTTGTCAGCTCGCTGAATGCCTTTAGTCGCTACCAGAGCGAGGAGGCCTGGACCTGGGAGCATCAGGCGTTGGTGCGGGCCCGAGTGTTGGTCGGCTGTCCACAGCTAGCAAAGGATTTCGAGAACGTCCGTGCTTCGGTGCTCGGGCGCTCGCGTGATCTCGAACAGCTGCGCGGCGAAGTCAGCGAGATGCGCACCAAGATGCGCGACAACCTCGGGACCCGCTCCACTCAGGCCGGCATGGCTGACAAAGCCTTTTTGGCGGAGGGTGAGTTCAATCTCAAGCAGGACGCCGGTGGTATCGTGGATATCGAATTTATGGTGCAATACGCGGCTTTGGCGTGGTCGCACCAGCATCCGCAACTGCTGCGCTATACCGACAATATCCGCATTCTCGATGGGTTGGAGCAGGCCGGGTTGATGACCGGCGATGAGGTTCGGTTGCTGCAGGATGCCTACAAGGCATACCGCGCTGCGGCCCACCGGCAATCACTGCAGAAACTGCCTGGCGTTGTGAGCGGAGACCAATTTCATGACGAGCGTCGCGCGGTGATGCGCATCTGGCGCGAGCTGGGACTTAGCTGACTCGTCAAACAGCATTTACCGAATTCGAGGTGGCAATAATGTCGATGTCCGATCGTGATGGCGTGATCTGGTATGACGGTGAGATGGTGCAGTGGCGCGATGCGACCACCCATGTGCTGACTCACACTCTGCATTACGGTATGGGCGTTTTCGAAGGCGTGCGTGCCTACAACACGCCGGCCGGCACCGCTATCTTCCGCCTGCAGGCGCACACTGATCGCCTGTTCGATTCGGCGCACATCATGAATATGAAGATGCCGTTTTCGAAAGAGGAAATTAACGAGGCCACCCGCGCCGCCGTTCGCGAGAACAATCTGGAAAGCGCCTATATTCGCCCGATGGTTTTCTACGGATCCGAAGGCATGGGTCTGCGCGCCAGCGGCCTGAAGGTTCACGTGATCGTTGCCGCCTGGCACTGGGGCGCCTACATGGGTGACGAAGCGCTGGAGGTGGGCATCAAGGTGCGCACCAGCTCCTTTACCCGCCATCACGTCAACATCAGCATGACCCGCGCCAAATCCAACGGTGCCTACATCAACTCGATGCTGGCCCTGCAGGAAGCGATTTCTGGCGGCGCTGACGAAGCGCTGATGCTGGACCCGGAAGGCTATGTAGCGGAAGGCTCGGGCGAGAACATCTTCATTATCAAAGACGGCGTTATCTACACGCCTGAAGTGACCGCCTGCCTTAATGGCATCACGCGCGGTACCGTGTTGACCCTGGCTGCCGAGTTGGGCATCAAGGTTGTGGAAAAGCGCATCACCCGTGACGAGGTTTACATCGCCGACGAAGCCTTCTTCACCGGCACCGCCGCCGAAGTCACGCCGATCCGCGAAGTAGACGGTCGCAACATTGGTATCGGTCGTCGTGGTCCGGTCACCGAGCGAGTGCAGAAAGCCTACTTCGATTTGGTGTCCGGCAAGACCGAGGCGCACCCCGAGTGGCGTACGCTGGTCAAATAAGCGCAGGGGTTGCTGCCGCGAACACGGGCCGCTCGGGCAGCTCGCGCTTGCGGCATGAAGCCCTAAGCCTGAAGCTGCCTTTATGAATATTCTGATTGTGGGTCCCAGCTGGGTCGGCGACATGGTGATGGCGCAGACGCTGTTTGTCTGTCTGAAACAGCGTCATCCCGATTGCCAGATCGACGTGCTCGCGCCGGAGTGGAGTCGCCCGATTCTCGAGCGTATGCCCGAGGTGCGTCAGGCACTAAGCTTTCCGGTCGGGCATGGTGTGCTCGACATGGCGACCCGACGCAACATCGCCCAGGGGCTGCGGGGAAAGTATGAGCAGGCGATCCTGCTGCCTAACTCGCTGAAGTCCGCCTTGGTCCCGTTCTTCGCCGGCATTCCTAAGCGTACCGGCTGGCGGGGCGAGATGCGTTTCGGTCTGCTCAACGACATGCGCAAGCTGGACAAGCAACGCTATCCGCTGATGATCGAGCGCTTCATGGCGTTGGCCTACGAGCCGGGTGCCGAGTTGCCTGCCCCGTATCCTAAGCCGGCGCTGCGCATCGTTGAGCACAGCCGCGATGCGGCGCTGACGCGTTTCGGGCTTTCACTGGATCGCCCGGTATTGGCACTTTGCCCCGGAGCGGAGTTCGGCGAGTCCAAGCGTTGGCCGGCCGAGCATTTCGCCAAGGTTGCCGAGGTGAAAATCCGCGAGGGCTGGCAGGTCTGGCTGTTCGGCTCGAAAAACGACCACGCTGTCGGCGAGCAGATCCTGCAACAGTTGATCCCCGGGCTGCGAGAAGAGGCGCTGAACCTGGCTGGCGAAACCAGTCTGGCCGAGGCCATCGATCTGCTTTCCTGCGCCGAAGCGGTGGTCTCCAACGATTCGGGACTGATGCACGTCGCCGCCGCGCTCGGGCGGCCGCTGGTGTCGGTCTATGGTTCGACGTCACCGGCCTTCACCCCGCCGTTGTCCGATCAGGTCGAGGTCGTGCGTCTGGGGCTCGATTGCAGTCCCTGTTTCGAACGCACCTGTCGTTTCGGCCATAACAACTGCATGCGTGAGCTGACACCGGGCCCTGTCATCGAGGCGCTAGGGCGCCTGGTTCCACAGCCAGTCGAGGTGCGTTGAGTGAGGGTGTTGCTGGTCAAGACCTCTTCGCTGGGTGACGTGATCCATACGCTTCCGGCGTTGACCGACGCGCAGCGCGCCATCCCCGGTATTCAGTTTGATTGGGTGGTAGAGGAGGGTTTCGCTGAGATCCCTGCCTGGCATCCGGCGGTTGCGCAGGTAATTCCCGTGGCCATCCGCCGCTGGCGCAAGCATCCGCTGCAAACCCTTCGTACCGGCGAGTGGCGGCGCTTCAAGGCGCGGCTGCGCGAGACCCATTACGACCTGGTGATTGACGCGCAGGGTCTGCTCAAAAGCGCGTGGTTGACACGCTATGTCAAAGCGCCAGTTGCAGGTTTGGATCGTGATTCGATACGCGAACCGCTGGCGTCGCGTTTCTATGATCGACGCTATGCCGTGCCCCGGGAGCGGCATGCGCTCGAGCGGGTGCGTCAACTATTTGCCCAGGCGCTCGGCTACTCGATTCCTGAGATGATTGCCGACTACGGTCTGGACCGCAGTCAGCTGGCCACACCAGGCGAACAGCCCTATTTACTCTTCCTTCATGGCACCACCTGGCCGAGCAAGCATTGGCCGGAGGCTTACTGGCGCCAACTGGCCGAGCGTATGAGCGAGTTTGGCTGGGCGATCCGTCTGCCTTGGGGCAATGCGGAAGAAAAGGCCCGAGCCGAACGAATCGCCCAAGGCCTGCCGAGCGCTTCGGTATTGCCCAGGCTCAATCTGGGCGGTGTTGCCAAAGTGGTTGCCGGGGCACGTGCTTGTGTGGCGGTGGACACCGGGCTCGGTCACCTTGCCGCAGCGTTGGACGTTCCGAGCATTTCGCTTTATGGCCCCACGCTGCCTGGCCGAGTCGGCGCCTATGGCCGTTCCCAAGTACACTTGTGCGCGCCTGGGCCGAACGCCGGTAAAGGCGATCGCCACAAACCCTGCTTCGACGGGCTATCAGCCGAGCACGTCGCAAGCGAACTCAAGGCCCTGTTGCGGTCATCGGAGACACCCTGATGCAACTGGCCTTCATCCTCTATAAGTACTTTCCTTTTGGCGGGTTGCAGCGTGATTTCATGCGCATTGCGCTCGAATGCCAGCGCCGCGGCCACCAGATCCGCGTGTACGCGATGATCTGGGAAGGCGAAGTGCCCGAGGGGTTCGAGGTGCTGATCGCACCGGTCAAGGCGCTGTTCAACCACACCCGCAATGAGCGCTTCACCGCCTGGGTCGAGGCGGATCTGGCGAAGCGGCCGGTTGACCGAGTGATTGGCTTCAACAAGATGCCGGGGCTGGATGTGTATTACGCCGCCGACCCTTGTTTCGAGGACAAGGCCCAGACCCTGCGTAACCCAATCTACCGTCGTTGGGGCCGTTACAAGCATTTCGCCGCGTACGAACGCGCGGTGTTCGCCCCTCAGGCGAAGACGCAGATCCTGATGATTTCCGAGGTGCAGCAGCCGCTGTTCATCAAGCACTACGCAACGCCGGCTGATCGTTTTCACCTGCTGCCGCCGGGCATTGCCCAGGATCGAAAGGCGCCGTCCAATGCCCTCGACATCCGGGCCGAGTTCCGACGGGAGTTCGGGCTTCAGGGCGATGCTCTTCTGCTCGTGCAGATCGGTTCCGGTTTCAAGACCAAGGGACTCGACCGCAGCCTCAAAGCCGTCGCTGCGCTGCCTCGAGAGCTGAAACGACGGACTCGCTTGTTCGTCATTGGGCAGGACGACCCCAAGTCCTTTCAACTTCAGGCTCGGAATCTAGGCATTTCCGAGCAAGTTGTCTTCCTTGAAGGCCGCAGTGACGTTCCGCGGTTCCTGCTGGGTGCTGACCTGCTGATCCATCCTGCCTACAACGAGAATACCGGTACTGTGTTGCTCGAAGCGCTGGTCGCCGGGCTGCCAGTGCTCGTCACGGATGTCTGCGGCTATGCACATTACATCGCCGATGCCGATTGCGGTCGCGTGGTGCCGAGTCCTTTCGAGCAGGGCCATCTCGATCGGCTTCTGGCCGAGATGCTTGCGGGCAATGAGCAGCGCGCACTGTGGTCGCAGAACGCTCTCGCTTTTGCCGAACGCGCCGATCTGTACAGCATGCCCGAGCGGGCAGCCGATGTGATCCTCGCGGAGCGCCCATGAAACTGATCGTCACAGAGCCCTTCAAAACCCTCTGGGCCGGTCGCGATCCGTTCGAGGCGGTCGAGCAGCTGCAGGGGCAGGTTTACCGCGAGCTCGAAGGTCGGCGCACCCTGCGCACCGAAATCCACGGGCGCGGTTATTTCGTCAAGATTCATCGCGGCATTGGTTGGGGCGAGATTGTCAAGAACCTCAGCACCGCCAAGCTGCCAGTCCTCGGCGCCGGGCAGGAGTGGCGGGCCATTCAACGGTTACACGAGGTCGGCGTACCGACCATGACTGCCGTCGCCTATGGCGAGCGCGGCAACAATCCCGCCACCCAGCATTCGTTCATCATCACCGAAGAGCTGGCGCCGACGGTCAGCCTCGAGGACTTCGCCGCAAACTGGCGTGAACAACCGCCGGAGCCTGCGATCAAGCGCGCGCTGATTGAGGAAGTCGCTCGCATGGCTGGGAACATGCACCGTGCGGGAGTCAATCACCGCGACTTCTACATCTGCCATTTTCTGCTGCATACCGACAAGCCGGTGACAGCGCATGATTTTCGTCTGTCGCTCATCGACCTTCACCGCGCCCAGACCCGCGCTCAGACGCCACGCCGCTGGCGCAACAAGGATCTGGCCGGGTTGTATTTCTCGGCGTTGGGCATCGGCCTGACGCACCGTGACAAGCTGCGTTTTCTCCAGGTCTATTTCCAACGGCCATTACGGGATGTCTTGCGTGACGAGGCTTCGTTGTTGACTTGGCTGCAGCGCAAGTCCGAAAGGCTGCAGAGCCGCTTCCTGCGCAAGTATGCGTCAGGTGCCCACCAGTGATGCGTTGGCGGACCGTTGACGGAATCAACTCCGATGCGGAGCGTGCGTTCGCCAGTCTCGAGGCTGTGTTCGCGCTGAATGGCGAGCCAATCACGCGTGACCCGCTATCCGAGGTGGTTCGTGTCAGCATCGGTGAACAACGTTACTACGTGAAACGCTACTGGGCGGCGGGTAAAGGCGTGCGGCGTTTCATCGGGCGTCCACGCGTCGAAGCTGAGTGGCAGAATTTGCAGCACTTTCAGGAATGGGGAGTCGCCGTCGCTCCACTGGTTGCCTGGGGGCAGCAGCGCCGTGCGGGATTCTTTCAGCGGGGTGCCTTGGTCACCCTGGAAGTACCCGGCACTCAAGATATGGCTGCCATGGCTAAGGATGGAGATGCACGCCTGGCGGACCCGCTGTGGGTTCGCCAGCTCAGTGAGCAATTGGCAAGCGCGACGCGCACTCTTCATGCTCACCGGTTCGCTCATAACGACTTGAAATGGCGCAACCTGCTGGTCGACGAAGCGGGCAAGCTGTACCTGATTGACTGCCCCTCAGGTGACTTCTGGTGGGGGCCGGTTCTGAGGCATCGCATCATTAAGGACCTAGCTTGCCTGGATAAGGTAGCCAGGTGCACCTTGTCCCGCACTCAGCGGCTGCGTTTCTTTCTGCTCTATCGGCAGCGGGCGAGGCTCGGCGCGGACGACAAAGCGCTTATCAGGAAGATACTGACCTATTTCGAGGGACGCGAATGAGGGATTTCCTTTCGCCAGCGCATGCCGGTTCATTGCGTAGCGCAAGCCTGGATAGCTTCGATACGTTATGGAGGTTGGAGCTTGACGCCGTCGATGTGCCTAACGCCGTCGACGGCGGTTGGAGCAGCGTATACCGGCTCGATATCGGTGGTGTCGGTTATTACCTTAAACGGCAAAGTAACTACCTGTCGCGTAGCTGGCGTCACCCGTTCGGTGAGCCGACCTTTGCTGCTGAGTTTCGTAATATTCGCCGCTATCAGCACAAGCATATTCCCACACTGGAAGCTGCATTCTTTGCGCAGCGCCGTACCCGAGGTGCGGTCAACGCCGTTCTGCTGACTCGGGCGCTGGATGGTTGGCAGGACCTGAGCAGTCTGCTTTGCCGGTGGTCAGATCTAGGAATGGCAAGCCGCCAGGCGGTACTCGCTTCCTGCGGACGGCTGGCCCGTCAGCTACATTGTGCTGGCGAAGTCCATGGATGTTTTTATCCCAAACATATTTTCTTGCGCGAGCACCTCAGCGGCTACGAGGCATGTTTGATCGACCTGGAAAAGACACGCATATTGCTGGGGCGCAAAGACCGTATACGCGATTTGGAGGCATTGATCCGCCGCGTTGGGTTTTGGAGCGAAGATGAGTTGCGTTGCCTGTTTGCGGCCTACCTAGAAAAGGACTCCAGCAGCCGCATGATTGAAACCTGGCTGCGTCGTATCGAGGCGCGGCATCAATACAAAGCGGCCCAGGCATGAAGTTGGCGCAGCTGCGCTCGGCCGGGCGCACTCCCTCTCTTCCGATGATCGTCGCGCTGGGTGCCGATGAGCTGCATGTCATGCAGTGGTTGCGTGTGTTGCCGGGACAGCGCTACGTGGCCCGTGCGCAGTGGCGAGGAGTCCAGGTGCTTGCCAAGCTCATGGTCGGTGATCGCGCCCGCCGTCATTTCGATCGTGAACTTGCAGGAGCACAGCAGCTCGCTGCGCAGCAGCTGAACACGCCGGCCCTTCTGGATCAGGGTTTCGGCGAGGCAGGAGGATGGCTGCTATTCGAATATCTTGAAGGCGCGCAGAGCCTGCAAGATGCTTGGCTCGGTGTGGCGTGTGAGGTGCCCTTAAGCGCAAACCAGCAGGAGGTTCTTGGCTGTGCGCTGGCCGAAATCGCAAACCTGCATGCCAAAGGGCTCTGGCAAAGCGACCTGCATCTCGACAACCTGATGCGCCACAAGCAGCGGCTCTACCTTATCGATGGCGGTGGCATTCGTGCCGAGACCCCCGGCCAGCCGTTATCGCGGGAGCGCGTGCTGGAAAACCTGGCTGTTTTCTTTGCCCAGCTGCCCACGGTCCTTGAGCCCTTCGTGGAAGAACTGCTGGTTAGCTACCTGTTGGTCAACAGTGCGCATGCCCTTCCGCTCGAGGCGCTCCTGGACAAGACTCGTGTGGCCCGCCATCAGCGACTCGCCAGGTACCTCAAAAAGATCGGGCGCGACTGCACGACGTTCAGTGTGCGCCACGATCAGGTCGGGCTGGTCGCCGTGCGTCGCGAGCGAGAGGCCGGCTTGCGCGACGTACTCAGAGATCCCGACGGGTACATCGCAGCCGGTGCGGCGCTCAAGCGGGGAGGCAGTGCAACGGTTGCCAGGGTAGATGTTCAAGCAGGACCCTTGGTAATCAAACGCTACAACATCAAGGGCGTATTGCACTGGCTCAAGCGCTTCTGGAGGCCATCTCGCGCCTGGCACAGCTGGGTTGAAGCGCATCGCCTGGAGGTGCTGGGCATCGCTACGCCGCAGCCGCTGGCCATGATCGAAGTTCGCCGTCTCGGCCTTCGAGGACGCAGCTATCTGATTACCGACTACGTTGAAGGCCAGGATATAATCGCCCGTTTCGCCCCGTACGTGGATGGTGCCCCCCCAGAACATGAGCTGCTGGCGCTGGAGCAGCTATTTGCGGCGCTTATTCGTGAGCGAATTAGTCATGGCGATCTGAAGGGCACCAATGTGCTATGGCGGGACGGCAGCTGGGCGCTTATCGACCTGGACTCACTGCAGCAGCACCGTAGCCCTGCTCGATTCCATCAGGCCTTTGCCAAGGACCGTGAGCGGTTGCTGTGCAACTGGCCTGCAGGCAGTACTTTGTACCGTTTGCTAGATATACGTTTACCGAAAGGCAGCTAGAAGCAGGACGCTTGAAGCTGGGAGAGAAGCCCTCGGGCGAGTACTACATACGCGCTATTGCTTCTAGCTTCCGGCTTTAAGCTCCAGACCGTTTTTTTAAGAGGCTTTTTTACAGTGGCACTGACAATTCTCGGCCTTTCCGGCGCCCTCAGTCATGACCCATCCGCCGCTCTATATATCGACGGTAAGCTGATCGCCGCAGCTGAAGAAGAGCGGTTCGTGCGCGATAAACATGCGAAGAATCGTATGCCTTACGAATCAGCCAAGTTTTGTCTGGAATATGCTGGCATCAAACCCGCCGATGTCGATGTGGTTGCCATTCCTTTTGCGCCAATCAGCATCCTCGAGAAGGCTCGCTGGCATTATGCCAAGCGGTACTGGTACGCGCCGGATCGCGCATTGGATGCCATTCTGTTTGGTAATCGCCGCTACGAGCGCTACCACAGGCGCATCCAGTGGTGCCTGCAGCAACTGGGTTTCGATCTGAAGAAGATAAAAATCGAGCCGGTTGAGCATCACCTGGCCCATGCATCGAGCGCCTATCACTGCTCGGGCTTCGCGGAAAAGACAGCCATCCTGGGTATCGATGGCAAGGGCGAGTACGCCACGACATTTTTCGGCTATGGCGAGAACGGCCGCATCCACAAGATAAAAGAGTTTTACGATCCGGATTCACTGGGCGGGCTCTACGGCGCGATTACTGAGTTCCTCGGCTTCGAGATGCTCGATGGCGAGTTCAAGGTGATGGGCATGGCGCCGTATGGCGATGCTGCCAAATATGATTTTTCTCGCCTGGCCAAATTCGAGGATGGCGAGCTGGTCATCAATACTGATTACGCCAACGTGATCGGCTTCCGCCGCTACAAGGAAAAGGGCAAGGGCTATTACTTCTCGCCCAAGTTGATCGAGTGGCTGGGGCCCAAGCGTGAAGGCGATATCGCCGACGATCCCTACATCCACTATGCCGCTGCCATGCAAGCCCTGTTCGAGAAGCTGGCGCTGCAGATGATGGATCACTACCTGGGCGACATCATTCGCGAAACCGGCAAGGTCGCCTTCGCGGGTGGTTGTGCGTTGAACGTCAAGCTCAACCAGAAAATCATCGCCCGCGATGAGGTTAAAGAGCTCTTCGTCCAGCCCGCTTCAGGCGATGCAGGTACAGCGGTAGGCGCGGCGGCCTATGTTTCGCATCAGCGCGGCGTGCCTGTCGAGAAAATGGAGCATGTCTATCTCGGACCGTCTTACTCGAACGAAGACATCATCGCAGCCTGTGCGCGCCATCCGAGCAAGCCGTCCTGGCAGCAGATCGACAACATGCCGCAGCGGATCGCGCAGATCATGGTCGACGGCAATCCGGTAGCGTGGTTCCAGGGCCGCATGGAGTTTGGCCCGCGCGCGCTTGGCGGCCGCTCGATCATTGGTTGTCCGAGCGTTCCAGGTGTGGCCAATCGGATCAACGAGCAGATAAAGTTCCGCGAGCGCTGGAGGCCTTTCTGCCCATCGATGCTCGATAGCGTTGCGTCTCAGATGCTCAAAGTCGACCATCCGAGCCCGTTCATGACCTTCACCTTCGAGGTCAACGAGGGCTGGAAGGAACGCGTCGGTGAAGTGGTGCACGAGGACGGCACCTCTCGCGCCCAGGTCCTGGAGCGCAAGCACAACCCGCGCTGGTACGACCTGATGCTGGAGTTGGAGAAACTCACCGGCAACGGCGTCTCTCTTAACACCTCGCTTAATCGCCGCGGCGAGCCGATGATCTGTTCGCCAACCGATGCATTGAATATGTTTTATGGCTCGGACTTGCAGTACTTGATCATGGAAGATGTTCTGGTCGTTAAGCAGTGACCTGACAACAATAAGAGTGGGTGGAGCAAGCATGGTCTTGACGTTGATTTCGGGCGATGCGCCATCGGCAGATGAGTCCGGGCGCAACAGTTGCCGCATTGCGGTAGTGCCATCGATGGGGTTAGGCGACAGCCTGATCTACCTAGTGATAGCCAACAACTTGGCGCGTGCTGGCTATAGGGTAACGATGCTTAGCAACCACTTGGCGCACTTCGCTCCTTGGTTGCCAGCCCTAGAGATGTTGCCGTTTCCCGAAGTTGAAGACACGCTCGGCATAGCCGATGCATACGATCTGGTCATATCGGACTGCGGCAGCATCGTCACCAGCGCTGCCTCCGATAAGGCGAGGCTTGCCGAGCGTTTTGTATTTGTGGGTACGCTTCGAGTCGACACGGCGTATGTTCATGATCACCTACCTCGGCTAAAACAACGAGTTGGCGCTGACACGGCGAGTGTGATGTCGCGGATTGCGACCTGCGCTGGGCCGATGCGCGTGTTAAACGATGACAGCGTATCGATGGTGGATCAGGCAGTAGCTTTCTGTCAGTTGAAACTGGGGCTGGGCAATGCCTCCGCTGATCCGGGCTTTGTCATGCCCCATACACTGATACCCAGACGTCACCCCTTTAGGGTGATGTTGCACCCTACGTCGTACAACGAAAAGAAGAATTGGCCCCACCAGAAATATCTGAACTTGGCGCGACGATTGCGGCAAAACGGCTATGACCCCCAGTTCGTTATCTCACCGAAGGAGTTCGCGCTCTGGGCGCCCCGACTGGGTGAGGAGTTTCCTATTCCCCGCTTCGCAAATGCGTGTGAGCTCGCGGCGTATTTGTATGAGTCAGGCTATGTAGTTGGTAACGACTCGGGCGTAGGCCATTTGGCCTCCGCGATCGGGGTGCCAGTACTAACGCTGTTTCGCAAACGGCGCGATGGCTTTTGCTGGCGGCCGGGGTGGGGCCGAAACGTCGTAGTTCGGCCTGTCATTTCGGTAGGTGCGTTCAGGAACAGCTGGAAGCGCTTTCTCAGCGTCGGGCGAGTCGAAAAGGCGTTCAGGCTGCTAGCCCGACAGCATCAGAGCGTCTCGTGATGGCTGGCCCGCAGACTCAGCAGGACGATTGTGGGCAACCGCTCATTTCGGTTGTCATTCCGGCCTACAACTATGCGCATACCTTGCCGCGTGCCGTGAGGTCAGTGCTACCTCAACTCCAGGCGTCTGCCGCTGAGTTGCTGGTGATTGATGACGGTTCTACCGATGACACACGTGCCGTTTTGGAAAGTCTGCTGGCCGAAGCCGGTACGGCCATGCGGGTAATTTATAAAGAGAACGGCGGTCCTGCCTCGGTACGGAATTTGGGGATAGCCCAGACGCGGGGGCGCTACCTTTTATTCTTGGATGCCGATGACGAGCTGGTGCCTGATGCATTACAACAGCTGGTCGCTCACATTGGCCGCTATCCAGACGCCAGGATGATCATAGGCGAACATTGTTCGGTTTCAGCAGATGGTCGCCAGCGCAGGCATCCGGTGCATCCGTTGCCGGAAACTGCTTATGACCGTGTTCGAGCTTATTTACTTGATAAGACTATTGCGCTGTCTAATGGCGCGTGCGCCATGCATCGCGATGTATTTGCGGCGGGTAATTATCCGGAAGCGTTGCGCAGTAGCGAAGACATCCCCGTCTTTGCTCAGGCGCTTGCTCGCTACCCCTGCTCTGTACTGAATCATCCGTTGGCGCTGATTCACAAACATGACACCAGCTTGCGACATAGCCTTATACATGCCCGAACAGCGCAGCTAAGGCTGGTCGATGAGGTGTTTGCAGAGAGGCGTATGCCGGCATCAATGCAGGTGTTTAAAAGACCCTTTGCGGCGCAACGCTGCTTATCCCTGTTTCGAACTTTCCAGAGTGCCGGGGCACTGAACGAGGCTCGACATTTCTACCGCGAAGCGCTGCGGTATGACTGGAAGGTGATATTTAACTGGTCTTATACCCGCAAATTGTTGCGTTCGATCTGGAGAGTTTGAAATGCGGGTGCTTGTGCTTAGCAGTGCCGACCGCGCATTGGATAACCGCACGTTGTGGTCATCGTTACAGGATGGCGCCCAAGTTGATGTGCGCTTTCTCGAAAAGGGCCAGCAGCGTTGCTTGCGGCGCTACTTTGTCGACATAGCGATTGATAAATATGAGCGTGTCATCCTTGACCTGATGTTCAAGCATGTTCGCACTCAGAGCCGATTTCTGCGCACCCTGCCGGCGCTGACCTTGTACGAGGAAGACGCCTATCTTGACTTCATGCCTGGATCCCGATGGAGCGGCGCGTTTGTACGCTTCTACCGACAGTTGCCAGGAGTGCGGGTAATCAGCACGGGGTTTGCCGTTACTAATCATCTACGTGCTGCGGGAGTCGACGCCCATTTCGTCCCAAAGGGGTTCGACCCTGCTCGTATGGTTCTGCAGAATCAAAAACGCGATATTGAATTAGGGTTCATCGGGCGGCTTGGCAGCGCCGCGTACTCGGCCCGGCGAACGCTGCTCGAAACGCTCGCGAAAGTGGAGCCGCTAGAAATTATGCGTACCCACACTGCAAACGAATACGTAGAAACACTCAACCGCATCAATATCTTCATCAGTGCCGATGTCGGACTAAGCGAATACATGGCGAAAAATTTTGAGGCCATGGCCTGCGGATGCCTGCTTTTGGCCAAGCGTCAGGGCCGGGGAGAGGAGGAGGCGTTAGGCCTGGAGGATGGCGTAAATCTACTGCTATATGATGATCTTGCGTCGTTGCTGGAACGCCTGGAATGGGCTCGCGAGCATCCTGGCCTCGCTCAATCGATTGCAGTCAGGGGACGTGAGCAGGTATTGGCGCGGAATGCCTACGACAAACTTGCACGTGAGATCAACGATGTCGTCTCCGTACCTTTTACTAACGTATCTTCGCAACCCTGGTGGAAATTTTGGTAAGCAACGATCCTTTTCCTAAAGTCAGCGTAATCATCGCTTCCTATAACCATGAGCCTTATATAGAGGCTTCTATTCGCAGCGTGATTGCCCAGACTTATCCTAACGTTGAGCTACTCGTGGTGGATGATGGATCAGCCGATGACAGCGTTGCGGTTATAGAGCGTTTGCAAAAAGAGTTCAGCTTCGATTTCAAGGTTCAGACAAATCAAGGCCTATCTCGAACGCTCAATGCTGCAATCGCGCGGAGTACCGGTGAGTACGTTGCGCCGTTCGGCTCTGATGACGTCATGTTGCCAGGCCGGCTAGCAACACAGGTCGAATACATGCGCGATAAACCAGAGGTTGGTATTTGCGCCGGTTCCGTTACGAGCATCGGTCCGGATGGTACGCCGCTTGGCAACGACAAGCCTCCCTCATGGCGCCGATTGGATTTCGAGGATATTTTTCTCAATCGCAAACCCGGCTCGCCAGCTGCAACTCTCCTGTTTCGCCGTGAGGCGCTAGAGGCGGTGGGCGGGTTTGATCCTGAGGTGCGCCTTGAAGATCTTATTATTGAGCTAAAAATCACACGTGCCGGTTGGTTCATCGATGTGCTTGAGGAGGTAATGGCGCTCTACCGGGTTCATGCTACCAACACTTACAAGAATTACCCGTTCATGGTCGACAATGTACTGCGGACGTTTTCCCGTTTCAGCGATCACCCCGCATACGAGCAAGTCTGCAACAACTACCGCAATTCGATGTTTCTGAAGTGTGCGCGGCGAGACAAGGCTCTTGCCCGTCGGTTATTGAGCCAACTGCCGCTAAGCGCATGGGATGGAAAAACATTACGTGGGCTTTACCGTTTGCTACTGCCATCATCGGGACGTGATCGTGCATAACGCAGGAAACCTGCCAAATCATTGCTGCATAGCAGCGGTACTGTTCGGCGTATCTCCTCCTCAGGCCATTCCCACCAAGCAGTGTTTAGCAGTTCGTTCCGAATATGCTCATCGAAGCGCCAGCGTATTCTTGCGGCTGGGTTGCCAGCAACAATAGCGTAGGGTTCGACATCACGACTGACGACCGCGCCGTTCGCAATGACTGCGCCATGCCCGATGTTCACGCCGGAAAGAATGGTGCTATTGGCGCAGATCCAGACATCGCTGCCGATCACCACATCGCCTCGGGTGCCACCGTATTCGCGTATATCGCTAGCTTCCGGTAGATACGCGGGGAAGGGATAGGTGCTTACCCAGTCGGCACGATGATGGCCACCGAGAAATATCTGCACGTTGTCAGCAATCGAGCAATAACTGCCGATGCGTAACGTACTGCCTTCGTCCCAGTCGTGCACGCACGGCATGCCATAACTTCCCAGACCTATCTCATAGTTTGGATAACGTTCACGAAAGCGTACCTGGGGTCGTAAAAATCTCGGTATCTCTGGGCGTCCCCGCAAGTTTTTTATTATTTTGCGCAGGCGCCGCTCAAACCCTTTGAGAACTTTCAAGGCCGTTACCCTTTCCACTGCTCGCGCCGATCCATGCGCTGATGGTCAATGCAAGCGGAATCCAAATCAGAAACCAGTGCTCTTTCGGGCGAGACAGGAAGTCGCGTCCCTCAGTGAGCCCGGCTACCAAGCCAAAGATCAACAGCGCCGAAGCAATCACTACCGCGGGATTGCTCCGGTTGCGCCAGCTGTAAACGAGCGCGATGGTGTACAACACTGTCCACAGCACCAGCCCCACTAGTCCACCCGCTAGCAGCACCGCCAACTCAATGTTGTGGGGGTCGTTAAAAATAAGATCCGAGCCTTTGAGTTCCAGCAATAATTGGTGCTCGTAGCCATAGCCGAACAAGGGCTGCTCGTTTGCAAGCTTCAGAGCTTCGATCCAAATGTCGGGACGATAAGATAGCCCTCTCGACATGATTGCCGATGGGTAGAGATATAAAAGAACAGCCCCTAACATCAGCCCTATCAAAATCACCATTAGACTCCGGCGGTTCACGTTCAGCATGCAGAGCCACAATGCAGTAGTCGAAAGCGCGAGAAGCGGAGTGCGTGAGCCGGTAGCTATAATCACAACGCTGAGAAAGGCCAGGCAGATCAGCGGCGCTGCCGAACTCTCTCGAGCAGCAAACCACGAGGCGAGCCAGAACGCTGCGAAGAAACCGTAGACATGCGCGCTAAGTAGCGGATTGTACAGGGCGCCGTATCCACTGAACCGCTCGTTACCAAGTATGCCGTGGCCGCTATATAGGAAATAACCATATGAAAGTGCTCCGCTAATTGCGGCTGCTACCCCTGCCACTCTTAACGTTCTTGATAGCAAGTGCGCTTGATCCGAAGCCATCAGCGCCGCTGAGAGCAAGAGTACCAGCACATAGACCGGCCGTTTGATCAGAGACTGGGCTGACGTATCGCTATCTGTCCATAAAAGTGTGAGACACATGTAACTGGCGAATGCGATGTAGGCAATCAGAATTGGATGGCGTAGCAGCCGGGCGCTAAGTGTTGGCTGCATTATCAGTGAAATCAAAGCAGGAGTTGCGATCAGCGCGTAATAGAGCTTGTGAAAGAGTGATCGGTCGCCGATCCAAAATAGTCCGGTTAGCAATGCTAGCCAGCCCACTGGTAGGACCAGACGGATGATCCATCGGGATGCTCGCACGGCTCGAGTTTCGGGGCTAATGATGATGCGCGAAGTCAAAGGGTTAAACATTACAGAGGGTCTGGAAGTAGTTGAGTTAGCTCGAACATCGCGACAGCTGGTTTGGCATGAAGGACATAGCTGTCGAAGAAAACGCGGTCGCCGTTATCGATTAGCCAGTGTCTGTCTTCTGGATAGCGGAGGATATGTCGGAAGTTACGTAGTCGCTTACGCTTGCTGAGCGTTCTTCTGTCTGCGCTAAGGTCGGCTATATCAATTAGGCCCAGTACACCGTTTTCACCCAAAACGACATTGCCCAAATGCAGTGAGCGGAAATAGATTCCTTTATTGTGCAACTCGGCGACGAACGCGCCGAAGCGGGCACGTAACGCCAGGCGTTCGGTCGGGTCATCTATCTGACGCAGCGTCTTTCCCTGCAGCGGCGCATAGTGCACAAGGTCCCGCTGAAGCATTGCGATGCGATACACGCCAATCACGCTCGGGCAGGCGATGCCTCGGCTTTTGAGCGCTTCGATGTTATCGGCAAAGCGTTTGGCGTAGGGGTAGAGCAGAGCAGACGAAACGAGTCGCTTGCGCCGGAACAGTTTGAGGAACGTGCCGTCTGCCAAGCGCAACACCTTCTCTCCGTGCCCGTCAGCTTCGATGACTTGGGCATCAGCACGCAGTGTGCGGTATTGATCATGGGAAAGCGGGGTCATCTCTGGGGCGGCACCGAGCTGTATTTGGCGGAGAGCAGTTTACCCTAAGCGACAGGCGTGTTTCGGTACCGCTAGTGATTGAGCTCTTTTCTGTCGGGCGAAATAGCTTGAAATGCTCATGCTAGAATCGCCGCCTTTACCTCTGGATATCCAGTCGCTGATGAGCAAAATCGATCAAACCGAAGCTCAGTCGTCTTCCAGCTTGAAGATCTATCTCCGGCTGCTTGGGTACGTAAGGCCGTACGTTGGCTACTTCGCGCTCAGCATCGTCGGCTATGTCATTTTCGCTTCATCGCAGCCAATGCTTGCCGGAATCCTGAAGTATTTTGTTGATGGGCTCGCCGACCCGCAGGCAGTTGCGTTTCCTACGGTTCCCTTTTTGCGCGACCTTCAGTTGCTGCAAATCGTCCCGTTGCTTGTAGTTCTGATCGCGCTTTGGCAGGGCGTCGGCTCTTATTTGGGTAACTTTTACTTGGCGAAGGTATCGCTTGGCCTGGTCCATGACTTGCGGATGGCGCTATTCGACAGCTTGCTTAGGCTGCCGAACCCTTATTTTGACAACCATAACTCGGGCCATTTGATTTCTCGCATTACGTTCAACGTGACCATGGTGACTGGCGCCGCTACCGATGCGATCAAGGTTGTGATCCGTGAGGGCCTAACAGTTGTATTTCTGTTCGGGTATCTGTTGTGGATGAACTGGAAGTTGACGCTTGTGATGCTGGCAATCCTTCCAGTCATTGCGGTCATGGTTAGCAGTGCCAGCAAGAAATTCCGTAAACAGAGCAGCAAAATTCAGGTGGCAATGGGCGACGTGACTCACGTGGCTTCGGAGACTATTCAGGGCTATCGAGTCGTTCGCAGTTTTGGTGGCGAGACGTATGAATCAACGCGTTTCGCAGCGGCTAGTAGCGACAATACGGAAAAGCAGCTGCGCATGACCAAGACGGGCGCGGTTTATACGCCGATGTTGCAGCTTGTGATTTACACCGCGATGGCTGTGCTGCTGTTTCTGGTGCTTCTGCTGCGCGGTGAGGCAACAGCCGGTGATTTGGTGGCGTATATAACCGCTGCAGGATTGCTTCCGAAGCCAATTCGTCAGCTCTCCGAGGTCAGTTCCACCGTTCAAAAAGGGGTGGCTGGCGCAGAAAGCGTGTTTGAGCAGCTCGACGAGCCGCCGGAGCTCGACGAGGGTACTGTAGAACTGGATCGCGTTAGCGGGCGGTTGCAAGTAAGCGGCCTTAGCTTTACATACCCTGGTACACAGAAGCAGGTACTCCAGGATATTTCCTTCAGTGCCAGTCCCGGTCAGATGATCGCACTCGTTGGTCGCTCTGGCAGCGGCAAGTCGACTTTGGCTAATCTGATACCGCGTTTTTATCATCACAGCGATGGGCAGATACTGCTCGACGACGTCGATGTGGAGCGCTTCACTCTGCGGAACCTTCGTAGGCATATTGCTTTGGTGACGCAGCAGGTCAACCTGTTCAACGACAGCGTAGCCAACAACATTGCGTACGGTGATCTCGCGGGTGCGCCACGTGAGGATATCGAGCGGGCTGTCGAAGCCGCTTACGCAAAAGAATTCATCGACCAGCTCCCTCAGGGGTTGGACACTCAGGTTGGTGAGAACGGTGTATTGCTTTCCGGTGGGCAACGTCAACGGCTTGCGATCGCACGGGCACTGCTCAAGGATTCACCGGTGCTGGTACTAGACGAGGCGACTTCCGCTCTCGATACCGAGTCTGAGCGGCATATTCAGGCCGCTCTTGATCAGGTCATGAAGGGCCGCACCACGTTGGTTATTGCACATCGGCTTTCCACCATCGAAAAAGCAGACTTGATCCTCGTAATGGATCAGGGGCGAATTGTTGAGCGCGGCTCTCACGGTGAGTTACTCGCAATGAATGGCTATTACGCCAGGCTCCATGCGTTGGGTCTGGATGGCCCCGCTGAGACAATTGATTAATCAGGTATTTACTGCGGAGCCCCTTATGAAACTATCCATGCCCCGATTCGACCAAGCCGCCGTTTTGGTGGTCGGTGACGTCATGCTCGATCGTTACTGGCATGGCGGTACTTCGCGGATATCGCCTGAGGCGCCGGTGCCGGTGGTCAAGGTCGAGCATGTCGAGGATCGGCCGGGTGGGGCGGCGAACGTTGCGCTGAATATTGCAGCGCTTGGTGCGCCGGCGGCGCTGGTCGGGGTTACCGGGGTCGACGAGGCGCAGCAGAGCCTGACCGATAGCCTTACTGCTGCGGGGATCGGGGCATACTTCCAATCCATCGAGCATCAGCCCACGATCATCAAGCTGCGGGTGATGAGTCGCCATCAGCAGCTGCTGCGAATGGATTTCGAAGAACCCTTCGATACGGATCCCGCCGCGTTGCTGAGGCAGGTCGAGGCGCTGCTGGACGGCGTCAAAGTGTTGATTCTGTCCGATTACGGCAAGGGCGCGCTGCGCAACCACCAGGCATTGATTCAGGCGGCTCGCCAGCGCGGTATCCCGGTGCTGGCCGATCCCAAGGGAAAGAATTTCGAGATTTACCGAGGCGCATCGGTGATTACGCCGAATCTCGGCGAGTTCGAGGCCATCGTTGGACATTGCACGGACGAAGCCGAGCTGGTGGCCAAGGGGGCCGAACTGATGCACAGCCTTGAGCTCGGCGCTCTGCTGGTGACTCGCGGCGAGCATGGCATGACGTTGCTGCGTCCGGAGCATTCGCCGTTGCACCTGCCTGCTCGGGCTCGCGAAGTGTTCGACGTCACCGGTGCTGGCGACACTGTCATCTCTACCCTGGCCGTCGCTATAGCTGCAGGCGAGGAATTACCGCAGGCCGTAGCCCTCGCCAATCTCGCCGCCGGCATCGTCGTCGGGAAGCTTGGGACCGCTTGTATCAGCGCCCCGGAACTGCGCCGCGCGGTGCAGCGCGAGGAAGGTTCCGAGCGCGGTGTGATGACACTGGAGCAGCTGCTAACGGTGATCGAAGATGCTCGCGCCGAAGGCGAAAAGATCGTCTTCACCAATGGCTGTTTCGACATTCTGCATGCCGGCCATGTGTCCTATCTGGAGCAGGCGCGTGCCCAGGGAGATCGCTTGATCGTTGCGGTGAACGATGATGGTTCGGTGAGTCGCCTGAAGGGTCCGGGCCGGCCGATCAACTCGGTTGATCGACGCATGGCGGTGCTGGCTGGCCTCGGCGCAGTCGATTGGGTCGTGTGCTTCGCAGAAGACACACCGGAGAATCTACTCGCCGAGGTCAAACCGGATGTGTTGGTCAAGGGCGGTGACTACGGTGTCGATCAGGTTGTGGGCGCGGATCTGGTCACCGCCTATGGCGGCGAGGTCAAGGTACTGGGGCTCGTAGAAAACAGCTCTACCACGGCCATTGTCGAGAAAATCCGCAAGCGATAACTAGCGCCTGCCGCCCAGCCAACCTGGCTGGGCAGGCTATCTCTTCAGTTCAACCGGATGCCGCCAAGGTGTTGGCCTTGATCCAGTCACGCCAGCTGATCCGCTCTTCTCGCACGACCCATTCGTCCTGGCTGGCAAAACTTTCCGACAGCCACAACCCGCGCGTGCTGGCCGGAACGGGCTGACCCTTGCGTAAGGTGAACAGCGCGGCGGTCGGGCGGCCCTGTAGCAGCGGAACCAGATAGAGGTCGGGTCTGCTGCGGGATAACTCAGCGACGAGCTTGCCGTCGTCCAAGCGCTCGTCAACGTGGAAGAGGCTGAGCTCGCGGGTTTCCTTCGGCAACTCAAGGCGCATGTCATAGACCAGCTGCAGCGAAGCAGTAGGCAGATGAACATAGGCTCGCGGCCGCTCCATCAAGGTCATCTGGCCACATTGAATCGGCCTGGCCGAGCCGGAAAGCGAGGCGAGGTTGAAGTGCACCGCCTCGCGATAGCGCAGGCTGCCCTGATAAGGTGCCGGCAGCCAGGTATCACCGAAGCGCCCGGCGAGCCAGCCTTCAGGCGTCTCCATCAAGCATTCTTCAGCGACTTCCTGAATCGCGGTTAGCAGCGGCAGGCTGAGCTCATGGGCGGGGACGTAGCCAGAGATCAACTTGAGCACCACGTCGCCCCGGTCCTGGCGTTGCTGGCGCACCAGTACCCAGTATTCCTGACCCTGCCAGCAGAGGGTCAGGCGTACCGAGACGCCCAGGTTTGCCAGTTCGAACTTGAAGCGGCTGGGATCATCGACAGTCACTGGCTGGCGGCGTTCGAGCATCTCGCTGAAATTGAGTGGCCGTCCGAGGCTCTGGTAGCGCAAGCCTTCCGGGCTCGCTTCGACGAGCAGCGGCAGCGTCTTGAAGGCTGTGGGATTCTTGCGGATCAGCACACGCGGCATCGGCTCCTCCAGGCAGTAGGCGGCCGTTTGGCCGTGTTTATTGTTGTTGGGATAAAACGGCTGCGGCGGTACGCACGTTATCTGACAAGTGTTGCGGGTTGATGGTGCCAACGATGGCGGCGCCAACGCCGGGGTGGCCGAACAGCAGCTCGAAGCTGAGCCGTACGGGGTCCTCGTCTGGCGTCAGGCAAACATGGCCGCTGGCGAGCGCCTTCTTGACCAGGATGCCCTTGCCGTGTGCCTGAGCGTAGTCGAGCACCGGCCGTTCGGCCTGCTCGTTGAGGTTGTAGGTGACCATCGCACAGTCGCCATGCTCAAGGGCGAGCAATCCGCCCTCCACAGTCTTGCCCGACAGGCCGAAGCCGAGGATCTTGCCCTCGCGCTTGAGCTCCGCGAGCGCTTCGTAAACGCCACTGTGCTGCAGAATCTCCAGGTCGCGCCCGTCCGAGTGCACCAGTACCAGGTCGATACGGTCGGTTTTCAGACGCTTTAGGCTGCGCTCGACGGAAAAGCGGGTATGGGCTGGTGAGAAATCGAAATGCGAACGACCGCCGATGAATTCCTCGCCGACCTTGCTGACCACCACCCAATGGTCGCGCTGGCCTTGCAGCAGCGGGCCCAGGCGCTGCTCACTGACCCCGTAGGCTGGCGCGGTGTCGATCAGGTTGATCCCGAGATCGCGTGCTAGAGCAAGCAGTTGTCGCGCCTGCGCGTCGTCGGGAATTCGAAAGCCGTTGGGGTACTTCACGCCCTGGTCACGGCCCAGCTTGACGGTGCCCAGGCCCAGTGGCGATACATTCAGGCCGGTACTGCCGAGCGGGCGATGCAGGTGGTGGAGGGTCGTTTCCATCAGACCAATCCTTCCCAGAATGGCCGCGTGATCGCAGGGCGCGGCAGTTCAGGCAATGGCGCCAATGGCCCCGGTTGGATGCCGTCTCGGACCAAGGCGCCTTCGACGCGATCAGCGAAATCCGGCGACAACGCCAATTTGGTCGGCCAGCCAACCAGCAGACGGCCCTGTTCCGCGAGAAAGGCGTTGTCCGGTCTCGCCAATGCGGATTGCGCCGGCTCAGCTCGATCGATGCGCAGCGTTGCCCATTTCGCAGCAGAGAGATCGATCCAAGGCACCAGCTCGGCCAGTTCTTTCTTCGCAGCCGCAATCTGCGCCGCCTCATCGCGCGCCACCCCGCCCGCTTCGGCCAGATCGCCGCCCAGGTACCACACGCATTCACCGTCTTCGGCCGGGTGGCTGGTGACAGTGATACGAGGTTTGGCGCCGCCGCCCAGGCAGTGTGCATAGAGCGGCTTCAATGTAGGCGCCTTGACGATGACCATGTGCAACGGACGCTTTTGCATCGCCGGTTGGGCGAGACCCAAGGCATTCAGCAGTTCGGCATTGCCCGCGCCGGCCGTCAGCACGATGCGTTGAGCTCGTATCGAGCGACCGTCGACGACTAGCCCCGTCAGCTCGCCGTTTTCCCGTAGTGGCTCGATTCGTTCGGCTTTAAGCAGACCCGGGCCAGATAGTTCAGCGAGTCGCTGGATCAGGCTAGGGACATCCAGCACCAGCTCGCTAAGGCGGTAAACCTTGCCTTTGAAGCGAGGATCCTGAAGCGCTGGTGGCAGTTCACTCCCCTTGACCTGACCAACGCGTGAGCGGACGGCTTTGCTGGCAAAGAAGCTGGTGAGGTTGCCGGTCAGCGTGCCGGGGGACCACAGATAATGCGCGTCGGAGAGCAGGCGTACGCCGGAAAGGTCCAGTTCTCCGTTGCCGGCAAGTGCCTCGCGCCAGCGTCGCGGCATATCGGCGATGGCTTCGGATGCGCCGGTCAGCGCGCCGCTCAATGCGTACTTGGTTCCGCCGTGGATGATGCCCTGTGACTTGACGCTCTGCCCGCCGCCGAGCACGCCTTTGTCCACCAGCAGTGTCGAATAGCCCAGCCGGCGCAGGCGTGCGTTCAGCCACAGGCCGGCGACTCCGCCGCCTACGATCAGAACATCGGTGCTGAGTGAATCGGACATGGGCGGGCCTCATAGAGAAATCAGGCGCGCAGTATAACCGCTCACCTGTCGGCTTCAGCCGATCTGGCTAATGTCCCGTGCTGCCGGAAAACAGCTGAATCACCACGACGCCAGCCACGATCAGCGCCATGCCGAGCACTGCCGGAAGGTCGAGCTTCTGCTGGTAGATGACGGCCGCTGCGATGCTTACCAGGACGATGCCCAGGCCGGCCCAGATGGCGTAGGCGATTCCCACCGGGATGGTCTTGACCACCAGGGCAAGCATCCAGAACGACAGGCTGTAGCCCGCGATCACCAGAAACAGCGGTAGCGGTCGACTGAAGCCCGCCAGCGACTTCATGGAAGTGGTGGCAATCACTTCGGCGGTGATAGCGATGGCGAGATAGAAATAGCCAGTCATACGGTCTCCGGTTGCGGGCAGTGCCGGTCTGCGCTGCGTTCATTCGGCTCCCGCGGAACGGGCAAGTTCTGCGCAACGGTAGCGGATTTCGCTTCGCGCTTCGCTGTGGCCGTTGCATTCGCCCCTTTGCTAAGCTCCGCGCCCATGAATCGTGCCCTCTATACCCTGCTGTTTCATCTCGCTTTGCCACTGATCGTGGTTCGTTTGTTTTGGCGCGCCCGTCGAGCGCCGGCTTATCGAACGCGCATCGGCGAGCGCTTCGCTGTCGGGTTGCCGGAGTTTCAGCCGGGTGGCATCTGGGTGCATGCGGTGTCGGTCGGCGAAAGCATTGCTGCGGCGCCGATGATTCGGGCGCTCAAGGAGCGCTATCCACAGCTGCCGATCACCGTGACCTGCATGACGCCGACTGGCTCAGAGCGCATCAAGGCGTTGTTTGGCGACACCGTGCAGCACTGCTATCTGCCTTACGATCTGCCCTGGGCGGCATCGCGCTTTCTAGAGCGTCTGCGGCCGAAGCTGGCGGTCGTGATGGAAACCGAATTATGGCCTAACCACATTTACCAGTGCGCGCGTCGCGGCATCCCGGTGACGCTGGCCAATGCTCGGCTCTCCGAGCGCTCGGCACGCGGCTATGCACGCTTCGCCCGGCTGACCGCGCCGATGCTGGCCGAGCTGAGCCTGATCGCGGCGCAGACCGAAGCCGAGGCCGTTCGCTTTCGCCAGCTTGGTGCCCGTGAGCCCAGCGTGCGGGTCACTGGCTCGATCAAGTTCGACCTGAACATCGACCCGGCGCTGCCTGAGCGCGCCGCTCAACTCCGTACGCAATGGTGCGCCGCATCCCGGCCGATCTGGATTGGCGCTAGCACGCACGCGGGGGAGGACGAAGTTCTGCTGGCTGCCCATCGCCAGCTGTTAGCAGAGCACCCTGACGCGTTGCTGATTCTGGTGCCGCGCCATCCGGAGCGCTTCGGCTCGGTGTATGAGCTGTGCCGAAAACAGGGCTTCGCTACGGTTCGGCGGTCGCTAGCGGAGCCGCCGCAGGCCGATACCCAAGTGGTACTTGGCGACACCATGGGTGAACTGCTGTTTCTGTTTGCACTCGCCGATGTTGCTTTTGTTGGCGGCAGCCTGGTGCCGACCGGCGGGCACAACCTGTTGGAGCCTGCCGCATTGGGCAAACCCGTGCTGACGGGACCGCACCTGTTCAACTTTCTCGATATCGCCGCGCAGCTACGCGATGCCGGTGCGCTTGCCGAAGTCGGCACTGCACCTGAGCTGGCATCTACAGTAGAGGCATTCTGGGTCGATCCCTCGCGCGTCGAGCAAGCGCGCAGCGCAGGCTTGACAGTGCTGAAGAACAATCAGGGCGCGTTGGGCCGTTTGCTGAAGGGGATTGGGGCTTTACTCGGTTAGCCGGGTATCAGCCTGTTTGCGAACGCTCCCGGTGACCGAAAATCTGCCTCAGAAATAGTGGTGTTCCGCCAGGCCCGTTGCAGGCCTGACGATCCTTGGAATTTCTTCCAGCTGAACGTAGCGGTAGCCCGTCCGGCGATGCCAACTACTCGATGCGCACCGGGCGGGCGAAGTTCTCGGACAGATCTGGCGGCAGGAAGTCAGTGTCCGGGTCGTAGTCGGTTTTCAGATAACGCTGCAGATCTTCCAGGTCGCCCGGGTTGAGCGTTCCGGCCGCCTGTTTCAGGCGCAGACTGTCGATGATGTAGTCGTAGCGGGCATTGTTGTAGTCGCGGACCGAAGCGAACAGGCGGCGCTGCGTGTCGAGCACGTCGACGATGTTGCGGGTGCCGACCTGGTAGCCGATATCGGTCGCCTCCAGGGCGCTCTGGTTGGAAACGATCGACTGCCGCCGTGCCTGCACCTGTTCCACATCGGTATTGACCGCTCGATAAAGGTTGCGCGTGGTTTCGACCACCTGACGCCGCAAGCTTTCACGCTGTTGCTCGGTCTGGGTCAGCTGGTGGAAGGCTTCGCGGCGCTGGGAGCTGATCAGCCCGCCGCTGTATAGCGGGATGTTCAGCTGCAGGCCGATGCTGCGCTGCTCAACGTCGCCGGTGTAGCGGGGGATGCCAGTCACCGCTTCGCTACCCGTGTTGGTGAAGCCGAGGCTGTCGTTGTCGCCCTTACTGTAGCGCGCCACCGCGTCGAGGGTTGGCGCATGCCCAGAACGACGCTGGCGCAGCGTTTCCTCGGCAGCGTTGACGGCCTGATTACTGGCCAACAGGTCGAGGTTCTGCTGCGTGGCGGTGTTTACCCAAGCGCTGGCGTCATTGGGGATGGGCGGCAGCACCGGCAAACTGTGCTCGATGCCTTCCAGTGCCAGATACTCACGGTTGGTCAGGGTGAACAGCGCCTGGAACGCATCGTCCACTTGCCGTTGTGTAAGCAGTCGGTTGGCGCGCGCTGTATCGAAACCCGCCTGAGCTTCGAGCACATCGGTACGGTCGGACAAACCAACTTCGAAGCGCTCGTCAGCCTGGTCGAGCTGACGTTGAAAGGCCGACTCTTCGGCCTTGGCTGCGGCCAGATTGTCTTGGGCACGTAACACGGCGAAGTAAGCTTGCGCGGTGAGGCGAATCAAGTCCTGTTCGGCGATCGAGTACTCCAGCGTGGCCTGTTCGCTGATGGCTTCGGCCGCCTGCAACTGGAACCAGCGTTCAGGTCGAAAAATCGGCTGGCTGAGGGTCGCCTGATAGACAGTGCCGCTGCGGGACAGTGAGCGCGACCCCATGGACGTATCGACATCAGTGCGGGTATTGCTGAGCTCCGCACCGCCGCTGAGGTTCGGTAGCAGGCCCGCACGCGCTTGCGGCACGACTTCCTGGATCGCCTTGAATTGCGCGCGTGCCGCAGCGAGGTCGGCGTTGTTTTCGACAGCCTGTCGGTAGACGCTAACTAGGTCGGTCCGGGCGGAAAGTGGAGGTGCTGTCTCGGCCCAAGTCAGCCCGGACGAGGCGGCGGTCACGGCGAGTGCCAACGTGAGTCTGCGCAGCATGTGCGTCTTTCCCTGAAGCGAAGTGATGGGCAAGGCTATGCGCGGGCATGCAGACGGTCAAGGCGCTTGAGCAGGGTGGTCGGGCCCTTGTTGGAGGCGATCAAGCATCAGGGGGCGGGGATGGATATGACCCGGCGGTCGTGGCGGCTGCCATCGGCATGGTATTCCCAGCCACTCTTGATTAGACTCGGCCCGTTCTTGTCGGGGTGCCTTGAAGCGAAGGCTGAGATCGGAAAGTTCCGGATCCCGTTGAACCTGATCAGGTTAAGGCCTGCGTAGGGAACAAGATGTGCTCGCCAGTCTTTCGGCCAGCTCTCTCGGCGCCAGTCCCGGCGCGCCCCGATGCCCTTTTCCCGCCGTGTTTTTCAGGTTCGCTCCGACAACTTTCGAGGAGCTAGCCTGATGCGTGCAGAACAACAAAACCTGAGTGAATCCGCCCAAGTCGATCAGGGATCGATCCAGCCTTTCCCGCGTTCGCAGAAAATCTACGTCCAAGGCTCCCGCCCGGACATCCGCGTGCCGATGCGTGAGATCAGTCTCGACGTGACGCCGACCGACTTCGGCGGCGAGATCAACGCGCCGGTTCTGGTCTATGACACCTCCGGCCCCTACACCGATCCGAGCGTGACCATCGACGTGCGCAAAGGCCTGGCCGATGTGCGCTCGGCCTGGATTGACGACCGTGCCGACACTGAGCTGCTCGATGGCCTGACCTCGCACTTCGGCCAGCAGCGCCTGGCCGATGCCGAGCTGACCAAGATGCGCTTCGCTCACGTACGTAACCCGCGCCGCGCCAAGCCGGGCAAGAACGTCAGCCAGATGCACTACGCGCGTCAGGGCATCATCACGCCCGAAATGGAATACGTGGCCATTCGCGAAAACCTGAAGCTGCAGGAAGCGCGCGCGGCCGGCCTGCTCACCGAGCAGCACGGCGGGCAGAGTTTTGGTGCGTCGATCCCGAAGGAAATCACTGCCGAATTCGTGCGTGACGAAGTGGCACGCGGCCGCGCCATCATTCCGGCGAACATTAACCATACCGAGCTCGAGCCGATGATCATCGGCCGCAACTTCCTGGTGAAGATCAACGGCAACATTGGCAACTCGGCGCTGGGGTCTTCGATCGAAGAAGAAGTCGCCAAGCTGACCTGGGGCATTCGCTGGGGCTCGGACACGGTAATGGACCTGTCCACCGGCAAGCACATCCATGAAACCCGCGAGTGGATCATCCGCAACTCGCCGGTGCCGATCGGTACCGTGCCGATCTACCAGGCGCTGGAAAAGGTCAACGGCGTTGCCGAAGACCTGACCTGGGAGCTGTTCCGCGACACGCTGATCGAGCAGGCTGAGCAGGGCGTGGACTACTTCACCATCCACGCTGGCGTGCTGCTGCGCTATGTGCCGCTGACGGCCAAACGCGTCACCGGCATCGTCAGCCGTGGCGGCTCGATCATGGCCAAGTGGTGCCTGGCGCATCACCAGGAGAATTTCCTCTACACCCACTTCGAGGAAATCTGCGAAATCATGAAGGCCTACGACGTCAGCTTCTCGCTGGGCGATGGCCTGCGCCCGGGCTCCATCGCCGATGCCAACGATGCAGCCCAGTTCGGCGAGCTGGAAACCCTCGGCGAGCTGACCAAGATCGCCTGGAAGCATGACGTGCAATGCATGATCGAAGGCCCCGGCCACGTGCCGATGCAGTTGATCAAGGAGAACATGGACAAGCAGCTTGAGTGCTGCGACGAGGCGCCGTTCTATACCCTCGGCCCGCTGACCACCGACATCGCGCCTGGTTACGACCACATCACCAGCGGTATCGGTGCGGCCATGATCGGCTGGTTTGGTTGCGCCATGCTCTGCTACGTCACGCCGAAGGAGCACCTGGGCCTGCCGAACAAGGATGACGTCAAGACCGGGATCATCACCTACAAGATCGCGGCGCATGCTGCGGACCTCGCCAAGGGGCATCCGGGCGCACAGATCCGCGACAACGCTCTGTCCAAGGCACGCTTCGAATTCCGCTGGGAAGACCAGTTCAACCTCGGCCTGGACCCGGACACCGCCCGCAGTTACCACGACGAGACTTTGCCGAAGGATTCGGCCAAGGTCGCGCATTTCTGCTCCATGTGCGGGCCGAAGTTCTGCTCGATGAAAATCACTCAGGAAGTCCGGGAGTACGCCGCGCAGAACGGGCTGACCGATGAACAAAAAGCGATCGAGGCGGGCTTTAAAGAACAATCCTCGCGCTTCAAAGATGAGGGGTCGGTGATCTACAAGCAGGTGTAGCGGCCGGGTCGGCCACTACGTCGTAGGGTGGATGTCGCTTTTTTACATCCACCGTTCCGCCGTTTGGTGGATCGATGAAGCGTGATCCACCCTACGAAACAGCCAGGGGCAGCTGCGTGGCCCGACTGTAGGGTGGAAAACGGCGGAGCCTTTTCCACGCGTCGACCAGCCACTTCTGTCGAAATGATTCGGCGGCCAATCGGGACATTTCGTTTAAGGCGGATAAGCCTTCGGCGTTATCCTTTCTTCAGGTCGCTGCTGATGTTCCTTCCGTGAGGCGAAACACTCGTGCTCACGGTTGTGCCGGGCAACCGGTTTCTCTGAGATAACAATGTGAACATTCCAGGACGTTATTCCCCGCATCAGATGATCGCCGCTGAGCACCGTGTCTTCGGTGGACGTGATCTGTTCTCCCTGTGGTTTTCCCTCGGCGTCGGCCTGATGGTATTGCAGCTTGGCGCCTTGCTGGCGCCGGGTCTGGGCATGAGCGGTGCCTTGCTAGCCATCGTCAGCGGCACCGCAGTTGGCGTGATACTGCTCGGTGCGGTCGCGGTGATAGGCAGCGACACCGGATTGTCGTCAATGGCGAATCTGAAGCGCACGCTGGGCGACCGCGGCGCGGTGTTGCCGGCGCTGTTGAATCTGGTCCAGCTGGTCGGCTGGGGCGCCTTCGAGATCATTATCATGCGCGACGCGGCGAGCTTGCTGGCGACGCGTGCGTTTGGCGAGCAGAGCGGATGGGTCAGCCCCGCGCTCTGGACGTTGTTCTTCGGTGCGCTGGCGACGTTGCTGGCGATCACCGGCCCGCTGACCTTCGTCCGTCGAATCCTGCGTAAGTGGGGCATCTGGCTGCTGCTTGGCGCCTGTGTCTGGCTGACCTGGAACCTGCTCGACAAGGCCGATCTCCGGGCCCTATGGGCACGTCAGGGCGACGGCTCGCTGCCCTTCGCGCTGGGCTTCGATATCGCCATCGCCATGCCGTTGTCCTGGTTACCGCTGATCGCAGACTACTCGCGCTTCGGCAAGGTGGCGCGGCGTGTTTTCGGCGGTACGGTGCTGGGCTTCTTCATCGGCAACGTCTGGCTGATGAGCCTCGGTGTCGCCTATACCCTGGCCTTTGCCGACAGCGGCGAAGTGAACGCGCTGTTGTTGGCGCTGGCGGGTGCCGGACTTGGAATCCCGCTGCTGCTGATCCTGCTGGACGAGTCCGAGAATGCTTTTGCCGACATCCATTCGGCAGCAGTCTCGGTTGGCATACTGCTGCCGTTCAAGGTCGAGCGGCTGGCTTTGGTCATTGGTGCGCTGTGCACCTTGATCGCCTGGTTCGCACCACTGGCGGAATACCAGAACTTCCTGCTGCTGATCGGCTCGGTATTCGCGCCACTGTTTGGTGTTGTGCTGGTGGATCACTACCTGCTCAGAAGACGTGGCCGGCTGCAGGTGGCCAGTACGATATTGCGCTGGGAGACGTTGCTGGCGTGGGGCTGCGGCGCAGCCGTCTACCATTTGTTGGCTAATGCCTGGCCCGAGGTTGGCGCCAGCCTGCCGGCGCTGTTCCTCTCCGGCGGGCTGCTGCTGATATTGAGCCGCTTTGCAAGGACTACGGTAGGAACGCCGGTTTCAGTATCCCGCTGAGCTCTTTATACGGGATCTCCAGTTCAGGATGGCCGCTCGAATACGGTGCGATGCTGTAAACGTCGTATTTGAGCAAGACCTTGTCGCGCAGTAACGCGATGTTTGATGTCTGCTGAAACGGCCATTGGCGGCTGAAAGCGGCATCGTGCTCGTTGGCTAGCAGCCATTGCTGATGCGCCTTCGCAGCAACGCGCCAGAAGGCGCCTTCCTTGCCCGGCAGCAGTACATCGGCGAGCTTCAGCTCACGGTCCTGCGCTCGGTCGAAGTTGATGAAGCCGCGTCCGGGCATTCCGTGAGCGCCGCCAGTGTGGATATAGCTGGACAGCTCTACCACCAGTAGCGGCGCATGTTGTTCACGCAGTTTGGCTTGAAGATAGCTGCTCCATCCGGGTTCCGCTTCTCGCAGGAAGGCCTGTTGATAACCCTCCAGTGACACCGGGACCTCTGTATCCGGGCTGTTTACCGTCATCTCGCGCAACCGTTGGTCGATCAGCGCGTTCAGTGCGGGCTCGTTTTCAAACAGCTGAGTATCTATGTTCACCAATGGGCAGCTATCGTCTTGTGCAGGACAGCCGGCTGGACGTTGCTCGCTGAGAATCTGTCGAACCTCCACTGGCGGCTCGCCACCGAAGTGTTGGCAGCCTCCAATGAGCAGGCTGAATGCTGTTAACGCGATGGCATTGCGGATTGGCATCAGTGGGTTGGCTCCTGCGGCGGTTTCAGTGCGGGTTCGAGTGCGTGAGCAGAGCGAAGTTCGAGAATTGCCAGCTGGGCATCTTCCGTCGTGCGAATGGTCTGCTAAGGGCTGCGTCAGAGCAAATGGCGCGCTACGATGGCAGCAGAGAGACCGCTCACGCTGTGACGGTTGCAGCCTTTTTCTGGTACCGGCAGGTGCTTGAATAAACCGATATGTGAGTTGTTCATGAACGATATTTTCAAAGCCGGCGCCGACGATGTCGAGATCATCCAGCGCGAGCGCTGCTTCAGTGGGTTCTACAATCTTGACCGGCTTCGTCTTCGCCATCGTCTGTTCCGAGGCGGCATGGGCGCGGAGATCGAGCGCGAGCTGTTCGTGAGGCACGACGCAGTCTGCGTGCTGCCTTACGATCCGCAACGCGACGAGGTGGTACTGGTCGAGCAGTTTCGTGTCGGCGCCATGGCCCATGGAGACAACCCCTGGCTGGTGGAAACGGTTGCCGGCCTAATTGATAAAGACGAGCAGCCTGAAGAGGTGGCGCGCCGAGAGTCGATCGAGGAAGCAGGCCTGGAACTCGGCGAGCTTTGGCCGGTGTCTGTTTACTATCCGTCCCCAGGGGGCAGCACCGAGCGCATCCATCTCTACGTTGGCCGCTGCAGCAGTGTCGGTGCGGGCGGTGTATTCGGGCTGGAAGAAGAGGGGGAAGATATCCGTGCCGCTGTGTGGTCTCTTGATAATGCATTGGAGGCGCTGCGCGACGGCCGGATTGATAACGCGGCTACGATCATTGCCCTGCAGTGGCTGGCCTTGAACCGCGGCGAGATCAGGGAGGCGTGGATATGAGGCGAACCCGCGAGCGATACCGCGTCGACCTGTTGGAGTTGCAGGCAGCCTGCGAGGCGAACTACATGCGTCTGATGCGCTTGCTGCCTGCGATGCGCAACCACCCGGATACACGTCGGATCGCCATGAGTCAGGGCGACCGGCTGCTTGGCGTGCTGGTGTTGACAGTGACCGAGAGCTGCCCCTACACCACTACCGTCCACATCAGTCAGCAAGACTGTCTACCTTGGTTACCAGTGCCGCAGATGGACGTGCGGGTCTATCACGATGCGCGTATGGCTGAGGTGATCGGCGCCGAGAATGCTCGGCGTTTCCGCGGCATTTACAGCTATCCCAACGCGCAGATGCATCAGCCTGACGAGAAGAATCAGCTCAATCTGTTCCTTGGGGAATGGCTCGGCCACTGCCTGGCCTGTGGCCATGAGCTGGAGTCTGTGCTTTAAGCGAAGCAGTGCGCGTCTGAATGGATGCTGGCGTTGTGCTATGCATCGATGATGCTCCCAAGCGGTTCTGTGATGCATGCCCGCATCGCGCGGTTTACCCCTGCAACTCCCAGCCACCATAATTCTTACGCGATTTCGCCAAAGGAGACGGGTCTTGGCTGCTGCGCCGCTCACTGTTGAAAACGACTCGGTATTGCTCGTACAACTGACCGATAGCCACGTGTTCGCCGAATCAGGCGGCAAGCTGTTGGGCATGGATACGGCTGAGAGTCTGCAGCGTGTCGTCGATCTGGTTCTCGAAGAGCAGCCTCGTATCGACCTGATGTTGGCGACAGGTGATCTCTCTCAGGACGGCTCACTTGCTTCCTATAAGCGGTTTCGCCAGTTGTCCGAGCGTATCGATGCGCCGGTGCGCTGGTGCCCGGGCAACCATGATGAATTGACCTCGATGCAAGAGGCCGTCCGTGGCAGCGAAATGATGATGCCTGTGCTTGATATCGGTGCATGGCGGGTCGTGATGCTCGATACGCTGGTGCCGGGCGCGGTCTTCGGCATGCTGCGTGAGGATCAGTTGGACTTGCTGGAGCGAACCCTGCAGCAGTCACCGGAACGGCCTCACCTGGTCTGCCTGCATCATCACCCCGTTTCGATTGGCAGTCGCTGGATGGACAGCATCGGGTTGCACAACCGTGAGGCGCTGTTCGACGTGCTGGACCGTTTCAGCTGCGTCAAAGCGTTGCTCTGGGGGCATATTCACCAAGCATTCGATAGCGAGCGTCGTGGCGTGCGCTTGCTAGCCACCCCGTCGACAGGGGTGCAGTTCACGCCCGGCAGCGAGGACTTTCAGGTAGATACACTCGCACCAGGATACCGCTGGCTGCGGCTGTATGCCGACGGCAAGCTCGAGACAGGTGTCTCGCGAGTGGTCGGCACCGACTTCGTAGTCGACTACAGCGTCAAAGGGTATTGATAGTTCAAAGCCCTAAGGCATTTGGCGGTGACTTAACACCATACTCATTTGTTTCCCGGGCGGTCTCCCGCTTCCCTGGCAGCTTGCAGCTTGCAGCTTGCAGCTTGCGCGGCTCGCCTAGTAGCCTTCCCATCCTTTGTCAGCCCAGCGAATCAGCATGACCCGCGACCAGCCCACCATTCTCTATATGCATGGCCTCAACAGTTCACCGCTGTCGCAGAAGGCCAGCCAGTTGACGGCGGCGCTGAGTCGCCTGGGCCTGACCGCCTCGCTGCAGGTGCCGGCGCTGCATCATCACCCCCGTCAGGCGATTGCGCAGCTCGAGAAGGCCATCGCCGAGTTGGGGCGGCCACTGCTGGTCGGCAGCTCCCTCGGCGGATACTATGCAACCCATCTCGCCGAACGCTACGGGCTGAAGGCCCTGCTGATCAATCCGGCCGTGACGCCTCATTGCCGTTTCGATGGCTATCTCGGGCCTCAGACCAACCTCTATAGCGGTGAGGTCTGGGAGCTGACTGAAGACCATGTCACGGCGCTAGCTGAGCTGGAAGTGCCGTCGCCGCAAGATGCCGAACGCTATCAGGTCTGGTTGCAGACAGGCGACGAGACGCTGGATTACCGCCATGCGGCCGATTTCTATAGGGGCTGTGCCGTGCGCATCCAGGCCGGCGGTGATCACGGTTTCCAGGGATTCTCTGAGCGGCTTCCTGCCTTGCTGGCGTTTGCCGGCTTCGATCCGGTGCTGTTTGCAGGCGTCGATTTTTCCGATCTATAAGGACATCACGAGACGCACATGTCTTATACCGCCGAAGCCATTGAAGTCCTCTCCGGCCTGGATCCGGTGCGCAAGCGACCAGGCATGTACACCGACACCTCGAGGCCCAACCACCTCGCCCAGGAAGTCATCGACAACAGTGTCGATGAAGCCTTGGCGGGCCACGCCAGCTCGGTCCAGGTGATTCTGCACCAGGATAATTCGCTACAGGTGATCGACGATGGTCGTGGCATGCCGGTGGACATCCATCCGGAAGAGGGGGTTTCGGGTGTCGAACTGATCCTCACCAAGCTGCACGCCGGCGGCAAGTTCTCGAACAAGAACTATCAGTTTTCCGGCGGTTTGCACGGCGTCGGTATTTCTGTGGTTAACGCGTTGTCGACCCGTGTCGAGGTGACCGTCAAGCGTGAGGGCAGCGAGTACCGCATGGCGTTCGCCGATGGCTTCAAGGCCAGTGAGCTGGACATCATCGGAACCGTTGGCAAGCGCAACACCGGCACCAGCGTGCATTTCTGGGCCGATCCCAAGTATTTCGACTCGCCGAAGTTTTCCATCAGCCGGCTCAAGCATGTGCTCAAGGCCAAGGCCGTGCTTTGTCCGGGACTGAATGTCAGCTTCGAGGATAAGAGCACCGGTGAGAAGACCGAATGGCACTACGAAGACGGCCTGCGCTCGTATCTCGTCGACGCCGTCAGCGAGTTCGCTCGGTTACCTGACGAGCCCTTCTGCGGCAGTCTGGCTGGCAGCAAGGAGGCAGTCGACTGGGCCTTGCTGTGGCTACCGGAAGGCGGTGACAGTGTCCAGGAAAGCTACGTCAACCTGATCCCCACCGCGCAAGGCGGCACCCACGTCAACGGCCTGCGCCAGGGGCTGCTGGATGCCATGCGCGAATTCTGCGAGTTTCGAAATCTTCTGCCGCGCGGCGTCAAGCTCGCGCCAGAGGACGTCTGGGAGCGGATCGCATTCGTGCTCTCGACGAAGATGCAGGAGCCGCAGTTTTCTGGTCAGACCAAAGAACGTCTGTCGTCGCGCGAGGCCGCTGCGTTTGTTTCTGGCGTGGTCAAGGATGCCTTCAGTCTCTGGCTCAACGCCCATCCCGAGCTGGGCTTGCAGCTGGCCGAGCTGGCTATCAGTAACGCCGGACGACGGCTCAAGGCAAGCAAGAAGGTCGAGCGCAAGCGTGTCACCCAGGGACCGGCACTGCCCGGCAAACTGGCCGACTGTGCCGGGCAGGATCCGGCGCGCTCCGAGTTGTTCCTAGTCGAGGGTGATTCCGCCGGCGGTTCCGCCAAGCAGGCGCGCGACAAGGAGTTTCAGGCAATCATGCCGTTGCGCGGCAAGATCCTGAATACCTGGGAGGTCGACGGCGGTGAGGTGCTGGCCAGTCAGGAGGTGCACGACATCGCCGTGGCCATCGGGGTCGATCCGGGCGCGGCGGACATCTCCCAGCTGCGCTACGGCAAGATTTGCATCCTCGCTGATGCTGACTCGGACGGTCTGCATATCGCTACGCTGCTCTGCGCGCTATTCGTTCGTCATTTCCGCCCGCTAGTGGATGCTGGTCATGTCTATGTGGCCATGCCGCCGCTGTACCGCATCGATCTCGGCAAGGATATTTTTTATGCGCTCGACGAAGCCGAGCGTGACGGCATCCTGGATCGCCTGCTGGCGGAAAAGCGCCGCGGCAAGCCGCAGGTAACGCGCTTCAAGGGTTTGGGTGAGATGAACCCGCCTCAGCTGCGAGAAACCACCATGGACCCTAACACCCGCCGGCTGGTGCAGTTGACGCTGGATGATTTCGACGGCACGCGCGAAATCATGGACATGCTGTTGGCCAAGAAGCGCGCAGGTGACCGCAAAAGCTGGCTGGAGTCCAAGGGCAATCTTGCGGAGGTGCTGCTTTGAGTGCTCGCTGGATGGCGCTGCTGGTCGCGCTGGCAGTGCCGTTTTCGGCCGCCGCCGCACCCGAACTGACAATGGTCAGCGAGCATCCCGTCGAAGGGATCGCTGCGGGTAATCTCTCCGGGCTGGCTTGGTGCGGTGATGCGCTCTGGGCGGTATCGGACCGAGAGGACAATGTGCTGTACCGCCTCGATGCTAGCGATACCGTCTGGCGGGCCGAGGCCGAGCGTTTTGAGTTGCCTCCCGTGCCGAATACCGGGCTGTCGTGGGGCGTACGTGTGCGCTCCGCCTTCACTGGCATGTTGCGCGGTGGAGAGATGGATTTCGAAGGCCTGAGCTGCGACAGCCTGGGCAATCGTTACCTGGTCAGCGAAGCGCATGCGGCGGTGCTGCGGGTCAGCCCGGCAGGCACTGCCGAGTGGCTCAGCTTGCCTGTTGCGGTGGTGCGCCAAGCGCGGGCCAGCGGAATGCTGCTCAAGTTCAACGCCATGTTCGAAGGCGTGACGGTCGATCCTGGCGCCGATCGGCTGTGGCTGGCGGCAGAGCACAGTCGCCGAGGTCTGATGGTGACCCATCGCAATCAGAACAGCTGGCGCTGTACCGGTGGTTGCGTACTGATGGTCGGCGGCGGACGCGATTCAACCCCGCCCGCGATGAATAAAGCCACCCAGCCGCGGCGTTTTTCCGGGCTCACGTTTCATAGCGATAAATTGTTCACGCTCGAGCCAGTGGCGCATCAGATCTGTCGCCGCAAGTTGGAAAACGGGGAGCGTGAGGCATGCTGGTCCTACGCGGACACGGCGATGGCTGAACCGCGCCGCTACGATACCCCGTATGGCAATGCCGAAGCGCTCTGGGTCGATGCGGAAGGTGTATGGGTCGGGATCGACAACAATGAGCTTACCCGTGCAGATGGCGAAAAGCGTCCCGTCGTCTGGCGCTTTGCCGCGCCCAAGGGTGGATGGAGTGCCAAGCAGTGAGCCAGCCTGCCGGGCGTCGTGCCGGGCGCATCATGCTGGTCCTGGCGTGGGGGGCGGGGCTGTTTCTGGCCACGCAGTTTTTCTCTGATTGGGAGCAGAGCCGTTTCAACCCCAATCGCGAGCCGGTGTCGGTTATCCAAGGCGAACGGATCGAGGTACACCTGGATAGCAACCTGCAGGGGCATTTTGTGGCCGATGGCCGAATCAATGGCGAGACAGTGACCTTTCTATTGGATACCGGCGCCACCGATGTTGCAGTTCCCGCCAAAGTGGGCGACCGCCTCGGCCTGCCTCGCGGTGCTCCGGTGATGCTGCAGACCGCCAATGGGCAGACCACTGGTTACCGCACCGTGCTGGACAGCCTGGCCCTTGGCGACATCCAGCTGCACGATGTACGTGCCATTGTGGCGCCCGGCTTTGGCGGTGAGCAGATATTGCTCGGCATGAGCGCCCTGAAACAACTCGAATTCACCCAGCGCGCCGGCACCCTGGTGCTGCGCCAACACGCCACGGATCGACCATGAGTGAAACTATCGACCTGAGCCTGGACGGCGTGGAGCGTCGCTCCCTTGCCGACTTCACCGAGCAGGCCTACCTGAATTATTCGATGTACGTGATCATGGATCGCGCACTGCCTCATATCGGTGACGGGCTCAAGCCGGTGCAGCGGCGCATCATCTATGCGATGAGCGAGCTGGGGCTGAACGCCGATTCGAAGCACAAGAAGTCGGCGCGTACTGTGGGTGACGTGCTCGGCAAATTCCACCCTCACGGTGACTCGGCCTGCTATGAGGCCATGGTGCTGATGGCCCAGCCGTTCAGCTATCGCTACACGCTGGTCGACGGTCAGGGTAACTGGGGCGCGCCGGACGATCCCAAGTCGTTTGCCGCGATGCGTTACACCGAAGCACGGCTGTCCCGCTACGCCGAAGTGTTGCTGGCCGAGCTCGGGCAGGGGACCGTGGAGTGGGTGCCTAACTTCGACGGCACCCTAAACGAGCCGGCAACCTTACCTGCGCGTCTGCCCAACCTACTGCTCAATGGCACCACCGGAATCGCAGTCGGCATGGCGACGGACGTACCGCCGCACAACCTGCGCGAAGTGGCCACCGCTTGCGTGCGTTTGCTGGATGATCCGAAGACCACCATCGAAGAGCTCTGCGAACATGTGCAGGGGCCGGACTACCCGACCGAGGCGGAGATCATCACGCCGCGTGCTGACCTGTTGAAAATTTACGAAACCGGCCGCGGTTCGGTGCGCATGCGAGCGGTTTATCGCGTCGAGGACGGCGATATCGTGGTCACCTCGCTGCCGCATCAGGTGTCCGGCTCCAAGGTGCTAGAGCAGATTGCCGCACAGATGCAGGCGAAGAAGCTGCCGATGGTGGCCGACCTGCGCGATGAATCGGATCACGAGAACCCGTGCCGGATCGTCATCATCCCACGCTCCAATCGGGTCGATGCCGACGAGCTGATGCAGCATTTGTTCGCCACCACCGAGCTTGAATCCAGCTACCGGGTCAACACCAACGTCATCGGGCTCGATGGCCGACCGCAGGTGAAAAATCTCAAGGTGCTGCTCAGTGAGTGGCTGACCTATCGCATCGGCACCGTGCGCCGTCGCCTGCAGTTCCGCCTGGACAAGGTCGAACGGCGCTTGCATCTGTTGGAAGGTTTGCTGGTCGCCTTTCTCAACCTCGACGAGGTGATCCACATCATCCGGACCGAGGATCAGCCCAAGCCTGTCTTGATGGCACGCTTCGAACTGTCCGAGCTACAGGCCGACTACATCCTCGACACCCGCCTGCGCCAGTTGGCTAGGCTGGAGGAAATGAAGATCCGCGGCGAGCAGGACGAGTTGGCCAAGGAGCGCGAGAAGCTGCTGGCACTGCTCGGCAGCGAAGCCAAGCTGAAAAAGCTGGTGCGCAAGGAACTGATCGCCGACGCCGAGACCTACGGCGATGACCGTCGCTCGCCCATTGTGGCGCGCGCCGAAGCCCGCGCGCTGTCGGAAAATGAACTGCTGCCCGCCGAGCCCGTCACCGTGGTGATCTCGGAGAAGGGTTGGGCACGCTGCGCCAAGGGCCACGATATCGACGCCACCGGGCTGTCGTACAAGGCGGGTGATGGCTTCAAGGCCGCCGCAGCTGGCCGTTCCAATCAGTACGCTGTGTTCATCGACTCGACCGGGCGCAGCTATTCGCTCCCGGCCCATTCGCTGCCCTCGGCGCGCGGCCAGGGCGAGCCGTTGACAGGCCGCCTGACGCCGCCACCCGGAGCCGGTTTCGAATGCGTCCTGTTGCCGGATGACGAGTCGCTGTACGTGATCGCGTCGGATGCTGGCTATGGTTTCGTGGTCAAGGGTGAGGATCTGCAAGCTAAGAACAAGGCAGGCAAGGCACTGGTGTCGCTACCGGCCGGTGCGCGAGTCGTCGCGCCGCGGCCGTTGAAAAGCCGCGATCAGGATTGGCTGGCCGCCGTCACGACCGAAGGGCGTCTGCTGGTGTTCCCGGTTCGAGACCTGCCACAGCTGGGCAAGGGCAAAGGCAACAAGATCATCGGTATTCCGGGTGATCGGGTCGCCAGCCGTGAGGAATATCTGACAGATCTCGCTGTGCTGCCGGAAGGGGGCACGCTGGTCTTGCAGGCTGGCAAGCGTACCCTTTCGCTGAAGAGTGATGATCTGGAACACTATAAGGGCGAGCGCGGGCGGCGGGGCAACAAGCTGCCGCGCGGCTTCCAGCGAGTGGACGCGCTGCTGGTCGAGTAAGTTGCTTGGCCGGAGAAGTCTAGAGGCTGGCTTCTGCTGGGCGTTTCGCGGAAGATAGCGGCCTTCCGATTTCTTCGATTTTGCATGGCGGCGCCGGTAATTGCCGACCACGTCGCCAGCCAAAGACAATCAGCACGGTGGCTGACGGTAAACGATGGCAGCGGCGCGGACAGGCGCCAGCCGCCTTACGCGTCGCCTAAGTCCAGTGCAAAGGTAGAGATGAACGTGCAACGCTTCACAACTGTTTTGCTACTTGCCTGTGCCAGCCTGACCGGCTGTGTCACCCAGCCTGTGCCAATGTATCGACTCGACAACGGCAACGTCGAAATGCCAGCGCAAGCGGCAGATGGCGCAGCAGTTCTGCTAGGGCCTGTCAAGCTGGCCGATTATCTGCAGCACGATGCCTTGCTGCAGCGGCTTCCGGACGGAAGCCTTGCCACAGACGGCCAGCAGGCGCGCTGGGCTGGAAGTCTACAAGGCGACATCAGTCAGCTGCTGTTACGCCAGTTGGCCTCGCGCTTGAAGACTCAGAGCCTGGAGCTGAGCCCTGGCAGCAAAGGCTTCACCCCTGAGGTACAGATCGAACTCGAGATCACCCGCCTGGACTCCGGCCCTCAGCATCCTGCTGTGCTGGAGGCGCAGTGGCGCCTGTTGGACGGGCAGGGTAAGCGCAAGAGCAGCCGGCTGGTTCGCTTGCAAGAGGCGCATCAAGGCAGCGCAACCGATCAGGTGCGTGCGCAGAGCCTGCTCCTGCAACGACTTAGCGAGATGATGGCGGGCGCGGTTGAGCCGATGACGGTGGCCAAGGCGCGCACCAAACACAGCGTCAACAAAGCGCCGAGCAAGCCCGCCGCTCCGGCAATCCCGGCGGTGGAACCGATCAGGACCGATCTGGAAGTGTTTCGCTTCTAAGCGATTTGCGCTGAAGCTTGCATGTCCGTTGACCGCGGCTGCCTCGAGTCACTGGGCAGCTGGAGCTAGCCTGCAATCGGTCCCGCCGACGCAACGCGGGTGCCGACTACAGCTGTGAGGTACGGACTCACGGGCAGTGAGGCAGGCCCGAAATATGATTGCCGGTGTCAGCTGATGCGGTTGCGCAGCTCATGCATGCGAGCGAGCTGACGCTCCAATAGTGACGGGTAAGGCTCGAGCAGTCGCTCGACGCAACAGGCGCCTTCTGGGCTCGCAATGGGACGGATACGTGCACGCTGGCGAATCAGGCTGTCTTCGCCAATCCCTTTTTCGACCAATAGCAGGTTGCGGCTGTGCTGTGACATGGCCAGCGCTGCTTGCGCGGGCTCGCTCAGAAGAAGGTCGCCCTGGCTAAGGTCGTACAGTCCTTCACCCTGGGTCAATCCAAGCTGCAGCTGTAGCGTGATACCGCTATCGGCCACTTCGATCTGCAACGCGTGCCCGAGCGCGCGCATCAGCTCGCCACAGCAGAGCGCGTGGGTCAGGTAGTTCTGTTCATCGTCCTGGCTGTGAAACAGCATCAGGCTGCTGCCATCGTTGAGCGTATGCAGTTCGGCCTGATACAGGGTCGCGGCCTGCTGCAGGCAGTCACTATAGCGCTGCAGGAGCTCGGTAAGCCGCGCGCGTGGCAGACGGCGCAATTGCTCTTGGGCGCCGAGCTGAATCGCCAACACGCCACTTTTGCCTGAAATGGCTGGGGCTGCGGGAATGATCGTTGCCGGAGCTTGGGCAGGCGCAGGCTGCGGTTTGGGCTCATCGAATGGAGGATCGTCGTCGAAGTCGTCGTCGAATGACTCATCGGTAGCATGATCGTCGGTGGCCAGACTCTCAGCCGATTCGTCGAGATGGTCCCGAAGATCCACGTCGGAACGGTCGTACTCTTTGACCGCAGCCGGGGCAGGCACCTCGAAATGTGCCGAATAGAGATCCTGCATGCTGTCGTCCAGCTCGATTTCCGGCTCTGGCTTTTCTGGCACCAGGCGTGCCTGCAGCTGCCGCGCCAATTCACCAATTTCATCTTGCCGGCCTGCGCCAGGCGCTGGGTCATCGGGGTCGCGCAACCACAGGCGCAACTGCATCAGGGGTAGGGACAGCTGCCGGCCCAGGCGCATGCTGAGCGTCAGGGTTAGCGCTAGCAGGATAAGACTGAGCAACCCCATGCTTTGCAGGCTGATAGTCATTGGCTGCTGGAACTGCTGCATGTCGAGGCTGATACGCAGATGTCCGGCTATCACCTCCTGAAAACTGATGGGAGTGGAATAGAGGCCTTCCTCGTCGCCCAGCAGACTTCGCTGCGGGCGGGTGCCCGACTCCGCCAGCACGCGGTTGTCGACACTATAGATCGCCGCGTGCGCGACCAGCGGGTTCTTCACCAGGTTGCTCAGCAGGACATTGAGGCTAAGGATATCGTTGGCCACCAGCAGATCCGTCGCCGAGGCGGCCGTCTGGGTGATCAGGCTTTGGCCAAGGGCATCGGCCTGCTGCTCCATCGCATGCTTGAATTGCATGCCCATGACCCAGGCGTAGATGATCAAGGCCAGCGCGACGAGCAGTAGCGTGTGGCTGGCTACCCGCAGAACCAGCGGAACACGACGCTGGCGCAATGCACGATAGATCAGCAGGAAGAAATTGTCGGGCTTGACGGATGCGGGCCGGTTCACAGAGCGCGGCTCTACTCTTTAGGAAAGTGGCGCGCAGTATACGGAAAGCGCTGTGGGGGCTAAAGGTCGCTCGGTCAAAGCAGACGAATTGCAGACGCGCCAAAAGCAAATGTGGATTGGAGACTGGTGCGTCGCTGCAGCGTTCAGCTGCAGTCCTGCTGATATAGAATGCCCGTCTTCTTTGCATAGGAGCTACGCCTTGCGCGAAATCGTCCTGATTAACATCACCGGGGAAGACCGCCCTGGGCTGACCGCGGCAATCACCGGCGTACTCGCTCAAGGTGGTGTGAATATCCTGGATATCGGTCAGGCCGTGATCCACGACACCCTGTCGTTCGGCATTCTGGTGGAAATACCTGATACCGAACGTGCCTCTTCTGTACTCAAGGATGTGTTGTTCATGGGTTACAAACATGACCAGCAGGTGCGCTTCACACCCGTCGCGGAGGCGGATTACCAGCAGTGGGTGGCCGGGCAGGGTAAGCCCCGGCACATTGTTACCCTGTTGACCCGTAAGGTGACTGCCGAGCAGTTGCAGCGGGTCAGCTCGATCACCGCCAAGTACGGCCTGAACATTGACCACATAGACCGTCTTTCGGGCCGCCAGCCACTGGACATGCCGGAAGAGCTGGGCAAGGGTTGCATCGAGTTTTCGGTTCGCGGCGAGCCTGCCGATACCGCAGCGCTGCGCGCTGAGTTTCTCAGCGTGGCGCAGGAGCTCAACGTCGACATCGCTTTTCAGCGTGACTCGGTTTTCCGTCGCAATCGCCGGCTGGCGGTGTTCGACATGGACTCGACGCTGATCGAGGCGGAAGTCATCGACGAGTTGGCCAAGGTGGCAGGCGTTGGCGATCAGGTTTCGGAGATCACCGAACGTGCGATGCGCGGCGAGCTGGACTTTCGCGCGAGCTTCCGGGAGCGCCTGGCATTGCTCGAAGGCCTAGAGGAGCGCGCATTGGCAGAGGTGGGCGCCCGGCTCAGGCTCACTGAAGGCGCTGAGCTGCTTTTCGCCGAGCTAAAACGCCTCGGCTACAAGACAGCCATCCTGTCAGGTGGCTTCACCTATTTTGCAAAACAGCTGCAAGCCAGACTGGGCATCGATTACGTCTACGCCAACGAGCTAGAGATTGTCGATGGCAAGCTCACCGGTGTCGCTCAGGAGCCCATTGTCGACGCACAGCGCAAGGCCGATCTGCTCCGCGAGCTGGCTGAGCGGGAAGGCTTGAGGCTGGAGCAGACCATCGCCGTTGGCGACGGCGCCAATGACCTGCCGATGCTTGGATTGGCGGGGTTGGGTGTCGCCTTTCGCGCCAAACCACTGGTCAAACAGTCGGCCAAGCAGGCGATCTCGACACTGGGGCTGGACGGGATTCTCTACCTGCTTGGCTTCCGGGATCGTGAAGGAACGGAATAAACAGGCTGGAAGCTGAGCGGTTGAGGCTTTAGCTTCCAGCTAAGGCTTGCCTTATGGCTTTATCGCCACTTTGAGTACCCCGTCGCGCTGATTGGCGAACAGCTCATAGGCGCTGGTGATGTCGTCGAGGGCGTAATGATGGGTCACCAAAGGGGCAAGGTCTACCCGTCCCGAGGCCACCACGTTCAGCAACCGCCGCATCCGTTCCTTCCCTCCTGGACACAGCGAGGTGACGATCTTGTGGTCGCCGAGACCTGCATGGAAGGCACCAAGCGGAATGGTGAGGTCGGCTGAATACACGCCCAGGCTAGACAACGTGCCGCCAGGCTTGAGCACGCGTAAGGCGCTCTCGAAGGTGGACTGTTGCCCAAGTGCTTCGATGGAGGCGTCAACGCCCCTGCCACCGGTGAGCCGGAGAATTTCCTCGACTACATCCGTTTGTTTGAAATTCAACGTCACGTCAGCACCCATTTGCCGTGCAATGTCCAGGCGCGCATCGACACCGTCGACGGCGATGATCATCCCGGCACCCCGCAGGCGTGCCCCGGCGGTGGCGCAGAGACCGATCGGTCCCTGGGCGAAGATGGCCACTATGTCGCCGATTTTGATCTTGGCGGCTTCGGCGCCGGCGAATCCGGTGGACATGATGTCGGGGCACATCAGCACCTGCTCGTCGGTTAGCCCGTCGGGGACCGGCGCCAGGTTGCCCTGAGCGTCCGGGACCAGTACGTACTCGGCCTGGGTGCCGTCGATGGTATTGCCGAATCGCCAACCGCCCATCGCCTTGTAGCCGTGGCAGGCACAGCCGCCGTCCTGAGAGGAAAGGCCGTCCTGGCTGGCATAGGAGGAGAAGTTTGGACAAATCGCACCGGCGATGACGCGCTGGCCTTCCCGGTAGCCCTGTACGTTGCTGCCTAGCTTCTCTATCACGCCCACGGGTTCGTGGCCGATGGTCAGGCCGGGGGCAACGGGATACTCGCCCTTCAGAATATGCACATCGGTGCCGCAGATGGTCGTGGTGGTGATACGCACCAGGGCGTCGTTGGGGCCGACGTCGGGGATAGGTTTGTCAACAAGCTCGATTCGGCCGGGTTCGACGAACGCGGCGGCTCTCATCATGGTCATGACGCATCCCTCGCAGGCTAGGTCAGAACACTCTAGTCCAAGCAGGGCGGTCGGAGCTGACAGAGATCAAGTCCCGCGGGGACGCGCGGGCGTCGACGAGGTCTTTTCGCCGTGGCGATTCGACCGACCGATGGAGCCGCTGCGGCTGGGGATCAATCTTCGTCGGAGGAAAAGTTGTAATCCATCGACTGGCTCGGGCCCTGCAGGTACTGGCCCTGGATATAGCCGACACCCGCCTGCCAGAGCGTGGCCAGGACGGTGGCGCTGTCTACGAAGGGCACAATGGTCTGCTTGGCCTGTTCATGGAGCTGTGCCAGGAGCTGTTTGAGCGCTTCCTGATTCTCCTGGCGGCTCAGGTCCTGGGTATAGGAGCCATCGATCTTCACGAAATCGGCGTTGAGGTGCTTGAGCGTATTGAGCGGATTCAGCACACAGCCGAACTGGTTCAGGGCGACGCGGCAGCCGAGCCCGGCAAGCCCCTGGGTGAGCGCCTTGGCCTGCCTCAGGTAAGCGACGGCGTCGTTTTCGTCAAGTTGGAAAACCAGCGAGTCGGGCGGCAGCTTGGAAGCCTTGAGTGCGACGCCAAGCCAGCCAAGAAGTGATGGGTCCTGCAGGCTGGGTCCTGACAGGTGAACCATCAGCCTCGTGCTGTGGCCCTTGTTGCGGTGTTCGGCGAGCAGTTTGATCGAGTTAAGCAGTACCCAGCGATCAATCTTGGTGGCCAGCCCTGCCTCTTTAGCGGCATCGAGAAACTCTCCCGGCGGAACCTCGGTGCCCTCTGGGTCGAGCAGACGCAATAGCACTTCGTAGTGTTCGTGGCTATCGCCGCGGAGGCTGATGATCGGTTGGAACAGCAGGCGGAAGCTGTTCTTTTCCAGCGCCTGTTGCAGCATGGCGAGCACGTTGCCGCGGCTAGCGGCGGCTGCAAGTTCGCGGGCCGGATCGTAGGTTCTCAGGGCGTTGCCATCGGTCAGCTCTTCGGCGCAGCGGTGGGCGCGGTCAATCACGTCCCGAGCTTTCGCAGTCTGTTCGTCGAGGGCGGCGACCCCGATACTCAGGCTGGTCTGAATGGTGCGGCCGCCGACATCGAAAAGATGCCCTTCGACCTTGCGTAGCAACTCGGTCAGGGGTTGTTCGAGTTGCTTTGGCGTGGCCTCTGCCATGAGTACCGCGAACGCATCGTCACCGAAGCGTGCCAGTTCCGCCTGCTCCGTAAACTGCGCGCGAAGCAACTGCGCCAATTCGGCCAGCAAGCGATCCGAATCGCCCAGGCCGATCTCGGCTTGCAGGCTGGCGAAACGATCGATGCGGATGTAGGCGAGGCTAGAACTCTTTCCGGCGTTTACGGCGCGCTCGACCGCGCCGTCCAGCGACTCAAGGAAATGGTTGCGGTTGTAAAGACCGGTCACCAGATCCTGGCTGCTGATCTCGCGCAGCTTTTTCAGCTCGGCATTGTCGCTTTCTGCGCGAATGACAGCCTGGATGCACGGCTCGCCATCGTAGCTGGCAGGCGAAAAGTGCATGCTTGCCTTGAAGCTGCTGCCGTCAGCGCGAATTCCGCCGCAGACCAGCTCGGCGCTGCCCTGCAGGCTTTGATAGTTCTTCAGAAAGCCTTTGAACTCGCCCTGATCACAGGAAGCGATCAGGTCAATCATTGGCATGCCTTCGAGTTCTTCAACATCCTCGTAGCCAAACAGCTCCAGATAGGCCCGGTTGGCGTAGATATGCATGCCGTCGTGGACATAGGCAATTGCATCCACCGAACTCTCCAGCAGCAGCTGACAGCGCTTTTCGGCTTCGCGTAGTGCCAGTTCGGAGGAGCGGCGTGCACGACGCTCCTCAAGGTTTGCCAATTCCCTGCTCGCGACCAGGATCAGCCACTCGTCCTCGCCCTGCGGCAGCGCGCCCTGAGCGCCCAAGGTGAGGGCTTCGGTAATCGCATCGGTGTCGTTGCCCTCGATAAGCTGGATGACCGGAATATCCTTGGCTTGCTTGCGAATGGCGCTGATTGCTTCGCTAGGATCGAGGTTGACGCTGGACGGCGCATTGATCAGAAGATCCCAGGTCTGCTGCAGTGCATCGGCTAAGTCTTCGCTGGAGGTCAAGCGATGAACGCGCGTCGCCTGGCCCGCGTTACGAAACAGGCTGACCAGTCGCTCAGCTTCATTCTGCGAATCCTCGAGGATCAGCAGGCGGATGGTTTTCTTTTGCGGGGCCATGGCTGCAGCTTTAGAACGCGCCGTAGAGGGGCGTGAAGGCTAAAAAACGGTGTTCGGCAATCTACAGCGTGTTCCAGAGCGAGTCAAAATCTTCACCCCTTGAAGTCGCCTGGGTGCCCCGCGCTGTGATCGGCGTCTCCTGGGGGGAGACGGTGAGGCCCACCAACTGATACTCGAACTGGCTATAGCTGCTGGTGCCGGCCTGCCGGCGAAAGAGCATCGCGCGGTGCTCGTCACCGTTCTGGTTGATCTGCACTTTCTGACCTTCTTGGAAGGGCAAACGGGGGACGATCAGCGTAGCCGGACGCGAGACCACGCTGATTTCCGGCAGGAGCAGGGCGCGCAGGTATTCGCTGCCCTGATCGGTTTTGCGCAGCAGGCGAAGTCCGCAGGGCTGTGCTTGGGGCGCGATGAGTTCAACGCCCATCTGCGGCCCGCTGCCGCGGACCTGACGGACCCAGCGTACCACTGCGACGCTCCAGGTCTGGCTGGTGGCGTCCTGCAGGCCGAGCAGCTCGCCAGCCTGGAGTTGGGCCGGGACCTCGCCCGGCCAGGACAGGCAGTAACCGCCTGGGCTCTGGTCGACCCTTTGCACTTCGAATGTTGAAAATGGGCTATCGGCTTTAGGTTGTGCGGCCTCGTCTTCCTCGATCGCCTTGGACGGTGCGGTAACCGGGCGGACGAACTCAATGTGGTCCTCTTCTGGAAGTCGCTCCTCTTCAACGACCACCTGGGCGTCGAACGCCACGGACCAGACGTCAGGTGCGGCATTGTTCAGCTTGAACACAGCTGATCGAGTCGCGTCAGGGCGTTTCAGCAGCTCGCCGAACGGGCGCTGGCCTGCCAGGTAGTAATGCAATGCGCTCATGCCGATGCACAGGGTCATCGACCCTTTTGTCGGGGCGCGTTGAAAGCTGCGCTCGGAGATGTCACCCCAGGCGGCAATCAAATGCTGCAATAGGTCCGGATTCAACCCTTCGGGGATGGCGAGCGTTTTATTCTCGGTGGCTGGCAACTGCAGGTGCGACTGGATGGCTTTGACCAGAGCATGCGGGTCAATGCCGAGCAGATCGGAGCGTTCGTTGGCGGGAAACATCGATCGATAGCGCGGTGGACCATCGATGCGTGGGGACACGCCGAACAGGCTGGTCGGCCCCAACCCAGCCTGCAGCTGGACCAAGGCGCTCCAGGGTTCGAGCAGTTGTGCGAGTTGGCCGATACCTTGCTGCCGCATCTGGTTGCAGCGGGCGCTGCCCAGCATCAGCGCAACGATGTAGCTCTGTTCCGTACTGAGGCCGGGAACCTGATAGCACAATTCGTCCTGCACGAGGGTGCGGTGTATGCCTTGGGCGACGGCTATTGCGTACAGCTGATGCAGCTCCAGCCACAGGCCATCAGGCGTCGGGCTGTAGAGCTGGGTGGAGCGTACGAGCATTGCGCAAAGGCTGCGGATGGCCCGCTGCAGGGCAATGGTGAGCAACTGCAGGCGGTCACGTCCAGTCTGTGGGGCCAGCTCGGCGGAGATCAATTTGTAGCCAATCGCGAGATGGTTGTGCAGTGCTTGGCACAGGCTAGCCACTTTGCGCGGGCGTTCGCCGAGCACGATAGGCTGGTTGATGAAGTAGCGTTCCAGCTCCCGGCAGACGAAATGGATTTCTGGTCGCAGTAGCTCGAGCAGCTGCAATCGGTTCGCCGCGGTCGTGCGAAGCTGATTGAGCTCGCGCATGGCCTGGTACAGCTGTCGCGCGGTCTCGCCGAGGTTCGCCTTAGGCAGGCCGGAAAGCCAGCGTCTGACGCCGCGCACGTTGGGTTCGCAGAAGGATAACTCCTGGCAATTCGGCGTCGACACACGCAACAGTAATGGCTGGCTCTGGTTATCCAAGCGATAAACTCCGTGGCATGCCTGCAGCCGTACCACCAACGGCGGTGGTGAACTGGGGAGGCCCGCCACGCCGTGATATCAATATGCAATCGTTGCAAGCAATCATAGCGAACCCGGAGCAATTGGCCAGCGTCCGCCGACCATTGGCGGTGTCAGACCTGAGGTGAGACCGGTGGCGGCGCCACGATGTCACCCTCCGACTTCGCCTGGCCCAGCCCTTCCCCCATGCGGACCGGCGTCAAGGCCCCCAAGTGTTCAGCCCAGCTGACCCGGTCCGGTCCAAACAGCAGGATCACAGTGGAGCCGAGCTTAAAGCGGCCCATTTCCGCCCCTTTCTCCAGCCGTATGGGTGCCCGCGCTGCTTCGTCATAGTGAAAGGTCTTGAGCGAGCGCTTGGGCGGCGTAACCAATCCGGCCCACACGGTCTCGATGCTGGCGACGATCATTGCGCCGACTAATACCATGGCCATTGGCCCGTGTTCGGTATCGAACAGGCAGACCACCCGCTCATTGCGAGCGAACAACTCCGGGACGCCTTCAGCGGTGACGGTGTTCACCGAGAAGATGCGGCCCGGTATGTAAACCATCTCCCGCAGGGTGCCGGTCAGCGGCATATGCACCCGATGATAGTCCTTGGGCGATAGGTATACGGTGGCGAAGTCTCCACCCATGAAGGGCGCGGCACGTTGGTGATCGCCGCCGAGCAGTTCCATCACGCTGTAGGTGTGACCCTTGGCTTGAAAGATCCGCCCTTGCTCGATCTTGCCGAGCTGGCTGATGGCGCCATCGCAGGGGTTGAGGACCGCAGCGGGTGTCGGATCGAGTGGGCGAGCGCCGTCTTTCAATGCGCGGGTAAAGAAGGCATTGAAATGTTCGAAAGCAGTCGGCTCTTCGATCTGTGCTTCGTGCATCGGCACGCCAAAATGACGAATGAACGCCTTGATGAACGTGTTTTTCAGCCAGGGCAGGCGGCACTCGGCGAGGCAGCCGGCGAGGCGCGAAATCAGATGATGTGGCAGCAGATACTGGCTTAATACAAACAAGCGATCTTTCATGGATAACCTTTTCATTGCTGGATCGGGGTGTCGGGTAGATTGCCCCATTCGCCCCAGGAGCCAGGGTATCCCTTGACGCGCGGATAGCCCAATGCCTTGGCCAGCAGGTAGGTGAAGCCGGAGCGATGATGCGTCTGGCAGTGGGTGACAATTTCTTTGTCGGCGGTGATGCCGAGCGCTTCCAGCCGTTCAGCGATGTCTTCGCGGATGCGCATGGCGCGTGCCGGGTCCATGGCTGCGGTCCACTCGAAGTTGATTGCGCCGGGGATATGCCCCGCGCGCGCTGCGAGCACTTTCTCGCCGCGATACTCTTCCGGCGAGCGTGCATCCCAGATCACCAGGTCGGCGGCACCGAGCCGGCTTTCGAGATACTCGCGGGTCGCGCTAGGGGTTTCGTCCAGCTGTAGGGGGACCGGGCCGCCTGCAGCGACAGGGCTGTCTTGCGACAGGGGGCGCTGTTCTGCCAGCCAGGCGTGCAACCCGCCGTTCAGGTAGTGGTAATTGGAATGGCCGATGACATCAAGCAGCCAGATGAATCGGCCGGCCCAGCCGCCCCCTTCGTCGTCGTACACCACATAGACAGCGTCGGCACGATGCCCCAGCGCGCCAAATAGTGCTTCCAGCTGAGGCTTGCCGGGCAGTTGCCCCGGCGCCGGTGGTTGGCCGAGCTGAGTCTGCTTGGGATCAACGAAGCGAGCGCCAGGCACGTGGCCCTCGGCGTAGCGGGCCGCACTGGTCAGGTCGACCAGAATCAGCTCGGGAGCATTCAAGCGCTCGGCCAGATCGGCCGGTTCGATTACCAGCGGCAGGGTGGAAAAGGCGGACACGGCAAGCCTCGAACGGACAGAAAGGAGCAGTCTAGCGAAAAAATCAGCGGGCGCGTTTGCTGAACGTCGCCAGGGCGCGCTCGATGCACTGGACCGTCTTGGTGAAGGCCTGCAAACCCGTCTCACTGAAAGCGGTGTTGTTCTGATCGACCACCAGCAGCATCACCACGCGATCTTCCAGGCCGACGGAGCGCAACAGGACGTGTTCGCTGGGGAACAGTGCTTTCAGTGCGCCGGGCAACAGCGCTGTGAATTGGGCGAGGTTATCCGGCTTGAGCCGTAATAACGCCGGTTTTTCCAGCAATCTGCGCAACACCTGGCTTTGCTCGGGATCGAGCGTCAGCCGGGCTGCTTCGTTTGGCAGTCCGTCGGCCTGCTGACTGACCAGGCGCTGTTGCTTGCGATCTACCATCAGCAACAGTACGCGCTGCATGCCCGAGCAGGTCAGTGCTTTGCAGGCGGTCGCCGTAAGTTGGAGCACATTGTCGAAGGGGCAGGGATCGCTGAGCAGCTCGCGGCAATGCTCGCGCCATCGGGTCAAGGTTTCGGTGTCGGGCAGCTTCGCGGCCTTTTCCACCTGGAAGGTGCTTTCCCATGGCCAGAGTAGCCCCTGGGCCGGATGCCAGAGATCGGTTGGCCCGATCGCACGGGCGCTGGCCGCCGCTTGCTGATGCGTCATCTGCTGCAGTTCGGCGAGAGGCACCTGCAGGTAGAGTCCAGCGAGCCGCTGCCAGCGCAGGCTATGGATGCCGCTCCAGCTGTGATGTGCCGAAAGTGCCAGACCGTTTGCGAGCAGGATGGTGTTGCTTGGTAAGGTGAGCCAGCGACGCAGCGTAGGGTCGGCGTCGAGCATCTGTTGCTGGTGCAAGGGGTGTTCATTATCGCGGGCGATGTGCAGTGCCTTGATCAGCATGCGCCGGTGCTCGTTGAGGAGCCGGTAGCCTTGGGCAATCCAGCCGGGCAGCCCCCAGTGTTCGGCGGTGGCGATGCAGAGCTCCAGCAACGAGACGCCCAGCAACGATTGCTCGACCTGGCGGGCGGGTTCGCATTTGACCAGTACGCGTTGCTCCCAGGTCTCCAACAGTTCCGGGTGCGCGGCGATCAGCGCCCACGCCGGCGAAAGAAACAACAGGCTGCTCCAGTGGATTTCCTGCCAGAGTCGCGCCAAGCGTGAAGCAAACAATCCGTTAGCCTGCTGGCTGGCGTGGCTACTGATCAACATCAGCTGCCGTAACGGCGCCGGGATATCGTTTGGCTGAGCGGCTGGCACTTTGGCAAACAGGGCTTCGGCGCGCTTCAGGCCGATGCGGCTGAGCGCAACCTCAAGGCTCTCGGCCGGTTTGTTGGTCGATCCGGCGCTGCGGTTGGCTTCGCGGATCACGGTAAGTGCAAGGACCGGACTTTCCTGTATAAGGTCCGAAATCTCGCGCATGGATAAGCTACTGTCGCCCAGTGCCCGTTGAACACGCGCATAGGGACCGGCAGCCGCTGGCAGGACAACGGCGTCCAACGTCTTGAGCCAGGCTGCAAGCGTGCGGGGGTATGGTGTCGTAGTCATGGCGCCGCCGAACTAGCATTTCATCGGGATGGCCTTTAGTCTGGCGCAAAAGTTCCGATAACCAGAACAATTCTTTTCATCTGCCCTTCCGCCTGACCCCAATCGAGATCGTGCGATGTCGCACGGCTTGTTTCAGGTGCCCTAAGATCGGGTTTTAGACGTACCTACCTATGGCAAAAATAATCGGCATTATTGTGGTAATCGCCAGTGTTCTTGGCGGTTTCATCCTGTCCGGCGGCAAGGTTGCCGCGCTGATCCACCCGTTCGAGGTGATGATCATCGGTGGTGCCGCACTTGGCGGCTTCCTGCAGGCGAACCCCGGCAGCACGACCAAAATCGTGTTCAAGAAGTCGCTGCAGATGTTTGGCAACCGCTTTACTCACAAGTACTACCTGGAAGTGCTGGGGATGCTCTACGAGGTCCTCAACAAGAGTCGCCGTGAGGGCATGATGGCCATCGAGGCCGACATCGAAGATCCCGCAGCCAGTCCTATATTCAGCAAGTATCCGGCAATTCTGAAGGACGAGCGGATGACCGCCTTCGTCTGCGATTATCTGCGCATCATGTCGTCCGGCAACATGGCTCCGCACGAGCTGGAAGGGCTGTTCGATATGGAGCTCAACGGTCTCAAGGAAGAACTCGAGCATCCGTCTCACGCTGTGGCGAAAATCGCCGATGGCTTGCCCGCGATGGGAATCGTGGCCGCGGTGCTGGGCATCGTGATCACCATGTCGGTGCTCGCTTCGGCAACCAACGCGGAGATTGGTGAGAAGGTCGGTACGGCCCTGGTAGGTACCTTCCTCGGTATTCTGGCGTCCTACGGTTTCTTCGGCCCGCTGTCGGCGGCACTCGAGCACGACGCCAAGGAAGAACTGAATCTGTACGAGGGCATCAAGGCGACCCTGGTGGCCTCCGCGTCGGGAATGCCGCCGACGCTGGCCGTTGAGTTTGGCCGCAAGGTCCTGCTGCCGGCGCACCGTCCGAGCTTCGCTGAGCTTGAACAAGCGATGCGTGGTAGCTAAGCGCAATCATGGACAATACCCAACCAATCATCGTCAAGCGGATCAAGAAGGTCGCCGCGGGCCACCACGGTGGCGCTTGGAAGATTGCCTTCGCCGACTTTGCGACCGCCATGATGGCGTTCTTTATGGTGATGTGGCTGATGTCCTCGGCCACGCCCGAACAGAAACGTGCGATTTCGGGCTATTTCCAGGACCCGATTGGCTTCACTGAAAGCGCCAGTCCGCATGTGATCGATCTGGGCGGTACCCCAACGCCTGCGCCGGACCGTACGCTCAACGACGTCGTCGATCCGGCAGTGCAGCAGACCGACGCGGCGATGGATGCGGAGCAGGCGGAAACCTTCGCCGAGCAGTTGGAGCGCGAACGTTTGGATCTTCTGCTTCAAGAGTTGCAAAACAAGGTTGACGAAAATCCGGAGCTGACCCGCTTCAAGGACCAGATCCTGTTCGAGATCACTCAGGACGGCTTGCGCATCCAGATCATGGATGCGGCCAATCGTCCTATGTTTGCCCTAGGCAGTGCCCAGTTGCAGCCGTACTTCGAGGATATTCTGCTGGCCATGGCCGATACCATCCGTGCGGTGCCGAACAAGATCAGCGTCAGCGGGCACACCGATGCCAAGCCCTATTCTGGGCGCGGCGAATTTGGTAACTGGGAGTTGTCGGCAGGGCGGGCCAATGCGGCTCGGCGCGCCTTGGTTGCGGGTAGCTATCCAGAGGAACAGATTGCCCGGGTGGTGGGCTATGCCTCTTCGGCCTTGTTTGATCGGGAGGACCCGTTGAATCCCGTCAATCGCCGCATCGATATCCTGGTGTTGACCAAGAAAGCGCAGCGCGATATCGAGGGTGAGCAGTCGGACGCGACGGGGAAAGACGCAGCGTCAGAGCCCACCTCCGCAGGCGATACATCGGCGCCCTCGGCAGCGCCTTCCGCGCCGCTGCAAGCACCGCAGTTGCGCGAGCGACTGAACATCTTCGAGGACGGTGTGCTGCAATTCGACCAGCCTGGCGGTAACTGAGCCGGGCGGCTCAACCGCGTCTGGTCAAGCAAATGTCAGTAGTCGGCTTCCGGTAGGCTACTGATGATATGTCGGTAACTGGCCATGCGTTGTGGCTGGATTTGCCCCTGCTCCAGTGCCTTGAGCAAAGCGCAGCCCGGCTCGCGGTCATGCTTGCAGTCGCGGAAGCGGCAGTGACCCAGCAGGTCCTGGAACTCGATGAAGCCGGCCTCGACATCAGAGCGGCTTACGTGGCCCAGGCCGAATTCGCGGATGCCCGGGGAGTCGATGAGCTCGCCACCGCCGGGGAAATGAAACAGCCGCGCGGTCGTGGTGGTATGCGTCCCCTTGCCGGTCATCTCTGACAGCGCACCCACCCGGGTGTCGACGCCAGGCAAAAGGCTGTTCACCAGCGACGATTTGCCCACCCCGGACTGGCCGACGAACACGCTGACGTGCCCGTCGAGGCGCGCTTGCAGCGCCTCCATGCCTGCGCCGTCATGCGCGGACACCTCCATCAGGGGATAGCCCAGGGTGCGGTAGACCGCCAGCAGGGCGTTGAGTGCACCTTCGTTCTGGGCATCAATCAGGTCTGCCTTGTTCAGCAGCAACAGCGGCGTGATCCCGGCATGCTCGGCTGCGATCAGGTAGCGGTCGATGAGATTGGCGTGCGGCTCCGGCAACGGGGCGAAAACGATGACGATCAGGTCGACGTTGGCGGCCACTGGCTTGAGCTGACCGCGAGTGTCTGGCCGGCAGAGCTCGGACTGACGCGGCAGTTGCGCAACGATTACACCGATGCCCTGGTTGCCTGGACGCCAGACCACTCGATCGCCGGTCACCAGCGCTGGCAGGTTTGCACGCAGGTGGCAGCGGAACACCTGGCCGCAGTGCTCGCCTTCCTGAGCCTCAACTTCAACCTGCACGCCGAAGTGAGCGATGACCAGGCCGGTCTGTTCCGGGCCGAGATCGCCGCCCTCGAGCTCTTCCACTGTGCGCGATTCCCGCCGCGCCGCGCGTGTGGCGCGTTCTTCCTGGATCTTCTCGATGCGCCAGCTTTGCCGGCGGTTGAGTTGGCGTTTGGCCATTGCGTGGGTGCCCAGGTATGAAAAGAGGGCGAGTCTAACATGCCCGTGAGTACAGGCTGCGGGCCTGTTTTTGCTGGGCTTTTGGCCGGTAGACTAGACCGTCTCTACCGTTGGCGGCCAGCGCCCATGCCTGTCTCCTTACTTACTCGTTATCCCGCCTTGCTGGCGCTGCTCAGTCAACTGCTGTCGCTGCTGCTATGTTGGCTGTTGCTGCTCGTATTGGCGCGACTGCTGGGCTGGCACCTCAGCCTTTTAGGGGCTGCCTGTCTGCAAGGTGCGGTTGCTGCATTGATCGGCCAGCGCCTCGGATTGTCGCGCTGGTGGCTGCCAATCAATCTTGGCTTCGTGCCGGGGCTGGTGCTTCTTCAAGACCATTCGCTGCCACCCTGGTTGTTGCTGGTGGGCTTTCTAATCTTGCTGATGTTGAACTGGAACGCCCTGACCGAGCGGGTTCCCTTGTATCTCACGGGTTCGGTTGCCGAACAGCAGCTGGCGCAACGGCTAAAGGCGCTGCCCGATGGGTTCAGTTTCGTTGATCTGGGCAGTGGGCTCGGCAGCACTCTCCTGCGGTTGGCGCGGCTTTATCCATCCGCACGTTTCGTCGGTGTCGAGACGGCGCCGCTCACCTTTGCATTGTGCTGGTTGCGCTGTTTGTTCCAGCGCAACTGCCGGGTGCGTTTTCGCAGCTTCTGGCGCGAACCGCTGGCCGGCTACGATGTGGTCTATTGCTTTCTCTCGCCTGCTCCCATGCCTGCGTTGTGGCAGAAGGCTCGGGCCGAGATGAGTCCGGATGCGCTGTTGATCAGTAACAGCTTCGAGGTGCCTGGCGTTGAAGCGCAGGAAACTCTGGCGATCGATGACTGGCGGCGTTCACGCCTGCTGATCTGGCGGCCCGGGGCGGTCCCGCAACCTGACGGCCGCTCCGCGAGCGGCTAAACTGCGCGCCACAGCCAAGGAGTTCACCATGCAGAACCCGCAAAATCTCATCTGGATCGATCTGGAAATGACCGGTCTGGATCCTGACAACGACGTCATCATCGAAATGGCAACCATCGTTACCGACAGTCAGCTCAACGTGCTGGCCGAAGGGCCGGTTATCGCCATCCATCAGAGCGATGAAATCCTCGCCGGTATGGACGAGTGGAATACGCGGCAGCATGGCGGTTCCGGCCTGACTCAGCGGGTGCGCGACAGTCAGATCAATACCGAGGAGGCCGAGGCGCAGACGCTGGCGTTTCTTGAGCAGTGGGTGCCTAAGGGCAAGTCGCCTATCTGCGGCAACAGCATCTGCCAGGATCGGCGTTTCCTTTACCGCCGCATGCCGCGCCTCGAAGCCTACTTTCACTACCGCAACCTGGACGTTTCGACGCTCAAAGAATTGGCCGCGCGCTGGGCGCCTGAGGTACTGGCTGGCTTCAAGAAAGGTGGTACGCACCTGGCGCTGGACGACATCCGCGAGTCGATTGCCGAGCTGCGCCATTACCGCGAGCACTTCATCAAGCACTGATCACGCCGAAGCATGGCAAAACCGGAAAAATGCGTGGTTTACACAAGCTGCGTGCGGCATCAGCGCAGCTTGAAACGGTTACCGGCCAAGTCTTCGCAGTTCGTCTGACTCAACCACCCGCGTACCTTCGCCTTCCTCCAGCGCCAGGCGCCAGAGCGCCCGCGCCAGAGTGCAGGCAGAGATACCCCGGTATTTGCCGGGCAACAGATAGGAGAGCGGGGCGGTCAGCCGTTCGACTGGGCGGACCTGCATGCGTGGCCCGAGCAGCTGCGAAGGTCGCACGATGGTCAGTTGCGGCCAGTTCTGGGCGCGTAGCGCCTGCTCCATCTCGCCTTTGACACGGCAGTAAAAAATAGAACTGGCGGGGTCGGCTCCCAGCGAGCTGATTACCAGCAGGTGTCGCGCGCCCATCTCCCGAGCGCGTTTGGCGAAGGCGACAACCAGATCATGGTCGATGGCGCGAAAGGCGTCCTGGCTGCCTGCTTCCTTCAGCGTGCTACCCAGGCAGCAAAACGCGGTGTCGATGTCACCCGACAGCTCCGGCAGCAGCGTCTGCAGCGGGCCAATCGGGTTCTCAAGCCGCGGGTGGGTGGCTAATTGCTTGCGGCTGGGGGCGAGCACGCACTCTACTGTGGGTTCGTTGAGCAGGCGGTCGAGCAGGTGCTCGCCGGTTAGCCCGGTGGCGCCGGCAAGCAAAATACGCTGTGGCGTCAGATACATGGTTTGGCTTCCTGTGACGATCAGTCAGATGGCGCTGGCCGCTGTTTGCTTAGCACTCGCCAGCGTTCGACAACCTGCTCGGGCGCCCATATCTGCGGCTCCGAAGCTTGATAGTGGTCGGCTTGTTCCCGTTCGGCAACCCTCGCCTGTGCCAGCGTGAATGCCTGCACAATATCCGGAGTTTCCTGCAAGGCCTCGGCAAATAGAGCGCGGCCGAAGTAGGTGAAGTCGCTCTCTTCGGAGCAGCCAAACGACACGCGGTCAGCACGAGCTGCGGTAATGATGAGCGTGTTGGGGCTTTTCAGCGGCTCGATGAACCCGCCGGAATAGCAGGCAGAGATGACAATGATCTTGTTGCGTTCGGCAAGTGGCTGCATCAGCGCCGACAGGGCCGCTGCTGGCAAGTCCTCCAGCGCCAGCCGGGGTTGCGCGAGGACCAACTGATGGTCTGCCGAGCCGTGACTGGTCAAGTAGATGAAGATCAGGTCTTCCGGGCCGCTGCGCTCAGCCAGCCGGGCAATCGCGCGGGAAAGGTTTTCGCGAGTGGCCAGTGGCCGGTCGGCGAAGTGGTCGCGGTGGTTGACCAAACTGATCTGACCGTGGGCGGCAAAACGTTCAGCCAGCAGGTCGTCCACGAAGTCGACCTCGCGCAGAAACACACTTTGCTGTCCATCGCCTGCCAGGGTCAGGCTGTAGAGCTCTGCTGCCGGGGTCGATGGCGGCACTGCGTCAAGAGCGTCCGCCAACAGCTGGCCCTGGTGCAGCAGGCCTATCTCCAGTGGGTCGGCGAGGCGCTTGCCTTGAGCATCCTGGCTTAGGCGGCCGGCCCGCCACGTACCGCTCCGCTTGGTGCCGTCGGCGAGGATGAGGGTTCCCGGCCCATCGAACTGGCCTGCCTGGAAACGACCGACGTACTGAGCGCCGTCCGGCTGGCGCAGATCCCCTTCGCCGTTGTACTGCCAGCGTGCGAACTGTCCGCTGTAGTGCGTACCATCGATGCCGACATATTCGCCGTTGCCGCTTAGTTCGCCGTGTTTGAAGGTGCCTCTCCAGACATTTCCGGCAGCATCTTCGTAGCGCCCCTGGCCATGGAAAAGGTCGTCTCGAAACTGGCCCAGGTAATGCTCGCCGTCTTTGCTACGGTAGAGGCCGTCACCGCTGAGTCGGCCGTCGGTGAAGGTGCCGCTGAATACTCCACTGGTGTCGCTGCGGGTGCCCTCGCCGTCGGGCTGGCCGTCGCCGAATTCGCCCTCGTAGCTGATGCCCTCTGCTTCCTGAAATTTGCCGGTGCCGTGATAGAGGCCGTCCTTGAACCCACCTTCGTAGCTCAGGCCGGGTTCGCTGTAGCGGCCCGTGCCGTTGAGGCTTCCCTGCTCGAAATGCCCTTCATAGACACCTCCCGTGGCGTAGCTGAAGCGGCCCTGGCCATTGAACAGACCTTGTTTGAAGGAGCCTTCGTAGCGGTCGCCATTGGCGCCTTGCCAGACGCCCTGACCGTGCCACTGTCCATCCTTGAATGATCCGAGGTAATGGCTGCCGTTGGGGTAGTCGATACGCCCTTCGCCCTGCAGCAGGCCATTTATGATCTCGCCCCGGTAACGACCACCATCAGGCAGCACGGCGTCGGCAGGCAACAACGGTTCGCCATCACCGCAGGCGGTCAAAAAACAGGCGAACAGAAGCGGAGCGAGTTTGCGCATGCGGCTTTCCAGAGGGGTGACGCTGCAGTATGCCGCAAACTCAGCGGGGTGCGGCAACTGCGCCCGTCTGGTCAGACAAAGCAGAGCGCCAGGGTCTCAGCAATGTAGGCGGGCTTTTCTACGCCCTCGATTTCCATCACGGCGCGCGACTTGAGCAGCCACTGTCCCGGGTTCTTCTCGTAGGCGTCGAGTAGCGTCGCTGCAACGCGAACCCGCGAGCCGACCCTGACTGGCTGGATGAAGCGCAGGCTGTCGAGCCCGTAGTTGACGCCCATCTTGGTTCCTTCAGGGCGAATCATCAATTCGTCCATCAACATCGGCAATAGCGAAAGCGACAGGAAGCCGTGGGCGATGGTGCCACCGAACGGGGTTTGCGCAGCTTTTTCCGGGTCGATGTGGATGAACTGGTGATCACCGGTGCAATCGGCGAACTGGTCGACTCGCTGCTGATCGACGGTGAACCATTCGGAGTGGCCTAGCTCTTTGCCAATGTAGTCCTTGAGTTCTGCTACGGGTACTTGCGGCATATATCCTCCGGTGTTTGTTGTTTTGTGCGGATGTGACGCAACGCTAGATCAGCACGCAGCCGAGGGCGAATCAACCAAGCATGGTTCGTGCGAATGGCGCGCCATAGGCTGATAGGGAGCTGTTGCGGGTGTCGTTGTGGCGAGATGCTTATAATTGCGCTCCTTTGCTCTGGAGGCTTCCATGCTGCTACGCGGACTAACCTGGCTGCTGCTGTTCCAACTGCTTGGCACTGCGCTCAACGTAATGGTTCTGCCAATGCTGCCGGGGCCAATCATCGGCTTGCTGTTGCTGTTCGTAGCGCTGCTGGCTCGCGGGCAAGCGAGTGAATCGCTGCAGGTCGCCGCGAGTAGCCTGTTGCGTTATCTGCCCCTGTTGCTGGTGCCGCCCGCTGTGGGTGTGATGGCCTACACCGGGGCGATTCTCGAGGATTTCTGGGCCATCGTCGGCGTACTGGTGCTCTCGCTGGTGGTGTCGTTGGTGTTTACCGGCTGGCTGATGCAAACGCTGATTCGCCGTCAGCAGCGCAAGGCAGGTCGCGCATGATCGCGATGCAGTGGCAGGCGGCTTGGGATGCTGTCATTCATCACCCCCTGTTTGGCGTGGCGATCACCTTGGCGGCTTTCCAGCTGGCCTACGCGGCCTACGAAAAAACCCGCTGGGTATTCCTGCAGCCAGTGCTGGTGTCGATGGTGGTGGTGGTCGGTACGCTTGTGCTTTGCGGTCTGAGCTATGAGGAGTACCGCGACAGCGCTCAGATGCTGACCGTGCTCCTCGGGCCAACTACCGTGGCACTCGCCGTGCCGCTGTACCTCAATCTGCGGAGGATCCGCGAACTGTTCGGGCCTATCATGCTCACTCTGCTACTGGCCGGCACCGGCGCTACGGCGCTGGGCATGACGCTGGCCTGGGCCTTTGGTGCCGACCAGATGATCCTGATGACCCTGGCGCCCAAGTCGGTTACCTCGCCTATCGCCATGCTGGTGGCCGAGCAGATCGGCGGCGTGGTGGCGCTTGCAGCTGTCTTCGTGATGATCACGGGTATCATCGGCGCGATCATCGGCCCGGAACTGTTGCGCAGGTTTGGCGTTCAGCATCCTGCCGCCCGAGGCATGGCGCTGGGTCTGACTGCGCATGCGGTGGGGACTGCCCAGGCATTGCAGGAAGGCGACGAGTGCGGCGCCTTTGCGGCACTGGCCATGAGCCTGATGGGCGTGATGACTGCAGTGCTGCTGCCTTTGGCCGTGCTGATGCTGTCGTAAGGAGTTTGAATGAAGCTACCGTTGTTTCCGCTCGATACCGTTTTGTTTCCCGGGTGCACCCTTGATCTGCAGCTCTTCGAGGCGCGCTATCTGGATATGGTCAGCAGCTGCATGAAGGCCGGACATGGCTTCGGTGTGGTGCGTCTCATCGAGGGCAGCGAGGTGGGGTTGGCGCCGAGCGAATATTCCCTGACCGGCTGTGAGGCGTTGATTCGCGATTGGCAACAGCGACCCAATGGCTTGTTGGGCATACGAGTCGAGGGCGGCCGTCGCTTCGATGTGTTGTCGGCCGAGGTGCAGCGTGATCAGCTGACCGTTGCCGAGATCAACTGGCGCGAGGAGGGGGATGACCTGCCGTTGAACGATGAGCAGCGTGATCTGGCTATTCTGCTGGAGGCGCTCGGTCAGCATCCGCTGGTTGAAGCCCTGGGGATGGGCAGTGCCGCGCAGGGCCAGCGCTCGCTGGCGCATCAGCTGGCCTACCTGCTGCCCTTTCAGCCGGAGCAGAAAATCGAACTGTTGCAGCTTGACGATCCAGCGCTGCAATTGCAGCGGATTCAATGCTGGCTGGAGCAACTGCAGGGCGATGCGGTCGAACAGTAAGGCGCCTGAATAGCGTGGCGGCACTACTGGTAGCGATAGAGGAGCATGGCGCCTGGCAATGCCCAGATCGCAAAGGCGCCAATCAGTCCCAGGGTGGCCGGCAGGATGAGCCACCATATTTTCGGCGACAGTGCCGTCATCGGTGCGCGCCATTGCACAAGAGTCAGGCTCGCCGCGCAAATGCTGGATGCCAACACCGCGCCAGCGATCACATCGGTTGGCCAGTGAACGCCGAGATAGACACGCGACAGAGCAATTGCGGTGGCCGGCAAGACGCCCAATAGCACCCAGGCCAGGCGCAGGCGCGGCGGCTGGCCCCTGCCGGCGAGAACCCCAAGGGTGAGAAAAAAGGCGAATGCCGCCGAGCTGTGACCGCTGGGGAAGCTGAAGCTGTGTAGGGGCTCCAACAGAATTTCCGGGCGGATGCGGCCGAAGGTCGCTTTAAGTGCGCCGTTGGCCAGCGCGGTGCCCAGCAGCGTGAGAATGGTGAACGCTGCAGCGCGCCACTGTTTTGTGGCGATTAACAACAGACTCAGCAACACGGCGGCCCACAGTTGGGTTTGGAAGTCGCCAGCTCGTGTGACCACGACCATGAAACGGTCGAAGATCGGGCTGCGCTCGCCTTGAATGACCGTCATCAGCCCTTCGTCGAGTTCCACCAGATAGGGCCAGCCAACGAACAGACCAGTTAGAACGGCTGCGCTGAGGCCGGCGGCAAGCGGGGTCACCCAGCGCATCTGATGCAGGCTGCCATGCACCACACCGCCGACGAGCAGAAGCAGCGCGGCGGTTAAAACGGCCGCCTCGCTCCAGAAACCCTCTGGCAAGGGCAGTCGCACGGCTGCACCCGCCGCCCAGCCCGGCAGCAGATAGGCCATCGACCAGCCAGCCGCGGCGACCAGGCTAACCAGGAGAAAGCGCCCGAACGGCATGTCGAGCATGCCCGCGGTCACCGGCAACATGGGTCGCAGCGGACCGATGAAGCGTCCTACAAGCAGACTGGCGATGCCGTAGCGCTCGAAGTACAACTCAGCGCGTGTCAGCCATTCTGGGTGGTCGCGCAGGCCGCGAAGACTGCGAATATTTTGATGATAGCGGCGCCCCAGCCCGTATGAGAGCAGGTCGCCAAGTAGACCGCCGGCATAGCCGAGGAGCAGTGTCTCGCCGAGGCTCAGCACGCCACTGCCAGCGACGACCGCGATGGCAAACACCAGCACGGTGCCGGGCATCAGCAAGCCAACAATGGCGAGGCATTCGAGACAGGCGACTACAAACAGGCTAAGGCCAAGCCATTGTGGGTGCTCAGTGAGCCAATTGGAGAGTGCGGTAAGCCATTCCGGCATGGTTGTTTTCCTTGGTCCGAAACGCTTCGACCCGGCACCTGGCGCCCGGGTTTCAAGCGTCTGGTCATGATAGCGCTGGGAATTGCCTGGAGCGGTCACTGATCAAACGGCGGATTTCGACGCGCTTGAGTGGGCAGCTGCACATTCGGTGGGGTGACCTGCAGTTGGATGCTTTTCTGCCATTCGCCCGGCGCCGCTGTGCGTGAGGCGCGTGGGTGGCTATAATCAGCCGCTTTCCCTTCAGTCAGGCCAGCCAGACCATGACCGAGTCCGTACTCGACTACATGACCCGCCTCGGTCGCGCCGCGCGCGAGGCGTCGCGCGTGCTAGCGCGCGCCACCACAGCGCAGAAGAACCGGGCCTTGCAAGCCGCCGCCGCCGCGCTTGACGCCGCGCGTGAGGAGCTGGTCCGTGCCAATCGTGAGGACCTCGAGGCCGGGCGTGCCAATGGTCTGGACGAGGCCATGCTCGATCGTCTGGCGCTTACGCCTGCGCGCATCGACGACATGATCGAGGGGCTGCGCCAGGTCGCGAACCTGCCTGACCCCATCGGTGAGATCCGCGACATGCGCTATCTGCCTTCTGGCATTCAGGTTGGCAAGATGCGCGTGCCGCTGGGCGTGGTTGGGATCATCTACGAGTCACGGCCCAACGTGACCATCGATGCCGCCAGCCTGTGTCTCAAGTCGGGCAACGCCACTATTTTGCGTGGCGGCTCGGAAGCGATCCACTCGAACCAGGCCATTGCTCGCTGCATTCAACTGGGCCTAGCCGAGGCCCAACTGCCAGCTGCTGCGGTGCAAGTTGTCGAGACCACCGACCGCGCCGCCGTTGGGGCATTGATTACCATGCCGGAATACGTGGATGTGATCGTGCCGCGCGGTGGTAAGGGGCTGATCGAGCGCATCAGTCGCGACGCCAAGGTGCCGGTGATCAAGCATCTGGACGGAATCTGCCACGTGTTCATCGATCAGGCGGCCGACCTCGACAAGGCTGTCCGCATCGCCGACAACGCCAAGACCCAGCGCTATGCGCCGTGCAATACCATGGAAACGCTGTTGGTTCATGCATCCATCGCCGCTCGTGTGTTGCCGCCGCTGGCAGCCATCTACCGGGAGAAGGGCGTCGAACTGCGTGGCTGCCCTCGGACCTGTGAATTGCTTGGTAGCGATGTGTTGGTTGCGAGCGAAGAGGATTGGTCCACCGAATACAATGCGCCGATCCTGTCGATCCGCATTGTCGATTCCCTGGATGAAGCGATCCAGCACATCAACCGCTACGGTTCGCAGCACACTGACGCGATCGTCACTGAAAACTTCACCGATGCGCGGCGCTTCATTACTGAGGTCGATTCGGCGTCGGTAATGATCAACGCCTCCACTCGTTTTGCCGATGGCTTCGAGTACGGGTTGGGCGCTGAGATCGGCATTTCCACCGATAAACTGCACGCCCGTGGTCCGGTCGGCCTGGAAGGACTGACCAGCGAGAAGTACGTGGTATTCGGCGACGGCCACGTGCGTACTTGATGAGGGCAACTGGCACCCCTCGGCGCATCGGCCTTCTCGGTGGCACCTTTGACCCGGTGCATATCGGGCACTTACGCGGCGCTTTGGAAGTAGCAGAGATGGTCGGGCTCGACGAGGTTCGCCTGGTCCCTAACTACCGACCACCGCACCGTGAAACGCCATACAGCACTGCGCAGGATCGCTTGAGCATGGTTCGGCTGGCGGTGCAGGACTTGGCTCCGCTTTCGGTCGATGCACGCGAGTTGGAGCGTGACAAGCCGTCTTACACCGTCGACACGCTGGAGTCTTTGCGTGCCGAGCTGGATGATGACGATCAGGTCTTTCTGATCATGGGTTGGGATGCCTTCTGCGGGCTTCCCAGTTGGCATCGCTGGGATGAGCTGCTCGATCATTGCCATATTCTGGTCATGCAGCGGCCGGATGCCGACAGCGAGTCGCCGGAAGCACTGCGGGACCTGCTGGCGGCACGCAGCGTGAACGATCCGATGACGCTTACCGGCAGCGGTGGGCAAATTGCTTTCGTCTGGCAGGCCCCGCTAGGGGTGTCGGCAACACGTATCCGTCAATTTCTGGCCAGCGGCCGGTCTGTACGCTTTCTCGTACCGGACGCCGTGCTGGCTTATATCAACGCGCACGGACTGTACCGGGCGTCGAACTGAGGTTGTTTCACATTATGCAAAATGATTCGTTGGCCCAACTGGCCGTTAGCGCCCTGGAAGATCTGAAAGGCACCGATATCACGACTATCGATGTCCGTGGCAAGACCAGCGTCACCGACTTCATGGTTATCGCTAGCGGCACGTCCAGCCGTCACGTGAAATCGCTCGCCGAGAACGTGCTCGAGAAAGTCAAGGAGCAGGGCGTACGCCCTCTTGGTAGCGAAGGCCTGGACGGCGGCGAATGGGCTCTGCTCGACCTGGGTGATGTGGTGGTGCATGTGATGCAGGTGCCAACTCGCCAGTTCTACGATCTCGAGCGCCTCTGGCAAGGCGCCGAGCAGAGCCGTGCGCAGCACGCGGGCGAACAGGAATAGTCGATCCGTGCGGATCAAGCTGATTGCGGTGGGTTCGAAGATGCCGCGCTGGGTGGAGGACGGTTGGCAAGAATATGCCAAGCGCCTGCCATCTGAGCTGCCTTTGGAGCTTCATGAAATATCGCTTAACACCCGTGGCAAGAATGCCGACGTGGCGCGGTTGATTCGTCAGGAAGGCGAGGCCATGCTGGCGAAGGTGCAACCCGGCGAGCGCATCGTCACGCTTGAAGTGACGGGGCGGCCGTGGAGCACCGAGCAGCTGGCGTCCGAGTTGGAGCGCTGGCGGCTCGATGCACGCAACGTCAACCTGATGGTTGGCGGACCGGAGGGCCTGGCGCCCGAAGTTTGCGCGCGGAGTGAGCAACGCTGGTCGCTGTCGCCGTTGACCTTGCCACATCCGCTGGTGCGCATTCTTATCGGCGAGCAGATCTATCGCGCCTGGACGTTGCTGTCGGGTCACCCTTACCACAAGTAGTACAGCCAAACCCAAGATGTCCAAGTCGATCCCTCTCCAGGACCACGAAAAGGACGCCCGCCTGGTGCGTCAGCGGGTGATTGTGGGCGGGGTTTTGGTGCTGCTCCTGATCGGCGCCTTGATTGCGCGGCTTTACTACCTGCAGGTCGTGCAGTACGAGCATCACTCGACGCTATCCGAAAGCAACCGTGTTCACGTCCAGCCGATTCCACCGAATCGCGGGCTGATTTTCGACCGGACTGGCAAACTCATCGCCGACAACCGGCCGAGCTTCAGTCTTACGGTGACTCGCGAGCGAGCTGAAGATTGGCGCAAGACACTCGACACGGTGGTCGAGGTGCTGGAGCTCTCCAGCGAAGAGCGTGCGCTCTTCGAAAAGCGCGTGCTTCAGGGGCGGAGGCCATTCGAGCCGGTGCCGATCATGTACGAGTTGTCGGAAGAGCAGATCGCCCGCATCGCGGTGGATCAGTTCCGTCTGCCCGGCGTGGAGGTGGCGGCGCAACTGGTTCGACACTACCCACAGGGCAAGCATTTCGCGCACTCGGTCGGCTACGTCGGTCGGATCAACGAGGCGGAGGTCAAGCAGCTTGATCCGGTCAATTACAGCGGCACCCACCATATCGGCAAGACCGGCATCGAGCGCTTCTATGAAGATGTCCTGCACGGTCAGGTGGGTTACGAGGAAGTCGAAACCAACGCTCGGGGCCGGGTGCTGCGGGTACTCAAGCGCACCGATCCTATTCCGGGCAAGGACATCACCCTGACGCTCGATCTTGAGCTGCAGGAGGCGGCCGAAGCCGCGTTGGCGGGACGTCGCGGCGCCATCGTCGCCTTGCAGCCCTCGACCGGCGAGGTGCTGGCAATGGTCAGCCAGCCCAGCTTCGATCCCAACCTGTTCGTGACCGGCATCAGCTTCAAGGCTTACGGCGAGTTGCGTGACTCGATCGATCAGCCGCTGTTCAACCGGGTCTTGCGCGGGCTGTACCCACCAGGTTCAACCATCAAGCCGATGATGGCGGTGGCTGGGCTGGATACCGGTGTGGTAACCGAGAACAGCCGCGTGTTCGACCCCGGCTTCTTTCAACTGCCCAATGTGAAGCATAAGTATCGGAACTGGAATCGCGGCGGCGACGGCTGGGTGGATCTGGAAACGGCCATCATGCGGTCGAACGACACCTATTTTTACGACCTTGCCCACAAGATGGGCATCGACCGTATGCATGACTACATGAGTCGCTTTGGCCTCGGCCAGCGCGTTGCGTTGGATATGTTCGAGGAAACCGCTGGCCTGATGCCGTCGCGAGACTGGAAGCGTGGCCGTTACAGGCAGGCCTGGTACCCGGGCGAGACCGTTATCCTCGGCATCGGTCAGGGCTACATGCAGACCACTCCGTTGCAGCTGGCCCAGGCGACCGCGCTGATGGCGACCCACGGCAAATGGATCAGACCGCACCTGGCGAAAAGCATTGAAGGTGAAATGCCTGTCGATCCGGAACCGATGCCTGATATTCAGCTCCGCGATCCAAGTTACTGGGATGCCTCCATCAACGGCATGGTGAAGGTGCTGCACGGCGCCCGCGGCACGGCAAAGAAAGTAGGCGATACCGCCGCGTATCTCATCGCCGGCAAAAGCGGTACGGCGCAGGTGGTGGCCATCAAGCAGGGCGAGAAGTATGACAGTGGAAAACTCGCCGAACGCCATCGTGACCACGCCTTGTTCGTCGCCTTCGCCCCCGTGCATGACCCGCAGATAGCAGTGGCTGTGATGGTCGAGAACGGTGAGTCTGGGTCCGGCGTCGCGGCTCCGGTGGCCAAGCAGATCATGGACGCCTGGCTGTTGAACGAGGCGGGCGAGCTGAAGGCCGAGTATGCGCCGGCGCTGGCGGCACAGGGGCCCAAGCCATGAGCGGAACATTTGACCGCACGCTTTCGACCACCGATGTGATGCGCCGTCGGGCGACGCTGTTACAGCGCATGCATATCGATGGGGTGCTGCTGTTGCTTCTGCTGACGCTAGCGGCCGGCAGCTTGTTCGTTCTTTATTCGGCCGGCGGCAAAAACGTCGATCTGCTGATCAAGCAGGCGACTTCCTATGGCTTCGGCCTGGGCGCCATGCTGGTCATCGCTCAGCTGGAACCAAGATTCATGGCGCGCTGGGTCCCGGCTGGCTACTTGGCGGTTGTAGCGCTGCTGGTCGCGGTGGAATTCGTCGGATACACCGCGATGGGCGCGACCCGCTGGATCAATATCCCTGGCGTGATTCGCTTCCAGCCGTCCGAGTTCATGAAAATCATCATGCCGATGACGATCGCCTGGTATTTATCTGCGCGCGCATTGCCGCCAGGCATCAAGCACACCATGGTCAGCCTTGGCCTGATCCTCACGCCCTTCGTGCTGATCCTCAAGCAGCCGGATCTGGGCACTTCCTTGCTGGTGCTGGTCTCCGGTGCTTTCGTGCTGTTCATCGCCGGGCTGCGCTGGCGTTGGATTCTGAGCGCAGTTGCGGCGCTGGTGCCGATCGCCGTGGCTATGTGGTATTTCGTTCTGCACAACTACCAGAAACAGCGCGTGCATACATTCCTCGACCCAGAAAGCGACCCGCTGGGAACCGGCTGGAACATCATCCAGTCGAAGGCGGCGATTGGTTCAGGCGGTGTGTTTGGCAAGGGTTGGTTGCTGGGCACCCAGTCCCATCTGGATTTTTTGCCGGAAAGCCATACGGACTTTATTATTGCGGTTCTCGCTGAGGAGTTCGGCCTGGTGGGCGTCTGCTTGCTGCTGCTGCTTTATTTGCTGCTGATCATGCGCGGCCTGGTCATTACCGTTCAGGCGCAGACCCTGTTTGGCAAGTTGCTGGCCGGTGCGCTGACGATGACCTTTTTCGTTTACGTATTCATCAACATCGGCATGGTCAGCGGTCTGTTGCCGGTGGTAGGGGTGCCGTTGCCCTTCATCAGTTTTGGTGGCACTTCATTGGTAACCCTGCTATCAGGGTTCGGGGTTTTGATGTCGATCCACACCCATCGCAAATGGATCGCACAGGTTTGACTAGAGTGAATTTCTTGGATCGATTACGACGTGGCTGGTTGACGCGAGCGCTCTGCGGAGCGGGTCTTTTCGCAGCGTTCGGACATGCTCCGGCGGTTTTTGCGGCAGATTATCAAGGCGAAAAAGTCGAAGATTTTGTGCGCGAAATGACCCAGGACTATGGGTTCGCCAGTGAGCAGGTGATCGAAGTGCTGGCGCAGGCAGAGCGCAAACAGGTGATTCTCGATGCTATCTCCCGGCCGGCAGAACGCGTCAAGGCGTGGAAAGAATATCGGCCGATCTTCATGACCGATTCACGGGTCGCGCAGGGCGTGGATTTCTGGCGCGAGAACGAGGCAGCGCTGGCGCGAGCCGAACAGGAATTTGGTGTGCCGGCACAGGTCATCGTTGCCATCATCGGCGTCGAAACCTTTTATGGCCGCAACACCGGTAACTATCGCGTCATAGATGCCTTGTCGACCCTGGGCTTCGACTATCCACCGCGCCAGCCATTCTTCCGTCAGCAGCTTAAGGAATTCCTGTTGCTGGCCCGTGAAGAGCAAGTCGACCCACTGACACTGACCGGTTCTTACGCCGGTGCCATGGGGCTGCCGCAATTCATGCCGAGTAGCTTCCGCGCCTATGCCGTCGATTTCGATGCGGACGGACGTATCGATATCTGGAAGAATCCTGTCGACGCCATCGGCAGCGCCGCCAATTATTTCAAACAACACGGTTGGACCGCTGGTGCACCGGTGGTGGCTCGGGCCACAGTAAGTGGCGAGCAGCATGGCGAAGGTCTGACCGAAGGGCTTGAGCCGGTCCTGAAGGCCGCTGAATTGCGCGAGTTGGGTTGGCAATGGCCGACCGAAACGGAGATGGCCAACGACATTGCGGTAACCGCCTTTCGTCTGGACGGGGCTGACGGCGACGAGTACTGGGTCGGCTTGCCCAACTTCTATGTCATTACCCGTTATAACCGCAGCGTGATGTACGCGATGGCAGTCCATCAGCTTTCCGAGCAGTTGGTCCAGGCGCGAGGTGCGCAATGACCTCTCGTTTGCTGGCGGTAGCGACTGTCGCTGTGCTGGTTGTCGGATGCTCGTCGGCGCCGACACCGTCGCCGGCCCCCTCCAAAAGTGCAGGTATCAGTGGTCCAGGTGACTACTCGCGGCCGCACAAGGACGGCGCGCCTTGGTGGGATGTCGACGTGTCCCGTATCCCTGACGCAACACCCACGCCGCACAACGGCCCGTTCAAGGCCAATCCCTATACCGTGCTGGGCAAAACCTATTACCCCATCGGTGACGGGCGCAACTATCGGGCGACCGGAACGGCATCCTGGTACGGCACCAAGTTTCATGGTCAGCCGACCGCCAACGGCGAAAAATACGATCTGTACGGCATGAGCGCGGCGCACAAAACGCTGCCGCTGCCCAGCTATGTTCGGGTAACCAACCTCGACAACGGCAAGACAGTGGTGCTGCGGGTCAATGACCGCGGTCCGTTCTACTCGGATCGGATCATCGACCTGTCGTTCGCGGCGGCGAAGAAACTGGGTTATGCAGAAAACGGGACCGCACGGGTCAAGGTCGAAGGTATCGACCCCGAGCGATGGTGGGCCGAGCGAGGCAGGCCGGCGCCGATGGTCCTGGCCCAGCCGCAAAAGGTCGCCAAACCCTCGGCTGCTGCGCTGGCGCAACCTGTCGAACAATACACGCCGCCACCCACACAGCATGCTGGCGCCACCGTGCCGATGGAGGTCGTGACCGGCGACAAGCGTGCAGCAAGCGGGACCGGTGTCTATCTCCAGGTCGGTGCGTTTGCCAACCCTGATGCCGCTCAGTTGCTGCGCGACAAGCTCAGCAGTCTGACCGAAGCGCCGGTATTCGTAAGTTCGGTTGTGCACCAAGAGCAGATTCTGCACCGGGTGCGCCTAGGGCCAATCGATTCCCCCGATGAAGCCACACAGCTCGAACAGAGCGTCCGTCTCGCCAATTTGGGAAACCCGCGCCGAGTACGCGGCGATTGAAGGCTCTTCATCGCTGATGGATAAGCGACGCTGACCTGTAACCGTTTTTGCCACACCCACCTTTTTGAGAGCGCAATGACTATCACCACCTTCGTGCACCGGCTGTTCCTTCTCACCGTGCTGGCCGTAGCGCCCACCGCCTGGGCCGAGCCGATCATTCCTTCACCGCCACAGCTGGCGGCCAAGTCCTACGTTTTGATGGATGCCGCCAGCGGCAAGGTGCTGGTCGAGAATGCTGGTGATGAACGCCTGCCGCCGGCCAGTCTGACAAAACTGATGACGGCTTATATCGCCACACTGGAAATCAAGAAGGGGCAGATTTCCGAAAGCGACATGGTGACTATTAGCGAAAAAGCCTGGCGCACCGGTGGCTCGCGGATGTTCATCCAGGTCAATACGCAGGTTTCGGTAGACGATCTGCTGCACGGCATCATTATTCAGTCTGGCAATGACGCCAGCGTGGCCATGGCAGAACATATTGCCGGCAGCGAAGAGGCCTTTGCCGACCTCATGAACAGCACGGCTCAGCGACTGGGCATGACCAATACGCACTTCATGAATGCCACAGGGCTGCCTCATCCAGAACACTATTCTTCCGCCGCCGATATGGCCAAGCTGGCCCGCGCGATCATTCATGAGGATCCCGCACACTACGGCATTTATGCCCAGAAGGAATTCTTCTGGAACAACATCAAACAGCCCAACCGCAACCTTCTACTGTGGCGCGACAAGACCGTCGACGGTTTGAAGACCGGCCATACCGAAGAGGCTGGCTACTGCCTGGTCGCCTCCGCAGTTCGGGATGACATGCGTCTGATCACCGCTGTCTTCGGCACCAACAGTGAGCAGGCACGTGCCGCCGAGACGCAGAAACTGCTGACCTATGGCTTCCGCTTCTTCGAGACTCGGACCTTCTATCAGAAGGGTGTTGAGCTGGCGACGTCCCGTGTCTGGAAGGGCCAGCAGGACCAGGTCAGTGCTGGGCTGGCGAACGACCTGACCATGACGCTGCCGCGTGGGCAGATGGACAAACTCCAGGCCGGCCTTACCTTTAATCCCGAACTCACCGCGCCAATCCAGCAGGGTGATGTGATCGGCAAAGTCGAGGTAAGTCTCGATGGCGAGGTGCTGCAAAGCACAGACCTGATTGCTTTGCAGGCGGTAGAGGAAGGTGGGTTATTCAGCCGTCTGTGGGATAGCATTCAGCTATTCTTCTTCAACCTCTTTAACTGAACCTCTGGAGCGTGCCCTCGCTATTCGCCGGGCGCGCTTGCGGATCATGAGTCTGTTGCCATGACCGAAAGCAAAAGCGAAACACAAGCACCCAAAATCGAGTTCCCCTGCGAGCGCTATCCGATCAAGGTGATCGGCGATGCGGGCGAAGGCTTCAGCGAGACGGTGGTAGAAGTGATCCGTCGGCATGCGCCGAATTTTGATGAAACTACGTTGGTAAGCCGCGACAGTCGTAACGGACGTTTTCTATCCGTGCAGGTACTGATCACGGCGACGAGCGTCGAGCAGTTGCAAGCGATCCATGTCGATCTGCGCGCCACCGGGCGCGTGCACATGGTGTTGTAATGGGCCGGCATCCCACCAATGCACGTATGGTTGTAAGTCCTCCAGGCGCAGGTGCTTAGTCATGAGTATCTCGCTGCTGGGGGTGCGTGAGCTCGGTCTGGTGGACTATCCCGTCGCCTGGCAAGCCATGCAGCGCTTTACCAACGAACGGCAGCCGGACACTGTTGACGAGATCTGGCTGCTGCAGCATCCGCGGGTGTTCACCCAGGGGCAGGCCGGCAAGGCCGAGCACCTGCTGTTGCCCGGCGATATCCCTGTGATACAGGCTGATCGGGGTGGACAGGTGACCTATCACGGCCCCGGGCAACTGGTGTGCTACCTGATGCTGGACGTCCGTCGGTTAGGTTTTGGTGTGCGCGAACTCGTCAGCCGCATCGAACAGAGCCTGATCGATTTGCTTGCCAGCTACGATGTGCAGGCCTTGGCCAAACCGGACGCGCCTGGCGTGTACGTCCAGGGTGCGAAGATCGCGTCCCTCGGCCTGCGCATTCGTAACGGACGCTCTTTCCATGGCCTGGCGCTCAATGTGGACATGGACCTGGAACCCTTCGGGCGGATCAATCCTTGCGGCTACGCCGGCATGGCCATGACCCAGTTAGCCGATCTGGTAGAAGGGCCGATAGCCTTTGCCGAGGTTGGTGCCCGCCTGCGTGACGAGCTGGTCAAGCACCTCGGCTACGCGCAGCAGCAGACCCTCACAAACGCAGTAATAAGCTAGCTAAGACAGGCTTATCCAATAGGTCAGCGGGGCATGACGGATATAAAACGCCTACCCAGTCAAGATAGAGGGGTAGGCGATGTTCGGCACGATCAGTTCAGATTGAGGGTCGGTATGAGGCTGCTGTCGAACGGCTGGCCCGGTACTGGCACCGGAGCGGCCAAGCCCAGGTTGTTTTTCTCGAACACCCGGTCGGCTCGGTAGCTGGAGCGCACCAGCGGGCCGGCGGCGACTTCCATAAAGCCCTTTTCCAGACCGATATCGCGGAAACGATTGAATTCTTCGGGGCTGACCCAGCGCTTGACCGGCAGGTGGTTGCGGGTCGGCTGCAGATACTGGCCGAGAGTGAGGATGTCGACGCCGATGGCGCGCAGGTCATCCATAGTCTGCAGCACTTCCTCGTCGCTTTCGCCCAAGCCCAGCATCAGGCTGGTTTTGGTCAGCATCTCCGGGCGATGGCGCTTGGCATGCTCCAGCACGCGCAGGGTTTTCTCGTAGCCGGCGCGAGGGTCGCGCACTTCATGGGTCAGGCGCTTGACCGTCTCGACGTTCTGCGCGAAGACTTCCAGGCCAGAGTCCGCCACGCGTTCGATGGCTTGCAGGTCGCCGTCGAAGTCCGGAGTCAGGGCCTCCACGACCACCTGCGGGGTGCGCTCCTTGATGGCGCGCACACAGGCGGCGTAGTGCGCGGCACCGCCGTCGTTAAGATCGTCACGGTCCACCGAGGTCAGCACGATATAGCGCAGCGCCATGAGCTCCACCGACTTGGCGGTGTTCTGTGGCTCCTCCTGATCCAGCCAGCCGTTGGGGTTGCCGGTATCCACCGCGCAGAAGCGGCACGCGCGGGTGCATACCGAGCCCATGAGCATGATGGTGGCGGTGCCGTTGGACCAGCATTCGCCCATGTTCGGGCAGTGCGATTCCTGGCATACGGTGCTCAAGCGGTGCTCGCCCACGTTGCGCTTGACCGCTTCGAAGCGGCTGCCGCTGGGCGCCTTGACCCGCAGCCACTTGGGCTTGGGTTCGAATACCTGGGGTTCGCTTAAGGCGCGGCGTTTCTGCCCGTCCTTGATCGCGGTGATGCCCTGAGTGGTGCGGAATTTATCGCCGCTGGCAACGGTTTTGGGCTGGGAGATATCGGACATCGGCAATCTGGGCTCCGCTAGAGGCTCCGTGGGACGAGACGGCTTGTGGCCGCCGCGCAGTTTATCACAGGCGCTGACCGGTCAGTCTGCGTGACGAGACATGCATGGATCGACATCGCCGCAGCGGGGAGCCGCACAGGCGATCTGGTCGTGCACGAGTGTTCTATTCGCTTTTACCTGCGCTACCGCCCCTTTGTTTGCCAACAAGTGCGAGTCACCCGGTTGCGGAGCCGGGCGACTTGGGGCAGTGCATGGCCGATGAGTTCGGCCATGCTTGCTAAGGTTCTGCGCGCAGACGTCCCAGCAGTTCCTGCGTCGGATGCCCGTCGGCGGGCCAGCCGAGCTGTTGCTGGAAGCCACGGATAGCGCTGCGGGTGTTGGCGCCGATGATGCCGTCTGCAGTGCCTGGATCGAAGCCTCGGTTTGAAAGGCGTTCCTGCAGTTCAAGACGCTCTGAGCGGCTCAATGGCTGCTCCCCTTGTGGCCAGTCTGCACGGACCCTGCCGGCGCCATCGAAGCGCTCCGACAGCAGGCCGATCGCCAGCGCATAGGACGATGAATTGTTGTATCGCAGTATCGCGCGGAAATTATCCAGGACCAGAAATGCTGGGCCGCGGTACCCGGCGGGAAGCAACAGCGTCGCGCTTGCAGCATCCATGGCGGTATCCGTCGGCAGTCCGGTCAGTCCCAGTTGACGCCATTCGGACACTGGCTTGCGGATTGCATTGTCGGCCTGGGCGTAGTCGAATCCATCCGGCAAGGTGACTTCGAAACCCCACGGTTGCCCGGCTTTCCAGCCAGAGGCTTGCAGATAATGTGCGGCTGATGCCAGGGCGTCGGCGGTACTGCTCCAGATATCCCGGCGGCCATCGCCGTCGAAATCCACCGCGTGGGTGTTATAGGTGGTCGGGATGAACTGGGTCTGTCCCATGGCGCCGGCCCAGGATCCCCGCAGCTGGTCGGCGCTTACATCGCCATGCTGGAGGATTTCCAAGGCCGCCAACAGCTGGCTTTTGGCAAATCCAGGGCGTCGACCCTCATGTGCCAGTGTGGCGAGCGAACGGATCACGCCCTTGTCGCCCATGATCTGTCCGTAGCTGCTTTCAAGACCCCAGATCGCGACCAGCGTATTTCGATCGACAGCGTAACGCGCTTCTATATCGTTCAGCGTCGCTTGGTGCTGCTCGAGCAGACGTCTGCCGCGATCGACACGCTGTTTCGACAGGGCACCGTCCAGGTACTGCCAGACCGGGCGGGTGAATTCCGGCTGGCTTCGATCAGCGATGATGATGCTTGGATCAGGCGTGACGCCTGCAAAGGCACGGTCGAATACCTGCGCCGAAATACCCGCGTTAAGGGCTTGGCTACGAAACCTGTTGCGCCATTCTGCGAAGCTCAGCTGTTCAGGCTCGGCTTCGGATGACAAGGCAGTGAGTTCGACGGTGCTAGGGGGTGTTGGGCTAGCGGAGGTCAGCGCGCTCGGTGCGACCGGTTCGGCGGCGCAGGCGACCATGATGCTCAGGGCTGATCCGGCAATCAGGGTACGCAGCAGCAGGACGGGAACGAAGGTGTAAAGCATGCACCACTCTCGGCAGGTCATCGGCACGTGACATTATCACGCTTTGAGTGACTTGGCTTTTCAAGCCGCCAGAAGGACCGAAGCCTCCCAGTTGGTGGACTGGGAGGCTTCACGGCGGTAGCTGCCTTTGCCTTTTTTAGGCTGTTCCTGGCGGCTGCGGAACAGGGGTTGGGCCACCAGGCTCTTGGCCTTGTTTGGCCGCTTTCGTTGCTTGCTCATCGATTACCCTCTCGGTTGCTATGGATCAGCCGGGGGAATCATAGGGGCTGTATAAAAAATGTCCAGACCTGAACGGTAGGCATCTGGCGCTTAGCGCAAATCAGAGAGCCTGACCGCACCTGAGGGAGGACACCCACACTGTTTCGCTTCGTGCTACAGCCTGATCTGCCGTCCGCTCAGCTGAAGGCAGAGATCGGTCAAGCCGACCCATGGGTCACCTTCGGCCTGCCCTTTGATTTGCTCATCGATGCGCTGCGCATCCATCAGGAGCCGCTGCCAACCCGCTGCATCGTGGCGCTGCAAGGCTTTGCTGACCAGCGGCTTGCGCTTGTCCCATACCGGCGGGCGGGCCTGGCTGAATGCCCGGTCAAGCGGTACGCCTTGACTGTACTGCTGGGCGATGTTGGCCAGCTGGCGGACTTCTCGCGCGACGGCCCAGAGAATGACCGGCGCTTCGACCCCCTCGCCACGCAGGCCCGCAAGCATCTGCAGGATGTGTTCGGGCTGCCCCAGCAGCGCGGCATCAATTAGCCCGAAGACGTCGTAGCGGGCGCTATCGGCAACCGCAGCCTGGACGGTTTCGGTGCTTACCTGGCCCGCTTCAGCGAGCAGTCTGAGTTTTTCGATTTCCTGCGCGGCGGCGAGTAGGTTGCCTTCGACACGAGCCGCGATCAACTCCACGGCTTCCTGGTCTGCAGCAAGACCGGCTTGCGCGAGGCGCTGGCGAATCCACTGCGGCAGCTGTTGCGCGTCCACCGGCCAGATCTGCACGAACTGCACGTGTTTGCCGTCGATCAGCGCCTTGGCCCATTTGGTCTTCTGAGTATTGCCGTCTAGCTTGGGCAGGCTGATCAGCAGTACGGTGTCTTCTGCGGGACGCGCAAGGTAGTCGATTAGCGCCGCGGCGCCTTTGTCGCCGGGCTTGCCGTTGGGAATGCGCAGCTCCAGGAGGCGTTTTTCCGCAAACAGGGAAAGGCTGGCACCGGCTTCGATGAGTAGGCCCCAGTCGAAACCGGTCTCGACGTTTAGAACCTGGCGCTCGCTGAAGTCCTGTTGACGGCAAGCCGCACGTATCGCGTCGCAGGCTTCCTGGCAGAGCAAGTGCTCGTCGCCACTGACCACATAAATCGGCGCAAGAGAGCCTTGTAAGTGCTTGGTGAGCTGGGCGGGAGGTAGCTTCATCGGAAGGGCCGGGAGCCTGCGCTGGCGGGCTCCCCGGTCGTCATTGGAGGGGCAGTTCGATGGGCGACTGCAATGGTCGCGCAGACTGTTCGCGCATCTGGGCCTCGATCGCCTCGGCTTCAGCACGCTTCTTCGCTTCCGCTGTCTGCTGAAGTTGGTCGAGCTGCGCAGGCGTGATGTTGCGTAGGCGCATGCTCAGTTGCTGCAGAAGCTCGCGGCGCATTTCCCGGCGCAGCTGGCTGGCTTCCTGATCCGAACTGATCAGGTTGCTGCTGTCATGAACATAGACCTTAGATACTTCGACTTGGTCTTCCAGCAGCACCGAGTTCTGCGGGCCGCGGATCTCATAGTCGAGGGCCTGGGTCAGTTCGTATTCGGCAGTGCGCGCAGCAGTGGTGTAACTGGCGGTGCGCTGTCGGGTCTGCTCGCGTACCAGGTCCAGGGTATAGCGAGCGCCGGGATAAACCCTGACGCCGCTGTCCTTGAGCAGTTCTTCAAGTTGCTGCACGGTTTCGCCATAGCTGTTGCGCGCTTGCAGATTAATTTCATCGAGCGCGAAACTGGCATCGCCCGTCCCGCGAAGCTGAAAGCCGCAGGCGCTCAACAGCAGGGCCAGGCCGACCACCACCAAATTGCGTTTGATCATGTTGTATCCCCTTGCCAGCCTTGGCGCACGCGCCAAGGCGAATCAGTTAGCGACGATGTTGACCAGCTTGCCCGGTACCACGATGACCTTGCGAATCGTCAGGCCCTCGGTGAAACGCACTACGTTCTCGTTCGCGCGGGCAGTGGCTTCGACTTCTTCACGTGTGGCGCTGGCGGGCACTTCGATTTGTCCGCGTAGCTTGCCGTTGACTTGCACCACCAGCGTCAGGCTGTCCTGAACCAGAGCAGACTCGTCGACGGCCGGCCACTGTGCATCAATGATCGAGCCGCTGTTGCCCAGCTGTTGCCAGAGCTCGTGGCAGATGTGGGGTGTGATAGGGGCCAGCAGCAGTGCGACGGTTTCCAGGCCTTCCTGCAGCAGCGCGCGGTCCTGCTCGGTTGCAGCAGTCGCTTTCTCCAGCACGTTCATCAACGTCATCACCTGGGCGATCGCGGTGTTGAATTTGTGATGCTGCCCAACATCCTGGCTGGCCTGCTTGATCGCAAGGTGGATCGCGCGGCGTACAGCCTTCTGCTCATCGCTGAGGGCGGAAATATCCAGTTTCGCAACGGCACCCGCGCTGACATGGGCATGTGCCAGTCGCCAGACGCGGCGAAGGAAGCGGCTCGCACCCTCGACGCCGGAATCGGACCATTCCAGGCTCATGTCTGGTGGTGAGGCAAACATCATGAACAGGCGGCAGGTATCGGCGCCATAGCTGTCGATCATGGCTTGCGGGTCGACACCGTTGTTCTTCGATTTGGACATCTTCTCGGTGCCGCCGATCTCCACCGGCAGGCCATCGCTGGCGAGCTTCGCACCAATGACCTTCGCCTTGGCATCACGCTCGACAATGACGTCGGCCGGGTTGAACCAGTCCTTGCCACCGTTTTCCAGGGTGCGGTAGTAGGTGTCGGCAATCACCATGCCCTGGGTCAGCAGATTCTTGAACGGCTCGTTGGAGCTGACCAGACCTTCGTCGCGCATCAGCTTGTGGAAGAAGCGCGCGTAGAGCAGGTGCAGAATCGCGTGCTCGATGCCGCCGATGTACTGATCCACCGGCAGCCAGTGGTTAGCTGCGGCTGGGTCGACCATGCCCTGATCATAGTGAGGTGAGGCGTAGCGGGCGAAGTACCAGGACGACTCGACAAAGGTGTCCATGGTGTCGGTTTCACGCTTGGCTGCGGCGCCGCATTTGGGGCAGCTGCAGTCATAGAATTCCGGCATACGGGCCAGCGGCGAACCGGCGCCGTCAGGGACGACGTCTTCGGGCAGTACGACCGGCAACTGGTCTTCCGGCACCGGGACATCACCGCAGGTTTCGCAATGGATGATCGGGATCGGGCAACCCCAGTAACGCTGGCGGCTGATGCCCCAATCGCGCAGACGGAACTGGGTGCGGGCTTGGCCCAGGCCTTTGCGCTGCAGCGATGCTTCCATGGCATCAAAGGCGCCGTCGAAGTCCAGCCCGTCGAAATCGCCGGAGTTGATCAGTTCCCCGTGTTCGCCATAGGCATCGTTCCAGGGCGCGGGTGTTTCGTCGCCGGCACTGGTGCGCACCACCGGCTTGATCGGCAGGTCGTACTTGGTGGCGAAGGCGAAGTCGCGCTCGTCGTGGGCCGGCACGGCCATCACGGCACCTTCGCCGTAATTCATCAATACATAGTTGGCGACCCAGACCGGCAGCAGTTCGCCTGTCAGTGGGTGCTGCACACGCAGGGAAGTGGCGAGGCCTTTCTTTTCCTGAGTGGCGATATCGGCTTCGGCCACGCCGCCACGCTTGCACTCGTCAATGAATGCCTGCAGTTGGGCGTTGTTCTGGGCGGCGAGTGTGGCCAGCGGATGTTCGGCCGCCACGGCGACATAGGTCGCGCCCATCAGCGTATCGGGGCGGGTGGTGAAGACCTTCATCACGCCTTCGCTGCCAATGCTGGCAACGTCGTAAGGGAAGCTGATCTCCATGCCGCGCGACTTGCCGATCCAGTTGCGCTGCATGGTCTTGACCTGTTCCGGCCAGCCGTCCAGCTCGTCCAGGCTTTCCAGAAGCTCATCCGCGTAGGCGGTGATCTTGAAGTAGTACATGGGGATTTCGCGCTTCTCGATCAGCGCGCCGGAACGCCAGCCGCGGCCATCGATGACCTGCTCGTTGGCCAGCACGGTCTGGTCGACCGGGTCCCAGTTGACGGTGCCGTTCTTGCGGTAGATCACGCCTTTTTCATACAGGCGGGTAAACAGCCATTGCTCCCAACGGTAGTAATCGGGTTTGCAGGTGGTGACTTCCCGCGTCCAGTCGACTGCCAGGCCCAGGCTCTTCAGCTGGGTGCGCATGTAGTCGATGTTTTCGTAGGTCCACTTGGCCGGCGCGACCTTGTTTTTCATGGCCGCGTTTTCTGCTGGCATACCGAACGCGTCCCAGCCCATGGGCTGCAGCACGTTCTTGCCCTGCATACGCTGGTAGCGTGCAATCACGTCGCCGATGGTGTAGTTGCGCACGTGCCCCATGTGCAGCTTGCCGCTGGGGTAGGGGAACATCGACAGGCAATAGAAGGTGTCCTTGCCTGGCTGTTCGCTCACTTCAAAGGATTTCTGCGCGTCCCAGTGGGACTGCGCGGCGGCTTCGATCTCGCGGGGCTGATACTGTTCGTGCATGGCTACTGGCGTTGGAAAAGAGGCTGGCTGCTCGCATCGCAACTCGGGCTGCCGCACCGCCGGCTCTAAGCCTGACGCAAACGGCGGCGCAACGGGTTGATACGAACGCATGGAAGCGCCGTAGCATACATGACCCTTTGCAACCGAGGGAAACCCGATTTGCCAGCATTGTTCGGCCCCGTTTGTCGAGTGCGAGATGGATGTTCGAGTCTGAACTACGCTTGTACAGGGGGCGGGATGAGCATGAGGTGAATCATGGGTAGAGAGCGCCAGGCGAATGAGGGAAACCTGTACGGACGCGTGCTGCAACGGCTGACACTGGCTCTGGAAGAAGCCGAACGAACGACGGGTGATGACACTGGGACTACTACCGAATTGGAGGTTGGTGGGTTGACGCCTGCCGAGTTCGACCTGATCCGAGCCTATCTGCAACAGGATGCGCAATGGCTGTCCGGTTGGCACGCGGCTGCCGAGGAACAGGCGCAGCTGGACCGCCAGGCGTCCCGGCCCGCGTTGCGTAATGTGCTGCGGCATCACTCCGGCAAGCGCTGCAAGCAGAGTCCACCCGCGCTTCAGCAGGCGATGACGTGCGCGCTCTGCGGCGCCAGCGTGCATTGGCCAGAGGGGGCCGGTCCGGTGGCCTGTTCGGCGTGTGGCTCGCAGTTGCTGCGTGCCAGGCAACGGTTGCATACCTACCCAAAGCATTGAAGGCGTCCGTGCTGCCGACAAACGGGCGCCCCGGGAGGTAAAGTTGCGGCGACCGATCAACCGGAGCTGCACATGCCGATACGCTATTTCTTCAAACAATTGCTGCTACCGCCCGGCGGGCTGTTGTTGCTGTTGCTCGCAGCCTGGTGGCTGCGGCGGCGCTCGCCACGGCTGGCAGCGTTCTGTTTCGTGCTGGGATTCGGCGGGCTGTGGCTGATGAGCTTACCGGTGACGGTCGAGTGGGCGGCGCGGGCAATTGAAAGCGAAGTGGCGCTAGATCGCTCGGAGTGGAGCGGCCTCGGCCGGCGTGCCCAGGCGATTGTCGTGTTGGGCGCAGGTCGTGAACAGGCCGATCCTGGCTGGGGTTCCGATCAGCCCAGCCATATTGCGCTCGAGCGGCTGCGTTACGCCTCGCGATTGGCAAAGGCATCGGGTCTGCCGATCCTGGCGAGTGGTGGGCTGCACTATGGCGAGCCGCCGAGTGAAGCGCTACTGGCTGCAGAGGCGCTGGAGCGTGATTTCGACACACAGACGCAATGGCTCGAAGAGCGCAGTCGGACCACCTGGGAGAACGCGCGCTACAGTGCGGAAATGCTCAAGGCGGCGGGCATCGAACGTATCGTGCTGGTAACTTCGGCATCGCACATGCCACGGTCCCGCTGGTGTTTCGAGGAGGCGGGGCTGGAGGTGATCGCCGCTCCGGTAGGATTCGTGGGTGTCCCCAACGGGCGACCCTTTGGTGGCTGGCTGCCCGAGGCGAAGGCCGTCTGGCAGACCGGCATGCTGCTCAACGAAGCGGTCGGCATGCTGGTCTATCCGCTGCTTTATGACGGCGATTCTGAATAGCGCTGCGTTGGCTGTCAGTGCCCGCGCCTTACATCAGCCCCGCCGACGGCGCACCAGGCCCCAGCCGAGCAACAACACACAGACGACGATCAGCGGCCAGGAGCGCCATTGCAGATAGGGCGTCAATCCCTGCATGGGCGTGACTTCACCGTATAGCACCGCTTCCTTGAACGCCGGGATTTGCTCGACGATGCGACCGTGCGGGTCGATCAGCACCGTGACGCCATTGTTGGTGGCGCGAATCATCCAGCGACCGGCTTCAAGGGCTCGCATCTGCGCCATCTGCAGATGTTGCAGCGGGCCTATCGAGTGGCCGAACCAGGCATCGTTGCTGACGGTGAGTAAGATGTCGCTTTGCGCTGCGAGGCTGGCGGCAAACTCCGGGTAGACCACTTCGTAGCAAATGAACGGCGCAATCTGAAACCCCTTCGCCTGCAACAGCAGCTGCTCAGGCGTGCCACGCGCGAAGTCCGACATCGGCAGGTCGAAAAAGGCAATCAGCCCGCGCAAGACGTCTTGCAACGGCACGTATTCACCGAACGGCACCAGCTTCTGCTTCAGGTAGGTACCTTGCGCGTCGCCCGCCGTGGTTAGGCCGTTGTAGTAGCGCAGCTCGCCGTCGGCATTGGGCTGGCGTACCGGAACGCCGGTGATCAAGGCTGACTGCCGGTCCTGGGCAAAGCGGCTCATCATCGTCAGGTAGCCTTCAGCGTGCTCCTTGAGTATCGGCACTGCGGTCTCCGGCCAGACGATGAGATCGGCAGGTTGGCTGCGGAAGGTCATGTCGCGGTAGAGCAGGAGCTGCATCTCGAGCTTTTTCGGGTCCCATTTGATGCTTTGCGCGACGTTGCCCTGCATCGCGGCGACGGTGATTGGTTCGGCTTTTGCGGTTGTCCAGGTGTGGTTGCCTAAGCCCAGTGCGCCGCCCCAGAGGGCCACTACGAGCAGCGATGCTCCGGCCAGCGATGCCTTGTGACGCAGAAGCTGGGGTAGCTCGACCAGCAGTGATGCGGTCAATGCGAGCGCAAAGGTCAGCAACCAGACGCCACCGAGCGGCGCAAGCCCCGCTAACGGCCCTTGCAGTTGGCTATAACCGGCATAAAGCCATGGGAAACCCGTCAGTACCCAGCCGCGCAGTGCGTCCAGGGCGAGCCAGAGCGCAGCGAACAGCAGAGCGTTGAGCAGGGGCGCCGTCGGTTGTCGCAGCCAGCGGGCCCAGGCCCAGCCAAGCAACAGGAAGAACAGTGCCAGCCCGGCGACGAAGCCCAAGGTCAGCGCACCGGCCAAGACAGGCGGAGCCGAGCCAAAGTCGTGAATGCTCACGTAAACCCAGCTGACGCCGGAGGCGAACAGGCCGAAGCCGTAGCACCAGCCGCGACCGGCCGCCTGTTTCGGCGTCAGCTCTCGCAGGCCCAGATAAATCAGACCCATCGACACCAAGGCCAGCGGCCAGATATCGAAAGGGGCAAGCGACAGCGTTGTCAGGGCGCCGGCGGCGAGCGCCAACAGGTTGCCCAGCCAGCCGGGGCGGGTAATCCAGCGCATGGATGTTCCTTGGGTAACCGCCGCGAGCATCGAGGGTGCGCGGCGGGTGGATGCTAAAAGGATCTATCTAAGCCAGTGCAACAGCGCCCCGCAGAACGCTAGCGGCTTTCAGCTTCGGTACGGGTCAGGCGCAGCATATGCACGCGGCGACTGTCGGCGTTCAGTACGCGGAAGCGGAAGCCATTTATCTCAGTCACCTCGTTACGCTTGGGCAGATGGCCGAAGGTGCTCATCACCAGCCCAGCAACAGTATCGAATTCTTCATCCGGAAATTCGCTCTGGAAGAACTCGTTGAAGCTGTCGATCGGTGTCAGCGCCTTGACCAGGAAGTCGCCGCTGGGCAGTGGCCGGATGTAGCTGTCTTCTTCGATGTCGTGCTCGTCCTCGATATCACCAACAATCTGTTCGAGTACGTCTTCGATGGTCACCAGTCCGGCGACACCGCCGTACTCGTCGATGACGATCGCCATATGACTGTGATTGGCGCGGAACTCGCGCAGCAGCACGTTGAGGCGTTTGGATTCGGGCACGAAGGTGGCGGGGCGCAGCAGGTCCTTGATGTCGAAATTCTGCTGATCGTTTTGCAGGATCAGCGGTAGCAAGTCCTTGGCCAGCAGCACGCCGATAACTTCGTCGAGGCTGTCGCCCACTACCGGATAGCGCGAGTGCGCTGCGGAAATGATCGCGGGGAGAAACTCCTTCGGCGACTGGTCGGCCCTGATGCTCATTACCTGCGAGCGCGGCACCATGATGTCGCGCACCTGCAGATCGGCGACCTGGATGGCGCCTTCGACAATCGCCAGGGCTTCGTTGTCGAGTAGTTTGTTCTGGTGGGCGCCGCGCAATACTTCCAGCAGCTCCTCACGATTTTTCGGCTCATGGGCAAAAGCCTGGCTGATTTTCCCAAACCAGGACTTCTGCCCGTTGCTCGATCGGTCTTCGCTCATGTCTTTGACTCAATGGTCCTTGCAGTTGCCCGTAGCGGGCTATTCGTCGGCGTAAGGATCGGTGTGACCCAGCTCCGCCAACAGTTGACGCTCGATGCTCTCCATTTCCTCGGCTTCGTCGTCATCGATATGATCGTAGCCGAGCAGGTGCAGACAGCCATGGATGACCAGATGCGCCCAGTGCGCCTGCAGTGTCTTGCCTTGTTCTGCCGCCTCCCGCTCAAGCACCGGCACGCAGATCACCAGATCGCCCAGCAGCGGAATGTCCAGCAATCCGTCTGGCACTTCGGCCGGAAAGGACAGCACGTTGGTGGCGTAATCCTTCTGGCGCCATGTCCGGTTCAGCTCGCGGCCTTCGGGTTCGTCCACCAGGCGGATGGTCAGCTCGGAGTCGGCCGTGCGCTGGCGCAGCCCCAGCTCGCACCAGCGACGCAGGTCCGCTTCGGACGGGATGGCTCCCTGGCTTTCGCATTGCAGGTCGAGCTCAATCACGTCCATGTTCCTGAAGCGTGCGATTGCCGTTCTGTGCCTGGTCGCCCTCGAATGCCTCATAGGCTTCGACAATTCGCTGTACCAGCGGATGGCGTACCACGTCCTTGGGTTTGAAATGTGTGAAGCTGATGCCGTTGACGTCCTTCAGGACTTCGATCACGTGGGCCAGACCGCTCTTGGTGCCACGAGGCAGGTCGACCTGCGTGATATCGCCGGTGATCACCGCTGTCGAGCCGAAGCCGATGCGGGTCAGAAACATCTTCATCTGCTCGAGGGTGGTGTTCTGGCTCTCATCGAGGATGATGAAGCTGTTGTTCAGCGTGCGCCCACGCATGTACGCCAGCGGTGCGATCTCGATGACCTGCTTCTCGATCAGTTTAGCGACCTGCTCGAAACCGAGCATTTCGTAGAGCGCGTCATACAAGGGGCGCAAGTAAGGGTCGATCTTCTGGGCCAGATCGCCGGGCAGGAAGCCGAGCTTTTCACCGGCCTCGACTGCCGGACGTACCAGCAGAATGCGGCGAATCTGCTCGCGCTCCAGTGCATCGACGGCGCAGGCGACTGCCAGGTAAGTCTTGCCCGTGCCGGCCGGGCCGATACCGAAGTTGATGTCGTTGTCGAGGATCGACTGCACGTAGCGCTGCTGATTGACGCCGCGTGGACGGATGTTGCCTTTGCGGGTGCGCAACGAAATGTTCGGGGTCGTGGACGAGTTGTTCAACTCTTCCATTGCCGACTCCTGCAGGAACAAATGAACCGTGTCTGGCGAGAGCTCAATGCTCTTGGTCTCGCGATACAGGCGTCGCAGGAGATGCTCTGCAGCTTGGGCCACATCGCTCGGGCCGACCAACTCGAATTGGTTACCACGATTGCGGATTTCCAGATCCAGGCGTTGTTCGATGAGGCGCAGATGCTCGTCGAACTGACCGCAGAGATTGGCAAAGCGATTGGCTTCAAAGGGTTCGAGGGTAAAACGATGAGGTTCTGTGGGGGCGTTCAAGGGCTTTTAGTTGACCTGCTTTGCAAAAAGATGGGAGGAGAATAGCGCCGCGTGAAGAAAAAAGCAGCGGCATGCCGGTCGTGGCGAGCCGTTGCGTTACTGCGGCTGCAGCTCATTCGGCTATCGGCCGCAGTAACGCGGTGCTCAGCTAACGACCGGCTCCAGCAGCGTGCCGCGCAACGAGTGCGGCAGCGCTTCGTCGATGTGCACGTCGACAAACTGTCCGATTAACCGAGGATTGTCGCAACGGAAATTGACGATCCGGTTGTGCTCGGTACGACCCTGTAGCATGCCTGGGTCTTTCTTAGAGTAGTCCGTGACGAGAATGCGCTGCTGCGTGCCCGCCATCCGTCGGCTGTTCTCGAAGCCCTGTTGGTTGATCCGCTGTTGCAGGATCGACAGGCGCTGCTTCTTCACGTCGTCTGGGGTTTCGTCGACCAGATCCGCTGCTGGCGTGCCCGGCCGCGAGCTGTAGACAAAGGAGTAGGAGAAGTCGAAACCAACGTCCTCGATCAGCTTCATGGTCTGCTCGAAGTCCTTCTCGGTTTCGCCTGGGAAGCCAACGATGAAGTCAGAGCTGATCAGGATGTCCGGTACGGCGGCCTTGAGCTTGCGGATGCGTGACTTGTATTCGAGCGCGGTGTGGTTTCGCTTCATCCCGGCCAGCACCCGATCCGAACCCGACTGAACCGGCAGATGCAGATACTTCACCAGCTCCGGCACTTCGGCATGAGCCTGGATCAGGGCATCGGAGAATTCCAATGGGTGGCTGGTGGTGTAGCGGATGCGGTCGATGCCATCGACTGCCGCGACCACGCGGATCAGTTCGGCCAGATCGGCGGTGCGGCCGTCATGGGTAGCGCCGCGGTAGCCGTTGACGTTCTGTCCGAGCAATGTGACTTCCCGAACGCCGTTTTCGGCCAGGTGAATGACTTCGGCAAGCACATCGTCGAACGGACGGCTGACTTCTTCGCCACGGGTGTAAGGCACCACGCAGAACGTGCAGTATTTGCTGCAGCCTTCCATGACCGAGACGAACGCGGTCGGGCCGTCGACACGCGGCTCGGGCAAGCGGTCAAATTTCTCGATCTCGGGAAACGAAATGTCGACCTGCGGTTTCTTCGTCGTGCGCGCTGCATCGATCATTTCGGGTAGGCGGTGCAGCGTCTGCGGACCGAAGACCACATCGACATAGGGCGCCCGGTCACGGATCGCCGCGCCTTCCTGGCTGGCAACGCAGCCGCCGACACCGATCACCAGCTGCGGGTTTTCAAGCTTGAGCTCCCGCCAGCGGCCCAGTTGCGAGAACACCTTCTCCTGGGCCTTTTCACGAATCGAGCAGGTGTTGAGCAGGATCACATCGGCTTCCGCCGGATTTGAAGTGATCTCCAGAGGTTGCTGCTCACCCAGCAGGTCAACCATGCGCGAGCTGTCGTACTCGTTCATCTGGCAACCGTGGGTTTCGATATAGAGCTTGCGGGTCATGTTACGGGCCGGCGTTGTGCAAAAAATGACCGGCGATTATACGGCCAGGGCGTGGGCGATAAAAGCGCAAGCGCAAAGGCCCGCCTCAAGCCATGAGTCGCAAGGGAAAACAGGCGGGTTTGGTGACATTGAGGCCAGTCGGAGTACGCATTAGCTGGCAGCGCGCTATTCGCCCGCCGTCTGCAGGTCCATCAGATAGTCGCGAAAGATCTGCCCGAGAACCTGAGTCGCGATTTCGTGCTCCTCACGGCCCATCTGCGCCGAGACACGATCGGCAGTATCCAGCGCTTCTTCTTCGCCATTGACCGCTGACATCTTCAACACAACGTAAGCCTGGACGTTGTTGGCGGGCACCCCTTCACCGCGAAAGAACATCACGCCGAGTCGATGCTGGGCCAATGCGTGTCCCTTCAGCGAGGCCTGCTCGAACCAGTGAAGCGCTTTGGCCAGGTCACGTGGAACGCGCCGGCCGTTGTAGTAATAGTCACCGAGCTCATAGGCCGCCTGCAGGTCACCCCCATTGGCGGCGTGTTCGCAGGCGCGCAGCGCTTCGTTCATCGCTTCCGGGACGGTGTTGAGCGCGCAGCGGGAAGTGGCAGGGATCAGCAGCGAGTTGCCGCCCGCCATGCCCAGCAGGGGAGTGAGTAGCAGCAGGCAGCCAAGAGTGAGGCTGCGACCGGTGCAAGTCATGAATCAAGGCGCCTCGAAGATCAGGGCGGTGACTGAAAGGTTCGGCGTGAAACGAGCCGACTGTCACATTATGGATAAGCGGTGGCCTGCTTACAAAGGCTTTAACGGCAGGCTTGCAGCTTTTTATGTGGGCGCAGGGCTTTGTTCTCGCATATTCCCGGGTAGATGGAGCAATAGCCAGGCGATGATCGGAATGGCCAGTGCCAGCCACAGCTGCTGATAGGCCTGCAGCGGGTTGGAGCTGAGCAGCAGCCCAGCCCAGGGGAGCAGAGCCATGAGTAAAACGCCGCCAGCCAACCCCGCCGCGGCCTGCAGGCGTGCAGGCCATTGCAGCAAGCCTGCATAAGCCACCAGCAGAGCGCTCAGCAAACCCAGCGAAAGCGCATACGGCGCGCTCCAGCCCAGCTGCCTGGCCAGTTCAAAAAACGCACACAACCCAATCACTACACGGCCCCAGGTGGGGCGGCTCCAGATCCATCTGCGCGACAGAGTCAGCGCGACTACGCCGACGAGCGGCAAGCCAAGCAGCAAGGTTGCCTGCAGCAGCCAGCGTTCCGCTTCGAGCGTATCAGCACCTAACGCTAGGCGTGCCGCCGCGCATGCACCTGTCCCGGCCGCCAGAGTGAACGCAAGCAGTGCCGAGAACAGAGCCGGTTGATCCGGCTCGCCGTAGCCGCGCCGGGCGCTGCCGATCCAGATGGCGCTCGCCAACCCCGTCAGGGTCAGCAGCACGGCTTGTAGTAGGTCGGGGATCAGGTTCATTTCAGCTGAGCGAAGGCGTGCTCGGCGGCATCCAGGGTGATCTGCAACTCCTTGTCGCCATGAACGATGGAGGTGAAGCCGGCTTCGAACGCGCTGGGCGCCAGGTACACGCCGCCCTCAAGCATCAGATGGAAGAAACGTTTGAAGCGCTCGGCGTCGCTGGTCATTACGTCGTCGAACGTGACGATGTTATCCGCTTCGCTGAAATACAGACCGAACATGCCGCCCACCTGGGTGGTGACGAACGGGATGCCGGCGGCTTCAGCCCGCTCTTTCAGGCCCTGCAGCATACGCGTGGTGTAAGCGGTGAGCTCCTCATGAAAACCGGGGCGTTTGATCAGCTTCAGCGTCGTCAAGCCGGCCGCCATCGCCAACGGGTTACCTGACAAGGTGCCGGCCTGATAAACCGGGCCCAGCGGGGCGATGCGCTCCATGATGGCGCGCTTGCCGCCGAAACAGCCGACCGGCATGCCGCCGCCAATGATCTTGCCAAAGGTGGTCAGGTCCGGGGTAACGCCGTAATGGGCCTGAGCGCCGCCGAGGGCGACGCGGAAGCCGGTCATCACTTCATCGAAGATAAGCACCACGCCGTGTTTGTCGCACTGCTCGCGCAGCCCCTGTAAATAACCGGGCGCAGGCGGTACGCAGTTCATGTTGCCTGCGACCGGCTCGACGATGATGCAGGCCACTTCGCTGCCCACTTCGGCGAGCATCTGCTCGACAGCGGCCAGGTCGTTGAAGGGCAGCGTCAGGGTGTGCTTGGCGAATGCTGCCGGTACCCCCGCAGAACTGGGAACGCCTTGGGTCAGGGCACCTGAGCCTGCCTTGACCAGCAGGCTGTCGGAGTGGCCGTGGTAGCAGCCTTCGAACTTGATGATGCTGTCACGTCCGGTATAGCCACGTGCCAGGCGGATCGCGCTCATGGTCGCCTCGGTGCCGGAGCTGACCATGCGCATCATTTCCATGGACGGCACCAGGCTGCAGACCAGCTCGGCCATTTCGGTTTCCATGGCGGTCGGTGCACCGTAGGACAATCCGTGTTGCAGCTGATTGCGGACCGCGTCGAGTACGTCAGGATGGCTGTGCCCCAGAATCATCGGGCCCCAGGAACCGACGTAATCTACGTAGCGATTGTCATCTTCGTCGGTGACATAGGCGCCTTCGGCGTGCTTGAAGAATAACGGCGTGCCGCCAACGCTGCGGAAGGCGCGTACCGGTGAGTTCACGCCGCCTGGAATTCGGTTCTGAGCACTTGCGAAGAGGGTTTCGGAACGGGACATAGTGCCTCTCTCGATACAGGAATAGGTTTGAGGAGCACGGCGGCTGGAGCCGTGCCGTGTTCAATTAATAGTGAAGAGTTCGCTGAAGGCCCGCGCGCGGCGTTCGACCTCGTTCGCCGAATCGGCAGCGAACAAGGCGTGGACGACGGCGATCAGACTGGCGCCCTTGGCGATCAGGCCTGGCGCATTGTCCAGCGTCACGCCGCCAATCGCGGTGATCGGCACGCTGAACCGCTGTCGGGCCTCTGCCAGCAGTTCAGGCGTTGCCGAGGGCGCGCCGGGCTTGGTGTTGGAGTCGAAGAACCGGCCAAACGCGATATAGCTGGCGCCCTCACGGATGGCCTGCTCAGCCAGATCCAGGCGCGCATGACAGGTCGCTCCAATGATGGCCTTGCGGCCGAGCAGGGCGCGGGCCGCTGAGAGCGATCCGTCTTCCTGGCCGAGATGCAGGCCGACGCCCAGGCGGGCGGCAAGCTCGGCATCATCGTTGATGATCAACTGGGCGCCGTGACGATCGCAAAGTTCGCGCAAGGCCTCGGCCTCGCGCAGACGCCGTCTGTCATCCTCGGACTTGTCGCGGTATTGCAGCAGCCGAGCACCGCCTTTGAGCGCCGCCTCGGCATAGGGCAGCAGCCGCCCGTCGGCCAAGAGCTTGCTGTCGGTGATCGCGTAGAGCCCGCGCAGTTTGGTGTCTTTCATGGCAGCGCTCCGGTCAGGCCAGATCCAGCGGTAGGCGTCGTGGAATATATTGGCCACGGCCTGGTGCTTCGGCGTCACGCAGGGTGCGCCAGGTGTAATCGAGGGCGGATTTCACCGCGCTGGCCAGGTCCTCGCCCAGCGCCAGCCTTCCGGATAACGCACTGGCCAGGGTGCAGCCGGACCCGTGATAGCTGCCGGGCAGGCGCTGGCAGCTGAAATCGTAGCGGCTGCCATCGCGCGAGTAGAGTCGGTTGTGGACTTCGGTCTCGTCGCCATGGCCTCCGGTGATCAGCAGGTGGCGGATGAAGGGCAACAGCTTTTCCGCGCATTCATCGGCGCTGCCTTCCGGAAGCTCGGCAAGAATCCGTGCTTCAGGCAGGTTCGGCGTGGCTATGGTAGATACTGGAAATAGCCGTTCGCGCATTGCGTAGCCGACTTCGTCCTTGCCCAGCGCGCCGCCGCCGCCGGCGCGCAGCACCGGATCACAGACCAGAGGGATGCCAGGCAGCTTCTGCATGATTTCCAATACGGTCTCGACCATCTCAACCGAGCCGAGCATGCCCAGTTTGACTGCGGCTACTGGCAAGTCGGCTATGACGGCGTCAGCCTGAGCCAGCACCCACTCGCGATCGAGCACGCGAAAGTCGGTGACGTTGACGGTGTCCTGAACGGTCAGTGCAGTGACCGCCGGGGCGGCGTGACAGCCCTGGGCGATCAGCGCTTCGATGTCGGCTTGTAGCCCAGCCCCGCCACTCGGGTCGTGGCCGGAAAGGCAAAGAACGACAGGGCGGGAGCAATGGCCGGACATCGATGGGTTCCCCGAGTCATGGTGTGGTGGGTCCGGCCGAGGCTAGGCGCAGCCGGATTTTCATGGCGTGCGAGCTTATCACCAATCCTCCCGGGCAGCTCGCGCCGGCACGGCTCGCGGTTGCCGCCGCGTACGTCCGTCCGGTGGCACGCATGGCGTCGGTTCTGTGGCGCCAGAACCATGTTAAAGTGCCAGCACTTAGCTTCGGCTGTGTGTATTCGGGAGAACGGGGGGTTCTTCTGGCGCAGCTCGACGGATTGCCTCCCCATGCACCATATTCTTCTTTTACTGCTCGCCCTGCTGCCAGCGATGTCGGGTGCCGTCGAGCTCAACAGCAATACCCAGCGTCTTCCACTCGGCCAGGTCATGGCGGTGCTGGAGGACCCCAGCCGCGAAGCCACCATCGCAGACGTGGTCGCGCTCGATGCCGCGGGGCGCTTCGTCGAGAGCGATGAGGATGTGCTCAATGCTGGTTACTCACGCTCGGCGTTCTGGCTGCGTATCGATCTGAACTACCGTGCCGAGCCGCCAGCCGAACACAGCCGCTGGTGGCTGGAACTGGCGTATCCGCCGCTCGACCATCTCGACCTCTATCTGCCGGATGGGCGCGGTGGTTATCGCCTTGCGCAGCAGAGCGGCGACGCATTGCCGTTCCATGAGCGCCAGATCAGGCAACGCAATCATCTGTTCGACCTGCAGCTAGCGCCTAACCAGCCACAGCGAATCTACCTGCGGTTGGAAAGTCAGGGCTCGATTCAGATCCCGCTCACCCTTTGGTCGCCGGTGGCCTACCTGGAAGAACAATCCGGGCACATCTATGTGCTGGCGATCATCTACGGCGTGTTGCTGGTGATGCTGTTCTACAACCTGTTCATCTACCTCAGCGTCCGCGATCGCAGCTACCTCTATTACATCCTCTACATCGCTTCGTTCGGCCTATATCAGGTATCGGTGAACGGTCTCGGCGTTCAGTATCTCTGGCCGAACTGGGCGTGGTGGGCCAATGCATCGACGCCATTTCTCATCGGTGCGGCGGGTCTGTTCGGCTGTCAGTTCGCGCGCAGCTTTCTGCATACGAGCGAGCACAGCCCCTGGATCGACCGTGCCCTGATGCTGCTGATGGGGCTGGGGGCGGTGACGATGATCGTATCGCTGACCTCCAGTTACGCGCTGGCGCTGCGGATGGCGACCTTCCTTGCACTCTGGTTCATTCTGGTTATTTTCGTCGCCGCCATTGTGGCCTGGCATCGAGGGATGCGCGTTGCGCGCTATTTCTTGATCGCCTGGTCGGCCTTTCTCATCGGCGGGCAGATCAACACGCTGATGGTCCTGGGTTACCTGCCGCATAACTTCATCACCATGTATGCCGGCCAGATCGGCTCGGCGCTCGAGGTGGCGCTGTTGTCGTTGGCCCTGGCCGACCGGATCAACATGATGAAGGAAGAGCGTGCCCAGGTGCTCATGGATACCGGGCGTAAACTCGAAGCCATGAACCGCGAACTGGCCGAGAGCAACCGTCTCAAGGATCAGTTCCTCGCCAACGTCACCCACGAATTACGAACTCCGATGCACGGCGTGATCGGCAGTCTCGACCTGATGCGTACCCTGGAACTGAGTGGTGAGCTAGAGCAGTACCAGCGCATCGCAAGCGGGTCGGCGCGCGACATGATGCAACTGGTCAACGACATTCTCGCCTTGACTGAACTGCAGGCGGGCAAGCTGCGGGTGCGCAACGCGCCGTTCAGCTTGCGGCTGTTGGCCGATGAGCTTTATGCGGAGTACGGCGCGCGGGCTGCAACGCGCGGGTTGAGCTTCGATCTCGAACTCGATGGTCAGCTACCGGAAATACTGGCTGGTGACGGCGGCAAGCTGAAACAGAGCCTGGGCTACCTGCTCGACAACGCCATCAAGTTCACCTTGCGCGGGGGCGTCACGCTTTCGGTCAACGGATACGAGGCCGCGCCCGGTTACATGCTGGATGTAACGGTGATCGATACCGGAGTGGGGTTCGACGCTCCGGTCGATGACTCGCTATTCGAGTATTTCCGTCAACTCGATGGCAGCATGACTCGCCAGTACGGTGGGCTGGGAATTGGCCTGTCTCTATGCAAACAGCTGGTTGAGTTGCAGGGCGGAACGGTCTCCTGCCAATCCGAACCGGGTCGCGGCAGCCGCTTCCAGGTATTACTACCGGTAGAGCTGACCTGAAGGTGCAACGCTGAGCGCCTGCGCCTAAGGCTGCGGCCTGTTTCGCCCTTGCTACGCGCAGACTTTTGGCCGAAACCTCACTTTTGCCCGGCATACCTGCGTGCTTCACTTCTTTGGTGGGTGCCACCAGCCGGTGCCCCGCATCGGCCCGGCGATTCATTCGCGGTGACAGCGGTGAGTATCGCTAATCCCTAGTTGCATGCCGTCGGGCCCCTTGCCGCATCTGCCGAGGAGACCCGATATGAGCCTGCTGCAATACGCCGAAACCCACGAGGTGCTGAATCAGGTCCCGCCATTGGACGGTGCCAACCTGTACCGTCTCGACCTGCCGCTTCAGGATTGGGTGAGGCGATACCGGGGCGGCTGGGCCGAATCGCGGCTGGATGCTTACGGCGCGTTGGCCGGTGGGCCGCTGATGGCTGCCGGGTTTCTGGCCAACGAGAACAAGCCGGTGTTCAAGAGCCATGACCGCTACGGACACCGCATTGATCTGGTGGAGTTTCATCCGGCTTATCACCAGCTGATGAGTGCCGCAATTGCCCATGGCATCCCGTCACTGCCCTGGACCGATCCGCAATCCGGCGCCCAGGTGGTGCGTGCCGGTTTGATGTATTTGCACAATCAGGCCGAGGCCGGCAGCAGCTGCCCGTTGACCATGACCTACGCCAGCGTTCCCGCCCTGCGACAGCAGCCTGGGATTGCCGACGTCTGGCTGCCAAAGATCCTTAGCCGGGAATACGACCCACGCAACCTGCCGATGGAGCAGAAAAGCGGCGTCACCATCGGCATGGCCATGACCGAAAAACAGGGCGGCACCGACGTGCGCGCCAACACCACTCGTGCACATGCCGTCGGGGCGCGCGGGCCAGGCCAGGAGTACGAGCTGGTCGGGCACAAGTGGTTCTGTTCGGCGCCGATGTGTGATGCCTTCCTGACCCTGGCGCAGACCGAACAAGGCTTGTCGTGCTTCCTTCTGCCGCGGCATAGACCCGATGGCAGCCGTAACCAGTTCTATATCCAGCGGCTGAAAAACAAACTGGGCAACTGGTCGAATGCATCCAGCGAAGTCGAATACCGCAGCGCACTGGCCTGGATGATCGGTGAGGAGGGGCGCGGTGTGCCGACCATCATCGAGATGGTCTCCTCGACCCGTTTTGATTGCATGATCGGCTCCAGCTCATTGATGCGCCAAGCGCTGACCCAGGCCATGCACCATTGCACGCATAGGCAGGTGGGTGGTCGTGCCTTGATTGAACAACCGCTGATGCAGAACGTGTTGGCCGACCTGGCGTTGGAGAGCGAGGCTGCGCTGGCGCTGACCATGCGCATGGGTCGCGCGCTGGACAATCCGTTCGACGAACAGGAGGAGAAGTTCGCCCGGCTGGTCACGGCGATCGGCAAGTACTGGATCTGCAAACGCGCCCCGGAAATGGTCGCCGAAGCCAGCGAATGCCTCGGCGGCGCCGGCTACGTTGAGGAGACGATCATGCCGCGGCTCTACCGCGAAGCGCCGGTGAACTCCATCTGGGAAGGCTCAGGCAATGTGCAGTGCCTGGATGTCCTGCGTGCGCTTTCCAAGGAGGCTGGTGTGCTGGAAGTACTGTTCGCCGAGCTGGGCGACGGTCATGGCGATGTGCGTCTGCAGCATCACATCAAAGGGCTGCAAACGGCTTTTACCGATAAAGGCGACATCCAGTACCGCGCGCGTCAGCTCACCGAAGACGTAGCCGTCGCGCTGCAGGCCAAGCTGCTGCTTGAAGCGGGTAACGATAAAGTCTCGGATGCGTTCATCGCCAGCCGCCTGGCGGGCAACGGCCGGGCCTTCGGCACGCTGCCGCGCGGCCTCGACATCAGCGCGCTGCTGGCGCGCAGTGCGCCGTTTACCGAGTGAGGTTCAGACGTTCTGGCCAGCCGCTTGGCGCGGCTCAGCCAGAATCCCTGCCAACACGTCGCGGTCGATGTTGGTACCACTGAGCACCACTCCAATGCGCTCGCCACGGTTGTGTTCGCGCTCCTGCATCGCGGCGGCCAGCGCGGCAGCGCCGGCGCCTTCGGCAAGGTTATGGGTGTCTTCGTGGAAGGCGACGATGGCCTGACGGATTTCGGCGTCATCGACGCGCACGATGCGCGCCGCGCCTTTGCGAATGATCTCCAGAGCGTCCGGCGACGGGATGCGGCATGCCATCCCATCGGCAAAGGTGTTCGCTGTTTCCGTACAGACGATGCGGCCTTGCTCGAAGCTCTGTGCATAGGCATCGGCAGCGCTGGACACCACGCCGATGATCTCCGTGTTCAGACCCAGCAGGTCGCGGGTTCGGATCATCCCGCAGATGCCTGAGCCAAGCCCGATGGGCACATAAACCCGTCGCAGGTACGGCACCGCTTCGAGGAATACCAGCGCATAGGTGGCGACACCTTTGATCAGGTCCGGATGCAGGGATGGGACAAAATGCCAGCCGTTGGCCTCAGCCAGCTCCGCGGCGCGCTGGCGGGCGGTATCGAAGTCGCGACCGTACTCGACGACCCGAGCACCACATGCACGCATGGCGGCGTTCTTTTCCGCCGAGTTGCCTTCAGGCACCAGAACCTGCAGGCGTAAACCTGCGTTGCGTGCGGCCATCGCCAGGCTGATGCCGTGATTGCCACGGGTTGCGGTGACGAGGCCCGGCAAGCGCGGTTCACGCTTGATCAGCTCATGGATATAGAGCACACCGCCGCGCACCTTGAAAGCACCGGCTGGCGTGTGGTTCTCGTGCTTGACCCAGACTTGGCAGCCAAGCCGTTCGGCCAGCAGCGGCCACGCGTATTGCGGGGTTGGCGGGACGCTCTGGTGAATCAGTTCGGCTGCCTGACGCAGTTGCTGTAGATCGAACATCGACGGCTCCTTGGCGGGTTTGACGTCGATCCTAGGTGGCGGGCATTGTATGGGTAAATATTTATATTGCATGGCAAACAATGTGGTTACCCAAACTCGAATCTGATGACCTACCGCGCTACCTGGCGCTGGTCGATGCCATTGCATCGGCCATTGCACGTGGCGAGCTGCGGCCTGGGGATCGACTGCCGCCGCAGCGGCGGCTGGCCTGGGCGCTCGGCCTCAACCCCAGCACGGCAATGCAGGCCTACCGCGAAGCGGCGCGTCGGCATCTCGTCGGTGGCGAGGTAGGGCGTGGTACTTATGTGCTCGCCGGCAGCCGCGAGGCCAGCCTGTTCCGGCTGAAGACGCCGGAGGCTCATCCGGAACTGGTCGACCTGTCGACCAACCTGCCGGTCCTCGACCCCGACGATGACGACATGCAGCGCAGCATCGCGTCACTATGCGCGATGGGTGAGCTGGCGAGCCTGCAAGGTTATCCCTCGGCGCGCAGTCTGCAGCGTGGCCAGCTGGCAGTGAGCGGCTGGTTGCGTGGTCGGACGCTCGAAATCCCGCCGCAGCAGGTGATGCTTTGTGCCGGGGCGCAGCAGGGCGTTTTCGCTGCGCTGATCGGATTGTGCGAGCCAGGCGAGCCGGTACTGGTCGAAGCCCTGACCTCCCCCGGTATCAAGGCCGCCGGGCGTCAGTTACGACTGCCGCTGCACGGGGTCGCAATGGACGAGTTCGGCATTCTGCCGGACGATCTCGACCGCCTGGCCCGCGCGACCTCGGCACGCGTGGCCGTCCTGACGCCGTGCATGCAGAACCCGACCGCCGTGAGCATGGATACGCAGCGCCGCGAGGCTATCGCCGCCGTGGCGCGACGGCGAGGCCTGCTGATCATCGAAGATGATATCTACGGCGCACTTGGCGACGAGCCACCACTGGCTGCCGCACCCTGCTGATCAGCAGTCTGTCGAAGACGGTCGCGCCCGGGTTGCGCCTGGGCTTTATTGCCGGGCCGGACGAGTGGTTGTCGCGTATCGATCCGGAACGGCAGGCGACCAGTTGGGCCTTATCGACGCTATGCCTGCAGATTGGCTGCGAATGGCTTGAAGACGGCACCGCGGCGCGTCGGCTGGCCTGGCAACGTGAGCAGATGACCCGGCGTTGGCGGCTGGCGCAGAAACTGCTTGGGTCTCCCTCGTCAAATGCCTCGCCGCATCTCTGGCTGGAATTGGCAGACGGTCAAAGTCTGCCGGAGCTGTGCCGGGATGCGGGGATCGAAGCGGCTGCAGCGGCCGTGTTCGCGGTCGGCCATGGCGCGCCGAATGCGCTGCGTCTGAGCCTGACTGCGGCGCCCAGCCTGGCGATATTGAAGGCGCGGCTGGAGTCGCTGGCGCTGCGAATAGCCGCGTCTGATCGATGATCGCAGCACTGCGGTGCTACCGCTGTCATCGAACAGCAGGCAAGATGTTTTCAACGAATCAACAAGGAAACCCACCATGAATCCAGCAGGCGAGACTTTTCGCATTGCCACCAGCGCAGAAGCGGCCGTGGACCACCTTGCCGAGCTCCACCAGCATGCCACGCGCTCGCTGAATCAGGCGCTCAAGCGCTACGTCAAGACGCGTCAGGAGCCCGACGCGGCCGAGCGCGCGGAGTATCGCTATCCGGAATTGCGCCTTACGTACGAATGCCACGGCGAGGTGCCGGCTTCCACCCGTGCCTACGCCAAGGTGCAGGCACCGGGCGTTTACAGCGTGACCGTGACCCATCCGGCGTCGTTCCGCAGCTACCTGCTTGACCAGCTGCGACCGCTGATCAAGGACTTCGGCGTCAAAGTCGAGGTGGGCATCAGTGAACGCAACATTCCCTATCCCTATGTGATCGAGCAGGGCGATGAACTGGCCGGGACCGGTGTGACTGCCGCCGAACTGGCGCGGGTGTTCCCCAGCACCGATCTATCCGCCGCCACCGATGACATCGCCGACGGCCTGTATGACTGGGAGCATGCCGATCCCTACCCGCTGGCGCTCTTCGATGGTGCGCGGGTGGATTTCTCGCTGCGCCGGCTGGTGCATTACACCGGTAGCGACTGGCGCCACGTGCAGCCCTGGATTCTGCTGACCAACTACCACCGCTACGTCGATCAGTTCATTCGTCACGGTCTCGACATGCTGCGCGACGACACCCGTTTCGTGCGCATGGTGCTGCCGGGCAACATCATCATCGAGCGCGGCATGGAGGAGGGCGAAGCCCAGGCGATCATTGGCGGTGTGCTCTGGCATCGCTACCAGATGCCGGCCTATCACCTGCAGGCCAAAGATGGCGATGGCGTCACCCTGGTTAACATCGGCGTCGGTCCATCGAATGCCAAGAACATCACCGATCACCTGGCCGTCCTGCGCCCCCATTGCTGGTTGATGATCGGCCACTGCGGCGGGCTGCGGCAATCGCAGTCCATCGGCGACTACGTGCTGGCCCACGCCTACATGCGCCGTGACGGGATTCTCGACCGGGTTCTGCCGCCGCATATCCCGCTGCCGGCGCTGGCGGAAGTGCAGCAGGCGCTACAGGAAGCGGCAGCGCAGGTAACTGGTGAGCAGGGCGAAGCGCTCAAGCGGCGCCTGCGCACCGGTACGGTGCTGACCTACGATGATCGCAATTGGGAATTGCGCTGGGCTCAGGAGCGGCCGCTGATTAACCTCTCCCGCGCGGTCGCAGTGGACATGGAAAGCGGCACCATCGCCGCTCAGGGCTATCGCCTGCGGGTGCCTTACGGGACGCTGCTCTGCGTGTCGGACAAGCCGCTGCACAGCGAAATCAAGCTGCCAGGCTCGGCCAACGCTTTCTATGAGCGCGCCGTGACCCAGCACCTGAAGATCGGCATCGCCGCGCTCGACCTCTTGCGCACCCAGCTCAACTCGCTGCACTCGCGCAAGCTGCGCAGCTTCGACGAGCCGCCGTTCCGCTGATTCGACACGCACTGCCGGCGCTTTTTCGGGAATGAGCGATACTCAAGGCGTTCATTCCCGCGTTAGCTCCGGAGGTTCAACATGGAACAGTCGATCCACGCCTTCCATAACTTGTTCGAGCAATTGGGCCTGCCCAACGACGATGGCTCGATCAGGCGCTTCATCGAAACCCACTCGCCCCTGGCCGAAGACGTCTACCTGGCGGATGCATCTTTCTGGACGCCGGCCCAGGCGGCTTTCCTGCGCGAGGAGATTCTGGAGGATGCCGATTGGGCCGAAGTGGTGGATCGCCTCAATGTCGCGCTGCGACGCCGCTACCACTGAGGCGCACGGTTGGCTCGCTCAGCTGGCCAGTAGCCAGGCGCCGGTGAATGCCGAGGCTGCACCGGCGATGCGTACCAGTGGCGCCGCGGCCTGCGGCAGAAAGCGCGCTAGCGCGTAACCGGCGGCATGCAGGGCGGCGGTGGCGGCGACGAAACCGACGGCATAACCCCACGGGCTGGACAGCTCCGGCAGTTCCAGGCCGTGTGCGACGCCGTGGCTGGCGGCGAACAGGACGGTCAGCGCGGCGGCGATGGCCAGCGGCGGACGCACCGCCAGGGCAACCAGCAAGCCGAGGGCCAGCACGGAGCCGGCGATGCCGGTTTCCATCAGCGGCATCTCGAAGCCGGCGAAACCGGCCAGCCCGCCGAACAGCATCGTCACAACGAAGGTCAGCGGCAACGCCCAGCGAGCAGTGCCTTGCTGCTGTGCGGCCCAAAGGCCGACGGCAAGCATGGCCAGTAGGTGGTCGAGTCCGAACACGGGATGGGCCAGGCCTGCCAGTACGCCGGCATGGTCGTGACCTGGGTGGGCGAAGGCCATTGCCGGGCTGAGTAACAGGCCAACGGCGAGCAGCGGTTTGCGCAGATTCATGAGAGCTCCTTTGGTTTGATACGGTTGTTCAGGCGGCACTGAGCATTCCCTGTTTTTCGATGAAGGCGATGATCTCGTCGAGGCCCTGGCCAACCTTCTGGTTGCTGAACACGAAGGGCTTGTCGCCGCGCATCTTGCGGGTGTCGCGGTCCATGACCTCCAGCGAGGCGCCGACCATGGGTGCCAGGTCGACCTTGTTGATCACCAGCAGATCGGATTTGCAGATGCCCGGCCCGCCCTTGCGTGGCAGCTTGTCGCCGGCCGACACGTCGATCACGTAGATGGTCAGGTCCGACAGCTCCGGACTGAAGGTGGCCGACAGATTGTCGCCACCGGACTCGACGATGATCAGGTCCAGCCCTGGGAAGCGCCGGTTTAGCTGTTCGACGGCTTCCAGATTGATCGAAGCATCCTCGCGGATCGCGGTGTGCGGGCAACCGCCAGTCTCGACGCCGATGATGCGCTCGGGCGCCAGGGCCTCGTTGCGTACGAGAAATTGCGCGTCTTCCTGGGTGTAGATGTCGTTGGTGACCACGGCCAGGTTGTAGCGCTCGCGCAGGGCCAGGCAGAGGGCGAGGGTCAGGGCAGTCTTGCCGGAGCCGACCGGCCCGCCGATGCCGATGCGCAGGGGTTGGGTGTTCATCGTCTGTTTCCTCTTGTGAAAGCGGTGCTCATGAGCGGAACAGCCGGCTGTATTGGCGCTCATGCGCCATGCTCGTCAGGGACAGGCCAAAGGCGGCGCTGCCCCAGTGCTCCGGCTCGATAAGGGTTGCGTCGCGCTGGGCCTGCTGCAGGGTAACCAGCAGTTGGGAGGTCAAGCTTTGTGCCGCTTGCTGGCCGAGCGGCAGGGTTTTCATCAGCACCGCCAGCTGGTTTTCCAGCCAGCCCCAAAGCCAGGCGGTCAGTGCATCCTCAGGGCCAATGCCCCAGGCACGTGCGGCCAGAGCCCAGCCAAGGGCGAGGCCGGGCTCGTCGATGCGCTGAAACAGAGCGCGGGCCGGGGCGTCGAGTTCGGGCAGATTGTCCAGCAGTTGCTTTAGTGAATAGCCCATCTGCCGGCTTTCCAGCCGTAGCTCACGGGTTTCGCGACTGGCGCGATGGCAATCGGCAAGTCGCTCGAGTTCTGTCCAGTCTTCAGCAGCTGCCGCCTGGCAGTGCGCTAGCAGCAGCGGCGCTTCAAAGCGCGCCAGATTCAATAACAGCTGGTCGCCCAGCCAACGGCGGGCGCTGGCTTCGTCGCGTACTCGCTCGCATTCGACCGCCATTTCCAGGCCTTGCGAATAGCTGTATCCACCGATCGGCAACTGCGGGCTGGCAAGCCGCAGCAACGCGAACGCAGCCGGATTCACGTGCGCACACCAAACTGATGCAGACGTGGCGCGTAGCTGAACTCGGCTTCGCCTGAGTGGGAGTGATGATGGCCGCCCCCGTAGGCGCCGTGCTCGGGCTGGAAGGGCGACTCGATGGCTTCGACACTGGCGCCCAGCTGCACCAGCATGTCTTTCAGTACGTAGTCGTCGAGCAGCCTCAGCCAGCCGTCGCCTACCTGCAGTGCCACATGGCGATTGCCCAAGTGATAGGCGGCGCGCGTCAGTTCGAACGCGCTGCTGCAGGTCACATGAAGGAGCTGTTCGGCGCGCGCCCGCACACGGACGACACGGCCATCCTCGGCGCGCAGGCATTCGCCGTCATGCAGCGGTTGCTGGCCGCGCTCGAGGAACAGGCCGACATCTTCTCCTGTGGTGGAGAAGCAACGCAGACGCGATTTGCTACGGGCTTCGAAGGTCAACTCCAGCTCGGCGTCGGCATTGGCCTGCGGGGAGGTGCGGTGATGGATGACCAGCATGGCGAGCAGTTCCGGTTGTGCGATTGGCACAAGCAGAGCAAGGCCCTTGCCAACCCGCCACAACAGAAGCGTCCCGCAGCCTGCAGGTTGTCCGTGCATGAAAATGGGGCTTTAGACTGTCCTGTTATGGTGCGCCTGTATCTAGGTCGCACCATCTACGTGCACTCAGTGCAGCGCCCGCACCATATAGACGGCGGGTATCTGGTAGCTGGCAAGGTTGCTGGCTTGGGGCGGCTCCAGCTCCGTGTGCGCTGCATAGCCGAGGCGAGACCAGAAGGCTTCGGACTCCTGCACCGAAACCAGCGCCGAGTAGCGCAGCTTCTGAGTGCGCGCCTGCTCGAGGTTCTTCTGCACCAGCGCCGGCCCGATGCCCCGGCCACTGGCCCGCCGGGATACGGCAAGGTCGTGCAGATACAGGCAGTCGGCTTTGGCGTGGGATTCGAAGTCGCCATCCAGCGGCGTCACCTTGCCGACCCGTGAGTGGTAGGCGAAGAGATAGGCGCAAACGCCCTGATCGTCCTCGGCTACCCAGGCCAGCTGCGGGCAGGCGGCTAGGCGGTTGAGGATCACCGCTTCGTCCTCGTGGACTTCGGCAGCATAGGATTCTTCCTGAATCGACATCACCGCAGGTATATCGCGCACCTGCATCGCTCGTATCTTGAACATCAAAACAACACTCGGACTGAAGCGGCCGGTAACGAGGCTCGCACGGGGGCGGCGATCATACGCGATTGTCGGGCGAGCGGAGCGGGCGCCGACAGACGTAGCGCATTACAGCCTGACGGGATGACAGTTGCGTGATCAGGTCACGAATCGACGTTCAGCAGACGCATCGACGAGTCAGAAGATGAACCTGCGTGGCAGGCTGGGGCGCACCTCTTCTGGTCGGATCGGCTCACGTCACCACTGACGAAATGGCGATTTATGGGCATAATTCATAGCTTGCTACCTATTGTCGCGGTTTCCCTCATTGAATAACTCTCACCGGCCCCTGCTTGGCGTGTCGCTGATTCTGGTTTCTTGCCTGACGCTCGCCAGTCACGACGGGCTGTCCAAGTATCTGACGCAGCTCTACCCCGTGTTTCTGGTTATCTGGGCGCGTTATATGGCGCAGACGGTGCTGATGCTCACCCTGTTCACGCCACACATGGGGCGTCGTGTGTTTCATACCCTGCGGCCGAAGCTGCAGATCTGCCGTGGCCTGAGCCTGGTCAGCGTCAGCATGCTGTTCATCAGCGGTCTGAGTTACATCCCACTGGCCGAAGCGACTGCAGTCATCTTCCTGACCCCATTGCTGGTTACCATCGCGTCCGCCTTGCTCGGCGAACAGGTCAGTCGTGCCCAATGGCTGGCGGTCGGCTGTGGGCTGATCGGCGTGATGATCATCGTGCGGCCGGGCGGAGCCTTGTTCACGCCGGCGATCTTGTTGCCGTTTGGCGCGGCGCTGAGCTTCACGGTTTATCAGTTGATCACCCGTCGACTCAGCGCCACGGATCATCCGGTCACCAGCAACTTCATCACCAGCGTGGTTGGCGGTCTGGTGATGAGCGTGTTGGTCTTCTTCAACTGGCAGACGCCAACGCTGCATGACGCGCTAATGATGGCCGGGCTTGGTGCCATGGCCATGAGCGGTCATCTGTTGCTGACCAATGCGTTTCGCTTTGCCAGCGCCGCTGCGCTGGCACCGTTCACCTATTCGCAGATCATCTTTGCTGGGGTGGTAGGCCTGGTTGCCTTTGGACATACGCCGGATTTCGGCGCCATTGTCGGCATGGCCATCATCATCGCCAGCGGGCTGGTCATGGCGTATGTGCAAGGGCGACAACCGCGTCCGGCACTGTGAAACACCGAGGCGTGCAATAGGCCGTCCGTACCACTACCAACACTGAACAGACAAGGGCGACTCGACCCTTGCGTGCGATTCATCAGGAACCCCCATGCAACGTATCTCTCATCACACCCTGCGCAGCGAGTTTCGTCGGCTGCTGGCCTCCGATCGCTGCTACCACACTGCATCGGTATTCGACCCGATGTCGGCGCGTATCGCCGCCGATCTGGAATTCGAAGTCGGCATTCTCGGTGGCTCGGTCGCCTCGTTACAGGTCCTGGCCGCGCCGGACTTTGCGCTGATCACCCTGAGTGAATTTGTCGAGCAGGCGACACGCATCGGCCGCGTATCACGGCTGCCGATCATCGCCGACGCCGACCATGGCTATGGCAACGCGCTGAACGTGATGCGCACGGTGGTCGAGCTGGAGCGCGCCGGCATCGCGGCGCTGACGATCGAAGACACGCTGCTGCCGGCCAAATTCGGGCGCAAGTCCACCGACCTGATCGGCATGTTCGAGGCGGTCGGCAAGATCCGTGCGGCGCTAGAGGCGCGTATCGATCCGGAGCTCGCGATCATTGCGCGGACCAACGCGGGTGTGATCGGCCTGGAAGAGGTGATCGCGCGCGTGCAGGCCTACGAGGCAGCTGGCGCCGATGGGATCTGCCTGGTCGGTATCGAGGATTTCGAGCAGCTGGAGCAGGTCGCGGAAAAACTCAGCGTACCGCTGATGCTGGTGACCTATGGCAACCCCAAGTTGCGCGACAACACCCGTCTGGCTGCGCTTGGCGTGCGCATCGTGGTCAACGGTCATGCGGCCTACTTTGCCGCGATCAAGGCGACCTACGACTGTCTGCGCGAGCAGCGTCAGATCGATGCGTCCGATCTCAACGCCTCGCAGCTGTCGGTCAAATACTCGACCGCCGAGGAATACATGGTCTGGGCCGAGGAATACATGCAGGTCAAGGAGTGACCCATCCCGCCTGGCGGGGTGCGCCGCCAGGCCTCGTTTTTACAAGTTAGCGGAGATCCGATGAGCCCACGCCTGCTGACCTTCATGGTGGCGTTCGCCGCCTTTCTCGGCCCGTTCACGCAGACGGTCTACGCACCGATTCTGCCGGAGCTGGGCGAGGCGCTGCAGACGACGCCGCTGCTGATCAACCTCAGCATTTCGATCTTCACCTTCGTTTTGGCGTTCATGCAGATCGTCTACGGCCCGCTGGTGGATCGAAGCGGCCGCAGGCGCACCCTGTTGCTGGGGCTGGCGTGCTACATCGGCGCGTCCATCGGCTGTTTTCTCTCGACCAATATCGAGACGCTGCTGGTGTTTCGTGCGCTGCAGGCGGTGGGTATCGCTGCCGGTGCGGTGGTGGCAGTGACGGTGATCGGGGATCGATTCGAAGGCGCCGAGCGTGTTCGGGCGATGGGCTCGTTCCAGATGATGGTGGCGCTGGGGCCGGTGGTTGGCCCGGTGGTGGGCGGCTTCATTGGCGAGCACGTCGACTTCCATTACGTATTTCTGCTGCTCGCGGTGGTCGGTGGCGTTGCGCTGCTGAGCAACGCCATCTGGCTGCAGGAAACCCGCCCGGCCGGTGGCACGCCTCGCGCCTTTCATCCCAGCGAGTACCTGGATGTGGCGCGCAATCGCCAGGGCCTGGCGATCATGGTGCTGAGCTTTGTTCAGTACTACGCGTTCTACAACTACCTGGTGTTCATGCCACGCGTGCTCGATGCCAGCTATGGGCTGAGTGCCAGCGAAAAGGGCTTGGTGTTTCTGCCACTGTCGATTGCTGTTGTGATCGGCAGCTTCGCCGGTGGGCGACTGTTGGGGCGCTGGCGTCCCCGTCCGGTGCTGGTGACGACCGCGGCACTCAATGCGCTCAGTCTGCTGCTGTTTCTCGCGGTTGCGCAGTGGTCGCTGGCGGCGCTGGTGGTCGCGGTAAGTGCGTTCGGGCTGTTCCTTGGCCTTTCGCTGCCGGTGCAGACCAGCCTGCTGATGGACCTGTACCCGCACAATCGCGCCACCGCCGTGGGCAGCTACAACTTCTTCCGCTTCATGGGCATGGCCACCGGGCCGGTACTTGGCTCATGGCTCTATCAGGACGGCAATCTTGGCCTGCTGTATGGCTTTGCGGCCACGGCCTTTCTTGTCGCCGTATGGCACGCGAGGATGCGCTTCAAGCAAAGCTGATCGGAGCATCGTTAGAACAGCGACCGCTCGGCCTTGAACATGAAGTAGCTCTCGCAATAGGTGTTCTGCCCCGAATAGACGCCGCACTCGCGGCCGCGAAGGCTCGAGTCGGTGTAGGAAAGATCCAGGCGCACGCCCAGCCAGGGGCGAGACAGGTTCAACGACCAGTCATTAAAAACTTCAACACTGCCACCGGGGTGGTACATCGGACTGTCCATCGAGTGGCTGGCATATTTCAGGCGCAGGTCCAGATCGAGTGGGCTGAGGGCACCCAGCTCCAGCAGCAGGGTGCTGTCGGTGCGCCCCGGTCGGCTGCTCAACGCGCCACCCAGCCGACTGCCAGCCAGATTGAAGCCTGCATAGACTTCGTGATGATCCGCTCCGTCCAGCTCGGGGAAGCTGTAGCGGATCACACCCAGCTCGTAGCCTGGCGCCTGGTCGAAGCGGGGCTGGACATAGCCGATGTAGCTGTCCAGCTCCAACTGGTTGCCCTCGATGATGCCCATGCTGGGCGCCCACTGGCCGACATACAGGCCACTGTCGTGAGTCAGGTCCAGTCCGCCGCGGAAGGTGCTGGCGGCCGTCGGGTTCACCAGCCCTTGGGCCATGCTACGGGTGGGGGTCGTGCCGAGACGCAGGTCGAATTGGCCGACTTCGCGTTCAAGCACTTCCGGCTGGCTGGCGCATCCGCTCAGGCCAATTAACAGCGCCGGCAGGATCTTCGTGTGCATCACCGCTTCCCTGGGGGTGTGTTTACAGAAGGTCGGCGGACGACCTCGACGAGGCAAGTCCCGAGATAGAGCATCTGTGGTGGGCTTGCCGTTCAATCGGCTGGAAGGATAGACAATGCAATGTGGCGCTGAGGTCCGTTCGTCGATTTGACGCCAACGGATCGACGGGTGGTTTTTCGTTTGGAGGCTCGGAAATGCGGGTCAAGCCAGTCGCATTACTGAACGGTGCCCGGGGCAGGTGTTCCAAGCTAGAACACTGTTAGACCTGGCTTGCTGGGAGGTCGCGATGGCTACGGGTTGGGCGAATGAGGGTGCGGTTCAGGAACAGATCGACAGCACCATCGAAGATGCTGTGCAGCGAGCGCGCAGTCGGCTGGGGCAGGGCGAGAGCCTAACGCACTGTGAGGAATGCGACGCGAAGATTCCCGAGGCGCGGCGGCAGGCCGTGCCCGGTGTCAGGTTGTGCGTCAAATGCCAAACCGAACGGGACAAACAGGAAGCCAAATTCAGCGGTTACAACCGCCGCGGCAGCAAGGACAGCCAACTGCGCTGAGTGCGTGACAAAAAAACGCGCCGGTAAGGGCGCACTCGGCGCTCCTGTGCCTGTCACACATCGCGTCCCCACAGGTTCACGGAAGAGGAATATACCCATGATGATTTTCGAAGCGTTGCGCCAAAGCCACGATATCCAGCGTGATCTGTCTGAAAAGTTGGTACAGACCCGCGGTGACAGCGCCGAGCGGCAAGCGATTTTTGCTGAACTCAAGCACGAACTCTGGGTGCATTCGGTGGCCGAAGAGCGCCATTTCTATATCCCTCTGATGCGTGATGACAGCGGGGTCGACCTGTCCCGTCATGCGATCGCCGAACACCATGAAATGGATGAGATGGTCGAGGCGCTGGAAGAAACCGATCCCAGCAGTCCGAGCTGGCTTGTGCAGGCACGCAAACTGTCGGACAAGGTTCATCACCATCTTCAGGAAGAAGAGCACAAGTTCTTCCAGATGGCCGGCAAGATCCTCAGCGATCAGCAAAAGAGTCAGCTAGCCGGTGCGTACCTGGGCGCTTACGACGTCATGAAGGCTGAGCACGCCTAGAGCGCACGCGCTTCGGTGGGCATGCTGAAAACGAAGGTCGTGCCCGCTTCGGCTGTTGACTCTGCGCGCATGCTGCCGCCATGCGAGCGCGCAATTTCATTGGCGATGTAGAGCCCCAGACCGAGGCCGGACTGGCTGCTTGAGGGCTCGCGCCAGTAAGGCTGAAACAGATGATCCAGCCGTTCCGGTGGAATCGGCTCGCCCTGGTTGTTCACCGACAGCAACAGCCATCCTTTTTCGATCACCGCGCGGACCTGTACCCGGCCATCCGTTGACCCATGCACCAGCGCATTGGCGAGCAGATTGGACAGCAACTGCGCGACGCGATCCGCATCGCAGCGGACCCCGTCGAGCGGAGCGATGTCGGCTTCGATTGCGCGTTGCGGATTGGCGCTCTGCATCTCCGAAACGATATGCGTCAGGGTGACGTGAAGGTCCTTGCACTCGCGGTTCTGCAGCGGAATTCCATTGCCCAGCCGGCCGCGGGCGAAGTCCAGTACATCGTCAACCAGGCGTGATGCGCGACGGGTCGCAGTGAGCATGTGCTCGGCAATGCCGGTGATCGAGGCGTCCTTCGTGCGCCTCATCAGCAGCTGCGCGCCGGACAGAATCGAGGAGAGCGGATTGCGAAGGTCATGCCCGAGCAGGGCGATGAATTGCTCCCGCAGTTCTGCCGTCTGCTGCGCATCGAGCAGGGCTGCCTCGGTGGCTTCGAACTGCTCTTCCGCCTCCAGCTGAATGGCCAGCAGCTTGGCGAAAGATTCCATCATCGGCAGGATCGGCATTTCTGACAGATTCGCAGGCAGCGGATCGAGTGCGCAGACGGTGCCGAAAAAACTGCCATCGGTGCGAAACACAGGGGTCGAGATGTAGCTCTCGAAGCCATACATCTTGGGCGTGTGATGGTTGCAGTAACGCCCGTCCTCACTCACCTTGCTGATGATGATGGTTTCGTGAGATGCGCGGATTTCGTGGCACAACGTGGTGGTCACGTCCAGCTCGCCGCCGACCTGCAGACCGAAGTTGGTCCGGTCGAGCACGGCGCACGCTGTCCAGGAATCTTCGGTAACTCGCGCCACGGCGGCGAACCGTAACCCGGTGGTCTCGGAGATCACCCGGAGGATCGCCGGCACGGCGTTGATACGGCTGATCGCCGAAATGTCGTCGGTTATCGATCGGTTCATGCAATGTCATGGCGGCGCGTGATGATGGCCGCGCACTTTATCACGCACCGTTTCGAAGAGCGGAATCGAGCCGACTATCTGCCGACCCGACCCGCCCAGGGCATTACGCTTGGGTCGTCAGGGGAGGGGTTGCAACGGCCGGAACGATTTGTTTGCGCATCAGCAGGTAATGCACCACGGCGCCAAACAAGGCGCCCAACAACCAGGCGAAGCCCGACAGGCTTTCCAGCCCCGGCGTCCAGACCGACGCAACGGAAAAGATCGAGCTCACGCCAAACGCGATGACCGCTTTACGGTTCCAGCCGGCGTTGAAGTAGTAGGTCGAGCCGGGTTTCGCGCTGAACAGTTGTTGTACGTCCAGCCGCTGCCGACGAACCAAGTAATAGTCGGCGACGATGATGCCGTATAGCGGTGCCAGCACGGCGCCCAGCGTGTCGACGAAGGCGGCAATGCCCACCGCACTGATGAACGATACCCACAACGCACCGATGAAAAACGCGATAGCGGCGGTGATGAAACCGCCGGTCCGGGCGCTGATGTGTGCTGGCGCCAGATTGGCGATGTCGTAGGCTGGCGGGATGAAGTTGGCGACCAGGTTGATGCCCACCGTGGCGGCGAAGAAGGTGATCGCAGCAATCAGCGTGAGGCCGACGTTGTCGATGCGCGCAACGATGTCGGTCGGGTTGGTCAGCGTCTCGCCGAACACCACAACGGTACCGGCGGTGATCACCAGCGCAATCAGCGAAAAGATCGCCAGACTCACCGGCAAACCGAGAAAATTGCCGATGCGCATCTGTCGCTCGCTCTTCACGAAGCGGGCAAAGTCGCCGTAATTGATCACCACGGCCGCGAAGTAGGCCACCATGGTGCCGACCACGGCGGCGAAGGCGGCGATGGGACCACCAGCGTAGCTGCCAGTGCCCCTGAAGATCGTACCCAGCGCGCCAGCAAGGCTGGGGCCCGCCTTGTAGCAGATGGCGATCATCATCGCGATCATCACCAGATAGACCAGCGGCCCAGCCCAGTTCAGAAAGCGCGTCACCCAGTCCACGCCTCTAATGAACAGCGCAACCTGGAAGACGCAGACGATCACATAAGCGATCCAGTCGATGGCGGTCAGCCCCAGCAGCGTGGCTTCCGAGCCTGGCCCCGCCAGAGTGCGGATCAGCAGCGCCACCGCGGTCGAGGCGAAATAGGTCTGCACCCCGTACCAGAAGATCGCCACGATCCCGCGCACCACAGCCGGAAAGTTAGCGCCGCGTACGCCCATGCTGGCGCGCGCCATGACCGGGAAGGGGATGCCGTATTTGACGCTGGGTTTGCCGGTCAGCTGCACCAGCCCCATGACGATGAAACCCGCCAGCACGATCCCGGCAAGCACGGCCCAACCGTTCAGGCCGTAACTGATGAACAGCGTCGCGGCGAGGGTGTAGCCGAACAGGCTCTGGATATCGTTCGACCAGACGTTGAAGATCTCGAACCACCCCCACTTGCGTTTGGCGGGGGCGAGCGGGGCGAGGTCCTCGTTGTACAGAGTGGGGTCTATTTGCTTGATCCGGAAATCGTCGTGATTCATAGGTGGGCGCTCTGTGCAGATTATTGTTCGCTTTTTGTATGCAGTTCTTGTTCCGCGTATGGCAGGATCGCGAGAATTTAAGGGTCGACCGATGGTCAATCTGGTCTACGCCTCAACAAAGGTTAGACACGGCGGGAGTTATCGTTAGATTTTTTTGTATACAAAGAATGGTGTGATGCTGAGCGATTCGGTTAATCCTTTGCTCATTCCTGAAGCACGGCGTTCGATGACGCACGCTAAGCGTGCAGTCGGGGGCAATTCTTAGCTGCATGAGCGGGTGCGAATGTCTACGGCACCATCAACCAGTAGCTCTGAGCGTCAACGGACACCGTTGTCGCCCCTGTAGGAGCGAGCTTGCTCGCGATCAATGCTAGCGCGGCTTCGCAACAACAGAACATGGAACGCCAGCAAGGACTGGGCGTCCCCCTGGCTCCTACAGATGCCGCGGCGATCATTGCGAACCAAGCACGGCGCTTTTCGTAGGAGCGAGCTTGCTCGCGATCAGGTGCTGGCGCGGCTTCGTATCAACTGAACTTAGTCGCCAGCAAGGACTGGGCGTCCCCCTGGCTCCTACAGATGCCGCGGCGATCATCGCGAACCGAGCACAGCGCTTTTCGTAGGAGCGAGCTTGCTCGCGATCAGGTGCTGGCGCGGCTTCGCAACAACAGAACATGGAACGCCAGCAAGGACTGGGCGTCCCCCTGGCTCCTACGGAGTGGTGTGGCGGGGGCAGCCCGGACTGCTGCTCTTCGCTGCCGCCCCTCACTACTCAAGATTTCCGCCTAGCTACCTGATCAGAACAGGAAGTAGCGCTGCGCCATGGGCAGCACGTCCGCCGGCTCGCACCAGAGCAATTGCCCGTCCGCGCGCACCTGGTAGTTCTGCGGGTCGACCTGGATGTCCGGCGTGTAGTCGTTGTGGATCAGGTCCTTCTTCTGCACCGAGCGGCAGCCCTTTACCACGCCGATCTTCTTCTTCAATCCCAGCTGCTCGGGCACGCCAGCGTCGAACGCCGCCTGGCTGATGAAGGTAAAGCTCGACGCATGCAGCGAGCCACCGTAACTGGCGAACATCGGCCGGTAGTGCACCGGTTGCGGTGTCGGGATCGAGGCGTTGGCATCACCCATCAGGCTCGCGGCGATGGCGCCGCCTTTGAGGATCAGCGTCGGCTTCACGCCAAAGAACGCCGGGCGCCAGAGCACCAGATCGGCCCACTTGCCCACTTCGATCGAGCCCACCTCGTGGCTGACGCCATGGGTGATCGCCGGGTTGATGGTGTACTTGGCGATGTAGCGCTTGGCGCGGAAGTTGTCGTTGCCCGCGCCGTCACCCGGCAGGGCACCGCGCTGCTTTTTCATCTTGTCGGCGGTCTGCCAGGTGCGGGTGATCACTTCGCCGACGCGGCCCATGGCCTGGCTGTCGGAGCTGATCATCGAGAAGGCACCGAGGTCGTGGAGGATGTCTTCGGCGGCGATGGTCTCGCGGCGGATACGGCTCTCGGCAAACGCCACGTCCTCGGCAATGCTTGGGTTGAGGTGGTGGCAGACCATGAGCATGTCTAGATGCTCGTCGATGGTGTTGCGGGTGAACGGTCGCGTGGGGTTGGTGGAGCTGGGTAACACGTTGGGCAGGCTGCAGGCCTTGATGATGTCCGGCGCATGGCCGCCACCGGCACCCTCGGTGTGGTAGGTGTGGATGGTGCGGCCCTTGAAGGCGCCGAGGGTCGTCTCGACGAAACCGGACTCGTTGAGGGTGTCGGTGTGGATCGCCACCTGCACGTCGTACTGGTCGGCGACGTTCAGGCAGTTGTCGATGGCCGCCGGGGTGGTGCCCCAGTCTTCGTGGAGCTTGAGGCCGATGGCGCCGGCCTTGACCTGCTCGATCAAGGGTTCGGGCAGCGAGGCGTTGCCCTTGCCGGTGAAGCCGATGTTCATCGGAAAGGCATCGGCGGCCTTGAGCATCATCGCCATGTGCCAGGGGCCGGGTGTCACGGTGGTGGCGTTGGTACCGGTGGCCGGCCCGGTGCCCCCACCAATCATGGTGGTGACGCCGCTCATCAAGGCTTCTTCGATCTGCTGCGGGCAGATGAAGTGGATGTGCGAGTCGATGCCGCCGGCGGTGAGGATCATCCCTTCACCGGCGATGACTTCGGTCGCGGCGCCAATGGCAATGGTCACGTCCGGCTGGATGTCCGGATTGCCGGCCTTGCCGATGGCGGCGATGCGCCCGTCCTTCAGGCCCACGTCCGCCTTGACGATGCCCCAGTGATCGAGGATCAGCGCGTTGGTAATCAGGGTGTCGACCACGTCGGCGGCGCGCAGCTGACCCTGGCCCATACCGTCACGGATCACCTTGCCGCCGCCGAATTTCACTTCCTCGCCATAGGTGGTGAAGTCTTTCTCGACCTCGATCCACAACTCGGTGTCGGCCAGGCGCACCTTGTCGCCGACGGTGGGGCCGAACATGTCAGCGTAGGCTTGGCGGGAAATCTTCATTGAATCTCATCCTGTCCGTAGGGTGGGCAACGCGAAGCTTGTCCACCAGCAATCTGGGTGGTGGAAAAGCCTTCGGCGTTTTCCACGGGGGTGGCCATCCACCCAACGAAATAACGCTGCGTCAGAGTGCGCCCATCACCCGTCCGGCAAAGCCGAACACCCGGCGGTCCCCGGCCAAATCGACCAGTTCCACGTCGCGGCTCTGGCCTGGCTCGAAGCGCACGGCGGTGCCGGCCGGAATGTTCAGCCGCATGCCACGCGCTGCGGCTCGGTCGAAGGCGAGCGCATCGTTGGTTTCGAAGAAGTGGTAGTGCGAGCCGACCTGGATCGGACGGTCGCCGCTGTTGGCCACACAGAGGGTCAGGGTGCGGCGGCCGACGTTGAGCTCGATGTCGCCGTCCTGGATCTGGTATTCGCCGGGAATCATGAAGACCTCATGGAGAGACGTTTGTAATAGAGAACGGTGGGGTGATAGGTGCCGTCAGGCCGTGCGGCGTAGTCGGGGATTTCTCCGGCACGTTGATACCCGAGCCGTTGGTAAAAGGCTTCAGCGGGACTGCCCGCTTCTGTATCGAGGTACAGCAAACCGCGTTGCGTGCGTACCGCTTGATGCTCAAGCGCGTGCATCAAACGCGCGCCGATGCCGCGCCGGCGAGCAGCCTGATGGACCAGTAGTTTGTTGACCTCGGCGCGATTGAGTCCGTTGGGTTTGAGACAAAGTGCAAGCTGGACGCTTCCGACGATGCTTTGGCCCTCGGTTGCCACCCACAGGAGAGACTGACGGGTGTGGAGCGCCTGCTCGACCCCGTCAAAGTAGTCGTGCGCCTGTCCTGCCTCCAGATCATCAAGGAAACCGACAGAAGCTCCCCGTCTGACCGCATCAAGCAGCAACTCGACCAGGCCGTCGCGGTACGAGGCGAATTCACCGGCATCCACCGAGACGATGTTGATCGCATCGTTTCGATGACCGACAACCTGGTCGAGCGGAGCAGTCATGGCAGCTTCCTCTCCGGTGTCAGTACCAGCTGCATCAAAGTCAGATCCAGCCAGCGATCGAACTTGCAGCCCACCTGGCGCATCTGGGCTGCATGGGTGAATCCGAGTTGTTGGTGCATATGGACCGATGCGCGGTTCTCGCTTTCGATTGCCGCGACCATTACGTGCTTACCAAGCTGCCGGGCGCGCTCGATAAGGGTCTGCATCAGGCTGCGGCCGATGCCGCTGCCGCGGTGGTCAGGGCTGACATACACTGAATTTTCGACGGTATGACGAAAGCCGTCGTGGGGGCGCCACGGGCCGAACGAGGCGTAGCCCGCGACCTGTCCGTCCTCGTCGATCGCGACCAGCACGGGATAGCCTTGTTCGTGGCGCTCGGCCAGCCAGGCGCGGCGGTTGTCGAGGTCGACCGGCTGGTCGTTCCAGATCGCCGTGCTGTTCTGTACCGCGTCGTTGTAGATTTCTAGGATGCCTCCGAGGTCGGCGTCCAGGGCGTCACGTATCTGCACGTTCAATTCCTTCCAAGCGTTTCGGGGTCATCATCGTTGCGGCCATGGCCGTAGTAGACATTGACCCGTGTTTCAAGCGATTGGTTGATGCACGGTGACCAGCTTGGTGCCGTCCGGGAAGGTGGCTTCGACCTGGATCTCCGGGATCATTTCCGGCACGCCTTCCATGACCTGATCACGAGCCAGCAGTGTGGTGCCGTAGTGCATCAGCTCGGCGACCGTCTGGCCATCGCGGGCACCTTCGAGCAGCGCGGCGGATATGAAGGCCATGGCTTCCGGGTAGTTGAGCTTTACACCGCGGGCGAGGCGACGCTCAGCCACCAGCCCTGCGGTGAAAATCAACATCTTGTCTTTTTCTCTCGGCGACAAATCCATAACGGCTCCAATCGTGGCGGTGGATATCGCTTTTCGCATCCACCGGCTGGTGGTGGCAACCACACAGCGAATTTCGGGCGGCCATGCATCTGGCGCTGGCCGGCGTAGGGTGGATAACGGCGGAGCCTTACCCACCGCAGTTCATGTACTCCAGATCCTCGGTGGCACCGCCTCGCGATCGAGCAGCTCAGGTCGCAACAACCGCCACAGGTCGATCAGCCAGGCCCGTGCATGCAACGCCTCGCCAGCCAGGCAACGCCCGACGAGCATGCCTGGCAAGTGTGTCAGATCGCCCCGCACCCGGTTCGGAAGCGCACGGCAGCGCTCCAGCAGCTCGGCACTGATCTCGCCACTGACAATCATGGTGGCGAATACGGGGTGGCCGTCGAGACCGATCGGCGAGTCCAGTAGCCCGTCGTTGCCTGTTACACGCTGGCGCTCGTGCCAAAGCAGTTCGCCGTCGCGGCTGATGTTCAGCTGTGCCTGGAAATGGCCCGCGTCGAAGCGCTCGCCGCTGGCCGGTCGGCCGAGCGCGATGATGTCCCAGTAGAACAGCCGCGCATCGCCTTCTAATTCGATCGATGTGCTCAGCTCGGCCTGCGCTGCGCAATAGACGATGGTTTCTTGTGGCAGCCACTCCAGCGTCGCGCCGGCCTCGACGCGCAAGTGCACGTTCTGAAAAGCCGGGCCGCCTGCGCGATACCACTTCGCCGCGCCGGGGCTGGTCAGCTGGGCCCAGGCGCCGCTGCCGACCGCGGCACTGATGTCCAAACGATCACCGCCGGCAATCCCGCCCGGCGGGTGCACGATGATGTGCTGACAAACCTCCGGACCCTCGGGATAGAGATGCTTCTGAACCCTCAATGGGCCGCTGTGACGGCGTAATACCGGGCGTGTCCCATCGTCGACGCGGGCATATCCCAGTTCGAGTTCGGCGTTCCAGTGGGGCGTGAACAGCGGAGTCAGAGCAGTCATGAACCGTGAGATCAGCAAGTGGTTGAACCAGCCGAGCAATAGTCGTGCCTCTCGCGCCACCGCGGTGCGCTGCGGCGCTTGCTAGCCTGGTGGGCAAGTAAATGAGCCGGTCGATGGTGAGGTTGTTGGCTTTTGTTGCCCTCCAATGGTGCGTGCGAAAGGTTTTGCGTGGGGCGTGATCCACTTTGGTGCGCTTCAGTGAGGCCTTGTTGCGACGTGCTCGGCTTGATCGAGCGGCGATTCGTTGAAGCTTGATCTGAGCGATCGGGCAGTCACTGAAATAGCTTGTTGCCAGCATCACGCTGCTTTATGGGCCTTTATCTCTTCCGAGCTGCTCGTTTGACGAGGGTGCGAGCGAGTGCCAATGTCAGTCAGGCGAAGAGTCCGACTTGCCCGGCGGCGGTGGCATGTTCGACCGGCTTGACCGGGAGGAATCGGCAGTCGCTCGGTGGCACACATAACAACAAGATCCACGGAGACGCCGCATTGAATCTATTGTTCCAGCAAGTGCTCAACGGCTTGACCCTGGGCAGCATCTACGGTCTGGTCGCCCTTGGCCTGACGCTCGTTTACGGCATCCTGCACATTCCCAACTTCGCCCACGGCGCGCTGTACATGGTCGGCGCCTTCGCGTCCTACTACTTCATGACCGACATCGGGCTGCACTACTGGATCGCCATGCTGGCGTCCGGTGTGGTGGTGGCCGTGCTGGCGGTGCTGTCCGAGCGGTTGGTGTTTCACCCGCTGCGCAACGCGCCGCCGATCCACGACAAGATTGCGGCGATTGGCATCCTGCTGTTCCTCGAAGCGGTGGTGCAGATGCTCTGGGGCTCGGACTTCCGCCGCATGGCCTCGCCCTATGGCGGCATCCTCAACTTCGATGGGCTGATCATCCCCGAGCAGCGTCTGCTGATCATCGTCGGTGCCTTCACCCTAATGCTGGCGCTGCACCTGTTCCTGCGCAAGACGATGCTCGGCTCGACCATCATCGCCATGGCCCAGAGCCGCGAAGGCGCGTTCCTTGTGGGCATCGACTCCAACCGCGTGGCGATGCTGACGTTCGCCATCTCCGGCATGCTCGCCGCCTTCGCCGCAACGCTCTACGCACCGATCAACCTGGTGTACCCAGCGATGGGGCATCTGGTGATCATGAAGGCCTTCGTGATCATCGTGCTCGGCGGCATGGGCAGCATTCCGGGGGCGATCATCGGTGCCATGATCCTTGGCTTCGCCGAGAGCTTCGGCGGCTTCTACCTGTCCTCGGATTACAAGGACATCATCGCCTTCTCGCTGCTGGTGGTGATCCTGTCCTTCCGCCCGACCGGGCTGTTCGCCAAGGGGGCTCACTGATGCATCGTTTCGCGTCCTTACTGACCGGCCGCGGCGCCAAGCTGGTGCTGCTGGCATTGGCCCTGGCCTTCCCGCTGTTCGCCAAGAGCGAGTATCAGGTCTACGTGATGGCCAGCGCCTTCATTTGGGCGATTGCGGTCTACGGTCTGAATATCATCACCGGCTACTGCGGTCAGCTGAACCTGGCACACGGCGGCTTCTTCGCCATCGGCGCCTACACCCTGGCGATTCTCACCGCCGACCATGGCTGGAATTTCTGGCCCGCCTTCGTGGCGGCCGCGTTGGTTTCGGCCGCCGTCGGTGCGCTGGTAGGTATTGTCTCGCTGCGCCTGAAGGAGCACTTCTTTGCCATCTTCACGCTTTGCGTCGGCTTCATCATTTATCTGCTGATCGATAAATGGGAGGAGCTGACCCACGGCGCCATCGGCATTCGCGGCATCGCGGCGCCGGATGGCTTCGGACTGGTGGATTTCAGCCAGACGGTGCCCTTCTATTACCTCGCGCTGCTGTTTCTGATCCTGGCGATCTGGTTCGCCGGTCGCCTGGCGTCCTCGCTGCTGGGGCGTACCTTCATGGCCATTCGCAACGGCGATGCGCTGGCCCAGTCGCTGGGCATCGACCTGATGCGCAACAAGCTGCTGGCCTTCGTCCTTTCGACTACCTACGCCGGTATCGCCGGTGGGCTTTACGCCTCGATGATCCGCTTCATCGGGCCGGAGGAAGCCAACCCCAACCACACCTTCGACATGATCACCTACCTGCTGGTGGGCGGCTTCGGCACGCTGTTCGGGCCGCTGGCCGGTACCCTCGGCGTGGTTTGGATCACCCAGTCGCTGCAGTTCCTCGAGGACTACCGGATGATCATCTTCGGCCCGCTGATCGTGGTGCTGGTGATCTTCATGCCCCGCGGCGTCATCGGCACCTTCCTCGGCTGGAAGCTGCGCAAGGACACCGCAGCAGCGCGGGCCAAGGACCCACGCGCGGCTACCAAGGTCACCCCAGGCAAAGAGGTGAACAGCAATGCTTAAGGTCGAGAATCTGACCAAGATGTTCGGCGGGCTGGCAGCGGTACACGACGTCAGCGTCGAGTTCGAAGCGCGCAAGATCAACGCCATCATCGGGCCCAACGGTGCCGGCAAGAGTACCTTCTTCAACCTGATTTCCGGCGTGCACAAGCCGACCTCCGGGCGCATTCTGATCGACGGCCACGACGTTTCGCGGATGCGTTGCGACCGCGTGGCCCGGCTCGGCGTCGGGCGGACGTTCCAGACCACGCACCTGTTCGAGCAGGCCACGGTGTTGGACAACTTGATCGTTGGCCATCGCTTGCGGACCCGATCCGGCCTGTGGGACGTGCTGATCAACTCCAAGCGCCTGCAGCAGGAAGAACGCGAGTGCCGCGAGAAGGCCCGCGCCGCGCTGGATTTCGTCGGCCTGGCGCATCTGGAAAATCGTGTGGTGCTGGATATCTCACAGGAGGAGCGCAAGCGCGTGGCCTTCGCCCTGGCACTGGCCACGGAACCGAAGCTGGTGCTGCTCGACGAGCCGGCGGCAGGCGTCAACCCCGAGGAAACCGAAGGTCTTGCCGAGTTGATCCGCAAGATGCCCGAGCATGGTCTGACCGTGTGCCTGATTGAACACAAGATGGACATGATCATGGGCCTGGCCGACAAGATCATGGTGCTCAACTACGGCGAGAAGATCGCCGAGGGCACACCCGCCGAGATCAAGGCAAACCCGGCTGTCATCGAGGCCTACCTGGGGAGTGACTACGATGCTGCAGCTTGATCAGGTCGACGTCTGCTACGGCAGTTTCAAGGCGCTCACGCAGGTTTCCATGACCGTCGGCGCCGGCGAACTGGTGGTGCTGCTCGGCGCCAACGGTGCCGGCAAGACCACCTTGTTCAACACCATCAGCGGGCTGCTCAAGCCAACCGCAGGCAGCATTACGCTGGAGGGTAAGCGCATCGACGGGCTCAAGCCGTCCGGCCTGGTTGCCGCTGGCGTGGTGCACTGCCCGGAAGGGCGCAAGCTGTTCCCGCAGATGTCGGTTGCGCAGAACCTCGCCCTCGGCGCCTATCTGCATCGCCGCGACGGTGATGGCAACAAGCGCAACCTGCAGGAAGTGCTCGATCTGTTTCCCATCCTGCACGACAAGCGCAACCAGCCGGCCGGCTCACTGAGTGGTGGCCAGCAGCAGATGGTGGCGATCGGTCGTGCGTTGATGAGCCGCCCACGGTTGCTGATGCTCGACGAACCCTCGCTGGGGTTGGCGCCGCTGGTGGTTAACCAAATGTTCGACGTGATCTCACGCATCAACAAATCCGGCACCAGCGTGCTGCTGGCCGAACAGAACGCCTTTGCGGCATTGAAAATCGCTCACCGCGCCTATGTCATCGAGGGCGGCAGCCTGGTGATGGAAGGTGACCAGCAGGCCATGCTGGGTAACGAAGCCGTGCGCAAGGCCTATATCGGCGCCTGAAGAGTCATGACCCAGGAGATAACAATGAAAACGCTCAAAGCGCTTGGAATGGCGATTGCCACCCTGACCGCGGCCCAGGCCAGCGGCGTATATGCCGAGCAAACGCTCAATATCGGTTTCACCGGCCCGCTCAGCGGAGGCGCCGCGCTCTACGGCGAGAACACCCTGTCCGGCCTGCGCATGGCGGTCGATGACGCCAACAAGGCCGGCGGCCTGAAAATCGGCGATGAGACCTACAAGGTCAATCTCATCAGCCTGGACGACAAGTACTCACCGAGCCAGGCCGCCACCAACGCCAAGCGCCTGGTGAAAGAATCCAACGCCGCCGCTGTGTTCGTTCCGCATACCGGCGGCGTGTTCGCGCTGCAGGATTTCAACGTCGGCGACGACTTCTTGATCATGGCGTACACCAGCGTGCCCTCGGTGACTGAGCAGGGCAATCCGCTCACCGTACGCATTCCGCCAGAGTTCACCGGCTACGTCGATGCCTTTTCCGACTATGCGCTCAAGCATCATGGCAAAAAGCTCGGCATCGCCGGCGCGACCCACGAGTACGCCAAGATCTGGACTGACATGATGACCAAGGCCTGGGAAGAGAAGGGCGGCGAGATCGTCGAAAGCAATCCCATGGACTACAACAAGTCGACCGACTTCTATACCGGCGTCAGTCGCGTGATCGCCTCGAACCCGGACGTGATGTTCGTCGGCGGCGCCTCGGAACCCACCGGGTTAGTCATGCAGCAGGCGCGGCAGCTTGGCTTCCAGGGCGGTTTCATCGTCATGGATCAGGCCAAGCTGGATGAAATCGCCGCGGTCACGGGCGGTCTGGATCTGCTGGAAGGCGCTATCGGCGTAGTGCCGCTGTCCGAATACGAGGGCGAGGCGGCCAAGGCGTTTGTCGAGCGTTACAAGCAGGCCCACGGCAAGGTGCCGGGCTCCGAAGCGGCCTACAACTACCTGGCCTTTCATACGTTGGCCAAGGCTATGGAGCTAGCGGGCAGTACCGATCCGCAACAGGTGCGGGCGAAGATGGCCGAGGCGATCAGCGCGCTCGACCCCAAGTACAACCTCTATTCGATACAGGGCATCACCGACAAGGGCGGCTTCATCACCCCGACCACCATGGCGGTGGTGGAAGACGGCAAGATCGTGCGCAAGGAAATCGAGTAATCCTCCACAGCCAAACGGCCCTTCTGGGCCGTTTCGGTGACAGGCTTCTGCAGTCGCTCTCGATCTTCTTCATGCCCTGCAGGGAGACCGTCTTGCTCCGGTCCCCTCTGACATCTCTCTCGCTTTCAAGCGAAGCTGGCTCAGCTGCAAGCACCGCCCGGCACAGCTTTTCTATCGTCGAGGTGCCCCATACAGTCGTCGGTAACGGAAGCATCACCGAAGGGTAGGACGCATACGTTCGCCGTTATGAGGCACTTAGCGTAGAGGCGAAACTCACGCATCCCTCTGCGCCGTCTTTACTGGTCCCGATCAATATTGAACGGCGACCAGGCCTGTCGGGTAGGCATGACTTCGAGTCGGTTGATGTTGATGTGGTCGGGCAGAGTCGCGACGTAGAAGATCTGCTCGGCAATGTCCTCGGCGGTCAGCGGGGTAGTGCCGCGGTAGAGATTGTCCGAAGCCTCCTGATTGCCCTTGGTGCGGACCAGCGTGAACTCGGTCTCGGCCATGCCGGGAGCGATATCGGTGACCCGTACGCCGGTGCCCAGCAGGTCGCAGCGCAGGTTGTAGCTGAACTGCTCAACGAACGCCTTGGTAGCACCGTAAACGTGGCCGCCCGGGTAGGGCCAGTGGCCGGCGACCGAGCCGATGCTGATGATGCTCGCGCCCTTGCCCGTCTCGATCAGACGCGGCAGTAGCGCATGAGTAACGTTGACCAGGCCGGTCACGTTGGTGTCGATCATGGTGTGCCAATCGTTCAGATCAACTTTCTGCGCGGGCTCCGGGGCGAGCGCCAGGCCCGCATTGTTGACCAGCGATTTGACCTGGCGAAATCCGTCGGGAAGCTTGGCAATCACCTGCTTCACCGCCTCGGCGTCGCGTACGTCGAGCGTGGCGATGTGCACCGGGACCTTGGCCGACAGCTCTTCCTTCAGCGCTTCGAGCCGCTCATGGCGGCGTCCGGTCAGGACCAGCGACCAGCCGGCCTCGGCAAAGCGGCGGGCAGTGGCTCGGCCGAAGCCGGATGTCGCACCCGTGATGAAAACCACGTTGTTCATGCAGGACCTCTTGTCTGTTCGGGTAGGCAGGCCGTACGCGGCCGACCCAGGGAGCTTACTGCCTCAGACCGCCAAGAGCAGCAGCCAGTTGCCCACCACAGGCGAGTCAGGTGGTTAACGGAGTGGCTAGGCTAAAGGGGCAGACGAGTCCGACCTCGCGGCCGTCCGGGCGTAGTGCTAGCCGCTTGATCAGCAGGGAGTATGTTTGCAAAGGGTGCGACGCCAGACCGAACGCGGCGCCCATCAGCCATGGACGGGTCAAAAAGGCTCGCCACCAGGGCGAGCTTTCAGATTGCGACCAGGCCGCGTACACCCTCGGCTTCCATCGTCTCGCCACGGCCCTGCTGGATGATTTCGCCGCGGCTCATCACCAGATACTGGTCGGCCAGCTCGGCGGCGAAGTCGTAGAACTGTTCCACCAGCAGAATCGCCATGTCACCGCGGGCGGCGAGTTTCTTGATCACCACACCGATCTCCTTGATCACCGAGGGCTGGATGCCTTCGGTGGGCTCGTCGAGGATCAGCAGGCGTGGCTTGCTTGCCAGTGCGCGGCCGATGGCCAGTTGTTGCTGCTGACCACCGGAGAGATCACCGCCGCGGCGGTGCTTCATCTCTTTCAGGACAGGGAACAGCTCGTAGATGAACTCGGGGACTCCCTTGGCCTCCTTCGCGCTGAAACGGGAAAGCCCCATCAGCAGGTTTTCCTCAACCGTCAGGCGCCCGAAAATTTCCCGGCCCTGCGGCACGTAGGCAATCCCGGCGTGCACGCGCTGGTGCGGCTTGAAGCTGGTGATCGGCTTGCCTTCCCAGTTCACCGCCCCTTCCTTGGCCGGAATCAGGCCCATCAGGCATTTGAGCAGTGTGGTCTTACCGACGCCGTTGCGCCCGAGCAGGCAGGTGACTTCGCCGATCTGCGCGTCAAAAGACAGGCCACGCAGGATATGGCTGCCGCCGTAGTACTGATGCAGTTGCTGGACTTGCAGCATGTGCGACTCCTTCACTTTGGTGGATAAGCCTCTGGCGTTATCCACCCTACGATTAGGTTTGCGTTGATGCGGGCGTGGACGTTCGGCGGGCGTAGGGTGGATGACGCTTCACCCATCCACCATGGGATGCCAGGGTGGATGAGAAGGGCGCCATCCACCCTCCGAATCAATCACCGCCCGAGATAAACCTCGATCACCCGCTCATCGTTCTGCACGTTCTGTAGCGAGCCCTCGGCCAGCACCTGGCCTTGATGCAGCACGGTGACGTGGTCGGCGATGGTGTCGACGAAGCCCATGTCGTGCTCGACCACCATCAGCGAATGCTTGCGCGCCAAGCTCTTGAACAGTTCAGCGGTGAACTCGGTTTCGGCGTCGGTCATGCCGGCGACCGGCTCGTCGAGCAAAAGCAGCTGCGGGTCCTGCATCAGCAGCATGCCGATTTCGAGAAACTGCTTCTGGCCGTGGGACAGCAGCCCAGCCGGGCGATTGCGTGACGTCTCCAGGCGAATGGTGCCCAGCACTTCGTCGATGCGGTCGCGCTGCTCGCCGTTGAGCTTGGCTTTCAGGCTGGCCCACACCGACTTGTCGGTCTTCTGCGCCAGCTCCAGGTTCTCGAACACGCTCAATGCCTCGAACACCGTGGGTTTCTGGAACTTGCGGCCGATGCCGGACTGGGCGATCTCGACTTCACTCATGCGCGTCAGGTCGAGGGTGTCGCCGAAGAAGGCCGTGCCGCTGTCCGGGCGAGTCTTGCCGGTGATGACGTCCATCATGGTGGTCTTGCCGGCGCCGTTGGGGCCGATGATGCAGCGCAATTCACCGACGCCGATGTAGAGGCTGAGATTGGTCAGCGCCTTGAACCCATCGAAGCTGACGTTGATGTCTTCAAGGCTGAGGATGGTGCCGTGGCGGGCATCCAGGCCGGCGCCTTTCACGCGACCGAGGCCGATGGCATCGCGGCCGCTGCCGCTGGCGTCCACCGGGTCGATCAGTTCGGGTACGGGTGCGGTTTTCATCCTTCGCCCCTCCGGCGCAGCAATCCGATGACGCCTTTCGGCAGGTACAGGGTGACGACAATGAACAGCGCGCCCAAGGCGAACAGCCAGTACTCCGGGAAGGCCACGGTGAACCAGCTCTTCATGCCGTTGACGATGCCAGCGCCCAGCAGCGGCCCGATCAACGTGCCGCGCCCGCCCAGGGCGACCCAGACGGCGGCTTCGATGGATTGCGTCGGTGCCATTTCGCTGGGGTTGATGATGCCCACCTGCGGCACGTAGAGCGCGCCGGCCAGGCCGCAGAGCACGGCGGACAGCGTCCAGATGAACAGCTTGTAGCCGCGTGGATCGTAGCCGCAGAACATCAGGCGGTTTTCCGCATCGCGCAGCGCGGTGAGTACGCGACCGAACTTGCTGCGCGCTAGTTTCCAACCCAGCAGCAGGCTGCCGGCCAGAAGCGCCACAGTGGCCAGGAAGAGCGCGGCGCGGGTGCCCGGTGCGGTGATGTCGAAGCCGAGGATACGGGTGAAGCCGGTAAACCCGTTGTTGCCGCCGAAGCCGGTTTCGTTGCGGAAGAACAGCAGCATGCCGGCGAATGTCAGCGCCTGGGTCATGATCGAGAAATACACACCCTTGATCCGCGAACGGAAGGCGAAGAAGCCGAAGACGAAGGCCAGCAGGCCCGGCGCCAACACTACCAAGCACATCGCCCAGAGGAAGCTGGAGGTGCCGTACCAGTACCAGGGCAGCTCGGTCCAGGCGAGAAAGCTCATGAACGCGGGCAGCCCGTCGCCAGCGCTTTCGCGCATCAGGTACATGCCCATGGCGTAACCGCCGAGGGCGAAGAACAGGCCGTGGCCGAGCGACAGCAGCCCCGCGTAACCCCAGACCAGGTCCAGCGCCAGTGCGACGATGGCGTAGCAGAGGATCTTACCGACCAACGTCAGGGTGTAGGCCGAGACATGGAAGGCATTGTCCGACGGTAGAAGGTGCAGCAGCGGCATGGCCAGAAGGACGACGAGCACGATGCCGAGTGCGACGGCAGTGAGCTTCGGTCCGGCTTTCTGCGCGGCGGTGAGGGTGAGTTGCTGGTTCATAAGTAGCACTCCTGCCGTAAGTTGATGACGGGAATGCCGATTCGTAGGCTGACCTGTAGGAGCCAGCTTGCTGGCGATCCTGCGGGGTTGCTGGCTAGCACATTGATCGCGAGCATGGACTGGGCTTCCCTCATCGTTCCGGCGAGGGAGGGGAAATAGGTCTTCAATCGATCACCCTCCCTTTCAGCGCAAACAACCCCTGCGGACGTTTCTGGATGAACAGGATGATCAGCGCGAGGATGAGGATCTTGCCCAGCACGGCGCCGATCTGTGGTTCGAGGATCTTGTTGGCGATACCGAGGCCGAAGGCGGCAAAGATGCTGCCAGCCAGCTGTCCGACGCCGCCGAGCACCACGACGAGGAACGAATCAATGATGTAGCCCTGGCCGAGGTCCGGGCCGACGTTACCGATCTGGCTCAGCGCCACACCACCGAGCCCGGCGATGCCGGAGCCCAACCCGAAGGCCATCATGTCGATGCGCCCGGTGGGCACGCCGCAGCAGGCGGCCATGTTGCGGTTCTGCGTCACGGCACGCACGTTCAGGCCCAGGCGGGTCTTGTTCAGCAGCAACCAGGTCAGCAGCACCACGAACAGCGCGAAGCCGATGATCACCATGCGGTTGTAGGGCAGCACCAGGTTCGGCAGCACCTGCAGTCCGCCGGACAGCCAGCCGGGGTTGGCGACCTCGACGTTCTGCGCGCCGAACAGCACCCGCACCAGTTGGATCAGGATCAGGCTGATGCCCCAGGTGGCCAATAGGGTTTCCAGTGGGCGGCCGTAAAGATGGCGGATGACGGTGCGCTCCAGCGCCATGCCAATGGCGGCGGTGACAAAGAAGGCGACCGGCAGCGCCACCAGCGGATAGAACGCCAAGGCGTCCGGCATGAGGCGGGCCATCAGTACCTGCACCATGTAGGTGGTGTAGGCGCCGAGCATCAGCATTTCGCCGTGGGCCATGTTGATCACCCCGAGCAGGCCGAAGGTGATCGCCAGACCAAGCGCGGCGAGCAGCAGGATCGAGCCCAGCGACAGACCGCTGAAGGCCTGACCTAGCAGTTCGCCGATCAGGAGCTTGCGTTTGACCTGAGCGAGGCTGGTCTCTGCCGCCTTGCGCACGGTGGCGTCGGTTTCCGCTTCATCGGCCAGCAGATTTTCCAGCCGCACGCGCGCCAGCGGTGCGCCGGTTTCGCCGAGCAGGCGCACTGCAGCCAGGCGCACAGCCGGGTCTTCGGCACTCAATTGCAGGTTCGCCAGGGTCAGTGTCAGGGCTTCGCGCACGGCCGGGTCATCTTCGGCTTCGAGGCGCTGCTGCAGGAGTGGCAGCTGCTCCGGTTGTCCGCTGCGTTGCAGGCGTTTGGCCGCCGCAAGGCGTTCGGCCGGGTCATCGGAGAACAGCTGGTGGCTGGCTAATGCTCTATTGAGCAAGCCGCGCAGGCGGTTGTTCAGGCGCAGTTTCTTAGGCGTGCCGACGGGTTCGGCGTCGCCTTCGAGGGCGCGGTAGGCACCGTTTTCCTCAGTGAAAGGGGTCTTGTTCTTGTCGATCACCACGCGGCTGGCGCGTAGCGCTTCTATCAGTGGCAGCCGCTCCGGAGCGGGGGCAATGGCCCAGCTTTCCAACAGCTTGGCCTGTTTGGCCGGGCTGGCTTTGGCGTAATCGGCTGCGTCTCCGGCCTGGGCTGCGTAGGGCAGGGCGAGCAGGAGCAGCAGGAGAAATCGGTACAGGGCAGTGTTCATATTTACGTTCCCAGGGACCCGCGTGCTCTCTTGGTGGAGCTTGCGATGGTCGGCAGGTAGATGAAAAAGGCGTCATCCATACGCCGTCACAGCGCCGAAAGGTGGGCCGGCGTAGGGTGGGCTTCAGCCCACCGAGGGCTGATGGTGGGCTGAAGCCCACCCTACAAATCCAGGGCCATACGGCGGAGCTCGTCAGGTGGATGGCGCTTCATCCATCCACCGCAACGACCACAGCGCTTAGTTCGACTTCACCGCGTAGTCCGGCTTCTTGTCGTTACCGGGAATGTACGGGCTCCACGGCTGTGCGCGGACCGGGCTTTCGGTTTCCCAGACCACCGAGAATTGCCCGTCATCCTGCACCTCGCCGATCATCACCGGTTTGTGCAGGTGGTGGTTCTTCTCGTCCATGGTCAGGGTGTAGCCGCTCGGTGCTTTGAAGGTCTGGCCGGCGAGTGCCTGCACCACCGGTTTGACGTCGGTAGTTCCCGCTTTTTCGACCGCCTGCGCCCACATGTGGATGCCGACGTAGGTGGCTTCCATCGGGTCGTTGGTCACGGCCTTGTCAGCGCCGGGCAGGCCTTTTTCTTTGGCGTACGCCTTCCATTGGCTGACGAACTTGTCGTTCACAGGGTTCTCCACCGACTGGAAGTAGTTCCAGGCGGCCAGGTGACCGACCAGCGGTTTTGTGTCGATACCGCGCAGCTCTTCTTCACCGACCGAGAAGGCGACGACCGGAACGTCAGTGGCTTCCAGGCCCTGGTTGGCCAGCTCCTTGTAGAACGGCACGTTGGAGTCGCCGTTGATGGTCGAGACCACCGCCGTCTTGCCGCCGGCGGAGAACTTCTTGATGTTGGCGACGATGGTTTGGTAATCGCTGTGACCGAAGGGGGTGTAGACCTCTTCGATGCTGGATTCCGGCACGCCCTTGCTGATCAGGAAGGCGCGCAGGATCTTGTTGGTGGTGCGCGGGTAGACGTAGTCGGTGCCCAGCAGGAAGAAGCGCTCGGCGCTGCCGCCGTCTTCGCTCATCAGGTATTCAACGGCCGGGATGGCCTGCTGGTTTGGCGCGGCGCCGGTGTAGAAGACGTTCGGCGACAGCTCTTCACCTTCGTACTGAACCGGGTAGAACAGCAGGCCGTCGAGCTCTTCGAAGACTGGCAGTACGGATTTACGCGACACAGAGGTCCAGCAGCCGAAGGTCACCGCGACCTTGTCCTGGGTAAGCAGTTGACGGGCTTTTTCAGCGAACAGCGGCCAGTTGGACGCAGGGTCGACTACCACCGGCTCGAGCTGCTTGCCGAGCACGCCGCCCTTGGCGTTGATCTCGTCGATGGTCATCAGCGCCATGTCTTTCAGAGATGTTTCCGAAATGGCCATGGTGCCGGACAGCGAATGCAGGATGCCGACCTTGATGGTCTCGGCCGCCTGCAGGGTAAACGGGAACAGACCGCTGAGCATCAGGGCACTGGCGGCGAGGGTGGACTTCAGTAGGGGACGGCGTTTCATTGTGGGCGGCTCCTTGGCTGTCCATGCGCAACTGTGGGGTTGGTCCTTGGGGACGTAGAGCCCTATCGCAGCATCCGTGCCAATTCGCCTGTAAGCCTTCTGTTCCGGCGTTTTGCGGTCAATCATGAAATGCGCCATGGCGGGGCATGGACGCGGCATTGTCCGATAACGGTGCGCTTGGTGAGGTTATGGCGCACGCCATGCGCCTTTGTGGTGCTGATCGGTCGCAGCGGTGTTTCAGCCGGTTCGGTGCCTGTAGTAACGCTGGTTTTCACAGCCCCTTGCTGGTCAGCAACGCCCGCCCTAGCATAGCCGGCCTGCCATCAAAGGCTCAGCCATGCCTCGCACCGCTCGTCCCCGTCCACCGCGTCCTGCAGCGGCGCGATCACAATCTCGTCGTGTGGCCAAGGCGCCGCCGGCCGAGCCACGTCTGCTGCTGCTGAACAAACCCTTCGACGTGCTCACTCAGTTCAACGATGCCGATGGCCGCGCCACACTCAAAGACTTTGTGCCGGTGCCGGGTGTGTACCCCGCTGGCCGCCTGGATCGCGACAGTGAAGGCCTTTTGCTGCTGACCAACGACGGGCAATTGCAGGCGCGTATTGCTGATCCCAAGCACAAGCTGCCGAAGACGTATTGGGTTCAGGTGGAAGGCGAGGTGACTCCCGAGCAGCTGCAGCGGCTGCGCGACGGGGTTGAACTCAACGATGGCATGACCTTGCCAGCTGAAGCCCGGCAGCTCGACGAGCCCGAACTCTGGCCGCGCAATCCACCGGTGCGTTTTCGCAAGAGTGTGCCGACCTGCTGGCTGGAGCTGGTGATTCGGGAGGGCCGCAATCGTCAGGTTCGGCGGATGACGGCTGCGGTCGGCTTACCGACGCTGCGGCTGGTACGGGTCAGGATCGGGCCCTGGTCGCTGGACGATTTGCAGCCGGGCGAATGGCGGCAGGTGCCGGCGCATTTGTGAAGCACCGGCCGCTGTGCCCTGTTCAAACGACTCAGCGGATCAGTGCGGAATGCCCTGTGTCACTTCGATCACGTAGCCAATGATCGGCTTGGCGAGAAACGCAAACAGGCACAGCCCCAGGCCCAGAAACAGAATGGCCGTGCCGAGGCGACCGGCTTTTGACTTCTTGGCCAAGTCCCAGATGATGAAGGCCATGAACGCCATCAGGCCGCCGACCAGGACGATCATCATCCACTTCTCAAATACTTCAGGCTCCACACGTTACTCCTGACTGACATCGAAGAATGCGCCCGGGCTGGCCGGGCGAGAAAACGGCGCAGTATACGCCCGTGGAGCATGCTCAGCTCCCTCAGGCGTTGGACGATTATGAGCTTCAGGGGTTCGAGCGAGAGGCTCTGTTTCGAGCTTTGGTACGGCTGTTAGTAGTGGGATTTGATCACGTCGATGCCCTTGTTGAGCACCACTTGCCAGGCTTCAAGATCCAGCTGTTCCAGCTGCCGATCATGCTGCTTGATGGTCTTGAGCAGGGCGGCTATCCAAAGGTCATAGAGCTCGGGGCGGATGTCGAGATGGGCACGTGAATGGCTCTTGCCCAACGCCTGGAGCTTGGTATCCGGCATGCCACGGGCGAACATGACCAGGTTGAGAATGCCGGCGCGCAGCAGTTGTTTCTGCGCCACCATGTCGGTTTTGACAAACTTTTCCCGCACCGCTGGGGAGCTGGCAAGGAAGGTGGCATAGAACTCGTCGAAGAAGGCGGCACTCGCGCAGCAGCGACCGTAGCTCTGCATGACGCGGTTGGTGTCTTTCATGGGCATTTCCCTTGCACGAAGGCTGGTCGCTGCGCTGCCCTGAATTACCTGGCCGGCGGAGCAGAAGGGCGCGGATTATAGGCAATAGCCCTTCTGGCTGTGTGGTTTGCAAGTGTGAGCGGCGTCTCAGCCTCGCAAATGCTCCAGCGGCAGCTCGGTACTCGATGAGACCTGCCGCAGGACGAAGCTGGAGCGCACGCTCGACACCCCTTCGATACGGGTCAGGGTGCCGAGCAGAAAGGCCTGATAGTGCTCCATATCCGGCACCACAACCTTGAGCTGGTAGTCGGCATCCATTCCGGTCACCAGGCTGCACTCGAGCACTTCCGGGCATTTGCCGATCACCCCTTCGAAGTGCTCGAAGCGCTCCGGTGTGTGTCGGTCCATGCCGATCAGTACATAGGCGGTCAGGGTCAGGCCCAGCTTCTTGCGGTCCAGCAGTGCGACCTGGCGGGCGATGTAACCGTCGTCCTCGAGCTGCTTGACGCGTCGCGAGCAGGGTGAGGGCGACAGCCCGATACGCTCGGCCAGATCCTGATTGGAAATGCGCGCATCGTGCTGCAGTTCCTGCAGAATGCGCAGGTCGTAACGGTCCAGTTTGCTCATGTTTGGTTGCCTGCGGGGTTTGGTTGCGCATAACTATGCATCCGCGCGTAATGATTGCGCAACTGGCATGGATATGAGCAACTTTCGCAATCATCTGTCGGTGGGCGGGGCGTAAGCTTTATCCAACTTCAGCCCCCGGCAAAACTGACGCGGTACTTACCCCGCCGCGCCAACCGCATACCTTACCGAGGCTATCGGTCCGGGCCCGCACCGCTCACAAGGCGCTGCCGAAGACGTCGTCACAAGCGACTAGCGAATTCGGAGCAGTATTGAAAAAAGACCACGTCTCGCCACGTGGTCTTTTTTTATGGGCGTTCGGTTGGTTCCGGCGGGCGAGGCTTCACCACCTCGAGCGGGTCGGCATGCACCAGAACTTCAGCTCGAGGATACTGGCTGTGGATCGCCGTTTCGACCGCGTCGCACAGCGCATGCGCCTCGATCAGTGGCAGCTCGCCCGGTAACTCCAGGTGCATTTGCACGAACCAGCGGGTGCCCGAAACACGGGTACGCAGGTCGTGGCAGCCCACCACGCCGGGCACGTCGCATGCCAGCTGATGCATGTGTTCGCTGATCTCCGGTGCAAGCTCCGTATCCATGAGCACGGCGCCTGCCTCTCGCACGATGCTCAGGGCGCTCCAGAAGATGTACACCGCAATGGCGATACCGAAGACGGCGTCCAGACGTTCAAGGCCGTAACCGGTCAGCACCAGCGCGACAAGAATGCTGCTGTTGAGCAGCAGATCCGAGCGGTAGTGCAGCGAATCGGCGCGAATCGCCGTGGAGCCGGTTTCTCGCACCACATGCCGTTGGTACATCAACAGCGCCACGGTCAGTGCCAACGACAGCAGCATGACGGCGATGCCCAGTGTCGGCGCACCCAGCGGCTGCGGGTGCAGCATGCGGTCCACACCCTGGACGCAGACCAGAATCGCACTCACGGAAATGAAGGCACCCTGGCCGAGCCCGGCCAGGGCTTCGGCCTTGCCATGACCGTAGCGATGGTCGTCGTCGGCGGGGCGCAGCGAGTAGTGCACGGCCAACAAGTTGAGCAGCGAGGCGGCTCCGTCCAATAGCGAGTCGGTCAACCCGGCCAGCAGGCTGACCGAGCCGCTCAGCCACCAGGCCAGCGCCTTGCTGGCAGCAAGCGTCAGTGCCACGGCCAGCGCCAGGTGTGTGGCCCGGCGCATCAGCCTTGCGTGCTCGGCGCTGACTCCTTTGCGCTCGCGGGTGTGCTGCATCAGGCGGCCGGACGCAGTCCAAAGGCGGCCAACTGCTCGACGCTGCCGTTGTGTTGGATGAGACGCGGGTCATCCAGCGGCAGGCTGCGGCCGGTTTCAGTTTCGATGATGGCCTTGAGCTTGGCCTGGTCGATGACGCCGTCCGCGCCAATGGCTTCCTGCAGTTTTTCCGGGGCCATGGAGTAGTTGCTGTCAGGCAGATAGATCGCGCCGGTGGCGAAGTCGATACCAAAGGCGATCAAGCCAGGAATGAGATAGAAGAGCAGGCCGACGGCATTGGCTACTGCGATTGCCGGGTCGATCTTGCCGTCGATCTGGCCACGGCGGTCGGGGTAGAACAGCGTGCCGCAGGCGGTCAGCTGGGTGAAGAGGGAGACGGCCAGCACGCCGCCGATGACACGGGAACGAGTACGCATAAGGACCTCCGGGAAAAGTGGCGCAACTATACAAGGGCTGCGTGATGTTTTCTCGATATCAGACACTCCTGCTGCCCGCTCCGTTCGGCATCGTTGCTTCACCAGGGGCATAACGCTGTTCGCCGCTGCGCCGAGGCCTCTGCCCGCTATAATCGCGGCCCAGAAACGGAGTCTCCATGATTGCCCTGCCCATCGATGAAGCCCTCCCGGCGCTGCGCCAGGCCCTGCTAGCCCGCGATGAAGCGGTGCTCGAAGCACCGCCCGGTGCCGGCAAGACCACCCGTGTGCCGCTGGCGCTGCTGGATGAGCCGTGGCTCGCCGGGCAATCGATCCTGATGCTCGAACCACGGCGTCTTGCCGCCCGCGCGGCGGCCGAGCGACTGGCCAGCGAGCTGGGCGAGAAGGTCGGCGATACCGTGGGCTATCGCATCCGGCTCGAAAGCAAGATCGGGCCGAACACCCGTATCGAAGTGGTGACCGAAGGCATCCTTGCGCGCCGCTTGCAGGATGATCCGACGCTTGAAGGTGTCGGGCTGGTGATCTTCGACGAGTTCCACGTTTTGCTAAATGCGCAGGAAGTCGCATTGTCTTGTCAGAAAAGCCAGCCACGTCTCGCCTCAGGCTTTGGTAGCTGCCAGTAGGTGGAGTCGGGTAGGTGCTATTGCGCACTACTCAATCTCCTTGGCAGCAAAGCGCAATGCCGACCGCATCCACTCCGGCATCTTGCAGGCCCGGAGCTTCATCAGCTCTTCGCCGCTCAGCGCACTAACAATCTTGGAAACCACATTAGCGGACAGCCCTTCTTTCCCGATGTAGTAGAGAGCAGTAAGCGCCACACCTACCGTCGTGCCGGCGTGCTGCAAGCGGTCCTTGGATACGTGGCGGAGGCGAACCACCGCATTGCCAACCTTGATCTCGCGAGTAGATCCGCTGGTGTAAAAGGTCGGCAACACCTGCATCTGTGTGCTGAGGCCCAACCTCCGAACAGCCTCCGCGCCGTGTATCTGGATCGTCTCGCCGTTCGCCTTCGTGATGACCTCCACGACAGCCAGCGGACTCGGGCGCACCACCCTGCCGGTGTACTTGCTCATTTTGGGGCGCATGTAGACACCGCGAGCGACTCGCTCCAGCGTGCCTGATTGCACCAGCCTAGAAAGCGCTTTATTAATCGACGCACGGGAACCGACCTGCGCGAACACCGCGCCGGCAAATGGCCTCCCCTTTGGCATGTGCTTGACTCGATTTAAAATAGCTTGCGCGACGGACATATGAGCCCCAAAAAGTCAGAATCCACATATTTTCTGACGCCCACAAAAACTATAAGCCCTGCCAAAAACAGGACCTCCAGGCCAGCCACTGGGGACAGAGGGACAGCAAGATCAACACTCACTGTGCGGCCACGGAACCGGCCCCTCACACAGCCTCGCTGAGTAATCAGTCAGGTTCGACTAGAGCTCTCAACTCCTCACCAACCTTCTCCAGGAGCTGCTCAAAACTTTCAGGAGCTTCGGATCCAAGCAAGTAGGTCAGGGCCAAGAGGGTGACAGGGTGAGTGTCGAGCACCGTGCAGAGGCTATCGAGCTTTTCGAGAGTCGGGCTCGTTGCCCCGCGCTCCAGCATGCTGACGAAGGTACGACTGCTAACGAGCGAGAAATCTTCCTGTGCCAGCCCCCTACGCTGCCGCACGAGCCTCAACGCTTTCCCGAACGAATCCCGGACTTCCATTTTGCTGCTCCGCAAAATGGAACGATGAAGCGCGATTGAACAATATATGACTACAAAATATATTGTTCATCAATCAAGTACAATTATCATTAGGAGATTGGCGCGTGTTCAAAACCAGTCGGAATGCGGAACTGCTTCCTGGGCTCTCAACAGCGCCAGATGGCGTGCAGTTCTGGTCATATGTCGAGCTAGAGATGACCTGGCCCTGGTTCTACCTGCAGATCGTTGAGGACGATGGAAACGCGGCCTTTCGAAGCATGCTAATGGTTCCGTCGGTTCCATTGCTGGAACAGGTCATAGCTGCGCAGACCGAGCACGCCTGGCTGGAGCAGGCGTATCTTGTGAGTCCCGGGCATATGAACGAGGTGGGTCGCTGGTTGATGGAGCCGTTACTGGAGATCCTTTCAATTCGTGATGCACAAGGTAGCGAGCTTGGGCACCAGTACCGAGTGGAGGGAGATCGCACGTACTCAACCTCAGCGTGTCAGTCTCTCGGCAGTCGAATTAGTAAACACGTGATCTTCTCTGCTGCATTACATCTGCGAGGCTAACGCCCCACTTCCTACCCGTATCCATAGTCCCATCTGAACCGAGCTCAGTTGTCTTTCCAGAATTCGCTCCGCTGCACAAGGCCGAACTCATCGCCAGTCCTATCGGGATTCTCGTCGAACATGGTGTTGACCATACGCTCGCGGCGGAGACCACTCAGCGCTCGGAAAAAGCAGGCCTCACAGAGATGCACCTCATAACGCTCGCCATCATGCAAACACGATTTGCTGTTGGATGAGCATCACTTCGACGATGCCACCGATGACCGCGTCCGAGGAGAACTTTCAGAGCTCTTGCCCAACCAGGTCTACGAGGTAGAACGGCAACCTTTTTTGGGCCTGATGAGCGGATTGACCAACTACACCATGGCTGACGAGTTTCGCGTAAAGCAGGCGCTCGATATCGCTGTTGCGACCGGTGATTTGCTGGCGGTCGGTAAGGATGGCAAGACCAGGCGTCGCAAGGGCACTAGCATCAAATCCAGTGATATTCTGATAGCTCCCCCGCAGAGACCCATCTTCTTCGTGCCACAGCTGAAGAAATCCAGCTCGGAGAACTGAGGTTCGGCACCGCTCCTTGCTCGGTGGCTCGCCTTAACCGCATCGGTACCGGTAGCTTGGCCCATCGCGTGAAATGCCGAGCATTTCGCTCTAGGGGTCTGGCGCGTCGATCAAATAGCCCATCCCACGCGCGGTTTGTATGAGCTTAGGTTCGAACTCATCATCGATTTTTGCTCTCAGCCGTCGTACCGCCACCTCAATCACATTGGTATCGCTGTCGAAATTCATGTCCCATACTTGGGAGGCGATAAGGGACTTTGAGAGCACTTCCCCGCGACGCCGAAGTAATAGCTCAAGAAGTGCGAATTCCTTTGCAGTTAGGTCTATTCGTTTCCCCGATCGCGTAACTCGACGCCTGAGCAGATCGACCTCAAGGTCGAGGAGTTTGAGTATTGTTTGGTTGGGGACATTATTGCCGCGGCGAAGCAACGTACGGATCCTGGCTAGCAATTCGGAGAAGGCGAACGGCTTGATGAGATAATCATCAGCGCCCAACTCCAATCCCTTTACTCGATCCTGAACCCCGTCTCGGGCGGTGAGAAAGAGCACGGGAACCTCATTACCAGCAGCGCGGACTTTCTGTAAAACCTGCCACCCATCCAGGCCAGGCATCATCACGTCTAAGATGAGCAAGTCGTATGTGGTATGAAGCGCGTGCTGAGCAGCATCGGTCCCGTTTTCAACTCTATCGACTGTGAAGCCTGCCTCTGAAAGCCCCTGCTGTAGGTAGGTGCCTGTTTTCGGCTCGTCTTCAGCAACAAGAAGCTTCATGAAAGTATTCCCTCCGGCATTTGGAGCAGTGTGCCGATTGTCAGGGCGTGCAGCCAGTACCTTACAGAAACGTAATGCTCGCATCATCTGTCTGACAGCTTGTAGCGTTAACGTCTACATCAGCAGTTGCTCCCACACTCTGCTTTTTGGCCTTTTCCATGCTCCTTTGGCCTATCGGCGCCTAGATGGCGCCCTTTTTTTGCCCGCTGGAAACAAGACCTATTTGCCTGAACGAAAAGGCACCATGCACGCTACCTGCGCTTTCGCTTGGGCTCACTGCTTTTATGCATTACTGACGAAACCGTAATGTCTAAATCAGGCTTCTGACAGGAACGCTCGGTTAGCTTAGACACAGGACCAAGCCAAAGCCCCTATTTATGGAGCTGCGCTGGGTCTCCCATGTCTTCGAACGAGGTAACAAGTAATGAAATTCTTCAGATCCGTTTCTGTACTGCTCGCCATCGCAGCAAGCTCTTCCTATGCAATGGCAGAAGGTGGTGGTGATCGTACCTTTGCTCGTATGGAGCAGGCTCGCCAAATAGCGATCGCTAGTTATCAGGCTGACCAGAAGGACCAAGCCCAGGAGGTAGCCTCAAAAGCAACTTCAGCGAAGCACGCCCACGCTAATTGCTGAAGCGAAACCTTACGCAACTGTGACCATGCACCTTGAGTATCGTTGCAACCGGATCCTTGCACGGAAATCAAAAGCCATTGCGCAGCTTCCACCTGGAGATTGACATGCTCACAGGCGATTTTTTGGGCGATTTCTGAAGCGCTTTAAGCTTACAAAAATGTAATCCCGCGTCTTTCTTAGGCATGCCATATTTACGATTAAAGGCGAGTCGCTTGATAAGACAGACCGTGCGCGAGTTTCTAAGATCAATTAACGCTGGCAACACCAACCTTACGGCTGGTTTCGGCTTGGCTCCTTAGTTTGATTGGAACCTACACATGCAACGTAAAACCTCTAGGCGAACCTTTGTTAAAGGCTTGACTGCCGCAGGCATCCTTGGCGGTCTTGGCTTGTGGCGAGCTCCGGTCTGGGCAGTGACTAGCCCAGGCCAGCCCAGCGTACTAAGTGGCACGGAGTTCGATCTGCTGATTGGGGAGACGCCGGTCAATATCACCGGCGCGGCCCGGACAGCGATGACTATCAATGGGACCATCCCAGGGCCGCTTCTACGTTGGCGTGAAGGGGATACCGTCACGCTGCGAGTCAGAAATAAGTTGAGCGAAGATACATCGATTCACTGGCACGGCATGATCCTGCCGGCCAACATGGATGGCGTGCCTGGATTGAGCTTCCACGGCATCGCTCCCGATGGCATGTATGTCTACAAGTTTCAGGTTAAACAGAACGGTACCTATTGGTACCACAGTCATTCAGGCCTACAAGAGCAGCTTGGTGTCTATGGTCCCTTGGTCATCGATGCGAAGGATCCCGAACCGTTCAGCTATGACCGCGACTATGTGGTGATGTTGACTGATTGGTCCGATGAGGATCCCGCTCGAATCCTTTCTAAGCTCAAGAAGCAGTCCGATTATTACAACTTCCACAAGCGCACTGTCGGAGACTTCATTAACGATGTGAGCGAAGACGGCTGGGCCGCTACGATTGCGAATCGGAAAATGTGGGCTCAGATGAAAATGAGTCCCACCGACCTCGCCGACGTAAGCGGCTACACCTATACCTATCTAATGAACGGCCAAGCACCCGACGGGAACTGGACCGGCATCTTTAAGCCCGGCGAGAAGCTTCGTCTGCGGTTCATCAACGGCTCGGCCATGAGCTATTTCGATGTCCGCATTCCAGGGCTGAAGATGACTGTAGTCGCAGCCGATGGCCAATACGTCAACCCAGTTAGCGTCGACGAATTCCGCATTGCCGTGGCAGAAA